>Ga0209572_1000017_pt1 | contig 488375 bp, 415 predicted proteins | sample EBPBio232012_DNA_FD_185867 | JGI IMG/M metagenome (GOLD analysis project Ga0209572, IMG submission 185867) | Wastewater treatment Type I Accumulibacter community from EBPR Bioreactor in Madison, WI, USA - Reactor 1_1/23/2012_ DNA (SPAdes)... | ecosystem: Engineered > Bioreactor > EBPR >...
GGCTGTCCGGTAAAAAATTTACCTTTACCCATAGTTATTATAGTTGTGTGGTAACACTAAAATAACTACTGGAGGCTTAGGCCTCCTTTTTTATTTATTTACAGGAACTTTTACCGGACAACAGTGACTCCGGACTCCCGACTCCGGTCTCCCGACTCCGGAGTCCCGACTAACTCCTCTTCCACCCGTTATTCGTCCTGTCTGCATCCGGTAATTTTTTATCAGGATCGATTGTTACTTCTTTTATTTCACTGGTAGTGGGTACGGTAAAGATCCATTCGGCGCCCCGCTGCCAGATTTCCACCGGTAGTTTGAGTTCATGTATTTTGCCATTGGTTTCTTTTATCCGGATCAGCACAGGCATCACCATCTTGTCCTTATTTACGATGGTTATGTCACTGCCGTTTTCCGGTTTGCCTTCAATCGCGGCTACGGATTTTACTGCCTGGTCCAGTTTCCATTTGTTGAGTACCCAGCCTCTCCAGAACCAGCCCAGGTCTTCACCGGAAACATTTTCCATAGTGCGGAAGAAATCCCAGGGCGCAGGATGCTTAAAGGCCCAGCGGCGGATATATTCCCGGAACGCCCCGTCAAATCGCTTTTCCCCGAGCACCACATTCCGTAAAGCATGCAGCATCTGTGCAGGCTTCATATAGGCGGCCACACCCAGGTTGTCCTGCTGCATCACATCGGGCGTGGTATACAGTTCGTCCATGTTTTCTCCGAATGTATATTGAATCATAAACGGGGAATTCGGATCGTCGAAATAACTCTGTTGTTTGAATTCACCTTTATTGAATGCGGCGGTTGAGAAATCATTGATGAAGGTGTTGAAGCCCTCATCCATCCAGGCATATTTACGTTCATTGCTGCCAACAATCATGGGAAACCAGGTGTGTCCGAATTCATGATCGGTTACGCCCCAGAGATCGCCGCCCGAAGAGCCTGAACTGCAGAACACAATACCCGGGTATTCCATCCCTCCCACGATACCGGCCACATTGGTGGCCGCCGGGTAGGGGAATTCAAAATAGGTTTTCGAATAAAATTCAATACTGGCTTTTACAAATTCCGTTGACCGTTGCCAGCCGTTTTTAGTGATACTTTCCACCGGGTATACACTGATGGCCATACATTTTTTTGCAGGGTCGGGCAATTGAATGCTGGCCGCGTCCTGTACAAATGCCTTAGAAGCGGCCCAGGCTGCATCACGGGTGTTTTTAACGAAAAAACGCCAGGTGCAGTTTGCCGTTTTAGGTCTGGAGTTTTTGTCTTTTACTTCTTTTTCACTGCGGATGGCGACTGTTTTGTCACTGGCTGCTGCGGCTTCCCATCGCTTCATTTGTTCGGGGGTATAACAGTCCTGCGGATTCAGCAATTCACCGGAACCCACCACGATCAGGTCTGAAGGGGCGGTGATACTGAATTCAATATTTCCATATTCCAGGTAAAATTCACCGGCGCCAATATAGGGAAGCGTGTTCCAGCCCTGGATATCATCATATACGCACATGCGGGGAAACCACTGGGCTACTTCATAAACAATACCATTTTTTGTCTGCAGACGCCCCATCCGGTCCGTACCATATTCAGGAATTACAAACCGGTAAGCTATTTTTATTTTTACCTGTTCCCCGGTTTCCAGCTGATCCTTCAGTACGATGCGCATACGCGTATCCGTTATCATTGTATCATTCGGGTTATGGGTTATGCCATCGGTCTCCAGTTTTATTCCGGTAATGGTATATCCATTGGTAAATTGCCCGTTGGCCCAGCGACCGCCTGCCTGGGTGGTAGTGGCCGACCCCCGGGAATCACTTTTATATATGTTCTGATCCAGTTGCAGCCACAGAAACCGTAAATAATCCGGGCTGTTATTGGTATAGGTAATGGTTACTTCCCCGGTTACCGTATGTGTTGCGGTATCCAGTGTGCATTGGATACTGTAATCCGCCCTGTTCTGCCAGTAAGCCGGACCCGGTTCTCCGCTGGCACTCCGGTATGGGTTACCCGGTGCCGGATAAAACTGTGGATGAAAAGCTTCCTTGTGATTATATACGGATTGCGAAAATCCGGTGATCAGCAATAACAGACCGGATAGAACTAGTGTGAATTTCTTCATACGGACAATATTTAGGAATATAAACTTGATTCAGATGTCAGTTGTGAGCCCACTTTCGTACCTCGTACTTACTTAAACAGTTCTTCCGCCTTTCCCACACTCTCCGGCTTTCCCACATCCACCAGCCGGTCGCCGCTATGGTCATAGCCCAGTATACGGTGATTGGCCGCGAGTTTCAGATAAACATCAATCAGGGAAAACTTGCCGCTAAAACCGGCTTTTTTCATCAGCTCAAATACTTCATAATTAAACACCACTACACAACTATAGGCTTTTGCCACCAGGCCAGGCTTTGCAATGGAAATACGTTCCTCCCCGGTTTGTACATTCCGCCAGCCACAAAGCCTGTTTTCTTCGTCGAACAATAATACACGGGACGAAGGTCGGCCGGTTACGCCAAAACTGATCAGCGCCTGTTGTGTTTCATGAAAGCGGAGTAGTTTGCGTATATTCAGATCCGTTAGTATATCCGCGTTGCAGGTAAGGAATCGCTCGCCGGGGGTAAACAGTTCGCGGGCTTTCAGCAGCCCCCCGCCGGTTTCGAGTACCACCTCCCGTTCATCACTGATCACAACACGGCTGCCCCATCCTTTATGGCAGGCAACCGCTTCTTCAATCTGACCGGCAAAATGATGGACGTTGACGATCACATCCTGAATGCCATACTGCTGCAGGTATTCAATGTTTCGTTGCAGCAACGGTTTGTGATTCACTTCCGCCAATGCCTTCGGATGATGATCTGTCCAGGGTTTGAAGCGGGTACCCAGCCCCGCCGCGAATATCATTGCTTTCATGCCTTTTTTTCCGGCAGAGGATTGTGCCAGTTTTTAGCCTCCTGTTCAATATGCACTAATTCAATTTTTACCTTGAACTTATTACGTAAATGCCTGGCCATCGCATCGGCGGCATATACACTGCGGTGTTGTCCGCCGGTACAGCCGAAACTGATCATCAGACTTTCAAAATCACGTTTAATATATTCCTCCACGGTGATATCCACAATATCAAACACACTGTTGAGGAAATCCGGCATTTTAGTCTGTTGTTCCAGGAAGTCCTTTACATCTTTATCACGTCCTGTCTGTGTTTTCATATGGTCAATACGGCCCGGGTTGAGAATGCCCCGGCAGTCAAAAATAAATCCGCCACCATTGCCGCTGTTGTCGGATGGTAATCCCTTGCGGTAAGAGAAACTGTGCACTTTGATGACGAGCGGTGTTTCTTCAGTGGCTTGTGTCGGGGTAAACTGTTGTATGATTTCATCGGCCACGCAAAGATCCAGTACCTTACTGAACTCGGGAACCGAAATACCCAGGTGCTGGTGACTGAAAAATTCTTTCAGGTTCCGGAGTGCCAGCGGAATACTGGTGAGAAACTGCGCTTTTCGTTCAAACAATCCACGGAAACCATAGGCGCCCAATACCTGCAGCAGACGGATCAGTACATACCCGTTGTACTGACTCTGGAAAATATTCCGGTTTACCGGCTGACCTACTACATTTTCAAACGCGTCAATATAATCTTCCAGCAAATCGTATTTCCATTTATCCGGCAGGTTGGCGCGTGCCTGCCAGAGCATGGAGGCCACATCGTATTGCGGGGCGCCTTTCATACCGCCCTGGTAATCGATGAAATGTACTTCATTGTCTTCCGTAACCATTATGTTCCGGCTTTGAAAATCGCGGAACATGAAATATTTGTATTCCGTATGGGTGAGGTAATTGCTCAGCGCTTCAAAGTCGTCAATCAGCTTCTGTTTATCATAGGGTTTGCGCAAGGCATCCAGGAAATAATATTTGAAATAAAGCAGATCAGCCATGATAGCCTGTTTGCCAAATTCCCGGTTGGTCAGGCAATTATCATAATTCAGTCCTTCATCCCCTTTCACCTGTAATTGCGCCAGGGCTTCCAGGCTTTTTTTGAAAAGCGCATATACTTCATCGGTAAGTCCCTTGCTTTCGAGATGATTCAGCAATGAGGTATTGCCAAAATCCTCCTGCAGGTAATACTGGTTGTCTTCGCTGATGGCAAATATTGCCGGCACCGCCAGTCCCTTTTCCTTAAAGTGGCCGGAGAAATAAATGAAGGAGTCATTTTCCTTGCAATTGGCACCGTAGGTTCCAATTACAGCGCCCTCTTTTCCATGAACCCGGAAATAACGACGTTCACTTCCGCTCTGGGGCAGGAGATCCACACTGTCCGGTGCCTGGCCTTTCCAGTTCGTATAGAGTAGTTTGATATTTTCTACCAGTTGCTGCATGCGGCAAATGTAGGCAACTGGCTGCAATCCCGGATGTTGACAAAACTAACAGGCATTCGTATTTTCTGTTAAATTTGCCTTTATTTGTCATTATGAGTCAGAATCCCAGTCAGAAAGTGCGTATTGTAACAGCGGCCAGCTTATTCGATGGTCATGACGCGGCGATTAATATCATGCGCCGGATCATGCAAAGCATGGGGGCGGAGATTATTCACCTCGGTCATAACCGTTCTGTAAAGGAAATCGTGGAAACGGCCATTGAAGAAGATGTACAGGGTATCGCCATCACCAGCTACCAGGGCGGGCATGTGGAGTTTTTTAAATACATGAAGGATCTGCTGGAGGAAAATGGTTGTGGCCATATTAAACTGTTCGGCGGCGGCGGGGGTACTATTCTGCCCGCAGAAATAGATGAACTGCACCAGTATGGGATCACCCGGATTTATAGTCCTGACGATGGGCGCAGCATGGGACTCGAAGGCATGATCGCCGATGTGATCAGTCAATGTGCAGCCGTAACACATACGCCCTCCTGGAACGGCAAACTCCCGCTCGATGAAGTAAAAGATGTCAGACGAATAGCCAGGGCCATTTCCCTCGCAGAAAATAATCAGGAGTACACATCAATCCTTAAAGAACTCTCCGGGTTGAATGACTCTTCTAACTCCCCCCTTCGGAGCGACGGAGGGGCCGTACTCGGGATCACCGGTACCGGTGGTGCCGGAAAATCATCCGTAACGGACGAAATCGTTCGTCGTTTTCTGCACAGTTTCATTGATAAGACCATTGCCGTTATTTCCGTGGATCCCTCTAAAAAGAAAACGGGGGGAGCCTTGCTGGGTGACAGAATCCGGATGAATTCCATTCATCATCCGCGGGCCTATATGCGTAGCCTGGCTACACGCGATGATAATACCGCGCTGAGTTCGCATGTTCGGGAGGCTATTGATATCTGCAAAGCGGCCGGGTATGATTTTATCATACTGGAATCGGCTGGTGTGGGACAAAGTGATGCGTCCATTCTCGATTTCTGTGATGTAAGTATGTATGTAATGACGCCCGAGTACGGGGCCGCCTCCCAGCTGGAGAAAATCAATATGCTCGATTACGCCGACCTGGTCTGTATCAACAAATTTGATAAAGCCGGTGCAATGGATTCCCTGGCCGATGTACGCAAGCAGTACAAAAGGAATCATGGTCTCTGGACCGCCAAAGATGAAGACCTGCCGGTTATCGGCACCATGGCCAGTAAATTCAATGATGAGGGCGTAAACCTGCTGTTTGAGTTACTGATTAAAAAAATAGAAGCTAAAACAGGTTCAGTATTCGGGCGGTTTCAGTTCTCTGAAACGGCCAGTGTTTCACAATCCGTTATCCCTTCCGGCCGGGTACGTTATTTAGCAGAAATCGCGGAAAATAACCGGAATTATGATCAGCTGGTAAAAGAACAATCCGCGCTGGCCAGTAAACTGTATCAGCTGACTGGGGTACTGGAAATAATGAAAGAGAAAGGCGACCCTGCTGTACTCGATACCTTGCAAAAACAAATTCAGTTTTACCAGGATCAGCTTACTCCGGTCAGCCGGAAGCTGATCAGCAACTGGCCGGAAAAATACAAGGAATACCAGAAAGATTTTTATGAATACACGGTACGGGAAAAAATGATCCGTCAGCCGATGACCAGCAAGAGCCTGAGTGGTACCCGGATTCCCAAAGTGGTGTTGCCTCAGTATAAAGACTGGGGTGATTTATTAAAATGGCAGGCGCAGGAAAATGTGGCCGGGCATTTCCCCTTTACAGCCGGCGTATTTCCGCTGAAGCGTGAGGGGGAGGACCCCACCCGGATGTTTGCCGGCGAAGGCGGACCGGAAAGAACCAACCGCCGCTTCCACTATGTAAGTGCGGATCAGCCGGCCAGGCGCTTGTCTACCGCATTTGATTCGGTTACACTATACGGTGAGGATCCCGGGCATCGCCCGGATATATACGGTAAGGTGGGCAACAGTGGCGTCAGCATTGCCACAGTAGATGATGCGAAGAAATTATACAGTGGCTTTGATCTCTGCGATCCGAAAACATCTGTATCCATGACCATCAACGGTCCTGCACCGATGCTGCTGGCCTTTTTTATGAATGCGGCTATTGATCAGCAGTGTGAAAAATGGATAATGGAGAGTGGAAAGTGGGACCTGGTGGAGGATGCTTATAAGAAAAAGTATAAGGATGGGACAAGACCGGTTTATCATAATGATGCTTTTCCCGGTGCATTACCGGATGGGAATAATGGATTGGGATTAAAACTGCTTGGACTCAGCGGGGATGAAGTATTACCGGCGAATATTTACCAGCAGTGTAAACAGGCCGCACTTCAACAGGTGCGGGGCACTGTACAGGCAGATATTCTGAAAGAAGACCAGGCGCAGAATACCTGTATCTTTTCCACGGAATTTGCGCTCAAGCTGATGGGCGATGTGCAGGAATATTTTATCCGGGAAAAAGTCCGGAATTTTTATTCCGTTTCTATCAGTGGCTATCATATTGCCGAGGCCGGGGCCAACCCGATCACGCAGCTGGCGTTTACCCTGGCCAATGGATTTACCTATGTGGAATACTACCTCAGCCGGGGTATGCATATTGACGAGTTTGCACCCAATCTCTCTTTCTTTTTCAGCAATGGCATGGATCCGGAATACAGTGTAATCGGTCGTGTGGCCCGCCGGATCTGGGCCAAGGCCATGAAGTACAAATACAAAGCCAATAAACGGAGCCAGATGCTGAAGTATCATATTCAGACATCCGGCCGCAGTCTGCATGCCCAGGAAATTGATTTTAATGATATCCGTACCACCCTGCAGGCATTGTATGCGATTTACGATAACTGCAATTCACTGCATACAAACGCGTATGATGAAGCTATTACCACGCCTACAGAAGAAAGTGTACGGAGAGCCATGGCTATTCAGCTGATCATAAACCGGGAATTGGGTACGGCTAAGACGGAAAACTTTATCCAGGGATCCTTTGCCCTGGAAGAATTAACGAACCTGGTGGAGGAAGCCGTACTGACCGAATTTGACCGGCTTACGGAAAGAGGTGGTGTGTTAGGCGCCATGGAGCGGATGTACCAGCGCAATAAAATACAGGAGGAAAGCCTGCACTACGAACATCAGAAACATACCGGGGAACTGCCACTGATCGGTGTGAACAGCTTTCTCAATAAAAACGGAAGTCCCACTATTATTCCCGGCGAAGTTATCCGCAGTACAACCGGAGAGAAAGAACAGCAGATTCATAACCTGCAGTCATTCTGGAAAAGGAATGAAACTAAATCAGCCGGCATGCTGAAACGGTTGAAGACTGTGGCCATTCAGAATGGAAATCTGTTTGACGAACTCATGGAGACAACCAAGTATTGTTCACTGGGGCAGATCACCAATGCATTGTATGAAGTAGGGGGGCAGTACAGGAGGAATATGTAGACGAAAAGATGATTTGAAAATTAGCAGATTAGCAAATTAGCCGATGAGCCGATATGACGATGAGCCGATATGCCGATTAGCTGATGTGCCAATATGCCGATATGCTGATGAACTGATTCGCAAATTAGCAGATTAGCTGATGTGCCAATATGCCGATATGCTGATGAGCCGATGAGCCGATATGCCGATTAGCTGATGTGCCAATATGCCGATATGCTGATGAGCCGATGAGCCGATATGCCGATTAGCTGATGTGCCAATATGCCGATATGCTGATGAACTGATTAGCAAATTAGCAGATTAGAGTATGAAGAGCATTATGCGCTCTCTGCGTTCTCCGCGGTTAATTTGTATTTCTCCGCGCTCTCCGCGTCCTCTGCGGTTAATTGTATTCTCCGCGCCCTCCGCGTCCTCTGCGGTTAATTGTATTCTCTGCGGCCTCCGAGTCCTCTGCGGTTAATTGTATTCTCTGCGCCCTCCGCGCCCTCTGCGGTTAATTGTATTCTCTGCGGCCTCCGCGTCCTCTGCGGTTAATTTGTATTTCTCCGCGCTCTCCGCGTCCTCTGCGGTTAATTGTATTCTCCGCGCCCTCCGCGTTCTCCGCGGTTAATTTGTATTTCTCCGCGCTCTCCGCGTCCTCTGCGGTTAATTGTATTCTCTGCGCCCTCCGCGTTCTCCGCGGTTAATTTGTATTTCTCCGCGCTCTCCGCGTCCTCTGCGGTTAATTGTATTCTCTGCGGCCTCCGCGGTTTTTAACTGAAATGCTGATGAAGGGAACTATTGAATAAAAAGTTGAGTAATGAGTAATAAGCATTCACGATTACTCATTACTCATCGTTCATCATTCACTGTCCGCAATCTTTTTCCCTGTAGGATCAATCAATATCCATTTTCCGGCAATCATAACCCGGGCGGCACCATTGTCAAATGCGCCGGCAAAATTGTATTTCATGCCGATTATTTCCTTTCCGGTTTTGTCAATATAGCCCCATTTCCCGTTTTTGTTTACGGCGGCTAATCCTTCAGAAAACATACCGGCATTTTCATAGATCATGGCAATAGCCATTTTCCCACTGGTATCAAGAAAACCATAACTGGCCCCGTTACTGACCACGGCAAATCCGGAATGGAAAGAAAGCGCTTCCACATACATTGGCTCTTTAAATACTTTCCCGGTACTGTCCAGGTAGCCCCATTTGCCATCTATCTTTACCGCGGCAAATCCTTCCGAGAAAGTCAGGGCTTCGTCATAAATCAGGGGAACAACCAGTTTTCCGTCTTTGTCTACAAACCCGTGTTTCTCACCTTTGCCCACCAGGGATAAACCGCAAATACAATCATCCACATGGTCATATTGTTTGGTCCAGGCCTGTCCATAGCCAGCCAATGTAAATATCACCGTACTGATGACAAGAAGAATATATTTCATGACAAGATGTTTTAAGTAAACCAAAATTTGGTATGCCTAAGCTACGGTCCTGATTCTTCCATATGTATGACTGCGGGCAGCACCGGGGCTGATTTTAATTAAAACCCCGCCGGGTGCGTATTTTAGGCTACCTTTGCCCCTTCATAAAACTGAATAATTTGCGTTTTACCGAGTTTAATTTTACCCCTGAAGTCATGGAAGGCATTGAAGCCTCCAATTATGAAAACGCCACCCCGGTCCAGGAACAGGTGATTCCCCCCATCATGGCTGGCAAAGATGTAATCGCTTCGGCACAGACCGGAACCGGTAAGACGGCTGCTTTCCTGCTGCCGGTGATGAACCGGTTATTATCCAATCATGTGGACGGACAGGTCGGCGCGCTGATCATTGTTCCCACCCGGGAACTGGCTATCCAGATCTCCCAGCATATTGAGGGATTGTCCTATTTCACCCACCTGAGCTCTATTGCGATTTACGGGGGTAACGATGCCCAGAATTTTGTGGCTGAAAAAAAGGCCCTGCAAATGGGTGCCGATATTATTGTGTGCACACCCGGACGGATGATTGCCCATCTGAATATGGGCTATGTAAATATGAAAGGGCTGCAATTCCTGGTACTTGATGAAGCAGACCGGATGCTGGATATGGGCTTTCAGGATGATATCAATAAGATCATCAAAACACTGCCGGCTAAACGACAGAACCTGCTTTTCTCCGCTACCATGCCCACCAAAATCCGGCAACTGGCACGTGCCATCCTGCATGAACCGGTGGAAATCAATATTGCGATTTCAAAGCCACCGGAGAAAATCGTGCAGAAAGCCTTTATCGTGTATGAGCCCCAGAAAATGCCGCTGCTGAAAAAACTGCTCCGTGAAACGCCCTACAAGAATGCGCTTGTTTTCTGCAGCCGTAAGCAAACAGTTAAGGAAGTGAGACGGGAACTGGTCAGAGCCGGATTCAATATCGAAGAAATACATAGTGACCTGGAACAGGCACAACGGGAAAGTGTATTAGGCGCTTTTGCCAGTGGCCGTATTCCCCTGCTGGTGGCAACCGATATCCTGAGCCGCGGCATCGATATCGATACGATTGACCTGGTAGTGAACTATGATATACCCGGCGACGGAGAGGATTATGTACACCGTATCGGACGTACCGCCCGTGCGGAAGCCGATGGTGTGGCGTATACCCTGGTGAGTGAAAAGGAGCAGAATAAATTTCATCAGATTGAACAGCTGCTTGAAAAGGTCGTGGATAAAGGCGCGGTGCCTGCTGAACTCGGCGCGGTGCCGGAGTATAATCCGCGGGCCCGTCATCATCACGGTGGCAACCGGGATAATCGCGGAGGCAATCCGAAGAAGAAATTTTTTAAAAGAGGACCGGGGAGGACTAGTCGGTAGTTAGTAGTCGGTAGTTAGTAGTCGGGAGAATTTACTTTTTAACTTCAGGTTATTTGTATGAAGGCTATTTTATTCCTGTTGATCAGCGTTGCTGGTATGGCTGCATTTTATGGTTGCCGTACCGGTCAGTATACGGCGGCTAATAAAGCCTACAAAAAACAGGTAAAGCAATTTGCCAAAGTCATCCGTGAATACCCGGTGAAGGATTCAGCCGGACTGAACTATGCAGAATGGGTGGGTACCACCAATCTCTCCCTGCGCAAACCCAATTTCGTGGTGATCCATCATACCGCTCAGAACAGTTGTGAGCAGACATTGAAAACATTTACACAAACCAAAAATCCGGTAAGTTCTCATTATGTAATCTGCCGCGACGGATCCGTACATCACATGCTGAATGATCTCCTGCGGGCCCATCATGCCGGGGTGAGTAAATGGGGTAACAATATTGACCTTAATTCTTCCAGCATCGGCATTGAAATCGACAATAACGGGTCGGAACCTTTCAGCGAAGCACAGATCAGTTCGCTGCTTACCCTGCTGGACCGGCTCAAGAAAGCGTATACCATTCCTACGGCTAATTTTATCGGGCACGCCGATATCGCACCCGGTCGTAAAGTGGATCCCAGCCGCCGGTTCCCCTGGCAGCAGCTGGCGCAAAAGGGATTTGGTTACTGGTATGATACCACCGCCGTACAGGTGCCGGCCGGTTTCGATCCCCTGCTGGCCCTGCGGGTGATCGGTTACAATATTCAGCAGGAAAAAAATGCCATTCAGTCGTACAAAATTCACTTTACGCCACAGGATACCACAAAGACGATCAATGAGGCTGATCGTAAAATTCTGGCTGACCTGATGAAAAAATATCAGTAAATACGGAAAGGGCTGATCACTTTCTCCCAATCTCCCAATGCGGTAGTCACCCGGATCAGATCCGTTGTTTCCAGTAGCTGAAATGAACCGGGCAAGCCGGTCAGCCGGTCGAGGTGCCCCTTGCCGGACGGATTTGCCACAGTAATGTATAACCGCTCTTTAAGTTGTTCGGGGTATATTTCTTTAAGCAATTGTAAAAGAAGCAGCCCCGTTTTTACCGGGCGGAAAAGCGACTCATCAGTAATGCTGAATGTCAGTCCCGCGCATTTTTCCCCGGCATATAATCCCCATGCAGGAGTGAATACACAGGCCCGCGCCGATACACCTTCCACCGGTAAACGATTAAACGCGGCTTCCAGCTCTGCAGCATTGATCCAGGGAGCTCCGCAACAGGTAAAGTCATTCCCGGTGCCGCGGCCTTCATTTACATTTACCCCTTCGAGAAAACAAGTGGCCGGATATACTAAAACGGTTTGCGGATATTGTATAGCCGGAGAAGTGGGTACAAAGGGCCAGTCTCCGGCCGACACCGTATTCATCCTGTTCCAGTTTTGCAGGGGAATAACCTGAAGTTGCAGACCGGGTATACGCGTGGCGGCAAAATAGAGGGCCAGCTCGCCCATTGTACAACTATGCCTGACCGGTATATTCCAGCGGCCGATAAAAGAGGAACATCGTTGTTCATCGAGCGTCGGCCCTTCTGTTTTATCCGGATCTCCGCCGAGGGGGTTGGGCCGGTCGGTCAGGATCAGCGGTTTATTATTTTCCGCACAGGACTCCATCACATGGCTCAGGGTCCAGATATAGGTATAAAAACGACAGCCTGCATCCGGCATATCAAAAAGGACAATATCAATATCAGCCAGATCGGCGGCTGTGGGGTGTACTTTGTCTCCATACAGACTCAGCACCGGTAATCCGGTCAGTCCGTCCACACTGTCCTGTTGCGCGGCACCATCTTCACCCGTAGCCGTCAGCCCGTGCTCCGGTGAAAAAAGCCGCACCAGGTTGAATCCGTTTTCGGTTAGTGCTTTCCGTGAAGCCGTTCCGTCCGACGTGGTGGCCGCGTTATTGGTGACCAGGGCCAGCCGCTGCTTTTTCCAGTCCGGGGAAAGCGTGAGCAGGTGATCAATGCCAAACCGTGTTTTTCCCATATAACTCAGTTAAGTTCACCGGCGGGTTCATGATCATCATAGCGATCACGCAGGTTGAGCAAACCGGCTTTGAGTTGTCGCAGTATGTTCTGGTGACTGGCAGAACGGATAAGATTGGTTTGTTCCGCAGGGTCTTTTTGGAGATCATATAATTCCCATTCATTCACGGTATAGAAATAGGCCAGTTTATAACGTTCGCCACGCAGACCCAGGTGTGGCAGTACGGTATGATCAGCTTTGTATTCGTAGAAATGATAATAGAGCTGGTTACGGGAAATTGATTTCACTTTCCCGGTGATCAGGGGTACCAGGTCAATTCCCTGCATGAAACCGGGTGGGGCAATACCCGCCGCACCCAGCAGGGTGGGGGCATAATCAATAGTCTGCGTCAATGTATGATTCACTGTACCGGCTTTGATATGTCCCGGCCAGCGGATCAGCAGCGGCGCCTGCATGGATACATCATAGATCCAGCGTTTATCAAACCAGCCATTTTCGCCAAGATACATTCCCTGGTCGCCGGTATACACGACCATCGTGTTTTCCGTGAGGTTATTTTTATCCAGGTAATCGAGCAGGCGGCCCGTATTCTCGTCCACCGATGCCACACAGGCCAGGTAATCCTGCATATACCATTGGTATTTGTATTTCAGCAAGGCCTGACCGGCGGGTCTTTTTTCCCGGAGCAGTTTACCCCTTTCTTCGTAAATTTTTTTGATTGCCGAGCGGCCGGGTTCGGGGATGCGGTTCATGATGGCTTTATAATAAACAATATCCGCTGAGTCCGGCTTATACTCTGGTATATCCATCAGAAAAGCCGGATCCACTTTCAGGTCGCTGCAGAGTTTTAAATCATGGAGGATGCTCATGGTCTGCAAACGCCAGGCGGTACCATGACCTGCTGTATCGGTGTACAATGTGGCGGGTTCAGGGAATGTTTTTGTATGAAACTGTTCAATGTATTTCAGTGGCGGAAAGAAATAACGGTGCGGTGCTTTATGATGCACCTGCAGCATAAATGGTTTGTCCGGTGCCCGGTTATCCAGCCAGCGGATGGCTTCATCGGTAATTACGTCGGTGGCATAACCGTGATACGTTGACGTATCTCCATTCATGGAGATCATCCGCGGTTCGAAGTAGAGTCCCTGTCCGGGCAGTATATTCCAGAAATCATAACCGGTGGGATACGAGTGCAGATGCCATTTTCCCACGATGGCGGTCTGATAACCCTGTTGCTGAAATAGTTTCGGCATCGTCATTTTCGAGGAATCAAAACGCGTGCGGTTATCCTTCATACCGTTTTTATGGGAATGCTGACCGGTGAGTAAGGTAGCACGAACCGGGCCGCAGATGGAATTGGAAACAAAGTTGCGTGTAAAGCGCATCCCTTCATGGGCCAGCCTGTCTATATGCGGAGTGGCCACCAGGGTTTTATTATACGCGCTGATGGCATCGGCATCGTGATCATCACTCATGATATAAATGATATTGGGCCGTTGCTGTGCAGAAAGCAGCAGCGGACAACCCATCAGCAGGAAGAACAGCAAACGCATACACCGCTTTTCTGAAAGATACAAACATGCGGTCAATATTGATCAGAGTGCGGGAAACAGGGCCGTGTCCAGCGGGTTGATCACGGACGCATCGTCCGGTTTACGGGTACGGATAGTATTAACCGGCCAGGCTTCCATCGCTGTTTCCGGACAGGCATAGTCAATCAGTTCCCGGATGCCGGCATCCGTCAGTGCCGGATCCAGCCACTGCAGGGCTTTCTCCTTTGGCAGGATCAGTGGCATCCGGTGCGGGTGGGGGCCGTTATTATGAATTTTTGCCATCAGCGGATTGGCCGGCCGCGTAATGATGGTAAAGGTACCGGTCATCTCGCCCGTTTCCCGATCGGGTAAAGGAGAATAATTATATAGTCCGGCAAAACAAAAAACGGGCTCCTCTTTGGGTTTTATAAAATACGGCAGTTTCTTTTTTCCGCCCACATCCCGGTGTTCGAAAAAGCCGGTGCTCGGAACAAGGCAGCGTTGCTGACGGAGGCGGTGCCAGACGGATCGTTTATCATCCAGTATTTTTTCACTGCGCGCGTTCGCCATACTGCTGCGGTATTCACGTATCTTTTCGGGCGTGTTCATATAATCGGCAATCACGCCCCATTCAAAAATTTTCAACTGAAGCCCGTCATCATGGAGTACTACCGGCCAGGGACCAAAGGCCTGTGCCACCCGGTGAAAAGTGGGGTCAAAATGGATTTTTTCTGCCGGTGAGATACCCAGGTAATCACTGATCAGTTTGATGTTGCTGAAAAAACTCATGTCGTAGCACATGCGGAAAAATTTTCGATTTCTTCCAAAAGTACTTCAGTTTGCTGACCCCGCCACAGCAGGGCGATAAAGAGTTCGCCATAGCGTTCCTTCAGCGTTACATGCAGTTTATCGGCTGGCGAATAATGCCACCAGGGCAGTTTATGGGAAAGGTAGCGGCTGACTTTTGTTTTGAGTCCGTCGCTGGCCTTCCATTTTTTCGGCATCAGGTTGATATAGATGCGGTAACCTTCCGGCTGGGTAGCGGCCCTGATCAGTTTTTCCCGGTGTTCGCACAGCCGGCTGTCATAGAGAAAGCGATAGGGATCTTTCCATAATAAGCGGATATGCCGCTCCGAACGTTCCTGATCGGATTCATGCAATGAGTAATGCGTGAGCAACAGGGGGAGACTGGTTGCCGCGGGATGTTGCTGACCGCGCGGATAGTGTTGCCGTACAAAATACATAGGTTGTTGCAACAGGGCCTCCAGGATTTCCGGACTGAGTAAGCAATACGGGTTGTACATGTTAACTGATTTTATAAAGTTCATTCCACCGGGTGGTATAGCGTTTACTGCGTAGCTCCTGCCGCATTTTCCAGTTGCGTTTGAGACCGGAGGCAACGTATTTCACCACATCATCCCGGTGACTGAAATTGATATTGTCCACGGCTTCCAGCAATGCCTGGTTGGTCTGCAGGTGTTCTTCCATAAAGAGGTTGGTTTGTATAGCGGCCATGGGTACCAGTCCGCTGAGGATCACCCCGCCTTTCAGGTATTTGCAACCGGGCTGGTACAACTGTTCGGCCAGGGGCAAGGCATGACGGATAAGGACGGAGGTGTCGGCACTGGCTTCGGGTAATGTGTTATAGAGGTAGCGCGACTGCGGATTGTATTCATATTTCCCGTTGCGGGTGCCATTGGTTACCAGGAATACCTGGATCGTGGTGGCGGCACTGAACTGGCGGCGCAGTTTTTCAGCGGCCCGGGCCGTATAGGTGGCAATGGCTTCACGGATATCGTTCAATGCATAGACAGGCTGTCCGAACATCCGGGTGGTGGCAATCATTTTTTTTGTTTCCAGCGGATCTTTCATCGGGATACAACTGATACCGTTCAGTTCTTTAATCATCCGGACGCCCACCACACCGCCCATATTTTTCTGTGCCCAGTCTTCGGGCATATTACGTAACTGCCAGCCATTGTCGATACCGAGGTGATGCAGTTTCATGGCATACTGCCGTCCCACGCCCCAGAGATCATCCACCGCCGTGCGTTCCAGGGCGTCTTTTATTTTTTCCGGGGTATCCAGCACCAGCACGCCGCGGGTTCCCCGCTTGTCTTTCTTTGATAAGCGGTTGGCTACTTTGGATAAAACCTTACTCGGCGCCACGCCTACTGATACGGCAATACCGGTCCATTGTTCCACTGTTTCTTTAATGATCGTGGAGGTTTCCTGCAGGGCAGCGGAGCCAATGGTACTGAGATCCAGGAAGGCCTCGTCTACGGAGTATACTTCCACCTGTTCTTCCCCCACCAGTTCACGCAGTGTATCCATTACGCGCATACTCAGGTCGCCGTAGAGATTATAATTGCTGGAAAAAACCGCTACGTCATTTTTCTCAATAATATCCCGGTTCTGATAATAAGGCGCGGCCATACCCACACCGAGTTTTTTCGCTTCATCGGTGCGCGACACAATACACCCGTCATTATTGCTCAGTACCACTACGGGCTTGTCCCGCAGGTCGGGCCGGAATAACCGCTCGCAGGAGCAGTAGAAGCTGTTACAGTCAACGATCGCTTTCATAATGAGTAATGAGTGATGAGTAATGAGTAATGAGTAGCTGATCAGACTGAACTAAACGTTTGGTCAGCCCTCTTTGTGAAATGATGGATGTAGTAATGAGTTTTCCCTTCTTACTCATTACTGATTATTCATCACTCATCCTAAGGGGTGTATCACAAACGTCACCACGCCCCATACTACGAAATCACTGAACTCGGCCAGGTTGATATTCTTATAGCGGTTGTTTTCGGGAATAAGGAAAGCCGATGTGAAATTTTTATGAAAGCGACGGACCAGGAGTTCTCCGTTCAGGATGGCCACAATGATTTTTCCATTGGCCAGTTTCAGTGAACGGTCCACAATCAGGATATCCCCGTCGAAGAGTCCGGCTTCCTTCATCGCATCGCCTTTCATCCGGAAAAAAAATGTGGCGGGTTTATTCCGGATCAGCTGTTCATTCAGATCAATGCCTTTTTCCGCATAGTCATCCGCGGCCGCGCCAAAGCCCGTGGCATTGGCGGTGCGTACCTGCTGCTGGGTAAATTGTTTTGAACCTTTGTAGGCAGCCCCAAAAAATAATTCCTCTCCTTCCATACATCCGATTTTAAATGTTTCCGCCGGGCAGAAACGGTGAAAAAAAATAGTTTCAAAAATTTAATGGGGTAATTCTTTGGTAAAACTAAAATAATTAGTAAATTAGTGCTAAGAAAATGAGGAAAATATTTTTAAAATCTGCCGGAATGGAAGCTGTCATCAATACTGCACCTGGTTACCGGGTATTTGAGTACCTGCTGGTATTGCGTCCGCATGTGGAACTGCAGGGGCGTATCCTGCAACTGAAGCAGGAATTTGCGGAGAAATACAAGACGGGGGATGGCGGCCGTGGCAACGCCTGGGTACCCCTGGTGCATTTTTCGCAGTTCGCCATGATGGAAGACCGGATCGTCAACCGCCTGCAGAAAGTAGCCATGGGTTTTCCGCCTTTTAAAGCAGAACTGAAGGATTATGGCAGTTTTCCTTCGCACACTATTTATATTAAAGTGCTTTCCAAAGTGCCGGTACAACAGTTGTTGCGCGGTATCCGAACCGAAACACAGCGGCTGATGAAAATGAATGAGGAACATAAGCCGCATTTTATGATGGAACCACATATTACCCTGGCCCGTAAACTGCAGTCCGGGCAATACGAAAAAGGCTGGTCCGAATACAGTCACCGGCATTTTACCGGCCGTTTTATCGCCGAAAGCATGACCCTGATGCGGCGGCCGGAAGGTGAAATGAAATATCAACCGTTGCAAACCTTCAGTTTTCAGAACCTGCCGGTACAGACAAAACAGGGCGATTTATTTGGATAGTCATCAATCCGTACACAGTAACCATAAACGTGAGAAGGGGTAGTGCGTAAACAGGAGAACGGGAGAGAGGAAAGTGGAGAGTGGAGAGTGGAGAGTGGAAAGTGGGGAGTGGGGAGTGGGGATCTTCCGTTCTCCTTTTAGTAATGAAACAAAAACCGGCAACGTGCAGGCAAAACAAAAAGGCGGAGCGGATCATTACCTGCAGGGGCGGGGTGCACAGATCAATACCAAAAACCGGTTTCTGAAAGACGAAAGGATCCGTGAACATATCGAAGGTATTGATGACTGGGAAGAAGGGGATCCGCGGACTGTCTATATGGAACAGGTGTCAATGTCCATTGTCAATAAAGTGGAGAGTCCCGATGTGCCCATGAGTTACAGCATGAATCCCTATGCCGGATGCGAACATGGTTGTATCTATTGTTATGCCCGCAATGTGCATGAGTACTGGGGCTATAGTGCAGGTCTTGACTTTGAACAAAAGATCATCGTTAAAAAGAATGCGCCGCAACTGCTCCGTAAGTTTCTGTCGCGCAAAGACTGGGATGGAACACCTATCATGCTCAGCGGCAATACGGATTGTTACCAGCCGGCTGAACAAAAGTTCAGGCTCACCCGGGGACTGCTGCAGGTCTGCCATGAATTCAATCAACCTGTGGGTATACTGACCAAAAATGCGGGGGTGCTGAATGATAAAGAAATACTACAGGCATTGGCGGGTAAGCAGCTGGTATCAGTAATGACCTCCATTACCACCCTGCAGGAAGACCTGCGACGGGTAATGGAACCGCGTACCACGACTGCTGTACAGCGGCTGCGGATAATCCGTGATCTCAGTAAGGCCGGGGTGCGTACCGGTGTACTCATGGGGCCGGTAATACCCGGACTGAATGATCATGAACTGCCCGGTATCATGAAAGCGGCCCGGGATAACGGGGCCACATTCACCGCGTATACTTTTATCCGCCTGAACGGCGCTGTAAAATTATTATTCCACGACTGGCTGTATAAGAACTTTCCCGACCGTGCCGATAAAGTCTGGCACCTGATCGAACAAAGTCATGATGGCAAAGTCAATGACAGTCGCTACGGTTTGCGCATGAGTGGTGAGGGACCCGTTGCGAAACTCGTTGCGGATCAGTATAAGCAATACAGTAAGTTGTATGGAATGAATGCGGATAAATGGAGCCTGAACAGTGCACTGTTCCGAAGACCGGGAGAGCAGGGGAGATTGTTTTGAATGTGCCGATAAACCGATGGGCAGCTTGAAGAGACTAAAATACTTAAGCGCCTCTACGTCTCAACACCTCAACACCTCAACACCTCCACACCTCAAAAAAAATATTTTATAAATTTCTCTCCGGATATTTGGCATCTTCAAAAAAATAGTTTCATCTTTGCACAGCAAAAAAATAAACATGCAACGCAAATACGCACATATAGAAACAGCGAACGGGTTTAGTCCTTTAGGACTTGATCGCGTAAGCGGGGCATGTAATGCTGTTCAATAGTTGACACAACGAATTGGCTGAAATACAGACCCCGCAAGCGATTGCGGGGTTTTGCTTTTAAAGGATATCCGCTAAATGCAGGCTGGAAAGCTGTGTATGACAGGCATTGTGTGCTTGATTATTTAAACAGTGATGTGTAATCGTAAATAAAATGAATCTATAAAAAAACAAAAAGAGTTGCTGAAGCAAACACGACATAAACAATACAGGCTTTTAAGCGGCATTGCACGGCAAGCTGCTTATTGCGGAAACAACAGTACACCCGCAGCGGGCCATTTTATGCCCTGGATTGAAAAGAAACGACGAACGGAACCAATGTAGCATTTGTGCAGTAGTGCAAATGAAAAGGAACCCGGTCGTCAGCAGCGACCGGGTTTTTTATTGAACATTGAATATTGAACATTGATGTCCGTACGCAATGCTCAGTTATAAACAAAGTGAAAAGGAGGATGATATGTGGTTTGTAATCGTTGTACTGCTGATCAGTTTTATACTGAATATAAACAGCAGGGAAAATGAAAATGATACTGCTGAACAGGATGTCGGTAACAGGGTCGTGCACCCGGCTGAGTACCTGTTGAGGTAGCTGTATATGAAAATTGAATAGTGAGCACCTGCCTGCCGGTAAGCAAGTTGAATAATGAACATTGATCACCGGTGGTAAGAAATGATCAATATTCAATAAGCAATGTTCAATTAACAGTAGAAAGGAGGATCAAAGTAGCCCCGTGAGATGCAACGGGGCGCTTTTCCAAAAATGGTCTGTAGCTCAACTGACAGATGTACCCGGCTTATAACCGGGAGGTGGGTTCGAATCTCACCAGGCCAGCAAAGAAAAGGATAACTAAATAACAGTGAATGAATTCGGCATAGAGGAAATAAGAAATCAGCCAGTATTTACTGCAAAAGGTGCTTTGGCAGAACGGTTATGCGCCGGGGTGAAAATCCGGAGATCATGGTTCGATTCCATGAGGTACCACGAAGGAGGAAACAAGCTATGAAAAAAAACAATGAATGGAGAACGCTCAGCGGCGATCAGGTAACTATCCCGATCACCGAAGAAATTAACCGGGTATTGCAACGCGAAGCCGCGGAAGGACATGAACTGAAGGTATGTATCGGCACCGATAGCCAGGTAAAAGCAGGCGTAACAGGTTTTGCCACGGTGATCGTATTCCTCCGGAAACGTAAAGGCGGTTTCATGTATATACGCAGCGAATCCACCCGGCAACGGATGACGATCAAGGAACGGATGCTGACCGAAGTGCGGATGAGTATCGATGTGGCCTATGAACTCTGCAACCTGTTCAGCCGGTACCGGGTGGATATGGAAGTGCACGCGGATATCAATACCAACCCGCAGTTCAAAAGCAATGACGCTCTCACGGAAGCCATGGGCTATATCCTCGGAATGGGATTTGCTTTCAGGGCCAAACCGGATGCGTTTGCCAGCTCGAGCTGTGCGAATAAGATGGTGCAGTGAATGATGTGCCGATTAGCCAATTAGCAAATGAGCCAATTAGCCAGTGAGGGGCTCTCTGCGCTCTTTGCGTCCTCTGCGGTGTTTAATTGTATTTCTGTGCATGAAAAGTTGGAGTTGAAAGTGAGATTTGTTTTTCACACATAGTCAGATAGACACAGAGCGATCAATAGAGTAGTACAGGATGGGAAATTTGCAGGAAGAGATAATCATTGAAAGACATAAAAAACGCCTTCGGCGGTTTATTTGTATTCCTCTGCGCTCTCTGCGTCCTCTGCGGTTTATAACCGATGAGCAAATCGATTCCGCGCTTATGCGTAAGGAAAGGATGATCGCCAGGTGTGAAATTTGAAAACTGACGACGGATGACACGTTGATGTGCAAGTAAAATGAAAAGACAACGTGGAATATCAAGCAGTTTCAGTGTAATAAAACAAGGTTGCCTGTTGTATTATCACAGGTAACCTATTGTAAACAATCCGGAAAATCGGATTAAATTGTAGTTAGAAAGTATGAGCAAATTAAAATTAACAGGAAAACAAATCCGCGCCATCGGCTATCCCGAAGGGCCGGTGATCAGTGTGGCGATGCAGGTGATGAATAGTCTTTACAAGCATAGTTCAGAGAATGAGGCATTGGATATACTGACGCAGGTATTAAAGGCACCGGGAAATTACCTGGAAGATGAACAACTGAAAGCCGTAGCGGAAAAATTAATGCCGGCTCCGTTAACAGAAGGGGCGGAGATTTCGTTGAATCAAACCGGGATCGCTTTCAGTATTTTCGGACAGGAACATATTGAAGAAGGTGCATTACACCAGATGTACCAGGCCGCCAAACTACCGGTATCCGTGGCCGGAGCCCTGATGCCCGATGCGCATAGCGGTTATGGATTACCGATAGGCGGGGTGCTGGCTACTGACAATGCCGTTATTCCGTATGGGGTGGGTGTGGATATCGGCTGCCGGATGTGCCTGAGTGTATTCGATATTAACCCGAAGGAACTGGCGGACCGGGAATCCTTTTTTGCCCGTGAACTGGGGGAAGCAACTTTATTCGGAAGCGGTGCCATGTTTGACCGGGCCGCGGATCATGCCGTCATGGAGAATGAATTGTTTTACCAGTTGCCGCTGCTGAAGCATATGCACGGAAGGGCCTGGAAACAACTTGGTAGTTCCGGAAGCGGGAACCACTTTGCTGAATTCGGTGTCGTGGAAATCGCGGAAAAAGACCCGGTACTCGGACTGGAAGCCGGCACTTATACCGGTTTCCTGACACATTCCGGTTCCCGGGCACTGGGGGCTGCTATCGCTAACCAATACACGAAAACAGCCATCAGCAAAAGACGCCTGCCGCAGGAGGCAAAGAACCTGGCCTGGCTGGATATGCAGGAGGAAGAAGGAATAGAGTACTGGCTGGCGATGAACCTCGCCGGTGATTATGCCAGCGCCTGTCACCATATCATCCATGATAAAATCGCAAAGCAACTGGGGCGGGTCTCCCTTAAACGGGTGGAGAACCATCATAATTTTGCCTGGAAGGAAAAATGGGAGGGACGTGAAGTAATCGTACACCGGAAAGGAGCCACCCCGGCCGGGAAAGATGTCCTGGGAATTATTCCGGGCTCCATGACGGCTGATGGTTTTATTGTAAAAGGAAAAGGAGAAATGGCCGCTGTCAACTCCGCTTCACATGGAGCAGGAAGAAAGATGAGCCGTACACGAGCCATTGCATCGGTCACTGACAAACAGTTCAAAGACGAATTGAAAAAATCCGGGGTGAAATTGCTGGGCGGAGGACTGGACGAATCGCCTTTTGCGTATAAGGATATTCATACCGTGATGCAATCCCAGAAAGCCCTGGTGGAAATAGTCGGACGCTTTACGCCGAAGATCGTGAAAATGGACGGTGCGAAACACCGCAGCTGGGGAAAACGGGGAGGTGATCAGTAGTCGTTAGTCGTTAGTCAATAGTCTTTATCAGTATGTACTGTATTCAGACTATTGACTTTTTTTCAGGCATTTTTAACGGGTGTTTTAGCGGGGGCATTTAACCCTCATTATCCGAAGTACACATTAACCCATTTTAAAACTCAGCAGTAATGTATCGTCTTTGAATAATTTCAGGTTTGTACCTTTTATTTCATACCGGTTGACTTTTCCCAGTTGTTTCAGGAAAAGCGTTTCAATATCCTGTACGTCCGCGCAATACATTTTTGTACTGAACAGGTTCCCGAATTGTATCGCTTCCTCCGATACATCCATTGTTCCGCCAAATGAATTACAGCTGCCATTGCCGCTGACCCGTTTTGTGTCATCATCAAACTGCAGAAAGGCACGGGTATAAATATATTCGGTAACATTTCTGTCATGAATACTGTTCAGCACCCATTTTGTATGGTATAACGAAGGCTGTTCGGCATTGCCGGACTGAAAAGAAGTCAACAGCATAAATAAGACGGTAAGTAGTGTAATCTGTTTCATATTGTGTGATTATATAAACCAGATGCACCCGGAAATGAAATTGCACAGCGTGCGGGATAGAGGGAGATTAACGAAATGTTAAATAAGTTGATAAGTTGAAAAGTTGATAAGTTGAAAAGTTGATAAGTTGAAAAGTTGATAGGTTGAAAAGAGCAGTACTAAACGCCTAAACAACTAAACGCCTAAACACCTAAACACCTAAACCTTCACATAAATCCTCTTCTTATCCATCCACCAGCAGATCGCCCACATAAATGTGATCACACAAAGCGCATAGGCCAGTGATCCGTTTTCCTTTGCCCCGGGAATATGAATCAGCACCGATTTATACAACCAGTTCCAGGGATTTACCCCGTCGCCCAGTTTTATCAACGCCAGTCCCTTTGGCAAAAAGGCACTGAGTGCGAAAACAAACAGCGCGTTCTTTCCGAATACATCGAAGAAACGGGCCAGGCCGCCGCGGATGTTTTTTATTTCGATCATATAGATCATCGTGGCAATGGTAAGTATGGCCAGTCCGGTAGTATAAATCACATACGAACTGGTCCATATTTTTTTATTGATGGGGAACACCATGTCCCAGCAGAAACCGGTAACGATCAGGGCTACCCCGATTACAAATAAACCGGTCAGCATTTCATACAGGCCGCCACTGGTCAGGCCGGGTTGATCCGGCAACGGGAGCGGCTTGCTTTTTTTCTGTATATAGTCCCCCACGAGGTAGCCAAATATCACCTGTACGATCGCCGGGAGTGTACTCATCAGCCCTTCCGGATCAAAAGGAATACCTTCCCCTTTATACAGGTGTATTTCACCCAATATCCATTTGTCGATGGCGGTACCGAACCAGCCTTTCAGGCTATAGGGATCCGCCGGATTGCCCACTACACAAAACATCCAGTAGAGCAGCAGAAAAATCATGCCCGCGAGAAATGCTTTCCGGGCTTTCAGGTAGTATACCAGCACCGAGGCAAAGAAATAGGCTATAGCTATCCGTTGTAAAACACCGAGAATACGCACCCCTTTTACCGTCTCCACGATATTCCCCGCCTTATCTTTTGAATAATCAATCCAGGTAAACCCTTTAAAAATACTGACCCGTTGAAATTCAAGGGTGCCGTCCACCAGCCTGTTCACTTCCGTTACAAATGGCCACCAGTTCAGGAACAACCCGATAAGGAAAATCAGGGCCGAACGTTTCAGTACTTTTTTCCAGAACTGCGTATCACCACCCGCTTCCAGCCGGGGCATTACAAAGGACATGGCATTACCAACAGCAAAGAGGAAAAACGGAAAGACAAGATCTGTGGGGGTCAGTCCGTGCCAGGGAGCATGTTCCAGCGGGTCATAAATATAACTCCAGTTACCGGGGTTATTCACCAGGATCATCAGGCAGACCGTTGCCCCGCGAAATACATCAAGGGAGTAAAAACGTTGATTCACAGCAGTGGGTTTGGTGCATGAAGGTAAGTGAAACAAAGAATTACAAAGACCCGGATAAAATGGGAAAATGGGCGGTTATTTTAAAAAATCCTGACCTGGAAACAATATAGGCCTTCCATTTACGTAGATCTACGATTAGTTATTAACTGATGGGGGTAAATCCTTCAAAATCCGTCGATTTTATTCGTTGCCCACTCACATCATCCACTATATTTGCCAGCAAATTGGGGGGATATTTTCCATCCATTTTGATTTATTAAGGGAAAACACTGATTATCAATCATATATAAAAAAAACATGTGATTGACCTGGCGAAGCCATGGAAAAAAAGACCCTGCGGATGACAAAAAAATGGTTGGCAATTTATACCCGGCCCCGATGGGAAAAAAAGGTAAATCTGCTCCTTCAGGAGAAGGGATTCGAGAGTTATTGTCCGCTCAATAAAGTGAAACGTAAATGGAGCGACCGGATAAAAGTGGTGGAAGAGCCTTTATTTAAATCCTATGTATTCGTCAAACTTTCCGATGCAGACCGCACGGAAGTACGGATGACACCGGGCGCCATCAATTTTGTCTATTGGAACAGTAAACCGGCTGTGATCAGGGAGAAAGAAATTAATGCAATCAGGCGGTTCCTGGATGAGTATAAAAATGTGGAAGCCCGGGCTACGGTTGTAAAAGTGAACCAGCGGGTACGGATTACCAACGGGTCCTTTATGGATCAGGAAGGAAAAGTGCTGGAACTGCGGCATAAAACAGCCCGCATTGCCATTGACAGCCTGGGATATATTTTGATCGCTCATATTGACAGAACTAAACTAACTTCGGCACTGCCCGATCGGTAAAAAACCTTATAATCTGGCAGCCTGTCTGCTTTCATTAAATGATACCTCGAATGAAATTCATCCGGTTCTTTTTATTACTTGCTTTACCGCTTTATTTTATTTCCTGTAAACCATTACAGAAAATTCCCAATTATCTTGAAAACGTGACTGATTCTTCAGGAAGAGGTGTGGTTAAAGTTGTTGATCTGAAAATACAGAAGAATGATCTGCTGTCCATCCAGATTTTCAGTCTCAGTACTAAGCCAGAAGTATCCGATGCTATTTTTAACCAGCCATCAACAGGGGGTGTGGCACCCGGATACCTGGTGGATAACAATGGCAATATTGAACATCACCGGCTGGGCACCATACATGCGGAGGGGCTTACAAAAAATGAACTGGCAGCTGAAATAAAAAAGCGGCTGAAAGAACCTGTTGAAGTAATGGCCGATCCTTCAGTTGTAATCCGTTATATGAATCTGAAAATAACCGTACTGGGGCAAGTTGGCAAAGAAGGCGCCATAACCGTACCCGGTGAAAAACTGAATATACTGGAGGCGGTAGGTCTTGCGGGTGGTGTAACCGATTATGGTAAGAAGACCAACGTGCGGGTTGTGCGTGAAAGTAATGGTCAGCGCGAAACAGGCCTGGTGGATCTGACATCTAAAGACATTTTTGAGTCACCATTTTATAACCTGGTGCAGAATGATATCATCATAGTAGAAGCTACCCAGCAGAAGATGAAGGATGCGGAGCAGACCAAAACCATGCAAAAGATATCATTTGCATTGGCTATGGTGACAGTTACAGCAACTTTAGCTAATATATTTATACGAAATTAATCGGAATACCTTCTTAAAAACGTTTATTCTTTTCAATGGAAGAGCATATAAATCCACATTTTAACCCGGCGAAAAACGATCTCTCCAACCTTAGTTTCAGGGATTTGTTCTATAAGTATGTACGTTTCCTTCCGGTTTTTATTCTGTCGGTAGCTATTGCATTACTGGGGGCTTACCTGTACCTCAGATGGACCGTGCCCGTTTATAGTGCATCTGGTAGTATGGTTATAAAAAATGACCAGACAGGCGGTGGCCGCGATGATAAGTTTGATGAACTTTTCGGGAATAACAGAAACCAGAATATTCAAAGTGAAATAGAAATACTGAAATCACGCCCGCTGATGCAGCGCGTGGTCAATAAGCTGAACCTGCAATTCAGCTATTATGCGATTGGAAAGGTAAAATCTATCAACATATATACCCAGGGACCATTCATTGTAAGAGCCTTGCAGATTGCGGATTCATCCCGGGCCTTTTCCTTAAAACTTAAATTCATTGGGAGTGATCAGTTCCGCATTGATGAAAAAGCGGCAGTTTACCGGTTTGGTCAGGAAATAAAGACTGAAAACGGGGTATTTGTTTTTGAAAAAAATCTTGGAACCCCTGGTGATAATGGGTATCGTGTGGATTGGTTGCCAGCACCGGCTGCGTCAGGCATCTACTCTTCAGCACTGACCATACTCCCGAAAACGCCTGGTACCGGTATATTGAATATCAATATGCAGGTGTTGAATCCACAATTAGGCGCGGATATTCTGAACAAATTGATGGAAGAGTACAGTGCTTATAGCGTAGAACAAAAGAAGCTCTCCTCTGAGCAGATACTTGCTTTTATTGCCGGAAGGCTGAATGATATTGGCGAAAAACTGGATAGCGTCCAAAGGATGTATCTCGATTTTCAAACCAGGTATAACCTGATTGATGCGGAAACGCAATCGTCCTCTTATTTTGATTTAATTAGTGAGTCAGATAAAATTGTTAATGAGCAGAATATTAAGCTAAATGTGGCACAGATGCTGGATGCATATCTGGCGGATAAAAAAAATGAGTTTACCCGGGTGGTTGTTCCTTCTACGCTCGGTATAGAGGATGCCACGTTAAACGAATTGGTTGCCAGTTATAATAAAGCCCAGTTGGAACGCAAACAACTGGTTGATGGGAATGTACCTGTTGCAAACCCCGTAGTAAAAGAAGTAGACGGGCAGGTTGAAAAACTCAGGACCAGTATCCGTGAGAATCTCAGGAACATTAAAGCAGCAACAGGAGAATTAGTTAAAGACGTAAAACGCAGGGGGCTGGTTGGGGAAGAGCAACTCCGGGCTATGCCTGAAAAAGTTAAAGAACTGGCTGAAATAAAACGCCAGGTGGAGACCTATCAGGGGTTATTTAAATTATTTACTGAAAAGAAAGAGGAGACGGCTATTTCCATGGCTTCAGAAATTCCTAATTCTGAAATTATTGACCGGTCCTATCCTAATTCTCAACCCGTTTCACCACAGAATCGTACGATACAACTGTTAGCTATCTTGATTGGACTGGCAATCCCGGCCCTTTTCATTTTTGTATCAGAAGTGCTGAATGATAAAGTTACCACCCGTTTCGATATTGAGAAGATAACCCAAACCCCCATCCTGGGAGAAATCGGCCACTCCTATTCAGATGATACGCTGGTAGTGTCGAAAACCACACGGAGTATGGTGGCCGAGCAATTCCGGATCATCCGCTCCAACCTGCAGTATGTACTGCATAAGAAAACTAAAGCCGTTATACTCACTACTTCTTCGTTCAGCGGGGAGGGTAAATCGTATGTATCTACCAATATGGGTGCGGTACTGGCGCTGGCCGGCCGTAAAACCGTTATACTTGAGTTTGACATTCGTAAACCCAAAGTATTATCCGGACTAGGTATGAGTAAAGGACCAGGGATCACCAATTACCTGGTAGGGAGGACCAATGACCTGGCCGCAATGATCCGTCCGGTGGAAGGTCATGAAAATCTCTTTGTACTTGGATGCGGTCCTGTGCCACCTAACCCTTCAGAGCTGCTGCTCGATCCCCGTCTCGATCAGATGTTTGACTGGTTGAAAGAGCACTATGATATTGTACTGATTGATACGGCTCCTGTGGGAATGGTCAGTGATGCCATGACGCTGTGCAAATATGCGGATTGTACACTCTACCTGGTAAGACAGGGTCATACCTTTAAAAAACAGATTGCCCTTATTGATGAATTCTACCAGGCGAATAAACTGCCCAAAGTCTCCATTATTATCAACGATGTGAAACTGAAACCCGGTTATGGTTACTATGGTTATGGCCGGTACGGCTACGGTTATGGGTATGGCTATGGCAGTTATTACGAAGAAGAAACCGCGCCGGATAATTTTATCGAAAGAGTACTATCCAGGCTGGAACTGCGTAAATTTTTCGGGCTGAAGAAAAAAAAGAAGCGTAAGGCGGAAAAATAGAAATTTTTAAATATGCGGGTATTAGTTACAGGGGGAGCAGGATTTATCGGATCCAATTTAACGGGGGCTTTGTTAGCCGACAGCAGGGTGGATTTTGTCAGGGTTCTCGATAACCTGTCGACCGGATCATTAAAAAACCTGGAAGACTATCAGTCGGACCCCCGCTTTGAATTCATGGAAGGCGATATCCGTGACTTTGAAACCTGTAAGAAAGCCTGCGAAGGAATCGATGTGATTACGCACCAGGCCGCCCTCGGTTCAGTACCGCGTTCCATCAATGATCCGCTGACCACGAATAATGTAAACATCACCGGCATGCTGCATATATTAACAGCCGCCAAAGAGGCCGGAATTAAACGCGTGGTATACGCCGCCAGTTCGTCTACATACGGTGATCATCCCGGCCTGCCAAAAGTGGAAGATAAAATCGGCAATCCTTTATCGCCTTATGCCGTGACCAAGTACGTGAATGAACTCTATGCGAAAGTTTATGCATCCTTGTACGGACTGGAGCCGATCGGCCTCCGGTACTTCAATATATTCGGCCCCCGGCAAAATCCTAACGGACCCTATGCCGCGGTGATTCCTTTGTTTGCGGAAGCCCTGATTAATAAAACAGCCCCGACCATTAACGGCGACGGCAGTACCAGCCGCGATTTTACCTATGTGGCCAATGCGGTGCAGGCAAATATCCGGGCTTTATTCACGGACAATAAAGAAGCCATCAACCAGGTTTACAATATTGCCTGCGGGGAACAGACTTCCTTACTCGAACTGTTCAATGGCCTGAATAAAGAAGCAAACACCACGTTACAACCCATATTCGGACCCGAACGCCTGGGTGATGTGAAGCATAGCCTCGCGGACATTTCTAAAGCAGTAAAATTGCTTGGATATTCACCGGCGGTAACAGTGAATGAGGGACTGAAGATGACATTTGCCTGGTACAAGCAGCAATTAACAAAATAATCACCAACTAAGATTCGTTAACCTAACCTTAAACCCTCATCCGTGAACACTAACAAAACAATTGTAATAACCGGTGGAGCCGGATTTATTGGCTCTCATGTGGTGCGCCTTTTTGTAACAAAATACCCTGACTACAAGATCGTCAATCTGGATGCCCTTACTTATGCAGGTAATCTTGAGAACCTCCGGGATATTGAGCAATCCTCCAATTACTTCTTCGAGAAAGCGGATATCCTGGATAAGGATGCGCTTGAAAGGATCTTCGGTTTACATCAGCCCGATGCGGTGATCCACCTGGCGGCAGAAAGTCACGTGGACCGGTCTATCATTTCCCCGTTGGATTTTGTATATACCAACGTAATCGGTACAGTGAACCTGCTGAATACTGCCCGGCATTTCTGGAAAGACAACTATGAAGGCAAGCGCTTCTATCATGTGTCCACCGACGAAGTATATGGCGCACTCGGCGATACCGGTTTCTTTACCGAGGATACCAAATACGATCCGCACTCACCCTACAGTGCTTCCAAAGCGGCCAGTGATCATTTTGTAAGAGCCTATCATGACACCTACGGACTTCCCGTGGTATTGAGTAACTGCTCCAATAATTACGGTCCCAATCATTTTCCTGAAAAGCTGCTCCCGCTTTTTATCAATAATATCATTACTAAAAAACCGCTGCCGGTATATGGCGACGGACTTTATACCCGTGACTGGCTCTTTGTAAAAGATCATGCCACGGCTATTGACACCGTTTTTCACAATGGAAAGAACGGCGATACCTATAATATCGGCGGTTTCAATGAATGGCGCAATATTGACCTGGTGAAACTGCTGTGCAAGCAGATGGATGAAAAACTGGGGAACGCACCCGGTACCAGCGAAACCCTGATCACGTATGTGAAAGACCGGCCCGGGCATGACCGCCGGTACGCTATTGATGCCAGTAAGATTAATAAAGAATTAGGTTGGGCGCCTTCCGTAACCTTTGAACAGGGACTGGCCCTTACCATCGACTGGTACCTGCAAAATGAAGAATGGCTGAAAAATGTCACCAGCGGCGCGTATCAGCATTATTATGAAGAGCAGTATAAAGACAGAAACTAAATCAAGTTGAAAAGTTGAGAAGTTGAAATGTTGAATTTCTCAACCGCTCAACTTCTCAACATTTCAACCATTCAACCTCCCACTATGAAAGGAATCATCCTCGCCGGCGGCTCCGGCACACGACTGTATCCCATTACCAAAGCCATTTCCAAACAGCTGATGCCGATTTACGACAAGCCGATGATATATTATCCGCTTTCCGTATTAATGATGGCCGGTATCCGCGAAGTGCTGATCATTACCACTCCGGAAGACAATCCTTCGTTCAAACGTTTACTGGGCGACGGTTCCAAAATCGGTTGTCATTTTGAATACGCGATCCAGGAAGTGCCCAACGGACTCGCCCAGGCATTCGTGATCGGGGAACAGTTTATCGGCGATGATAAAGTAGCACTCGTGCTGGGCGATAATATTTTTTATGGAAGCCGGATGGGGAAACAACTCAAGGAACTGGTGAACGTCGAAGGCGGCTATGTGTTTGCCTACCAGGTAGCCGATCCCGAGCGGTATGGCGTAGTGGAATTTGATGAGCACTACAATGCGTTGAGTATTGAAGAGAAGCCAGCTAAACCCAAATCCAATTTTGCGGTACCGGGACTCTATTTCTATGATAACAGCGTGGTGAAAATCGCCAAAGAACTGAAACCCTCTCCCCGTGGCGAATATGAAATCACGGATGTAAATAAAGTATATCTCGAAAACGGAAACCTGAAAGTAGCCCTGCTCGACAGGGGAACGGCCTGGCTGGATACCGGTACATTTGATTCGCTTAGTGATGCCAGTGAATTTGTCCGCGTCATCGAGAAAAGACAAGGCAATAAAATCGGCTGTATCGAAGAAATCGCGTTCCGCAACGGATTTATCAACCGGGATCAACTGAATGAAATAGCCGCTGAACTGGCTAAAAGCGGGTACGGCGAGTACCTGAAACGTATCGTTTAATTTCAAAACATAACAGATGAATATTACAGTAGTAGGTACCGGATATGTAGGCCTGGTCAGCGGTACCTGTTTTGCAGAAACCGGGAACAATGTGACCTGTGTGGATATTGATGAATCTAAAGTTCAGCGACTAAAAGCCGGTGAGATTACCATTTATGAACCCGGACTGGAAAAAATATTTACACGCAACCTGAAAGAAGGACGACTACAGTTTACCACTTCGCTGAAAGAAGGAATAGAAGATGCGCAAATTATTTTCCTGGCCCTGCCAACACCTCCTGGCGAAGATGGCAGCGCAGATTTGAAATATATACTGGCCGTAGCCAACGATCTGGGAACAATGATTAAACCCGGCACCTACCAGGTGATTGTTGATAAAAGTACCGTTCCTGTCGGTACCGCTCAAAGGGTTCGGGAAGCTATTCTGGCCAGTGCCACGGCTGATATTGCTGATGCGTTTGATGTGGTAAGTAATCCTGAATTTTTGCGTGAAGGTGCCGCGGTAGATGATTTTATGAAACCGGACAGGGTAGTGGTGGGGACCCGGTCTGAAAAAGCGCGTAAGCTGATGCAGCAACTATATGAACCTTATGTTCGTCAGGGCAACCCGATTATTTTTATGGATGAGAACAGCGCGGAACTGACCAAATATGCGGCCAACAGTTTTCTGGCTACCAAGATTTCCTTTATGAATGAAATCGCGGTATTATGTGAAAAACTGAATGCTGATGTGGACATGGTACGTCGTGGCATTGGTACTGACTTCCGTATTGGCAAACATTTCCTCTATCCCGGATTGGGTTATGGCGGCAGCTGTTTTCCGAAAGATGTACAGGCGCTCGCCAAATCATCCACTGATGCGCAATATGAGTTCAAGATTCTTAATGCGGTAATGGATGTTAATAAAAAACAGAAAGAATTTTTCTTTGGCAAAATCGATACTTATTATAAGGGTAAACTCTCAGGAAAGCATTTTGCATTATGGGGTCTGGCCTTTAAACCGAACACAGATGATATCCGTGAAGCACCGGCCCTTGAAGTGGCTGCACGTCTCCTGAGCCAGGGAGCTACGGTTTCCGCCTTTGATCCTGAGGCAATGCCCAATGTAAAAAGAGAATTTTCCGGGGATATAAAATTTGCTGAAAGCCAATACGAAGCACTTGAAGGAGCGGATGCGTTGATCATCTGTACAGAATGGAATGAATTCAGGACGCCTGATTTTAAGAAAATGGCCGGATTATTAAAAACAAAGGTTATTTTTGATGGCCGTAACCTGTACGATATACCTACGATGGAAACCCTGGGGTTTTATTATGAAAGTATTGGCAGGTCTGCGGTGATGTCCGTTTAACGGATAGTATCGAAAACCTGATATCTTGAAGAAAAAATTCATCCGTATTTCAGCCCTGCTGCTGATTTCTTCCTTGTTATTCATTTATTTGTTTAACAGTCCCGCCACCTTGTCTAAAAATGACCGGATTTTTCTTAAAGCTTTCTTAAGCGAATGGAAAATCGATATTCCGGATCATGAAATTCACCAAAGTCAGCAAACAGAATTGAATTATGTTAAGCTGATTCAGGAACGGGTTTTATCGGAAGTATGTAACAGCATGAATACATACGATAGCGTGGGTAATGTGCAATATTATTTCAGGCAAAAAAAAGGGCTTTGTTATGACCGGAGTATGCTGTTGGAAAAGTTTTACCTGCTGGCCGGCTTTTCAGTAAGGCATATTTATATCTATTTTGATTTTAATGGAAAGGATGTAGCCCGTAGAGATTTTTTCAAATCATATGTTTCATCCCATGCACTACTGGAAGTAAAAACAAAAGAAGGTTGGATGGTCGTAGGTTCTAATAGTAACTGGATCGGGCTGGATACAAAGGGACAGGTGCTTACGATTGGAGCTATCAGGGACAAACTGATAGACGGCTCTCTCGCACTGAATAATCAGCCCTCATACGGCTTACCTTTCTACCAGGAACTGCCAAAACCACAGGCTTTTCGCTATGTATATGGCCTTTATAGCCGGCATGGGGGCTTTTTAAAGTCAGCTCCGCTGGAGACTGCTTTATGTGCAATGGGTATTCGTCCGCATATCCCGGATTACAATTTCAGAATGCTTTTGTATAATCTTTAATGGCAGGAAAGATACATGTGCACCTAAACATAGTTCACTTTACTCCATACATTTTAATATGAAACGAATACTTATTACAGGGGCCGCCGGCTTCCTGGGTTCGCATCTGTGTGACCGGTTTATAAAAGAAGGATATGAAGTGATTGGCATGGATAACCTGATCACTGGCAACCTGAAGAACATTGAACACCTGTTTCCGCTGAAGCAATTCAGTTTTTATCATCATGATGTCAGCCGGTTTATACATGTGCCGGGCCACCTGGATTATATCCTGCATTTTGCTTCTCCGGCCAGTCCTATCGACTACCTGAAGATCCCGATCCAGACACTGAAAGTAGGATCGTTGGGTACGCATAATTGCCTGGGACTCGCCTTAAGTAAAAAAGCGCGTATCCTCGTTGCCAGTACCAGTGAAGTTTATGGAGATCCGCTGGTACATCCGCAAACCGAAGATTATTGGGGAAATGTAAATCCCGTTGGCCCCCGTGGCGTATATGATGAAGCCAAACGTTTCCAGGAAGCCATGACCATGGCTTATCACACCTATCATGGACTGGAAACGCGCATCATCCGGATCTTTAATACGTATGGTCCGCGCATGCGTCTCAATGACGGCCGCGCCCTGCCGGCTTTTATCGGACAGGCGCTGAGGGGACAGGACCTTACCGTTTTCGGGGATGGCAGTCAGACCCGTAGTTTTTGTTATGTAGATGACCTGGTGGAAGGAATTTACCGGTTGCTGCTTAGCGATTATGCACAGCCGGTTAATATCGGCAACCCGGATGAAATCAGTCTGAAGGACTTCGCCGAAGAGATCATCAGGCTGACCGGCACTTCCCAGAAAATCATTTATCAGCCATTGCCCAAAGATGATCCCAAACAACGGAAGCCGGATATCACCCGGGCCCGTGAAATCCTTGGCTGGCAACCTTCCGTTTCCCGAGCCGAAGGATTAAAAGCAACCTATGCCTATTTTAAATCACTCCCGGAAGAAGAAATCTGGAAAGATCACCTGGAGTTCAGGAAATAGTTGATAAGTTTAAAAGTTGAAAGATTAACAAGGCCCGAACGTTGAAATTGCATTGTTAATCTTTTAACTCTAAACCCTAAACCTTTCAACCCTCAACCTTGCCCTTCATACACCCATCTGCGATTGTAGATCCCGGTGCCAGCATCGGAACCGGCACGCGTATCTGGCATTTTTCTCATATAATGCCGGAAGCGGTGATCGGGGAAAACTGTGTGATCGGTCAGAATGTATTTGTGGCCAATAAAGTCGTGATCGGGAACAATGTGAAAATTCAGAATAATGTATCCCTTTATGAAGGGCTGATTTGTGCGGATGATGTGTTTATCGGTCCTTCCGCGGTTTTTACCAATGTGATCAATCCGCGCAGTGCTATTGAACGGAAAGATGAATTTAAAACAACCCGCATAGAAAAGGGCGCCACCATCGGGGCCAATGCGACAATCATCTGTGGAATCACAATCAACACCTACGCCTTTATCGGCGCCGGTGCCGTAGTGACAAAAGATGTTCCGGCCTATGCACTTTTAACAGGTAATCCTGCACGGCAAACGGGCTGGATGAGTGAAGCAGGGGAGAAACTGGTGTTTGGGGATGGGGTGGCTGTTTGCAGCAGTAGCGGGGTAGTGTACAGACTGATGAATAATGAGAGGGTCGTTAAAGTTGACAAGTTAACAAGTTGAAATGTTAACAAGGGCCTCCTGAGAAAACGTCCCTGTTAACTTGTCAACTTTTCAACCTATCAACCATTCAAGACAGCAACTTCAATGAAAAACTTCCTCTTAATAGGCGCCGCCGGTTACATCGCTCCGCGGCATATGAAAGCGATCAGGGAAACCGGCAATAACCTGCTGGCCGCACTTGACCCGCATGATTCCGTGGGGATACTGGATACTTATTTTCCGGATTGTCATTTCTTTACAGAGTTTGAACGGTTTGACCGGCATTGTGATAAACTGAAAAGGGCAGGGGTGAAAATTGATTATGTAGTGGTCTGTTCACCCAACTACCTCCACGATGCCCATATCCGTTTTGGATTACGGATCGGCGCGGATGTGATTTGTGAGAAACCGGTGGTGCTGAATCCGTGGAATGTCGATGCTTTGCGGGAAATGGAAAAAGAAACAGGTAAACAGGTTTTTACTATCCTGCAATTACGTTTGCACCCGGCCCTGCAGGCTTTACATAAGCGGATACTGGCCTCACCCGGCAGTCACAAGCATATCATCGGGCTGAAATATATCAGTGCACGAGGGCACTGGTACCTGAACAGCTGGAAAGGTGAAGAACAGAAAAGCGGGGGCATCGCCACGAATATCGGATTGCATTTTTTTGACATGTTGCTTTGGATATTCGGTAAAGTAAATCAGGTTACAGTCGCGGAATCCTCCCCGGTACGTACATCAGGGATACTTGAACTGGAAAAAGCCCGTGTGGAATGGTTGCTTAGCATTGATGAACAGGATATCCCGGATGCCATAAAAGAGAAAGGGCTTCGTACATTCCGTTCTTTAACCATTGACCAGGCCGCCATTGATTTTAGTGATGGTTTTGAGCAACTACATACCCGATCCTACGAAGAAATCCTTGCCGGCCGGGGTATAACACTGGCCGAAGTAAGAAAAAGCATTCAACTGGTACACGATATCAGAAAAATAAAGCATTGAATTATCCTTGCCGCCTCAACAACTCAACAACTCAACAACTAAACAACTCAACCTTAAACCCTAAACCTTCAACCCTAATGAATAAAAAAGCAATCATCACCGGTATTACCGGACAGGACGGCGCCTACCTCGCGGAATTACTGCTGAGCAAAGGCTATGAAGTCCATGGCATTAAACGTCGTTCTTCACTCTTCAATACGGATCGTATTGATCACCTGTATGCGGATCCCCACGTTTCCGGACGCCGGTTTATCCTGCATTATGGCGACCTTACCGACAGTACCAACCTGATCCGTATTATCCAGCAGGTACAGCCCGATGAGATTTACAATCTCGGCGCGATGAGCCATGTTAAAGTAAGCTTTGACGTACCCGAATATACCGCCAATGCGGACGGGATCGGTACATTGCGCATACTCGAGGCTGTTAGACTGCTCGGACTTACACAGAAAACAAGAGTATACCAGGCATCTACTTCCGAACTGTACGGACTGGTACAGGAAGTACCCCAGAGCGAAACCACTCCCTTCTATCCCCGCAGTCCGTACGGTGTAGCCAAAATGTACGCGTACTGGATCACAGTTAACTACAGGGAAGCCTATAATATGTTTGCCTGCAATGGCATCCTGTTTAATCACGAAAGTCCGCTCCGTGGCGAAACATTCGTGACCCGCAAAATCACCCGGGCGGTGGCACAGATGTCACTCGGTCTGCAGGAAAAATTGTTTGTGGGAAATCTCGATGCCAAGCGCGACTGGGGACATGCAAAGGATTATGTGGAAGCAATGTGGCGCATCCTGCAGCAGGATGAGCCGGAAGATTTTGTAATAGCCACGGGCGTTACCACCCCGGTGCGTGATTTTATCCGGATGGCATTCAGTGAAATCGGGGTGACCCTGACTTTCTCCGGCGAAGGCGTGAATGAAAAAGCCGTGGTCAGTGCCTCCGGTAATAAATTCCTGCCTGTAGGGAAAGAAGTGGTATTTGTGGATCCCAATTATTTCCGTCCAACCGAAGTGGATCTGCTGATAGGCGATGCCACCAAGGCCAATACCAAACTGGGCTGGACACCTAAATATACCCTTGCTGAAATGGTTAAGGAAATGGTAGCGGCCGATATTGAACTCTTCCGCAAGAATAAACTGCTGAAAGAAGCCGGATTTGATATCCTGCATCAGCATGAGTAATTTTTTGTAAAGCTGTACTTCGGTATGTTCATGGTTCGGCAAGTTCATGGTTAGGCAAGCTCATGGATCGGTAAGTTCATGGTTCGGCAAGCTCATGGTTCGACAAGCTCACCATGACATTCGTTGTCACCCTGCCTGTCCCGCCTCATGCGGGGAGCTTGTCGAAGGGTGTCGAAGGGTGCCAAAGCGTGCTGAAGCATTAATCTGCCTCTGATAGTAAACATATCTTCATGGAAAAGAACAGTAAAATATACATCGCCGGGCACAACGGCATGGTGGGCAGTGCCATCCGGCGGAAACTGGAGCAGGAAGGCTTTACCAACCTGTTGCTGCGTTCTTCCAAAGAACTGGATCTGCGCAACCAGGACGCCGTGGCTGGCTTTTTCGCCGCGGAAAAACCGGACTATGTGTTTCTGGCTGCGGCCAAAGTAGGCGGTATCATTGCCAATAATACCTACCGGGCCGATTTCCTTTATGAGAACCTGATGATTCAATCGAATGTCATTCACCAGGCTTACGTCAACGGAGTGACCAAGCTGATGTTTCTCGGTTCTTCCTGTATCTATCCCAAACTAGCCCCGCAGCCATTAAAGGAAGAATACCTGCTGACCGGGTTATTGGAACCCACCAATGAGCCTTATGCCATTGCCAAAATTGCGGGTATTAAAATGTGTGAAGCTTACCGCGACCAGTATGGCTGCAATTTCATTTCCGTGATGCCCACCAATCTGTACGGCCCCAATGATAATTATGACCTGAACACATCACATGTACTGCCGGCCATGCTCCGCAAATTTCATGAAGCGAAGCAACGGGGTGATGCCTCCGTATCACTCTGGGGAACTGGTTCACCCCGCCGGGAGTTTCTGCATGCAGATGATATGGCTGCGGCCTGTTATTTCCTGATGCAGACCTACAATGAGAAGGAGTTTGTCAACATCGGCGTGGGCATAGATATCAGTATTAAAGAACTGGCGGAATTGATTCAGCGCATTACGGGTTTCTCCGGTCGGATTGACTGGGATACCAGCAAACCGGATGGTACACCCAGGAAACTGATGGATGTAAGCCGTTTGCAGGCAGCTGGTTGGAAGGCCTCCATCAACCTGGAAGATGGCATTTCACGGGTTTATAATGAAAAGTTTATGCCAGGTGAAATTGTATCTTAAACCAACGAATACTTCCATTATTACAGGCTATGTATAGTACCGGGAATTTCATTAAATAGACAGGCGATCAATATCCGGTGATGTACAGTACAGATCATGTATCCAGGATTGCTAAAACCAGGAAAAGTATAATGAGTAAATCAACATCAGAAACAAGAATCAGGAGAGGGGATTTTAATCCTTCCATTATACATCCTTTATACCTGATCAGGACGGCCTTGTTAAGGGGTATTAGTTCCAAGGCAGACTTACTGGATGGGAAAATGATGGATTTTGGATGCGGATCAAAACCTTATAAAGCCCTCTTTAAAAATGTTTCAGCCTATATCGGTGTAGATTATAACGGAGAGGGACATAGCCATGCGGGAGAAGAAATAGATGTTTTTTACGACGGGCATCATCTGCCCTTTACTGACGGGGAATTTGATAGCATATTTTCTTCGGAGGTTATGGAGCATATTTTCAACCTGGAAGAAATACTGGATGAACTGAACAGGGTGCTGAAACCCGGGGGGAAAATGCTGATTACGCTTCCTTTTGCCTGGCACGAACATGAGATGCCCAATGATTTTGGACGATATACATCACTGGGGCTGACAGCCCTCCTGGAACGACATGGTTTCCGGGTGATCAGCCTTGAAAAAACCACCGGTTTTGTGGAAACGCTTTTCCAGTTATGGGGGTTATACTGGTATATGCATATTATACCTAAAATACGGATCATTGGAAGAGTATTCGCGCCCACGTTTCATTTTGTAAATAATAACCTGGCCCGTTTATTCCGGAAAATCATGCCGGTTAAAAATGACTATTTTCTTAACCTGGTGGTGGTTGTGGAAAAAGCATAATCTGGTGTAATGTTATGCCAGTAGATTATTACAGTCCTTATATGAGAATATAAACCGATATAAAATTTAAATCAATAGCAGACCGGCAAACAAAAAAATATATGGAGTATATTATTGAACGGCAATATAAGTTCTCGCTAGGAATCAAAGAACTGATCCGTTACCGCGAGTTGTTTTATTTTTTTACATGGAGGGATATAAAAGTAAAATATAAACAAGCTGCACTGGGATTCATGTGGGCCATATTACAACCGCTGGCCATGATGATGATTTTTACGTTGATTTTCAGCCGCGGACTGAAAGTAAGCAGTGAGGGAATTCCATACCCGGTATTCGCCCTTTCCGGGCTGATTATCTGGAATGTATTCAGCAGCGGCCTGCTGAACAGCGCCAACAGTATGGTGTCCAACGCGAATATCATAAAGAAGATATATTTTCCGCGGCTCATTATTCCCATGTCTTCCATATTGACCGCGCTGTTTGATTTTTGTTTTGCCTTGCTGATTTATATCGGCGTGCTGATATACTATAATCATCAGACAGACTGGCTTCGCGTACTATATTGCCTGCCGCTAAGCCTGATACTGACCGTTACCACTACACTGGGGCTGGGTACCATGTTGAGCGCGCTTAATGTGAAATACCGCGATTTTCAGTATGTGATTCCTTTTATGATCCAGTTTCTTTTATTTGTAAACCCGGTACTTTACAGCAGCAAAATATTTGAGAATAGCTGGATGGAATGGATCATGAAACTGAACCCTGTTGCCAGTGCCATTAACCTGTCGCGCAGCGCTTTTACCGGGAACCCGATTGACTGGCTCTCCGTCGGCCTGAGTTTCGGCGTGTCTTTGCTGCTCTTATTTATCGGGGTATACACTTTTCGGAAAACGGAAGCTTATTTCGCTGACCTTGCTTAACAACAGTACATGAAACCAATTTTAGAAGTACAACATATTGAAAAGGAATTTCTGATCGGAGGAGAGAAAGAACCCTATGTGGCCCTGCGTGATATTCTGGCCAATCCGCTGAAACGGCTTCGCGAACCGCCCAAACAGGTTTTCAGGGCACTCGATGACGTTTCTTTTAACGTGATGCCCGGGGAAAGCCTGGCTATTGTAGGAAAGAACGGGGCAGGGAAAAGTACCCTTTTGAAAATTTTATCCGGTATTACTCCGCCCAGTAAAGGCCGTATTGTGTGTCGTGGGCGTATCGCTTCATTACTCGAAGTGGGTACAGGTTTCCATACTGAGCTGACAGGCCGGGAAAACGTGTACATGAATGGCAGTATCCTCGGTATGAGAAAAGCCGAGATTGATAAACATTTTGACGCAATTATTGATTTCAGTGGCGTGGAAAAATTTCTGGATACCCCATTGAAAAGATACAGCAGTGGTATGCAGTTACGCCTGGCATTTGCCGTGGCAGCACACCTGGAGCCGGAAATCCTGGTTATTGATGAAGTACTGGCCGTAGGCGACGCGGATTTTCAGAAAAAATGTCTCGGGAAAATGGACGAGGTCAGCAAGAGTGGCCGGACAATTTTATTTGTCAGCCACAATATGCCCGCAGTTCAGAATTTATGCACAAAAGGGGTTTTCCTGGAGAGGGGTAAATTGAAGTTTCAAGGCGGGATACAAGAGGTGGTTAATATGTACACCAAAAACATTAACGCATCAATGAATGAATGGATCGCGCCTGTTACAAAAGGGCGACATTCCTGTATTTGTAAGGTTCAGACACAGGTAACCGGTACCCAGCCTTTTCATAAGCTTAAGGTAATTACAACCATTGCTGTAAAAGATGATTTCCCGGCCTCTTATCTTTCTTTTTATATAGGTAGTTTAGATGCTGTTCCATTAATGGAAGCGATTCCGAAATATGAACCATTTATCAAAAAGGAGGCAGCTGTTGATGGGGAGATTACAATTATATCGGAACTTGATCTTCCACCTATGATTCAGGGGATATATACCTTAGGGGTTTGGTTTGGAAGCAGTCATACTCATACTATTGACTGGCAGAAGGAGATTCTTACGTTTGAGGTGACGGAAAGCCCGATGGAGGGAAGGACGATTGAATTTCCCAAACACGCCGGATTTATTGCTGTGCAATCGAGAGTACTTGCATAAATATAGGACAGTTCATTCATGGAAAATCGGCACGCTGATTTTCACGTAAGCGTATAAACGCACTTTTATTTTTCATGCGTAAAGGAGTGATTTATTTTCCGGGATTAAACGGATTACGGGCCATTTCCGCGCTGGCTGTTGTGGTCTCTCATATTACACTCGCACTGGACCAGTTTGGACTCAATCCCTATATTTTTGGTGCTCTTAAGGATGGTTCTCCCCGTGGCATTTCTCTGGCTGGCCATGGGGTGACTATTTTCTTTGTATTAAGCGGATTCCTGATCACATACCTGCTGTTGGCCGAAAAGGAGAGGGGTGAGATAAGCATTCCGAAGTTTTATATGCGCCGGATATTACGTATCTGGCCGCTTTATTACCTTTTTTTGTTTATCTGCCTGGGCTTAGTCTGGAGCATGAACCTCGAGATTAATTCTACTTCGGTAGTCTTTTATCTGTTCTATGCGGCCAATGTTCCCTTTATAATGGGTTCCGCATTGCCACTACTTTCTCATTACTGGTCACTGGGAGTTGAAGAACAGTTCTACCTGTTCTGGCCATGGGTGGTAAAAAGAATAGTTAACCCGGTGCTGTTTATCCTGGCCTTCTTCGGCATCGTTGTCGGCATTAAATTAGTATTGCATTTCAGGGTACCAGGTTCACTGGCGGAATCAATAATTGATATTACCCGCTTTCATTGCATGATGGTAGGGGCGTTGGGTGCTGTTTTGTATAAAAACGGGAATCAGGTCTATTTCAAATTGGTGGATAATAAACCTGTTCAGTTGTTTGCCTGGTTAATATTGTTTCTGGCACTAATAAACCAGTTAGGTATACCGTCTGTGATTGCAAAAGAGCTGATAGCCCTGGTTGCCTTAGCGCTTATAACCGGGCAGGTAAGACAGGTAAATCGCATTATCAATCTGGAAAAACCCCTGTTTGATTTATTAGGCAAAATATCATATGGTATCTATGTGATTCATCCTTTGGTGATTTATAGCTTTGCGCGGTTGCTTCGTCACTGGAATCCGGATCAGCCGCTTCTAAAATATTGTGTACTCTATATTCTGCTTATATCTGTCACGATTCTGGCTTCCTATTTATCGTATCGTTATTTTGAGCAGTTTTTCCTGCAAATGAAAAACCGGTTTGTAGTAGTAAAGAGTTCAGCTTCGAGGCTGCACGCTAAAGGCTGATCATTACTGTTGTTCCGGGCCAAATACCTGAATATGCTTCTATCTATTATTATATGTTCCCGCAACAGGGCAAAGGAATTGGAGCAATGCCTCCCGCTGGTGGCGGAACAGGCCGCTTTATTTCCGGATACGGAAGTCCTTGTTATTGATAACGGTTCCGCTGATAATACAGCTGAAGTCGTGAAAACCGTTTCAGAAAAATCCGATTACACGATCCGTTATGTACTGGAGCCGGTTCCTGGTCTTTGCCAGGCAAGGAACCGGGGCCGTCAGGAAGCCAGAGGTGAAGTGCTCACTTATATCGATGATGATGTGCGGCTCGATGAAAACTGGATACTGAAAATCAGGCAGCATTATCTCCAGCATCCGGAAACATTTTGCCTGGGAGGCCGCGTTACCGTAAAACTGGACGAGCATATCCCTTTCCCGATCGGGGAGAATATGCGTTGGTTTTTTGGCGCCACACGTTTTGGGAATGAGTATCGAGAATTAAATTACCCGGAACACCCGATTGGCTGCAATATGTCATTCAGAGCAATCGTATTTGACCAGGTGGGGGGCTTCAATACCAACCTGAAATTATATGGAGATGAGACGGAATTTTTCTCCCGGGTGACCAAACAGGGATATAAACTGATTTACGATCCCGAAATAACCGTTTACCAGTTTATTCCTGCCAGCAGGCTCACTAAGGAAGAGCTGCGGCATAAATCATATATCTGGGGCCGCGGCTCAGCTACCGGATGGATGATTGCCAATCAATCCCCGTTAAAACGCCTCGCCCGTATAACGCAATACCTGCTTCGTACCGGGTATATGTTTGTACGGCTACCCTTTAAAACAGACTTTGGCAGTTTTTATACCTATTGGTATTACAGGGGTTATCTGTCCAAATTGGTGGCGGGACTTGATAAAAACAAAACCGATAATAAATAAAGCAAACAATGAATTACCGCAAAGCCAGGCTAAAAGTTGAAAGTATAAAAAGAGCATTGACCGACGAGCATCATATGGATGCCCTGATGAAGTCGGAAACCGAGGCGGCCAAGAGACCTATACGAACAGACATCATTAATTTTCTGCTGGAAAGTACCGGTGTAAAGGAAACTACCTACCTGGAGATCGGCGTCCGCAATCCAGCCCATAATTTTGATAAAATCCGCGCCACCAGGAAGTATAGTGTGGATCCGGGTGTGGAGTTCCGCGAGAACCCGGTTGATTTCAAACTGACCAGTGATGAATTCTTTGAGCAGTTGCGGACGGGTAAGGTATTGACGAAGGATACACGTTTTGACCTCGTCTTTGTAGACGGGCTTCACCTGGCGGACCAGACAGAACGGGATATCAGGCATGCACTGGAGTTTCTGGCGCCCGGCGGTTATGTGGTGCTGCATGATTGTAATCCGCCTACTGAATCGCATGCCCGGGAGGATTATATGTACCGGGCTTCTCCTGCGTTGGATTTCTGGAGTGGCACCACCTGGAAAGGGTTTTTTAAATACAGAAAAGACCCGCAGGTATTTGCCTGCTGTGTGGACTCTGATTGGGGAGTGGGTATTATTTCCCAGACAGTCGACCTGGGACCTGTTTCAACGGTTGAGAACCCCTTTTATGAGTATCATGTTTTAAACCAGTTTCGTAAAGAAAGTCTGAACCTGGTTTCTTTTGAAGAGTTAAAAGGACGGGTGATCCGTCAGTAAATTCCGGTAATGTATTTTCCTGATAAACCCAACAGGGTCTGCTTACTTTGATCCTGCCTACAACATGAACTATCCAAAGGTTACTGTTCAGATTCCTACCTATAACCAGAGCCAATACCTGGCAGAGACGCTCAATAGTGTGCTGATGCAGGACTATCCCAACCTGGAGATCGTAGTCTCGGATGACAATTCCACTGATGCAACCGAACAGGTGGTTCGCTCTTTTTCTGACAGCAGGATCCGTTATTTTCGCAACCCTTCCAATGAGGGCCGGGTTGGCAACTACCGTAAAGCTTTATATGAATATTCTTCGGGGGAATGGGTGGTTAACCTGGACGGAGATGATTATTTTACCGTACCTGATTTTATATCCACCGGAATGAAACTAATTTTGCAATACCGGGAGCAAGGGCATCCGGTTGTTTTTTACCAGGCGGCGATAACGGTGACGGATGAATTCAGGAACAGCCAGGTTGAAAAAAAGCACCACCTGCTTACCGGTAACGGACAGGCGGTTTTCAGTGATTATTATTTTGGAAAATTCAGGGCCAACCGATTTTTCTCGCACTTAACAACCATATATAACCGGGAGCTCGCAGTAAAAGCGGGCTTTTATGAATACAATACACATACCACGGACTTTGAATCCATGATGAAGTTGTCTTTTTACGGCGATGTGATATTGGATAACAGAAACGCCGGAGTTTGGCGGCTGCATGACCGGAATGCCACGCATACGGCTAAAACCGGATTCAGAAAAGGGGGGAGCCTTGTATTTCAACGACTGCCCGGTTATGCTGCTGTTGCGTATGGTCAGCAGTATACGAAGAAACTGGAAAGGGCTGTAACCCGGGAGACGCATATCCTTCATCTGGAGCTGCTGGCAGAACATGGAACATTTTCTTCTTTTGTCAAACATCTGCTGAGATACCAACTTTTTTATAAACGGATTCCCATCCTGATCCTGAAGTCATTTGTAAATATGATAAAGGAACGGCTGAGACCGGATAACGGGAACTGAGCGTACACCTATTGTAAATATGGAAGAGAATAACAAAACGGGTCTCTCCGGCCTGGTAGTAAAAATTTCAGTAGTGATTCCCACGCATAACCGTTGTGATGCGCTTGAACTGACACTGGCTGCCCTGGCCCGGCAACAGTTTTCAGAAAGCTGGGAAGCCATTGTCGTAAATAATAATTGCACCGATCAGACGGATGAGGTGGTGCTGCAGATGAAATTTCCAGTGCCGTTGCGACTGCTTCATGAAAAAAAACCGGGAGCATCCGCAGCCAGAAACCTCGGGGGCTTTAACGCCAATGGTCAGTACCTTGTTTTTATTGATAATGATATAATCACGCAGCCTGATTTTCTCAGCCGGCATTATGTCAACCTGGAAAAATTTGAGAACGCCTGGTTTGTTGGTCATGCGGAGAATCTGCCGGAATTGAAAAAGTCAATTTTCGGGCAGTTTCGGAATTCCCTGGAATCAGTGAAACTGGAAGGTTTACATAAAACAGATGGCATTACCGGACAAAATACATCCATGCCAAAAGCCAATTTCGTCAGCCTTAAAGGGTTTGACGAAAACTTTCATGTAGCCAGCGGGGAGGACCGGGAACTGGCCTTACGGGCGTTGGAGGCCGGGATTGCAATTTATGCGGATCATTCGATTACTGTATTGCATAATGACTGGGCAGGAGCCTCCATTGGCGACTATTGTAAGCGCCAGCGTGTATACACACAGACTGAACCCTATTTCTGGCTGAAGTATGGTGATAAAAACCCGCGTATGAAGCTGGCCCGGGAGAATTCATCTCCACAACTTGCTAAAGACGGAATCCGATTATTTACCTGGAAACTGGTCAAGTCAGTACTGGGCAGCAAACCCGGGCAACAGGTAATTATTGCAATCTGCGAATTTTTCGAAAAATTTATACCGGTAAAGCCAATTGTTTTCCGGCTTTATAAACTGGCGATTGCCGGTTCAATTTATAAAGGGTTTCAGGAAGGAATGCGCACATTTAACAAAGCAAAAACTGAACAAAAGTCTGCAGTTATACAGCACTAAGAGGTTAATCTATGTTATTTAACTCATCCGGGTTCGCCCTGTTCCTGCTGCTGATTTTTTCGGTATACTGGTTGGTAGGTGCTGAGAGGATAAAGTTCCAGAATTTCCTGTTACTGGTTGCCAGTTATTATTTTTATGCGTGTTGGGACTGGCGGTTTCTGTTTCTGCTAATTATTTCAACACTCATTAATTACCTGGCCGCTTTGCGCGTACAATCGTGTAAATCCGGGAGTTCAGCAAAATACTGGTTATGGGTGGCTGTTTTATCAAGTGTCGGCCTGCTGGCTCTTTTCAAGTATTTTAATTTCTTTTCTACATCTTTTGCCGAAGCATTACAGGCGGTGGGTTTGCAAGTAAGCCCGGTAGTACTTAATATCGTGTTACCCGTTGGGATATCCTTTTACACTTTCCACGGTTTGTCATATATAATTGATGTGTATAAGAAGCGCATCGAAGCAGAAAAAGGAGTTGTGGCATATGCCTTGTTTGTCAGTTATTTTCCTTTGCTGGTAGCAGGCCCGATTGAAAGAGCTACCCATTTGCTACCTCAACTCAGGCAAAAAAGAGTATTTGATTATCACAAAGGAGTAGACGGCCTCAGACAGATTCTTTGGGGTTTATTTAAGAAAGTTGTAATCTCAGACACTTGTGCGATTTATGCTAATTCAGTTTTTAGCAACATCGAAGGAAGTTCAGGAAGTACATTGTTGTTGGGCGTCTTCTTTTTTGCTGTACAGATATATTGTGACTTTTCCGGGTACTCGGATATTGCGATCGGAACATCGCGGCTTTTTGGGATAGAACTGCTCAGAAATTTCGCCTTCCCTTATTTTTCAAGAGATATTGCGGAATTCTGGAGACGATGGCATATTTCACTTTCTTCCTGGTTTCGTGATTACTTATATATCCCGTTAGGCGGTAGTCATGGGGGCCAGTTTGTAAAGATCAGGAATACATTTATCATTTTCCTGGTTAGTGGTTTCTGGCATGGGGCTAACTGGACATTTATTGTATGGGGCCTCCTGAATGCCATATATATCATTCCGTCAGTAATTAACGGGACCAACAGGGCGCATTTAAATTGTATTGCGGAAAACAGCTTGCTTCCAGATTGGCGCGAGTTTTTTTCCATGTGCCTGACTTTTTTCCTAACGCTGATTGCCTGGGTTTTTTTCAGGGCAGCGACACTCCAGGAGGCTTTTAATTATATTGCCGGAATTTTTTCTTTCACTTTATTCTCAGTTCCGGATTATCCCGCCTCGATTTATAATATGGTTACATTATTTCTGGTTGCATTTCTATTTGTTATCGAATGGGTCGGCAGAAGAGGTCGCTTTGCTCTTGCGGATATGGATGTGATTAAAAGTTCTTTGGTCCGTTACAGTTTTTATTATCTGCTTGTATTACTAATTCTCTTGTACAACGGACCTGCAAAGCAATTCATTTATTTTCAGTTTTAAAATGAAGCAGTTTACAAAAAGGGTTGGCATTTTTTTAGTTTTACCAGCATTGCTTTTCTTCATGGCAGAGCAACTGCTTCCGGTTACGTTTTTTGTAAATCGTCCCTGGGAAGGGGTCCAATATTCCACTTTTATACCACATGAAGGTCCTTTTTATCCAGGGCTTGATCTGGAAATGATGGCATCAGGTGATTTATGTTTCAGAACAGAGTATGAAGTGAAAAAGCAGGAGCGCTGGATTACGGACAGACTTGGGTTCAGAAATGATAGTTTTGCAGAATCTCCGGATGTTATACTGCTTGGTGACTCCTTTATTGCCGGGGCATCCCTTAGTCAGGAAGAGTTATTGTCGAACAGGCTTGCTGTTTTAACCGGGAAAAGTGTTTATAATATGGCCCCATCCGGGTTTAATCAGTTTATAAGTCTGATAGAAGCGGGTAAAATCAGGAAACCGGCTTGTCTGATTTTTTCAATAGTGGAACGGGGGGTGCCGGCAAGACTAGAGAGAACTGTACGAAAAGATAAAAGAATCAGGACTTTTGCAAAGGAACTGATGCCTGATGAAGCTTGGGGTGGTTTTTTAGACAGAGGCTTTCGTCTATATTCGGTAAAGTGGGCAAAGGCCAGGCTCCTCCAAAGTAAAGGCAGAGGTATGCAGGCGGAAACAGGAAATAAGCGTATGTTTTTTCTACAGGGAAAATTTCACGGGCACAAGGACGAGGCGGTTGACCTGTCGGCAACAAAGGAAACTATTTTATCTTATAAAGCGGTTTGCGATTCATTGAGTATCAGGTTTATTTTTCTTCCTATGCCCGATAAAGAAACGGTGTATTATGACTTCGTGCCATTACCTGCTCAACCGGATTATCTGACAAGGCTGCAGGCTTTGCTGGTTGCCGCAAAAATAAATGTTGTTCCTGTTCTGGATATCTATAACCAACACAGGTTAGTTGATTCGACTCTTTTATACAGAACTGATGACAGTCACTGGAACAACAATGCCGTTAACCTGGTTGCGGCTGCACTTGCAGAATCACTACTGAAGGACTCTAAATAGTAAGCAATTATTTTCGTAGCATGAAGAACGTATGTATTGTCGTCTCCAACGTAGACAGAGCCATAGCATTTGAATGGACAGTTGAAGGGCTGTCAGACCGGCAACGGTTTACATTTATCCTTATTGGGAAGAAGGGGACTTACCTGGCCAACTACCTTAAAGAAAAGAATGTTCCATTCTATGAAGTGGAATATACTGGTAAAAGAGATGCGCCGAAAGCCGTGTGGAACATATTCGGTATTCTCCGTAAAAACCGGTTTGATGTAATTCATACGCACCTGGTAGAAGCCACTCTGTATGCAATGCTGCCGGCCTGGCTTCTCCGGATCAAACGGCGCATTTATACACGACATCACTCCGATTACAACTACAAATATTCTCCGAAGGGAATCAAGTATGATAAAATCTCCAATTGGCTGGTAACTGATGTAATCGCTATCAGCGGGCAGGTCAAGAAATTACTGATGGAGAGGGAACATGTGCCGGAGTCAAAGATTACGTTAATACCCCACGGAATCGATATTAATTACTTTGAACATTTTGATCCGGTGAAAGCCAGGCTCATCGCGGAAAAATACAACCCGGGCACTCGCAGCCCGGTGATTGGTATTATTGCCCGGCAGACTCATTGGAAAGGAATTCAATATATCATTCCGGCTTTTGCATCATTACTGAAAGAATATCCGGACGCGTACCTGGTACTCGCAAATGCCAATGGGGATTATGCCGGTGAGATTAAAAGAATGCTGGAAGAACAATTGCCTGCGAACAGTTTTTGCCAGATAAAGTATGAATACGATACGGCATCTCTTTACCAGCTGTTTGATGTATATGTACACACACCGGTGGATGAAGTTGTGGAAGCTTTTGGACAGGTTTATATAGAAGCTCTGGCTGCTGCTGTTCCTTGTGTCTTTACACTTTCAGGTATTGCGGTTGATTGTATGGAAAACAGAAAAAACGCGATGGTGGTGCCACACTGCGATAGCGAAGCGGTCTTTCAGGCCATTAGAACCGTATTGACAGACAAGGAACTGCGGGAGACCATTTGTAAGAATGGTACACAACTGGTGCATGAACGTTTTTCACTCGAACTCTTTCTGTCGAGATTAAATGAACTTTATAACAAATGACCGGGTTTGCTCCAAGCATGAAGAAAGACGGCAATATATTAGTTATCACTTACTGGGATTTTAATGAAGCTCATATACAAGCCAATGTACTGCCCAATCTCAAAATTCTGAGTACTTGTATTGCACCGGATGCGGTGATCTATCTTTTCTGCTTTAATAAAAGGAAAATAACCGGGGCTGAAAGAGTGAAGCTGGAGCAGCAATTAGCTTCGTTCCGGATACGGCTCTTGTTTTTTGATTACACTCATTTTGGGATCCGGATGATTCTCCGGTATGGCTGGTTGCTGCCTTACCTTTGTTTGCAAGTATTCAGAAAGCGGGTATCTCACCTGTATGCCTGGTGTACAACAGCCGGTGCTATTGGATACATGGTATCCGTGATTACCCGAAAACCGTTAATTCTGGAAAGCTATGAACCGCATGCGGAGGCGATGGTTGAAAACGGGTACTGGCATAAAGGCCACTATGCTTATCGGATTCTGTCTTTTTTTGAAAAAAAACAGGCACAACGGGCTGCTTACGTGATTGCGGCCAACAGCGGTATGAAGTCATATGTACGGGAACGATATAAGTATTCTATTCCCGATGGCATTTTTTTCAGCAAACCCGCGATGGTGGATTTAAACGCTTTTTATCCGGATGAGCAATTGCGCCAGGAAATAAGGAATAAGCTCGGATTCAGAGCGTCTGATGTGGTTTGCCTCTATGCGGGTAAATTCGGGGGTATATACCTGAAAGAAGAAATATTTGATTTTTTGAAAGCGGCTGCTGATCATTGGGGGCGACGGTTGAAAATACTCTTGTTAACCGCACATACGAAGGAAGAAGTGTTGCAGCTGGCGGCCAGGGCTGAAGTTCCCGGGGACCATTTTACAATACTGTTCGTGAATCATCAGGAAGTGCCCGGATATATGAGAGCCGGGGACTTTGCACTCTGTCCTGTGAAGCCAGTGCCGACCAAACGATACTGCACACCTGTAAAAGACGGGGAATACTGGGCTACCGGATTACCTGTATTGATCACACCGGATATTTCGGATGATTCAGGGATCATCGCTTCCACTCAGACGGGTGCCGTATTAACAGGATTTAGCAGGGAAGAATATGACAACGCCATCCTGGAATTGGATCAATTGTTGCATCAATCCCGTGTATTGCTTACAACCAGGATCAGGGAACTGGCTGAAACACATAGAAATTATTCAATAGCAGGCCGGATTTACCGGGCCATTTATAGCCCGGCTAAATAAATTATTTATCAATAGGCAAAAAAGTCTCAGTAATCGGATGTCGGAAAAAAAGCGCAATAAGAAATCTGTTTTGTTTATGGTGCCCTCACCGGTTGGGGTTTCTCCCAGTCAGCGGTTCAGGTTTGAACACTACCTGCCGGGCCTTTCTGCACAGGGGATACGCTATAAAGTAAGTCCGTATTTTACAGTCAGCGGCCGTAAAGTACTCTATTCAAGCTCGAATATTTCGGGCAAAATAGCTAGCATCCTGACCGGGTATCTGCGCCGGATAGGGGATTTGTTCCGCGTGCCCTTTTATGATTTTGTATACATTCACCGGGAAGCTGCACCTGTTGGGCCGCCTGTTTTTGAATGGATCATTGCCCGGGTATTTAGGAAGAAGATTATTTATGATTTTGACGATTCTATCTGGGTGCCTGCCATGTCAGAATATAACCGCCGGTTTCTGTCAATCCGTTTTTTCAGCAAAGTGCGAAAAATATGTTCCTGGTCACATCGGGTAACGGTAGGCAATGAATTTCTTAAATCCTACGCTGATCAGTTTTCGCAATCTGTGATGGTATTGCCGACAGTGGTTAATACCGAAGAAGGTCATCATTGTCTGCAGGACCAGACGGTGAACTTTCCAGCCATTGGATGGACAGGTTCCTTTAGCACGCTGCCTTATCTCAATCTGGTATTACCAGCGTTAATCCGTTTACAGGAAAAGTATGAATTTACATTTTATGTTATTGCAGATAAAGACCCACTGCTACCGCTCAGAAATTACAGCTTTATTCCATGGCGGAGAGAGACGGAAACGGAAGATTTGCTAAAATTTCATATAGGCCTCATGCCGCTGACGGATGATGAAATAACCCGGGGGAAATGCGGGTTCAAAGCCATTCAATATATGAGTCTGGGTATGCCTGCTCTGGTATCTCCTGTTGGTGTAAATACGAAAATTGTCACCGATGGAACCGATGGGTATATATGCTATACCGAACAGGATTGGGAATACCGGCTCAGTCAGTTGCTGGAAAATGCTGTTCTGCGGAAACAATTGGGGCTGGCTGCCCGGAATAAAATTGAAGAACAGTACTCTGTCAGGTCAACTACCGTTCCTTTTCTTGGTATCTTCAGATAAAAAACAGGGTACTATAATAATTCATTTTGTGTTATGACATTGCTGAGCGTATTTTTATCAGCGGAAGATGTATATCTGTTTCCTCTTTGTTTTATTGTGCTCTTCCTGATACTTCGGAGCCGGGCCAGAAAACAAAAAGAAGAGCGAGTCAGAAAATTGTATTACAGGGCTTTTGGATTCAAAGTGATTTGTGTTCTGGCTTTTGTACTCATTACCAATTTTTACTTTAAGGGGGGTGATACAGGGCTTTACTATCAGGCATCAAAAGATCTGCGGGCCGCCATCAGTGCGGAATCATCCAATTTCTGGCTGGTGGTAAAGACGTCAAAATTGACTTTTGACAGTCCCTTATTCCCTTTTTTCTATTATGACAACTATACGGGAGATGTTACCTATGGTTATATGGGAGCCGCGAACAATTTCTTCTCTCCAAAACTGGCACTCATTCCCTCCTATTTGTTTGGAGGGAGCTATCTCTGTATTTGCATGAGTTTTGGATTTTTCGCGCTGCTGGGGGCACTTCGTCTATTCAAAACTTTCTATTATTTCTTTCCACATCTTTTCAGGGAACTGGCACTGGCATGTATTTTTCTCCCAGGTATGGCTTTCTGGAGTTCCGGGTTACTTAAAGACCCGATTTCCTTCGGGTGTATCGGTATTCTCCTGTACGCTTTTGTCAATATTGTGTACATGAAGAAAAATTATGTCAGTTCCGCTATCTGGATGGCAATTGCTATCTATATAATGATTAACCTGAAGATTTATATTTTGTTGGTGCTGATGATGAGTGTACTGATCTGGCAATTCACTGACTTTAACCGACTGATCAAGGATCGGACCCTGCGGACTGTATTTACTATACTAATGATGATTACCGGCGGGGTCGTGGTCTTTTTTATCCTCCGTTATGTTACATCACTGGAAGCGGCGCAGGAATTTAAACTGGACAACCTAATGGAGTCGGTGGAAAGGGAGAGAAAAGTATACGAGAACATTAACCGGACGCTTATCAACGATTCACACTTTAAAATCAACTCATCAAACCCGGTACTCCTGTTTTTCAGCAGTATCACGGCTACTTTCTTCCGTCCCTTTCTATGGGAAATTAATACGCCGATTGCCCTGCTCTCGGCCATGGAGTCTCTTGTATTTACCCTTGTAACACTCAATTTCTTTTTTAAGAAAGGGGTGAAACTTTTTTTTACATTGCCGTTTTCAGATGGACGAATCCTCATGGTTTTTGTGTTTGCAATCGTATTTGCATTTGCTGTAGGGTCCTCCACCGGAAACTTCGGGGCTCTTTCACGTTACAAAATTCCCTGTACCCCTTTTTACCTGATCCTTGTTACTTTACTTTACGACAAAGCGAAATTGGTCTTCCCAGGATGGTTTACCAGAATTGTTTATTTCGCAGTACCAAAAAAATAAATTCCCATGTGCGGTATCGCCGGCTCTGTCAATTTTAACCTGAATATTCCACAATTAACTAAAGATCTCTGGCACCGGGGGCCTGACGAACAGGCTACATTCTCAGCTTCCAGTTTGCAATTACATCACCATCGCCTCGCGATCCTTGATATTGCGAGTGGCAAGCAACCCATGCAGTACGGGCCACTTACTATCGTTTTCAACGGGGAGATATACAATCATCTGGAAGTAAGAGAAAAACTGGGGCTTTCCTGCCATACCAATTCGGATACAGAGACAATACTCCACGCTTTCCGGCAATATGGTCCGAATTGCCTGCACGAGTTTGACGGGATGTTTGCTTTTGCCATTTATGATAAGGAGAAACAGGAGATTTTTCTGGCAAGAGACAGAGCCGGAAAGAAACCGCTATATTATTTCTCAGACGGGAAACAGTTTTTATTTGCCAGTGAACTAAATGCGCTTGCCGGCCAGATCAACCTGGAGATTGATGATAATGCTATCTATCAATATCTTTATGCGGGTTACCTCTTTCAGTCTTTTATGCCATACCGGCATGTAAAAAAACTGGAATCGGGAAGTTATGCATACCTGAAAATTGCAGACCTGAGTGTTACCGTCACACGCTGGTGGGATATAAGCCGCTATTATGGACAAAAGAGTACGGATAGTTTTGAAACGGCACTTGAGAAAACCGAGTCATTATTAAAGGAAGCCGTACACCGCAGGATAGATTCTTCCGACCTTGAAGTCGGTTCTTTCCTCAGTGGAGGCATTGATAGTGGTTTGGTTACTGCAATGGCCAGTCAGTATAAGTCCTCTTTGAAAACGTTTACAGTCTCCTTTGCAGGTGAGTATGATGAAGCGCCGTTAGCTAAATTGGTGGCAGACAGGTATGCTACGCACCATCATGAAATCCGTATTAAATTCGATCACCTGCTGGACGATGTGGAAACAATTTTACGTAATTACGGAATTCCGTTCTTTGACAGTTCTGCCATTCCCAGTTATTATGTAAGCCGTGAAGCAAAAAAACACCTGACAGTTATTCTCAACGGGGATGGGGGGGATGAAATATTTGGTGGCTACCGAAGGTATGTGCCATTTGCCAGGTATGATTTTTTCAAGCCTGGATTCCTGGTAAAGAATGCAGCACGCATGACATTCCCTTTTCTGCCGATTTCACATAATAAAAAAAACAAGTACAATTATATTTACCGGTTGATTGACCTGGCACGCAAAGGCGGGTTGGATACATATTTTAGTTCAACACTCGACATTTTTGAAGATCAAACGAAGTATATAAAAGGCAACCGGCAATCAGCACTGCAAAGCATACAGGCGTCCTTTGATCTGATAAATGCTTCTCCTATTACGGGAATGCAGAAAATGCTTAATCTCGATTTTGACCACATTCTTGAAGCTAATCTGCTTGTAAAAATGGATATCGCCACTATGGCCCATTCCCTGGAAGGCCGGAGTCCGCTTCTGGCAAAAGACATCCTGGAATATATACCCACATTACCCGATCATTTCAAAGTTAAAGGAACACATACGAAGCATATTCTACGTACCCTTTCGCAAAAGTACCTTCCGGAAGAGTTGATACATCAGCCAAAAAGAGGCTTTGAAATCCCACTTAAAAAATGGCTCGATGGAGAGCTGAAAGATTTAGTGGCCTCCTATATTCTGTCTCCTAATGCGTATAGCCGCAATTTTATTGAAGCAGGTTTTGTGCATGATCTCTGGAACAGAAAAATTAAAACAGGTGATGAAAAAAGAGCAAAAATGCTTTGGACAATATTCGCTCTGGAAGTGTGGTACAGGAAGTGCTACATGAAAAGTTGAGAAGCCGTTCGCAAAGACACCCGATCCATAGAAGGGCTGACAACCCACATCTCACATCACACATCTCACATCTGTTTCTATATTATGAAGAAGTTAATCCGTATCACCACGGCTCCTATATCACTGAATGTTTTACTGCCGGGGCAAATGAAGTACATGCGTGAACAGGGGTTTGATGTACTGATGGTCAGCAGCGACGGACCGGAACTGAAGACCGTACTGGAACGGGAAGGCTGTCCGCATTTTATCATTCCCATGACCCGCAAAATGTCGCCACTGGCGGATTTGCGTTGTCTCTGGCTGATGTATAAATTACTCCGGAAACTGAAGCCGGATATCGTACATACCCATACCCCCAAAGCCGGACTGATCGGCATGCTGGCCGCAAAATTGGCAGGCGTGAAGCTCAGAATTCATACTGTAGCAGGCCTGCGGTACGTAACTACAAAAGGGTTGAGCCGCCGTATCCTCGTGTTCATGGAGAAACTGACGGCCAGGGCCGCTACACATGTTTGGCCGAACAGCCAATCCATGAAAGATTTTATGGTAAAACAGCGGCTGGCTGATCCGCGCAAACTGGAAGTAATTGGCAAAGGTTCAAGTAACGGGGTAAACCTGGCGCGCTATAACAGGGCGGCATTACTACAAGACAGGCAGCATGCCACAAGAGAAATGGTAAAATATGATCCCTCCCTGTTTTACTTTTTATCTGTCGGTCGTATCGTTCATGATAAAGGCATGGATGAACTGTTACAGGCTTTTGTCCGTGTGTATACTCTTTTTCCACAGACAAGACTGATACTGGTCGGTGCATTTGAAGACGAAGTGGATCCCGTTTCCGATACGGCCCGGCAACTGATCCTGACTCATCCTGGTGTGATCGCAGCCGGCTGGAGCGATGCGGTGGAATATTTCATGGAGTTCTCCAATGTGTTGGTACATCCGTCGCACCGGGAAGGATTTCCCAATGTACTGATGCAGGCGGGAGCGATGGGTTGTCCTGTTATCTGTTCCCGTATTGACGGCAATATTGATATTGTGCAGCACGGGGTAACCGGTCTGATCTTCGATGTACGTGATGAAGCACAATTGTATGAACAAATGATATATGCCCTGGAACATCCTGCTGCCATGCAGGGTTTTGCGCAACAATTGCTGCACCAGGTACAAACAGTTTACGATCAGCGGGTGGTACATGACCTGCTGTGCAGCAAATATCTCCAACTTACTGCTGCTCAATAACTTCCCCCTTCATATCGGAAAACTACGAATAAGTGTAAGGTACTAGTACCCGATTTTTCTTTTTATTGGCCTCAATGTTTTGGAAGCCTTGTACGAGGTATTACTTTTGGTTTATCCAAAATCCAGGTCAATGAAAACCACATTGAAAAAACCAGTGGCCATTGTCGGCTATTCCGGCCACGCCTTTGTCATCATCGATATCCTGCTGAGTGCGGGACGACTGGTGACCGCCTATTGTGACTCCGAAGAAAAGGAGTTTAATCCCTATCATTTAAAGTATCTCGGTAAAGAAGCGGATGTGATCCATAAGCTGAAGGACTATGATTTCTTCGCCTGTGTGGGACATAACGGCATCCGCGAAAAAATTCACACGAATCTCAGTCAGTACCTGGGCAATCCGATCAATGCCATTCATCCGAGTGCGGTGATCTCTGCTTCTGTAAAACTGGGCGAAGGTGTGATGATTGCCGCCAATGCCACGCTGAATCCGTTAGTGGAAATCGGCCGCGGTGTAATCTGCAATACATCGACCAGCATAGACCACGAATGCGTGATCGGCGACTTTACCCATATTGCTCCCGGTGCGGTATTATGTGGCAATGTAAAAGTGGGCCGCAATACATTCATCGGTGCCAATTCGGTAATCCGCCAGGGTATTGTGATTGGTGACAATGTGACCATCGGTGCCGGTACCGTAGTGGTAAAAGATGTACCCGACGGAGCCACCGTTGTCGGCAACCCGGCGAAGAACCTGGTGAAAAAACCGGCGAGAAAACTCGTGGCGGCATAAACATTCCTGTTATATCATTTTATAAAACCCGGCCAGCCCGGGTTTTTTTTATGCGTGAATGAAAACTTCCAACCTCGAACCTCCAACTTCCAACCTCGAACCTCCAACTTCCAACATTTATCGGTACCTTTGCCCTCTTAAAAACCGCTATAACCAACCTTACGTGAAGCCTTTGGACCGGACAGCATATCGTGTGTTATTACTGCGCAAAAAAGAGAATGAATATGCGCAACGTGCCGAAGAGTATATCCGGGCACATTTCCCTAAGGCCACCATTTTTTCCGGCAGCCGGCATGATAAACTGCCCCCCGACGTACTGAACTGGAAAGGGGAACTGATGATCTCATTTATTTCTTCCTGGATCTATCCCGCCTCATTACTGGAAAGCGCTTCAGTGGCGGCGATTAATTTCCATCCCGGCAGTCCTGAATATCCCGGCACGGGTTGTACTAATTTCGCGGTATATGAAGGCGCCGGCGAATACGGCATTACCTGTCATCATATGAAAGCGATGGTGGATTCCGGGAGTATAATACAGGTAAAACGGTTTCCAGTCCTGCCGGAAGATTCCGTTTACAAAATCACCCAGCACTGTTATCACCTGATTGAAGAAAGCTTTTATGAAATGATGGAACTCATTCAGCAGGGGGCGCCGCTACCGGTTACTAACGAGACGTGGAAAAGAAAACCGTTTACAAGAAAACAACTGGATGATCTTTGCCATATCCGGCCGGAACATTCACCGGAGGAGATTGAACGCCGGATAAAAGCGACAACCTATAAAACCCCCTGGGCCTTTACAAAGATCGGGGAGCATCTGTTTAAATTACAAGCGGACTAATAACCATGAGCACAACCACATTATCCTTGTCAAAAAGCCCGATCACAGGCATTGAATATGCCATTCCTGCCTCCTCCGACGATAAAGCCGGCATTGATGCGTTTATTGCCTTGCATCCAGGTAAGAAAGTGGTAGTAGTACAGGGCCTCGGCTTTGTGGGGTCTGTAATGGGACTGGTTGTGGCCAACGCACTCACCGAAGAGTACGCCGTAATTGGTATTGACCTGCCCACGCCCGCCTCTTATTGGAAAATCCGTTCCATCAATGAAGGCGTGTTCCCGGTACTGGCATCCGATCCTAAAATAGGATTGTATTACGAAGAAGCCAGGCGGAAAAAGAATTACTATGCCACTTTCGACAGTTATGTCTATAGCAAAGCCGATGTGGTGGTGGTGGACATCAACCTGGATGTACAGAAAAAATCGGCAAAGAACAGGGATCTCGAAGGTTATGATGTCAACCTTACGCCTTTCCGTAAAGCCATTGAAGCGATCGGGACCCACTGCAAAGAAGATGTATTGGTATTGGTGGAGACAACCGTGCCCCCGGGTACGGCTCAAAAAATTGTTCGTCCCTTGCTGGAAGAGTCACTGGCTATACGGGGACTGGCCACGGATAAAATTAAAGTAGGTCACTCTTATGAGCGGGTGATGCCCGGACCGAAGTACATTGATTCCATCCAGAATTTCTATCGTGTTTTCGCTGGTACCGATGAGAAAAGCGCGGAAGCGGTGGAGACATTTCTCCGCACCGTAATCCGTACAGATGAATACCCGCTGACCCGTCTCGGCAATACCAATGCCACTGAAATGGCCAAAGTGCTGGAGAATTCCTACCGGGCAATGAACATCGCCTTTATGGTGGAATGGAGCCGGTTTGCTGAAGAAGCCGGGGTGGATATTTATGAAGTGGTGAACGCGATCCGGATGCGCCCTACGCATAAAAATATCATGTTGCCCGGTCTGGGTGTTGGCGGCTATTGCCTTACCAAGGATCCCTTACTGGCCAGCTGGGCCAGAATGAACCTGTTTGGCAGTGAAGAAAAGCTGGGACAAAGTGAGAAAGGAGTTCATATCAATGATAAGATGCCGGTCTATGCATTTGAATTTCTCCGCGATCAGTATACCGGTTCACTGGCTGGGAAAAAAATTCTGCTGCTCGGGGTGAGTTACCTGAATGACGTGGGCGATACCCGGTATACACCGGTGGAAGGATTCTACGATCACCTGCTGGAAGAAGGATGTGAAGTAACCCTGCATGATCCGCATGTAAAATACTGGGAAGAAAAAGATCTCTGGATCAACCAGGATCTGGAAAGTCTGCTGAAGGAGGATTATGATGTGGTGGTGGTTACCACCGGGCATAAAGACTACCGCGGCAATGCCGCGCTGCTGGAAAAGATCAGCAGCAAACCGGCTGCCTGGGTTTATGATACCATCGGTGTACTGACCAACGACGAAATAAAATCATTGGGAGAAAAACATGTGGTGAAAGTGCTGGGACGAGGTGACCTATAGTAAGTACGAAGTAAGAAGTACGAAGTGCGACCCTTCGATACGTCCCGCATGTATATATTCATAAGCCCTGAAGAATTACTTTTGCGGGACTACTCAGGGTGACAAGGACATTCTGTGAAATGAGGAACTTTAATAGTGCTAAATACGAAGCTGGTTGCAGCCCTGAAATGATATTTGAATATTGAGCATTGAATATTGATCATTGTATTACTTCAATAAGAAAATTAATATAATTAAGAAAAATGGCTAAAAAAGTACTCCTCCTCGGCGGCGCCGGATTTATCGGGTTCAACATTACCAAATACCTGGCGGAAAACCGTGATTATGAGTTAACCATTGCGGACAATTTTGCGCGGGGTAAACAGGATGATTATTTTACCGAACTGGTAAGTAAGCACGGCATCCGCGTGGTGCCAGGTGATTTTACCGATCCCGCTACCTACAATCTGCTGGATGACACGTATGACCAGGTGTATATGCTGGCTTCCGTGGTAGGAGTGGACAATGCGAATTCCATACCGCATGAAATTATCCGCATCAATACCGCTTTAATTTTTAATACACTGGAGTGGATACGTCGCAGTAAGATCGGTAAAGTATTGTTTACCTCCACCAGCGAATGTTATGCGGGTACCATCGAGGCGTTTGGCTATACCACGCCCACACCGGAAGAAGTGCCGCTTTGCATCCAGGATATCGGTCATCCGCGTTTCACGTATGCGGTTACCAAGATGCTGGGTGAATCCGGTTTCCTGAACTATGCGCGTATACTCGGCTTTGAAGCCACGATTGTACGGTATCATAACGTATACGGACCGCGGATGGGTTTCAAACACGTAATTCCTCACCTGGTGGTACGGTATCGTAAGGGAGAGAATCCGTTTAAAGTATACGGACATGACCAGACCCGCGCGTTCTGCTATATCAGCGATGCTGTGGAAGGAACCGTACTGGCCATGGAAAAACCCAATACCAACGGGGAGACCTATCATATCGGCACACAGGATGAGATATCCATCGGCGACCTCATTCACTATGCCGGTGAACTGATGGATTTTAAAGGGGAATTTGAAAATGCACCGACCTATCCCGGTTCGGTGAGCCGCCGTTGTCCGGATATTACCAAGGCCCGTACCCAGCTGGGTTATGAGCCGAAAGTAATGTGGAAAGAGGGATTGAAGATTACGGTGGACTGGTACAATGCCTATCTTGAATCCGGAAAACTGGTATATGAGTAACGATAAATTTATTGCTCTCAGTCTGCCGAATATGGCGGGGAATGAATGGAAGTATGTAAAAGACTGCCTGGATACAGGCTGGATTTCTTCCGTGGGTTCCTATGTTACAAAGTTTGAACAGATGGTGGCGGATTTTGCCGGAGCGAAATACGGCATCGCCGCAGTAAACGGAACCGCGGCCCTGCATATTTCCCTCTTATTATCCGGGGTAAAGCAGCATGATTATGTGATCCTCCCCAACCTGACCTTTGTAGCATCCGCCAACTCCATAAAATACCTGGGTGCCGAGCCATTACTGATTGATGCGGATCCGCAGATGTGGCAGATGGATCTGGACCTGCTGGAAGAATTTTTGTCCACGAAAACGGAAGTGAAGGGACAGGAATTGTTTTATAAAAAAGACGGCCGTCGTATTGGCGCCATCATGCCCGTGCATATTCTCGGCAATATGTGCGATATGGACCGGTTCAGTTCAATCGTCAGCCGCTATCCCTTACCGGTAGTGGAAGATGCCACCGAGGCACTGGGTACCACTTATAAGGGAAAAAGTGCTGGTACGTTTAGTCCATTGGCCGCTTTCAGCTTCAACGGCAATAAAATCATTTCTACCGGCGGCGGCGGGGTGATCGTTACCGATGATGAGACGCTGGCCAAAAAAGCGAAACACCTCACCACTACGGCAAAAGCCAGTGCGGATGAATATTATCACGACGAAGTGGGGTATAACTACCGCCTGGTGAATGTGCTGGCCGCCATTGGCGTGGCCCAGATGGAATTGCTCCCTTCGTTTATAGAACGCAAGAAGCAGATCGTGGCGTTTTACAAAGAGCAACTGGCAGGTGTAGCCGATATCCGTTTTCAACAGGAATTGCCGGAAGTGAATGTAAACGGATGGTTGTTTACCATCCAGACCGAAAAGCAGGAAGCCCTGCTGGAACACCTCAATGCCAATAAAATCCTGAGCCGCCGGTTCTGGATGCCGATGAATAAGCTGCCGATGTATAAGGACTGCGTGTATATTCAGCGGCAGGACAGGTCGGACTATATTTACCATACCTGTCTCAGTATCCCGAGTTCCACCAATATTACGGATGAGGAACTGGCCATTGTAGCCCGCGAAATAAAAGCGGCTATTGGTTAACGTGAACAATATCCAAGTGTATGTACAAACTCATTAAGCGTTTTTTCGATCTGCTGTTTTCCTTCCTGGCACTGCTGGTCCTGCTGCCGGTGTTTATCCCGATCATTCTCCTGCTAGTACTGACGGGTGAACATGAAGTATTTTTCCTGCAGGAAAGAGTGGGGTATAAGAATACCATTTTTAAGATCTGGAAATTCGCGACCATGCTGAAAAACAGTCCCAATATGGGACACGGTGACATGACCGTGCGGAAGGATCCTCGGATTACCGCTGTTGGCCGTTTCCTCCGCCAGAGCAAGATCAATGAACTGCCCCAGGTAATCAATATACTCACGGGTGATATGTCGTTTGTGGGCCCCCGCCCGCTGATGAAAGTGGGGTTTGACCGCTATTCGGATGAAATGAAATCCAAAGTGTATAATGCGCAACCGGGCCTGACCGGTATTGGTTCCATTGTATTCCGTGATGAGGAACTGATTATCACGCAGAGTAAGCTGCCGCCGCAGGAGTGTTACCGGGATATTATACTGCCGTATAAAGGAGCCCTTGAGGTCTGGTACCAGCAGCACCAGACCTTCTACACGGACTTTATGATCCTTTTTCTAACGGCCTGGTATGTGGTTTTTCCCAAGAGTAACCTCGTGTATAAAGTATTTCCTTCGCTGCCCAAAAGAAGTTTCTGAACAAAAGATGAATTTCAGTTGTAATTTCGGCATCAAAGACGTCACCCTGCATGTTTAAATTTTTCTCCAGATCAAAACCGGATAAAGCCGCGGATAAAGCGGCGATCGGCCTGTTGCAAACCGACATGCACTCGCATCTGATTCCGGGTATTGATGACGGGGCGCCGGATATCGAAACCTCGCTGCAGCTGATTGGCGGTCTGCACGCACTCGGGTATAAAAAAATAATTACTACGCCGCATATCATGTGGGATATGTATAAGAATACCCGGGAAGTAATACTGGAGCGGCTGGAATGGGTACGCACGGCGGTAAAAGAAGCCGGACTGGAAGTTGAAATACACGCCGGTGCTGAATATTTCCTGGATGATTATGTGGCCGGACTGCTGGCCAACAATGAGCCGCTGCTGACGATCAGCGGGAAAATGGTCCTGGTCGAATTTTCCATGGCCTATCCTTCGCACAGCCTCAAGGATATATTATTTGATATGCAGATGCAGGGTTATCAGCCCGTGATCGCACACCCGGAACGCTATATTTACCTGGAACAGAACAAAGCCTTTTATGGCGAACTCAAAGAAGCCGGTTGCCTCTTTCAGCTCAATCTGCTTTCCCTGGGCGGCTACTATGGCCGTACGGTAACCGAACTGGCCAATTACCTGGTAAAACAAAATGCCTACGACCTGATCGGTACCGATATGCACCATTTCCGCCACCTGGAAGCCTTACACAGTCCCGCCCTCGGTGCACAGTTACGGAAACTGATGGATACGGGGAAGATCAGGAACGCGTTTCTTTAGTTAGTAGTTAGTAGTCAACAGCCCCGGAATGAGTAGTTAGCAGATAGTAGTTAGTAGTCAACAGCCCCTTCTAAGTAGCATTCTCAACAACTCAACATCTCAACAACTAAACCCCTCAACAACTAAACCTTTTCCCTCCCCATTTGTAACTATGCTGTTATGAATGCGTTTACCATCAAAGACCTCGAAAATCTGTCGGGTATCAAGGCCCATACGATCCGTATCTGGGAGCAGCGTTATCATTTTCTGAAACCCAGGCGGACTGATACCAATATCCGGTATTACAGCAATGATGAGCTGAAAACAATACTGAATATTTCCCTGCTGAATAAATATGGGTATAAGATTTCGCATATCGATAAGATGCAACCGGAGGAGATCCGGAGCCGTATCCTTTCCCTTGGCGATGCCCAGGCCATGCAGGAGCGGATCGTGAATGAACTGGTGCAGGAAATGGTAGAACTGGAAATAGAGAAATTTGAAAAGATTCTCACCAACTATATCGCGCAGAAAGGAATTGAGCGTACCGTAATGCAGATCCTTTTCCCTTTCCTGGAGAAAATCGGCATTCTCTGGTTAACCGGACATATTAACCCGGCGCAGGAGCACCTGGTGACCAATATCATCCGCCAGAAACTGGTAGTGGCCATAGAAGGCTGCGTTACCCATCTTGACCGGGATAAAACCGTATTGTTATTTCTGCCCGAAGGAGAGCACCACGAACTGGGGCTGCTCTTTATGTATTTTATGCTCAAAAACCGGGGGTTGAAAACCTTGTACCTGGGTGCCAATGTACCCCTGAAAGATGTGGCTTATGTGGCCAGTCTTAAAAAGCCAGACCTTATATTCACTCACCTTACCGCCACGACATCCGGCTTTAATATGGAGCGTATGCTGAACAATGCAGCCGTTCAGTTTAACGGCATACCGATGGTGATTTCCGGTGCACCCGCCCAGCAATATAACCGGGCACTTCCCTCCGGAATCAGTGTAAAAAAATCACTCCAGGAAGTAATTGATTACCTCGGTACACTTTGACACTTGGATAACTGACTGATTTATAATGTTTAATTTTTTAACAAAATAATTAAACAAAAAACGACGAATCTGACTCTTTTTTGTTTAATTTTACTTCCAACATAATTAAACATAGGAATATGGCCAGTACAGAATTCAACCAGTTGCTGTTACAACATGCAGACTTTCTGAAGCCTTTTGCAGTGAATCTTACCAGGGACACGGAAGCCGCAAATGACCTGTACCAGGATACACTTTATAAGGCATTGGCCAACCAGGACAAGTATAATGTCGGGACGAATATCAAAGCCTGGTTGTTTACCATTATGCGGAATATCTTCATCAATAATTACCGCCGGAAAGCGAAACAAAAAACCATTTTTGATAATTCTCCAAATGAGTTTCTGATCAACCAGAAACAGACCACTGTAGCCAATGGGGCGGAGAGTGAACTGCGGATAAAAGAAATTAATAAAGCTATCACCCAGTTGCCGGAAATATTCAGAACCCCGTTTTTATTGTATTTTGACGGGTACAAATACAATGAGATAGCGGAGGCACTACACGAGCCGCTGGGTACCATCAAAAGCCGGATTCACTTTGCGCGTAAACTATTAAAGGAACAAATCAGCCGATACTAAATTAACCAGGTGGCAGCAAAAAAATCAGTGATTGTTATCGGCAGCGGGTTTGCCGGATTGTCCGCGGCATCCTTCATGGCGAAGGAAGGCTGGCAGGTTACCGTCCTGGAAAAAAACAGCGGCCCGGGTGGAAGGGCCTGTCAATTGAAAGAAAACGGTTTTACGTTTGACATGGGCCCCAGTTTTTACTGGATGCCCGATGTGTTTGAACGATATTTTAACCAGTTCGGGAAAAAAGTCAGTGATTATTATAAACTGAAAAGACTGGATCCTTCCTACCGCGTGTATTGGGAAGAAGGATTCACGGATATGCCGGCTGATTTCAATGCGCTGAAAAAAGTATTTGAAGACATTGAACCCGGCAGTGGGGTGCAGTTGGAAAAATATATGAAAGAAGCCGCCTATAAATACGAAGTAGGCGTAAATAAACTGGTGTATAAACCCAGCCGTTCACTTACGGAATTTATGGACTGGCCCACGATCAGCGGGGTATTCCGGCTGGATGTATTTACTTCCATTAAAAAGCATATTCAGAAATATTTTAAGCATCCGAAACTCAGACAACTGATGGAGTTTCCGGTCCTTTTTCTCGGGGCATTACCGGAAGATACACCGGCGCTGTACAGCCTCATGAATTATGCCGACCTCAAAGGGGGCACCTGGTATCCGGAAGGCGGGATGTATGCTATAGTAGAAGGTATGTATAAGCTGGCCGTGGAGCTGGGTGTGGAATTCCGTTTTAATGAAGCGGTAACCTCCATTTCCGTTGACGGTACAGCCGCCCGGAAAATTATTACAGCAAAAGGCCAGTATACGGCCGAGGCGGTGATCAGCGGTGCCGATTATCAGTTCACGGAGAAAAAATTACTGCCCCCCTCCGCGCAGTCCTATTCCGATGCGTACTGGGATAAAAAAGTTATGGCGCCATCCTGTCTCATGTATTATGTGGGACTTAATAAAAAACTGAAAAATCCGGTACATCACGCGTTGTTTTTTGATGTGCCGTTTGAACAGCACGGGGAAGAAATTTATAAAAATCCTCAATGGCCGACTGAACCTTTATTTTATGTAAGCGTTTCATCCGTTACGGATGAAGCGGTGGCTCCGGCCGGTCACGAGAATATTGTTTTCCTCATACCCGTAGCGTCTGGTCTTGAAAAAGACAATGAGGAATTACGGGAAAAATATTTTCAGCGGATCGTAAAACGGATGGAGGAGAAAACAGGGGAGTCCATACTTGATGCCGTGGTGTACAAGAAAACATTTTCCGTAACCGATTTCGTATCGGATTACAATTCCTTTAAGGGGAATGCGTATGGGCTGGCCAATACCCTGCTGCAGACCGCGATTTTCCGTCCGTCCTGTGAAAGCAAAAAAGTAAAAAATCTTTTTTATACCGGACAGCTCACGGTGCCGGGACCGGGTGTTCCGCCTTCCCTGATCAGCGGGGAAGTAGTGGCTAAACAAGTGATCAGAAAAATAAAATAAACACTTATATTCAGGCATGGTACAACTTTTTCATACCACCAGTGAGAATTGCAGCCGGATTGTGACGGAAAACTACAGCACGTCATTTTCCTCCGCTATCCGTATGCTGCACAGCGATCTGCGTACTCCTGTATTCAATATATACGGGTTTGTCCGTTTTGCGGATGAAATCGTGGATACCTTCCATGATTATGATAAGGATATCCTGCTGGCCCAGTTCAAAAAAGAAACATACGAAGCCATTGAGCGCCGGATCAGCCTCAACCCGGTACTGAACAGTTTTCAGCGTACCGTAAATGAATTTAATATTGACCTGGCCCTGGTGGAAGCTTTTTTTCACAGCATGGAAATGGACCTGGGTAAAAAAAATTATGATTGCGCGGAATACCGGGAATATATCTATGGATCCGCGGAAGTGGTGGGACTGATGTGTCTTTATGTTTTTTGTGAAGGAAAGAAAGAACTGTATGATAAACTGGAACCATCCGCCCGTGCGCTGGGAGCGGCTTTTCAGAAAGTGAATTTCCTCCGCGATATAAAAGCGGATTATACGGGCATGTCCAGGGTTTACTTCCCGGGTTGTGATTTCTCCAATTTTTCAGAGCGGGAAAAGAATGCCATTGAAGAGGATATACAGCATGATTTCAAAGCGGCGTATGAAGGTATAAAAAGGCTGCCGCTGAAAGCCCGGTTCGGGGTATATGTGGCTTACAAATATTACCTTTCGCTCTTTAAAAAAATAAAACGCCTGGAACCTGCCAGGGTGATGGACAGCCGTATCCGGATTCCGAATTACCTGAAAGCCCTGATCGTGTTCAGGGCCGGCGTTAAAAACCAGCTGAGACTGATCTGATATGGACCTGAACCAAGTTATTCTTGTAGACGAAGCGGATAATGCCCAGGGAGCATGCGAAAAAATGGAAGCCCATGAAAAGGGCCTGTTGCACCGTGCCTTCAGTGTTTTTATATTCAACAGTAAAGGCGAAATGCTGCTCCAGCAACGGGCAAAAGAGAAATACCACAGCGGGGGGTTGTGGACCAATGCCTGTTGCAGTCATCCGGCCTTTGGTGAAGCCACTATTGACGCGGTACATCGCCGCCTTCGTGAGGAACTGGGCTTTGATACATTTACCGATAAGATATTTGATTTTGTATACAAAGCCGGTTTCGACAACGGGCTTACGGAATACGAATTTGACCATGTGTTTGCCGGCGAATATGAAGGCCCCATACACATGAATCCGGAAGAAGTGATGGCGGTCCGATACCTGCCGGTACCGGCTATTACCGGATCATTGTCTGCAGAGCCGGAGTTGTACACGGCGTGGTTTCATATTGCTTTTCCAAAAATCAGGGACTGGTGGCAGGCGCGTTATGCGGCTGATGCCGTACCCGCTTAATTATTTGTATGATCGGGTTGTTGCAATATATTGGCGTGCTGCTGGGCACATTTTTAATTATGGAAGGAATCACCTGGTGTACGCATAAATATGTGATGCACGGATTTCTGTGGTACCTCCACAAAGACCATCACCAGGTTCGTCCGGGTGTGTTTGAAAAAAATGATCTCTTCGCGTTTATTTTCGCGGTACCGAGTTTTCTCCTGATTTATTCTGGCACTTATGATCATCATTGGTGGATGCAGTCCATCGGCTTCGGTATCATGTTATACGGGTTTGCTTATTTCATGGTACACGATGTGATTATACATCAGCGCTTCAAATGGTTCAGCCGGAGCAATAATACCTATGTCCGGGCCATTCGCTGGGCGCACAAAATGCACCACAAACACCTGGGTAAAGAGCACGGGGAAAGTTTTGGTTTCCTCTATGTGGCCAAAAAATACTGGGAAAAAGTACAGCGGGATAAACAACTGATGGCAGGCGCCCGCCGGGTGGAATACGCGCCTGAAAAAGAAGAAGCTTAATTTACAACCCTGTTCAGATCTGCATCATACGATTATATTTTCTGTGGCACGGGCTTGTCTGCCCTGAGTCTGCTGATGCGCATGATCCGCAGCGGACAGTTTGCGGATAAAAAAATACTCCTGCTCGATAAAGCGCCTAAAACCCAAAACGACCGGACCTGGTGTTACTGGGAGGCCGGTGAAGGCTTTTTTGAATCGATCGTTTACCGCCAATGGCCGAAGATCGATTTCTTTAGTGATACCTGGGGCCGGACGCTGGACATCCACCCGTATACCTATAAAATGATAAGGGGCGCTGATTTTTACCGGTATTGCTTTGATATAATAAACAGTCAGCCGAATATTGAAACCGTATATGGCGAGGTCGGCAGCAGCGCGGTGGCGGAGGGGGAATGTACCATAGTGCTGAATGAGCAGCTATATAAGTTTCCGAAAGCCATTCTGTTTAATTCAGTTTATACACATGGCCGGTCCCGGCTGCAGGTACTTCAGCATTTCAAAGGGTGGGTCATTGAATCACCCCTTCCCGTATTTGATCCGCAGAAAGCCTCGCTGATGGATTTCAGGGTACACCAGGACCACGGGACTACATTTGCCTATGTATTGCCTTTTGATCCGTATACGGCCCTGGTGGAATACACGTTGTTTACACCTGCGCTGCTTGAACCCGGACAGTATGATGCGGAGCTCCGGAACTATATCCGGACCCAGCTGAAGCTGGAGGAGTATAAAGTGAAGGAAGAAGAGTTTGGTATTATTCCCATGACGGATGAAAAATTCAGTACGATCCGTAACGGCGTGATTCAACTGGGTACAGCCGGCGGAAGAACCAAGGCCTCCAGCGGGTATACTTTTCAGTTTGTACAAAAACAATCGCAGGAAATACTCGACCGGTTGTTGTCCGGGCAACCGCTGACCGGGCTAAGCCAAACACCTGCGCGTTTCCGCTTTTACGATAATACGCTGTTGTATATTCTTTATCACGGTACACTCCCCGGACGAAAAATATTTTCCACCCTGTTCAGGAATAACAAAGCGGCACAGGTGCTGAAATTCCTGGACAACGATAGCACGATTCCGGAAGAACTGAAGATTATTTCCAGTTTGCCCACCTGGCCGTTTATGAAAGCAGCCGTTCAGTCATTGGCCATGAGACGTTAGTGATAAGTATTGTTTCCTTCGAAACGGTTGTTCACTCCCGACTCCCGACTACTGATCCGGGTCCATCTGCATAAATTCTCTTTTCACCGCTTTCAGCATACTGAATAACTGGGCCACCTGGATTAAAAGTAAAACAGCGAGCGCCAGTACCACATACCAGGGCAGTTCAATCGTTTTTACACCGGCGATTTTCTGAAAACGGTCAATATGCCAGCCGGTCAGTGCGGAGCCAAAAGCCATGCCCACCAGCAGGAAGGAGATCAGGGAGTACACCACTTTCATAAACATGATCCGCATCGTGGAGTAACCGACTTTAAAGTTTTCAAGTATTGCGGCCGGAATAATCAGCACTAAAGCGATCCAGCTCCAGTTTTTGCTGAACCATTCATTGTCGAGTACCAGGTTGAGGCCAAGCACTAATACAATGGACAGCAGTCCCCAGGGGAATAATAAAAAAGTGGAGGGTTTGGTAGAAGGAACAGGCATGTTGATGTGGATTTAATTATACTGGAAGGTAAATGTTTTTTTTGGGAAGTTGGAAAGTTGAGGTGTTGGGATGTTGGGTTGTTGAGGCGTTTAGTTGTTTAGATTTCGGTCTGTTGGGAGACTCATTTCACTGGATGTGCTCACAACTCACACCTCACAACAAACAACTCAAACCACATTTAACGTTTAACGAACTGATTCATCATTACGTCCTGGCACCTCACACCTGGCACCTCACACCTGGCACCTCACACCTCATTGCTTATCTGTTAAAAGCACAAAAGCTGCCGCATAGCGCGACAGCTTTTGATTCCAGTCGTAGGGTCCTTCTTATATAAATTTAATATAGTTGATATTCTGTCCGCCGGTGACGTTGAATAAACGCAGTGTTTTTAATCCGGCCGTCAGGTTGATTCCGGATACTGTTACGGTTGTCCATTTGTCGGCGCCGCCGGTTTTGGGTATGGCTACAGTGGCGATGGTGGTTCCGTCAATTTCAATCCGTACGGATTTGCCGGCATTGGCAGACGCTACTCTCAGTTGCAGGGAATAGGTTCTGCTGCTGCTGATGTTTACGCTGTACTTCAGCCATTCGCCCGCCTGTGTCCAGCCCAGGTAATTGCTGACTTCCTTGCTGCTATAACCGAGGTCAACGGATTCAGTAGTCCTGTATTTGCCGCCGGCATTACCGGTGGTATTGTCCTTATAGGCAATATTTATACCGCCATTGTCATAGTCTTCCGCCTGGATTGTTCCCGGGATCAGTCTGGCCACACCGCCATACGGGGTATTGGTTACCGTTGGGGGTGGGGTGCTGCTGCCAATTGTAAATGTATAGGTTCTTCCATTGGTGGCGGGGTCGCTGTTGTCGGATGCGGAGAAGAACAGTACTTCATTTACGCCGTCGGTCCAATGGCTGAAACGACCGGCACCGTATACGGAGATGTCATTGTGCAGACTGTGGGCACGGGTAAGTTCCACTCCGTTTTCATAAACACGCAGGAGCGATTGATTCATATTGTTAATATCATCGGGAGCGGTACCAAAACTCTGTACCACCATATAGCCGTATCCGCCAAAAGAAGTGGCCTGGCTGGCGTTGATAGCACTGCCGCCTGTGGTTACTGTATAGTTTTTCACTATGACACTTACATCGTCAAAACCTTTCAGTCCCATATTGTCGGTAACTGTGAGTCTGAATACATACGTACCGGCTGCCAGTGATGAAGCGGAAAGGGTTGCAGTGGCAGCACCGGCTAACACAGGTGTTGCTGGTCCGCTGACATAACTCCATGCATAACTTACGGCATATCCTTCAGGATCTGTACCGGTACCGCTGATGCTGATACTGTTTGTGGGAAGGGTAATCGTTTTGTCGGCTCCTGCATTGGCGGTGGGTGGATTATTGGCCGGAGTGGTGGTAATGCCACCAGTTTCAAATGCGCCTAAATCGGGAGCACTGCCGAGGAAAGGATAGCCAACATTCACTCCTGCATTAATCAGACCGGAACTCGCTGTGAGTTTCATAAAGGGCAGATTGGGAAGACTGCCATCCGCCTGGCGGGGACCATCGGCTCCTACTGAAGAAAGGCTCTGGAAATCGGAATTGGAAACACTGATTGCATTCCAGGTATTATTCGAAACGTTGGGGCCTGACTGAATTTCATCACCCCAGATACCATTGTTGAAATTGATATTGTTTTTAAATACCTGCTGAACATTGGTATTGGCACCAAAGAAATAACCATTGCTCTTATTACCAAAAGCGGTATTATTATAGAGCGCTACTTTACAGGTGGTATTACTTTGTGAGTTCTGATCAAATCCGTTTAAGCGGTTTTCAAAAGCCACACATCCAATCAATGTACGGTATATTGCAGAAGAACCACTCAGATCTGTAGCAGTGGGCCCCAGTTTGAAGCCCTGTCCGTCACCCGCTGTGAGGAAATTTCCGGCCTGGTAGCCATTCCAGAAAGCCCAGCAGTTTTTAAAAGTGGCCACACTGTTTGTACCAAACAGATCAAAACCGTCATCACTGCACCACCAGGCACGGCAACCTTCAAACACGTTATTGGTGGAGGGGTCTCCGCCGGTAATATTAAAACCATTGGCACCACCCCAGCCGCTGTAAAGGTCACCGATATGGTGTACGTCTGTATTTAAAATGTGGTTATTGTCTGATCCGCCCTGCAGATAAATGCCGTAACCTTCAATATGGTCTACTTCTACCTGGTCAATCAGGGAATTGTCCACATTGTACAGAATCATACCGGCCGGTGTATTGATATTGGCAGGATTTTGTTTCAGCCCGGTAAAACGCAATCCTTTTACATGGAGATACCGGCTGTTTTCAATTTTTAATCCAACAGGACCATCACCTGCTTCACCCGGAATTAATTGTTCATCCATATTAAATACGGGTTGTTCGCCGGGATAGTTCACAATAAATATGCTGTCCGTAACAGTACCCTGGAGATTTACCAGGTATGACCTGTTCACGGTACTGGTGGATTTGCTGATCCGGTAGGTACCGCCACGTACATAAGCGATATCGCCGGGTTTTAATACATTGGATAATTTGTCAAGTGTTTTAAAAGGAGCGGCTTCAGTGCCCGCGTTGGCATCATTACCGTTGGTAGCCACATAAAAACTGTTGCCGGTAAATCCGAGACGGGCCGCGGCGGCACTCTCCGTTACCGGTGCATCACTGTATAATGCATCCATGTTTTTGCGGCAGGAAGCCAGGAATAAAAGAAGCCCTGCAAATGCCAGGGGGACAAAACGGGAACGACGGCTGAAGAAAGCAGCGCCTGTCCTGTTACTTACGACTGATTGGTTTTTCATTGTTGTTCGTTTTTTTTAGTTGTCAAAAAAATATTGGATGGATATTGGAAACTGGCTTGAAAAAGTAAGGGCAAGAAGGGGCCGTTACAGGTTTTTTACTAACCTGTCCGGGTGTAATTGCTTATTTGTTTTGCTGATCCGGAACCAGGTGAACGGTTACCGGAAGGATTGTTCGTTCCTTTCAGCCTTTACCTTTTTTTTGTCAGATTGGTCGCTACTGTATTCCGGCAAGAGGGTTCGTGAAATGTTACCGGAAAGGTATTCCTGCAAGTCAAAATCAATGCCAGAATTTTTTTTTAGTTGATCAGACACAAAGTTCACAGGATACATCACCGGTTTTTTTTATTCGTTGTTTTTATAAAAACGGATACACGAATCTGAAATTTTATGATCGTATCATCAATATCACGTATTAAGTGTTATCCCTTTTTCACCTGCGTATAATTTTATATTTTCCCAATGAAAATTGACTTGCGTCAGTGAAGTGTATGACGCAGGTCTTTGCAATCATTCCCTGCTTGTAGCGCTTGTACTACCTGTGTGTAGTTTAACCCTGTTACAGTGTTGTAACAGGGCAGCGACAACAGGGCTGCGGATAAAAGGTTCACCGGATTGTTGTAATCTTAATATAATAAACAGTTGGTCCGTTTTCTTAATTTAGCCATCACTTCCTGTTAAACAGAATTATGAAAAAAATCAAGGTATTGGTTTCCCTGCTGCTGTTGCTGGTCTTTTGTTATTGCTGTGTAAACCGGTCGCTGCCCCTGGAAAATCCTGCCTATGCGGGTTCAGAAAAATGTCAGTCCTGCCATCCGCAGCAAACGGCCCTGTTCAAAACCTCGGATCATTTTCATGCCATGGATACGGTAACGGCGGAAACGGTGAAAGGCGATTTCAATGATTCCCGTTTTATATACCAGGGCGATACCGCTTTCTTTTATCGGCGGGGAAATCAATATGTAGTGCGTACTACGGACAGCACCGGAAGGAAAAAAGAGTTTGTCATCAGCTATACTTTTGGCTGGCAGCCATTACAACAATACCTGGTAAAATTTGACGATGGCCGGATACAGGTATTGCCTTTCTGCTGGGATACCCGTACGAGAGAAGCAGGCGGACAACGTTGGTTTCATATATACGATAAGGAGCGCATTGCCCATACGGATGAATTGTTCTGGATGGGTATCAACCAGAACTGGAACTATATGTGCGCGGATTGTCATACTACGGATTATAAAAAAAACTATGACCTGGCCGGCGATAAATTCAACAGCCGGTGGAGCGAAAGCCGGGTCTCCTGCGAATCCTGTCATGGACCCGCTTCCGGTCATATTAAATGGGCAGATGAAAAAGATAAGCCCGTTCCTTATAAGGGGTTTGCCATCAGTCTGGCGGCGAAAGCCATCAACTGGAAAATGGATCCTGCAAAGCAGACCCTGATGCCGGAACAGGTTATTCCACATGATACCTTGCTGGAAACCTGTGCCCGTTGCCATGCCAGGGCTACCCGGTTTACCGATAGCTATACGCATGGACAATCCTTCCTGCAATCACATTTGCCGTCCACCGCGGATCCGGTCAATTATTTTATAGACGGACAGATCAAAGCGGAAGATTATGAATATGCTTCCTTCGGACAAAGTAAAATGCATGCGGCAGGGGTTACCTGTATCAATTGCCACGACCCGCATAGTATGAAAGTGAAAGCTGTTGGCAACAGCCTGTGTACATCCTGTCACCAGCCATCCAGGTACGAGGGAACGGCGCATAGTTTTCATAAACCTAACAGCGCCGGCAGTCAGTGTGTAAGCTGCCACATGCCCGTAACAACCTATATGGTGGTGGACAACCGGCTGGATCACAGTATCCGGATTCCACGGCCCGATCATTCCCTGCAAATGGGAACACCTAATGCCTGTACACAATGTCATAAAGATAAGCCGGTGAAATGGGCGGCTGATTATTTTTTAAAATGGTACAGTGAAAAACTGCCGCATGAAAAAACATACGGAGAACTGATGTTCGCCATTTCGCGTTATGTAAAAGAAAGTGAAGTCTCTTTGTATGCGCTTCTTGAAAATAAATCCTACCCGGCCATCATCCGTGCCACTGCCATGGAACAATATGGATTTTATACCACCAACCGGGTCAGTAACCTGGTGCTGGAAGAATTGAAAAATGAAATACCCATGATCCGGCTGAATGCACTCAGGGCCTTGCGGAATTATCCGCCGGAAAATTATGCCAGTCATGTGGAGCCGCTCTTATTTGATAAAGTGGCGGCCCTGCGCTTCGAAGCCATGAGTTTGCTGGCCCCACGGCAGGGAAGCCTGAATGAAAAAGCAGCAAGCCAGTTCAGTTCGCTGGTTAAGGAATACATACAACAGCAGGAACAAATGAGTCACCGGCCGGATGGCTATTTTAACCGGGCCATCCTGAAAAATTTCACCGGACAGCAGCAGGAGGCCGAACAGTTATACCTTAACTGTATCAGCCGTTTTCCCGATTTTGTACCGGCCTATACGAACCTGATCGACCTGTATCGTGAACAGGGAAGGGAAGAGGAAGCAAAAAGAACGGCAGACAGGGGACTGCTGAAAAATCCCGGCAGTGCCTACCTTCAGTACGCTATGGGTTTCTGGTATATCCGCCGGAAAGAGTATGCCAGTGGCCTCCGCGCACTCGAATCGGCTGCGAAAACGGATCCGGCCAATGCGCAAATGACATATAGTTACGCGATCGCGCTTTTTTCCACAGGTCGCCGTACTGAAGCATTACAGTTGCTTGAAAAGAGCCGGGCATCGTATGGTAATCAGCGGCAGATCCTGGATGGACTTATTACGGTGTGTCAGGATTTGGGCTTACCGGAGAAAGCCGCATCCTATGCGGCGATCAGAAAGGAGGTCTACAGTGAGTAAGAAAACAGTTGCATAATTAATGGCCTGCTGATTCCATGTACTTTTGTACTAACCGCTTCCATTTGGTAGTATTTCAAAAGCCATTATATGAAAAAGATAGCACTGCTCCTGTTTATTTTCCACTCACTTTTCTTTACTGTTGCTGCTCAGCCCGTTGTTGAACAACTGCGCATTGAAGGACTTGAAAACCCGGTTGGATTGCACGTATCGCAGCCCCGGTTCAGCTGGATATTGGTCAGTCCGCAACGGAATGTATCACAGTCTGCTTTTGAAATCCGTGTAGGGAAAAATCCTGCTTCACTACAGAAAGGAGAAAGCAGCTGGACCAGCGGAAAAAAAATGTCTGATCAGTCCGTGCATGTACCGTATGAAGGAAAGCCATTGATGTCCGGGGAAAAATATTACTGGCAGGTGAGGGTATGGGATCATGCCGGTAAAGTAAGCGGCTGGAGTAAAATGGCGGAATGGCGGATGGGTTTGTTACAGCCGGGCGACTGGAAAGCGGACTGGATTACACCCGGTTACAAAGAGGATAGTATGTATGCCTCACCACTGCTGCGAAAAGAATTCAGCAGCCGCAAAAAAATAAAATCAGCTACAGCGTTTATAACGGCGCATGGTTTGTATGAAGCCCAGCTCAATGGCAAAAGGGTGGGGGATGCCTATCTCGCTCCCGGCTGGACCAGTTATAACAAACACCTGCAGTACCAGGCCTATGATGTGACGTCGCACCTGCAGAACGGGACAAACACCATTGCCGTTACCCTGGGCGATGGTTGGTACCGCGGCAATTTTTCTTTTGACAACCGCCGGAATATATACGGCACTGATATTGCCCTGCTTTTTCAACTGGAGATTATTTATACGGACGGAACACGTGAAACGGTTTCCTCGGATAAAAGCTGGAAGTCTTCCACAGGGGCCATCCGCTCGGCAGGTATCTATGCCGGAGAAACAATTGATAACCGGCTGGAAAAAAGAGGCTGGACCCTGGCCGGATACAATGATGCGGAATGGAGTAATGTTAAAGTCGCCGGATTTTCAAAAACAGTATTGACAGGTGCCTATAATGAACCGATAAAAAAACAGGAGACCTTTCGTCCGGTAAAAATGATCCGTACACCCAAGGGAGAACAGGTAATTGATTTCGGGCAAAACCTGACAGGCTGGGTACAGCTGAAAGTAAAAGGCAAGTCAGGCGATAAGATCATCGTCTCGCATGCGGAAGTGCTGGATAAGGAGGGGAATTTTTATACGGCGAATCTGCGCCAGGCCAAAGCACAGGATGTATATTTTCTGAAGGGAAATGAGGAAGAAGTGGTTGAGCCGCATTTTACGTTTCATGGATTCAGGTATATACGGGTAGAAGGATATCCCGGAGAGCTGCAACCGGAAAATTGTACAGCGATTGCCTTGTATTCCGATATGAAGCAAACCGGGACATTCAGTAGCTCCAATCCCCTGATAAATCAATTGCAGCATAATATTGAATGGGGATTGCGGGGCAATTTCCTGGATGTGCCCACGGATTGTCCGCAACGGGATGAGCGGATGGGCTGGACGGGCGATGCGCAGGCCTTTTTCCGTACGGCTTCTTTTTTGCGCGGGGCGAATAATTTTTTTACAAAATGGCTGAAGGATTTGTCACTAGATCAGCTGAGCAACGGAAGTGTGCCGCATGTTATCCCGAATGTATTAGGCGAAAAAGGATGGGCCGCGGGGGGCAGTGCCGGCTGGTCGGATGCAGCCACCATTATACCCTGGGAAATGTACCAGGTATATGGTGATAAACGGATACTGGAAACACAATATGCCAGTATGAAAGCCTGGGTGGATTTCATGCAGCAGCGAAGTACGAATGATTTGTGGAACAAGGGCAGTCATTTCGGTGACTGGTTATTCTATAGTGTAACGGATGACAATGATGGCCGGTCGGCTATTACCAATAAATATCTCATTGCACAATGTTTCTATGCACATTCCACGCAGTTGCTTATACTGGCGGCAAAGGAATTGGGCAGGCAGGAGGATGTGCTGACTTATACCGCTTTACTTGAACGGATTAAAGCGGCTTATCTCAAAGAGTACACCACGCCCAACGGCGCCATCATGTCCAACACGCAAACGGCGTATGTACTGGCGCTGCAGTTTGATCTGTTCCCTCCGGCTATGCGGCAGCAGGCAGCCGACAGACTCGCCGCAAATATCAGGGAGTACAATAATCATTTAACCACGGGATTTCTGGGTACGCCCTATTTATGTCATGTGCTGAGCCGTTATGGCTATACGGATTTGGCCTATGCATTACTGTTACAGCAAACTTATCCTTCCTGGTTATACCCGGTTACAAAAGGTGCCACCACTATCTGGGAGCGCTGGGACGGGATTCGCACCAATGGCGATTTTCAGGCGGTCACCATGAACTCGTTTAATCACTACGCATATGGGGCCATCGGCGACTGGATGTACCGGGTAATGGCAGGACTCGATTCCGACCCCGCGGCACCCGGTTACAAAAAAATCCGGATTGCCCCCCATATCGGTGGTGGTTTTACACAGGCCGCTGCCGGGTACCAGACACCCTATGGAAGAGTATCCTCCGGCTGGAAGCTGGAATATGGTCAGCTGATTGTTGAGGTGGAAATTCCGGCCAATACCACCGCCACTTTACGGATGCCGTGCACAAAAGCAGGGTCTGTATCGGAAAGCAGACAGGCATTGTCGCAGGTCAGCGACATACAGGTTCTTGGTCAGGAAAATGAGTATGTGTTACTAAAGCTGGGCTCAGGCAGGTACCGGTTCAGTACAGTATGGGATCGGAAGTAATTCTTTTCTTCAAAAAAAAACCTCCAACACAAAAATGTTGAAGGTTGTAGTAGCCTCGCCTAGAATCGAACTAGGATCTGGAGCTTCGGAAACTCTTATACTATCCATTGTACTACGAGGCCATTAATTAAAGAACAAAGATACCAAGTACCCCCAAAGTTCCTCTACACACCCAACCCCCTCACTTTATCAATCCCGGCGCATTGGTCGCGAACACTTTTACGGCAATGGCCAGCAAAATTACGCCAAAAAACTTTCTCACAGCCATTAATCCTGCTTTTCCGAGCACTTTTTCAACAAGATTCAGGGAGCGGATGACCAGGAAGATCACAATCAGGTTGGCCAGTATGGCCAGCAGGATCATGTATTCATTTTTGTCGGAGCGTTCAAATGTGGCTTTGAGGGACATGATTGTGGTCAGGGTACCACTTCCGGCAATCAGTGGAAAGGCAATCGGGACAACCGTACCACTGGGCACACCCTGTTCGGGTTTGAAAAATTCTATGCCCAGAATCATTTCCAGTCCCAGTATAAAAATGACGATAGACCCCGCTACGGCAAAGGACCGGATATCGACCCCCAGCACGTTCAGAAAGGGCTTACCCATAAAGAAAAACAGGATCATCAGGGCCCCCGAAATCAGGGTTACTTTCCAGGGATTGATATTGCCTGTTTTCTGCCTGATGGAAATAAGCATGGGAATAGACCCCACTATATCAATAACGGCAAACAGGGTAAATGTCAGAGTCAGAAATTCCTGGTAATTGAATTGCATATCCGCTGGTTTCTGCGAAGGTAGTTAATACGGTTTGTACTGCCGGTGCAGTTCAATTCCCAGTGTTATCCGGTTTTTCCGTCATTTGTAATTGCAAGAGACATTGCCGGCACAGACAATCCCGGTAGGTCTGCTCTATATGCCGCTGCACTTTTTCCGGCAATACAATTCCATAACACTGGCATTGCAGTATGGTGCCCGCTTTACATTCAAAACCTGTCCCGCAACGGGGACAGGTTTTATATTCATGTTTGACAGTTTTCTTTTTCATCAGAACTGAAACCGGAAACCGGCATAGGCATTAAACCGCGCGGTAGTGAACCCGGAGATCTCCGTATACCGGCTGTTGGTGATATTGCGCAGATCGGCAAATATGTTCAGTTTGTTTTTACAGAACCCGTATTCCGCATACAGATTCCAGAGGAGGTAGGCATCCAGCGTTACTTGTACCGTACTGAAACTGCTGTTGTCATAATAACTGTCCCTGCGTTTTCCGTTCCATTGCAGGTTGCTGTTCAGTAAGAATCGCTTTCCAATGCGCGTACTGCCCTGTATACCGGCGGATGAACGGGGGCGGCGTAAAAGATTATTATAACTCGTGTCTTTTCCGTTGGTGACGGTACTGATCTTGCCATCTACCCAGGTGTACCAGGCGCGCAGACTGCTATTTGTATTGAACTGCCAGCTGCCTTCCAGTTCCACCCCGTAATCATGCTGCCGGTCCTGGTTGATATATTGCGACTGAAACGTACTGCTGTTGTAGTAAAAGAAAATAATATCCTTTACATCCCGGTTAAAGCCGGTGATACGGGCCGTCCATTTATTACCGGGGGCATAGTATTGCACGCCTGCTTCTGTTGTAATAGCCGCTTCCGGTTGCAGTGCGGCATTGCCGTATTCAGAAAACAACTGGTACAGCGAAGGTGTACGGTAGGCAGAAGAAAGATTGGCATAGAATTTCACTTGTTGCTTCAGGAGAAAAGAAGGGTTGAACGAAAACACCGGAAAGGGGCCATATTCCGAATGCAGGTTAAGCCGGCTGCCGGCTTCCAGGTTAAAGCCGGAAGGACTGTTCCAGTTTACAGCTGTATAAACAGATGCCTGCTGCTGCCGAAGACTGTCTTTGCTGTAGGTACTACCGAAAGGTCCAAAGAATCCAATGGATGAATAGTGCTGATCAGAACGGGAGGTACGCAGATCCGCACCACCGGTTATTGTAAGCGTCTTGTTTTTTTTCATGACCCAGAACAGATCTGCAAAATGTTCCCCGCCGGTATATTTTCCTTCCGACCAGGTATCGAATCCGTTCCGGCTTTTTACAGAGTCATCGGTATAACGACGGTTCACCTCATTGTAATTATACAACAACGTGAAGCGGTGTTGCTTTACTATCCATTCTGTACGCAGGCCGGCTTGCCAGCTCTGCTGCCGGTAGCTGTAATCCAGTTCGTCTGTAAAAGCACCCTGGTCCAGTGCACCTTTTATTTTACTAAAACGGAAAAAGGGTTTTACGGATAAATTTTTAAACGGTGAAAAACCGGCGGATGCCTGGAAATTATGTTGCGCATAGTCGTCCCTGTCAGTCTGTGGATAGGTACCCCGGTTCACCGCTTCATCCATTCCCCGGCTCCTCACCCAGGAATAGCTGCTGTTATAGTTCATTTTTTTCGCTGCCCCGTTCACCCCCGCCTGCAACCGCCATGTATCATAACTCCCGTAGCTGAGTCCGGCGGAGCCGCGAATGCTGTTTTTTGTCTTCTGACCAACAACAGCCCCTCCGCTCGTAATAATGTTGATCACCCCATTCACCGCATCACTCCCATACAAAGTAGACTGGCTTCCTTTCAGTATCTCGATCCGTTCAATCTGCGCCAGTGACAGATTCCGCAAATCAAAATTGCCGCCGATACCGGACGGATCATAAACCGGTATGCCGTCGATGGTAATGAGGGTATGTGCTGTATATCCGCCTCTCAGGTACACACTCTTGTCCTTGCCGGTGTTACTGTTGGCACCGGCGATAAAAATACCGGCCTGTTCACTCAATACCTGCGCCAGGTCTTTGCTGCCGCTTTGTTCCAGTTGTGCCCTTGAAATTACGGTAACCACTTTGCCGGTCAATGATGTTTTAACCGGATAGCGGTTGGCGGTTACCACGGCTTCTCCGAGCAGGGTGGTATCCTGCTGAGCCAATAGCTGGTTGCTGAAAATTGCAGCAGCCAGCACAAAAAAATGTCGTTTCATTTTACAATGAATTTTGTGTGACTGCTTCCGAGAATAAAAAATGAAAATAATAGAGTGCCCTTACACGCTGTTATCTTCAAGCCTTTCACCCGAAAGCCGAATACTGTTTAAGTGATCTGGCAGGTCTTCTGGCTCAGGATTCGCCGCACCTTCCCGTCCGCCAGTGCGGACAGTGGATTTGCAACAGCTAAGGAATGATTGAATACAAGAAATGGTCTTCCCATTCTCTATTCTCCATTCACTTTCCTTTACAGCTACGGGGATAGCACCGGATTTACACCGGATTTCCCTTTTAATTCCGGATAAGCCGGAAACCAATATCGGTGCAAATGTAACAAGCGTACGGTTTCATCGAGAAAGAGTTATTAACAGGATGTGTTGATCCGTACAAAAGGCCCGATGGACGGTACATACCTGCCATTCCGGATAATAGTTCTTTCTTTGCAGTATGTCGCGCGAGAAATCAGTAACACTCCTGGCTCACCTGATTGGCTGGCTTCTTTTCTTTGGCCTGCTGACCGGGTTTTTATACAACGGGCATGAAGGGATATATATGGAGGATGTTTTTAGTTCAACGGCCTTCCTGATTTTTGCCGCTATTTACCTGTTCGTTTATTATTTCAATACGGGCTTCCTGGTACCCCGGTTATACCTGCAAAAAAAATACCTGCTCTATGCGGGCATTATACTATTGATGCTCATGTTGATTTATTTTCTGAAACCCTTTGACGGACTGATGGAAAATTTTATGCAACGTTCAGCCGCAGGGCCGCCGCCGGATATGCCGGATGGGCTGCCTCCTGATTTCTCCGGGGATGGACCCATGCCGTTGCCGCGGAAACCGAAAAGCAGATTTAAGCTGGATATCATGAGTATTATCCTGTACGTGATGACCTGTTCACTGGGACTGGCACTTTGTATTATCCGGGAATGGCGCAGCACGGAACAGCGGGCCCTGAAAGCGGAAACGGAAAAAGTAAATGCGGAATTGTCTTTTCTGAAAGCGCAGATCAATCCGCATTTTCTGTTCAATACCCTGAACAATATTTACTCCATGGTAATGGTGAAGAATGACAAGGCCGGGGATGCGGTGCTGAAACTTTCCAATATCATGCGGTATATCACCGATGAAATAAATACCGGGCTGGTGCCGCTGGAAACGGAGATCGGTTGCATGCATGATTATATTGATCTGCAACGGATGCGGCTTGGCGCTAAAACAACCGTGGAAGTAACTGTTACAGGCGATACAGGCCCCCTGCAGGTGGCTCCTTTATTACTGATGACTTTTGTGGAGAACGCGTTTAAGTTCGGCGTGAGTAATCACGAAGCGGCTGCCATTGTGATTCGGGTGGAAACCCTCGCCAATGAAATCCGTTTTTATTGCCGGAACCGGTTGTTCCCGTTGCAATCGCATGCGGACCGCCATGGCATCGGTATTGCCAATGCGCGGCAACGGCTCCTGCATTTGTATCCGGACCGGCATTCATTACAGATAGCTGAGGAAGACGGGTTTTTTACAGTTCACCTGAGCATTCAACCCGATAAAAATTAACTGATGTCCATACGCTGTATCGTTATAGATGATGAACCCCCGGCACTCCGGTTATTACAGGAGTATATATCACGTATACCCGGTTTGCAACTGACCCGGACTTTTGAGGATGCGGTGAAAGGGAAGGAGTACCTGGAAAAGGAGGGAACGGAACTGCTGTTTATCGATATTAATATGCCGGATATATCCGGGCTGGACCTGGTACGCGCACTGGCACAAGCACCCCTGGTTATTTTTACCACGGCGCATAAAAAATTTGCCCTGGAAGGATTTGAACTGAACGCGGTGGATTATCTGTTAAAACCCATTTCTTTCGAACGTTTTGAGAAAGCAGTACGCAAAGCGGAAGAATTTTATGCATGGAAACAGCACCAGGAAAAACAGGAAGCACCGGACGCCGTATTCGTTTATTCGGAATACCGCTTGGTGAAAATCCGCTTGCAGGAAATAGTCTATATTGAAAGCCTGGAAGATTACATCCGTATTCATCTCGACAACGGGAAACCGGTCATGACCCTGATGACCCTGAAAAAAATGCTGGAGCAACTGCCTCCGGCTTCCTTCAGCCGGATACACCGGAGTTATATTGTGGCCAGCGGAAAAGTAAATGCAATCCAGGGTAAGAAAGTCCGGATGGCAAATGGCGCCGTATTGCCGGTGAGCGACAGTTACCATTATTTTATTGACGAGTGGCGAAAGGTTTAACCGGGGACTGTCATTTTATTTTCAAATTTTTTTGCAGCATTTCTTTAACAAACAGTACGTACTGTGCAAACGGATTCCCCGTTTCATAGTATCATCTGCTGTATTATTTATAGGTAACCGCCCTGCGGATTTACAAGCTGTGTCGCTTCTGCCCGGAGATTTCAACACCTAAAAAAATGTCCGATGAAGCGAAAACAACAACACACACTGGCCGTGGCCTTTGCTGTATTGATTACGGCGCCGCTTTTTGCACAACAAAACAACCCGAAGTATGAATTCGGGGTTAACCTTGGATTTACTGTTTATCAAGGTGATCTTACACCAGAACGACTGGGGTCCTTCAAAACACAAAAGCTGGCCTGGGGTCTACATGCCAGCCGTCTGCTCAGCCCGTCTTTTTCTGTCCGTGGAAATTTTTTGCGTGGCCGGCTAAAAGGGGATGATGCCTTGTACAGTTCGCCGGCATACCGGCAGCAACGTAATTTTAATTTTTCCACTCCGGTTACGGAGCTAACCGGGCAACTGGTCTGGAATCCATTGCACCGGAATTATACCGACAAAGGATTCTCTCCCTATTTTTTTGCCGGAGCCGGACTGGCTTTTCTCCACATCAAACGAGACTGGAGTGGTTTGAATACCGCCTATTTCGATCCGGAAACGTCGTCCGTTTTTTCCGGACTGGTGGCCGACAGCACACATGCTGTACCGAGGATGATTCCCGTAATTCCGCTTGGTGCCGGGGTGAAATATTATGTTACACCACGGTTGGGTTTCAACGCCGAAGCTGCTTACCGGCTCGGGTATTCGGATTACCTGGATGGATTCAGTGAGTCGGCTAATCCTTCAAGAAAAGATCATTACCTCAATTATTCAATCGGTATCGTGTATCGTACCGGTAAAAAGGACAGGCTGAAATGTCCGAAAATCAGGTATTAAAAAATGTAAAATGATTTACCGGCACAATGGCGCTGTTGGCCGGTACAAACTAAACCCCGCATTATTTTATTTGTCCTAAGAATGCGACATAGCAGTAGATAATACCGTATTTATTTGTCGGGCAGTTAGATGAAAGCCGGGTCCTGTTTCCACAGGACCCTATTTTTAAAAAATTGAAAAACCACTATACACAGTCCGTGCCTTCTTATTAAGTAAACCTGGAAACAGAAACGCATCAGACCGGAAAAGCAAAAACAGGCAATACTTTAACAAACCCTGATCCGTACCCGCTTCTTCCGGCCCGTTTTTTGTAAAATCAAACAGTAAAACCCATGACGATCCGTCAATCACCTGTAAAAATATTCCTCGCCGGCAAGCAGCACAAGGAAGCGCCACCTGCCCTGGGCGATTTGTTACGCTTGGACGATGAGTGGCGGGTAGCAGGGCAAACGGTGGAGTATAGGGTACAATCAACCGCCTGGCTGGTTGTTTTGCCATTGACCGGGGTGCTGGAATTTTTCTCAACCGCTGCCGGTCATGTTAGACTGACCGCTGCCCAAGTATGGGTGCTGCCCCTTGCATCAGGTGAAACATATACCGTCCGGAATACATCAGGCCTGCATCACGCAGGGTACCTGCAATTGTTGCTGCAACGGGAAGCCGTATGGCCGGTTGCGGTTCCCGCTTTAGCTGACTATAACCTGAATCGTTTTATGAACGTGCTGATGAAAATTGCTGTCAAAACGGAGCCTGTTTCACCGGCTGGATGGCATTTATCCATAGGGAAATTTTCAGCGAATGCGGAGACATCTTATCATACCCGGGATAAAAAGAACGGGTTATTTGTTTTCGTTATTGAAGGATTATTTGACGTGCAGGGACGACTGCTGCAGGCCCGGGATGCACTTGCCATCTGGGATACTTCATCCGTCAGGGCCACTGCCCTGCGGCAGGATGCAGTATTGCTGACCATTGAATGTCCCGTTACTTCTTCTTTTCACTGATCCATTGCAGGGCCACACCGGCATAATAGTTTCTGCGTGGGGCGGCATTGAAAAAGCGCCCTGCCGCCGCGTTAATATCATTCCCCAGGCTATATGTTTCATCCAGCAGGTTATCCGCCCCGGCATAAACATGCAGCGGGTATTTCTTTTTCAGTGTTTTCTTCCAGCCTGCACGGACACCCAGTAAATGATAGGGAGCGGCAAATGCGGTATTGGCATCATTCAGGTAAATCCGGCCCGCACTGTACCAGGTGCCATTGAGGTAAAAGCCGGCACGGGTGACCAGGTCGGCTAAAAGTGAAAGGCTGTGTGCCGGTACAGATGGAGCCGTATTACCGGTAAAGTCATCGGTGCCTTTGCTGAATGATCCATAACGGTAATGACTGTACGTATATCCGCCGCGGATCATAAAATGATCAATTGCTTTGTTTGAAAAAGATTGGGTATACGAAACGCCCGCTTCCAGTCCCGGCTGCCGGAGTTCCCCGGCATTGACAAAATAATCCGCCCCGGACAGGTCACGGCGTTGTACCAGTGCTTCTTTCAACCGGAAATAGTACCCGGTTATTTCCGTCTGTAACCGGTTGCCCAGGCAGGCATAATTGGCGGTGAGTTCATAATTCCAGCCATATTCCGCTTCAAGGCCGGTGCTGATTACACCGGTGGAAGGCAGCAGTTCAGCTACCGTGGGTGGAGAAAATCCGCGGGAAAGGGTGGCTTTCATCGATAAAAATTCAGTGAGGAATTTTTTCAGGGCAATACGTGGCGCCAGCTCATTCCGGTAGCTTCTTTTTTGCGTAATTACCGGATACCGGTGGAGCCGGGTGATATTTACCTGCGAACGGTTCAGACTGATACCTGCCGTAAGGAACCATTGCTTGTTTAGCAGCCAGTCGGCCTGCGTGAAATAACTGATTGTAGTGTACCGGATATCATCATTGGTCTGTAAGGTGTCCGGCTGGCCGTTCCTGTTTTTGGCTACCTGGATATTGAACAGACCCTGCTGAAATTCAGCACCGCCCAGCAACTGAACTGATTTAGAATGCGCCTTCCCGTTATTGTCACGGCTGTATATAAAAACGGTTCTTCCACCATAGCCGGGTTCATTACGTCGTTCATAGTTGCGGATAGCGGAATTACGGATCCTGGCAAAACTTCCGTAAAGGGTGGTAGCGTTTTTTAGCCGGGTGCTGAACTGATACCGGTTGGTAAATCCTGCTGTAAGCGTTTGCTGATAAATGGCTGCTTTCGCCGCTACGGCGGAAGGAAAACCGCCCCCGGCTGGTCTTGCGGCTTCCGGAGCTGTTGCATACTCTGCCGCCGTTAAGGCACCGGGTGTCTGATAGTACAAGTCCGTATATAAAAAAGAAGCCGTGAGTTGTTGTTTATCTGATCCGGTCAATGCTGCCTGCCAGCTGAAATTGTCCCGCCGCATGGCCGACTGCACCCGGTACCCATCACTTTGCTGATGGGCGAAACTGAGCTGCTGCCGGTTTTGTTTGTTTCCGTATTGAACGGTAGAAAACAGGGCCCCTGTATTGTACGATCCCCGCAGGTATTCAATTTGTATGCCCGGTTGCCAGCGGGTGAAGTTATTCAGCAGTATCAGTCCGCCTGTACCCGCCCCGTACAGACTGCCGGCCGGCCCTTTATATACTTCAATGGAGGAAAAGTTATTCAGTGCAAACTGATTGAAATACGTATTGCCACCCGGATCTGTAACCGGGATATCGTTCCAGTACACTTTTATATTACGGACACCGAAAGGAGACCGGAGTGAACTGCCCCGGATATTGAGCCGGTAACTGCCCGGACTTCTTTCTTCCATCCGCACACCGGGTACCGTATTGAAACCATGCACCAGGGAAAGTTTGGTATGCCGGTCTGTCAGAGCGGGATGAAGCAAACTGATTGCCGCCGTACTGTAACGCGATTGCCTGTTTTGTTCAAAAGCCCGTACCATCACCTCATCGAGGGTCTGGCTGCTGTCGCTGCCGGTATCCTGTGCGGTTAGTGCGGACCCCGTAAAAAGAAGGAAAAAAAACAGGCCGGTTTTATACATGGAATGCGGGTTTCAACACGATAAAGTTAGTGCCTTTTAGTTGTATCTTTCCGCCTATGACGGCAAAGAACAAACTCAACCTGGTCGATGTAAGCCTGATTGTGGTGAGCCTGGTTATCGGCATGGGAATATTCCGGAATCCGGCATCGGTAGCGGCTACTTCCGGTACCAGCAGTATCTTTTTCTTATTATGGGTGGCCGGCGGATTAATTGCACTCTGCGGGGCACTGACCTATGCGGAGATCGGGCAACGGCTGCCGGCCATGGGAGGTTATTATAAAGTGTTTGCCGAATGTTACCATCCTTCCGTAGGTTTTTCCGTCAATGCGATTATCCTGATCAGCAATGCGGCATCCCTGGCGGTGGTCGCATTGATCGGGGCGGATTATGTAAGCGACCTGCTCTATGGCAAGCCCAGTGGTATTTTATTCAACGCCGTGGTGGCCATCAGTGCCGTGGCCCTTTTTTTTGTTGTTAATCTTTTTGGTTTAAAAACCAGCAGCCGTACACAAAATGTACTGATCATTATTAAAGTGGGACTGATGGTGCTGCTGATATCCGCTTTGTTTAAAGGAGTGGTGATTGAACCTCATGGATATGAGGAAGGCTCACCCTTGTTCACCCTGAATGATAAAAGCGCTTTTTCTCTTTTTGTCATTTCCCTGATCCCGGTTTGTTTTGCTTACGGTGGATACCAGCAGACGATCAATTTCGGCGGGGAAGTAAAAGAAACACGGATCATACCCAAGGGAATTATTATAGGTATAATCATCGTAATCCTGCTCTACCTGCTCATCAATGTGGCCTATGTGGAAGTAATCGGTTATGAGAAGATGAGAAACGCGTCGGCCATCGGGGCCCTGTTATGCGAAGCCTGGTTTGGTAAAGCCGGGGGAAAAGTATTCGATGCGCTGATGTTTCTCTCCGTACTGGCTTATGTGAATATCCTCCTGATGAGTAATCCCCGCGTAATGTTTGCGATGAGCCAGGACCGCGTATTCCCCAGAATATTTTCTTACCGTCATCCGAAAACGGAAGCCCTGGTGCCCGGACTGGTCGTTTTTTCACTGATCACGATTATCGTTACTTTTTTTGGCAAGGGGGTGGACAATATCCTCAACTTTACCATGTTCCTGGACAGTATCGGTATGAGTACATCGGCCGCCACATTATTTATTCTCCGCAAGCGGAAGCAACGGGAAGCGGAGATCACCGGCACCTGGAACCGGTTTACGCCCATGCTGGCCGGCTTTTTCGTATTCAGTTATTTTATGATCGCAGTGGGTGTGGTGATAAAGGATGTGAATGCAGCTCTGATTGGTTCCGGACTCCTGGGTCTTTTTCTGGGATTGTATTTTCTGTTTTACCACCGTAAATATCAACCGGGAAACTGAGCCGGCTGCCGTTTGTCAAAAATCATGGCCACAGCCGTTAAATCCGTCTATTTTTGCACTATATGAAAAAGAGCTTTACGCTGGTACTGGCACTGCTGGTCTTTTCAGTGGCCCGGAGCCAGGACAAATGGGATCTCCGTCAATGTGTTGATCATGCGGTAAAAAATAATATTTCCGTCCGGCAGACAGACCTGCAGTCCCGTTTTTCCGCCCTTACATACGATCAGAGCAAGGCCGGTCAGCTTCCATCGTTTAATTACAGTGGCAGTGTGGGCTATCGCCTTGGCCGTTCGGAAAACCCGACCACCGGTGTGCTGGAGGATAATAATTTTCTGAATATCGGTATGCAACTGCAGGCGGGTGTTACTGTGTTTAACTGGTTCTCCCGGAAAAACACCATTGAATCCAACCGCCTGTCCTGGGAAGCGGATAAGGAGCAGACAAAAAAAATACAGAATGACATTTCCCTGAATGTAGCCGTTGCCTATCTGCAGATCCTGCTGGCCCGTGAGCAAGCCAATATTGCCGCGGCACAAGTGGGGCTCACCCGGGCACAGCTGGAAAATACCCGTCGCCGGGTGGATGCAGGTTCATTGCCGGAACTGAATGCGGCAGAACTGGAAGCGCAGCTTTCACGCGACAGTTCATCACTGATCACCGCGCAGGCCTCCGCCGTGCAGTTCATGCTGCAGCTGAAATCCCTGCTGAACCTGGATGCTGCGAAAGATTTTGATATTGTAACACCGCCTGTCAGCCTGATTCCGGTGGATCCGATTGCCGATCTGTTGCCGGAAGCAGTGTATGCCTCGGCGATAAAATTTATGCCACAACAAAAAATCAATGATCTCCGGATTCAGGCCGCACAGAAAAATGTGGCCGTGGCAAAAGCCGGCTTATATCCCAGCATCAGTGCCTTTGGTAATCTCAGCACCAGTGCGATTTATTTTAGAAGAGCCATCTATAACCAGGTACTGTCCGGCTATACCAATTCAGGAGCCCGGGCCGATGTAAACGGAACCTATTATGCCGTGGAAGTGCCGAATTATACGGAGGGATCCACCATTGTACGGTATTATAAACCCGGCAGTATTCCCAAACAGTTTAATACCAACTTCGGTCAGAGTGTGGGAGTGGGTATCAGTGTACCGATTTTCAATGGTAAGGCAGCGCAAACCAGCTGGAGCCGTTCCAAAGTAAGTCTGCAACTGCAGGAATTACAGAAGGAGCAGGGTGACCTGCAACTGAAACAGGATATTTATAAAGCATACAACGATGCCACAGCGGCTTTACAAAAATTCAATGCCGATGTGAAAGCGCAACAGACTGCGGAAAAAGCGTATTCCTATGCCAGTAAAAGGTATGAACAGAATTTGTTATCCGCTTATGAGCTGGTAACGAGTCAGACCAACCTGCAACGCGCAAAAATCCAGGCCTTGTATTCGCAATATGATTATGTTTTCAAAATGAAACTGCTGGAGTTCTACAAAGGGCAGGGATTAAAACTTTAAAACAACTGAAGATGAATAAGAAACTGAAATGGTTTTTGATTGTGCTGGGAGTAGCGGGCGGACTGTTTATCATTGCGAAAATAGCCGGAGGAAAAGAAAAGACGGTCAAAATAGCCGTGGAAAAAGCCACGAAACGGACAATTATTGAAACCGTAAATGCCAGCGGTAAGGTATACCCTGAAGTGGAAGTAAAAATAAGTCCGGATATTTCCGGGGAAATCACCGAGCTGAATGTGGAAGAAGGCGACAGTGTTCGAAAGGGACAGGTACTGGCACGTATCTATGCCGATATCTATGCCCTGCAGCGCGACGAAGCGGCTTCACGCGTGAACCAGTCATCCGCTTCCGTGGATAACAGCCAGGCGGCTATTGAAGCCCTGCGGGCCAACCTGGATATGGCTCAGCAGAGTTATAACCGGAATAAGAAACTGTTTGATGAAAAAGTAATTTCCAGGTCTGAGTTCGAACAGTTTGAAACCACGTTAAAATCCGCCCAGGCCAATTACAACGCGGCCCAGCAGAATATAAAAAGCCTGAAAGCCTCCGTACAAGGAACGCAGGTTGGTCTCAGCAAAGCCAATAAAGACCTGAGCCGGGCTACACTGGTGGCGCCGATGGACGGTGTGATCTCTTCATTGAAAATTAAAAAAGGCGAACGCGTAGCCGGTAACAGTTTTAATATCGGTACCGAAATGATGACGGTAGCGGATATGGCCGTGCTCGAAGTACGGGTGGATGTAGGAGAAAATGATATTGTAAAAATAAATATCGGCGACTCCGCCGATGTGGAAGTGGATGCCTACAATAACCGGAAATTCAAAGGAGTGGTAACTAAGATCGCGAGCAGTACCAAGACAAGCGCACTGACATCCTCCAATGATGTGACCAACTATGAAGTGCGTATCCGCCTTGATAAATCATCTTATGCCGACCTGGGTAGTCAGCGCTTTCCCTTCCGTCCGGGTATGAATGCCAGCGCGGATATCAAGACCCGCCGGGTAGACAATGTACTGGCCGTTCCCATTGCCGCGGTAAATGCCCGCGTAAAAGGAAGCGACCAGAGTATGGCGGATAAGAAAAAAGAAAAAGAAGCAAGCAAAGATGAAAACGATAAACAAAACCAGGAAGGTGTAACCGTGGCCAACGATGAACTGGAAGAAGTGGCGTTTATTCTGCAGGCTGATGGTACCGTGAAAAAAATGGTTGTGAAGACGGGTGTGCAGGACATTAACTATATCGAGATCATTTCCGGCCTGAAAGAAGGCGATAAAGTAATTACGGCTCCTTATGCCGCAGTGAGTAAAGAGTTGAAAGACGGCATGAAGGTGAAGGAAGTGACGAGGGAAGAGTTGTTTGAAAAGAAGTGAGGAGTTGAGATGTTTAGTTGTTGAGTTGTTGAGATGTTTAGTTGTTGAGTTGTTGAGAAGGCTTCTTAGGAGGGGCTGTTTACTAACGACTCACGACTAAAGACTATCGGCTGACCAACAACTCCGGAAGATTGAAACTAAAGATTTAGAATCTTACCTTTATCCCTGTTTCAACTTCAATAAAAACTAACTCTATGCGTTTTGGCGTAATCGGCGGCGGCAGTTGGGCAACGGCATTGGCAAAAATACTGGCGGATAAAGGGCATGTGATTAACTGGTGGATCCGGAATGAGGAGACGATCGCTTTTTTCAGAAAGAAGAGCCATAATCCGCAATACCTCAGTTCTGCCCGTTTTGATACATCCCGTTTACATCTTTCCTCCGATGTGCGGGAAGTGGTTCGGCAATCCGATGTGCTGGTGATTGCTATTCCCTCCGCTTATGCAGCGTCCAGCCTGGCAGGACTTACGGCGGCCGACTGGAAAGGAAAGAAAGTGGTTTCCGCGATCAAAGGGTTATTACCGGACAGCAATATTCTGCTGAATTATTATATGCAGCAGGAATACGGACTCGGACTGGAGGATTATTTCGCTGTACTCGGTCCCTGTCATGCAGAGGAAATAGCGGAAGAAAAACTTTCCTATCTCACTTTTTCAGGAATAGATACACAGACAGCCGCGCTTATCGCGGAACAGTTCAGCACCGATTATATCAATACCGTGGTCAATCACGACATACTGGGTGTACAGTATGCAGCGGTGTTGAAAAATATTTACGCGCTCGGTGCCGGTATTGCACACGGACTCGATTACGGGGATAATTTTCTCAGTGTATATATTGCCAATGCGGCGGATGAAATGGCCAGTTTCCTTCGTCAGTTTGGAGCGGAGCATATCACCGTGGGCGAGCATGATGGGGAAGACCCGCTTACCCATCGCAAAACGCCCAATTATGCGGCTTCTGTTTACCTGGGCGACTTATTGGTTACCTGTTACTCCCTGCACAGCCGCAACCGGCGCTTCGGAAATATGATCGGTCGTGGGTATTCTGTAAAATCCGCGGAACTGGAAATGAATATGGTGGCAGAGGGTTATAATGCGGCCCGCTGTATCTGTCTGATCAATCAATCACTGGGTGCGCCGATACCCATTGCGGAAACAATCTATAAAATTTTGTGGGAAGACGTAAAGCCCTCGCAAGGGTTTTCGTTTATTGAAACCGTACTGGTTTAAAATTTTTAAGTCAGGAAAAGATCGGCGGCAATCCCATCGGCCATTAGTTTGCCTGTACAGGTGAGCACCAGGTTATCGCCTTTGCGGATCATAAATCCACCGGACAGATGTTTAGCTGCTTCGGCTTCAACAGCCGCCGCCTGCGTTGCATTAAAAATACGCATATCCAGTCCCTCTTGCGTGCGCAGAGACGTCATTGTGATTTCATTCAGCCGTTGCAGTTCCGTCAGCACTTCTTTTTCAAAAGGAATAGTTCCCTCCGCAATCCGGCTGATATAGGTATTGTTATTTGCAATATTCCATTGCCTTTCGCGTCCGTTGTAGGAATGTGCGGCCGGCCCGATGCCAAGATAAGGTTGCTGTTGCCAGTAGGATGAATTGTGCCTGCTCCTTGATCCGGGTAATGCAAAGTTGGATATTTCGTAATGTTCATAACCGGCGGCTTCCAGCCATTCCATCAGCAATAAAAACTGTTCGGACTGCTGGTCGGGATTCACGTCTGCTTTTTCCCGGTTGCGGATCAGTTTGTCGAGCGGGGTCTTCGGTTCCACCGTCAATGCATAACAGGACAGATGCGGAATGCCCAGCGAAATGGCCCGGTCTACATTGGCTTTCCATTTTTCGTTAGTCAGTCCGGGTGTGCCATAAATCAGGTCAATCGTGATATTGCTAAAATACTGCAGGGCCAGTGTTAATTGTGCCATCGCCTGGGTGGCGGTATGGGCCCGGTTCATCCATCGCAGGTCCTCTTCAAAAAAGCTCTGGATACCGATACTCAGGCGGTTGATGCCGGCCGCTTTCCAGCCGGTTAATTTTTCTTCAGTGATATCATCCGGATTGGCTTCCAGGGTGATTTCCGCATCGGCTGTAACCGTATACTGCGTATACAGACTGTTCAGCAATTGCTGTATGTCCTCTGTTTCCAGCAGACTGGGTGTGCCTCCTCCTATATAAATACTGCTGACCGGTTGAATACCCGGAAATTCTTTTTGCATCCGGATTTCTTCCAATAAAGCGGCCAGCAATTCGTTCTTATACCGCAGCGAGGTACTGAAATGAAAATTGCAATAGTGGCAAGCCCTCCTGCAAAACGGAATATGAATATAGATGCCGGCCAATGGTAACTGTTTAATGAATAATTTAGCAGCAGGTCATTCAACGGCAGCTGCTGTGAAAAACCACATGAGAAAATTCAGACTGCAAATATCGGTACTGTTCTGTTTGCTGGGGAGTTTAAATACCTCCGCCCAGGATAAATATATACTGCATATCCGTTATGTGGATATGGAACCGGCTACAGCGCATACCGTACTGGGACTGGATACTGTTTTCAGTTCACGGACGATCTGTACTGACTATACAGTCAAACTACCCGCTTTATTACTGGGCAAAGGATATGTAACCGCCTCGGTTGATTCATTGCGTTTTGATACACTCCATGCATACATGGTATTATTTACCGGGGAACGTTACCAGTGGGCGAAACTGGATACAAGAACCGTGGACCCAACCCTGCTGCAGGCACTTGGCTGGCGGGATCATCTTTTTTCCGGGAAACCCATGGATATGTCACTTGTAAAAAACTGGCAGGAAAAATGCCTGGAATACCTCGAGAATAACGGCTATCCTTTTGCGAGGGTCTGGCTCGATAGTCTGCAACTCAGCCAGGACAGTGTTTCGGCGCTGTTGCAGGTAGACAAAGGACCCTTGTATAAAATTGACAGCCTGCGGGTATTCGGCAATGCCAAAGTCGCCAATACCTACCTGCAACGATATCTTGATCTGCCCAATGGCAGCCGCTACAGCAAAGAAAAACTGATGCGGATTAATCAGAAGATCCGGGAGCTGACCTATGTGGAAGAGGAACGGCCGTTTGACCTGACGATGCTGGGAACGGGGTCGGTACTGAACCTTTACCTGAAACAAAAAAAGAGCAGCCAGGTAAATGCACTGGTAGGATTTCTGCCCAATAATGATCAGTTGTCTTCCAAAAAACTATTACTCACCGGTGAAGCGAATATCCTGTTGCGGAATGCATTGGGTTCGGGAGAAACCATCGGGCTTAACTGGCAGCAGCTGCAGGTGAAATCACCCCGGTTGAATATCCTTTATCAGCATCCTTATTTTCTCCGTTCACCGGTCGGTCTTGATTTTGCTTTTGACATGTTTCGGAAAGACAGCAGTTTTGTCAACGTAAACCTGCAGCTCGGTGCACAATATGTACTCAGTAAAAACCAATCCGGAAAACTTTTTATACAACGGGTACAGACTATCGTCAGTGAAGGAGGTATTGATTCCTCCTTTGTGGTGAATTACCGCCGGCTGCCGGATGTGGGTGACCTGAGTTCATTCAATATCGGGGTGGATTATGAGCTGAATACAACGGATTACCGCCTCAACCCCCGTAAAGGGAATGAATTGCATGTAGTGGGTTCTGCCGGTACAAAAAAACTGAAGAAAAATAACGCGGTACTGGGGCTGAAAGATCCGGCAGATCCGGGTTTTGATTTTGACCGGTTATATGATACGGTTAAGCTTAAGACGTATCAGTTCCGGTTACGCCTGACCGCGGCAAAGTACTTTCCATTGCAGAATAAACGGAGTACAATAAAAACTGCCATCAATGCCGGCTGGTTTGAGAGCGGAAATATTTTCCGGAATGAACTGTTTCAACTGGGCGGCTACAAGCTGCTCCGGGGTTTTGATGAAGAAAGTCAATACCTGTCGCGTTTTGCCATTGCCACTACGGAGTTCCGGTACCTTGTGGCCCGCAACTCTTATTTTTATGTGTTGGCAGACGGGGGCTGGGGACAAAATACGGTACAGGGGCAGGCGCTTAATTATACGTATGTGGGCACAGGTTTGGGTCTTGCTTTCGAAACAAAAGCCGGTATTTTCAACCTGGCCTGGGCAGTTGGCAAGCGGAATGACGCGCCGATGAACCTCCGGCAATCCAAGATTCACTTTGGCTTTGTGAATTATTTTTAAAACAAATCAGCGACTCGTTGCCTGTGGGATTATTTTTGCAACACAATTACCACGGATTGAAGTTTATCTACCCCTTACTGGTTCTGTTCCTTTTACTGCCCGCTGTTGCAATGGCACAGTTGCCGGCGGATACTGTACCGGCCAAACCGGATACAGGCAATATCTCTTTGGATACAGGACAAAGCCGGGATACAGTACCCGTGGTCCCCATCGTATACCCGGTATCCGAAAAGCCGCTTTATGATACCGGATGGGCCCTGGTACCTGCGGATCTCTTTCCCGTACATACCATTCAATGGCAGATCTTATCCCATCACCCTTTTTTTCCCTTTCGTTTCAAACCCGTAAGTGGTGGTGCGGCGGTTACTCAATACATAGGAGAGCAGCATGAAAGCAAGGGCAAGGAATGGTTGTTTTACAGCCTGTTGTTACTGATCATCTTTTTTGCTTTATTGCGCCGTTTATTCCCCAAATATTTTAATGACCTGTTCCGGCTTTTTTTCCGCACTACATTAAAGGAGCGCCAGATCAGTGAACAGCTGATGCAGACACCCGTGCCGTCCATTCTGCTTAATGGCTTTTTTACGGTTAGTGCCGGGTTTTACGGCAGTTTTCTGCTTACGCATTTCGGGCTCAATAAAACAGGCGATTTCTGGTTGTTATTGCTGTATTGTGTAGGCGGGTTGGCGGTTGCCTATTTTGTAAAATTTGCCTGGTTGAAACTCGCCGGCTGGATTTTTAATATGCAGTATGCGGCCAGTTCCTACATTTTTATTGTCTTTATCATCAATAAAATGATCGGCATCCTGTTGCTCCCGTTCCTGCTGATACTGGCATTCTCCACCGGGGATGTGTACAGTGTGGGGCTTACTTTGTCCTGGTGCCTGATCGGCGGGCTGTTGATTTACCGGCTGTTTTTGAGTTATGCGGTGATACGTAATCAGGTCAAAGTCAGTCCCTTTCATTTCTTTTTGTACTTTATTGCCTTTGAAATAGTTCCGCTTTTATTGGTTTACAAGGCTTTGTTAGTCTATTTCAGTGAAAACGCTTAACTTTGCACCCAACTTTAGCCGATTGAACATGAGTACAAATGGGGTTAAAAAGGCCACCGATAAGGCCGTAACCATACAGCGAATTCTGATTACCCAGCCCAGGCCTGAAAGTGAGAAGTCGCCCTATTTTGAGTTGCAGCGTAAGTATGGTGTGCAACTTGATTTTCACCCCTTCATCCGGCTGGAAGGCATACCCGCCCGCGATTTCCGCAAACAAAAAATTGAGATTCAGCAATTCACCGGTATCATTTTTACCAGCCGCAACGCCATTGATCATTTCTTCCGGATGTGTGAGGAAATGAAAGTAAGCGTGTCGCAGGATACCAAGTATTTCTGTATTACGGAAGCGGTGGCACTCTATCTGCAGAAGTTTATTCTCTACCGCAAGCGCAAAGTTTTTTATGGTGCCGATGGTACCAATAAAAGCATGTTTGAGGTTATCAACAAGCACAAGGCGAATGAGAAGTTCATGTACGTGTGCTCCGAGAATCAGCAGGACAATGATATTGTAAACTGGCTGAAGACCAATAACTGCGAATTCACGCTGGCATTTATGTACCGCAGTGTAAGCAGTGACGTAAAAGATATTCTGACCCAGACAGATTATGATGTAATCTGTTTCTTTACCCCGAGCGGCGTAAAGAGTCTCTTCGACAATATTCCCAAATTCAAACAGAATGGCACTGTGCTTGGCGCTTTTGGCACCAATACTTTCCGGGCCATTGAGGAGAAAGGACTTAAACTCGATATCAAAGCTCCTCAACCACAGACACCGAGCATGGTGGCCGCACTGGATCAGTTCCTGGCAACGGTGATTAAGAAGAAATGAGTAATGAGTAATGAGTAATGAGTGATGAGTAGCTCCGGAAAAGTCATTACAGGGCAGCTACAGTTTCAAAGTTGCCGGTTTACTCTTTTTTTTATACATACTCATTTTAAGTATCTTTTCCGCTAAAAACCTGCCACAGTACTCTAAGGATGTTCAACAGCTACTGATTATTCATTACTCATTATTCATTCCTTTCAGTTCTATGCATTCATTTACCAACCGCCTCCAGGATGAAACCAGTCCATACCTGTTGCAGCATGCCCATAACCCCGTGGATTGGTATCCCTGGGGACCGGAGGCTTTGGAGAAAGCACGGACAGAAAATAAACCGATCCTGGTAAGTATCGGTTATGCGGCCTGTCACTGGTGTCATGTAATGGAAAGGGAGAGTTTTGAAAATGAGCAGACGGCGGCGCTCATGAACAAACATTTTATCAATATCAAAATAGACAGGGAAGAGCGGCCCGATCTGGATCATATTTATATGGATGCGGTACAGGCCATGACCGGCAGCGGGGGATGGCCGCTCAATGTGTTTCTGACGCCGGATACAAAACCTTTTTACGGGGGTACTTATTTTCCGCCACAGCGGGCTTTTAACCGGCCTTCCTGGGAAGAAACTTTGCTGGGGGTGGTTCAGGCGTTCCGTGAGCGAAGGCACGAAATTGATGCCCAGGCAGACAACCTGTTACAGCACCTGCATCAATCCAATTCATTTGGCATTAATGCCACAACGGAAGCGGATACTTTATTTAACCACGATACCCTGCAGGCCTGTTATGAGCAACTGATGAAGACTGCTGACCGGCAATGGGGCGGCTTTGGCAAAGCGCCGAAGTTTCCGCAGACATTTTCCATCCGCTTCCTGCTGCGGCATTATCATTTTACCGGGCAAAAAGACGCACTGGACCAGGCGCTCTTATCACTGGATAAAATGATGGAGGGTGGTATTTATGATCAGATCGGGGGCGGCTTTGCCCGTTACTCCACGGATACTGAATGGCTGGCCCCGCACTTTGAAAAAATGCTCTATGATAATGCACTCCTGGTTTCCGTTTATGCAGAAGCCTTTCAGCTTACAGGCCGGCAACGATACCGCGAAGTGATTGATGAGACCATGACTTTTATTGCCCGGGAGCTCACCGCCCCGGAGGGCGGTTTTTATGCCGCGCTGGATGCCGACAGTGAGGGTGTGGAAGGGAAGTATTATACCTGGAGCCGGGCAGAAATCCGGTCTGTACTGGGCGAAGATGAAACCCTGTTCTCCGCTTTTTATGATATCAGTGAAGCCGGAAACTGGGAACATACCAATATACCCTGGATACGAAAATCCCTGGAAATATTTGCGGTCCGGGAGCAGGCGGATCCTGAATGGGTTAAAGAAAAACTGGTACACTGCAAACAGCAACTGCTGGCCGTCCGCGAAAAACGGGTGCGGCCGCTGCTGGATGATAAAATAATACTGGGCTGGAATGCCCTGATGAACCTGGCCTGTGCCGATGCCTATGCCGCTACAGGTGATACGGCTTACCGGGATCTTGCTGTCCGGAATATGTCTTTTCTCCGGGCGGCCTGTAAAGATGAGGCGGGTAACTGGTATCATACCTGGAAAAATGGCCAGGCCCGGTATCCCGCTTTTCTGGATGACCTGGCCAACCTGTTAAGGGCCCTGCTACGCCTGCAGGAGATCACGGGGGAAATGAGCTGGCTGGAAGAAGCCCGGTTACTGACAGAAACCGTACTGGAAAATTTCGGGGACACGGAAACGCCCTATTTCTTTTATACCCCGCGGGGGCAGGCTGATGTTATTATCAGAAAAAAGGAAGTGTATGACGGGGCCGTACCCTCGGGCAATGCGGTTATGGCCGGCAACTTATACCACCTGTCTGTTTTATTTGATATTAAAAGCTGGGCAGACAGGGCACAGGCCATGGTCAGGATGCTGGGAAATGCCATCAGCCGTTACCCGGGATCGTTCGGGGTATGGGCGGGCTGGCTGCAGGAAATGGTGGAAGGGACGAATGAAATCGTGCTGACAGGGGACAACCCGGAGGCTGTCCGGTGCGATATTATGGGCTATTATATCCCAAACAAGATAGTGGCCGGAGCGGGACCGGAAGGGTTGGATCTGCCCCTGCTGGAAGGCCGGAAAAGGGAGGGGAAACCTGCCATATACCTTTGTCGTAATAACACCTGCCAGGCGCCCGTATTTTCTGCAAAAGAGCTTATCTCGCTGATAAACAGGGACAAAAAACACTAAATAAATTTTAGTTAATACAATAAAATAAGGTTCGTGGCCGTTAGAAAAGTTACCGTGATTTTTACGGTTTGATTTTTAAAAATAAATTATAACCTTGTGCCGGAGAACAGTTCTAAACATTATATTTGCCCAATACCCTTTAAGTGTATGAAAATGAGAAACCTTTATTATGCCCTGTATGCAACCGCGTGCATGACTCTTGTATCCAGTTGTGGAATACTGGGAGGTAAGAAAAACAAAGGCGGCGCCCTGCCGAATGACGGCCAGGTGCATGGAGTAGCCCCAGGTGGTAAGTATTCACTGCCGAAACCTCCGGGCATGGTGTATGTACCGCAGGGTACATTCCATATGGGTCCCAGCGATGAGGATCCTGCTTATGCATTCAGTGCAAGAAACCGTTCCGTATCTATCAGCGGCTTCTGGATGGACGCCACTGAAATCACCAACAATGAATATCGTCAGTTTGTATACTGGGTACGTGACTCCGTGGTAGCCCGTAAGATGGGTTATGTAAAAACCGGGGCCGACGGCAACGAGAATGTTGACTGGGTTAAAATGAAGACCATGAAATGGGGTGATCCCAAAGTCATGGAGCAGCTCAGTTCTACTGATATCATCCTTCCTCCGGATGACCGTGTATTCGGCAAAAAAGAAATTGATCCTTCTAAAATCGTGTTTCATTCCGAGACTTTCGATCTGAAAGAAGCGGCCCGCCGCGAGAATGCAGGCAAACCCCGTTCTACTTTTATTGTAAAGAAAGATGTGGCGATTTATCCTGACACCCTGTGCTGGATCCGCGACTTCTCTTACTCGTACAATGAGCCGATGACCAAACGTTATTTCTCTCATCCTGCTTTTGGAAACTATCCGGTAGTAGGTGTGAACTGGAAACAGGCTACTGCTTTCTGCGAATGGAGAACCCATTTCCTGAATGCCTGGCTGGATACCAAGAAAAGAACACAGGAATCAGACTTCCGTCTGCCTACTGAAGCACAATGGGAATATGCAGCCCGTGGCGGCCGCTCCCAGTCTATGTTCCCCTGGGGTAACTATTACCTCCGTAACAAGAAGGGATGCCTGATGGCCAACTTCAAACCCGGTCGTGGTAACTATCCTGAAGATGGCGGTTTCTATACAGTACGTGCCGATGCCTACTGGCCCAATGATTTTGGACTGTATTGCATGTCAGGTAATGTGGCTGAGTGGACTTCTTCCATTTACTACGAGGGACGTAACAACTTCCAGCACGATATGAACCCGGATGTTCGCTGGAATGCCAAAGATGATGATCCTCCCCTGATGAAGCGTAAAATTATCCGTGGCGGCAGCTGGAAAGATGTGGGATACTACCTGCAGACAGGTACCAGTACGTACGAGTACCAGGATTCCACCAAATCGTATATCGGCTTCCGTTGTGTGATCGACCTTCCCGCAGCACCTCAGAAAGGCCGTCGCTAACCTGACAATGAATAACCAATAAACTAAAATAGTGAGAGGACAGTTAAACGAACCTGTCCTCTCTGTATTCCTTTTCTCTAAAATAATATCACAAAACCACTTTTAAAAAATCCAATTATGGCAGCAGCAATTCCATCTAAGGTAAGTAAATGGGTAGACGTAGGCGTATCATTCGGCGCAGCATTAGTAATCTGGGGAGCCCTCCGCAAAATCACCCACGCCGGCGATGCCGACATGTGGCTCTGGATCGGTCTTACCACGGAAGCAATCATCTTTACAATCTATGGTATTTTATATGCGGTTTATCCTGCTGTAAAGGATGCCAGTCATGACGAAGAACAGTTCTCTGTTGCCGGTGCCAAAAGCAAAGCTGCACTGGGTGCTATGGATAAAATGCTGGCTGAGTCAGATATCACACCCGACACCATGAAACGCCTGGGTGACGGTTTCAAACAACTGAATACAACCGTTTCCGGTCTGTCTGTAATTGGTGATACCATCAATGCCACTTCTGACTTTACTACTAAAACAAAAGAAGTGACCGGTCAGCTGGAAAAAGTAAAAGACGCCTATACCACAGCCGCTTCTTCAGTGGGTGCATTCAACACCGCTACTGAAGGCGCTAAAGTATTCCACGAGCAGATCCAGGTTCTGACCAAGAACCTGTCTTCCCTGAATACGATCTATGAGCTGGAATTACAGGAAAGCAATAACCACCTGAAAGCCCTGAACTCATTCTATGGTAAACTGTCTGAAACATCCACCGCGATGCTGAACAGTGCGGAAGATGCCAAGAAGGTACAGGATCAGATCGGTCACCTGGCAACCAACCTGGGCCGTCTGAACAATATTTACGGAAACATGCTTACTGCCATGCAGGGTCGCAACTAATACATACTGTAGGCCGGTCCACTGAACCGTGAATACCGGCCTGTACAAAAAGTCATCATTTCTAATCCTATTAAACCTAAATAGTCATGTCTCTACCTAAAGAGCCCCGGCAGAAGATGATCAATATCATGTACCTGGTGCTGACTGCATTGTTGGCTCTGAACGTGTCATCTGAAATTCTGAATGCCTTCAAAACGGTTAGGAGAAGCCTGGAGAGCAGCAATACTACGGTAAATGCCTCTACCGGACTGATCATGAAATCGCTGGAAGACAAGGCATCTGCTGCTGAAACAGCGGAAAGAGCCAAGCCCTGGTTCGAAAAAGCCCAGAAAGTGGTTGCCGTGTCCGATGAGGTGTTCAAGTATATTGAATCATTAAAAAGCTCCATCATTACACAGGCAGGCGGTAACCCGTCTGATCCCAGTGTTTCTTTTAAAGAAGATAACCTGGATATTGTTACCAAATTATTTGTAAAAGGCGGTGAAGGAAACAAGCTGCTGGAAAGACTGAAAAAATTCCAGTCGGATATCCTCGGTATCGATCCGGAAATCGACAGTGCCTTTAAGAAATCCCTGAATATCGATCTGTCTAACCCTCCCGGCCAGGATGGTAAAACCAAGGCCTGGGATGTGGCGTACTTCAACATGGTACCGACCGTTGCCGGTCTCACCATCCTGAGTAAGTTCCAGAATGATATCAAAGGGGCGGAAAATAAAGTTGTGTCTTTCTGTCACCAGAAAGTGGGTGAAGTAAAAGTGGTGTTCGACTCTTACGCCGCGATCGTTGGACAAAACTCCAACTACCTGATGCCCGGACAGCAACTGGAAGTAAAAGCCGGTATCGGTGCATTCAGTAAGTCATCCATGCCGGTAATTAATATCGGCGGATCTACTGTACCTATCGGAGAAGAAGGATTTGCCCTGTACAAAATGGATGCCGGTGGCGTTGGTGCGCACAGTATTCCTGTACGGATCAGTTTCTTTAACCAGACTACCGGAAAAGACGAAGTAAAAGAAGTAAAAGTGGAGTATACCGTTGGTTCTGCCAATGCCTCTATTGCACTTGATAAAATGAACGTGCTGTACATCGGTGTGGACAACCCGGTTACCATTGCCGCCAGTGGTGGTGGTGATGATAAAGTACAGGCCGTTATTTCCGGTGGTGGCGGAAGCCTGACCCGGATTGGTCCTGGTAAATATATTGCCCGTGTAAACTCACAGACTGAGGATTGCAAAATTACTGTCTCTGTGGACGGTAAAATCGCGGGAGCCAGTCAATTCAGGGTACGTATGATTCCTGAATCTCAGGCATTTATTGGTGGTAAAGCCAGTGGTGAAAATTTCAATGCCTCAGCATTTATCGCCCAGGGTGGTGTGGGTGCCGGTATCAAAAACTTCCCATTTGAACTGGAATATAATGTTCAGAGCTTTACGTTTACTTGCGATACCGACGATGACCTTTTTTCAGCGGCCAACCAAGGTGCAGCTTTTAACAATCAGATACGTAGTGCAATGAAACAACATATCAAAGCCGGACGTACTGTAACAATTGATGAAATTCGTGTAAAAGGTCCGGATGGACGTACTACAACTGCCCCTTCACTCGTTTATTACATTAAATAGTGAGTACTATGAATATGAAATACCTGAAATACGGGTTCCTGATTGCCGCAGCAGTTTTTACTGTGGGTGCTAATGCTCAGCGGGTATCTAAGAAGAAAAAAGATGCCAATGCCACTACACAGCCTGAAGCCGGCGGTGGTAATGAGCAGCAGCAGAATAATAACAATCAGCCTCCTGTTGATTTTAATCAGATGCAGAATCTCCCAATTGTATATGATACACTGAGCGGAGATATGAATCCGAAGAAATCACTCCGGAATGATAATGCATTCGATAAAAGCAACCTTACACAGCGCACTCCGCTGCCGTATGAGCACCTTCGCTGGGATGACGCTTTGTATGCTGAGAAAGTATGGCGTGAACTGGATCTCCGCGAAAAAATGAACAAGACCTTTACGTATGAAGCGGAAAATGATAATGGCAGTCAGATTTTTGTAAATATGCTTATCAAAGCTGTTCAAACAGCTGAAGTAACTGCATTTACAGACGACAGGTTTACAACTTTTTTATCAGCTGCAGAAGCAACCCAGGCCACAGCAGGTAAACTGGATACTAACTACGTGTATGATATTAAACAAATCGACCGGGTTGTTGGTATCAACGTTTCCCGTAAAACTTTTGACCCTAAGTCGATCACCAAGATCCGCCTGAAGGAAGAATGGGTTTTCGATCGTGAATCCAGCCGGATGTTTGTGCGCATTTTGGGTATCGGATTAATGAGAACGATTTATGTTCCCAACACTACAAAGGAAATGGGTACAGCTCCGCTATTCTGGTTATACTATCCCGACCTGCGCCCGATGCTGGCCAAGGCTGAAGTATACAATCCGAAGAATATGGGACAGAGCCGCATGACCTGGGAAGAATTGTTTGAAAGCCGGATGTTCTCCAGTTATATCGTAAAGTCAACCATTGACAACCCGAGCAACAAGATGATCCGGAACTATATCAACGATCCGATTCTGCGTCTCCTGGAAGGCGAAAATATCAAAGAAAAAATCTTCAATTTCGAACAGGATCTCTGGTCATACTGATCGAAGTCAGATAATGTTAAAAAAAAAAGGCTGTCCTTCGGGATGGCCTTTTTTTTTCAGGTGTGGGATGTGAGTTGTGGGATGTGGGGAGTCGGGAGTCGTTAGTCGGGAGTCGTTAGTCGTTAGTCGGGACTCGTTAGTCGAAAGTCTTTAGTAAACTGCACCTTCTGGCGGCCTTTTCAACTTTCCAACTTTCCAACTTCTCAACTAGTGTCATTCCTACACTTTAAATTCCCACGTAACAACGACTTAAAAGGCTCGTTACTAAGTAAAAAAAGTTGGCAAAATCGTAAAAGTCCTATAGGAAACCTGAATAAAAGTAGTACCTTCGTCTTGGTTTTTCATAGGATATTGGATTTTAAAAACGGGGCTGAATTTCTATTCCGGCCCCACTTTTTTTTTATAGAGGTATCAGTTGTGAGATGTGAGTTGTGAGTTGTCAGATGCCGATCGGAGAGCCGTACTTCAAACCTCGTACTTCGTACTTCAAACCCCGTACTTCAACCCCCGTACTTCGTACTTGTTCAAATTGTTTTTCCTTTCTTTTTTTCAAAATACTCTTTTACCACCCCCGCTTTTGACTGTCCCACCAGTTTTACCAGATCTTCAACCGTGGCCTCACTCACTTTTTTTACTGATTTAAAAGCTTTCAGCAGGGTGTCTGCAGTAGACTGACCAATGCCCGGAATATCTTCCAGTTCATTTTTAAATGTGCCCTTGCTGCGTTGCTGCCGGTGGAACGTGATACCGAAACGATGCACTTCATCACGGATGCGGCGCACGAGCCTCAGGCTGGCGGAGTTATAAGGAAGTTTTAAAGAGGCCGTATCACCGGTAAAGAAAATTTCTTCTTCATTTTTTGCCAGTCCTACCAGGGTGGTTCTGCCTTCAAGACCTAATTCCGCGATAGCCTCATTAGCGGCGCTTAATTGCCCCTTGCCGCCATCAATGATGACTAACTGGGGGAAATCCCTGTTTTCTTCGGACAGCCGCTTATATCGCCTGTAAACGGCCTCTTTCATCGTAGCGAAATCATTAATGCCTTCCACGGTTTTTACATTAAAATGCCGGTAGTCTTTTTTGCTGGGTTCGGCCCAGCGAAAACAAACCATGGCGGATACCGGGTAACTGCCCTGGAAGTTGGAGTTGTCAAAACACTCAATATGCGCCGGCATTTCCTGCAGGCTCAGGTCTTTCTGTAATTGTTCCAGCAATGCCTTGCCGGCCATTTGCCGGGTATTCAGTTGCAACCGGGTTTTTGTATGCAGTTCATCAATAAAATAGCGGGCATTCTTTTCTGCCAGCTCCAGGAGTTTCTTTTTATCGCCCCCACGGGGTACCGTAACCGTTACATCCGGCTGCGGAAAATCAAGTGCGTAAGGCACAACGATTTCCGCGGCATCGCTGTTGAATGTAGTACGGAGTGAAGCGGCCGCGAATGCAAGTACTTCTTCCTGGCTTTCATCCAGGTGGGTTTCCACTTTATTGGTCTGCGTTTGTATGATACTGCCATTGCGTACCATCAGGTAGTTCACATAGGCCAGCTCTCCTTCTTTGAGTAAATAGAAAACATCGAGATCGCCGGTTTTGGTACCGGATACCACGGACCGGGCCTGGTAATTTTCGAGATACTCTATTTTTTTCCGGACCAGTTCGGCTTTTTCAAAGGCCAGGTTGCCGGCATGCGTTTTCATCTCTTCGCGGAAATGACGGATGACCGGGGCCAGGTTTCCCCTGAGCAGGTTGCGGAGCTGTTGTAATTGTTCATTATAGTCGGCCGGACTCTGCAGGCCTTCGCAGGGCCCTTTGCAGTTGCCGAGATGGTATTCGAGACAAACTTTGAATTTTTTCTTTTCAATATTCCGTTCAGTCAGGTTGAGGGTACAGTTGCGCAGCTGGATGGTCTGCTTGATAAACTCCAGTAATTCCCGTACCCGCTTTACGGATGTATAGGGGCCGAGGTATTCAGCGCCGTCCTGCCGGGCCTGCCGGGTCAGAAATACCCGCGGGAAAGGTTCTTTCTTAATGACGATATACGGGTAGGTTTTATCATCCTTGAGGTTGATATTATACCGGGGCTGGTATTGTTTGATCAGTGAATTCTCCAGCAGGAAGGCATCCTGTTCGGAGTTGACAATGGTGAATTCTATCCGTTCAATCCGTTGTACCAGTTCATGTGTTTTATAACTGGTAAATGTTTTTGAAAAATAGGAACTCACCCGTTTCCGGAGATGTTTGGCCTTGCCCACATAGATCAGTTCATTGGCGGCATTGAAATATTTATAAATGCCCGGCTGAGCGGGTATGGTAGGCGCGATATGCTGAAATGTTTCGGCTGTCATGGGGTCTGGTCTTCATTCCATGTAACCCGGTTGGTGCTGGTTTTTTCCGCTTCGCCCGGCTGCTGGGTACTGGTGATGATGAGGAAACTTTTACCCGTTTTCCAGAGCATTTTTTGTCCTTTGAACCCATCCCGGTTATTGACGGCTTTTTCGACGATGATATTGGTTACTTTATTGCTGCTGTCTTCCAGCATTTCAGCACTCACCAGCAATTCCATTTTTTTTATCTCTTCTTTTTTCGGATCCAGCGGCAGGTAGGAGATAATCACTTTCCGGATCAGGGAATCATAACGGTTTTCTTCGCGGAAGCGGCTGGCGATGGCCGGATCAGAAAGGTCGGGGAGATCAAGAAATTCACGGGCGATTTCCCTGAATTTTTCCCTGGGAATATAACTGGTATCCGCAGGAAGCGTATCTGTTGAAACATATTGAACGATGGCGTATAAGGAGGTGTCCACATGGGCTACCTGCTTTTCGATGAGCGAAGGCACGGATATAAAATGCGTGTCTCCGGTTTTGGGCTTTTCCTTACAGGCTGTCAGCAACAGCACCGTCAATACAAGAAGGGACCGTATTTTTTTAAACATGCCCAAAATTAAAGTAAAGACGTAAAACCGGGGCAGGGTAAAAAAAATCCCGCCTGCAGCAGGACGGGACTTTTTTTTGCAAAGCAGCAGTCAGTATCAGTTTATTGGTTAAGGAGAATACCGAGTTTTAACCCGTAGTCAAAAAGATGTTCTTTGACGGGGTATTGTTTTTTATAGCTGGACATGGTCTGGTACCGGACCTGCGGGCCAATGCGCCAGGCTGATTTGCCCACATTAAATCCGGCAAACGCTTCCATAGCAGCATTTACATTCCAACGACGGGTAAGGGAAGGCACTTCCACATAATTTTTATAATCGGTAGAAACAACCCAGGCCCGGTTGCCCAGTACATAAGTGGGTTGTGCGGTGGCACTGATACCGGCATAGGTGTTGCCTACTTTCAGGAATTTATACTGCAGCCCCACCGGCATAGAAGCCGAGTAGTAAAAATTACGCAGCCAGTTGGCCTTATTCGCACCGTTTAAGCCTACCACCCGGTAATTGGATACGGTGGACATGGTGCTGGTACCGCCATAATCGTTGCTAAGGGCAATGGTGGCAATTTCGCTGGTAAAGCTATAGGCGCGAATATCGTACTTGCTGACATTGAACTGGAGTCCGGTCAGGAAGGAAAGTTTGCGGGATAAAGGCAGGGCCACGGATACACCGAGCTGTAAACCGATATCGGGACGGTGCAGTACCAGGTTATTCAGGTCGGCGATATTGGTGCTGCTGACCGGAGAACTCATATTGGACCGGGCTGAAGAAATAAATTGTTTGTTCTCGTTCAGTTTACGGTAGGTGACATTGGGCGTGATGAACAACTGCCACTGGGCTTTCCGTTTTCTTTTGGTAGCGCTGTATGTGTTGATTACACTTTCAATGGTCAGCGGGTATTCATCGCGTTGAACGGGAACAAATGTTTCTGTTTTATCCGTACTGTTTTCAGCCGGCCCTTCGGTAGTTACCAGGAGATCCGAATTGGAAACAAGGTTCAGTATTCCATTGGCAGAAGCGGAAGAATTATTTATCAGTTCCGGTTCCGGCCGGTTTGTTCTGGCGATTATAGAGCCGGGATTGCGGGGAAGATGGTTAACCGGATTGGTAATGGCTGTTGCATTGTTATTCCGTAACGAACCGGATTCCGCTAAACGATCTGCGCCTGTTGTAACCTGGTTGTTCCGGTTGCTGATGCTGGTGTACTCCCAATCATCCGTGGCCATGAAATAGTTTTTCTGCTGATTGCCGGGAGAAGCGATCGGAGTTTTGACGACCGGTTTCAACGGCGTGATAACTGCAGCCACAGGTGCCGGAGCCTGTTTTTTGACTTTGGCCGGGCGGGTTGCTGTTATCAGTTCTGTTTTTTTATTGGAATGGGTCAGCATCAGGAAAGAAACGGTGCCCGTGGTCAGTAATAATAAAGCGAGACCGATGCCATGCCATCTGCGGCGGGTATGTAAATTATTATGGATGCCTTTCCAGACATTCTCCGAAGGGAACATCCGGTACTGGTCTGCATTTTCTTTCAGAAACCGCTCGAAATCGTTATTGTTATATTGACTCTCCATAACCAGTCAGCAATTAAGGGTACGTGATCCGTCAGCGGCGACTTACTGCAGCCAGCCAGTTGAATTCCTGTTTTGGTTTATGTAAAATTCTTTTTCTTACTAAAATATCTTCCAGCATCGCTTTGGCCCGGGTATACTGGCTACGGCTGGTACTTTCTTCTATATCCAGCATGTTGGCGATCTCCCGGTGACTGTACCCTTCCACGGCATAGAGATTGAGTACGGTACGGTAACCAATCGGCAACAACCGGATACATTCCACTACCTGCTTGGCCTGGATAATGGCCGGCACGCTTTCTTCCCTGATCTGTACCCCGGTTGCATGGATAATGTCCACGCTTTCATTGAACTTTTTATTCTTCTTCAGAATATTTATACAGGTATGTACCACAATCCGGCGGATCCAGCCTTCAAATGCGCCACGGTTTTCAAACGTGTGAATCTGTAAGAAAACCTTGATAAATCCCTCCTGGAGCATGTCCTCCGCATCTTCCCGGTTATGTGCAAAACGATAGCAGACGGCCAGCATTTTGGAACTGTAACGGTTGTACAATTCCCGCTGGGCAACAGCATCATTTTTTAAACAACCCTGTAAAATGGCTTCCTCGGTCATAACGTCCCTTTGGTTGCCTGTAAATTAGACAATTTTCCGCACTGGTTGCTGCATCCTGTTGAAAATATTTATAAACCATGGATACAGAAAAAAGGGGTGATTGTATTGACAACCACCCCTTTAAACCGGTTAAACCTTTTTTGAACCAATAAGCTCGTGTTAAACATTTTTTGTCTGACTGTCCTGTTACGGATAGTCAGATCCCCTGTTTGTTTACAAAGCCGCTCTCACGGATACAATAAAATTAGAACCGGCTGCCACTATCCCTGAGGAATAAGGGCGGTAACGACGGTTCGTTAAATTTTCCCAGGCTGCTGTCAGCAACCAGTTTTTGTGCAACTGATAACTGCCTTTCAGATTCAATATAATCCAGCCGGGCGCATACGGTTTTGCCGTCGCGTCTTTTGCATAGATATCCGTTTTGGCCTGCTCACTGGGAGCCAGCCGGGCATTGCTGATCTCACTGTTATACTGACTGTTCAGTTCCGCAGTCAGTAGTTTGAAACGATAACGTATAGCCGCAGATCCGTAAAACGGGGGGGCATGCCGCAGCGGCACCTGTTCATTTTTCACATCATCCGTTTCTTTGCCCCCGATCCAGTTGGCATGGGTGAGCAGGGAAAAGCGGGTTGCAAAAAATAATTCCGCGCTGATCTGTAAACCCGTAACCGTGGCATTGGCTACATTTTGCAGCGCTTCCACCCGGCTCAGCACATTATTAAACAGGATACTGTCCTGCCCGTTAAAGGTTGCGGGTCTTCTGACGATGGCATTACTGAGCAGGGTATGAAAACCGTTCAGCTCGAAACGGTACCTGCCCGGTTTGTGACGGATCACCGCCACTTCAAAATTCCACGCGTATTCGGGAGACAGATCCGGGTTGGGTACCGTAATATTTCCCGGGGCGCTTTCGAACAGTTTGCCGATATCATCCACATTGGGCATCCGGTAACCGGTAGCGATATTCCCATTAAGCTGCCAGCCTTCTGCCGGGCGAAAGACCAGTCCTGCATTGCCGGTGAGACCACCGTCGCGGAGTGCCGCCTGCCGGTACGGAAACTTTATGAATGTGGTATCGAATGTGGCGGCCAGTGTGTTATAACTCAGCCGCAGACCGGTGGTCAGTGTCAGATTTGGCTGCAGGTTTATTTTATAACTGCCATAAATGCCCGTTGTACTCCAGGTACTGCCGTCCGGATAGCGGCTGACCATGGGCGTTACCTGTCCGTTATTGATAGTGGTGCGTTCTCCCCGCGATCCGACCTTGTTATATACAAATTCCAGTCCGTAAAAAAGCTGGCCTTTCCCCATCGATTTATTGGCATCCAGGTTGGCGCTGAACGCGTCCACTTTTTCGGACTGCCTGTTCCGGTTGTTATTGCCGCGGGTACGGTCAATCCGGCTCTCCGCATAATCCTGGCTGGCCAGGGTGAGCCGGGCATCGTCGTATATACCGGTTTTCCGGGTATGCAGTATATTCAGCGTGTGCATATTCCAGGTCATCGGCCCATAATACCATTCCGCGAAACGCAGGGCGCCGTTCCGGTACTGGATCAGCCGGTCATAACGGGGAGCATCACCTGTTTTTGCATGGATAAAACTATACAGCAGGTCCCAGCCGGGTCCGGGTTTAAAGCGGACTTTTTGTAACAGGTTCAGCTGGTCATACCCGCTGAAGCGCTGGATACGCGGGTCACTGTTTTTTACAATACTGTCTTTGTTATTGATCCGTTCTACATATTCCGGGCGGTAATAGCTGTCCTGGCCGCCGTATTTCCCCATTTTCAGGTCGTCAAACCGGCTATAGGTAACTGATGTCAGTAGGGACCATTTTTCCCAGCCCAGGTTCAGGTCGGCATGGCCGGTTATTTCCTGGTTGGCCGTGGAATACCGGGTAAGGGCACTGCCCTTTGCCATCATTTTTTTGTTTTTTGAAAACCGGGGCTCCAGGGTATGAAAGTCCATCACCCCGCCAATGGCATCGCTGCCATAGATCAGTGAGCCCGGACCAAAAATCACTTCCGCAGCTTCGGTACTGAGCGCGTCAATGCTGATTACGTTCTGCAGGTTGCCACTGCGGTAAATGGCATTGTTCATCCGTACCCCATCCACTACCAGTAATACCCGGTTGGTGGCAAAGCCGCGGATCATGGGGCTGCCGCCGCCCAGCTGACTTTTCTGGATAAATACTGTACCGCTTTGACCCAGCAGATCCGCCGCCGTTTGCGGATTGTTTCGCAGAATATCCTGCTTACCGACCTTGACAATTTTATTGGGAACCTCGTTTATTTTTTGCTCCCACTTATTTACTGAAACCACTACTTCGTCCATTGTTTTTTCAATAGTGGTGTCTGTTTGCGCCGCTGCATGTATGCACGCATACAGGCCGGCGCAAAGCAGTATCGCTTTGTGCATAGTAAGCCATTTGATAAAAGAATTGTTGTCTGTCCGATATGTATTAACAGGACCAGGGTGGCGGGAGGGGAATGCTGCGGCATACAACAAGGGCCGCTCCGGGAGTATAAGGCGCGTAAAGTGTAGCAGTGCTAAACGGAACATCTCCGGTGTCGCTTTCCGAATAAAATTGCTGTTGCAGGGTTTTAAACAGTACTGTCAGTTTATGACGGGTAAGCGGGTCCGTGGTTTTGGTGTTCTGCTGTTTACGCACCAGGGCGGTTTCTTCTTTATCAAAATGACCGGTAAATGTATACCAGCCATTCTTCAGTTCCCGTGTGCCGATATCGAACATGCAGCCATCCACCAGGATTTCGTTTTTATCCATCCAGATAATCTCTTCAGCCCGTAGCTGAAGCGTAATAGTCTGATGATCCGAATCCAGCAGTCGCCGCATTTTTTCTTTTATCTGCCATTTACTGATTTCAGCACAGGCAATAAAAGCCAGGGGTATTGCAGTCAATACCAGGAATACCGCGCTGATATGCCGTTTACGTTGCAAAAAAGAAGTAGCGGGTTTAGTTTTTCTTTCTTTTCAGACTGTCTATCGGATATTTTGCTTCCATATCCGTCATGACGGATTGTGCCCATCCTGTAATCTTTGTTTTTTCTTCCGTGGTCAGTTTCGCGTCTGTATGGGTCCAGGTATAAGAGTTCAGCGGCATTTCGCCTTCTTTTACCATTTCAATGGTTTCTTCCATTTTATGATACTGGTAGCGTAAGGGCTTGTTGGTATACTCGTCATAGTTCACGTGCTTTTTGCCATCGCTGACATGGCTTTCCAGCCACCAATGAACAGGTTGCAGTTTTGCATACCAGGGATAGCGGGTATTGTTGCTATGGCAATCCATACAGGCTTTATCCAGTATGCTTTTTACATCAGCTGGCACGGCAAAGTTGTTGCCGATATAATTCGGCTGGGCGCCTTCCGCAGTATTCTTTTTCGGATGAATAAACTGAATAACCAGCAGTCCGGCCAGCAGGACGAGCATTATTTTCTTAAACATACCAGGGTTGTTTGTTGAACCCTCAAATTAACACATTTCCCGTCATTTCTTTCGGAACCGGCAGATTCATCATGGTGAGGATGGTCGGGGCCAGATCGCCGAGTTTGCCGGGCTGTACTGTTCCTTTCCATTCTTTATCGATGATGAAGAAGGGGACCAGGTTCAGCGTATGGGCGGTATTGGGAGATCCGTCTTCATTAATCATAAAATCGGAGTTGCCGTGATCGGCTGTCAGGAAAATGGTATACCCGTTATTCAGTCCGGCGGTTACAACCTGCTCCACACATTTATCCACGGTTTCCACTGCTTTGATAGCAGCTTCCCAGATACCGGTATGACCCACCATGTCGGCATTGGCAAAGTTGAGACAGATAAAGTCGGCGGATTGCTGGTTGATTTCCGCAACAATGGCTTCGGTAACCTGGTAGGCGCTCATTTCCGGTTGCAGATCATAGGTAGCCACTTTGGGCGACTGGATCATAATCCGCTTTTCACCTTCAAACGGTTTTTCGCGGCCACCGCTGAAGAAGAAACTCACGTGCGGGTATTTTTCCGTTTCCGCGATACGGATTTGTTTGCGTCCGTTCTGTTCCAGTATTTCCCCCAGTGTATTGTTGAGGTTGTCATTTTCAAAAATTACCTGTACGCCCTGGTAGGTCTTGTCATATTCCGTCATGGTGGTATAGTGCAGGGACAGTTTATGCATGTCGAAATCCGGCAGATCCAGCTGGGTCAGCACCTGGGTGATTTCCCGGCAGCGGTCGGTACGGAAATTGAAACAGATGGCCACATCGCCGTCCTGAATGGTAGCGAGCGGTTGCTGGGCTTCATCCACGATGATGGTGGGTTTGATAAATTCGTCGGTAATATTATTCGCGTAGGAATTTTCCACGGCGGCCACAGCATCGGTGGCTTTGGCTCCTTCACCCTTTACCAGGGCGTCATAGGCCAGTTTAACGCGTTCCCAGCGCTTATCACGGTCCATGGCATAATAGCGGCCGCTTACGGAAGCGATTTTACCCACGCTGCCGTTCAGGTGCTGCTGTAATTCAATGATAAATGCCAGTCCGCTTTTCGGGTCACAGTCACGCCCATCCGTAAACGCATGTATAAATACTTTTTCCAGTCCTTCAGCCTTGCATACATCGGCCATCGCTTTTACATGATTGATATGGGAGTGTACTCCACCATTGCTGACGAGACCGAGCAGGTGCAGGGGTTTATTATTGGCTTTGGCAAACCGGATGGCGCTGAGCAGTTTTTCGTTCCGGCCCAATGATCCATCTCTTACCGCCACATTGATCCGTTGTAATTCCTGGTACACCACACGGCCTGCACCCAGGTTCAGGTGACCTACTTCCGAGTTGCCCATCTGTCCATCGGGAAGTCCAACCGCTTCCCCGCAGGTAACCAGGGTGGTATTGGGATATTTTGCATATAAACTACTGGTAAATGGCACATTAGCGTGCTGAATGGCATCGGCTGATGCAACTTTTCCCAGTCCCCAGCCGTCCATGATTACGAGAATAACTTTCTTGGTTGACATTTGATAGAATTAATCAAGGTATAAAACTCAGTTTCAGGAGGGAAGATTTCCCGTCCGTACCCTGTAAAACTACACCGAAAACTGTGATTAACCGTCCTGTTTTGGTAAAAGCACCTGATTTTTAGTATTTTAGTACCTCATGCCGGGAAGCAATATAAATGGCATGTTTTTAGATTAGTATCACTGTGAAAACCAACAACAGACGAATATGAAACAGATATCTACCTCTTTTTTGATCATGGCTGTTCTTCTGTTTTCTTCCTTCACGCTGAAGGATGGAATCGATGAAGTGCTTGGAGCGCTGCGTGCCGGAAACGCTGCGGAGCTGGCCCGTCATTTTGATGATACGGTGGAGCTGACGATGCCCGATAAAAGTGACAGTTACAGTAAGGCGCAGGCCCAGCTGATTGTAAAGGATTTCTTTTCCCACAACGGGGTAAAGGGATTTGAACTGAAACATAAAGGCACTTCACCGGGAGGTAATTTTGCCATTGGTACCCTGCAAACCAGTGCCGGAAATTTCAGGACCAATATTTTTATGCGGACAAAGAACGGGAAAGATATGGTGAAGGAGATACGGTTTCAGTCGATTGATTAGCCAAATAGCAGATTAGCAAATTAGCTGATGAGCCAATGAGCCGATTGGTGAAATGGATAAATGTTTACAGTTGTGCGGAACGTTTAAAGAAGAAAGGAGAAATATTTATCACAGGGAACTCAATTTGATTTATACCCGCTTCGCGGGTTTTTTTTATGCCCCTATATGCCGAACCATTAAATTTGCCTCATGAGTTTTGATGAAAAGTTATATCATCTGATAGATGAGGCTTTACGGGAGGATGTGGGCGACGGGGATCATTCGGCCCTGTCCTGTATACCTGCTGATGCCAAAGGGAAAGCGGTGCTGAAAATAAAACAGGACGGCGTACTTGCCGGACTGGACGTAGCCCGCAAAATATTTCTGTATAAGGAGCCGGGTGCCGTCTTTACTTCTTATAAGAACGACGGCGACGATATGAGCAATGGCGAAAAGGCTTTTGATGTGGAGGCGTCGGTACATACCATCCTGCAATGTGAGCGGCTGGTGCTGAACTGTATGCAGCGGATGAGCGGGATTGCCACCCTGACTAAAAAGTATACGGATTTGCTGAAAGGATATAAAACCAGGTTGCTTGATACCCGCAAGACCACACCGAACTTCCGGTTGCTGGAGAAAGAGGCGGTGCGTATCGGCGGGGGAGTGAATCACCGGTTTGGTCTGTATGATATGATAATGCTGAAGGATAATCATATTGATTATTGCGGAAGCCTGGAAAACGCGATTGAACGGGCAGCGGCCTATGTGGCAGAAAAGAAACCCGGATTGAAAATAGAGGTGGAGACCCGTAACCTCGATGAAGTAAAACGGGTGGTGGCCGTGGGTAAGGGGAAAGTACTGCGGATTATGCTGGATAACTTTACCCCGGCACAGATTGCGGAAGCCCTGCCTTTTACCGGCAAAGACTTTGAAACCGAAGCCAGTGGCGGCATCAACCTGGATAACATAGAGGACTATGCGAAAACCGGTGTGGACTTTGTGAGTGTGGGCGCCCTGATCCACCAGGCAAAAAGTCTTGACCTGAGCCTGAAGGCCATTCCCCTTTATTAATTTCCGACAACGACCAGTCATGAGCAAAAAGAACAAACCGGATAGCCATGGATTTGTATATAGTACGGATCCTCATTTCTCCTTTGAAGAAGAGCGTACGGACCAACCGGCTTTGCCGCCCGCGCAACAGAAATTGCGCATCTGGTTAGAAACCAAACAGCGTGGCGGGAAAGCCGCTACCGTGATTACCGGATTTTCGGGTGCGGAAAAAGACCTCGAAGAACTGGGGAAAAAATTAAAATCATTCTGCGGCACCGGCGGTTCCGTTAAAGATGGTGAAGCCATTATTCAGGGCGACCAGCGGGATAAAGTGCTGCAATGGCTGCTGAAGAACGGGTACGGGCAGTCGAAGAAAGCAGGAGGATGAGTTAGATAGTAGTTAGTAGTCGGGAGTTAGTAGTCAACAGCCCTTTACAGATGCATTGGTATTGACTCCTAACTCCCGACTACTAACTCCCGACTAATCTACTGTCCTTGCGCCAGCGAATACGCTTTTTTATCGCCCCAGCTGTTCAGTAATTCGAATGAACAGATTTTGAAATTGCCGCTCATACTCACATAGAGACCAATTACATCCTGCTGGTTAAGTGGTTCGTTGTCGATGCTTTCAAACCGTACATTGTACTGATTCACCAGGTTCGTGTATACGGAACCGGTAGGCCATACCTGCGTACCGCGGTTGCTGATATTTACGAGATTGAATTTTACACCCGCATGGCGTTTGCATTTTTCGGCAATTGCCTGGGGTTGCTGACTGCTTTCGATAAAGAGGTCAACGCCGGAAATGATTTCATCTTCTGATTCCGTGGACACCATCATGGAATTAATTTCCAGTTTGAGGGGGGTGGGTGTACCGGGCTCATTCGGAATAATTTCACGCGCACCGACCTGGGGTGTTTTTCCAAAATTACCAACGATAGCTTCCGCAAACTGTGTGGTGTTGACGGACGGAATGGATTTGTCGCCAAAGTCGCCGGTATGTATGCCGTTTTCCAATGTGTACAACAGTGCATTTTCAATGACTGCCGCATTTTCCGTGAGGCCGACATGCCGCAGCATGGCAAGGCCGCTCAGTAAGAGGGCGGTGGGATTGGCGATATTTTTTCCCGCAATATCCGGGGCTGTACCGTGTACGGCTTCAAAGATGGAAATATGATCACCGATATTGGCGGAAGGCGCGAACCCGAGACCGCCGACCAGGCCGGCACAGAGGTCGGATACGATATCTCCCTGCAGATTGGTCAGTACCACCACATCAAAATTATCCGGGCGGGTAACCAGTTTCATACAGAGATCATCCACAATGATATCATCGGCTTTGAGATCGGGAAATTCTTTGGCCACTTCATAGAAACACTCAAGGAAGAGTCCGTCGGTGATCTTCATGATATTGGCCTTGTGTCCGCAGGTGATTCTCCTTGCTTTTTTCTGACGCGCCATTTCGAAAGCATAGCGGATTACCTGCATGGAACCCGGACGGGTGATAAAGCGACGGCTCAGGGCCACATCATGGGTGAGCATATGTTCGATACCGCCATAGGTATCTTCAATATTTTCGCGAACCACCGTGATGTCGATCGGAATTCCCGCTTTGCTGAAAACGGTATCCACTCCGTGCAGGGTGCGGAAATCCCGCTTATTGGCGAATGTGTTCCATGTTTTACGGGCGGTCACATTGATACTTTTTACGCCTTTCCCCTTTGGAGTTTCCATCGGCCCTTTGAACAACAGGCCAAGATTTTCTATACTTTGTTTTGCTTCCGGGGTCATACCATTGTTAAATCCCTTATCGAACACCCATTTACCCATATCTACAAATTCATATTCGAGGGGTACTTTGTTGGCATTGAATATTTTAAGTACGGCTTCCATGATTTCCGGGCCGATTCCATCTCCTTTAGCAACTGCGATTTTCATGTATTTTTCTTTTAGCGTGTGGCAAAAATAAGGACAGATCGTAAAAACAACAGGAAAGATCTGCAAGGGTTCATCTTCTCCCGCATTTTCGTTATTTTTACTACATGACCAGCAAGATTTCGGAAGGTGTACAGGTAAGTGTGGAAACATTTTACCAGTCTGATTACAGTAATCCCCTGCAGTCGGAATATATGTTTGCTTACCGGATTACCCTGGAAAATCACAATGCATTTCCCGTCAAACTTCACCGCCGTCACTGGTTTATTTTTGACAGCAATGGTTCGCACCGCGAAGTGGAAGGCGAGGGCGTGGTGGGGGTGCAACCGGTTTTGCAACCCGGCGAAAATTATCAGTATGTGAGTGGTTGTAATCTCCGTACGGAAATGGGCCGGATGTCGGGTACCTACCAGATGGAAAACCTGAACAGCCGCCAGTTGTTTGACGTCTCTATTCCTTCCTTTGAAATGATCGTGCCGTTCAAGGGCAACTGATCTTATCTAGGTTTATATTTTGCTTCTTCATTAATCGTGGCGGCCGGTGTCTGCATCAGTTCTTCTATGCGAATATTTTCTTTTTTGCCCGCGTATTTTTTTACAATCTGCCAGCCGATCCACTGACCCAGATTTCCCGGTGAGTATTCCTGCGGAAAGCCCTGTGTAAATGGCGCTTCACCGATATAATTCTGAAGTATGGCCGGACTGAGTGAATTGAGGTCATCATTCCGGATAAGCTGTGACCAGATCAATCCTTCATTGGCCTTGCACCAGTCCAGTTGCTGCTGTGTATAGCCTGTTTTAATGGAGTCGGGTGTATGTGGCAGAAATTTATCCAGCACATACCATTGTTTGCCTTTTTCAATCATTTGTTCGAGTAAGGGACGGCCGGCACTGCGGTCGGGGAAAATTTCTTCCGTTACCGCTTTCATGGCATTGGCCACCATGTATTCCGGGGCAAAGCGCCGGGAGATATAATCCGGAAACATTTCTTTAAAAACCGGGGCCTGGTATTCGGAATAATCTTTCCCGGCATATTGCTGTAATCCGAATGCCAGCCCGGCATTGGTATTGGCTACACCGGGTGCGTCAAAAGGTCCGGTAAACAATGTTATCGTGGACGCTTTGTATTTCGGAAAATAATAGTTTACATACCGGAAAGCCTGTTCGAGGTCCCGCTGTAGTTTATCCGTATTGCTGAATCGGTCATCCAGCGTTTTCTGTACCTGGCTATACCCCCGGAGAAATTCACGGGTAACGGCGATCGTCTGCCGGTTGGTATCCTCTCCGCTAATCCCGAGTATATGCTGCATGAAGTCGTTATAAAAAACCGGGTGCAGGGATTGCAGTTTGCGCAATCCGCCAGGGATGTCATTGGTATCGGTCTGGAAAAAATCACGGTCAAACCGGACGATCTGCAACTTCACTTCAATGCCGGATACATCGGGGGCGCCGGATTTGCTACCACAGGAAAACAGGAGAACGCTCAGCAGGAAAAAAAGGATCGTTTTTTTCATAGTCACTCTAAACGGTAAACGTGCAAAAATGTTGTAACACGAATGTAGCTACAAAAACATTCACATAAATTTGTACAATGAAAATAGCCCTGGCGCAACAAAACTATCATATTGGCCATTTTGAAGCCAATACCCGGAAAATCATTGACGGTATCCGGCAGGCGAAAAAAATGGGGGCCGACCTGGTGCTGTTTTCCGAGCTCTGTGTCTGTGGTTATCCGCCCCGTGATTTCCTGGAGTTTGCCGACTTTATTGCCAAATGCAATGAAGCCATTGACCTGATACGGGAAGAAGCGGATACGATCGGGGTACTGATCGGGGCGCCGGACCGCAACCCCGTGCGGGAAGGGAAAGACCTGTTTAATGCCGCGTACCTGCTGTATGAAAAAGAAATAAAAGGCGTGGCGCATAAAACCTGTCTGCCCAATTATGATGTGTTTGATGAGTACCGTTATTTTGAACCCGCCTATCACTGGAATGTACTTTCCTTTAAAGGAAAGAAGCTCGCCATTACGATCTGTGAAGACATCTGGAACCTGGGCGACAATCCCTTGTACCGGAACTGCCCGATGGATGAACTGATGAAGCAGCAACCGGATATCATGCTGAATCTCTCGGCTTCTCCGTTTGACTATACGCATGTGGAAGACCGTAAAGCCATTGTAAAACTCAATACGGCCAAATATAAGCTGCCGATGCTGTATTGCAATTGCGTGGGCAGCCAGACGGAAATTGTATTTGACGGCGGCTCCCTGGTATTCGACAAGGATTCCAACCTGGTAAAGCAGCTGCCGTTATTTGAAGAAGCGGTGGAGATGGTGGAATTGCGGGAAGACGGCACCCTGGCGGAGCCGGTATTGGTGTATGCGGACGCGTTGCCGGACGCGGAGTTTAACCCGGCGGGACTTGACGAACAGTTATGTATACCCGAAATATACCAGGCAATCATCACCGGTATCCGGGATTATTTTACCAAAATGGGTTTTACCAAAGCCATACTGGGCAGTAGTGGCGGGATTGACAGTGCCGTTACCCTGGCCCTGGCTTGTGAAGCCCTCGGTAAAGAGCAGGTGCGGGCCATCCTCATGCCGTCGCAGTATTCCACCGGTCATAGTGTAAGTGATGCGGAACAACTCAGCCGTACACTTGGTAATCCCTATGATATTGTACCGATAAAAAATATTTATGACGCGTTTCTGTCGGAATTAAAACCGCTGTTTGGCGATCTGCCGTTCAGCCTGGCGGAGGAGAATATTCAGAGTCGCAGCCGGGGCAACCTGCTCATGGCCATTGCCAATAAGTTCGGGTATATTTTACTGAATACCTCTAACAAGAGTGAACTCGCCACCGGCTATGGTACCTTGTATGGGGATATGGCCGGCGGGATCGGGGTATTGGGCGATTGTTATAAAATGCAGGTATATGCGCTGGCCCGGTATATCAACCGGGATAAGGAAATCATTCCGGAAAATATAATCACGAAAGCCCCTTCTGCTGAATTGCGACCCGGGCAGAAGGATGCGGATTCCCTGCCGGATTATGCGATCCTGGACCGGATCCTGTATCAGTATATTGAACGGCGCCAGGGCCCCAAGGAAATAAAGGCCATGGGTTTTGATCCGGCCTTAGTGGACCGGGTATTACGCATGGTGAATATCAATGAGTACAAGCGCAATCAGTTTTGCCCGATTATCCGGGTATCACCCAAGGCATTCGGGGTAGGCCGGCGGGTACCCATTGTGGGCAAATACCTTTCCTGAGTTTAATGGATATAGGTAGCGGTTACCGGTATCGCCGTTGGTGAAGGCGGAATGGTTACATCCTGTGTAATCACCAGGCTGGTTTCGGTCAGTGTATTGATGGTAAACAAACCTGAACCTGCGGGATAAATACCGGAAGACATCTGCAATTGTGTTTCTGCATTCTGGAAGCTCCAGGTAATACTGCCCGCAGTGGTCGGATTACAGACCACGGTCCCCTCCGTAATGGTACCCGCACCGGCGGCTGTAAACGTGATCACATCGTCTTTGATACAGGCAATCGCTGCATTATTGGATATATCGGTACCGGCGGCTGTGGCGCTGCTGAACTTCCAGCTGGCCTGGGTCAGTAATACGGTTTTTGTTTTTGGTGTTTCCTTGTCTTTCTGGCAACCGGTACCGGCGGTCATGAAAAATGCAGATGCGATGGCCAGGGATAAAAGCTGTTTGTACATATCGTTGGATTTAATGACTAAAGTAGTTACTATTTTCCGTTGCTGAAACGGTTTTTTACCTTTATTCGTATCGTAATTTCAACCAATTACAAGAACGGCAGATTATTTGCATATAGCCTTTCGTAATTTGTGGAGCCATCCGGATGCGGCTGATCCGGGCGGCTGATCAGAATAGTACAAATAGCCTGCCATCATTGCCCTTAAACATCAACTATGTTAAAAACCGCAGAGGATATCCGCCTGTTAAATGAGAAAATCAGTCATGCCGGACAATTTACGGATACGTTAAGAAATGAAATCGGTCATGTAATCATCGGTCAGCGACATATGCTGGACCGGTTACTGATCGGTTTGCTCAGTAATGGCCACGTATTACTGGAAGGCGTACCGGGACTGGCCAAAACACTGACCATTAAATCCCTGGCCCAGGCCATACATGCCCGTTTCAGCCGGATCCAGTTTACGCCCGACCTTTTACCGGCCGATGTGATCGGTACCATGATTTATAATCAGCAGCGTAATGAATTTATTGTACGCAAGGGACCCATATTCGCGAACTTTATCCTGGCCGATGAGATCAACCGGGCACCGGCCAAAGTGCAGAGTGCTTTGCTGGAAGCCATGCAGGAACGGCAGGTAACAATCGGCGACGCCACTTATAAACTGGATGAACCCTTCCTGGTACTGGCCACCCAGAATCCGCTGGAGCAGGAAGGCACTTATCCTTTACCGGAAGCGCAGGTAGACCGTTTTATCATGAAAGTAATTGTGGACTATCCGAAGATGGCTGAAGAGCAGCTCATATTGCGTCAAAGTATACAAGGCAGTTTTCCCGACGTGAAGCAGGTGGTATCGGTACAGGAAGTGCTTCGTGCGCGTGATCTTACCCGTGAGATCTATATGGATGAGAAAATAGAAAAATATATACTCGATATTGTATTCGCCACGCGTCGTCCGGATGAATACAAACTGGAAAAACTGAAACCCCTGATCTCGTATGGAGCTTCCCCCCGCGGCAGTATCAACCTGGGACTGGCTTCCAAAGCACAGGCTTTCCTCAATAAAAGAGGGTTTGTAATACCCGAAGATGTACGCAGCATCTGTCAGGATGTACTGCGTCACCGCATCGGTCTGACCTATGAAGCCGAAGCGGAGAATGTGCGGGTGGAGGAGGTGATTGAGGAAGTGGTGAGAGTAATAGATGTTCCTTAGAAGATGTGAGATGTGGGTTGTGGGATGTGGGATGTCGACAGACGTAAATTAATGAGAGCGGGTTCCTATATTGGGGAAAAGAAAGATATGGAGTCCGCAAAATCGTTTAAGGATCTGGTAGTTTGGAAGAAGGCGAGAGAATTGGTCGTGTCAATTTATAAATTAACCGCTTTGTTTCCCAGGGAAGAGGCTTATGGGTTAACCTCGCAAATCAGACGATTTGTAGTTTCAGTTCCTTCTAATATTGCAGAAGGCATTGGCCGGCAATATAAAAAAGAGACTATTCATTTTCTGCATATTGCCAGGGGTTCACTGTATGAGCTGGAAACACAGCTGTATATCGCTTATGATCTGGGATTTATTACTGAAACAAACGTTGCAGTTCAGTTAATTGAAGAATGCAGAAAAATGCTAAACGGATTAATCAGATATTATGAAAAAAGCCAGTCGCTTACCTGAAAAGCTATATAGAAGGGCAGACAACCCACAACTCACAACTCACAACCCACAACTCGCAACTCACATTTGTGCTAACAACAACCGAAATAATTAAAAAAGTCCGCCTGCTCGAAATAAAGAGCAAGAAGATCACCACGGATTTGTTTACCGGGGAGTACCACAGTGCTTTTAAGGGAAAGGGGATGTCGTTTAAGGAAGTGCGGGAGTATGCGGCGGGGGATGATATCCGGTTTATTGACTGGAATGTGTCGGCGCGGTTCGGGCATCCGTTCAGTAAAGTATTTGAAGAGGAGCGGGAGCTGACGGTGATGCTGCTGGTGGATATCAGCAACAGTGGACTGTTTGGTACACGGCATGCCCGGAAGCGGGATATTATCACGGAGATCGGGGCGGTACTGAGCTTTTCGGCGGTGAACAATACGGATAAAGTGGGGGTGATATTTTACAGCGATAAAGTGGAAGCCTATATACCGCCGAAGAAAGGCAAACAGCATGCACTGTATATTGTGCGGGAATTGCTCAGTAAGGAACCAAAGGGGAAGGGCACGGCCCTGTCTATGGCGCTCCGGCATTTTAATAATTCCACCCGGCAGAAGAGTATCGCTTTTGTGCTGAGTGATTTCCTGGATGGCGGGTATGATGATGCGTTGCGGATTGCCGGGAAAAAGCATGATGTGATCGGGATTAAGATATATGACGCCATGGACCAGCAACTGCCGGATGCCGGCATGCTGCAGGTGGAAGATGCGGAGACCGGGGAAACCCGCTGGGTGGACAGCAGCAGTGCGTTTGTGCGTTACCGGTATGAGCAGGAATTTTTCCGGGTAACCGAATATGCCACACAGGCGTTTAAAAAAGCCGGTGCGGATCTCCTGCATGTGAGAACGGGAGAGGATTATGTAAAAATTTTACAACGGTTTTTTCTCAGCCGTAACCGATGAAACCGAATCAGCTACCGATGTATTTCCGGATAACCTTTTTACTGAGTGCGCTTTTATATACGGCCGGACTGCCTGCCCAGTCCGCCGCTACCGTAAAAGCCTATACCGATAAATCCCGCATCCTGATCGGGGAGCGGCTACAGCTGACCGTGGAAATCATGATACCGGAACAGGAGGCCATCCGTTTTGTGACGCTGGATTCCATTCCGCATTTTGAATGGCTGGAAAAGCCGGTAACGGATACCGTAAATACCGGCGGCGGCACGTTGCTGAAGGGCGTGTATGTACTTACCAGTTTTGATTCCGGTCATTGGGTGATTCCCGCATTTGAATTATCCGGCGGCTTAAAAACCGATACCATTCCCGTGGATGTGGTTTTTTCCGATTTTAATCCGGAACAGCCTTATCATGATATCAAGGATATACTGGAAGACGACCCGGTGCAGACAAAGGCCCGGTGGTGGTGGTATGTGGCTGGCGGTATTGTATTGCTGTTACTGTTATTGCTTTATTTACGGTTAAGACGGAAAAAGCCGGTCGGTCCCCTGCCGGCCGTGATTGCCATTCACCCTTTTGAAGAAGCGATGAAAGCATTACAGGTAGTAGCGGAAACGGCGCCTGTTTCAAAAGTCTTTCATACCCGGCTCGCTGAAATATTCAGGTTATATGTGTTTAGAAAAAGAAAGCTGCTGTCTCTGCAAAAGACCACGGATGACCTGGTGCTGCAACTGTCCGGTGCGGGACTGGAGAAGTCCGTGTATGAAGCCATGGCACAGGCACTGCGTACCGGTGATTTTGTAAAGTTTGCGAAATATGAAGCCAGCCCTGCGGATAATCAAGCCGCCCTGGCTGCTATAAAAAAATCCATAGAAGCCCTGGAGCAATTAAACTGATGTTGTATAACTGGTTCCGACATATTGATTTTGCTTATCCGGCAGTATTCGGCTTGTTTGCCTTGCTGCCCCTGCTGGCAGCCTGGTACCTGCGTGCAGGTGATCGCCGCCAGAGCCGGATAAAAGTGTCCACGGTGCAGGCATTTACGGTAAAGAGCTGGAAGAACCGGTACCGGCATTTGCCGTTTATTTTACGGTTACTCACCCTGTCCGCGTTGATCGTGGCTCTGGCCCGGCCGCAGCAACGGAATGATCAGCAAACGACAGAGGGAGAAGGAATAGACATTGTATTGTGTATGGATGTGAGTGGCAGTATGGGCTCGCGGGATATACTGCCGAGCCGGATGGAGGCCGCCAAGGAAGTAGCGGAGGAATTTGTGCGCAGCCGCCCGGTGGACCGGATAGGCCTGGTTATATTTTCCGGGGAGAGTTTTACGCAGTGCCCGATTACGACGGACCGGAACACATTGATTACCCAGATACAATCACTCGAGAGCCGCCGGTACCTGGTGGATGGTACGGTGATCGGGGAGGGGCTGGCAACAGCTGTGGATCGTTTATCTCAGGCTAAGGGAAAGAGTAAAGTGATCATCCTGCTTACGGATGGGAAAGAAGATCCGCCGGAGACCAGGCTGATTGATCCGCTGACGGCACTGGAGATTGCGAAAACAAGACAAGTGAGGGTCTATACCATTGGTATGAGTGCCGCGGCGGTGGAAGCTGTACAGCCTGCAGTTACGCCCGGTAAAAAAAATCCGCTGACCGATTTTCTGGATGAGGAGTTGTTATCAAGGATCGCCACGGAAACCGGGGGAAAATATTTCCGGGCCAGGGATAAGGACGGGTTGCAACGGATTTACGGACAGATTGATAAAATGGAAAAATCAAAAGCGGAGCTGCTTTCCTACAAGCGGTATGAAGAACGGTATTTACCATTTATGCTGGCGGCCCTGGCTTTTTTATTCCTGGAACTGTTGCTGAAGTTTACCCTGTTCCGGAAATTCCCCTGATCTATTATTCCTGTATCTTGCACCGGCATGATAGCGACAGTTTATAAATCCACCGGCAGCTGGTATTCCCTGAAAGACGAAGAGGGCCGTTTCTGGAACGGCCGTATGAAGGGAGTAATGAAGCTGGATGATATAACGAGTACCAACCCGGTGGCGGTAGGCGACAAAGTAAAAGCGGCCGTGGAAAGTGAGGAGAGCGGCACCGTCATCATTGATGAAATTCTGGACCGGCATAATTATATCAACCGGCAGTCTCCCCGGCACAAACACCAGCAACATATTGTAGCGGCCAACCTGGATCAGTCCCTGCTGATTGCCACTTTGCGCGAGCCCAAAACCTCACAGGGTTTTATTGACCGATTCCTGGTAGCCTGTGAAATGTACCATGTACCGGCGGTAATCGCGTTTAATAAATCCGATTTGTACAAATCGAAAGACCTGGAGAAATACGAAGGCTGGAAAGCGATGTATGAAGCCATCGGGTATAAAGTAATATTGGTGAGTGCGGAGAAAAGAGAAGGGCTGGAAGCTTTCACGGAAGTACTGCAGGACAAGACCACATTACTCAGTGGCCATAGTGGTGTAGGGAAATCATCCCTGCTTAATGCGTTGTTTCCTGGCATGAACCGCAAGACACAGGATGTAAGTGGCTGGAGCGGCAAGGGGCAGCATACCACCACGTTTGCTGAAATGTTTGATTTACCCTTCGGCGGCCGGATTATTGATACGCCCGGTATGCGTGAATTCGGGCTGGTAAATATCAGTAAAGCGGAGTTGTCCCATTATTTCCCGGAAATGCGGGACCGGCTGAATGATTGTCAGTTTAATAATTGCCTGCACATGAATGAACCCGGTTGTGCTATAAAAGAAGCAACGGTGAACGGGGAAATACATGAAGACCGCTATGTGAGTTACTGTGGTATCCTGGATTCGATTGAAGAAAAAAAGTATTAAGCGATATGCCGCTGATCCATACTGATCAGTTTTCCTTCCAGTACGGAAGCCAGTTCAACCACCGCTTTATTGTCTTTGTTTAACGCGTCCCTTGTTTTTGTAGGGAAGATGGAAACACCGTTATAGATATTATAATGGAGGGTAATATTATGCCCCTTGAACCGGAACTCCCAGTTGATGGTATCGAAATCGTCTTCTTTGTTGGAGAATTTAACTTTAAAATCCTGACTCAGGACATTGGCCACATGGTAGAATTGTTTCAGACCTCCGTCATCGGAGATTACAGCTTCGGTGCAGCCGAGTGAGGTTCGTAGGGTAAGGCTCATATAGTAAAGTTTAAAGGTTTCTTACAGGTAAGACCTTTGCCGGCACTTTTTCGCTGCATGCCACCGTAAATTAACTGCGGAATTTTTTAGCTTTCCTGGCGGCTTTTGTGGCATCGGGATCTCCGCTGAGCACTTTTTCAGCGCCTACGTTTTTACCATTAGTGGGACATCCGGTTTTACGTTTAAACAGGTTACCGAATACACTGCAGGAAGACAGCAGGATGGCGATACTCATGGTCACTGCAAAAAATCGAAGGTTCTTCATTAATTAACGGTTTGTTATATTGGTTTCTTTACTAACGAATGTAGAGAGAATAAATTGTTATTACTATCGTAAACCTACGAACTGGCGTTGCTTCATCCGGGCAGCCAGTCAAGGCAGTTGAGTTTCAGTGACAAGGGATCTGTTAAATCATTTATTATCCCGGAACCAGTCCGCGTAACGGATATAATTATTGGCAATCCGGTCGATCTGGCCATGGATCAGTTCCTGGGAAATATCTTTTACTTTTTTAGCCGGTACGCCGGCATAGATACTACCGCTTTCGCAAATGGTATTTTCCAGTACCACGGCACCGGCGGCAATGATGGTATTGCTATGTACCACGCAGTTGTCCATAACGATGGCGCCCATGCCGATCAGTACATTGTCGTGCAGGGTACAACCATGTACGATAGCGTTGTGTCCGATTGACACATTGTTGCCGATTGTGGTACCGTATTTCTGGTAGGTGCAGTGAATACAGGCGCCATCCTGCACATTCACTTTATTTCCCATTTTAATAAAATTCACATCGCCGCGGATAACGGTATTGAACCAGGCGCTGCAGTCGTCGCCCATGATGACATGGCCAACAATGGTGGCGTTGGGCGCGATAAAACAGTTGGAACCGAATTGGGGGTGTTTGTCTTCGACGGGGAGAATGAGGGGCATTTCAGATAGTAGTTAGAAGTTAGTAGTTTGTAGTCTTTCCGGTGGCGATTTTCAAGCCTTCTGGAAGCTTCTTACAAAGTTCCGCAATTCTTCGTTTCCTTTGTATAAAATCATCAAATTGAATCAACGCGAACTTTTTTTGCGGCATGTGGGGCAAACATCGGCTGCGCCGCTGGCACTGGAGATTGTGAAAGCGGATTGCTGTACCCTGTATGGTGCGGACGGAAAAGAGTATATAGACGGGATCGGGGGGATCAGTGTGGCTAATATGGGGCACCGGCATCCAAAAGTGATCAGTGCCATCCATGCTCAACTGGAAGCGTATATGCATATCATGGTCTATGGTGAGTTTGTGGAAGCGCCCCAGGTACAGTATGCACATCTGCTTACCCGGCATTTGCCCGCGTCCCTCAATTCGGTATATTTTACCAATTCCGGTGCCGAGGCAGTGGAAGCCGCGATGAAACTGGCTAAGCGGGTGACCAACCGGACGGGGATTATTGCCTTTAAAAATTCCTATCACGGCAGTACACAGGGCGCGCTTAGCATTATCGGAGATGAATACTGGCGGAATGCCTACCGGCCCTTGTTGCCTGATATCCTGCACCTGGAGTACAACTCCTTTGCCTCACTGGGTTTAATATCTGAACATACCGCCTGTGTGATTGCGGAAACGGTACAAGCGGAAGCAGGGATCAATCCCCCTTCCCCGGAATGGATGAAAGCGCTGCGGGAAAAATGCAACAGCACCGGTACTTTACTGGTGCTTGATGAAATACAGGCCGGATTTGGACGAACCGGAAAACTTTGGGGATTTGAGCATTTTGAGATCGTACCGGATATGGTATTGCTTGGCAAGGCCCTTGGTGGCGGCATGCCGTTGGGTGGGCTGGTGGCGGATAAGTTACTGATGGATGCGTTTACGGATAACCCGGTACTGGGGCATATCACTACGTTTGGCGGGCATCCCGTCAGTTGTGCGGCCGGGCTCGCGGCCATGCTGGCCTTACTGGAAGAGGGCTGGATGGAACAGGTGAAAGCGAAGGAAGCAATGTTTCATTCTTTGCTCGTGCATCCTTCCATAAAAGCCGTCCGTTCTTTCGGTTTGTGGATGGCGGTGGAGTTCGATTCTTTCGAAACATGTAAAAAAGTAATAGACACCTGTATTGATAATGGCCTGCTTACCGATTGGTTTCTGTTTGCTCCGAATTGCCTCAGGCTTTCACCCCCGTTGATTATATCGGAGGAGCAGGTGAAAAGAGCGGCCGCTGTTATTTTGGCGGCGTGTATTGTTTGACGGTATGCGAGGTGAGTGGTGAGTGGTGAGTGGTGAATGGTGACTAGCAAAGGCTGAAGGGCTGGCATTATTATAGAAAAAAACATGTAATCAATAACCGGCATCAGAACCCTGAAAGGGTGACATTATAAATCAACGTTACCTGATTGCTCTTCGAAGGTTTTGGGATTTAATTTTTTGAAGCTTTTTTGTGTTCCACACCTTTGATTTTTTATTTGGCTTCTTGCAAATCCACTGATGCATTAGCATCTCCGGCACCTGAATCTCTTTTGTCAATTATTCCACTTCGACTATCAATTCAATTTCCACTGCCATATTCAAAGGCAGGGAACACATGCCGACTGCTGATCGTGCATGTTTGCCCTTTTCACCAAATACCTGTACCATCAGGTCAGAAAAGCCGTTGATCACTTTCGGATGGTCTTTGAAATCCGGTTCGCAATTTACCATACCCAATACTTTCACGATACGTTTTACTTTGCTGAGATCACCGAGTTCGTTTTTTAAAACGGCGAGTTGATTAATGGCTGTAAGGCGGGCAGCTGCGATGCCTTCTTCGAGGGTGAGATCTTTACCTACTTTGCCGGTTGTAAAGACACCTTTTTCATCAGAAGGGCCTTTGCCTGACAGATAAAGCAGATTGCCAAATCGTACCGCACTGACATAATTGGCAATGGGTTTGCCAACGGGCGGAAGGCTGATGTTCAGTTTCTTTATATTGGCTTCCGCTTCCTGTGCCTGTAAAGAATGCAAGGTTAAGCCTGTCAATATAAGCAGGAGAATTTTTTTCATACAGCATTAATTAATCCCGTTGAACAAAAGCGCGGCGGCGATAGCACCGGCAACCGGCCCCACAACCGGTACCCAGCTATAACCCCAGTCGCTGTCTCTTTTTCCTCTTATGGGTAAAATAAAATGCGCGATGCGCGGACCCAGGTCACGGGCCGGGTTGATAGCATAACCTGTCGGGCCGCCTAAGGAGAGACCAATGCCTAAAACAAGTAAGGAAACGGGTAATGCGTTTAGTGTACCCATGGAGCTGGCCGGGTCGGTAAACGAGAGGGCCCCGAACATTAAAATGAATGTGCCGATAAACTCCGTAAACACATTGTTCAACGGTTTACGGATACCCGGGGACGTACAAAAAATCGCTTTTTTCAGGTCGGCATCATCTGTTATTTCAAAATGAGCGTGATAGGTGAGCCAGACTACAATAGCACCGGTAAAAGCGCCGGCCAGCTGGGCAAGCAGGTACGTGCCGACCAGTGATGAACTGAATTTACCGGTCACTGCCAGTGCGATCGTCACGGCGGGATTGAGGTGACCGCTGCCACCCAGTTTGACGGAAATGAATACACCTATGAAAACCGCCATAGCCCAGCCAAACGTAATGACGATCCAGCCACTGTTCTGGCCATTGGTTTTGTTGAGTACAACATTGGCTACCACGCCTGCTCCGAGCAGGAAGAGGATGGCCGTACCGATAAATTCACCGATAAAAGGAGACATAAGCAATCCGTTTGTTTGATCAGATAATCGTTATTGTGTGTCCGGCAGATAATTTTTTGCCAGTTCTTTAAAGTTATTGATTTGTGCCTGTACCCAGGCATCCTCTTTCTGCAACAGCTCCGCCAATGTGCCCGCTACCAGTGGTGCCAGTGCCAGGGCCTTCCGGGTATCGAGCAATAACTGCCGGGTACGCCGCGATAGAAAATCCTCTACCGTCTGACACATCTCCTGTTCGGCACAGTACCGGATCAGTTCTTTTATCTGCGTTTCCTCCAGCTGACTGATTTCCGCGGGTACCGGTTTCAGCGGTTTCAGTTTCAGTTCGTGTGTAACGCAGGTGATCTGCGACTGCAGTTTCTCAGCTACCAGGTTCACCGCGTCTTCCGCCATTTTGCGGTACGTGGTCCATTTACCCCCGGTAACCGTGATCAGGTCTGACTCCGAGATGGTGATCAGGTGGTCACGGGAAAGTGTAGCCGTAATTTTTGATTTTCCTTTGACCAATGGCCGCAACCCGGCAAACATGCTTTTGACATCACTCCGCTGCGGATCCTTGGTAAGGTAGCGCCCGATATGGGTCAGGATAAAATCAATTTCATCCGGCAAGGGACGGGGTTCTTCTTCCACCGTGTCCACCGGTGTATCCGTGGTGCCGAGTACAATTTTATCGTGCCAGGGAACGGCAAACAATACCCGACCGTCATCGGTTTTGGGAATCATAATGGCGGTGTCGCCGGGAAGAAATTCCTTGTCCACTACCAGGTGTATGCCCTGGCTGGGACTGATCAGGGCTTCATGCGCCGGGTTGTCCATGGATAAAATACGGTCTGTAAACACCCCGGTGGCATTGATCACCACTTTACTGCTGACACTGTATTCTTTGCCGGTCAGGCTGTTTTTTACCTGTACCCCGCATACGTTGTTTTGTTTTTTGAGCAGGGCGGTTACTGGAAAATAATTCAGCACAACCGCATCCAGTGATACGGCCGTTTTTGCCAGACTGATGGCAAGCCGGGCATCATCAAACTGTCCGTCATGATACAGCACTGCCCCGGTTAAGTCTTCCGGATCAAGCGTTGGCGCGAGGGCCAGGGTTTCTTCCTTACTTAATAATTCAGAGGGGCCGATACCGAGACTGCCCGCCATCCAGTCATATATTTTTAAGCCGATACCGTAATATGGTTTCTCCCACCATTTATAATTGGGCACAATGAATTTCTGGTTGCTGACCAGGGCCGGGGCGTTTTTTAACAGGAGTCCTCTTTCTTTCAGCGCCTCCATTACCAGTTTAATATTTCCCTGCTGCAGGTAACGTACCCCGCCATGTACCAGCTTGGTGCTGCGTGACGAAGTGCCTTTGGCAAAATCAAGTTGTTCGAAGAGGGCCGTTTTATAACCCCTTGAAGCGGCATCCACCGCAATGCCAAGCCCTGTGGCTCCGCCGCCGATGATACAGATGTCGAATTCGGGGGTGGATTTCAGTTGTTCGGTCAGTTGTTGTCTGTTCATATAATAAGGGCTTTATCCGGCCCAGGCAATGCTTGCATTGACGGCCCGTTGCCAGCCGTTCACTAATCGGTTACGCGTCTCCGTTTCCATGGCCGGTGTAAACGTTTGTTCAACCTGCCATTGCTGTTGAATTTCTTCCACATTTTTCCAGAAGCCCACTGCCAGTCCGGCAAGATAGGCGGCTCCCAGCGCCGTAGTCTCTGTGATTTTCGGCCGTACTACTTTGCAGTTGAGCATATCGCTCTGGAACTGCATCAGCTGATTGTTGACGGTGGCGCCCCCATCCACCCGCAGTTCTTTGATCTGAATACCCGCGTCGGCTTCCATGGCTTTTAATACATCATAGGTCTGGTAAGCGATACTGTCAAGTGCAGCCCGGGCAATATGTGCATTGTTGCTACCTCTGGTTAATCCGAAAATGGTACCCCTGGCATATTGATTCCAATGCGGGGCACCCAGACCGGCAAAAGCGGGTACAAGGTATACGCCATCAGTATCTTTTACCTGGGCGGCCAGTTTTTCCACATCGGCGGATTTGCGGATAATCTTCAGTTCATCCCGCAGCCATTGTACCACGGCACCGGCAATGAACACGCTCCCTTCAAGTGCATATTCGGTTTTGTCGTTGATCTGCCAGGCAATGGTGGTGAGCAGGTTGTTTTTTGACATGATGGCTTTTTCACCGGTATTCATCAGCATAAAACAGCCGGTACCATAAGTGTTTTTTACCATGCCCGGTTGTGTGCAGAGCTGCCCAAAGAGGGCCGCCTGCTGATCTCCGGCCATACCGGCTACTGGTATCCGTGATTCGGGAATAATATTCCCGGTTACACCATATATTTTGCTGCTGGGTTTTACCTGGGGCAATACGGCCGCCGGTATATCAAAAATTTTCAGCAATTCTTCATCCCATTGCAGTGAATGAATATTGAATAACATGGTACGCGACGCATTCGATACATCGGTGACATGTACATCCCCATTGGTGAGTTTCCAGGTGAGCCAGCTGTCCACCGTACCAAATGCCAGGTCGCCGTTTACCGCTTTTGTACGGGCACCGGGTACATGGTCCAGTATCCATTTCAGTTTGGTGGCGGAGAAATACGCGTCAATGATCAGTCCTGTTTTTTCCTGTATCATCCTGCCGAGGCCGGCGGCTTTGAGTTCATCGCAATAAGCGGCCGTGCGTCGATCCTGCCATACAATCGCATTGTAAACGGGTTGCCCGCTGACCCGGTCCCACACAATAGTGGTTTCCCGCTGATTGGTGATGCCGATACCGGATACCTGTTTGGTGCTGATACCGGCCTGGGCCAGGGCTTCGGCCATAGTGCCAAACTGGGTACTCCAGATTTCATTGGCATCATGCTCTACCCAACCGGGTTGAGGGAATATTTGTCTGAATTCCTTCTGCGCCAAACCAACAATGGATCCTTGCTTATCCACGACCAGGCTGCGGCTGCTGGTGGTGCCCTGATCGAGGGCCAGCATAAAATGTGAAGACATAGCTGAAAATTATGGAGGGTAAGTTAAGAGAAATAGAAATACGAATTTATCTTTATGGCTTATTGTGCAGAAGATTCCTGCCGGACTGATTAAACAGATAAACCTTACACTATGAAAAGGGTATTCCATTATTGTTTTCTTTTTTTATTCCTGTCGCTCTCCTCGACAATAATGGCACAGCAATCCCCCTGGCCCAAAACGCTGTTATGGAAGATTTCCGGGAAAGGATTAAAAAAACCGTCGTACCTCTTTGGAACCATGCACCTGCAGGATAAACGGATTTTTAACCTGGGAGATTCCTTTTATCATCATTTTGAACGAGCGGAAGGGTTTGCGATAGAAGTGGATTTCCGGGAATATATGGATTCCATACTGACCAAGGGTTTTCAGCTGGCCGAAGACCGGCGCCTGAATGAGGACGATGAAGCGGAGGCTGTAAAAGATGAAATCAAAGAGGCGAGGATTGATATCAGTGATTCGGAAAAAGCGGCCCTGCCGCCGCCACCGGTCATGTCAAAGTCCATGAAAAAGGCTTTCCGTAAAATGCGGAATGAGCAGATAAAAAGTCTATTGCAGTACGGCCGGATGCCTACGATACTGGACGCGTATTTGTATGGCATGGCGATGAAGCAAGGCAAATGGCTGGGCGCGGTGGAGGAAGTAAAAGATCAGCTGAATCTGCGTGATGAGCTGGGAAAAGATATTGACGAGGAAGAAGAGTCAAAGAAGCCGGAGGATATACTGCTGACTTCGCTGGGCAATATGATAAAAGTATACCTGGCCCAGGACCTGAACCAGATCGAAGAGATTGCCCTGGATAAGCGGTCTGCCCGCAGCAAGACCATCATGTTTAATAACAGGAACCTGAAGATGGCGCGGAGTATGGACAGTTTAAGTCATCTCCGCAGTATGTTTTATGCTGTAGGGGCTGCGCACCTGCCCGGTGATTCAGGTGTGATAAAATTATTGCGGAGTAATGGATATACGGTTACACCCGTCGTGTCGACGTCCACACTGGCCGCTGAAAAGTATGCAGAAAAACTGCCAGCTGCTTCCTGGTATGAAGTGGGCCAGGCGGACGGCTTGTATAAAGTGGATATGCCGGGGATACCGTCGGAGTACAATCTTTTCGGCGACCTGGTAAAAATGAAAGTGTTTGTGGATGTGACGACCATGAATTTTTATATGACCGGACATTCCATCGCCCAGTTTTCTGCCGATCAGCTGGAGGAAGCGTTGCGGAGTATGGCCAGATCCATGAATGGTAAATTATCGGGTGTGAAAAATGCGGACCGGGATGATTTTAAAGCGGTGGAAGGAACTATTTCGGGTAATGGTAACAGTTTCCGGATACAGGTGATAAAGAAAGACAATACCGTGTTCTTTTTGCTAATGGGTAGCAGTACCGGTTATAAACTGAATCTGTCTCAGGCGGAAAAGTATTTTAATTCTTTTAAAGCGGGCAAGGCGCAGGTAACGGCTTCGCCGGATAACTGGAAAGAGTTCTCTTTGCCGGAGAAAGCGGTAACGGTGCGATTGCCGGGTGTGCCCAAACGGAATAAAGCATTTGAGAAGCAGGCGGAGGGTACGGGCTGGAAATTTTCCGTATTTGATTATACCGATCAGGCGGCGGGTTTGTATTATATATTCCAGGTACGGGATATTGAAGCGGGTCTTTTTCTTGAAGGAGACTCCGCGTATTTTGAAGAATTTAAAACCAATATCCTGAAGGAAAATGTTACGGCCCTGCAGGATGAGACCATACAGGTACAAGGATATCCGGCTTTGCGGTTCGATGCCGAGTCCGCAAAGGAATCCATTTTTTATACGACGATGAATGTGGTCAGGGGCAACCGGGTATATACAATGATGGTGCTGGGGCATATTTCCCGGAAAGATGATCCCGGTATGGAGACCTATTTCAATTCATTGAAGTTACATACGTATACACAAGGCGACTGGTCCGTGTTTACTTCCGATAATTTAACGTTCTCCTCGCGCGTCCCTTCGGCCTTTGTAAGGGATAAAGAAGAAGAAAAGGAAGACAGTACCCGTATTCATTATACCAGTTTTGACCCGCTGGAAGTAGTCTCCTATGAAGTGATCAAGGACGCGCTGCCTGCTTATTTCTGGACCGCATCCGATACCGGATTTTACAGGATAAGGGCCAATTCGGCGAAAGGATATAATGACAGTCTGCTGGCGTATCGTTTTGTGAAGAACGGAAATATAAGCGGGGTGGAACAACTGATTCAGTCACCCGGTAGTAAGAATATAAAACGCATGCGTTACCTGTTGCACGCGGATACGATCTATACCCTGATCAGCTTTGTGCCTTTGCAATATGTATCGGATGCGCGTCATTCCGTTTTCTTCGACGAGTTCCGGATAAAAAATGATCAGCAGCAGCCGACGGTATTGCGAAGTAAGGCCAAAGAGTTGTTGCCGGCACTGGCGGATGCCGATAGCCTCGTATACCAACAGGCCCGGGTGGCCCTGGGGGTGGTGACATTTTCCCGTGAGGAATTGCCTTTGCTGCATAAAGCATTGCTGGCCCGGTACGCAGACGACACGCTGGATTATAACAGTACCCGGACCAAACTGGTAAATGCCCTTGAAAAGCTGGCCGACAGCAGTACGGTGGATTTTATACGGATGCATTATGATGAACTGAAAAGCCGGGGCAGTGACCAGGTGGCCTTGCTGCAGGTGCTGGTGAATCTGCAGTCAACTTATTCGTACCAGGCATTGAAAGAACTTTTTACCGGCAAAACACCCGGGCAATTGGGACAAAGAAATTCGTTGGGATACCGGGTCACGGATTCCCTTGAACTGACGGCATTGCTTTTCCCTGAGGTGCTCAACCTGCTCCGGAATCCTGATTTCAGCCTGGATGTGATGGATTATACGGTGACCTTGCTGGACAGTGGCCGGATCAGTACCGCCCTGCTGGCCCCTTACGAGAAAGACATCTTGCATACAGCGGATACCTTACTTTCGGGTAATCGTCTCCGTGAAGAAGATGCCTGGACCTGGCAATACCGGGATATTCTGCACCTGCTGGGGTATCTCAACACTGCCGCGTCCAATGCCCGTTTGCAGCAGTTCCTGAAAGAGAAGGATTTGTACCTGAAAGAAAGAGCCGTGATTTGCCTGTTACGGAATAATCAGCCGGTGGAAGCGAAGGAGATGGAGAAACTGGCGGCCAGTAATGAATACCGGCTGAGTTTTTACAATGACCTGAAGCAGATTAAGAAAGAATCTTTTTTTACCCCGAAATACAAGACCCAGAGGTTTTTTGCTGAAGCGGAAATGTACCGCTATGCGTCCGATGAGGATACGCCTTCCTCCCTGGATCTGATCGGGGAGAAGATAGCGGATTTCAACGGACAGAAAATGCGTTTTTTCCTGTACCGGGTGGGGTATAATTATGGGGAGAAAAAAGAGCAGGATGCGTACTTCGGTGTGGCGGGTCCTTATGAACTGAATGCAGCACTACTGGAAACCTCAGGTGAAATGACGGATATGCAATTTGATGAACAGTATGATAAAAAAGAAACCGATCGGTTGTTCCGGGAAATGCTGGAACGTGCGGAAGAGTATTTGCGTAAGAAGCAGGATTAAAATTACTTGTGGTCATGCGGCAATGGCATGACCACAAGTAAACAATATCTGAAAAAAAGTTATACGGTTTTTACACCTTCATACGTATTGCCGAACCTGTCTGTTGCCACTACCCGGATTTCCTTACATCCTTCCGGAAGGCTGGCTTTGAAAAGGTGGTTGGTAGATTTTGGTTCAGCAAAGCCCCTGGGTTTGGGCAGTTCTGGTCCCAGCATGGTTGCATAAGCCAGCGGATCAAAACCTTCCGTTTGTAGCAGTGAACCCATGGGTTTGCCATCAATAAAATAAGCGGTTGTCCAGGCCGGATCATGGTTCCATATATTCACGAGTATTTCTTTGGGTTGACCTGGATTCTCCTGCAGATAAATTTTTAACTGGTAGTCTTTTTCCTCGCCGGTTGACTGGTAATGCCAGCTGAGCTGATTGCCTTTCACTTTATAGATGCCATAGCCACAGGGGGTGCCATCGCCGCAGAACGGACCGGTCCACCAGGCCCCGCAAACCGTGCCGTGGTTGTGTTCGAAAATATTTCCTTTTATCGCATTTACATTATAGTGGGTATGTCCTGACATGATGTGAACATTCCGGTTGCCCAGTATGGTATAGAGTTCAGAATTGTTTTTAACGCCATTGTGTACGGGAATATGAAGGCAGAGAATTACGAGGTGATCTTCGGGAACAAAGCTGAGATCTTTTGACAGCCAGTCTAATTGCTGACTTGTGATAAACCCATCGTATTCTCTTTCTTTTCCAAGGTAACGGACATCGTCCAGCACTACGTAGTGGGCTTTGCCCCGGTTAAAGGAATAATAAGTGGGACCATAAGCTGCCTGGAAACTGTCATCGGACACGGAATCATCTCCTTTATTGTAATCCATATCATGATTGCCGAGGCATTGAAAGAAGGGGATTCCCATCCTGGCAACCGCCTGGTTGTATTCTTCAAACAATTTCAGTTCATCCCATACGATATCTCCCACTGCAATGCCGTGCAGCAATGCCTCACTACCGGCTTCCTGTACTCTTTTTTGTACATCAGGTACGGTTTCGGTCATCATTTTCTCCACGTCTTTCTTATTCTTCACCTGCGGGTCGGCCCAGATGATAAACTGATGTTCGTCGTCATCCCGGCTGAGCGGCGTAAGCGTAAAGTCAGTGGATTTTTTATCCAATTGGTTTGCCAACCGGTAATGTTGTGCAATTCCGTTCCTGTTATTGAAAGCGTATCCGGCCGGTGTGGACACAAAAACGCATACGGCATCGGGATGCAGACTGAGTTCATAACGTCCTTTCGCGTCTGTACTGACCACTGTATAGCCGTCACTGATTACCACATTGGCGATTCCTTTGCCGTCTGCTTTTACGCGGCCTTTTATTTTACCGGATAACAGGATATGGCTGGCAGCGGACACCAACGGTGCAATCAGTATACCGCCGGCCATCCAGCTTACCCGTTGTATAAAATCTTTTCTTTTCATTGTAAAACAGGTTTAAAAAGGCTGACACTTATGGAAAGGTCAGCCTCATAGTTATACGGATCAAATTATTTTTCCCACCATACTTTCACATTGATATTATCGCCGCCCATTGCGGTAACGGCATTGTTGTATTTATCCGGATTGCTCAGTTTTACCGGGTTGGGGTACATGAACCGGGATGGCATGTTGCCATTGTTCAGCATACCTGCGGCAACGGGCATATTCGGAAAACCGGTCCTGCGGTATTCGAACCATTGCTGGTAATCCACAAAAAGTAACGCATAGTATTTCTGAAGCATAATGCGTTCCAGTGTACCATTCCAGGCCGCGCTGGTATTGGTAAAATAGGTAGCGGGAAATGTTACCGTCCATTGTTCCATAGCAGCCTGCACGCCTTTTTCGTAAGCGGTTTTAGCAACCGTCGTATTGCCTGTTTTCAGGGCTGCTTCTGACCGGATAAATTCCAGTTCAGCGTAGGGGAAAATCGGAACGATCATGGGTGCCGTAACCAGTCCGATCAACAGATTGGAGGGCGTATAGGTAAACTGACTTTCGCTGCCCGCATAGCCATGTGGTATGCCGGTATACCCGATATTCGGGAACGGGGAACTGAGGCTTTTGGCCTGGGAACAGAATTTCGCCCGGCGGGGATCATTCAGTGCGTTCAGGCTGTCCAGGAAAAATTTACCGGCAGCGCGAAACGTGGTGAAATCAATCGGGCGACCCCAGGGTGACATCAACGGGGTAATGCCGGATAGATTTAATACGGCGGCTTCCGCATTGCTGGTAAAAACCGGGTATTGAGCAGGGTTAGCCAGTATGTTATTGATTTTTGTGTAAACATCCTGTTCGGTCCTTTTTGAGAGGCGGAGCAGGAGACGCAATTGCAGGGAATTACTGAATTTTTTCCATTTGGTAACATTGTTTGCAAAGAGGATTTCTGTGCCATACACCATGGTTCTGGATGTATTATATAGTTTATTGGCCGAATCAAGATCACTGATCAGTTTCGGGTATATATCCGATTGTTTGTCGAATGCAGGATAAAATACCTGTTCATCTCCCCGCAAAGCTTCACTGTAAGGGATATCACCAAAACAATCTGTCAGATTGGAAGTAACCCAGGCCTGCAGGGTCATAGCAATAGCCTGGTAGTTGGGGTCCTGCGCTTTTACTGACGCGTTATACATTTCACGGATATTTTTCAGCCACCTGTAATACGTGTTCCAGGTGCTGGTGCCGGTATTCTCGGTAAGATCATACCGGTGTATTCCTCCGGAAGTGCTGGGGAAGGGAAGCATTACCTGCATCAGGTTGAATGTGATGCCATCTGCCTGTTTCATATTGAAGGCGGCCACTTCATATATAGTGGGATTGAGCAGGGTGCCCGGACTGATGGATTCAATCCGGTTAGGATCGGTGTTTACTTCTGTAAAATTTTTGGTACAGGAACTGAACAGGAAACTTATTCCGGCGAGTCCGCTTACTATTTTATACATCTTGTTCATGGATTATTTTTTTGGAAGCAGGTTTAGAATTTTAAAGTCAGGTTGGCACCCATGGTGCGGGAAGAGGGAAGTTGTCCCATTTCCACACCGGGTAATAAGGTGGAACCGTTTAAAGCAGCTGTTTCCGGATCGAATATGGGGAACCTGGTAAACAGCAGGAGATCGCGGCCATAAAGGGCAAACGTGGCCTGTCGTACAAAGGATTTACCCAGCATTTTTTTAGGTAAGGAATATTCGATACGGGCTTCGCGGAGTTTCAGGTAGGAAGCGTCAAATGAATTGGCTTCCACATTGGCCCGGCGGTAGTATTCAGTAAAATAATCAACCGGTAACACCTTTGTGGTATTTGGAACATAGCGTCCGCCGCCGGCATCTACCACGCCTTCGCCAATGATAAAGTTTTCTTCCCGGCCACGAAGGGTATGTTTCAGTTTTCCTTGTTCTGTCATTTTATGGTGGGTCTGTGAATAAATGATTCCGCCATACGATCCATCGAGCAGAAAGCTGAACCGGAAATCGCGGTAGCGGAATTCATTCTGGAGTCCGCCTTTCCAGTCTGCAAAAGCAGAGCCGATATACTGAATATCCACAGGACGTACGGGCAGTCCGTTTGTACCATACACGATTTGTCCGTCCGGTGAACGGGAGAATCCGAATCCGTAGATATCGCCGGTGCTGCCACCGACTTTTGCAATAATGGTAGCATTACCACCGGTGCCGATGATCTGGTTGTCTTCGCCCCCAAGGTCTTCAGCGAGGGAGAGTACCCGGTTCTGATTTTTTGACCAGTTGAATGTACTGTTCCAGGTAAAGTTTTTGCGGCTGATATTTTTTGTTGTGAGTACGAGTTCCACACCCCGGTTACGCACTTTCCCGGAATTCATAAAGGCGGCTGAATAGCCGGTAGCCCAGTTCATCGGTACCTGAACGATCTGGTTTTCGGTTTCACTGTTATAGAATGTAAAATCGAGGGCTATTTTATTTTTCAAAAAGCGGAGATCGAGACCGGCTTCATAACTGGTTGATATTTCCGGCTTGAGGCGTGCATTATAAAGAATGGTTTCTACCGAACCGGAACTCGCAAATTCACTGGTGCCGTAGTATTTCTGGGTCTGGTAGGGGTCCGCGTCATTACCGGCTTTTGCACCGGATAAGCGGAGCTTGGCGTATGAAACAGCCATGGGTAACCGGAAAATATCACTCAATATGAAACTCATATTTACGGAGGGATAGAAGAAGGACCAGTTGGTTGACGGCAGGGTGCTGGACCAGTCATTCCGGGCGGTCAGGTCAAGGAAGTACTTGTCTTTGTAGCCAATAGCCGCCACCCCGTAAAGACTGTTTACGTTATAATTTTTGTCGGTGATTTTTACCTGGGCGGATGCGAGTCCGTTATTTAGTTTGTATACACCCGGAATCACGAGACCGTCAATGTAGCTGTCCACCCGGTTGTAACGGTGTATCATTTTATTGCCACCGGCGGAAGCAGACAAGCTGATGTCTTTTTTAAACTTATTCTTATAAGTGATGAGGAAATCCGTATTGGCTTCAAAATCGCTGATGGCCTGTTCCTTGTAATAGCCTTTCAGGTAATTCGCCGTGCTGAAAGGGCGGCGTTGTTTTCTTTCCTCATCCAGCAGGTTGATGCCGGAGCGGACCATCAGTTCCAGCTTTTTAGTGATTTCATAGGTGGCAGAAGCACTTCCGACGAGATTGTGGTTTTGCAGCTCATTGGTCATTTCATACGCAATCAGGTAAGGGTTGTCAATAAAGGAACTAAAGGGATGGATCTGATCAATCTGTTCAAATCCTTTTTTCCAGATATCCCGGTACCAGTTCAGGTCTACATTGGGGTTCTGAAAAATCATGAAATAAGCGATGGACTGGTTGTTATACCCGGTGGCAGGAAGGTTGTCACTCGACTTATTGGTATAACTGATTTTGGTATTTATTTTCAGTTTATCAGAAACTTTATAGTTGGTACCCGTTTGTACAGTAACCCGCTCAAAACCGGTATTGGGCATGATCCATTCGTTTTTGGAATGGGTCAGTGATAAGCGCGCTGACCCTTTATCGTTGCCGCCTTCGATTGATACGCTGTTCGTAATGGTGGACCCTGTTCTCCAGAAATCTTTAATATTACCCGTGTAAGGCCGCCACATGGTCCGGTCGGCACCTCTGCCCTGAAGTACCGGATCATATTGATAATACATCTGGTTATCGAACCGCGGGCCATAGGCACTGCTGGTACCACTGGTACTGGCGCCATCACCCGTAGCCCCATAGGAATAATATTTCTCACCAAAGGAATTCAGGGCCCGTCCGGTGCCCTGTCCATATTCATATTGATAATCGGGCCAGCGGAGAACGGTATTGAAGCTGACATTGGAATTGAACGTGATGCCGATGCCTTTGTCTTTTTTAATGCCGCTTTTGGTAGTGATCAGGATGGCCCCGTTACTGGCACGGCTGCCATATAAGGCCGTTGCACCCGGTCCTTTCAGGATTGTGATGGTTTCGATATCATCCGGATTGATATCATTAATATTGTTTCCGAAGTCAACCGGTACATCATTGCCTGATCCGGCACCATAGGCATTGGTAACACCCGAACTGGTCATATTTTTATTACTCATGGGTACGCCATCCACAACAATCAGGGCATTATTATTATTGGGATTAAGCGATACATCGCCGCGTAAGGTGATTTTGGTGGAGTTGATGGGACCTGAGCCGGCAGACAGTAACTGCAAACCGGCTACTTTGCCTGATAAGGCACCGGACCAGTTATTAGAGCGTGCGTCCGTTATTTCTTCCGCCTTTATCTGTTGTTGTGCATAGCCGAGTGCTTTCTGCTGCCGGCTGATGCCCAGGGCGGTTACCACCACGCCTTCCAGTTCTTTACTGCTTTCTTCCAGGCTGATGGTGAAATGCGTTTTCTTTCCGGTTTTTATTTCTGCAGAGGCATAACCCACTGCTGAAATCACCAGGGTTTCATTTTCCTTTACCTGGAGACTGAATGCTCCTTTGTCATCGGTGGATACTCCGTTTTTTGTGCCTTTCAGACTTACGGTGGCGCCGGCAACGGGGCTGTTGTCTTTTTTGTTCAGCACAAGGCCGGACACGGATCGTTGCTGGGCATCCGAATACAGGGAGGATATAGTTAAGAGAAGGAGGAACAGGACCGGTAAAACAGGCATGATGATGCCGTTCCGGAATGAGGTGCGTTTACTCATACTGGTTAGTTAAGCAGTTTATTAAATTATTATCGGCAAATGAACGGGGTACTTTTGCCCGGAGCCGGTCATGCCCGTTTCATGGCGCAAAAGAAAGTTATTATTCGCGGTGAAAGACAGCTTGCCTGTTATGGGTATATTAACTAAACATGACCGGAATGTAAACAACAGACACGGCTTTGCCGGCTGAAGGGAAGGAAGACTTTATATATAGTACACCGTATATATTTGAAATACCGGTCAGAACTGAAAACGGAAACTCCCGAAGACACCGAATTTTTTGTCGCCTTTTCGTTGTACATCTGACGGCAGCACTCTCCATACAAAATCAAGCCGGAGCAGTCGGAAGATATTGTCCACCCCGGTACCCAGTTCGATATAGGGTTTACCATCGAGTGACTGGAAGGAATGTCCCTGTTTAAAATTGAGGGCTTTATTGGCATCGGAAAGACTGCCCCAAAGTGCTTTGGCTGTCCAGAACTGGCGCCAGCGGAGTTTGGGCAGGAGACGGAAAAGTCCGTTGCCGATATTGTGTTCCACATTGAGACCCGCATATTGATCATGTACAAATTCCCAGCGGTTCATCATGTTGAACGCGTACTTATTATAATAGTACATTTCGTTGCCCGGCGCAATATCGAGCTGTGTGTAAGGAAGGGTGCCGAAGGTTTTGCCACCGTATACATACCAGGAAATATTGCCGAACGGAGGAATTTTTAAATAGTCGGATACACTGGCCGACAGTTTTGTATAATTATAGCTGCTGTTCAGTACCCCGGAAAATCCCTGTGAAATATAGATTTCGCCTATGGGATATTCGCTGCCGAGGCTGCTGCGGTAGAAATGACTTTCCAGGAAGCGTTCGAGCCAGGCAAAACGCAGCCGCAGGGAGATTTCAAAACTGGTCAGGGGTTTGCCACTGGCTGTGGCGGAAAAAGAATCAATAGGGATGAGATTGCGTAGCGGGAGATACGATTTATGTGTAATACTGAGCCGGTTTGACATCCAGGGCAGTACTTCCTTAAAAAACTCCAGTCGTTTTTCATTTACTTTAATGTTTTTTACCGGAATCCCTTTTTTACGGATAGCGAGCGCAAATATGTTGTCCTGCGATACTTCCCCGTAATAGTTTTGTCCCCAGTCAAGGTCGTTGGTAAAGGAGGCATAGAGATACATCCGCGGATCTTTCTTCGGCAGGTAAAATATTTCACCCATGCCTTTGAGGTGCCGGTCGCCAAATCCATATGCGAGATAGCCGTGTAATTTTATTTTTTTATCAAAATGTTTATTGGTACCGAGGTCGAACCGTACCCGGTAGCCTTCCCAACCATTCACGGTGATCCAGTTGAACCAGGGACCGATCTGGTAATTGCCGATATCTTTATACCCTGTGCCGATAAAGGCCATGGTTTTGGTAAAGCGCTGGAACACGGGTGCGTTGGTGAGCGTATCAATCATTTTAATGATGCCGCTTTCCGTTTTGCTCAATGGCTCATGCCGTTCGGCCAGCCAGAACTCCTTTGATTTTGCCGAAGCTGCGGGCAGGGTGATGATTTCTTCCAGTATTTTATTTTTAGCCAGCTCTTTCAGTACGGACGTATCATTTACTACAATATGGTCATAAGTGGTGGTTTTTCGCCCGATAAATCCGGGGCGGTCTTTACCCGCTGGTGATACATCCACCACAAATTTGTCTTTGGAGAGAAACCAGGTACTGTCGTCAATCTGTTTGTATTCCTGGATCAGACTGAGATTTTCCACAAAGTTTACATTGGCTTCCTTGCCGAGGCGCAGGTTCATCCGCTGAATGGCGAAACTGCCCACGTGTACCCAGCAATCTCCTTCAAACGTATCACCGCCTTTGCGCCGGGGTGTGAACACGAGGTGGAAATACCGTTTATTGGCGATCATCTGAGTATCCACCACGCGGTAGTTATAATAGAAGTCCCCGTTATCACTGATGGGGCTCACAAATTGTTTGTCGAATACGGGGATGAAATTATTGTAGACATTCACTACCTGGTCCATGCCACCCAGCATTTTCATCACACTTTCATTTTTAACGCCATTGGTATTTACCGCTTTGATTACTTCTCTTCTTTTTTTCGGTGATTGCTGGTAATAATAATCGGAAAGGGCTTCGGTTAAATAAGTGGGCAGGTAACGGGTACCCTCCGCCGTATCTATGTTCTGGTTGATGAGTTCGCTTATTGGTTTCAGTGGTTTGAATTTCCCGAATTTTTCAAAATTGATATTCTTGAGATCCAGTTCCAGTTTGTTGTATAACTCATAGGAGAAGTTGGTAAACCGGTAGCGGTCGTTTTCCGGTTTGTGCTGAACAATTTTCCGCCAGACCAGCAATCCTTTGTTCACTTTAACTTTCAGCTGGGCGCCTTCATTAAACGTACCTCTTTCCAGTGCTATGGTAATTGAAAATGAATCTTTATGGCTGGCCATAAGAATGGCGTAAGGCTGGTAGCCCACACAGGTGATCAGGAGGGTATCGGAAGGCCATTGAGTGAGATGAAAACTGAAATGTCCTGCCGAGTCGGTCAGCTTGCCGGTGCTGCTGTTTTTAAACTGAACCGAGGCAAAGGGAACCGGTTCCTCACTGTGCGCGTCACGGACAAGACCGCTGATGATGCGTGTCTGTGCTGTGGATGTTAAAGCCAGCAGGATAAAAAGGCATACCAGGAAGGATTGGTTAAACAGATTCGGTCCTTTCATAGAAGCGTAAAAGTACAGCAGGACAGGGGATAGTCAGATGTTAAAATCCTGCGTAAACGCATTTTTAGTAAAAAAAGATTTGGAGGAGCAGGGATTTTTCACATACTTTGTATTACAAAGTGCTTTTTTATGGAAGAAACCCAATCACCTGCAAGTTCACTGGAAGATATTAAAGATATCCGCCGGATTATGGACCGGTCCAGCCGGTTCCTGTCACTAAGCGGATTGAGTGGGGTGGCAGCGGGTATCTGTGCTATTGCCGGTGCGGTGGTAGCGGATTCAATTTTTAATAACTACTACGGTACGTACAACAGTCGTGGATTCACCACCTGGGATGAGTTCAGTTTGCTCAAACTCCGGCTGATGCTGGTAGCCGCGGTTGTTTTTTTACTGGCCTTTGTCTCTTCTTTTTATCTTACCTGGCGTAAGGCGAAGAAACAGGGGCTGCCTGTTTGGGATCATACATCAAGGAGACTAGCCTGGAATATGCTGGTGCCATTGCTGGCCGGCGGTGCTTTTATACTGGGCATGCTGCGCTATGATATCTGGGTGTTTGTGGCTCCTGCCTGCCTGATATTTTATGGCCTGGCCCTGGTGAATGCCAGTAAATACACGTTATCGGATATACGCTATCTCGGGTATTGTGAAATTATTCTGGGCACGGTAAATATGATCTATACGGGGTATGGACTCTGGTTCTGGACGGCGGGATTCGGCGTATTGCATATTATTTATGGCGTTATCATGTGGTATAAATATGAACGGGGCAACTGATCGCCACAACAGAAAGGAATAACATGAAGAATCCGATTACTGGGTTAAACAAAATATTTGACAACCGTATCCGGCTGGGGGTGATGAGCGTGCTTATGGTCAACGAAGAAATCAGCTTCAATGACCTGAAGCAACTGCTGGAAGTTACGGATGGCAACCTGGCCACGCACCTGGTGACGCTGGAAGAAAATGCTTTTATAAAAGTGCATAAGGGATTTGTCGGACGTAAAACGAATACAACCTATTCCATTACCCGGCAGGGGGAGAAGGCTTTTTCCGAACATGTGACGGCGCTGGAAAATATGATCAAAGGAGTGCGGTAATTTTTTTTGTATTTACACTTTGAAATACAAAGTACTTTTTAATTATGAAACAACATCAACTCATCCGTCGCTGGCTTGTCTTTTTTATACTGGCTCTTGTTATCAGCGGCGCTACCGCTATTCCTGCCGAAAGTGAACTCGCCTTTGCCACCCGGCTGATACCGATGGGCACATTGATCGGCGACTGGCTGGATAAGGTATACATGGCCGTGGTATATCAGAACCGGCATTATCCATACCTGGCATACGGGTACGACTGGCTGGCATTTGCCCATTTTGTACTGGCCGTTTTGTTTATTGGCCCGCTCCGGGATCCGGTGCGGAACAAATGGGTGATTGAGTTTGGCATGATTGCCTGTGTACTTGTGATTCCGTTTGCCCTGATTGCCGGAGCTATGCGCGGACTGCCTCTCTGGTGGAGGCTGGTGGATTGTGCATTTGGTGTGGCGGGACTGGTACCCCTGATAATTGTATGGAAAAAAATTAACCTGCTGGAATTAACCAACGAAACTGAAACCGATGAAGATTAAAATGATTTTGCCGGCATTGATGGAGGCGAAAAGTCCTTACTGGCGTCCTGTAAAATATTCCTTATTCCCGCCCCTGGGCCTGGCAACACTTGCGGCTTATTGTGCACCGGATGACGAGATAGACCTGCAGGATGAACATGTGGAGGAACTGGATACGGAAGACAATCCGGACCTGGTGATTATACAGGTATATATTACCAATGCTTTTCGGGCTTATGCAATCGCGGATCATTACCGGAACAAGGGGGCTTATGTGTGCCTGGGCGGTTTGCATGTTACCGCGTTGCCGGAAGAAGCATTGCCGCATGCGGACAGCATTTTTACCGGTCCCGGTGAAGACACCTTCCCTCAATTTCTCCGTGATTTCCGGAACAAAAATCCGCGCAGGATTTATATCAATACAAAACGCGACCTGGAAAATATTCCACCGGTACGACGCGACCTGATCAACCGCCGGCAATACCTGGTACCTAATTCCATTGTAGTGTCAAGAGGCTGTCCGCATCATTGTGATTTCTGTTATAAGGACGCTTTTTTCCAGGGAGGGAAAACGTTTTATACACAACGGGTGGATCAGGCACTGGCGGAAATTGACCGCCTGCCCGGCAAACACCTGTATTTTCTGGATGATCATTTGCTCGGCCATCAGCAGTTTGCCGCTTCTCTGTTTGAAGGGATGAAAGGCATGAACCGTTTATTTCAGGGGGCTTCAACAGTGGAAGCTATTCTGCGTGGCAACCTGATTGAAAAAGCCGCAGCAGCCGGTTTGCGCAGTGTGTTTATCGGGTTTGAAACCCTGAGTAGTAAGAACCTGTTGCAGAGTAATAAAAAACAAAACCTGGGGAAAGATTATGAAGCGGCTATCCGTCGGCTGCAAGAACTGGGCATCATGATCAATGGCAGTTTTGTTTTCGGACTGGATGATGATGACAAAGATGTATTCAGTCGCACGGTGGACTGGGCTGTGGGCCAGGGACTCACCACTTCCACTTTTCATATTCTGACGCCATATCCGGGTACCCGGTTGTTTGACGCGATGGAAAAAGAGGGGCGTATCCTTCACCGGAACTGGAACCAGTATGATACCCGTCAGGTGGTCTATAAAACAAAAGGATTAACCGCGGCTGAACTCGAAGACGGGTATCACCGGGCTTACCGTGATTTTTATTCCTGGTCCAATATAGCCAGAGCCAGCTGGCAACATGCGTCGTTGCCGGACAAGCTCAAACATTTTGCCTATGCGGGGGGCTGGAAAAAATTTGAACCCCTCTGGAATTTCATGATAAAAACCCGGGGGCTGAACCGGATGCTGCCCTTGCTGGAATCTATTTTATCAACGGATAAGCGTAACCGGAAAGGAGAACAGGCTCCGCCTTTCCCCGCGATTGCCTAAACACTAAATTCTAAACATTTAAACAACCTATATGGACACATACGACAACAACAACAACAGCAGCAGTCCCCTCTGGGATAAAGGAAAATTATTTATCAAATCTCTCGTGATTTTCGGGATCGGTCTTTTTCTGTGGATCCCTGCATTTTTCATTATGAACATGGTGAAAGAAAGGGAGGGCCGGCAAAAAGAAGCGATAGCCGATATCAGCGGCAAATGGGCCGGGAAACAAACGGTAACCGGCCCGCTCCTGATGATTCCGTATGATATACCGGTGACAACAGCCAGCGGGGTAACGACCCGGGAGAAACAATATGCCTACTTTATGGCTGATAAACTGGATATACTCTCCACCGTAACCCCGGATAAACGGAAGCGGGGTATTTATGAAGTGGCCGTTTTTAAAAGTGATATTCAGCTTACCGGTCAGTTCAATTCTATTCCCTGGCAAAAGCTCGATGTGCCGGCGGACCAGGTACACTGGCAGGAGGCACAACTCCTTTTCAAGGTCAGCGATGCCATACGGGGTATCAATGAGGACCTGCAGGTGAAATGGAATGACAGCAGTTATGTATTTGCCCAGCAGGCAACCGGTCAGTCGCAGCTGGAAGAAGCCTTTTATACCAGTATTCCACTGAATGCGGAAATGGCGGCTACTGGTGCCCGTTTCAGTCTTCGTTTTTCACTGAACGGTTCCGGCCAGCTGGTTTTTACAGCGGCTGCCCGTGAAAATAAAATACAGATGAATTCAAACTGGCCGGATCCCGCTTTCACGGGTATAAAATTGCCCGATGCGCGTGAAGTAAAAGACAGCGGCTTTACGGCCAGCTGGAAATACCTGAACCGGACTGTGCCGCAGGTTTGGAAAAACACCGTATATAATCTGAACAGTACGTACGTTGGCGCTGACCTGCTGATACCGGTGGATACATACGATAAAACAGGCCGGTCGGTAAAGTATGCCTTACTCTGTATCATGCTCACGTTTGCCGCATTCTTCCTGGTGGAAACCATTTACAAACGATCCCTGCACCTGGTACAATACGGACTGGCCGGACTGGCCCTGGTATTATTTTATACGTTGCTTTTATCCATTTCGGAGTATACCGGTTTTAATCCCGCTTATGGAATTGCGGCAGTGGCTACCATCGGACTGATCGGCTGGTTTGTGGGGAGTGTGTTGCGATCCGGTAAACTGGCCCTTTTTATCAGTTTGGTGCTGAGCGTGGTCTATGCCTATATATTCAGCATTATTCAACTGCAGGATTATGCATTACTGATGGGCAGTATCGGATTGTTTGTGGCGTTGGCGGTGATTATGTATTTCGCGAGGAAATTAGAATGGTAGAGTTAGTCGGGAGTCGGGAGTCGGGAGTCAGGAGTCGGGAGAGAGGAGTCGTTGAGCTTATTTAAACAAATTGTATGAAGAGAGTGGAATCATTTTCGTGGAAAGCGAGGCTGGGGAGTTTACGGTTTGCGGTCAGTGGCTTTGGGCGGTTCTTTTTTGAAGAGCATAATGCCCTGTTGCACCTGGTGGCGACGGTAGTTGTAGCGGTACTGATTGTTTTTTTCAGAATCAGGGGCGCGGAGTTGCTGGCCTTGCTTATTGTAACAGCCGGCGTATGGATCACCGAACTGATCAATACGGCGATTGAAAAAATCATGGATCACTTGTCGCCGGCAAAGGATCCACGGGTGAAATATATCAAGGACCTGGCCGCTGCCGCCGTGCTCGTGGCAGCGGTGCTGGCCCTTGTAACCGGTATCATTGTGTTGACCCCTAAATTTTTTATATGAAAACTGACATCTCCATTTCCCGTAACAGCCGCCGGTCGTTTACCCTGCATCAATGGATGCTGCTGGCTTCGGGCTTCAGTGTCCTGCTGCTGGCAGTTCGCATGATCGTAACCGGTACCATTGAGTTTTGTTTTCTGCCCTGGAACCTGTTCCTGGCCTATCTGCCTTATGGTATTACCCGGCTGATGGAGCGGCGGATCGACTGGCTGGAAAACCGCTGGAAACTGGCCGGGCTGCTTTGTTTATGGCTGCTCTTCGTGCCCAACTCCTTTTATATCATTACGGATCTGTTTCATTTCACCCATGTCCGGTCCGCCCCGAAATGGTTTGATCTCTTGCTGATTTTTTCCTTTGCGTGGAACGGGATATTTTTTGGCATTGTCTCCCTGCGCCGGGTTGAACAGTTTACGAATCTTGTCTGCGGCCCGCGTTATTCCCTGTTATTGATTTTTATAGTGATGTGGCTGAATGCCCTGGGTATCTATATCGGCCGTTATCTGCGTTTCAACAGCTGGGATATTGTTACTGATCCCGTTAATCTCTTGTCAGAAATAAGTGACTTGCTGATCAACCCGCTTGATAACTGGTACGCGTGGGGGATGACGGGCACCTATGCCGTATTTATGAGTCTGCTCTATTTATCTATACGGAAAATGGGAGAGACTTTCCGGCTGGAATAATTAAAACGGCCATCCGGATTCATACCGGATGGCCGTCCATTATTTTACAAATAATAATGATCAGAAATCCACGCCCATTGCCAGGTAAAACTGAGGCTTTCCTTTAAAGAAAACATTCATTTGCCAGGCCGCATCAAAGCGGAGGAAATAGCCGAGCAGGGTACTACGGGCGCCAAAGCCATACCCACCGGCAAAGGGACCTATACCTCCGGCTTTTACTTTAACCGTGATGGGCTGGGTGGTATACGTAACAGCCGGCCGCTGCAATTTATCATACGCGCCGTTCCAGGCCGTTCCCAGGTCGGCAAACTGAACCAGCTGGAAATTTCGCAGGAAGGCATTGTTGATCGGTTTATTGAAAATAGTGGTGAACAAGGGCACCCGTACTTCACTGTTGATCACAAACGCGTTATTGCCATTGGCCACATTCTGCTTGAACCCGCGCAGGTTTACCGCCAATGACTGGTAGGCATATTCCACATCCGGATCAGGTTTATTGGACGGATCAAAATATTTATAGGAACCATCGGAGCGCTGGTTGCCGCCGAACATTAACCAGTTGTCCACTCCTCCCAGGTAATAAATAATCTTTTGTGAACCCCAGGAGATATCGGCGGCGGCTCTTACTGCCCAGATCATATTGCGGTAGATGGGCAGGTAATGCCGCGCATCAAAACCGAAATTCATGATATAGGGTGTTTTCCTGTTGGCCGTCTGACTTTTATTAATGATCTGTGCATTCAGGTCGAAATAGGCTTTATACCGCAGCCCGTTCCAGATATTGAGTACCGGACTCACGGCATCATCATGTACAAATTCGATATGTGCCAGGCCATAGGTTTGTTTCTGGTCTTCGATGTCCAGTGTCTGCGGCACATCTTTATTGCCGAGAATTACATATTTGTCATTCCGGTACCCTACATTAAACCGCAGGCTTTTTACTTTATTAAACGGATAGGAAACCGTTGCCTGGTACAGGTTGGAGAATAGTTTTACATCGCCCACGTTACTGCCGTACAACGCGGTATTGCGGTAATAGGTAAATCCATAGTCCAGTCTTTTCTTCAGGTATTGGGTGGTGAATACATATTCATTGTTTTTCAGGTCAGTACTGATCCGGAATCCACCGGCTATTTTCCAGTCTTCAAAAAGATCGGATGTGCCCAGGCGGATAATACCGTTCAGCGGGTCGTTGTTACTGAGCTGAATGGGGCCGCTGCCACCTGTATAGGGTTGAAAACGGGTAACCAGTACGTTATTGTTGAATCCGCTAACGAGATAGTCGTTGAAGAATTTTGGCGGACGGTATTCAAAAATTTTTGCTTTTTTCAGTACGGACTCTTTCATGATTTCATCGGCCTTAACCACATCCCCCAGTTTTTTGGTGCTGTCGGTTTTTTCTTCTTCAAATCCGGTATTGAAAAAATCCTGTTGTTTTTTTGTAATCGTATCCGTCTTAGCCGTAACCTGTGCCTCCCGACGCAACGCTTTCTTTTCTTCTTCAATGACTTTGCGCATATACTCGGTGGGCTTTGCATTGATATTGCGGCGGCGCAAGGTGGTTTCATCCACTTTCAGCCGGTACAACAGTTTTACATCGCCCAGTTTCACCACTTCAGAAACCTGCTGATTGTCGCCGGCTGTGCGTGTTTCTAACGTACTGCTCTGGTAATTGGTAAGCGGGAATACATAGGAAGAGTCATTGGTTACGGATACAAATCCAACGGAGTCGATATCGGTTTTATTCCATTCGGTCAGCAGGCTGTCCACGTCTTTCTGTGCCGGGTTACGGAGCATCTCATCGCCGATAAACACAAGTGTATCCAGCCCCGCTCTTTCTGTTTTGAAAAAACCGGCATAGCGGTTGGCAATACCGTTTTCGTCACTGATAAATGTGAAGTGAGACGTGTTGTACTGGGAAGGAAAACGGGCATTGCCCAGTTTCATATCGGTGAGTTTGGAAATCTGTTTTACATCCGACTTGTTCCAGTTGTCTACCAGGTAAATATTAAAATGTTTTGCCGGTAAGGAATCATCACTACTGCCGGCTTCAGCAGAAGGGCGGTTACTTGCGTAAATAATCCCTGTCTTATTAGGGAAGGCCACAAAAGAAGGATCCAGGTCATCGTACACGTCGTTGGTGATCTGTTCAATGCTTTGTTTGTCGATTTTATACACGTATACATCCGATTGGCCGCTGCGGACCGCGCTGAAGATAAGGGTATTGTTGTCCAGCATGAATTTCATGTCCTGGATCTGGTCAAATTTGTCAATGGTCTGTTTCCAGAGTTTTACGCGGTTTACCAGGTCGTAGATGAAGAATTTGGTTTTCCCTTCTTCATTATACAGCACGGCCAGGCGGGTGCCTTTGCCGTCCCATGCCAGCATGGGGTAATTGGGGTTTTTGTCATCATCACGGGAACGAACACCCAGTTTTAATAATACTTTCCGGTTGACAAAATTTTCCATCAGCACAACTTCATACCGGCCTTGTTTGAATTCCACGAGGGCGTAGGTATAACTGCGGGGAACCGGGTTGGCGTTAAAGCGGATAAAATCTTTTTTACCGATATACTCACTTACGGAGAGTTGTCCTTTCGGGGTATTGCGGCGGCCGCGGATATCCTTGAAATACTGATTCTGCACGTCGGTCATGAAATCGCGCAGGATGACTTTGAATTTTTTCTTTGCAATTTTATAAGAGGCGTTATTCAGATTGCGGTAGATCCGTGCCAGGTAGAGAAAATAAGTGGTTTTGTTTTTACCGTATTTGTCGGCAATGTATTTCCAGAAACCATGACCGGCCAGCATGGGTTTTTCAAAGGCAAACTGATAGAAATTACGGTAACTGCCGGCCAGCATCACACCCCTCAGATCATCATCGAGGCTGGTATTCCAGTTTTCGGCGGCATAGGCAATATAGCCGTCGGTCAGCCATTTGGGCAGATCGAGCAGGGCCTGATTGGCAGCAAACTCTCCGAGATCGTCACCAAAAAGCAGGTTTTCCACCAGGTTGCGGGCAATACCCTGCCGGATCTGCCGGCGCAGGTTGTCGTGATTGCCATCATAGTAAACAATCATTTTATTGTTCACCAGCTTGGTTACCCCGCCTGTATTCTGCCAGTCAATACCAAGACCAATATTGGACTGTTGCATTTCGTCATAATTGTTATAGATCACGATATTGATCCGGCGCTGGAGTCCGTATTCCACGAATTCCTCAATGGATGGAAGTTCCAGTTCGGCAATCTGTGCCACATATTTTCCCAGGCCAAGTCCGTCCTGGCTGAAATAGCTGTTGAAATTTTCAGTCTGGTAGTATTTCCAGTTGAACTTCTGGTATTGCACGCGGTTTTTCCCAAACTCAACGGTATTGACCTGCGCGGCGGTTTCCAGTACACAGAGTGCGGACAGACAGGTAATAAGGCTTACAAGTTTCTTCATAGACTATAACTTACTGTTCAAAATGCTTGAATCGTTAAATATATTCTCCGGGCAGCCAGCCAGCCTGATTTTCTGCAGGTCCGGTTATATCGCTTATGTGCCGATAGTTATAACCCCTTTACGACAGACCTGTTCACCGGCACTGATCAAAAGTAGCTATTTTGTACTTTTAGCCCGTTTCCGGCCCGTTTTCCGGGATTACCTTTTAAAAGTACGAAAAAACCCACCATGTTATCTGTTAAGACTTTCACGTTTAGCCCCATCCAGGAGAATACCTATGTGGTATATAACGAGCAAAAACAATGCTGCATTATAGACCCCGGCTGTTATTTTCCGGAAGAGCGGGACGAATTAAAAACGGGCATTGAAAAAGCCGGGCTGAACCCCGTATTGTTGCTGAATACGCATTGCCACCTGGATCATGTCTTCGGAAATAAGTTCGTACATGAAACATGGGGACTTGACCTTCATCTTCATGAAAAGGAGAAGCCGGTGCTGGATTTTGCGCCATTATCCGGCGAACGCTGGCAACTGCCTTTTGACAACTATAACGGCCCGTTGGTTTATCTGCAAGAGGGAAATTTTATTAAAATAGGGGAGGACAGGCTCGAAATACGTTTTACGCCCGGTCATTCACCAGGCAGTATTTCCTTTTATTGTGCTGAAAGCGGCTTTGTGATCAGTGGCGATGTACTGTTTAACCGGAGTGTTGGCCGTACGGATCTGCCGGGAGGTAACACGGATACCCTGATGGACAGTATCCGTACACAGTTGTATATCCTGCCGGATGAAACCCGCGTTTTTTCAGGGCATGGCCCGGTGACCACGATAGGGTATGAGAAGAAGAATAATCCGTATGTCAATAGTCAGTTGCCGGGTTAATGGGAGTCGGGAGTCGGGAGTTGGGAGTCGGGAGTCGGGTCGATTACTTTTTGTACAGTTTTCCGATGAGGGGGAATCGTTCCAGTTCCTTTCTTTCAATTTTGCCCACAAACCAGGTAAATAGGCCAAGTAACAAAGTGGCGGTAGCCAGGTTGGCCCACCGGTTTTCCACGACATAAACAAAGCCGCGATGCAGCAGAACCAATAAAACCACCAGAATCAGATAGGCGATTAATTTCTTTTTCGCATAGGGTACTGGGTAATGCTTTTGTCCCTGGGTATAGCTGATAATCATCATAAACAGATAGCAGCAGAAAGTGGCGACAGCGGCACCGAGGTAATGCAATTTTGGAATCAATAATACATTCAGCAAGATTGTAATGGCGGCGCCGGCCAGTGTAATCAGCGCACCCATCATGTTTTTATTGGTAAGTTTATACCAGATGCTGAGGTTGTAATAAATGCCGAGAAAAATATTGGCCATGGCGAACAAGGGGACTACATAGAGGCCCTCCGTCCACTCCTGCCGGTCGATAGCGAGGAAAAACCATTTTACGATATCAATATAGAGACTGATGCCCAGGAAAAGAAAACAACAGACCAGCACAAAGAATTTCATGACACGTGCATACGTCTTTGGCGCATTTTCTTCTTTACTCCGGTTGAAAAAGAAAGGTTCAGCGGCCATCCGGAACGCCTGAATAGCAATGGTGATCAGAATGGAGAGGCGGATAATATTGGCAAATACGCCCAATTCATGCTTGGCTTCTTCGGCGGGCAGATCCACCACATGCTGATAAATCAGCCGGCTCAGCATATCATTAACGATGCCGCCCATGCCCACTATTACAAGCGGGTAAGCGTACCGCATGATTTTTTTCCAGAGTGCGGGATCAAACTGAAAACTTACCTGCCGAAGTTCTTTACTGAGGATCAGGAAAGTGAGCAGGCTGCCGCAGAAATTACCGATCAGGTAATAGACGATACCCGTGTCTTTATCACTGTGAAGCACAGCCCAGAAACTATCCGGGTTGTTTGCCGCCATACGGGGTACGATACCCAGGAAGAGCACGACTACCAGTATATTCATGCCCACACTGGCCATCCGTGCAAACGCATAGCGTTTCGGTCTGTTTTCCTGGCGCAGCCGGGCAAAAGCCAGCGTGCTGATGGTGTCGAAGAATATGATCCCGGCCATCCAGTTGATGTATTCAGGATGTTTTTCCAGGCTGGCCCATTGTGTAATGGTATCTCTGAACAGAAACAGGATTGCGGTAAAAAAAAAGGTGGACGCAAACAGGGAGACGGAAAGTGTATTATACAGTTTCTTTTGATCCTGCTCCTGTGAAAACCGGAAATAAGCCGTTTCCAGTCCATAGGTAAACAGTACATTCAGGAAGGGGATGATGGCATAAACCTGGGTGAGATCGGCCGTTTTGGAAGGCTGTGCAAAAATGAGTGGCAGGGTAAGGTTCATCAGGTACCCCAAAAAACGGCTGGCGATGGTGGGAACACCATACCAAAGGGTCTGACCGGCCAGTTTTTTTATTCCACTCAAATGTTGGGATTTTTGATGAAGCCCGCACACAGCTGGGCCGGGCAAAAGTAGTTCTTAGGCAAACAAAAAACGAATTCCGTGCCAGCCTGATTATTTTATTTAGCACAATTGCAACGCTTTGGCCTCCTGCTGTATCTTTACGTATAAAAATAACCGGTTATGAAGCAATTTTTCTTATCCTTATTAATCGTATTGGGTGTGCAGGGGCTGGTAGCAGCCCAGGCGTATGAAGGCAACACAGATTATGACAAAAAGAAACAACCCGCTTTTCTGATTGATTATCCCTATCCCGCCGAAGCGGTGGAAAATGCCATTGTAAAAAAGATGGGCCGGCTGGGTTATAAGTCAAAAGAAGAAAAAGGACTGTTTAATAAAGACAAGGGGTTCCGCAATTTTAAAGACGCGTTTATTACCGATATCAGCAGTGATAAGATGGATTATATCATAAAGGTGGAATCCAAAGGTAAAAAAACGGAGAGCGCGGTGATTTACCTGATCATCATGAAAGAAGGAGTGAATGCAAAAACCACGATGGATGCCTACCAGACAGACCGGGTAAAAAATTTCCTGAACAGCCTGTTACCCGATGTGGTGGCTGAAAAGCTGGAGCTCGATATTATTGCCCAGGAAGAAGCCATTGCCAAAGCGGAGAAAAAACTCAGGGGACTCAAGGATGATCAGCAGGATCTCGAGAAAAAACTCAAGAATAACCAGAGCGATCAGCAGGATACCGAAAAGGAAATTGAATCCAAAAAGCAGGGGCTTGAAGCGCTGAAAGCAAAACGGGTCATGGACAAAACCTGATTTATTGAGGTTTTGAAAACCGCGTATCCCTGATAAAAGCAGAATCCGTTAGTGTTTTCAGGAAAGCAATCAGTTCACTGGTTTGTGTATTGGTCAGCGGTATACCGCCGGTCAGTACAGGATCCAGTGTACTGCTTTGTTGTACCCCGTTCCGGTAATGATTAATACACTGCTGCAATGTATTAAACCGGCCATCATGCATATAGTTGGAGGTGATATAACTGTTGCGCAGGCTCGGTACTTTAAACCGGAGTGAATCTGCACTTTTCCCTGTTACCCGCATTTTCCCAAAATCATTCAGTAAAGGATCAACCGGCAGGCCGTTATTCCGGAAACTGTTATCCGTAAACAAAGGTTCCGGGTGGCAGCCGGCACAATTCGTTTTATAGAGCTGGTACCCGTTTTCCTCTTCTGGTGTATATGCCGCGACGCCTTTTTTATACCGGTCATATTTTGCATTGGCGGACACAAAATAACCGGTAAACTGGGCCAGTGCTTTGTTGATGAATGCCGGACGTATAAAAGGGTACCGAAATACTTTTTTGAAAGCGTCCCTGTACACCGGATCCGCTTCCAGTCTGCTTATAATACGTTGATAGGTTTCTCCCATTTCATTATTCCCGGTAAGCGGATGTGCCGCTTCTTCTTCCAGGCTGCTGAATTCCCCGTCCCAATGGAAAGAGGTACTCCAGGCCAGGTTGAATAATGGCGGTGCATTCCGCAGGGTATGGGAACCAAATACACCATGGCTGCGGTCGTGTTCGAAAGTGCCGAATGCGGCGATCTGCTGATGACAGGAAGAACAGGGTGTAAGTCCGTCGGCCGAGAGTTGCGGATCGTAAAACAGTTTACGACCCAGTTCAAATCCTTCCCGGGTCAGCGGATTATCAGTAAAGGAATAAGCGGGCTGAGGAAATGTAGCCGGTTGTTCCAGGTTGATTTTTTCCAAACCACGTGTGGAGGGTTCTTTTTTGCAGGAACCGGCAACCCAGGAAAGGCTAAGGGTAAAAAGCAACAGGATTGATATGGTCAGCAGGAATTTGCGCACAACAATTAAACGGTAAAATACGGTTTCTGGTTCGCCCCTGCTAGTCTCCGGGGCGGAATTTCTGCCGGCCGGTCTTAATATCGCTTTTCTTTTTCTTGGATTCGAGCCTTCGTTGGTTGGCGCCTTTGCTGATTTTGGTAGCGATACGGGCTTTTTTCCTGATCAATGCCTGTTGGATCAGGGTATGTATTTTTTTTACGGCCTCTTCTTTATTGGCCAGCTGGGTTCTGTGCGTCTGTGCTTTCACCTGCAGGTAACCTTCGCTGTTGATCCGGTTCGATAGTTTTTCAGTCAGTATATTCTTCTGTTCCTCACTAAGAAAACCGGAGCGGGCAATATGAAAAGACGCGATCACTGCGGTTTCCACTTTATTGACGTTTTGTCCTCCCTTACCGCCGGAGCGGGTAGTCTGGAAGCTGATTTCAGAAAGCAAGGCATGTAACATGCTGTAAAAGTAGAGATTAATTTGCCAATGAGCCGATGAGCCGATGTGCCGATGTGCCAATGTGCAGATGAGCAGATGTGCCAATGAGCCGAAGTGCTTGCAGCAGGAAGTGGACTACTATGGAGTAAAGTCTTTTCAGATTGAAGGTCTGTCATCTCACATCCCACATCCCACATCTCTCACATAGGAACATAGAAGCACATAGTTAAAAGGAGGTCGCTTAACGGTTGAACTATTGTTTCAATCAGAGCCAACATAGAAATTCGCTGCTGTGCAGCAATACGATAGATGAATCCGGACTTCCTGGCACCTCACACCTGGCACCTGACAACTCACATCTGTTATCTAATCTCCTAAACCCTACATTTGCACCCAAACCGGGAATTTTATGAGAGCTGTAATACAACGGGTGTCCAAAGCAAGTGTAACAATCGGGGGGAAAGTCCATGCACAAATCGGGTGGGGACTCCTGGTATTGCTGGGCATTGAAGATGCCGATGGCACAGAGGATATTCAGTGGCTCAGCAGTAAAATAGTGAACCTGCGCATTTTTGACGATGCGGAGGGCGTCATGAATGAATCGGTAAAGGATCGCAACGGCGATATTATTCTTGTCAGCCAGTTTACCTTGCATGCGGCTACTAAAAAAGGGAACCGCCCTTCCTATATAAAAGCCAGTAAACCGGATGTGGCTATCCCGCTTTATGAAAAAATGATTGCGCAACTCAGTACTGATCTGGGTAAACCCATTGGCACCGGACAGTTTGGGGCTGATATGAAAGTGGAATTACTGAATGTTGGGCCGGTGACGATTTGGATAGATACGAAGAGCAGGGAATGATGTGCCTATGTGCCGATTAGCCAATGTGCCGATTAGCCGATATGCCGATGTGCCGATTAGCCGATATGCCGATTAGCCAATGTGCCGATATGCCGATTAATTGATTAGCAAATTAGCAGATTAGCTGATGAAAGACATTCACCACTCCCCACTCTCCACTCTCCACTTTCCACTCACCACTTTCCACTTTCCACTCACCACTCACTCTATCCCAATCTTCTCCGTTACCGGTCGTTGTCCTTCGTACTGGACCATTATAAAAAAGATTTTTTCCTTAGAGCCCGACACATTGAAGCTGAAGCTGGTGGCATTGACCTGGGTTTGTTCCACGATACGGTGGCCGGAGGAGGTCCAGACCATAATATTTTTAATGTCTTTGATGCTTTTTATGGTGATTTGCTTACCGGCCGTCAGCACTTTAAAAGGTTTCGCTTCTTTTTTCAGGGGGATATCAAAAGAGTTACGGGCAGGCTGAGCACCTGCAGTACCCAGTATGAGAAATAAGGACAAAAGGGCCAATAGCCTGTGAAAGGACTTTCGCATGGGATGGATACAATTAATCTTTTAAAGGATTTGGTTAGCCGTTTTCAGGGGGTATTCCGTTGCTTTGTCTACGGACCGGGCGGATCAGACCACCGCTAATTGCGGTGGGAAGATCAGAACGGCAAGAATCGTGCTATATTGCAGTTTTCCTGCAAATATTTTGTTATGACCCTTCAAGAAGCCCAGCAACAGGTGGATACCTGGATCAAAACAACGGGTGTGCGCTATTTCAGTGAACTCACGAATATGGCTATCCTGACTGAAGAAGTAGGAGAGCTGGCGCGGCTCATGGCCCGCACTTATGGAGACCAGAGTTTTAAAGATTCGGATAAAAACCGTGACCTGGGTGATGAGATGGCGGATGTATTGTGGGTGCTGCTATGCCTGGCCAACCAGACCGGGGTGAACCTGGAGCAGGCCATGGAAAAGAATTTTGCCAAAAAATCCATACGGGATGCGGACCGGCATAAGAATAATGAGAAACTGCAGTGATAGCAATCAATGTTCGCTTTCCTCTCTTTACTTTTTCAATCCTCAGGGCCCGATATTATTTAATATAGAGTTGCGAACCGGCCTCATCATACAGCGGATTTTTCACAAATGCCGTATCATTTAATGTCAGCAAAAATGCTTTCAACGTCTTCCGTTGATCAGGTGAAAAGCGAATGCCGGGGCTGCCGTCAGGTAATATAAAGGATGGGTCAGGCCGGGTGGTATGGCTGATGCCTGTTGCATAGTGGTCCAGCACTTCATCAATCGTATAAAACCGGCCATCATGCATATACGGGAATGTAAATTTCAGATTACGCAAAGAGGGGACACGGAATGTAAAGCGTTCGCTGGAATCCAGTGAAACCAGGTATCGGCCTTCATCGCCTTCCTCCAATACAGGCAATCCCGTACTTCTGAATTGCTGATTGGTAAACAAAGGCTCGGGATGACAGGAAGCACAATTTTGCCTGTATACCTGGTAACCGGCTGTTTCATCAGCAGTGAATACGACTCCCTCCTTACGCATTACTTTATCGTATTTGCTGTCTGCACTAACCAGGCAGATCATAAACTGGCTGAGGGCCTTCATTACCAGGTCGGTGCTGATCCTGTTGGTGCCAAAAGCTTTTTCAAACAGGCCAGGGTACTGCGGATCCGCATTCAGTTTACGGATCACGGCTGATAGCGTATCCCCCATTTCCACCGGGTTAGTGATGGGAGCGATCGGTTGCAGATCGAGGTTAGTGATGCCGCCGTCCCACATATAGCGGCTATACCAGGCCAGGTTTTGTAACCCGGGTGCATTGCGGGTGCCCAGCAGATCATGTATGCCATGACTCAGATCATGTCCATGATGCGAAAAGGCGGCAGCCTGTATATGACAGCTGCCGCAACTGATCGTATAATCGGCCGATAAAATCGGGTCATAAAACAGTTTTTTCCCCAGTTTAAATCCGGCATCGGTCACCGGATTGGCTTTACTATTATATACCGGAGCAGGAAAATTGGCGGGTTGCCGGAACCATTCCTCTTTCCATGTAAAGCCTCCGGCCAGTAACAGTGAGGCAAAAAGTAAAATGCCAAAAACCAGGGACCGGGGAAAAAACTGTGTCTTCTTCATTACTGTTTATTTATTGTCAACTGCTGCGAGGCTGAACATGGATGCGTAATTGTCTGCAATATGTTTGCTGAAGGGTGAGACCATTACCACCGGGTTTTTGGCGATGCTGATATTCTCTGTACCGGTAAACATTTGCAGGATATTGGTATGAATCCGGATGACCGGATTTTTTCCGGCTCCTGTTTTTGCCACCTGTTTTTCTTTCAGGTCAAGGGTGATATTTTTGATATTATTGACTGTTGGGGAGTTCATACCACCAAATAAGCCGATATGGTACCGGAATTTTTTAGTACCCGCTTTATTGTCAGGAATCGCCGTAGAATGTCCTTCCATTTTAAAGAATATATAGCCACTATTCCAACCCCAGTACATACCTTCGGCACCACCTGCCGGATCTAATATGCCGGTTCTTTCGGACAGCGGTTTGGTGTTTCTCAGGCTGTCAATTCCCAGCATAAAAGTTACTGCTGTATAATTGCCTTTCGGTACATGCAGGGTTATTTGTTTGGAAGCAGGAAGAGATTCCTTAATGAGGAAATACGAGGAGTCCTGTGGCAGGGTGATGATTGTTCCATCCGTTTTTTTCAACGAAATATTACTGATAAAGTATTGCAGCAGGGTGACTGAAAAAGTTTCCCCGCTGGCATTGGTATAATTTTCTCCATTCATACTTACGGTTTTGTCACCTGCATAATTCTCAAAAGAGAGCGTGAGTGTACTGCTGGCGTCCTTGCCATCCGACCCGGGGGTCATTTTACGGTTACAGGAGGCGAGCAGCAGTAAAGCCGCAGACAGTGTTATAATTGATTTCATGTGGTTATTGTTTTGTGTTCAGTTTAAAGCATATACCGGCCGGTTACCGCATGGAATTTATTATGCGTTTTGATGGCCAGCAGGCTGATGGTTTCGTCGTCCTTTTTCTGCATGACTGCCTCCTGCAATTCTTTACAGAGTGCCGTCAGTTCTTTAAGGCCGTTTCTGATTTGTTCTGTTTTCTTATAGCGGGAAGGAACCGGTGAGGATTGCCAGGCAATGGACTTCTCGACTAACAGGTATGCGCTGTCTTTTACTGAGTTCAGATCACCGTACTCCGCCGGATGCAGGATCAGCTGTACCAGTTCATAGAATTCCCTGTGTTCTTTCCAGTCTTTTTTTTGTTGAGACCAGCCTGCCAGTGAAAGCAGCAGACTGGCGATCAGCAATATTTTTTTCATAGATAAAAGTTTAGAAGTACAGGAACCAGGTTATAAAGCCAAGCGTTCCTGTAATTAAGACCAGGATGATACTGATCAGCCTGCGCAGCCGTTTAACGGCACGAAGCGTCTCAGCATCATTATTGTTATAATGTGCTGCCATCGTTGATTTTTAAAATGAAAATGTGGTGAAAAAGGAATGAGGGATCAGCCACGGGGGGGATGGAAGATATCGGAAGGTCGGTTTGTCAGCAGCGGGGTTATGCCAGGTGGATAAACCAGGTTAAGTCCGGTTTCCGGCTGACTGATTTGTGTAGTGTGTTCTTGGCCATGAAACAGCGTGGATTGAGCCCCGGGTTTGGAATCGGGGTGTTCCTGTTCCTGGTGTTCCTGTTCCTGCATTTTTTTCATCAGCAGGCATTGGCCGTTGCAACGTAGTTCAGGCCGGTCTTTATTGACACATTTTTCCATGTAGGCCGCTTTATTGACCCGGTAGCTCAATACCAGTCCGGCATTTTGAAACGATATCGCCGAAAAAGCCAGGAGTAATATGAAAGCGGCTGCTTTTTGTAACATGGCGTCAGTTAATTCAGGCGGGATTAGTTGGTTTTCTTTTTAGCCGCATGTGCCGCCGGATTTTTTACAAACTCTTCTTTGCAGTATTTGGAACAGAAGGCATAGACATTATTCTTATAATGCACGGTATCTTTCCTGGTATCGTCCGCCATCATACCACAGATCGGATCTTTGCGCAGGGTATCCGGGGCCATCCGGCAATCCGCCATTGTTTCCGTGCAAACGGCTGTCCGCATGCAACAGGATTTCTTTTCCGTTTTGTTCATGCTGCTGAAAGCGAGCAGGCCCAGGAGCAGGGCAGGGGCGGCCATAAGCATTACCTTGTTTTTCATGTCTGTCATTGTTTTAATAGTTCTCAAAGGTAAAGAAAAGGGCAAATCAGATTTTGGGCTTATTTTTGCCGCCTATGGCAAACGAAACAAACAGGTTCCAGGCGATTATCTCGCATTGTAAGGAATATGGCTTTATTTTTCCCAGCAGCGAGATCTATGACGGTCTCCAGGCGGTATATGATTACGGTCAGATGGGCAGTGAGCTGAAAAAGAATATTAAAGACTACTGGTGGAAAAGCATGACCCAGTTACAGGACAATATTGTCGGTATTGATGCCGCTATATTCATGCACCCGACCACCTGGAAAGCATCCGGGCATGTGGACAATTTCAATGACCCGATGATCGATAACAAGGATAGCAAGAAGCGTTATCGTGTGGATCATTTAATTGAAGCATATAGTGAAGAGTTAAAAGCAGCAGGACAGGAAGCAAAAGCCGATGAAGTAATTGCCGCTATGGAGCAATTGCTGGCTAAGGATGATTTTGCCGGTCTGAAAACGCTGATCGAAGACCATAAAATTAAATGTGCCATCAGTGGTACCTGCAACTGGACCGAAATCCGCCAGTTCAATCTTATGTTCTCCACGGAATTTGGCTCCACGGTTTCCAGTGAAGATGCGGATAATAAAGTGTACCTGCGTCCGGAAACGGCCCAGGGTATTTTTGTGAATTTCCTGAATGTACAGAAGACCGGCCGGATGAAAGTGCCATTTGGTATTGCCCAGATCGGTAAAGCCTTCCGGAATGAGATTGTGGCCCGCCAGTTTATCTTCCGGATGCGGGAGTTTGAACAAATGGAAATGCAGTTCTTTATCCGCCCTGGCACACAGAAAGAATGGTATGAGAAATGGAAAGCCACCCGCCTGGAATGGCACAAGAGTCTTGGTATACCCGCTGAAAAATACCGCTATCACGATCACGTAAAGCTGGCGCACTATGCAGATGCGGCCTGCGATATCGAGTTTGAATTCCCGATGGGCTTTAAAGAACTGGAAGGTATTCACAGCCGTACGGATTTTGACCTGAAACAGCACCAGGAATACAGCAAGAAGAAACAGCAGTATTTTGATAATGATATTGACCCGGCCACGGGTAAACCGTATGGCAATTACATTCCGTATGTAATCGAGACGTCCATCGGTCTGGATCGTATGTTCCTGGCCGTGATCAGCCATGCTTATGAAGAGCAGGACCTGAGTACGCCGGAGAAACCCGATAGCCGCTCTGTATTACATCTGCCCGCCAAACTCGCCCCGATCAAACTGGCTGTCTTCCCGCTGACCAAGAAAGACGGATTACCTGAGATAGCGGAACAGATCATGAATGATTGCCGCAGTGAGTTCCGCTGTTTTTACGAAGAAAAAGATGCTATTGGTAAACGTTACCGCCGGATGGATGCCTTAGGCACACCCTTCTGTGTAACCGTTGACCACCAGACTAAAGAGGACAATACAGTTACCATCCGTCATCGCGACAGCATGCAGCAGGAAAGGGTGGCGATCAGCGAACTGAAGCGGATTGTGATGGATAGTCTTTAGTCATTAGTCGTTAGTAAACAGGCACGGAAAGAAAAATTATTACAACGCAGGCAGCATGAAATGGCTGCCTTTTTTTATGTGTTAACATTTCTTTTTCAATAATGATGCAGCGGTTTTTCAGTAGGTTTGTCAAATACTAAACCACTTTTATGAAAAAAATTTGCCTGGCAGCCTTTGCCCTGGTTTTAAGTTCAGCTCTGTTTGCACAGAAGAATACAGTTGGTAAATATCCCGGTCGCACCCAGTTTTATGCTGAAGTGGGCGGACCCGGTATTTTGTTTTCAGCCAACCTGGACACCCGTTTTGCGCCGACCTCTTTAGGATGGGGTGGAAGGATCGGGCTTGGTTTTTATACCGGGGAGCAGTATAATTACAACAACGGGATGTATTATAATTATTATTCCCAATCGGTGGTGACAATACCGGTGCAGGTGAACTACATCTTTGGCAAACTCGATTCTCCCCATACTTTTGAAGTGGGAGGCGGTTTTACGTATGCCGGTAAAAAAATTGATATCATGAATTATAATGACAGCTCCCGTAGTAATCTTTTCGGTACGGCTTCATTTATGTACCGTCGTCAGCCGATGAAGGGGGGCTTCACCTGGAGGATCGGCTTTACGCCCATTATTGCCAATGGGTATATCATGCCTTCCGGAGCAGCCGGGGTAGGATATAGTTTTTAAATAATTGGAGATAAAGACAATAGAACCGGGCCGGATCATCATGATCCGGCCTTTTTCTGTGTATAACTCACGGTTCCTCATGATGTTGCCACCGATTTACATGATAGGAATCATTTTTTTAACTGAATCACGTCACCTCCCCCCTCCGGTATTGGGTCTACTTTGCTACAGTTTTTTAAAAGCCTAAACTGGGCGGTAATGGACCGCCTTTAAACAATTAATCATGGCTGCAAACGATATTACAAAACCGGTTGACCTCCTTACGCATGCGGAAGGAACTGGTCCTCAACGCTCCCGTCGTCCCCTGTATGTGGACTTTATGCCTCCCTGTAACAGTGCCTGCCCTGCAGGTGAAAACATTCAGGCATGGATGGCTCACGCACAGTCCGGCAATTATTTTGAAGCTTTCCAGTCCATACTGGAGGATTGTCCTTTTCCCGCCATCATGGGCCGGGTATGTGTAAAACCCTGTGAAACCGGATGTAACCGGAATCATATCGAAACCACGGTGAATATTCACGCGGTGGAACGGTATATCGGGGATGAAGCGATAGCACAGAAATGGCCCGTACGTTATGAGGCAAAACCTACCGGAAAAAGAGTATTGGTTGTAGGTGCAGGTCCCGGCGGTTTATCAGCCGCTTATCACCTGGCCCGCCTGGGACATGAAGTGGAAGTATTCGATGCGGGTAAACAACCCGGTGGTCTGATGTGGACCGGTATTCCCGACTATCGCTTACCGAAAGAAATTTTAAATGCGGAAATAGACCGTATTGTGAATATGGGGGTGAAAATCCGCCTGAATTATAAAGTACAGGATATACAACAGGAAAAAACGGCTGGCAATTTTGACGCGGTGTATCTCTCCATCGGGGCACAACTGATCCATGAGGAGACATTCCCGAATGACGGATCGGTACTGACGACCGATGCTTTTGCGTTTTTCCGTGATGCCAAACTGAACAACTCGCCTTTCCTGAAGAAAAAGGTAGTGGTGTATGGCGGTGGTAAGCTGGCTCTCTATCTCTCCCGGATGCTGAAACGCTTTGGTTCTGAAGCAGCGGTTTATTTCCCCGGAGATAAGAAGTTGATGCCGGCTTATGATTATGAAACCGAAGATGCACTGGCAGAAGGCGTGGATGTACAGCTGTACCGTAGTATAAGCAAAGTAGAGAATAATAAAGTTACCCTGGAAGTTACCAAGGTGGAAAAAGGTAAAGTAATCGGTACCGGTGTATTTGAAACCGTGGAAGCTGATGTACTGATTAATGCCAATAAACAGGAAACAGAATCCGGTTTCCTGCGCGCCGTTTCCGGAATAAAAATAAATGATGATGGTACGGTGGTCATTGATGCACAGCGGATGACCGGCCAGGAAGGCATTTTTGCCGGTGGTGATATGTTGCCGGGTGAAAACAGAAGTACAACCATCGCCATCGGGCATGGTAAGAAAGCGGCGAAATATGTACATGGATTCCTGGTACAGGAACCCTATCAGAAACCGGAAAAACATCCGACAGCCGGTTTCCGTAAACTGCATATGTGGTACAAGACTGACGCGCCGCAGAAAGAACAGGATAAACTGGCTCCTGCAGAAGCGGTAAAAAGTTTTGAAGAAGTGATCAGCGGCCTGACCGAGAAGGAAGCCCGCTTTGAAGCGCAACGCTGTCTGAGCTGTGGTAACTGCTTCGAATGTGATGGTTGTTTCGGCGCCTGTCCGGAAGAAGCCATTATCAAATTAGGCAAGGGTAACCGGTATAAGTTCAATTATGATGCCTGCACCGGTTGTGCGGTATGTTATGAACAATGCCCCTGTCATGCAATAGAAATGATTCCTGAACCTGTTAATGCTGTTACAGATGTCAAATAAAAATAAATTAGTCGCCACCATCGATGGCAACGAAGCCGCGGCCTATGTGGCCTACCGTATCAACGAGGTTTGCGCTATCTATCCCATCACCCCTTCTTCCAATATGGCGGAACTGGCTGATGAGTGGGCTGCAAAAGGTATTAAAAATATCTGGGGCAATGTACCGGATGTAATTGAAATGCAGAGTGAAGCCGGTGCCGCAGGTACCGTACACGGTGCTTTGCAGACCGGATCGTTAACCACTACATTTACGGCCTCCCAGGGACTGATGCTGATGCTCCCCAATATGTATAAAATTGCCGGTGAATTAACGCCGGCTGTTTTCCATGTTGCGGCCCGTTCACTCGCGGCGCAGGGGCTTTCTATCTTTGGTGACCACCAGGATATTATGGCCGCCCGTACTACCGGCTTTGCCATGTTGGGTTCTGCCAGTGTGCAGGAAGCACATGACTTTGCCCTGATTTCCCAGGTAGCTTCGCTGAAATCAAGGATTCCGTTTGTTCACTTCTTTGACGGGTTCCGTACATCACATGAAGTCAATAAACTGGAATTACTGAGCGATGAACAGATCAGTTCCATGGTGCCCGATGAGCTCGTGATTGCACACCGCAAACGCGGACTGAATCCGGAACATCCCTTTATCCGTGGTACCGCTCAGAATCCGGATGTATACTTCCAGGGGCGTGAAACCGTGAATACCTTCTATAATAATACGCCCGGTATTGTACAGGAAGTAATGGATGAGTTTGCAAAAATGACGGGTCGTAAATACCAGTTATTTGAATACAGCGGCGCACCGGATGCGGAACGGGTAGTAGTGGTGATGGGTTCCGGTGGTGAAACGGTAATTGAAACCGTTAAAGCACTGCAGGCCGGCGGCGAAAAAGTGGGCGTGATCCATGTCCGTCTCTTCCGTCCGTTCTCCCTTGAACATATTCTGAAAGTGATCCCCGCAACCGTTAAAATTATCGGCGTACTCGATCGCACGAAGGAATCCGGTGCAGCCGGTGAACCCATGTACCAGGATATCCTGGCTACGATGGTGGAAGCTTTCCAGCAGGGAAAAATCAAGACCTTACCGAAGATTATCGGTGGCCGTTACGGACTTTCTTCCAAAGAGTTTACCCCTTCCATGGTGAAAGCGGTATACGATGAATTGAAAAAGGACAATCCGAAAAACGGTTTCACTGTAGGTATCAACGATGACGTAACCTTTACCAGTCTTTCCTATGATCCCGACTATACCCTGGATGAGTCTGAATGGAGACAGGGTCTGTTCTTTGGTCTGGGTGCGGATGGTACAGTAGGTGCGAATAAGAATACCATTAAAATCATCGGGGAGAATACCGATTTGTTCGCACAGGGTTATTTTGTATATGATTCAAAAAAATCAGGTGCACGTACCGTTTCTCACCTGCGTTTTGGTCCCCAGCCTATCCGGGCACCTTACCTGATTTCCAAAGCGGACTTTATCGCCTGTCACCAGTTCAATTTTGTGGAGAAAGTGGAAATGCTGGAATTTGCCAAACAAGGCGCTACTTTCCTGTTGAACAGTCCGTATGATAAAGCGGACGTATGGTCAAAACTGCCCGGACAGGTGCAGCAACTGATCCTTGATAAAAATATCAAGGTGTATGTAATTGATGCGACTACTGTTGCCCGTGAGACAGGCATGAGCGGCCGGATCAATACCATCATGCAGACCTGTTACTTCGCCCTTTCCGGTGTATTGCCGAAGGATGACGCGATCAAACAAATCAAGAAGGCTATTGAAAAAACCTATTTCAAAAAAGGGCCGAAAGTGATCGAACAAAACTTCAAAGCGGTGGATGCCACGCTGGCACACCTGTATGAAGTAACGATTCCCGCAAAAGTGACCAGCGCTACTGTTGATTTACTGACCGTTTCTGAAAAAGCCCCCGCATTTGTAAAAGATGTGACTGCGATGATGATGTCGGGTCACGGGGATGATATTCCGGTAAGCAAAATGACCGTGGATGGAACCTATCCCAGCGGTACCACGCAGTGGGAAAAAAGAAATATTTCCGATCTTGTACCCTTGTGGGAACCTGATCTCTGTATTCAGTGTGGTAACTGCGCGTATGTATGTCCGCACAGTGTGATCCGCGCTAAATTCTATCACGAGAATCACCTGGAGAAAGCGCCGGAAGGATTTAAGTCAGCGCCGATCAACGCCCGTGGTTTTCCGGAAACAAAATATACCCTTCAGGTTTACCTGGAAGATTGTACCGGTTGTAATCTTTGTGTGGAAGTTTGTCCGGCTACAGACCCGGCCAACCGCAGCCGCAAAGCCATTAACCTGGGAGAGAAAGATCCTGTACTGGCCCAGGAACAAAAGAATATTGAATTCTTTGAAAATGTTCCCTGGAATGACCGTTCAAAAATTGATTTCTCCACTGTACATGGGGCACAATTCCTGGAACCCTTGTTTGAGTTCTCAGGTGCCTGCGCCGGTTGTGGTGAAACGCCCTATCTGAAACTCTTGTCTCAGTTATTCGGCGACCGTTTGCTGGTGGCCAATGCCACTGGTTGTTCTTCCATTTACGGCGGTAACCTGCCTACCACCCCCTGGGCGGTGAATAAGGAAGGAAGAGGTCCGGCCTGGAGTAACTCCCTGTTTGAAGACAATGCCGAGTTCGGGCTGGGTATGCGCATAACAGCGGATAAACAACTGGATGTGGCCCGTCAGCTGCTGGCCGGTATGGGCAATCAGTTGGGTGATGCTTTTGTAAAAGAAATACTGGAGGCCAGACAGACGGTTGAGTCTGAACTGGTTGAGCAACGGGTACGCGTAGACGCATTGAAAGCTAAATTGGCTGAACTGAATAGTACGGAAGCCAAACACCTGCTTTCTGTAGCCGATCAGCTGGTACGCCGCAGTGTCTGGCTGGTGGGTGGTGACGGATGGGCCTATGATATCGGATATGGAGGACTGGACCATGCGTTGGCGAGCGGACGAAATGTGAATGTACTGGTATTGGATACGGAAGTATATTCAAATACGGGCGGACAATCATCCAAATCCACTCCGACTGCAGCCACGGCAAAATTTGCCGCGGGTGGTAAATCAGGTGGTAAGAAAGACCTGGCGATGCAGGCCATATCGTATGGCAATGTATATGTGGCGAGAGTGGCTTTTGGTTCCAACCCGCAACAGGCCCTGCTGGCCATGCGTGAAGCGGAAGCCTATGACGGACCGTCACTGATCCTGGCGTACAGCCATTGTATTGCACACGGATATGATCTGAAAAACGGATTGGATCAGCAGCATAAGGCCGTAGCGAGCGGTCACTGGCCGTTGTTACGTTATAACCCGATGTTGCGCAGGAAGAATCAGAATCCGTTTGTACTCGATTCATCCAGGCCAACTATGGCGTTGAAGGATTATGCTTACAATGAGCTCCGTTATAAAGTGCTTACGATGACGAATCCGGAAGCCGCGGAAGACCTGATGAAGCATGCCCAGGAACTGGTAAACCTGAAATGGAAAACATACGAAGAACTGGCGACCAAGAAAGCCAGCGATTTTGTACCGGTCGGGTAAGTTGAAATTAAATGTTGTCATCCTGAAGCAGACGATGTCGCTTCAGGATGATTTTATAAAACCAAGTATATGACACTCCAAACCTCTTACATGGGGCTGAAGCTGAATTCCCCCATTGTTGTATCTGCCTGTACATTGTCTGAAGAAATGGATAATATCCTGAAAATGGAAGACAATGGAGCCGGAGCCGTGGTCATGTTCTCCTTGTTTGAAGAGCAGATCCGGAAGGAAGAAGCCCGTTTAAATGCCGTGTTGGCGGATACAATGTATGCCAATCCGGAAGCCAGTGATTACTTCCCGGACCTGGATGATTATAAAGTGGGTGTGGATGAATACCTGGAACATATCCGGAAAGCGAAGGAAAGAGTAAAGATTCCGGTGATCGGCAGTCTGAACGGAATAACTACGGAAGGCTGGATTGATTATTCCCGCCAGATGGAACAGGCGGGCGCGGACGGTATTGAAGTGAATATCTTTTTTATTCCCGGCGATATCGCGATGTCTTCTTCTGAAGTGGAACACCGTTACCTGAATATAATAGAAGCCATCAAAGCGAATATAAAAATTCCGGTGGCGGTTAAACTGAATCCTTATTTCAGTGCCATGGGAAATATGGCCATGCGGATGAAGAATTCAGGAGCCGACGCGTTGGTATTATTCAACCGGTTTTACCAGCCTGATTTTGACATTAATGAACTGGTTCTTAAAACGGATCTTCATTACAGCGATGCCAGTGAAATCAGGTTGCCTTTATTGTGGACAGCCCTTTTGTACAATAAAGTAAAATTATCTCTGGCCGCAACAACGGGTGTACAAAGCGCGGTGGAAGTGGTGAAGTACCTGCTGGCCGGTTCGGACGCGGTAATGACCGCTTCTTCCTTGTATAAGAATGGTATTCCGTACCTGAAAACTATGAATAAAGAATTGCAGGACTGGATGTATATGATGGGATTTGAAAATGTATCCGCTTTCAGGGGCAGTATGAGCCAGCAGAATGTGGCGGATCCTACCGCTTTTGAACGGGCGAATTATATCCGGATTCTGGAGGGAATGAAATAAAGCTTCATGATAAAAGAAAAAGTGGAACTCCTGGCGCCAGCCGGGTCATTTGACAGTTTACAGGCGGCAATCAATGCGGGGGCGGATGCCATTTATTTTGGCGTGGAACAATTGAATATGCGTACCCGTTCCGCTCAGTCTTTTCATATATCCGATATTAAAACAATCAGCACGCTGTGTAAAAAAGCGGGACTGAAAGCTTATATCACGCTTAATACGGTAATGTATGAGCATGACATGCAATTGCTGAAAGCGGTACTCAAGGAAGTAAAGAAACAAAAGATCGATGCGGTTATTGCCGCTGATTACGCGGTGATTGATTTTTGCAGCCAGATGGAAATTCCCCTGCACATTTCCACACAGGCCAATATCAGTAATGTGGAATCCGTAAAATTCTTTTCCCGTTATGCGGATGTGATGGTACTGGCCCGTGAACTGACGCTGAAGCAGGTGGCGGAAATCAGTACGGAAATACAACGGAAAAAAATTAAAGGACCCTCCGGAAAACCCGTAAAGCTGGAAATGTTTGTACATGGCGCTTTATGCATGGCCGTTTCAGGGAAATGTTACATGAGCCTGCATACACAGAATGCATCGGCCAACCGCGGTGCCTGTGTGCAGAATTGCAGGAGGCCCTATACGGTAACCGATACGGAAACGGGGGAACAACTGGAAATAGACAATGAATATATCATGTCCCCCAAGGACCTTTGTACGATAGATATACTGGACCAGGTGCTGGAAAGCGGGGTGGATGTGTTGAAAATAGAAGGAAGAACAAAGGGCGCCGATTATGTGCAGGTGGTAACGCAATGTTACCGGGCTGCCCTGGATGCCATACAGGAAGGTACATATACACAGGAAAAAGCGCAGGCATGGAAAGAGGAAATGATGAAAGTGTATAACCGTGGTTTCTGGGAAGGATATTACCTGGGTCGTAAACTGGGTGAATGGACCCCGCAACCCGGATCGGCAGCTACTGAAAAGAAAGTTTATATCGGAAAGGGTAGCAAGTATTATCCCAAAATAGCTATCGGGGAGTTTATCCTTGAATCCGGAAATCTCAAAGTGGGGGATACCCTGATGGTAACCGGTCCCAAATGCGGTATGGTCAGGGAAAAACTGGACACACTGATGGTGAATGGCGAACCGGCACAGGAAGCAGTAAAAGGAGATAAGATTACCATGAAGTTCAATACCAAAGTCACCCCTTCAGATAAACTGTATAAAATTCTGGATGCCGCCCATGCATAAAGTGGTTCACTACAGGAATAAATGCATTGGATGCGGGGTCTGTTATGAGCAACAGCCTGAACTCTGGCGGATGTCGAAGAGAGACGGGAAAGCCACATTAATAAAAGGAGTACGAAAGAAAGAAGTTTTTGTATTGGAAATTCCGGATGCTTCACTGGATAAATCAAAGGAAATAGCGCTGGCATGCCCGGTGCGGATAATTAAAGTATCATGAACGAGAAGATCGCCGCTTTTATTGACAAGCAGACCAGCGGCAGCCTGGCCTGTGTGGACGAAACAGGTCAGCCCTGGTGTTTTAGTTTTTTTTATTCATGGGATGCCGCGAAAGGACTCCTGCATTATAAATCATCCGGGGATACCCGGCATTCAATTATACTCCGGGGCAGTCAAAAAATTGCCGGGACTATATTACCGGACAAACTGAACCTGCTGCAAATAAAGGGCATTCAGTTTGAAGGCGTTTTGCTGGCGGAAACTGATCCGCTGGCTATCGGCGCTTCAACGCATTATCACAAAAAACACCCGATGGCACTGGCCATGCCGGGTGAGATCTGGACACTGCGGCTGGATCATATTAAGTTTACCGATAATTCACTTGGTATTGGGAAAAAGCTGAACTGGAACCGGGAAAGCTGATTATCAGTCCGGGGCAACAGGGGTTTTCGAAATGCGTAAATAAAAGTATTTTAATACTTTTATTCGAATTTATTTTCTACCTTTGAAAAAATATTCAATATGCAGACAATCGCTGATAAAACACTGGATGTAACATTGCTCGAACCCCGGATGAAGCATCCCACCATTTTCCAATACTTTGATGAATTGCCGGAAGGGGCAGCGTTGACCATTCATAATGATCATGATCCGAAACCGTTGTACTACCAGTTACTCGGGGAGCGGGGCAATGTATTTACCTGGGAATACCTGGAGCAGGGTCCGGTTTGGTGGAAAGTAAAAATCACCAAAAGAGTCAGTGGTGAAATGGATGAAACACTGGGTCAGCTGGTAGCAAAAGATTTCCGTAAAGCACAGCTGTTTAAAAAGTACGGGCTCGATTTTTGTTGTGGCGGCAAGAAGACGGTGAAAGAAGCCTGTCTCGAAAAGGGATTGGATGTAACCCGGATAGAACAGGAACTGCAACAGGCCGATCAGCTGCCCGCCGGCAGCAATGCCCTGCCTTATAATGACTGGAGCCCGGCCTTCCTGGCTGATTTTATAGTAAATACCCATCACAGTTATGTGCGGAAAAACCTGCCGGATATTGTAGCTTATGCTGACAAAGTGCGCAAAGTACATGGCGGCCGTCATCCTGAGCTGCTGGAAGTATGGAAACTGGTTGAGGAAGTGAACCAGGAAATGATGGCGCACCTGGTGAAAGAGGAAAAAGTAGTATTCCCGTATATTCATGAGTTGTCAGCAGCGAAAGATCGTAAGGAGTCAGCACTGGCCGCAGAATTCGGAACGGTACAGCAACCCATTAATATGATGGAGATGGAACATGAAGTGGTTGGACAACAGCTGGCCAGCATCAGGGAACTGACCAATAATTTCACATTACCGGAAGACGCCTGTGCCAGTTACAGTTTGCTGTACCGTATGCTCGATGATTTTGAGAATGATCTTCACCTGCATGTGCACCTGGAGAATAATATCCTTTTCCCGAAAGCACTCAGTATTGAAAAGAAGCTGAATTGAAAAATATTTAATTAAATGCGATGAGTGAAATACCTGAATTTTTAGCATCACTGCAACCGGAACAGTTAGTCCGGCTGGATGTAAGGCCGGTATTGGCTGGAGGTACTGATCCCTTTCAGCTGATTATGGAGAAAATTGCACAGCTGGAAGAGGGGCAGGTGCTGGAAATTGTAAATACGTTTAAACCGGCCCCGTTGATGAATGTGTTGCAGCAGCGGGGCTTCAGTTCCTTTGCTGAAGTAATCAATGACCAGCTGGTACATACTTATTTTTATAAAGAGCAAACGGGATTGCAACCTCAACAGTCCGTGAGTGAGGAAAGTATGGAAAGCTGGGAATCGCTGCAGGCACGTTTCAACGATGCGATAGTGACACTGGATGTCCGTCAGCTTGAAATGCCCCGGCCTATGATCAGCATTCTGGAAGCGGTGGACGCATTGTCCGAAGGGCAGGCGCTGTTTGTATATCATAAAAAGCTGCCTGTTTTTCTGTTGCCTGAACTGGCTACCCGTAAACTGCAGTACAGGATTAATGAAGTAAGTCCCGGCGATGTACAGTTACTGATTTATCGATCCTGATATGGGTACCGGATTTCCACAAGCCGATTTTCGTAATACACCTCACACGGCTGTGGTACCTTTTTATCTGTATGCCGCAGTTAGTTTACTGGCTGGTTCTGTTTTATTGTTTTTATCCGCCTCTTTATTTACAGGACATTATTTTAATCCTGGCAGCCTGGCCATCACACACATTATGGCGCTCGGCTGGGGTACGATGATTATTCTCGGTGCCAGTCATCAGCTGGTACCGGTGCTCACCGAAAAATCACTGTACAGTCTCAGGCTGGCGCATCTTACTTTTTGGTTAGCCGCTTGCGGTATTCCGTTATTGGTGTATGGATTTTATAAAATGGATATGGGCTGGCCGGCAAAATGGGGCGGCCGGTTGCTGTTGCTGGCAATACTGGTTTACGTGATAAACCTTTTCCGCAGTCTGCAGCACGGCAAGAAAATGAATGTACATGCCGTCTATATTCTTACAGCGGCACTCTGGCTGTTTATCACGGCCTTTCTCGGTCTTACACTGGTGTATAATTTCACAATACCTTTTTTGCCCCAGGACATACTGGCCTATCTGCCCCTGCATGCGCATGCCGGTATTATTGGTTGGTTTTTGCTGTTGATTATCGGGGTTGGATCAAGGTTGATTCCGATGTTCCTGATTTCGAAATACCAGCAACCCCGTTTGCTGTATGTTATTTATTTCCTGATCAACGGAGGATTGCTGTTTTACCAGCTTTCCTTTTTATGGCTGCCGGCAGCGCCGCTGCTGATTCCCGCCTGCCTGATCGGTACAGGGCTCTTCCTGTTTGTCTTCTATTGTATACAGGTTTTCAGACAACGGATACGGAAGCAGGTGGATGAACCAATGAAGATTTCGTTGTTGTCCGTTTCGATGATCGTATTGCCGTTATTAACTGTGTTAGTATTATCAGGGCGTTTGCTGTCCGGAGAGCATCAGTTAAAGACCGTACAACTTTACGGGTTTGTGATTTTTTTCGGATGGATAACCGCATTGATTCTTGGTATGACATTTAAGACCTTGCCTTTTATAATCTGGAATAAAGTCTATCACGAAAAAGCGGGTGTGGAGAAAACGCCGAATCCCAATGATCTGTACAATAAAAAACTCTTTGCGGTGATGGCGTTGATTTACCTGGCTGGATTTGTATTATTTTCGGCGGGTATTTTACTGGGAATGATCAGCCTGCTGCAGACTGGTGCAGTTTTGTTAACCGGCATGGCTTTCCTTTATTGTCTGAATGTATACCGGGTATGGAAACATAAACCTGTATGATGAATGTGATCAGCAACCATACGATGAATGCCACCATTGCGCTTGCCGCACTGGAACAGGTGATTGACCCGGAGATCGGGTTAAATGTGGTGGACCTGGGCCTGATTTATCAGCTTGATTTTGATGAAACGGAGAAAATTATTTATGTAACAATGACGCTGACTACTCAGTTTTGTCCGATGGGGGATACATTAACGGCGGCAGTGCGCCGGGTTTTGGAAAAGACATTCGGGGAAAGGCAGGTGCGGGTTGAACTTTGTTTTGATCCGCCATGGACACACGAGCGGATTTCAGAAGAAGGCAAACGGTTCTTGAATCAATAAACATGTTGAGTCTTACTTGTACCACGGCCATAAAAGCGGTTATTTACCTGGCATCCAAAACGGATACCGGGGAGAAAGCCGGCATACTGGAAATTGCAAAAGTGATCGGCGCCAGTGAGCATACTGTTGGTAAGCTGCTACAAACGTTGGTTAAAGCGGAAGTCATTAACAGCCTAAAGGGGCCCAATGGCGGATTTTATCTTACAAAAAAGCAAAAGAACCAGGCTTTATTGCCGGTTGTGGAAGCAATTGACGGAAAAGATGTGTTTAGGCGTTGCGGACTGGGATTCAGTAAATGTTCAGCCACGCATCCCTGTCCGATTCATAATGATTATAAGGAAGTACGGGATCGTTTTGAAACTATGTGCCGGCAACGGACTATCAATGATCTTTGCGTACCGGTAAACGACGGATTGGCCTATCTGTTCGGCTAATTCGTTAAATAGGCACCCGAAAACGTTTTAATTTTCGGGTGTTCGTCTTTTTTTTCCGAAATTTGTAATTGTGCAACTGAATTGTAGCCGGATGTGTTATTTACTCTCATCATGCCGCTGATTCTTTGTTGTTCATAGTGTTATTTTCTCCTCCTCTACTTTTTAATCAGTGAATATGATGAATACTTCTTCATTACACAGGTTTCATATACCTGTTATGGGATTAGCCTATACTATTGACAGCCCGGTTAAAGTAGCCCGGTTTGGTATTTCTTCCGTGATCTCCATTGTGGAAGACCGGCTGGTGGAAATGATGCGCAGCTATTACTATCCGCAGGCTGGCAGAGTTTATCAACCCATCACTACCGATCAGCCGGATTACCGGGCAAAACGGATCACCGATTACCTCAATCTCGTGAACAGTATCGTTGCCGGCCAAATGGACCGGTTGAAAAAAGCCGCTTTCGAAAAGGGGTCTGAACTCGTGACCTATTTTGAAATGTTGCCCGAAACATCCATGCTGAAAAAAGCATACCGGCAAATGACTGAGACTGCTGATCATGCGGAGAAGCGTAAGCTGGCTGACTATCTGCGTACCCAGGTAAGACCGGGTAGTATTGATGTGAACATCATGACTAAACTCGATCGCGAGAATAAAGACAGTCAGCACCAGGTGATCAAAGACGGTTCAGATGCGGTGGCGGCACTCCGGGGTTATGTGGAGAGTGATCTGACGAATTCCTCCATTGTATTTTCAGCAGGACTCAATCCCCGGTTGTTCAACTACATGGAGAATTGTCCGCAATTTGATATGCAGGAAGATGGAAGCTTTGCCAAGAAAGTGATTTTGAAAGTGAGTGATTATCGTTCGGCGCTCATACAAGGAAAATACCTGGCCAAAAAAGGGATCTGGGTGAGTGAGTTCAGGATTGAATCCGGACTGAACTGCGGCGGCCATGCATTTGCTACGGATGGTTACCTGCTGGGACCTATTATGGAAGAATTCAAAAACGGGAAACAGGAATTACTGGATTCCTTGTTTGAAATTTATAGTGCCGTTCAACTGAAGAAGAATGATCGTATCGTTAAAGATATTCCCCCTGTTCTTTTTTCAGTACAGGGTGGTATCGGTACTGCAGCTGAAGACCGATTCCTGCATACGCAATATGATATCAGTACAACCGGTTGGGGTTCCCCGTTCTTATTGGTGCCGGAAGCCACGACTGTGGATGCTGAAACACTCGGCTTACTGGCCGATGCAAATGCAGAAGATGTGGTACTCAGCCGCAAGTCGCCACTGGGTGTACGTTTCCATTACCTCAAAGGTACTACTGCAGACCGGGAAGTGAAGCAACGGGTATTGAATGGTCGCCCCGGTAGCCCCTGTACAGAAAAGCACCTGGCCTTTAATACGGAATTCACAGAGGAACCCATCTGTACGGCTTCCCGGAAATACCAGCAGTTGAAACTGGAACAACTGAAAGCAGCTAATCTTCCGGAAGCGGAATTCAACCGGCAGGTGGAAGAACTGCAGGATAAGGATTGCCTGTGTATCGGCTTGAGTAATGCTGCTTCACTGGTATACAATGTGCCGTTTATCGACAAACTCAAAGCGGTAAACATCTGTCCGGGTCCCAATATTGTGCATTTTTCCAAAGTGGTATCACTGAAAAAAATGGTGGATCATATTTATGGCCGAACGGAGAGTCTGACTAAGCCGGACCGTCCACATATGTTCATTGCAGAGTTGGGATTGTATATCGATTACCTGAAGGAAAAACTGGAAGAAGAACAGGCGAATGGCACCTTGGCCAAAAAGGCGAAATACTTCAATGAGTTTTACCTGAATCTCCGGAAGGGGATCGGCTACTACCGCGCTCACGCATCTCAACTGGATGATGGTACCAGTGAATTTGAACGCCAACTCAGTCGGGCAGAAACAGAACTGGATGTGCTGAATTACCAATACAGTATTGACAATAAATAAAACAAACGGTCAGCACTTACAAGCGAAGTAAGTGCTGACCGTTTTATTTTTTTCCTTTTACAGCTGTTCAAACTTCGCCTGGAAGAACCGCAGGTACTTCGGTTCATAAACCATTTTCAATCCCTTGATCTTATTGCGGCGTTCAAACACCCTGGCGGTGGACTCGGCGATCACATCCATATGCGCCTGTGTATATACCCGGCGCGGAATGGTGAAACGGACCAGTTCCAGTTTGGGATAATAGTTTTCGCCATTTGCTTTACGTCCGGCAGAGACAACACCCCGTTCCATGGTCCGTACACCGGAGTCGAGGTACACTTCGGCAGCTAAGGTTTGTGCAGGGAACTGATCCTGCGGAATATGCGGCAGGAATTTCTTCGCATCCACAAATATGCCGTGTCCCCCGATCGGTCTTACAATGGGTACGCCATAATCGATCATTTTCTCTCCGAGATAAATTACTTGTCCTACACGGGCATGAATATGGTCATCGTCCACACTTTCTTTAATACCGATGGCCATAGCTTCCATGTCACGTCCGGCCAGACCTCCATAGGTATGCAATCCTTCATACACCACTACCATGTTCCGGGCCTCTTCAAATACATCCCAGTCATTGATGGCGAGGAAACCACCGATATTCACCAGTGCATCTTTTTTGGCACTCATCGTTGCCCCATCGGTCAGGTTACAGATCTCTTTAACGATCTGCCGGATGGATTTTTTGGCATAGCCTTTTTCCCGTTGCTGAATGAAGTGTGCATTTTCTGCCACACGGGTCATATCGTGAATGATGCGGATGCCGTGTTTTTTGGTCAGGGCCCGTAGTTCTTTCAGGTTCTGGATACTGATGGGCTGACCGCCGGCCATATTTACACTGGTAGCGATACTGACATACGGAATTTTAGCCGCTCCATGTTTTTTGATCAGGGCTTCCAGTTTTTTCAGGTCCACATTTCCTTTAAAGGGGAATTCATTTTCTGAATCATGGGCTTCATCAATAATGATGTCTTCAAATTTACCACCGGCCAGTTCCTGGTGCAGCCGGGTGGTGGTGAAGTACATATTGCCCGGAATGATATCGCCTTTTTTGATCAGGATCTTAGAGATGATATTCTCGGCACCGCGCCCCTGGTGGGTGGGTACTAAATATTTATAGCCATAGATCTCCTGCACTACTTTTTCGAGGTGATAAAAATTGCGGCTGCCGGCATAGGCTTCATCGCCCATCATCAGTCCGGCCCATTGCTGATCACTCATGGCACTGGTGCCACTGTCGGTCAGGAGATCGATATATACATCTTCGGATTTTAATAAGAACGTGTTGAAACCAGCTTCTTTCATGGCTTTCCGGCGTTGGGCGGGCGTGGTCATTTTGATCAGTTCCACCATTTTGATCTTGTAGGGCTCGGCCCAGCTTCTTTTGATTATAGTACTCATTGTGTAAAGTTTATAGGTTGATAAGTTTAAATGTTGAAAAGCCTGCCTGCCGGCAAAGGCAGGTTGACAGGTCATCCTTCGGACTGTATCTGAGCTTTGTGCATCTTCATCGTTTACTCATTACTCATTATTCATTACTCATTCTGTTGGTTTAGTTGTTTAGTCGTTTAGAAGTTTAGCGGACTGGTGTGAGTTTGGCGGTAAAATGTCTCAGTAATTGGGTTTCTTCCGTTATGATCATTCCTTTCAGTTCATTCCGTTTATTAAATACCTCAATGATCACTTCGGCTACATAGTCGATATGACTTTGGGTGTATACCCGGCGGGGGATGGCGAGACGAACCAGTTCAAGCGTGGCCGGTATGAGTTTGCCTAGTTCATCATATTTGCCAAACATCAATGAACCGATTTCTACTCCCCGTATACCGCCTTCTTCATATAAGGCGCAGACCAATGATTGGCCAGGATACTGATCTACGGGTATATGGGGCAGAAAGGCTTTCGCATCGAGGTAGACCGCATGTCCGCCAGCCGGTTGCATCACCGGGACACCGGCATCGATCAGTTTGTTGGTCAGGTATTCCATGCTGCGGATGCGGTACTGGAGATAATGTTCATCCATGACTTCCTGCAAACCGATGGCGATCGCTTCCAGGTCACGTCCGGCTAATCCGCCATAGGTTGTAAAGCCTTCGGTGATGATGAGGAGATTGCGGCATTGTAAGGCGAGGTCTGCATTATTCATGGCCAGGAAACCACCAATATTCGCAAATGCATCTTTCTTGGCACTCATGGTGCAGCCGTCGGCATAGGAGAATATTTCACGGGCAATTTCCGGAACAGCTTTATTGGCATAGCCTTCTTCCCGGATCTTGATGAACCAGGCATTCTCAGCAAATCGGCAGGCATCGATGAACAGAGGGATTTTATATTCATCACATACTTTACGTACGTCCCGGATATTCTGCATGCTTACGGGTTGTCCGCCTCCGGAGTTGTTGGTGATGGTAATGATCACTAAGGGAATATTGGCCGCTCCTTTTTCTTCAATGGCTTTCCGAAGGGCGGGGATAGCCATATTGCCTTTGAACGGGGCTGGGGTGGAAGGGTGTTTGCCTTCTTCACAAACACAATCGATTCCTTCAGCACCGGAGAATTCGATATTGGCCCGGGTAGTATCAAACAGGGTATTGCTGATAAAGTACTTTCCTTTTCCGCCCAGCACGGTAAAGAGGATCTTTTCAGAAGCCCGTCCCTGGTGGGTAGGGATGATATACTCCATATTGGTGATACTCCGGACGGACTCTTCAAAGCGGAAAAAACTGTTACTGCCGGCGTAGGACTCGTCACCCATCATAATGCCGGCCCACTGGTTGCTGCTCATGGCACTGGTGCCGCTGTCGGTAAGCAGGTCGATCAGTACATCGCTGGCCTTTATGCGAAAGGAATTATAATCGGCTTCCTGGAGAATAGCCTGGCGTTCTTCTCTGGTCGTAAAATAGATCGGTTCCACCGATTTAATACGAAAGGGTTCAATGATTGTTTTCATTGCAAGCGTTTAGGCGGTCTGGACCGCGGATAATAAAAAGAGATGTTTGTAACGGGGTGTTACTGCACTAAGTAGGCTTGCGGATGATATTTTTCCAGATGAGGGGATTCATAAAAAAACCGCCCAAATGTAATCCGGGCGGTTCCTATTCTGTATGACTTTGATCAGACTCCAAACTGTTTCAGGTGGTGGTCAATATGTTTCCAGCCGGATCTGCTCCATTGTTCCTTCGTCATAAAACCAAAAACCGGGTGTTTTTTATCACTCAGGGCTGCTTCAGTGAACTGGCTGATCAGTTCAAGCAGTTTTGCTTTTTCCTGCTGGAAATTTCTTGGCGCAGCAACGGTGATATAGGTGGGATCGGTTGGTATTCCTTTTTTCCAGGGTTTTTCATCCCACAGTGTTTTCTTGAATAAGGGAAGGATCAGGTTCATTAAAAAACTTCCTTTGATAGTCCTGTGCCCGAGTGCTACTTCCAGCGGTTGTTGTAAATGTGCCAGCATCTGTGCCACATCCATCTTGCCCCACTGACGTTGTGATTCAGAAGTCAGTTTGTTGATCCGTTCAATGATCTCCAGTTTGGCAGCAGGATCGTATAGATTTTTGATTTCCATGTTGGTTGGTTTGAGTCCGAAAGATCGGAAAAAATCGTGAGTGGTGAGTAGTGCCCCAACCTTGTTAACCTATTAACTTTTCAACCTTTCAACCGCACCTCAACATATCCTCGGCAACTGTTCCCCCGTCAGATAATTCACCACTCTTCTGCCACCAATGCGGCTTTTGAGCAGGACTTTTCCGGGATGTTCGGTACCTGCTTCACCGATGATGGCAGCATTGGTTCCATTTACATCATTGCGTAACAGAGAGAGGAATTCATCAGCAATAGCCGGTTTTACCACCGCAATAAATAATCCTTCGTTGGCTACATACAAGGGATCCAGTCCCAGCATCTCACAGGCGCCTTCGACCTGTTCGTCAACCGGAATATTTTTCTGATCGAGTTCAAAGCCAAGTTGGGTGAGTTCAGCAATTTCATTTAATACTGATGCCACACCGCCGCGGGTGGGATCGCGCAGAAATTTTATATCATTTCCGAAGCGGTCGATCAGTTTCTCCACCGTATGATTCAGGTTCGCCGTATCGCTCTCGATCGTGGTCTCAAACTCCAGTCCCTTGCGTACACTCATGATGGCGATGCCATGTGTGGCGATATTACCACTGATGATCACTTTATCTCCCGCTTCAATCCGGTTATGATGGATGCTGGCCTTCGGGTGAATTTTCCCGATCCCCGAGGTATTAATAAAAATTTTATCGCCCTTGCCTTTTTCCACCACTTTGGTATCGCCTGTCACGATCCGGATATTGGCTTTATCCGCTGCAGCTTTGATGGTGGAGAGGATCTCCCAGAATTCGGTCATCGGCAATCCTTCTTCAATGATAAATGCCAGAGACAGATACTGCGGAATCGCTCCGCACATCGCCAGGTCATTCACCGTGCCATTGATGGCCAGTTCGCCGATATTGCCACCGGGGAAAAAAGCGGGGGTGATCACATAACTGTCGCTGCTGAATGCCACTTTCCCGTGTAGTTCGAAACTGGCGCCATCGTGTTGCTGATCGAGTAAATCATTTTTCAGGATATCAAAAACCCCGCTCTGCAAAAGTTTATGCGTGAGCAGTCCGCCACTGCCATGCCCGAGGGTGATCACATCAAAATCAAATTTCGGCATGGGGCAGGAGAGTTGCATAATCATTAGTTTAAAAGAAAATATTGAAACTTAAGCGGGCAAATAACGGGGTTCCGGGGGTGAAATGAATTTCAGAAACTGATGCTGGTTCATTTTGCAAACGGCTCTCCGTATCAAACTGGGTTTCTTTCCATTTTGTATTAAAGAGATTCTGTACAGAGATGCCCGCTTCCCATTTCTTTTTGGTGTAATTGATCGCGGCATCTGTTACAAAATAACCAAGTGCTACCACTGAATTATCTTCATTGGCCGGACGGTCACCCATATAGCGGTAACGCAGACTGCCATTCCATCCCTGCTCTTTACGATAAGTAATGCCACCCACACTGGTAAAGCGGGGAGCCAATGGAAGATAGCTTTCGGATTTGGCTACATGCAGGGCCCTGGGGTCGGTAAGACTGATATCCATATCCGCATAGAGATTCCTTCCCATTTGATAACGCAGGGAGAGGTCCCAACCGATTCTTCTTGTTTTACCACCGGGTTCAACCACGCCTTCGTCGCCCACATACACAAACTCCTGTTTCATCCACAAGTACCAGATGGCGGATTGAAGCACGGCTTTTTTGCCCAGTTTGAAAATACCACCGAAATCACTGCCCCAGGCCGGAGTGACTACTTCTTTGCCATTTTGTTGTACCGCAACACGGGTATCATTGCTGTGAAAGCCCTGTCCATTATACCAGTAGAGCTGTACTTTTTCATTGATCCGGTAGTTTACATTGAATTTCGGACTTACTATCAAGGAAGAAGACGACTTCATTTGGTTGCTCAGCAGATCTTCATATTTGTTGGCAAACTGATCGGCCCGGATGCCGGCGGTAATATCCCAACGGTTATTAAGGAATAATTTTTCCTGGACAAAGAGTCCGGTATTCAGTTCGTTGATATTGCCGTGCATCATGGCCTCCGTTACCTGTGACCTGTTTTTGGTACGGGATAATTCAATGTTATTGATATCGTCATACCTGAGCTGCAGACCACTGCTGAACTGCGCTTTCTTGTTGGCGAAGTGATGATCCATTTGCCAGTTCAGGTTATAACCGAAAATATTACGTCCTTCTTTCTGGCGGATCTGATCACCATTGACCGGATCTTCTTTGAAAAAAGTAAAGTTGGAGTACAACTCAAAGTTGTACCGTGAATAGAAAAGCTGGTTGCGCAACGTGCTGCCATTTCCCAGCCGGGTCACCATTTCAGCAGAGGCATTATAGCGGCTGGTGTTACCACCTTCTTTATCATCAATGGCTCCATAGAAACCGATCGTGCCATCTGCCACAGCACGGTCCGGGATCTGTCCACTGGCATTCCATTTACTGCTCAGTCCGCTGATCAGCGCCGTGAGTGAACTGTTTTTACTGATCTGACCATGGTATTTTAATATCCCATTGAAGCGGCTGAAATCCTGCGGGCTGTCAAAATAACCCTGGGTGAATGATCCCTCTGCACCGAGATAAAGACTTTGATTTTTTGAAGTAGCCTCTTTCTTTAAAAGGTTGAGACCGGTAATGGCCCGAAGAGTATTGAATTGTCCGCCTTCTAACTTGAAAAAGTTAGTGGGCAGGAAATTTTTTGTCTTGAATGCCACATAGCCTGCCGTAGTGAGATTGCCCCTGTCGGCATAATAGGGGCCTTTATTGAAGTTTACTTTTTCAATCAGTTCGGGTATTACAAAGTGCAGATCGGCATATCCCTGACCATGAGCATGACTCACCATATTCACCGGTAATCCATCCACACTCAGGTTGATGTCGGTGCCATGATCGAGGTCGAAGCCACGGAGAAAGATCTGTTCGGCCTTGCCTCCACCGGCGTGCTGACCAATAAATAGCCCGGGCACCAGCCGGAGTACTTCCTGTGAGTTCAGTACCGGGCGCAGGTGAATATCCAGTTCGCTGATGGATTTGAAAATACCTGATTTGGCGGAAGCCCGGATCATAACATCATTAAGAGTGGTGATACGGGGGGATAAATAAATATTCGTGTTGTTCAGACTATGGGGGTTAATAACCCGGGTTTCATATCCGATGGCGGATAGGAGCAGGACTGTAGCGGTATCGGATAACCGTGTCAACGAAACATAGCCGTTTTCATCCGACAATTCACTGAAACTGAAATCCGGCGTATAGACAGATACATCAGCCACGGGGGTTTTGCTGCTTTCACTCAGTATGTATATTTCCTTTCCGGGTCGTTGCGCAGCGATAGTTCCGCTGAAAAACAGGAGGAAAACGAAATATAATCTTTTGGTCATATACAATTTGTTACGATTCAGTGGTAACCGTGGCCGACGAATAATGGTAATACGCCGCACAGGCCCCTTCACTACTCACCATCGGTGCCCCCAGGGGGTGCTCGGGTTTGCAGTGTGTGCCAAAATTCGGGCACTGGAATGGTTTTTTCAAACCTTTCATAATATCACCGCTGATACAGGAGGGGTTTTCCTGGGCGGTGGGGATATCGATATTAAATTTAACCCTTGAATTATATTGTTTATACCGGTCGTTCACTTCATAACCACTCTGTGGAATGGTCCCAATACCCCGCCACATCCGGTCACTCACAGCAAAAACTTCTTCCATTGTCTGTTGCGCCATCCGGTTGCCTTCCCTTTGTACATAGCGGGTGTACTGATTCTCCAGTTTGTATTCGCCGTTTTCCAATTGCTGCACCGCCATCAATATGCCCTGCAACAGATCCACCGGTTCAAAACCCGTGATCACCACCGGCGTTTGGTATTTCTCCACTACGGGATAATATTCCTCCGTACCCATGATGGTACACACATGTCCTGCCGCCAGGAAGGCATCGATCTGATTTTCCGGATCACCTAATATTGCTTCCATCGCAGGAGGCACCAACACATGCGAAGCAAGGATACTGTAATTGTGTACGCCCGATTTAGCGGCATGCACAATACTCAGTGCATTTGCGGGGGCAGTAGTTTCAAAGCCAACGGCAAAAAATACGACTTCCTTATCCGGATTTTGTTTTGCCAGTTCCACGGCTTCCAGTGGTGAATAAAGAATACGCACATCCGCTCCTTCTGCTTTTGCTTCAAGCAGGCTTTTATGTGAGCCCGGGACCCGGAGCATATCGCCAAATGAACAGATAATGGTATTGGGTTGTCTGGCTAACCAGATTGCTTCATCAATAATACTGACCGGGGTTACGCAGACCGGGCAACCGGGCCCATGCACCATAGTTATTTTTTCCGGCAACATGTCCAGTATCCCGTTTTTCACGAGACTATGCGTCTGCCCGCCGCAGATTTCCATGATCTTCCATGGCTTTGTGGTTACCTGGTGTATTTGTTCCAGGTATTGTTTTACCAGTTCAGGATCGCGGTATTCGCTGAGGTATTTCATGTAAGTTGATGTTTTGAATTAAGTGAGTGGTGAGTTGTTATTGGTGAGTAGTGAATGGTGAGTGATGAGCCGAGTGTGAGTACTCACTACTCACCACTTACTACTCACTAATTTCATCCATTTCCCCCATCGCCTTCAGATATTCAAACGTTTGTCTCGCTTCTTCCTCATCCACTTTGCCAATGGCTACGCCAACATGCACAAGCACGTAATCGCCAACCTGGGCTTCGGGGACCATGGAGAGGTTGACTTCTTTGGTGATGCCGCCGAAGGAGACTTTGCCCTGGCGGAATGTATCATCTAACTGACCGGTGATGGATAATAACTTACCCGGAATGGCTAAACACATAAGTTGATTTTTGTTAATGATTAATTAGTATTTCTTTAGTTGAATATTGGATTGACTCCTTCTCCATCAGCGCGGCAAAAGCCAGCTGACCAAATCCGATGCATTCGTCGTTGGGGCTCAGTTGCTGATGAAAATACAAGATAAATTCATCCTGAAGCAGTTCCTGAATCAGCCCGTGGAGCAGTGCATTCTGAAATACTCCTCCGCTGAATGCCAGTTTCCGTACACCCGCACGTACTGCCACATGCCTGATCAGCATAACCAGTGATACAAATACTTTCCGTGCTATTAAATTGGTGTCCGTCTCATTACGGATATCCTGTATCAGTTCTTCCAGCATTGTTGTCCAGTCCAGTCTGTTTTTATTGATCGCAACCGGATAATACTCCATCGAGGAGGATTGACATTTTCTGGCTGCTACTTCAAGTTTCATAGCGGCTTCTCCCTCATACGTATTAAAGGATTGCAGTTTCAATAAGGCAGCTATACCATCCAGTAGTCTTCCCATACTGGAGGTAAGCAGGGGCTGTTGCTGTTGAAGCAGTTTGATATAAAACTCGCGTTCCCGGGCAGTAAAGAGCTCTTTGATCATCATCAGCTGATCCATATTGTTCCGCAGGAGGGAGACGGCACTGACCCGTGGTTCTTTACTCATTTTATCGCCCAGCAGTTGCGGAAAATAATCCAGGTGCATATACCGTTCAACAGCGCCTTCTTCCAGCAGGAAGAATTCGCCGCCCCAAATCTGGCCATCATCGCCATAGCCGGTTCCATCCCAGATAACGCCTAATATTTTTTCCTCGGTATTCAGCAGTTCATTTTCTGCCAGTACCGCTGCAAAATGCGCTTTGTGATGCTGAACCCTGATCAGTGGTATACCGGCTTCCTCTGCCATTTCTTCCCCGCGGATGGAAACATCATAATTGGGGTGACTGTCCACCAGTATTTTTTCCGGCGTTACCTGTGTCAGTTGCAGCAGGTGCGTGAGTGTATAATTGAAACTGATCTGTGATTCATAGGTTGACTGATCACCCAGGTATTGACTTACGTATACATTCTGCCCTGCACTGAGGGCAAATGCGCTTTTTAATTCAGCGCCCATGGCCAGCGTATTTTGTGTAAGCCGGAAAGGAACCGGAAAATAATTCGGTGCCATACCTCTCGAACGACGGAGTATAATCGGGGACTGACTTTGTTCATCAAACTGGATGACACTGTCGTCCTGCGGGGTTACAATATCCCTGTCGAAGCTGACAATATAATCGGCAAACCCGGTCAGCCATAACAGGGCATCTTCATCCGTATAAATAATGGGCGAACCACTGAGATTACCGCTTGTTGCAACCAGTGGTTTGTTCCAGGCCTCCATAATCAGGGCCAGCAAAGGTGTATAAGGGAGCAGGACGCCGATTTTATCAAGTCCCGGTGCTATCTGTTCGGTACAGAGTCCTGTGCCGGTTTCTTCTTTCAGCCGGCAAAGTACAACCGGCGATATTTTCCCGGTTAACGCATTCTTTTCGGTTGCTGAAACAAGAAGGTCCGCTTCAGCCATTTCTATTGAAGGATACATTACGGCAAACGGTTTTGCCGGCCGTTTTTTCCTGTCACGCAGTGTTGCAACGGAATAATATTTTGTGGCATCACAGAGCAGAAGATAACCGCCAATCCCTTTTACAGCAATGATATGGCCATGGCGCAGGGATTCCTGCAGGATCAATAAAATTCCTTCCGGGTCTTTACATATTTCCACCCCGTTATTATCAAACAGGTGCATGGGAATTGAACAGTCCGGGCAGGAATTGGTCTGGCTGTAATGCCGGCGATTATAAATGTCTGCATATTCTTTTTCGCAGGCGGGGCACATCTGTAATGCCCGCATGGTTGTATTTTCCCGGTCATAGGGTAGCCCGCTGATGATGGAGTAACGCGGGCCGCATTCAAGGCAGGTTGTAAAGGGGTATTGGTAACGTTTATCAGCCGGATCGGAAATTTCTTTCCGGCAGTTGCCGCAAAGCGCAATGTCGGGAGTGAGTAATAAATCCGGTTGCGCGGAAGGGTTACTCGGACGGATCTCAAACTCCGTAAATCCGATAAACGGAATTTCTTTTATTTCATGTGAACGGATCAGGGCATTGTCCGGTTGCTGACTGATCAGCAGTTTGTAAAATTCAAACACTTTATCCATTGACGCCGAGCATTCGATATGTACGCCGTCATTGCCGTTGGTTACCCAGCCCTTTATATCCAGTTTATCAGCCAACCGGCTTACAAAGGGCCGGAAACCGACACCCTGTACCAATCCGCCAATATGGATATGATAACTGTACATAAAAGCCGTTTATTCGGGTGCTATACGCTTTGAGGAAGCAGTACTTTTTCTTTGAGCCACTGGTACCACTGTGGCAGTCCTTCGCCGCTGGTACAACTGACTTCAATAAATTGAAGATCCGGATTTACCTGCCGGGCGTATTCCTTTACTTTTTCCATACTGAAAGGAACATAGGGCAGCAGGTCCGTTTTATTGATCACACATACGGTGGATGTATGAAACATGTCGGGATACTTGATGGGTTTGTCATCTCCCTCGGTAACACTGATGATCACCACGCGTTCTTTTTCGCCCAGGTCGAACATGGCCGGACAGACAAGGTTGCCGACATTTTCTATAAACAGAATGGAATTTTCAACCGGTTTCATTCCCTGCAGCGCATGTAAAATCATATGTGCATCAAGATGACAGCCTTTGCCGGTATTGATCTGGGCTACTTTAGTGCCGGTGGCATGGATGCGGTCCGCATCGCGGGAGGTTTGCTGATCGCCTTCAATTACATAACAGGTGAACTGATCTTTCAGGTCTGTCAGGGTTCTCTCCAGCAAGGATGTTTTGCCGGAGCCGGGTGAACTCACCAGGTTCAGGGCCAGAATATTTTTTGCATCAAAATAACCCCGGTTGCGTTGCGCCAGGAGATTATTTTCGTAGAGTACGTCTTTTTCTACTTCCACAATGGTTTTACTGTGGGAATGGCCATGTCCATGGCTATGCGTATGGTCATGGGTATGATCATGAGAATGATCGTGGTCTTCGCCGATCTGCCTGATAGAAGAAGAGGCATTCGCATCACATCCGCAGGTTGCACACATAATAGATTGTTTTTTGGTTATTGTTTCAATTGATCACCAGGGATTTTACCCGGAGTTCTTTTCCTTTTTGTATGCTGATAAAATGATGGCCGCATACCGGGCAGGGCTCATACAGTTGCTGCATCGGGAAAAGGGCATCACATTCCATACACAAACCTTCTCCCGGTATTTCATTGATTGTTCTTTTCGCGTTTTCCAGCAAGGTGGAACGCACAGCCTGCTGCCAGGCAAAATCAAAAGCCGGCATTTCAATACCGCTCAGGGTACCGATCTCCAGTTCAATTTCATCCACCTGTGAGGCATTGTGCTTTGCTGATTCCTTTTCAGTAATATCAATGATGCTCATCACGATGGATAACTCGTGCATGGCTTATTTTTTTGAAGCCGCCGTACGGTAACGCTTAAAGAGCAACAGGCCGATTGCTACTACTGCCAATGCTGCCAGTGCATGTTCCGGTTCTACGAAATAGTGCTGGATGGTAAATCCATGGGTATGTCCATGACCTTCATGTGCCAATGCACTCAGGGATGCTGAAACAGCAGCCAACAACAGGAAGTATTTTTTCATATCGGCAAAATTTCTTGTTACCAATATTAGCCAATGAAAATAATTCACTGCCTGACTTTTGTCATAGAAATGTCTGACAGAAGTCAGGCTCAGGAGAAATCAGAATCAATAACTATGTTCCGTCAATTTCCCCATTCTTCACGGCTGCTTGCCATAAATAACGATTCATGGACAACCCCAATGTTCCAACAGCCCCTACTTATTTAGAGGAGTTTAAACGAAAAGGATATTCCCGCGCGGATTTTCTGAAATTCTGTACACTGATGGCTGCTTATCTCGGATTGGAGAATTCTTCCACTGCCCAGGTAGTACAGGCCATGTCCACCAAGCCAAGGCTCCCGGTGATCTGGCTGCATTTCCAGGAATGTACCTGCTGCAGTGAGTCTTTTATCCGTTCTTCTCACCCGATTGTAGCAGATGTATTACTGGATCAGATATCCCTTGATTATTCTGAGACGCTGATGGCTGCATCGGGTCACCAGGCAGAAGAGGCCATGAAGAATACCATGACCAAGTACAAAGGAGAGTATATTTTATGTGTGGAAGGAAGTGTGCCTACTGCCGCTGATGGAGTTTACTGCATGATCGGTGGAAAGACCTCCATGCAAATTCTGGAGGAAGCAGCTGAAGGAGCGAAAGCCGTGATAGCATGGGGCAGTTGCGCCAGCAATGGTTGTGTGCAGGCTGCCAAACCGAATCCGACATCCGCCACCCCGATTCATAAATTGCTGAAAGGGAAGCCCGTAATAAAAGTACCCGGATGTCCGCCAATCGGCGAGGTTATGGCCGGGGTGATTGTACATGTGGTGACTTTCGGTCGTCTGCCTGAACTGGATGGTTTGGGTCGTCCGAAAGCTTTTTACAGCAAACGCGTGCACGACACCTGTTATCGCCGTCCGTATTATGATGCCGGTCTGTATGTGGAAAGTTTTGATGATGAAAATGCGAAGAAAGGGTATTGCCTGTACAAAGTGGGTTGTAAAGGACCGTCTACTTATAATGCCTGCGGCGTTACGAAATGGAACAACGGCGTCAGTTTCCCCATCCAATCCGGTCACGGCTGCTTTGGTTGCAGTGAAGAGAATTACTGGGACAATGGCCGTATTTATGAAAGAGCTTCGGCTTTCCCGGGATTTGGTATCGAGTCTACTGCTGATACTGTAGGTAAGGTAGCCCTGGGCGTAACTGTTGGTGCGTTGGCCGCTCATGCGGTGATGACCAATGTGCGCAAGAAAAAACTGATCAAAGGGCTCGAGAAAGAAGGTAAGGAAAGTGAGCAGGAATTGAAGGAGTAAAAAAAATTGTTGGTGAAAACACCAACAACACATGCACGCTGTTGGTGCTTTCACCAACAGCTCTCATTATTCACAACCCAAAAAATAATCAATGAGTACAAGAATAGTTGTAGATCCGGTAACCAGGATCGAAGGACACTTAAGAATAGAAGCCGATATTGAAAATGGCAAAATCAAGGATGCTTATAGCAGCGGTACCATGGTACGTCTGCTCGAAGAGATTCTCCGCGGACGTGATCCGCGTGATGCATGGGCTTATGTAGGCCGTGTATGCGGTGTATGTACTTCTGTACACTCTCTTACTTCTGTACGGGCGGTGGAAGACGCGTTGGATATTGTTATTCCGCCTAATGCGGAACTGGTACGGAATATTATGTTCTGCGCTCAGTATATGCATGACCATGTGGTGCATTTTTACCACCTGCATGCCATGGACTGGGTGGATGTGGTGAATGCGTTGAAAGCTGATCCGAAAAAAACATCAGAACTGGCCCAGAGTATTTCCAACTGGCCCAAATCCTCACCCGGTTATTTCAGTGATCTGCAGAAGCGGATAGGTAAGTTCGTGGAAAGCGGACAGCTGGGTATTTTCAGCAATGGTTACTGGGGTCACTCCGCGTATAAGCTGCCAGCTGAAGTAAACCTGATTGGCCTGGCACACTATCTCGAAGCACTGGAATGGCAGAAAGAAATCGTGAAAGTGCATACCATTTTTGGCGGTAAAAATCCGCACCCCAACTATCTCGTTGGCGGTATGGCTTGTGCCATCAGTACAGATGATGTGAGCGGACTGAATGCGGAGCGACTCGCTTATGTGGAGCAGTTGTTGAAACAAGGAAAGGAATTTATTGAGCAGGTATACATTCCCGACCTGATGGCGATCGCTTCCTTCTATAAAGACTGGGGCGCCATTGGAGGTGGATTGGGTAATTATATGTCATATGGTGATCTGCCCTGGAACGGTTACCGCGATACATCTTCCTATAAATTCCCGGCAGGTGCCATCCTGAATAAGGATATCAGTAAGGTAATGGAAGTGGATCTGCGTAAAGACGATGAAGTACAGGAATTCATAGATAATTCCTGGTATGAATACAAAGGCAAGGGCGGTTTGCATCCATGGAAAGGAGAAAGCAAAATAAAATATACCGGACCCAAACCTCCGTTTGAAAACCTGGATACCAGCAAAGCATATAGTTATCTGAAAACACCGAGGTGGAAAGGGAATGCGATGGAAGTCGGACCATTGTCCCGCGTACTGGTAGGTTATGCCAAAGGAAGAGAAGAATTTAAAGAAGTGGTGGATAAGGCACTGACAGACCTGAATGTACCGGTAACGGCACTCTTCTCCACACTGGGCAGAACAGCGGCCCGCGGACTGGAAAGTACGCTGGTGGCGCAATGGGGAATTGATTTCTTCAATCAGCTGATTGATAATATTAAGAAAGGTGATACCCGTATGGCAGATTCATCCAAACGGGATCCGTCGAAATGGCCGGCCAAAGCATTGGGTGTAGGGCATGCTGAAGCGCCCCGTGGTGCACTGGCCCACTGGATCAATATTGAAGATGAGAAAATTGCCAATTACCAGTTGGTTGTGCCCACTACATGGAATGCTTCTCCAAGGGATGCGAAGGGGCAGGTATCGGCCTATGAAGCCGCTTTGCGGGATACCCCGATTGCCGACCTGAAGCAACCGGTGGAGATTTTAAGGACCATTCACTCCTTTGATCCCTGCCTGGCCTGCGCGGTGCATCTGTATGATGAGGAAGGAAAACATATCAGCCGTATCAGTGTGCTCGGCGATTAACCTTAAAATTCAACCTGTATGGCAAACGAAGTAATCGTACATAAAGTACATAAACTGCGCCGGGTCTATGTATGGGAACAACCCGTACGGATTTATCACTGGCTCAATGCCCTGGTCATTCTTGTGTTGATAGCCACCGGATTCTTTATAGCGGATCCCCTCGCTATCAGCAGTTCCAAAGAAGCGGCCAATCAGTTCACCATGGGCTGGGTGCGTATGATCCATTTTATCGCTTCCTATATTTTCTTTTTTAATTTCCTGTTCCGCATCTACTGGGGATTTGTGGGAAATAAATATGCCAACTGGAAACAGTTCATTCCCACTTCCGGCCGTTTTTTCAAAGAAATGTGGCAGGTATTCAAGATGGATATCCTGATGCTGCGGGGAAAAGAACACATGAGTGTGGGCCATAACGCGATGGCCGGCTTTATCTATTTCTTCACCTTCCTTGCTTTCCTGGTTCAGTGTCTTACCGGTTTCGGGCTGTATGCCTCCATGAGTACCAGCTGGTGGTTTCCGAAAATGTTTGCCTGGGTGCCGGCCATGTTTGGTGGTGATTTCTTCCTGCGTGAAGTACATCATGTTACAACCTGGTTCTTTATTGTGTTTACGGTGATACATGTTTACCTGGTATTTTATCATGACTATGTGGAAGGACGGGGTGAAATGTCCAGCATGGGTGGCGGCTGGAAGTTTATTGAAGAAGAAGTATTTGATAAAGGACTGGATACGCCAAATGAACCTTCTCCAAAATCATAAATTATGGAAGACAGACTGCTGATCATGGGTGTGGGAAATTACCTGATGGGAGACGAAGGAGTAGGGGTGCATGCCGCGCAAAAACTGCTCTCATCCGGATTGCCTGAATATGTCGATGTGGTGGATGGCGGTACAGGTGGGTTTCACCTGCTCGAGTATTTTGAAAAATATAACCGGGTCATATTAGTGGATGCCACACTTGACGGACAAAAAGCCGGAACTATCCGGCTGATCAAACCGAAATACGCGGCGGATTTTCCCAAATCCATGAGCACCCATGATATCGGGTTACGCGATATGGTGAATTCGCTGCAACTGCTGGATAAAATTCCGGAGATGTATTTGTTTGTGGTGAGCATCGAATTTATCCAGCAACAGGGTGTGGAAATGACTGATGAAGTGGAAGCGGCTATGCCGGAACTGCTGAACCAGGTCACGGAGCTGGCTATGAAATTGTCGCCTGCACAGGCTGCAGTATGAAACATGTTGATGTTAGCTTCAACATGTTTCATATCTGACCCTTTTCCAGAAATCCAAATTCATCAATGCCGGATGTATAAAATCTGGCCGATGAAAAATAATAGTCTTCCGGATTCTTGCAATAACCCTTTTTAACAGGATTATTATGAATGTATTGAAGTTTCTGTTGATAAACAGTGGGCGTCCATAATGCCTTGCTCCAGGAATTTCTTTCCCAAAGCTGATATTGCCTGTCTTTTGCATCTACACGGAATCGTTCAAGAAAAGCCGGATCGTTTTTTTGTAAAAGAAATTTAATCTGTTGTCCGGTGTATCGCAGGAAATCCCGTTGAACATTTTCAGGCTTATGGCCCGTTTTCATTTTCCAGATTAGATGGATATGATTTGGCATCAAAACAAAAGCATGCATACTGATACGCTCTTGTTCTGTCAGAAAACGAAGGCTGGATATAACAATCTCTTTATGTGCATCTTCCTTAAGAAGGGGTTTCCACCACAGATTTGTGGCAGTAAAAAACTGCGGGCATTCAGGTCTGGTAACTGTCATGCGGCAATCTACCAGCCTTGCTCATTTCCAGTATGGGATTTTGACGGCATCACGATTTTTTTTTCCGCCCCATCGTTGGTGTTATCACCAACGATTTCACCCCATCGTTGGTGTTTTCATCCTCCCATCGTTGGTGTTATCACCAACGATACAAACCAGTTTTGTTGGTGATAACACCAACAAAACGAACCCCTCTCAAAGACTTGAGAGGGGTTCTATCGGATTATAGTGAGTGAGAAAACTGCACGCTTATTGTTGGTGTTCTCACCAACTGCCTATTGTTGGTGTTCTCACCAACAATACTACTTCTTCACTTTCCGGGGTGTCTCAATCGCAGCCTGTGCCGCAGCCAGACGGGCGATGGGTACACGGAAAGGAGAGCAGCTGACATAGTTCATGCCGATACGGTGACAGAACTTCACGCTTTCAGGATCACCTCCATGTTCGCCGCAGATACCAACTTTCAGGTTCGGCTTATTGATACGGCCTCTTTCTGTACCTACTTTGATCAGCTGACCGATACCTTCCTGGTCGATGGTCTGGAACGGATCATCCGGGAGTATCTTCAGGTCAAGATATTTCGGTAAGAATCCACCGATATCATCGCGGCTGAAACCAAAGCTCATCTGGGTGAGGTCATTGGTACCAAAGCTGAAGAAGTCGGCCACATTCGCCATATATTCTGCACGCAGCGCAGCTCGTGGAGTTTCGATCATGGTACCATATAGATACGGGATCTTCTTCATGTTGAATTTTTCGCATACTTCTTTATACACCTGGTCCACGATTTCTTTCTGATGACGCAGTTCATGGGCGATAACCGTTACAGGCACCATGATTTCGGGGAATGCTTTTTTACCGGCTTTCAGCAATTCGGCCGTGGCTTCGAAAATGGCCCGTACCTGCATCTCAGTAATCTCCGGATAGCTGATTCCCAGGCGTACGCCACGGTGACCAAGCATCGGGTTGTTTTCATGTAAAGCCAGTACCCTTCTGTTGAGCATACCCATACTGATACCGAGTTCTTTGCTCAGCTGACGGAGTTTCTCTTTATCATGAGGAACGAATTCATGCAGCGGGGGATCGAGCAGGCGGATCGTTACCGGGTGACCTTTCATTACGGCCAGGGTATTCTTCACGTCTTTCTTCACGTATTTGAACAGGCCGTTCAACGCTTCTCTTCTTTCTTTTTCGGTTTTGCTCACGATCATTTTGCGCAGCTGGAAGAGGGGTTCTTCGCTTCCTTCTCCATAGAACATGTGTTCTGTACGGAAGAGACCGATACCTTCGGCGCCGAATTTTACAGCATGGGTGGCATCCAGTGGTGTTTCCGCATTGGCGCGTACACCAATCTGTTTGAATTTATCCACCAGTTTCATCAGGTCTTTGTATGACTGGTTCTTGTCGATATCAATATCCACCAGGGCCATACTGCCTTCGTATACGGTACCTTTTGTACCATTCAGACTGATCCAGTCTCCTTCTTTTATTACCACACCATTCTTTGCGTGGAAATTCTTCGCTTCCGCGTGAATTTCGATATCACCGCAACCTACGATACAGCATTTACCCCAGCCACGTGCCACCAGGGCCGCGTGTGAAGTCATACCGCCTTTAGTAGTGAGGATGGCTTGTGCTTTATGCATACCGTCCACATCTTCAGGAGACGTTTCTTCACGTACCAGGATTACTTTCTCTCCTTTGGCCGCCCATTCCACAGCTTCAGCGGAAGAAAATACCACACGGCCTTTGGCTCCACCGGGACCTGCAGGCAGGCCTTTGGCAATCACAGGTGCCGTTACTTCAGCTTTAGGATCCAGCATGGGGAGCAGGAGTTCCACCAGCTGATTGGGGCCTACACGCATCAACGCGGTTTTGGCATCAATCAGTTTTTCTTTCACCATTTCAGTGGCCATACGAACAGCGGCTACGCCATTCCGTTTACCCACGCGGCATTGCAGCATGTACAGTTTGCCTTTTTCAATGGTAAATTCAATATCCTGCATATCGTGATAGTGTTTCTCCAGGCGGCGCTGAATGGTAAACAGCTCTTTGTATTGAGCCGGCATCAGTTTTTCCAGCGTGGTGAAATGTTCACTTTGCGCATTTTTTGAATATTCATTCACAGGAGCGGGCGTCCGGATACCGGCCACCACATCTTCTCCCTGTGCATTTACAAGGTATTCACCATAGAAGTGATTTTCACCATTACCGGGGTTACGGGTAAATGCCACACCGGTGCAGCTTCCTTCGCCCATATTACCAAATACCATGGCCTGTACGTTTACCGCGGTACCCCACTCATGCGGGATCTTTTCAATACGACGGTATTCAATAGCGCGCTTGCCATTCCAGCTGGCGAATACGGCACCCACACCGCCCCACATTTGTTCCCAGGGATCATCGGGGAATTCTTTGCCCAGCACTTTCTTCACTGTTTTCTTATAGTCCTTCACCAGTTCTTTCAGTTCATCGGCTGTAAGGTCTGTATCACTGGCATATCCTCTTGTATGTTTAATATGCTCCAGTTTTTCATCCAGTACTTTACGGATGCCTTTTCCGCCTTTGGGCTCAATGCCGGCGGCTTTTTCCATCACCACATCCGCATACATCATAATCAGACGACGGTAAGCATCATACGCAAAACGTTCGTCACCACTCTGGGCGATCACCCCTTTGATTGTATTTTCATTCAAGCCAACATTCAACACGGTTTCCATCATTCCGGGCATGCTCTTGCGGGCACCGGAACGAACGGAGAGTAATAACGGGTTTTTCTCATCACCGAATTTTTTACCGGTAATTTTCTCCATTCTTTCCATGGATTCTTTTACCTGGGCGTTCAGGGTTTTGGGGTACGTCCTTTTATTAGCATAGTAATACGTACAGACTTCAGTTGTTACTGTAAATCCGGGGGGAACAGGTAATTTCAGATTGGGATGTCCTGCCATTTCAGCCAGATTCGCACCTTTGCCTCCCAGCAGGTTTTTCATTGACTCGTTGCCGTCGGCCTTGCCGCCGCCGAAAAAGTATACATACTTTCCGGTTTTTGTTTTTGTTGCCATAGTTATATAAGCTTTTATGCCCTGCATAGTTAGCGCTTAATCAGGGCGCTGCGGGGGACACAGGTCAGCGGAAACACTGATTCTTGTCAAGGAATTGTAAAAAAAAAGCTGAGTCCTGTCGGGTACTCAGCTTCAGTATCAATGATATGTGTATTCAGCCCTTGAATTCGTAATAAGGCACTTCATCATGACTCTCCGCTTCTTTCTGCAGCCAGTAAGCCTGGGTGACCACATGCCCGTTTTTTGTTTTCAGCAGCCGGCCGAAAATTGCATTGGTGGTATTGAAGGTATAATCCGTTACACCCACAGTAAACGTGGATGGGGGCGGAGGTGGTGCCGGGGCTTCCACAGGAGCTTCTCCTTCCACGGGCTTGTCCGCCGTAGCTTTAGCGGAGGCGGGTGCTGCTTTCGGGGCAGGACTGGGAACGGCTACAACCGTATACCCATTGGCTTCCAGCAGCTCTTTAATAAAAGCCAGTCTTTCCGCACTCACACTCTTTTCCACGATGCCGCATTTCACACCGTCCAGTTCTTCAAATTCATGATTTTTATTTATCGCCATACTCTCGTTGGTTGAATCCCGTTTGCGGGAAGATTATTTTAACGTATATATATAATCGTAAATCCAGCTCAGCATACCCGTAATCACGATACCCGCTCCGCATATCAGCAGTCCCAGCCGTACAGGCGCACTGATGGTTACCGGTTCTACCGGGTTGTCATTTTTATCCATAAACACCGCCCTGATTACCCGCAGGTAATAGTATAAAGAAACGATCAGGTTAAGCGCCACTACAATAATAAACCAGTAATTGGCATTAGCGCTACCGGCCGTGATCAGGAATAATTTACCAAAGAATCCCGCAGTAGGCGGAATGCCGGCTAATGAGAAAAGGGACAGTGCCAGGATCCAGCTGAGGAAGGGATTGGTTTTATATAATCCCTTGTAATCATCAATATTTTCCTTTCCTGTTTTTTCAGTAATAACGGCAGCCACTCCAAACGCGGCCAGGTTGGAAAAAATATACACCAACACAAAGTAGACCACGGAGGTGATACCCATCGGGTCATTACTGGATACGGCAACGAGTATAAAACCTACCTGTGCAATAGACGAAAATGCCAGGAATCGTTTGATATTCTGCTGGCGCAAGGCAAACAGGTTGCCGATTACCATGGTGGCAATGGCGAGTACCACTACCAGCTGGTACCAGATATGTGCCATCGGCTGAAATACCCTGAACAGCATGGTCATGAAAATAAAGGCAACCGCACCTTTTGAAATAACCGACAGAAAGGAAGTAACGGCTATCGGGGAGCCTTCATACACATCCGCAGTCCATAAGTGAAAGGGAACAATGGATAATTTAAATGCAAAAGCGGCAAAGAAAAAGATAAAGGCCAGTATCTGCAATGGGGAATTATCCAGCAATTGTCCGAGCTGGGGCAGACTGATACTGCCCGTAGTACCATAAATCAGCGAGATGCCGAACAGCAGAATACCCGAAGAGAAAGCCGATGAGAGAATCATTTTCATGGCTCCTTCAGCGGATGTTTTTTTCTCCAGGTCAAAGTTGGCCATGGCCGCAACCGGGATCGTGGCCAGTTCAAGCGACAGGTAGAAGATCAGCAGGTTGGCACTGGAGATCATAAAGAACATACCCAGTAAGGCGGAGAGCATCAGCAGGAAAAACTCAGCGAGATGTTGTGTTTTTTTCAGCCAGTCCGCGCATACCAGGGAAATCAGGTACACACCCAGGTTCAGTATGTTTTTCTGCATGACGATCAGGGACGTGGTATAATACATGTCGCCGAACAAGCGACCCTGTTTGTTCAGGAAAAAGCCGAATAAAAAATTAGCCAGCAATAATACCTGGATCAGGGGCAGCAGGGTTTCATTCTTTACTCCTTTTCCGATCTTGATAAAGAGTAACAGAAAAATGATACCGGTAAGTACCAGTTCACTTTTCATTAAAGAGAAAAATTCGTTCATTCCGGGCAATTTTATTTTCCAGCAATTCGGTTCATAATTTCTTCAGCCGCCGGCTGCAACAGGTCATTCAGCCAGCCAGGTGCAATACCAATGGCCAGTATACCGGCCAGTAACAGGATCGCGGCCAGTTTTTCATTCCAGGCGGCATCTTTCAGCTCCAGGTGTTCCGGGTTGGTCACAGGTCCCATTACGGTGCGTCCAACCGCTCTTAAAATATATACGGCCGTTACCACTATGGACATAGCTGCCGCAATCGTGGCTATCCGGTGAAAAGTATCCGGGTTTTCCCAGGAGCCGACAAACACGGTCATCTCTGCAACAAAACCACTCAGCCCGGGCAATCCGAGTGAACAAAGTCCCACCAGGAAAAATACTGTACTGATAAACGGAAGCTTCTTCATCAGTCCGCCCATATCTGCTACCATCCGGGTATGGGTCCGGTCGTAAATCATACCAATCACGGCGAAGAAAAGGGCTGTCATCACACCGTGCGACACCATCTGCATCAGGGCGCCGGTAATGGCGGTCTGTGTAAGCATTCCAATGCCGAGCAGACTGAAACCAACGTGGCTGACGGATGAATACGCGTTGATATATTTCAGGTCCTTCTGCATCATGGTGGCGAAAGCACCGTATAGAATCGCAATGGATGAAAGTACAATGATAATGGTGGCATATTCTTTAGCCCCTTCCGGTAATAAATAAGTGGCGATCCGCAGACAACCATAACCGCCCAGTTTCATGGAAATACCGGCCAGGAACATACTACCCGCTGTAGGAGCGGAAGAGTGTCCGTCGGGTACCCAGGTATGCAACGGAAATAAAGCGGTGAATACACCAAAACCGACAAATAACAGGGGAAAGAGAATATGTTGAATTTCCCCGGGTATTGTGGATTTAGATAAGGCCAGTATGTCAAAAGTATTACCGGCATAAAAATATAATCCGAGCATACCGACGAGGATCAGGGCCGAACCGCCCATCAGCATCAGGGCCAGTTTATTGGCGCTGTATTCTTTTTTGCCGCTTCCCCAGATGCCGATCAGCAGGTATTTGGGTATCACGGAAATTTCCAGGAAGAAGAAGAGTACAAATAAATCGAGGGAAATAAAGAAACCATACGCTCCCAGTCCTAAGAGCAACAGGAGAAAATAGAATTCCTTGGTCATTTTTTCCACGTTCCAGGAAACCAGCACACCGGCCACAACCACAAAACTCGTCAGCAGGATCATGGCTACTGATATGCCATCCACCCCGATATGAAAGCCGATATTGAAACTCTTGAATAATGGATACTGTTGTTCAAACAACATCTGGGCCGTTTGTTGCAAGGCCCTTTCATGCCGATAGGCCAGGAGCAGGGCTACCGCCAGTCCGAGTTGCACGAGTGAGCCGGCCAGGGAAATCCATCTGACCTGCTGCCTGTTCCGGGCAGCCAGTACCGCCAGTGCGGTGAGCAGGGGGGCTCCTATGAGTACTAATAGATTCATCAATTCTTTTTTATCAGGGTGATCTTATCTCCAGACATATACAAAAAAGGCAGCCAGCAGTACTACGCCCGCAAGGAAGTATATCGCGTATTGCTGTACTTTACCTGATTGAAATTTCTTAATGCCTTCGGCTACCAGTACCGTGGTATTCCCGGTGAGATTCACCAGTCCGTCCACAATGGTACGGTCAAACCAGGCAGCAGTTTTTCCCACCAGGTTAAACAACACTTTCTTGGTTATGAAGAGATAGAGTTCGTCAATATAAAACTTGTGATAGGCCGCTTTATATATTCCGCCAAGGGAGCTGGCCATATTTTCCGGCTTCTTGTTTTCTTTCAGGTACATCCAGGCTGCAATGGCTATGCCGGATAGTCCCAGCAATACAGGTGCGGCGGAGAAAGCAATATCAAAATGGGATTCCAGTGCTTTACCATCGGAACTTACGAGTTCTCCAAATGGAATATAGCCGGCACCGGCAGCGCCGATCGCGAGAAGAATCAACGGCAGCATCATCACCAGTCCGCCTTCTCCATGTCCGTGATGTCCGCCATGCGCTTCATACGGTTTATTCCAGAATATATTGAAGTATAAACGGAACATATAAAAGGCAGTCAGTCCGGAAGTAACCAGCGCGATATAATAGATAGCGGTATTACTGTGATAAGCCGCCAGCAGAATTTCTTCTTTACTGTAAAATCCGGATAGGAAGGGTACGCCGGCAATGGAGAGACAGGCAATCAGGAAAGTGAAATGCGTGACGGGCATTTTTTTACGTAAGCCGCCCATGTCTTTCATTTCATTGCTGTGTACGTAGTGGATTACCGCGCCGGCCCCGAGGAACAATAAGGCTTTGAACATGGCGTGTGTGAACAGGTGGAACATGGAAGCAGTATATCCAAGTCCGGCTTCTCCGCCATATTTTGACACACCCAATGCAAACATCATATAACCGATCTGCGACATGGTGGAATAGGCCAGCACCCTTTTGATATCCGTTTGTGTACAGGCAATCACGGCAGCCACGATAGCGGACACGGCACCTACCCAGCCAATCATTTCCAGCACAGCGGGAGTGGAGAGGGCGAATACCGGGAATAAGCGGGCTACCAGGTATACACCGGCCACCACCATGGTGGCGGCGTGGATCAATGCGGATACCGGGGTCGGACCTTCCATCGCATCCGGTAACCAGATATGCAGCGGGAACATGGCACTTTTACCGGCACCTCCCATAAATACAAGGGCGGCTCCCCAGGTAAGCGCGGAAGCTCCGAGGAAAGTAGATGCAGCAGCCGCTTTGGCTTCATTCGATTCGGGAGAAGTAAGCCGGGCAATCAGTTCCTGGAAATCCAGGGTGCCGGAGAAATAAGAAAGAATCAGTATGCCGATCAGAAAGCCCAGGTCAGCAAAACGGGTAACAATAAACGCTTTTTTACTGGCGGCAACAGCACTCGGTTTATCATAATAAAAACCAATCAGCAGGAAAGAAGATACCCCCACCAGTTCCCAGAAAATATAAATCTGGAAAATATTACTGGCCAGTACCAGGCCAAGCATGGAAAAGGTAAACAAACCGAGATACGCGTAGTAAGTGGCAAATCGTTCTTCGCCCTTCAGGTAGCCCAGGCTGTAAATATGTACCATCAGCGAGACAAACGTAACCACCACCAGCATCATCACGGAGATCGGGTCGATTACCAGTCCCATATCAATCGACAATTCTTTGGTAAAAGCCAGCCAGGTGATTTTAAGCGGCACAAATTGCTGGTACACGCCGTCCACTTTACCGTACACGAAAAAGTAATCGTAGGCTGTATACAGGGCCAGTATGGCGGATCCGAGAATCAGCGCCGTGCCCAGCATACCGGCGAAATTCCTGATATATTTTCGGCCAAATAAACCGGACAAGAGGAACCCGGCAAAGGGCAGCAGGGGGATGAGGGCAATATTGATAGCGTTCGGCATAGTCGGTTAGTACTTTAAGTCTTCGGCATTGGTCACATCGATGGACTGGTTGCTCCTGTACAGGTTGATAATAATCGCGATGGCCACAGCGGCTTCCGCGGCTGCAATGGCTATAATGAAAATGGTAAAGAACAGGCCGTCCATTTTACCGGGCCATACATATTTATTGAAGGCGATAAAATTCAGGTTCACGCTGTTCAGAATCAGTTCCAGGCTCATCAGCATGGTGATCAGGTTGCGGCGTGTCAGGAATCCCATGACGCCGATAAAGAAGAGGGCGATACTGACGGTGAGTATATGATATAATCCGGGTTCCATCATGTTGTTTCAGGTTTACTGCGTAAGGCAATGACAATACATCCCACCATGGCTGCCAGCAGGAGCATGGAGATAATTTCAAACGGCAGGGCATAGCCGCCATCCGTGGTGCTCAGCATTTTTTCCCCGATCTGCCGTACCGTTACCGGGTGCAGTCCGTCGCCGGAGGGAAACGGATGTTGCAATACCTGCACCATGGTCAGGGCAAAGCCGCAGAAAACGGCGAGCATGGCCCAGATACCCCGGTTCAGCTGTTGCTTGGGTAGTTTTTCACCCGCCTGGTGTGTCAGGAAGATGGAGAAAATGATCAGTACCACGATGCCGCCCACATATACCACGATCTGCACCGCGGCAATAAATTCGTAGGAGAGCCAGAAATAAATACCGGCAATACCGATCAAAGAAAATAACAGGTAGATCGCCGCGCGGAAGATATGCCGGGTGGCGATGGATAACACACCGCAGGTGAGTGTCAGCGCTGCGAGGGTGTAAAACAGTATAGTGGATCCGTTCATCATTCTACGCCTTCCATGATTTTCGAGCCGGGGTTATTTAAAATTTTTGTCAGTTTGCTGCGGTCAAACACGCTGTGTTCAAAAGTCTGTGCCATTTTGATGGCATCCGACGGACAGGCCTGTACACAGAGATTGCACATGGTACAGAGTTCGAGGTGATAGACCAGTTTGTCGATCGCTTTTTTCTTCTTGCCTTCCGGGGTGATATCAAATTTCGTCACCACTTTAATGGTGCCGTTCGGACAGGCCAGTTCACAGGCCGTGCAGCCGGTGCAACGGTGTTCATTTTTTTCGTCATGGGGCATCACGACTTCACCTTTGAAGCGGTCGGCCATTACCAGGGTAGCCCGGTTGTCCGGATACTGTTCGGTGATGATTTCTTTGTGATGCGTGAAATAATACAGGGTGCGTTTCATTCCTGTAGCCAGGGATTTCAACGCGCCTGTAACGTCTTTTATGTAGTCGGTTAAAAACATTTTATAGTTAGTTCATTTTATTTGTTATCGGTCTTTACTATAATGTCACCCCTTCGGGGTTCATCCGTTCCTGAAACCGGACGGAATCGCTTTTCTATAATCATGTCAGCCCCTCGGGCTTTAATTCTTGTGTCTGTCAGGATGCTCTTGCACCTTGTAAATCATTTCTATTGTCACGCTCCCATTCACCACCCACCACTCACCACTCATCACTCACATCTCACAACCCACATCTCACATCTTCCTCAAAAATGCCATCCCAATATCGCCATCGCTGTAGCCAGCAACAAGTTGAACATACTGATGGGCAGCAGGTATTTCCATTCCAGGTTCAGCAGCTGGTCAATCCGCAGGCGCGGGAAAGTCCACCGGAACCACATGATCAGGAATATCAGGAAGAATGTTTTGCCAAAGAACCAGACGCTGGACGGTATATAGTCCATAGCATTATTGAATGCGTTGTTGCTGCCAAAATGCAGGGGCATCCAGCCACCGAGGAACAACGTGGCCCCAATGGCGCACACAATAAATACGTTGATATATTCTGCCAGGAAGAAAAGGGCGAATTTCATCCCGGAGTATTCGGTATGGAAACCGGCAGTCAGTTCAGATTCTGCTTCCGCCAGGTCAAACGGGGCCCGGTTGGTTTCAGCGGTTACCGCTATGATGAATATGATAAAAGAAATCCAGACCGGTAAATGTCCTTTAAAAATCCACCAGCCATTGCTTTGTGCCTGGATGATATCGGAAACCTGCAGGCTGCCGGTCAGTACAATGATGGTCATGATGGACAAACCGGCACTCAGTTCATAGCTTACAATCTGGGCGCCACTGCGCATCGCACCCATCAGGGAATATTTATTATTGCTGGACCATCCGGCCATCAGAATACTGATTACCATGATGGAGGAAACCGCCGTTACATAGAGTACCCCGATATTGAGATCCCATAACTGGAAATCTTTGGCGAAGGCGATAGGAGCCATCAGCAGCATGGCCACGATCATGGCGATAAACGGGGCAATGTTGAACATCACTTTATCCGCGCCGTCGGGAGTCAGTCCTTCTTTTACAATCAATTTCAGTGTATCGGCCATGGATTGAAGTAATCCCAGCGGTCCGACGCGGTTGGGGCCCAGGCGGATCTGAATCCAGGCGGCCACCCTTCTTTCCATCAATACAAGTACCAGTCCGAGTGCGGCAAATAATCCGATCACGGCCACACCGGCCAGCACCATTTCGATAATCAGGGTCCAGGTGGGATTGAATGTATTATTCAACCACTGATGGATTTCGTTTGCGATATGTGCGAGACTCCACATGCTGCTTTGTTCAGGTTAGTATGAGAAACAATGGCTGCTTTATATACAGTCACTGTATTAATTATTTCTGACTGGTTGGTGACAATCTCTTTTCCGGCAGATTTTTTACTGATCAGCGTTACCGCATGTACGTATTATCTGTCGATATCAGGGATTACCAGGTCCAGGGTACCCATCATGGCTACCAGGTCACCGATCTTGCTGCCCCGTGCTATATGATCCAGTACGGAGAGGTTTGAGAATCCGGGTGACCGGAACTTGATCCGGTACGGAGTGGTGCCGCCTTCACTTACGATATAGACACCGAGTTCACCGCGGGCTGTTTCCACCCGGGTATAAAATTCGCCCTTGGGTAATTTCAGCACCGCTTTGGTCTTGGCCTGGAAATCACCTTCAGGTATATTATCAATCAGTTGTTCAATAATCCGGATGGATTGCTGCATCTCCCGGATACGCACCATATACCGGGCAAAGGAATCGCAACCGGTTTCGAGTACTTCATCAAACTCCAGTTTGTCATAAATTTCGTAAGGCTGAATCTTACGTATATCCGAACTGACATTACTGCCACGTGCAGCGGGGCCGGTAACACCATAAGAGATAGCATCTTTGGCGCTCAACATACCTATACCTTTCATCCGGTTCTGGAAAATGATATTGCCGGTTACCAGTTCATCGTACTCGTGAATTTTTCTTTTATACAACTTCAGAAATTCTTTCACTCTGCGCTGGAAATCCGGATGTAGATCCTGCACCACACCGCCCGGCGCGATATAGTTCATGGTCAGCCGCGCTCCACAGGTTTCTTCCATGATTTCATTGATACTTTCTCTTTCACGGAAGGCATGGAAGAAAGGAGTGAAAGCACCCAGGTCCATGGCCATGGCTCCCCACCAGAGTTCATGTGAAGCCACCCGTGTAAGTTCATCCATCAGTATCCGTATCACCTGCGCACGGGGCGGTACTTCAATCTGCAGGCCTTTTTCCACACAGAGGGCACAGGCATGATTATTAATATGGGCGGAGAGATAATCCATCCGGCTGGTTACATAAATAAACTGCCGGTAATTCAGGCTCTCACACATTTTTTCAATAGAACGATGTATATAACCAAGGTGTGGTTCCACTTTTTTAATGGTCTCGCCACTCAGTGTGATTACCAGGTGAAGCACCCCGTGTGTGGCCGGGTGCTGAGGGCCCACGTTAATCGTGAATTCACCGGTTTCCCCGATAATACCGGGGCTGGTTTGTTGCAGTATTTCTGTTTCCCTGTACATTCCTTTTAATTAGGATCAGTTTACGTCTTACAGACGAATCATATTAATCGGGTCCTCAAAATCTTTACGCAGCGGATTTTTACCTTCCCATCCGTCGGGTAATATCAGCAGGCGCAGATCCGGGTGATGCAGAAAGTTGACCCCGAACATTTCATATACTTCCCGCTCATGAAACTCCGCGGTACGCCAGCATTTTGATACACTCACCACTTCCGGTTTATCCCTGTCCAGTTTTACTTTCACCACCACACTGTGGCGGAAACTGGTGGAGGTCATATGATAAACCATAGTCAGGTGTGTCTTCCAGTCTATACAGGTAAGACAGAACATATAGTCAAGTGCCAGGTGACTGTCTTTGCAGAGTGCACCTGCCAGTGTGGGCCATTCTGCCGCAGTCAGTTCCACATTCAGCCACTCGCCGCTATCATCAAAAGTGGCGGTGGGCAGCAGCTCGGTAATCCGGAATTTCAGCAGTTCTTTAGACATATTTATTCTTTACCTGTTCTTATCTGTTCACGGGTTAAGCCCGCTTTAATTTTTTGTTGCAGTGAAATCAGCGCATGCAGCAATGCTTCAGGGCGGGGCGGACATCCGGCCACATACACGTCTACCGGTATTATATGGTCAGCCCCTTTTACAACGGAATATGTATTATAAAAGAAGGGCCCGCCGCTGATCGCGCAGGCACCCATGGCAATTACATATTTGGGATCGGCCATCTGGTCATATAATCTTTTCAGTACCGGTGCCATTTTGTTAACGATGGTGCCGGCAATAATAATAACATCCGCCTGCCGGGGTGTGGCCCTTGCCACTTCAAAACCAAACCGGGAAAAGTCGTATTTGGCACCGGCTACCGCCATGTACTCAATGCCACAGCAACTGGTGGCAAATGTCAGGGGCCAGAGGGAGTTGGACCGGGCCCAGTTAATGATATCATCCAGCTTGCTGAGTACAATCCCGCCTCCGGGAAGTTCTTCTATCTGTCCGGGAAAGTCGCTGGTTGTATTTTGTTTCGCTGTCATCTGTTAATTATATTGTTATACCCATTTTAACGCACCCTTCCGGTGCGCGTATAAGAATCCGATAAACAGGATAAAAAAGAAGATTACTATTTCCACCAGGGCAATCCAGCCCATACTCTTGGCTACCACGGCCCAGGGATAAAGGAACACCAGTTCCACATCAAAAATCAGGAAAACGAGGGCAAAGAGATAATACCCTACATTCAGCTGAATCCAGGTTTTACCCTTAGTCGGAATACCGCACTCATACGGTTCCCCTTTTTGCTTGTTTTTAGTTGCCGTAAGCACGAAACGGGAAAGCATTATCGCAATCCCGGAAAAAGCTACAGCCGCTATAATAAGTACAATGAGCGAGGATGGTCCCATACGCAGATTGATTTGTACGAATATAGTAACAAAGCGCTAAATGCGATACATGACACATATCAACGCAAACCTTGTTCTTTGTCAGGTAAAAATTTCTGCTGCGGGCAGGGGCTACCCGTACAATTCCTGCAGTATGGACTTCTTGTCATAACCCATTTCCAGCAATACAGTCCGTGCTTCGTCGATCATATGCCGCCAGCCGCAAAGCAGGAAATAAGCAGGCTGACGTTCAGCACATAACTCAGTATAAACTTTATGTACATATCCGTTATGTTCTTCCCAGTGTTCACGTGACAAAGTGGGTAAATAACGGAATCCGGTAAGGGTTTCTTCCAGGGCGGTCAGTTCCTCATAATATAATAAGTCGGCTTTGTTCCGGCACCCGTAAATAAGATAAATATTCTTATGGGGTACCTGGTGGAGCTTTATATAATGAACCATACTGCGAAAAGGAGCAATACCGGTACCGGTACAGATCAGGAACAGATCCTTATTCAGTACTGCCGGCAGATTAAACACGCCCTGGGCACCACGTAGTGTCAGTTCACTTCCCACTTTTATTTCATTAAATAAATAAGAAGTGCCCTTGCCGCCTTCCGCGTGAACAATCAATAGTTCAAATGTATTCGTGCCATCCGGCCAGGAAGCAATGGAATAACTCCTCCAGCGTTTATTGGGCTTCTCATCAATGGGCAGATCCAGGGTTACAAACTGTCCCGGCACAAAGTCAAACACATCGAGTTCGGGTACCTGTACCCAGAACCGCCGGGTATTATGGGTATGGTCATCAATTTTTGTTACGATTCCTTTCCGCCAGGGTTGTAAAGCCATTCGTTTAATTTTTATAAAGGTAAATCCAATAGGATAGAAAGAACTTATGCAGTCCGGAAATTATTGGTACCGCTGAATGAATTATCTTTGCCCGACGGACATTCCGTATGTCCGCACTGACTACATGAGTGTTAAGGAATTGCTGGAACGGTATCAGAACACCCCCCGCCTTTTTCAATTGGCGGACAGGCTCTCTTTTTCCCAACCTGAAAAAATTTATCTCGAACACCTGCGGGGCAGTGCGGCTCCCTTTGTTGTGGCTGCCGCATTTACGCATCCGTCGCTGGCTCAGCAGAATCACCTGGTGATTCTGAATGACGCGGAGGAAGCCGCCTATTTTCACAATACACTGGAAAATCTGACCGAGGCGCTGGATATTTTTTATTTCCCGGCTTCCTTTAAAAACAGGAAGAATTACCAGCTACTCAATTCCTCGCACGTCATGCTGAGAACGGAAGCCCTGACAAAAATTGCCGCCGGAGGAAACAAAAAAATCCTGGTGTCTTATCCTGAAGCTCTTTTTGAAAAAGTTGTATTGCCCAAAACGCTTTCGTCCAATATTATTTTAATAAAAACGGGGGATACGCTGGATACAGGTGCCCTGCTGCTGCAACTGGCGGATTACGGGTTTGAACGTACAGATTTTGTATATCAGCCCGGGCAGTTTGCCATCCGGGGGGGTATCCTGGATATTTATTCATTTGGCAATGAAAAACCATACCGGGTGGAACTCTATGGCCATGAAGTGGATTCCATCCGCATAGTGGACCCTGAAACACAGCTGAGTGAAAGGAAATTATTACAGGTCAGCATTATTCCGAATGTCGATACACAGTTTGAAAGTGAAGACCGGATTTCGCTTTTTGATTTTTTACCGGCTAATACCGTAACCTGGATACAGGATTATGAACTATGCCGGGAACACCTGACCGATAGTGCTGAAGATCTTGAAAATTTTCTTCGTTTTCAGGAGGAACTGAAGGCACAACCGGTGGTGAAAACAAAGCAAAGACAGGCCGACGATGAAGACAGGCTCGAGAAAAAGAATGTGAGTGCCCGTGATTTTATCACGGTTCCTCAATTTGAAAAAGACCTGTTGCAACATCACCTGGTAGGTTTCGGACATAGTGATACGTTCCCGGAAGCGGTGGCTCCTTTTGTGATTTCATTTACCACCCGGGAGCAGCCCGCTTTCAACCGGCAGTTTGATTTATTGCTGAAGGATCTGAAAAGCTGGGAAGCCAGGCAATTTCAACTCTTCATTTTTGCTGAAAATCCCAGGCAACTGGAACGGATGCAGAGTATTTTCGACGACCTGAAAGCGGAACTGGTTTTTAATCCCATTGCCACATCGATACATGAAGGGTTTATTGACGAGGACCTGAAAATCGTATGCTATACCGATCACCAGATTTTCCAGCGGTACCATAAGTATAAAGTCAAACAGGCCTATAATAAAAACAAAGCCCTTACCCTGCGCACCCTCCGGGAACTGCAACCGGGCGATTTCGTCACCCATATTGATCACGGCGTGGGGATATTCAGCGGCTTGCAGAAACTGGAGGTAAACGGACGAATGCAGGAAGCCGTGCGGCTGATTTATAAAGACACGGATATACTATACGTAAATATCAACTCCCTGCACAAAATTGCCAAGTACACCGGCAAGGACGGAAGTGTGCCCAAGGTCAATAAGCTGGGCAGTGATGTGTGGAATAAGCTGAAAGAGAAGACAAAATCGAAGGTGAAGGAAATCGCCTTCGACCTGATAAAATTATACGCGAAGCGGAAAGCACAACAGGGATTTTCCCATACACCGGATAATTATATGCAGACCGAACTGGAAGCGTCGTTTATATATGAGGATACACCCGATCAGAGCAAGGCGGCGGCTGATGTAAAAAAAGATATGGAATCGCCTTCACCGATGGACCGGCTGGTCTGTGGCGATGTGGGCTTTGGTAAAACCGAAGTGGCGATCCGGGCCGCGTTTAAAACCTGTGTGGATGGTAAACAGGCCGCCGTTCTGGTGCCAACCACCATCCTGGCTTTTCAGCATTATAAAACATTTAAAGACCGGTTAAAGGATTTTCCGGTTACCGTGGATTATATCAACCGGTTCAAATCAGCAAAAGAGAAAAAAGAAACCCTGAAGAAACTGGAAGAAGGGAAGATTGATATTATCGTTGGTACGCATGGTCTCCTGGGCAAGGAAGTGAAATTCAAAGACCTTGGTTTGCTGGTGGTGGATGAGGAACAGAAATTCGGTGTGGGCCATAAAGAAAAAATCAAAACCCTCCGTACGTCGGTGGATTGCCTGACCCTGACGGCCACCCCGATTCCCCGCACCCTTCAGTTTTCGCTTATGGGTGCCCGTGATCTCAGTATCATGAATACGCCGCCGCCCAACCGGCAGCCGATACAGACGGAAGTACAGGTGTACAATGAGGATTTTATCCGGGATGCGATTTATTATGAAACCGAAAGGGGCGGGCAGGTCTTTTTTATCTACAACCGGATAGCGGGTCTGGCCGAAATGGCCGCTATCATACAGGCCTTGTGTCCCGACCTGAGCATTGGCTATGCCCATGGACAGATGGAAGGACATGAGCTGGAAGAAAAAATCATGGATTTTATTGACCGCCGCTATGATGTACTGGTCTGTACCAATATTGTGGAAAGCGGGGTGGATATTCCCAATGTAAATACCATTATTGTTAATAACGCGCATCAGTTCGGTCTCAGCGATCTGCACCAGTTAAGAGGGCGGGTGGGCCGCAGCAACAAGAAAGCTTTCTGTTACCTGCTTGCACCGCCGATGAGTACCCTGCCCAATGATTCCCGGAAACGTCTGCAGACACTGGAACAGCACAGCGAACTTGGCAGCGGTTTTCAGATTGCCATGCGCGACCTTGATATCAGGGGTGCCGGCAATCTGCTGGGCGGTGAACAAAGCGGCTTTATGGCGGAGATCGGATTTGAAATGTACCAGAAAATACTGGACGAAGCCATCCGCGAACTCAAACGTACCGACTTCAAAGAGTTGTTTAAGGAAGAAATCGCCCGCCAGGATGATTTTGTTCAGGATTGCACCATTGATACCGATCTGGAAATTCTGATTCCGGATGATTATGTGGAAAGCATTACAGAGCGCCTTTCATTATATCAGCGCCTGGATAATTGCGAAACGGAAGAAGAACTGATAGCCATGAAGGCTGAACTGGAAGACCGGTTTGGCGCACTGCCGCAGCAGGTGGATGATCTGTTTATAACCGTACGTTGCCGGAAGCTCGCCGTAGGTCTTGGGTTTGAAAAAATGAGCCTGAAGGAAAATACCCTTCGTTGCTTCTTTATCAACCGGCCGGATTCACCCTATTTTGAATCCGAAACGTTCCGTAAAATCATGCTTTTCCTGCAAACTGAAACCAATAAAGGCCGCCTCAAACAAACCGGTAAACTCTTTTTACTGGTAGCCACGGAGATGAATGATATGGGCTCCCTCCACCGGTTCCTGGCTGCCATGCACCGGTATTGTTTTCCAGGCAACGTATCAGCCGTTTAACCCGTTTCAAACGGCGGGCTGAAATCCTTTACCATATTGTGTTTTCCCGGCTTTTTGTAGTATTTTTAAAACTACGAATGTAAACTATGAGAATCTGTCCAATCCCCTTGATGGCCATCTGTCTGTTTGGTTGCCTGTCTGCTGCTGCACAAAAGGAACCGGATTATACAATCTTACTCAAAACAGGACCGGTAAAACCCGCCAAAAATATTTCTTCCGCATTTGTTACCGGATTCAATCAGCAGGCAGCCCGTTCGAATGGGAAAACATTTGCCATACTGCAGTTTGACCGTCTGCCCGACAACGCCACACGTCTTTCGTTGGAGCAACAGGGAATTACCTTATTGGAGTATGTACCGAATAATGCCTATACCGTAACCATCAGTCAGCCACTCAATGAGACCTTGTTAAGCCAGGCGAAGGCCCGTGTAGTATTGTTGCCTACCGCTCAGCAGAAAATGGATCCCTTCCTGGCCAAAGGAATATTGCCCGCTCATGCGGTGAAACAACCCGGTACCATTGATTTGTGGATCAGCTATCCGAAGTCCTATACGCAGGATGAAATTATACAGGCATTGACTTATTTCAATGCGGATATGATCAGTACGGATTTTAAAACATACCGTATTCTTTCCTTGCGGCTGGCCGCCAGTCGCCTTGAACAATTAGCGGCCCAACCCTGGGTGGAATATGTACAGGCCGCTCCCGCGGCGGATAAGGAACTGAACTATAACAGTATGTTCTCCACCCGGGCCAATGTGCTGAAAGCGCCGTTGTCGGCAGGTGGCCGAAACCTGAATGGCCAGGGCGTTGTGGTTGGAGTGGGAGATAACGGTGATATACAGTCGCATATGGATTTTAACGGGCGTGTTATCAACCGCGCGGCTGAAGTATATCGCAATCATGCCAACCATGTGGCCGGAACCGTGGGTGGTGCCGGCAACCTGCAGGAACTCTATGCCGGTTATGCGCCCGGTGCCACATTGCTTTCCCAGTATTTCTCCGGCATATTTGTTAATGCCCCTGCTTATGTACAGGATTATGGCATGGTGATTACCAATAATTCTTTCGGTACCGTCGTGACTGATTGTAATTACAACGGACTCTATGATCTTACCTCGCGTATTCTTGATCAGCAGGCGATTGATCTTCCGGAACTGCAACAGGTATTCGCGGCCGGTAACGACGGAGGTATTACCTGCAGCCCATATCCTGCCGGTTTTAAAACTGTATTGGGTGGATATCAATCAGCGAAAAATGTGGTGACTGTTGGGGCCACTTCCTTCAACAGTGTGATCGCCGGATTTTCCAGCCGGGGACCCGTACGGGATGGGCGGATAAAACCGGAGATCATGTCAATGGGGGACTTTGTCGCTTCTACCTGGACCGGCAATATCTACAGTTATAATTTCGGAACCAGTATGGCCGCACCCGGTGTTTCCGGTGGGCTGGCATTGCTGGTACAACGTTACCGTCAGTTGAACGCAGGGGCTAATCCGCCAAACGGACTTACCAAGGCCTTGCTGAGCAACGGGGCGGATGATAAAGGAAATGCAGGCCCAGATTTTAAATATGGCTATGGACGAATGAACCTGCTTCGTTCAGCAGAGATGATGGAAAATAACCGTTACCTCACTGCTACTGTAGCCAATTCAGTTACCAATACACATACTATCGCTGTACCGGCCAATACGGCAAAACTGAAAGTGCTGGTGTACTGGCAGGATCCGCCTGCGGCTGTTATGGCGGCAAAAACGCTGGTGAATGATCTTGACCTGGAGGTAATCACACCCTCGCTTAATACCGTATTGCCAGCCATACTGGATACACTTCCTGCAAACGTAGACAACCCGGCCACCACCGGAGCAGACCACATGAATAATACGGAGCAGGTGGTGATTGACAATCCCGCGGCAGGTAATTATGATATAAAAATTACCGGCACCAGCATTGCGCAGAATCCAAGTCAGGGCTATTACCTCGTGTATGATTTTCTGCCGGAGGATATTATGCTCACCACACCGGTTGGCGGTGAACGCCTCGTGCCTTCCGTTTCACCTTATGATACCTGTTATGTACAATGGGATGATTACAGTGCGGCCGGTACCTATACATTGGAATTCTCCGGTAATAACGGGGGCAGCTGGACCACCCTCAGCAACACCATACCGGCTGCCAGCCGGATTTATCATTGGGGAGTACCCAATACGCCAACTGATCAGGCAAGAATACGGATCACGAATAATACCAGTCTGCTGACAAAGACCAGTGCCGCATTTACCATTACTGAAATGAGCACCGTTTCGCTTGATGCAGTACAATGCGAAGGCTATATTAAAATGAACTGGACCGCTGTACCCGGCGCCACGGATTATGAAGTGATGTGGCTGCGCGGACCGGAAATGCAAGTGGTTACCACTACCCCAGGGCTTACCTATACATTCAGCGGGCTCTCCATAGATTCAGTGTATTGGGTTACCGTGCGGCCGCGTATAAACGGCAATCCCGGCCGCAGAGCCAATGCCATTTCCCGCCAACCCAATTCAGGCACCTGTGCCGGCACGATATCGGACAATGACCTGAAAGCGGATGTAATGCTGGCACCGGCCAATTCCGGCAGGGTTCTTACCTCCACCGCACTTACGGCAGCACAGGCCATTACCGTGCGGATTAAAAACCTGGACGATGTCGTCTCTTCCGGAACTATCAATGTAAGTTATACCATCAATGGCGGTGCCCCGGTAAATGAAGTGATTACTTCCCCCGCGGCGGATATTGCGGCCGGAGCAGCACTGGATTATACATTTACAGCTACGGCGGATCTGTCGGCCACCGGCACTTATACCATCCAGGTATATGCGAAAAAGGCCGGTGATCCGGTTGCATTGAACGATACGGTTAGTTCAGTGATAAAGCAACTGACTAATCCTTCTATTGGAAATGCGCAGCTGCCCTGGCTCGATGATTTTGAATCCGCAGCGGAGCAGACACTGATCAATGATCAGCGGGGACTTACCGGCCGTGACCGGTATGATTTTGTAAACAGTACGGCATACGGACAGGCAAGAACATTTGTCAATACCGGTATCGCCTATTCGGGAAGCAAGGCCCTTACCCTGGATATGGATCGCTACGCCCTGGCGGGAAATGTGGATTCGCTGACCGGAACCTTTAACCTGGCAACGTTTAATGCGGCCACCGATGATATCCGGATGGATTTTCGCTATAAGAACCACGGACAGGTAGCTAATGCGGCTAACAAAGTATGGGTACGGGGAACAGATACCGATAACTGGATACCAGTCTATGACCTGTATGCCAATCAACCCGCCGCAGATGGTACATATAAATTGTCCGGCAGCCTGGAAATAAGTGATTCACTGGCCGCCTATATACAGAACTTCAGCAGCAGTACACAGTTGCGTTGGGGTCAGTGGGGGCAATACCTGGCGGGTGATAATTTCAGGGCCGCCGGTTATACAGTGGATGATATCCGTATTTACAAAGCCGTGGATGATATACAGGTGCTGAGTATTGATACACCCTATGTGGTGAGCTGTGGCTTATCGGCCGCTGAGCCGGTAAAAGCGACGCTCCGCAATTCCGCCAACAGCGCGGTCAGCAATATTCCGGTGGTACTGAAAGTGGATGGTACTGTCATTGCTACGGAAATCATTGCCGGTATCGCGGCCAATACATCGGTGCAGTATACGTTTACCACCACGGCTGATTTATCCGCGGTGGGTGAACATACCATACAGGTGTATACCACGCTGGCTAGCGACAATGTGCCCGTCAATGACAGCAGCAGCCGTATCGTCAATAACCTGCCACTGGTAACCAGTTTCCCCTACCTGCAGAATTTTGAAACCAATAATGGCTCGTGGTATACCGGGGGCAACGGTTCCAGCTGGGAGTACGGCACACCTGTTTCTCCGAAAATCAACCGGGCCGCCAGTGGCAGCAAGGCCTGGAAAACAAACCGGGCCGGTTATTATAACGATAATGAATACTCGTATTTATATTCTCCCTGTTTCGACCTTACAGGCATGACGAACCCGTCGATGAGTCTGAGTATCTCCATGGATATAGAAGACTGCGGCGCCGTTCTTTGTGATGCCGCCTGGGTGGAGTATTCTGAAGACGGCACTGTATGGAACAGGTTGGGCAGTACCGGTGCCGGTACCAACTGGTACAATAAAAACTATGCGGGTAATATGCTCTGGAGTCAGCAGGGATATACCCGCTGGCATGTGGCGACAACGGCATTGCCCGCAACCAATAACAGCCGGCTGCGGATCCGTTTTGTGTTTAAATCAGACTCCGGTCTGAATATGGATGGTATCGCTATCGATGATATTCATATTTACGATAACCTCTATGGTCTTTATGACGGGGGAACCATGGCCGCACCAGTTACGCAGACCATTAATACGGGTAGCAATAACTGGGTGAATTTCCTGGAAGGAGGTAAACTGGTGGCTTCGGTTCATCCGGCCGGACAGGAAATGGGCACTACCGACGTGCGGGCCTATCTTCATACCGGTTCAGTCCGCTGGAGCAATGAGCAATATTATCACAACCGCAACTTCACTATTCAGCCGGCCAATGCGTTTCTTGCATTAACGGACTCTATCCTGGTAAGGGTTTATTTTCCGGACAGTGAAGTGGAAACCCTGCTCAATGCCTCGGGATGCAGTGTTTGTTCTAAACCAGCCAGCGCGTATGACCTGGGTGTTTCCAAATACAGTGATCCGGATAATAATTTTGAGAATGGAACTATTGCCGATAATAACCAGGGCAGCTGGACCTATATTATCCCGTCTCGTGCCGTTAAAGTGCCGTTTGATAAAGGGTATTATGCTGAATTCAAAGTGAATAATTTCTCCGAATTCTGGCTCAATAACGGGGGGCTTACCGGCAGTCAGCCTTTGCCGGTGCAGCTCGTCAGTTTCTCCGCGCGTAAACAGGCCGGACTGGAAGTGCTGGTAGAATGGGTAACCGCCGCTGAGTCCGGGGTTAACCGGTTCGAAATAGAAGTGGCCAGAAACAGTGCTGACTACCAGGCCGGGCGGTTTGTAAAAATCGGGGAAGTAATGAGCCAGGGTAATGCCACTGGCGAGCAGCAGTACCGGTTTATTGATAAAGAGAATAACAAATCCGGTGTCCGCTACTATCGTTTACGGATAATCGAAAATGATGGCAGTACGGGTTATTCCGCTATCCGGCCCCTAGTCTTCAGCAATGAACAAAACTGGGTGGTAACCCCGAATCCCTCCGGCGGTCAGTTCAGCCTGATCTGTCAGGCAAATACAGGCACTTCCGTTTTCCTGAAAGTTTATGATAGCCAGGGTAGGGTTGTTTACTCGGCGGCTCATCCGGGTACCGGTTATATGCAGAAGCTGGATATAAACCTGGCCCCGGCCTCTTATGCAGCCGGCGTCTACCTGCTCGAAGCGGGAACAAAGGAAGGGAAACAGGTGTTTAAGCTGGTGAAGCAGTGAGAGTGGAATGGTGAATGGTGAGTGGTGAATGGTGAGTGGTGAGTGGCTGAAAGGGAAGTTGAACTCTGAAGGAATACAATAAAAAAGCGCCTTTTCAGCAAGGCGCTTTTTTATTGTAATGTACACCGGTCAGGTCGTACTCATTACTGATTAGTCATTATTTCCTTACCATCCCTGCTTCGCCACGCCGGCTTTGATAGCTTCCAGCGCTTTGGCTTCGCCCATCAGGGTGGTCAGTTTATTTCCTTTACCATCATTACCCTGGGCCATATAGGCGCCTTTGGCGGTTTTAGTAATAACGGCATCTTTCATTTCCACACCTTTCTCTTTGGTTTTAACATTGTAGGCGGTGATTTTTACATCTGACATGGTTCTTCTGTTTTGTGTTTAGTAAAGGGTGAAAATAAGCAATCCGGGGGGGATGGGGGGAGTCAATTTGGCACCAGCAAAAGAAAAGCCCGGAAAAATCCGGGCTAAGTAATTCAAAAATAATGATTTATATATTTATCCCCTGATTTGTTAAAATAAGGGAAATCCCTCATCAAATGTCCAGCTTGGCGTATTTCGCATGACTTTCAATGAATTCTCTCCTGGGGGCCACTTCATCTCCCATCAGCATACTGAATACACGATCTGCTTCGGCTGCACTTTCGATAGTAACCCGTTTCAGGGTTCTTGTTTCGGGATTCATGGTGGTTTCCCATAACTGGGAGGCATTCATTTCACCCAAACCTTTGTAACGCTGGATATTAACGGAATCGTCCTTGCCGCCGCCAATCTTTTCCACCCAGGTTTTGCGTTGTTCTTCATTATAGGCATAGGCCTGTTCCTTTCCTTTCTTCACCAGGTATAGCGGGGGTTGTGCAATGTAGACATAGCCCTGTTCCACCAGTTCGGTCATATAACGGAAGATAAAGGTCAGTATCAGGGTGGCGATATGGGAACCATCCACATCGGCATCGGTCATGATGATCAGCTTATGGTAGCGGAGACGGCTCAGATCAAGTGCCTTGGGGTCTTCGGGGGTACCCATTTTTACTCCCAGGGCTGTAAACATGTTCCGGATCTCTTCGTTGTCATAAATCTTATGCTCCATGGCTTTCTCCACGTTCAGGATCTTACCACGCAAAGGCAGGATGGCCTGGAAACTGCGGTCACGTCCTTGTTTGGCTGTACCACCCGCTGAGTCACCCTCAACCAGGAACAGCTCGGTCTTATTCGGATCACGGTCGGAACAATCGGCCAGCTTGCCCGGCATACCGCCGCCGGTCAGAACCGTTTTACGTTGTACCAACTCACGGGCTTTACGGGCTGCTGCCCGCGCCTGTGCCGCCAGTATCACTTTCGCGACTATATTCTTGGCTTCCCGTGGATTTTCCTCCAGGTAAGCTTCCAGTACTTTGGAAACGGTACTGTCCACCACACCCATTACTTCATTATTTCCCAGTTTGGTCTTGGTCTGTCCCTCAAACTGCGGTTCGGGCACTTTCACGGAGATAATCGCGCTTAGTCCTTCCCGGAAGTCATCGCCTTCAATTTCCACTTTGGCTTTCTCAAAAAGGCCGTTCTTATCACCATAGCTTTTGAAAACGCGGGTTAAGGCCCGGCGGAATCCGGATACGTGCGTACCGCCTTCTATGGTGTTGATATTATTTACGTAGGAGTAAATATGTTCGTTGTAACTGTCGTTATAACTCAGGGCCACTTCCACTGCCACGTTGGTGTTTTCATCTCTTCCCTCCACGGCAATTACTTTCGGGATCAGGGTATTGCGGCCGGCATTAGTATCCAGCATTTCCACAAACTCCACGATTCCTCCTTCACTGTAAAAACTCTTTGTATAGGTTTCCCCGGTTTCGGTTTTTTCCCGCAGGTCATTCAGGATAATCCGTACGCCGCGGTTCAGGTAGGCCAGTTCACGTAAACGGCTTTCGAGAATATCCTTGTTATAGATAGTGGTAATGAAGATGGAGCCATCGGGCCAGAAATGCACTTTTGTACCGGTGGTTTCACTGGTCCCCACTTCACGCACCGCGTATTGCGGAACGCCGATCGCGTATTCCTGTTCAAATACTTTTCCTTCCCGTTGTACTGTTACCAGCAGTTTGGAGCTAAGGGCGTTTACACAACTCACCCCCACACCGTGCAGACCACCGGAAACCTTATAGGAATCCTTATCGAATTTACCACCGGCATGGAGAACGGTCATAACCACTTCCAGGGCCGATTTTTTTTCTTTGCTGTGCATGGCTGTGGGGATACCGCGGCCATCATCCTGCACCGAAATGGAATTGTCTTCATGTATGGAAACGGAGATATTCTTACAATAGCCCGCCAATGCTTCGTCAATGGAGTTGTCCACCACCTCATATACCAGGTGGTGTAATCCTTTTACACCGATATCACCGATATACATGGCGGGGCGCTTCCGTACGGCCTCCAGGCCTTCCAGAACCTGTATACTGTCTGCGCTGTAACCGGCTGAAATCTGTGCCGCTTTTTCTTGTGCTTCCGTGGTCATAATTGAGTATAAAATCGGACGTGAGTGACTGAAAAAATAGAACTCACAAATGTACGAAATAGGGGTGGGGTAACCGGATTTATTATGCGGTTTTTTACCCAAAAACCGGGCGCATTGTGGATAAAAGAAAAGACCCGGATGAGGGGTCTTTTCAGTAGAAAAAATCAGTGTAAATCCGGTCTTTTCAGCGTTTCACGATCTGCGCTACAAGGTCAGCCTCGGCACAGACTTTATTACCCACATAGGTGGTGCCCTTCATTTCACAGATACCGCGGCGGATCGGGGCTACCAGTTCCATTTTCAGGATCAGGGTATCGCCCGGGCGTACCATTTGTTTGAACTTGCAATTGTCTATTTTCAGGAAATACGTATCATAATCGCCTTCGCCACTCAGGTTAATGGCCAGGATACCGCCGCATTGCGCCAGGGCTTCAATCTGCAGTACACCCGGCATTACCGGATTACCCGGGAAATGCCCCTGGAAAAACCATTCATTAAAGGTTACATTTTTTACCCCTACAATATGAGTGTCGCTGAGCTCAATCACTTTGTCCACAAAAGCAAAGGGAAAGCGATGGGGCAGTTTCTTTTCAATAAACTGCTGATCGTACACGGGCGGTTGTGAGGGGTCATACACGGGCACTCCCTGTGTATGTTTATTCTTTTTGATGTATTGCTTGATCTTCCGGGCAAACTCCACATTGCTGCTATGCCCCGGGCGGTTAGCAATAATCCTGGCTTTAATGGGATAGCCGATCAGGGCCAGATCGCCGACCACATCGAGTAATTTATGCCGGGCCGGTTCATTGGGAAAACGCAGTTCCAGGTTGTTGAGATACCCTTCACTTTTAACTTCGATCCTGTCTTTCTTAAAGATTTTTTTCAGCCGTTCCATTTCAGTGTCACCTACCGGCTTGTCCACAATCACAATGGCATTGTTTACATCACCACCCTTGATCAGGTTGTGTTCAAGGAGCATTTCCAGTTCGTGAAGGAAACAAAAAGTGCGGCAGGGTGCTATTTCTTCTTTGAAATAACGGAGATGTTTCAGCCCGGCATGTTGGGTGCCCAGTACCGGCGAATTAAAATCAATCAGGGTGGTAACCTGGTAATCCATGGCCGGCATGGCTACCATTTCCACTCTTTTCTGCTCGTCGTAATGGAAAATATTTTCATCAATGCTATACCAGACTTTGGCCGCATCCTGTTCCAGGATACCGGCTTCCTCAATCAGTTCCACAAAGGGCATGGAACTGCCATCCATAATCGGCATCTCCGGTCCGTTGATCTCCAGCAGGCAGTTGTCAATGCCCATGCCTACCAGGGCGGCCAGTACGTGCTCTACCGTACTTACTTTGGCACCATTGAATTCCAGGGTAGTGCCCCGGCTTACGTCTGTAACCAGATCGCAATCCGCTTTAATAACGGGCTGATTGGGCAGGTCTACCCGTTTAAACTGGTAGCCAAATCCGGGGTTGGCGGGATGCAGGGTCAGGTCGGCCATCACGCCCGTGTGTAAACCGGTACCGGATATACGTACGGAAGACTTGAGGGTGTGTTGTTTATCAGGATTGAAATTCGAATTCATGCGATATTGATTAAGCGCGGCAAAGATAAGATTATTGAAAGGAACACCCTACCGGGAATCAAGGCTCAGTAAGTATTCGTCATATCCTCATCCACACAAATGGTGAAATCGGCTTTGCCCTTGTTTTCCGCGAGTAACGCATGTACGTTTTTCTGTGATACGGTGGTAATTGTACCGATACTTAAATCCGGCTTGTCTTTTTTCAGGTACCAGCCGATGCCTTCAAAATTATCGGAGTGGTAGGAACCGTTATAGTGAATAAACAGGCTGCCGGGTTTGTAGTATTTAAGAATAAAATACGCCATCGTTGCATCCTTGCTGGCCTGCGCTTTGGGCAGGTTTTCACCGCCATGGCCGCCCATCATTTCGATCATTTTTTTATACCCGGGCAACTCCGCATCATAGGCCATGGGCAGGGGAGCCATCCAGGTTTTGGCGAGAGCCGGCAACGTATCCAGCGTGGCAAATCCGCCTTTGGCTACCAGTGATGCATAGCGCCGGGGAATATTCGTGGCGGCAAACGCAATCTTGTTCTCCTTTGCATAATCCACCAGCGGGGCATAATCGGTTTTATAATTTTTCCAGAGCCGGGCCAGTGAATCAAACTGTCTGGCATTTATTTTTCCCTGCAGATACTGATCGAGTTGCGGCTGGTTGTCCTGCTCAAACATTTCCGCACCCAGTACAAGATCACGGGTCTGATCACAGTCTTTCGTGAGCTCCAGTTGCAACCAGTGGGCTATCGCATTGTTGTGGTACTCGCCAAAAAGCACGATGTCTTTTTGCGAAAGAGATTTCAGCATTTTCTTATACGATACTTTCTTCCCCTTCTTATTGTAAATAACATAAGCGGGTTTTGATTGGGCCAGTACGGCCATGGCCATAAACGGCAACAGGAGGAGCAGCAGCAATTTTTTCATGCTGGCAATTTACGGATAAACCGGACGGTAAAGATGGATACTCAGGAACTTGTTTTTTCCGTCATCAGTTGTTTTACCAGGGCTTCCAGTTCCTTGATTTTTTTCTCCAGGTCGGGCAGTTTTCGGCTGACGGCCTGGCTGCGGAGTGCGGCGGTATAATCATAAGCCGGTGAACCCGTCACCGCTTTACCGGGATCAATGGATTTGCTTACCCCGCTCTGGGCATTTACTTTGGCACCATCACCCAGGTGAATATGCCCTACGATACCAGCCTGTCCGCCGATCATTACCCCATTCCCGATTTTGGTACTTCCACTGATACCGGCCTGTGCTGCAATAACAGTACTGTGACCAATCTCCACATTATGCGCCACCTGGATCAGGTTATCGAGTTTTGCCCCGCTTTTAATAATCGTGGAACCAATGGTAGCACGGTCAATGGTGGTATTGGAGCCGATCTCCACATTGTCTTCCACCACAACATTTCCGATCTGCGGTACCTTTTTAAAACTGCCATCGGCCTGTGGGGCAAAACCAAATCCATCGCTGCCGATGATGGTGCCGCCGTGTATAATCACATTATTGCCGATGACACAATCATTATAAATCTTTACCCCGGGATGCAGTACGCAATTGTCGCCAACCACCACATTGTCGCCCAGGTAAACATTGGGATAAATCTTGGTCTGATTGCCCACTTTTACCTGTCCGCCCAGGTAAGCAAAAGCACCGATAAATACCTGCTCCCCATAGCTGGCGGTTGGTGCAATATACACCGGCTGCTGTATACCGGCCAGTGACTGTTGTTTTATTTCCTGGTACTTGCTCAGCAAGGTCGCAAAGGCGGAATACGCATCCGGTACCCGTATCAGCGTGGCCTTTACCGGGTGCTTCAGTTCAAAGCCTTCACTGATGATGATCACTGACGCTTTGGTGCTGTATAAATATTCCTCGTATTTGGGATTGGCAAAAAAACTAAGCTGCCCTTCCCCGGCTTCTTCAATTTTACCAAATGAATCAACAGTTACAGTCCCGTCTCCTTCAATTTTACCATTTACCAGGAGGGCGATTTGCGCAGCAGGAAATTGCATAATAATGAGTAATGAAAATGAGTAATGAGTAATGAATAATGAGTAAGGGGAAGATGATTAAAGTGCGGGGATCTCCTCTCAACAACTCAACAACTCAACCCCTCAACCTTTCAACCTTTCAACCTTTCAACCTTTCAACCTTTCAACCTTTCAACTTTTCAAGAAACAAATGTACTGTTTTTTCACAGTGTCACTCAGGCTTTGCTGGATCAGGGCATTGTCCACATTGGAAATATCTTTGGTACTGCCGTCCTTGAATAAGATCTGAATGCGTTCGTCACCCGGATTATACGTGGTATTACTGGCTTCGCCGGTAAAAACGAAATAATCGGTTTCCGCAGCACTGAGACCCAGTTTTTCCTGTGCCTCTTTTCTGCGTTCCTCCAGAAAAGCCGGATCAATCGGGGCCGCCTGCAGTTTTACCTTCAGCAGTTTCCGTTCCACCAGTAAAGTACACAACCGGGATAATATCTTATCGGGATGCCGGCACCATTGTTTGATGGTGGCCATGATATCATGATCATCCAGGCGTATGAATTTATCCAGGTGCTCCGCCAGTGGCATATCCGGACGGTTGTTTTGTAAAAAGAAATCCAGATCGGTTGAAGCCGTAGAAACGGGTATGCCGTCTGCAATCAGTTCCTTGGCCCGTTGGAATATTTTCACCAGCATTTTTTCCGCGCTTACAACAGTTTTGTGCAGGTATACCTGCCAGTACATCAGGCGTCGGCTGACCAGGAATTTTTCAATGGAATAAATGGCTTTTTCTTCCACCATCAGCTCGCCGTCTTTTACGGTCAGCATTTTTATGATGCGGTCATACCCGATCACTCCCTCGGCTACCCCGGTAAAAAAACTGTCCCGGTTCAGGTAGTCCATCCGGTCCACATCCAGCTGTCCGGAGACCAGCTGGTGCAGAAATTTTTTCGGGTGTTGATTCGTGAATATGGCAATGGCGGTATCCAGTTTACCACCCAGTTCCCGGTTCAGCAGTTGCATCAGCAGCAGGGAAATGGTTTCATGGTGTACATCCTTAATCAGTTCGTTTTCCAGGGCATGAGAAAAAGGACCATGACCGGCATCGTGCAGCAGGATGGCCGCTTTGGCGCCCAGCTCTTCGGCTGCAGTAATGTCAATGCCCTTGCTTTTCAGCTCGTGCAGGGCCATACACATTAAGTGGTAGGCGCCCAGTGAGTGATGCAGCCGCGAGTGAACGGCTCCCGGATAAACCAGGTGTGCAAAAGCCATCTGGTGTATATTACGGAGGCGCTGGTACACCGGGTGGGAAATGATCTCCAGAATCAACGCGTCATCAATGGTAATAAAACCATAGACAGGGTCGTTGATGATTTTGCGTACAGAGGGCATTGTTGCTGTTTTGTTAAAGGCCCGTAGCGGGCAGGCGGCAAAAGTACAACCACTGGGGTTAAAAAGCTAAATTTGACGGGAGACCGGCTTTAAAGATTACTTAAAAAAATCAAAAGGAATGGCAATCGCAAACATTATCTGGGTGGACGATGAAATTGAAAGCCTGCAATCGCAGAAGCTTTTTCTGGAGAATAAAGGGTACGAAGTACAGACATTTACCAATGGATTTGACGCGATTGATTATGTAAAGGACAATCATGTGGATGTGGTGCTGATTGATGAAAGTATGCCTGGTATTACCGGACTTGAAACACTTGCCAAGATTAAGGAATTGAAACAATCATTGCCGGTGGTGCTGATTACCAAAAATGAAACGGAGAACCTGATGGATGATGCCATCGGTTCACAAATCAGCGATTACCTGATCAAGCCGGTAAATCCCAACCAGGTCTGGCTGAGTCTGAAGAAAATACTCGATAACCGGCGGCTGGTGGCGGAGAAAACAACCTCGGCCTATCAGCAGCAGTTCCGTCATTTATTTACCGCGCTGAACAGCAATCCGGATTACAATGAGTGGATGGATATTTATAAAAAACTTATTTACTGGGAACTGGAAATGCAGAAGAGCGGCAGCCCGGAAATGCAGGAAATTCTGCAGAGCCAGAAGGATGAGGCCAATACCGAGTTCTTCAAATTTGTCTCGCGGAATTATCTCAGCTGGGTTTCGCCTAAAAGTAAGGCGGGTCCGGTGATGAGTCATAACCTCATGCAGTATAAAGTGCTGCCGCATTTGGAAAAAGGAACACCCTTGTTCTTTGTGCTGATTGATAACCTGCGGTTTGATCAGTGGAAAACGATTCAGCCGATTTTTGCCGAGAGCTTCCGGATACTTGAAGAAGACAGTTTTTACAGTATCCTTCCTACCGCCACACAATATGCCCGTAATGCCATTTTCGCGGGTATGTTGCCGGCAGATATTGAAAAGACTTTTCCCGTACAATGGAAAAATGATGATGAGGAAGGAGGAAAAAATCTGCATGAGGAAGAGTTTCTCCGTGCCCAGCTGAAACGGATGGGTAAGGGGGAGCTGAAGGTTTCCTATACCAAGGTGGTGAATAACCAGGCCGGGCTCGATTTACTGAATAACGTTCACAATTTGCTGGGGAATGACCTCAATGTGATTGTCTATAATTTTGTGGACATGCTCAGTCATGCCCGTACGGAAATGGAAGTATTGAAAGAGCTGGCGGGTGATGAAATAAGTTACCGCAGTATCACCAGCAGCTGGTTTGAACATTCGCCGCTGCACCAGGCCCTGAAGAAGATCGCGGATAAAAAAATAAGGATTGTATTGGGTACCGATCATGGCAGTGTACGGGTGAAAACGCCCTATAAAGTGGTTGGCGATAAACAAACCACTACCAATCTCCGCTACAAACACGGGCGTAACCTGAACTATGAACCCAAAGAAGTGCTGGCCTTCCGCGAGCCGAGAGAAGCGGGGCTGCCGTCTCCCACGATCAATTCCTCCTTTATTTTCGCCAGGGAAGACAGCTTTCTCTGCTACCCCAACAACTACAATTATTATGTGAATTATTACCGCAATACCTTTCAGCATGGCGGGGTAAGCCTGGAGGAAATGATTGTACCGGTGATAAAGATGGAAAGTAAAATCAGTTAGTAGTTAGTCGTCGGGAGTTAGTAGTCGGGAGTCGGGAGTCAACAGCCTCTTCTAAGCAGGATGTCATGAACTGTATAAACCCTGCTTTAGAACATTAACTGCTTTAAGGTTTCCTCCAACCTCCAACTTCCAACCTCCAACCTCCAACTTCCAACCTCCTGTGGATAATATTTGATAAGTCCTTCTTTGTTCACCCCCGTACCGGGTTAAATTTGCAGTATGAAATTTACACAGTCCACACTTGATAAGTTAGAGGCGATTCCGGAGCAGGCAGGGTATGTGCTGCGATATGAAAGGGGCACTTTTCAGAGCGGCTACTGTATTCTTGAGCAGAAAAAAGTGGTGGTATTGAATAAGTTCCTCCAGATTGAAGGCCGGATCAATACCCTCGTTGACCTGATTCCCCAGCTCGACATTGATCCCGGGCATCTTTCCGAAGAGTCGGCTAAGCTCCATGCGAAAATTCTGGCAAAGCTGGAAATGGAAGAAGGGTAGAATGGAGAGTGGAGAGTGGGGAGTGGAGAGTGGGGAGTGGGGAGTGGGCCGATACTATTTATTCTCTCTTTTAACTATAGGCATTCCGGTAGTTTACTTGCTATTGATATTTCCCTTTAAACTTTTTAACCTGTTAACCAGTTAACTTTTCCTCGTTAACTTTACACTCGTGACCTGCCCTCCCCTGACAATAACATTTCTCGGAACTGGTACCAGCAGTGGTGTGCCGATGATCGGATGTGATTGTGCCGTTTGTACATCTCCGGATAAAAAAGACAACCGCTTACGTTCGAGTATCCTTGTGCAATCAGCCACTACCAGCCTGGTGGTGGATACAGGGCCGGATTTCCGTTACCAGATGTTGCGCGAAAAAGTAAAGAAACTGGATGCGGTGGTATTTACCCATCCGCACCGGGATCATATGGCCGGACTGGATGATGTGCGGGCCTTTAATTTTTTCCAGAAAAAGCATATTGATATTTACGCGGACTCCCTGATGGAAGCAGCGGTACGTCGCGACTTCTATTATGCATTTGCCGATACCAAGTATCCGGGTATCCCGGAACTGAACCTGATCACCATCACCGATCAGCCTTTTATGGTAGGGGATATTCCGGTGGAGCCGGTGAAAGTATGGCATATGCGGATGCCGGTACTGGGTTTCCGCTTTGGCAATTTCACTTATATCACGGATGCCAACCGGATTGAGGAAGAAGAAAAGAATAAAATCCGGGGCAGTGAAATCATGGTGGTAAATGCATTGCGGAAACAGTCCCATATCTCCCATTATACACTGGGTGAAGCCGTAGACCTGGTGGAAGAACTCCGGGTACCGGAAGCCTATTTTACGCATATGTCGCACCAACTGGGCCTGCATGCCGATGTGGAAGCTGAACTGCCTGAGCATATTTACCTGGCCTGGGATGGATTGAAGCTTAACCTGGGATAAAAAAATATTTCGGCTAACGCTTGTTAGTTTGAATAATATTCCTGTACCTTTACACTGCCTTTAACGAAATGCTTGCTTTAATCTCCATGAGATGCTGTGCCACCCCTGCCAGGAGTGGCACAGTTTTTAAATAAACCCCCGATTCATAGTCTATGCAGTTTCAGTCTTCAGAAATTACACAGCAGGTGGCGCAGACCGCCCGTGATTTTGCACGTCAGCATATTTTACCGCATGTGATGGAATGGGATGAAAGCCAGGTATTCCCTGTTGATGTTTTTAAAGAAATGGGTAAACTGGGCATGATGGGCGTATTGGTACCTGAACAATATGGCGGGGCCGGACTCAGTTATTTCGAATACAAATCCATCATTGAGGAAGTGGCCAAAGTCTGTGGTTCGGTCGGACTCAGTCTCGCGGCACACAACTCTCTGTGTACCGGACATATTCTTGCATTCGGCAGCGAAGAGCAGAAAATGAAATGGCTCCCCAAACTCGCCACTGCCGAATGGATTGGTGCCTGGGGATTGACCGAAGCCAATACCGGCAGTGATGCCGGCAATATGAAATGTACCGCCGTGAAGGAAGGTGATCATTGGATCATCAATGGCACCAAGAACTGGATCACGCATGGTAAAAGTGGGGATGTGGCCGTGGTGATTTGTCGTACCGGTGAGGCACGTACGAAAAATAACTCTACCACTTTTGTCGTGGAAAGAGGCACACCCGGGTTCAGTGCAGGTAAAAAGGAAAATAAACTCGGCATGCGCGCCAGCGAAACCGCCGAAATGGTTTTTGATAATTGCCGTATTCCGGATAACCATCGTCTCGGAGAAGTGGGCGACGGGTTTAAACAAGCCATGAAAGTGCTCGATGGCGGACGTATTTCCATTGCCTCGCTCGCCCTTGGGATTGCCAAAGGAGCCTATGAAGCCGCTTTGCAATATTCACAGGAACGTTACCAGTTTGATAAACCGATTTCTTCTTTCCAGGGTGTTTCTTTCAAACTCGCCGATATGGCCACTGAGATTGCCGCTGCCGAACTGCTCATTCTCCAGGCCTGTGATTTAAAGAACCGTCATCTACCCATGACTAAAGAAGCCGCCATGGCCAAGTACTACGCGAGTGAGGTTTCGGTAAAAGTGGCCAACGATGCCGTACAGGTTTTTGGCGGTTATGGCTATACGAAAGATTTCCCCGTCGAGAAATTCTACCGCGATGCCAAGCTCTGTACCATTGGTGAAGGTACGAGTGAGATACAGAAGATTGTTATTAGCAGGGAAGTGTTGAAGTAGTCCTCCTTCGTTAATGCTACGGAGGATAAATCGGGAGTTGGGAGTTGGGAGTCGGGAGTCGGGAGACGGGAGATTGTAGTTACAAAACGTATCGCTATTCTATTCATTCTGCAGAAGTGTTTTGTTGATTGGATTAAAAACGACCGGAGTGCTCTTTCACCCTGTAGGGTTCTTTGTTGGTTTGGATTAAAAACGACCGGAATGCTCCCTAGCCTTGCAGGATTGCTTTGTTGGGTGAACTGGATTAAAAACGACCGCAATGTTCCCTAACCTTGCAGGATAGCTTTGTTGGTTGTATTGGATTAAAAACGACTGGAGTGCTCTTTCACCCTGTAGGGTTCTTTGTTGATTGGATTAAAAACGACTGGAGTGCTCTTTCACCCTGTAGGGTTCTTTGTTGGTTGGATTGGATTAAAAACGACCGGAATGTGCCTCCACCCTGTAGGGGTGCATTGTTGGTGGCCACTATATAGACCGAAATGCCCCCTTCACTCCGTAGGAGTGTTTTGTTGGTCCGGGAATGATGAAACAAGGAATATCACATCATTAAAAAACGAATAGCCACAGTCACCCTCAAATGAAAATTGAGAATTGAACATTGAATATTGAATATTTCCCTGCTATTGTTCAACCCACCACCTGGCAGCATGTTACATTTCCTTTTTCACCTGCTTAATCAGCGATGGTATTTCTCTCCGCACTTCCTCACGGACTTCATCTTCCGTAATTCCCTTTTTAAAACAAGTGACCACGCGCCCGGTTATAAGCCGGAACAGCCGGGAACTTTTGTTTTCATCCGGGATGGCTTTGTACAATCCGGAAGCCACGGTGGAAGCCTCCCCCAGTTTCCTGGCATACTCCATTGTTTTTTTAAATTCCGGGCTGCTTTTTACCCGTTTACCAGTTAACCGGCTTTTGCATCTCACATAGCCGATTCCGTTCATCGCATACCAGGTCATATTGTTGACCGTGCCGATGAAGATCATGTTTTTTTGTTTTCCCATGACCTAAAAATAAAGGACGGATTTGCTGAGAAAGGTAGTAGTGTTTATCATTTTTTATCAAAAAAATTTCGTATATACAGGTGTCCCTTCCAGCCCTTTTTTGAGGACTTTCTTAAGGTTTTGCCCGGGTTTGCTTCGTACCTGCTTCCTGCCATCTCCGATACATGTCCGGGGTTAAAGCGCACCATGCGCTTTAACCCCGGACATGCCCCGGCTGTGTCTCGAAGCAGGTACGGCTGTGGTGGGGAGAAAACCACTATTAAATCGAAAACCCGCCCGGGTGCGCCGTTCTGATGAGAGGCGTGGCAGGTCTTGTTCGGAATATGTTATCTGGGGTATTAATCCGGTATATTACCGCTCAGGAAGTCAATACCACTTTAGCAGCAGATGAAAGAGATTTGCTTTCCTTGACTTTAAAATCTCTCCGGACAGCAGCCATGGTTTGGTTCATTTCCATAATGGCGGCTTTGTGTGAAGGTTGGTTAAGAATTTCTTTGAAACCTTCCAACTTCGCATCAATATCCGCAGCTTTAGTAAATTTTTTGAAGGTTGACATATAAAAAATTAGTTTTTGCAATGGGTTATTTCCAAATAGGTTCATCCAGCCAATTTTCCGGAAAACCCATTTCTTTTTCGTCAGTAAGTTTACAGCTTTTCATGAGCTCTTTTAATCGGGTGTTAAATGTATTTCCCGGACTGATGATATGTAAAATATATGTCATGCTGCTAAGGATAGCATAAATTTTATTAGGGTAAATTTTTTTATTATTCAGATATGGATGAATTGAGTTATCCGGGATCTTAGGGGTTGTTGTAAATCGTCGGTTCCATAGTCTTCCATGATGAGCACAAATATTCCGCAACTGTGCAAAAGCGTGCATCCAGCTTTCAAGAATAAACGGATGAGATAAGCCAAATGATTTAGTTATCTCTTTTTTATCAGGCGAAAGTTTTAAGTTTTCGAAAAGTTTAGACAGTAAACCCATTGAGGCAACTTCCAGGCTCATCCAGGATGGTGGATTAGGGGGTTGTGTATATGTGTTTTTATAGTGCTTAATGAATGTTTCATTTGACCTGTCAATTTCTTCGTATAATTTACCCAAATCGCGAATCACCCGGCTTTGACTACGGTAAATGCTTATGTTTTCATGCCAATGACTTCCGTATAAAACAGAGTAATGATAGATAATTTTTGTCCGTAGAGCGATTTCAATTTTTTCTAACCCGTCAAATACAAGTAATCTTAACCTGCGGTCGAATACATACAGATCAATGATGTCATCGAATGACACTTGTTTAACAAAAGGGTGGTCGGGGACCGAATTATCCTGGAATGGGTAAGTATATGCCCGTAACCGGTAGTAGCTGATGTTAGAAAGATAATGTGCGGCTTTCGTCTCGTCTGTAATCAGGAGACCCCTTTTTTTGAGCAGACTGATCTGGTCTGGAATTGAAATAGGAGGTTTATTGAAATTCATATAGCTGGACTATATTAAATCGAAAACCCGCCCGGGTGCGCCGTTCTTATGAGAGGCGTGGCAGGTCTTATTGCCGTAAAAGTAAGGAAAATAAATTCTAAAATAAGAGCAGCTGGCCTTAATTATTTTTAAAAATCCTGAATTAGCTGCTATAAATATTTATAGTTCTAGATTATATTGTAAAGAAAAAGAAATAATGATGTAAAGCAGTATTCTAATATGCTGAAAACGAAAGGGTTTCGATTCTACAAATATTATTGCTCAAAACGTCTAAGTTTTAACTACGCCCCCTTCACCAACCCCTTCTCCTCCTTCGTCAACCCATATAAATCAAACACCAGCTCGTCAATCTCCGTCTCCCAATGACTGGTATCCGCTGCCGGATCGGCTTTCTTGGCGGCGAGAATTTGGTCGACAAGAAGGCTAATTTCTTTTTGTTTATTTGAATTAAGCCTAATGGGTAAGTTTTTAAATTCTTCCACACGGATTTTTGGGAAAAGGTCGTCAAACTCATTTTTTTCATGTCGGAAAAACCATGCTATTAGTTTTGAACTTAAAATTCCTTGAATGAAATATATGTCAACATTGTCATATGGCAGAGCAATGTATAGACTCCTGTCAATTTTAAAATCTTCATCAATTACTGTACAAATGAAATTCTCTTGTCCTAAAATTTCTCTAAATAGTATTCTTTTCCCAGTGAAGAATTTCTCGTTTCTTGGTGCAGCTAGCCAATCGCCGTAACTGATAAAGTGTTTGTTGTCCCATAAATAACCATTTCTGAAGATGTGCTTTCCTCTTAACTCTGGTACAAAAGTTTCATTCTTTTTGTAATTTGAATGGTACGCTCTAGTTTCAATAATTTCTTTAGATTGGCCTGTATAAGAATCATACGGATTTATTCCTCTTGTGATTTCAAATAGGCTTTCCATTTTTACACTACTTTCCTTTATTTTTTTTAATATTTTATGTTTTTTGTCGTCTACTTCTAAATCAAAAACAAAGCCATCGTTTTCATAAAATCTAGTTTGATTTATTTTCCTTTTTTCGATAGGCTCCTTATTTATAAATTGCCAAACTTTTAAATCTCCTTCTATTAGATGGGGATATAACCTTTTCTCTGCTGTAAAAATTAAAGTATCGACAGAAGCTTCTTCAAAAGCATTTGAAATGTTAGGGTTTATCGAGTAGCAATTTAGATTTTCAATAATGAATCTTCTACAATCTGACATCATTAAATTCTTTAACCAAGAATTAGGTGTAATTAAACTTAGAACACCCTTTTTTTTGATTAGCGAAGTTGTTCGCTCAATAAATAAAATGTATAAGTCAAATTGATATTGAATGGTTGTATACAATTGTAAGAATATCTTCTTATGGCTTTTGACATTGTTGCCAGTTATATACGGTGGGTTTCCTATCACCACATCAAACCCCACAAACACCCCCTCATTATCCAACACCTCCGGAAACATAAATCGCCACTCAAAAGCATCCTTATAAATGGCATTGTTCTTAATATCAGTTTTTTCTTTCTCCAGTTTGTCAATAGCAGCACTTAGTTTTTCCAGTTCTTTGTTGGCCTTGGTTTTTTTCTTGCTGTCGGCACTGAAGAGATCCGTTTGTCGGAAACTTTCCATCTCGCCTCTTAATTTGGAAAGTTTTTTATTGATGGGGTCATTCGGACTCAGGTCTTTCTGAAAATCATTCTTGATGGTTTCAATCAGGGTTTCCATTTCCCTTTTCTCTTCCTTGCTTTCCGCATTCCGGTACGTGTGCACCGCCGCTTTATAGCTTTCGATACTGAACTTACTTTTTTGCAGGGCCGGGGCCAGGTCGGCATCGAGCGCAAAACGGCTGATCAGGCTATTGCCTTTCTTGATATTAATATCAATATTGGGCAGGGTTTCCAGTTGGGTGTACTGACTGTCTGGGGTATAGTAAGCGTTTTTCAGCAACTCAATCCAGAGCCTGAGCCGGCAGATCTTTACACTGTTTTCATTGATGTCAACTCCAAATAGACAGTTTTCGATCAGGGTTTCTTTTTCATGAAACAGGGTTTCCTGCAGGGCCTGCAATTCGGTCTTGCTGTTGCCTTTCTGGTTGAGGGTGTATTCAAATAGTTCCTCTGTTTCCACATCCTGGATAATCAGTTCATCGTTTACAATCTCCAGGCTGTACTCCCGTATCCGTTGCCCGTTATTTCGGTATTGCAGCACTTTCAGATCGTGTTTAATACTGATCAGTTCATTCAGTGCCGATACAAGGAAGTGACCACTACCCACGGCGGGGTCGCAAATGGTCAGGCTGTTGATCAGGGTATTGGCTTCCTGTCTTTTTTCCTTATCCTGAAAATCGATCCGTTCCTGTAAGGCCTCAAAATTTTCAAAGGTCCAGTTATAGTGCTCATTAAATTTCTGGGTAACAGCCCGGCGCAGGGTTTCCCGGCACATATACATGGTGATGAAGCCGGGGGTAAAGAAGGAGCCGTCCTTATAGCCGTTTATTTTTTCAAATATCAATCCCAGTACGCTGGCATTGATCAGGGTTTTGTTTTCTTCCTGTATATCGGCCTTGCCTTCGCTGGTAAAATTATACCGGTCCAGGAAGGTAAACAGATAGGAGAGGGTGGTTTGCGCCCCTTGCATCCGTTTTCCCTTCTCATCTTTCAACACGGTGGCAATATGCAAGGGTAGTTGCAGGGCATTGTCGAGGGCACTGATATCAATTGTTCGCCGTTCAATTTCTGTCCGTTCAAACAGACTACTGTTGAGGTAAGGAACCTTACTGAATTTTGTTTGCAGGTGATCTCTGCGTTTATCCGGCACTTCGGCCAGTACCTGGAAAAAGAGATTGTTCAGTTCATCATAATCCGGCAACAATGCTTCATTTAGAAACTGATAGCTTCTGTCCTGCTGATGGTAGGAAACCAGCTGGGCTTCCAGCAGTTTCAGAAACAGGATCCGGTTAATCCAGGTGATACAGAGTTCAAGGGCAATATTGTATTCCTGTTCGGACCCCGTAAGTCCGTATTTGGTGGCATCGGGCAGATCACGGAGGCAATCTTTATCCCTTATTTTGATAATCGCATTTTCGATCAGTGAGGCTTCGCTGCTTTGTTTTTTCCGGAGGATGAGTTTTTTGCTGCCTTCTTTTATTTCTTCCAGCCCGATGATGTGAAGGAGTTCATCATAGAAATTTTTATCCAGGCTGTTGCTGTCATTGGCAAAGGGCAGTTTGAGCAGGTGTACCGGGCTGAGGATCTTGTACAGCGGTACCAGTTTTTTATCATCGTCCGTATCGGTGTTGGCTGCTGCTCTTCTGTATTGATCCAATTGCACCAGGGTGGCAGTCAGTATAATATCGCTTTCGCCGAGTATACGTTTCAGCTCATCGTAGAAGAAAGGATTATCCTTTTTGTCATTGACATAGGTTTCATACAATCTTTTGATTCGTGTATTGCTGTAGATTTTCTTATCAAATTCATTGGCATCGATCAGGTACCACTGGTGTACATCGGTAGCCAGCAGGTATTTTACCTGGTTATTGCCACCCGTAATACGTTCCTGCAGGTAATAAAGCACCAGTTCGTGCAGCGCTTTTACATTCGGTTTTTCGGCGGTGATCATTTCGGCACTGCCCAACTTTTTCACCTCGGCGATAACCGCTACGGAATCTTTGGCCGATTTGCCGGTATGAATAGAAAAATCCTTTTTCTCTTTATTGATAGTGATTGCATGCTCCGGGCTATACCATGTATTCTTTAAAAAGTCGGTGATATAGTCCTTCAGGGTATCCTCACTGCTGGCCGGATCGGCTTTTTCGAGCAGGTGGAGCAGTTGCTGTTTGCATTTTTCAATGCTGCTTCGTCCGGCAGTTTCTTTCAGATAGGCTTTATTGAGGGAACGGGCGGGGGATTTGATTTCGAGCTGGATAGGCATAGGTTTGGCTTAAGCAGGTTGAGAACCGAAAATAAGTCAAAATTAAAAATTAAAAAGTAAAAAGACTGACGCTGCATACACACCACTCATTAACGCACTTCTTGCATTTCCACTAATTTCCTGTAAAAACCATTCTGCTCCATCAATGCTTCGTGATTACCGCGTTCTACTATCCGGCCCTTCTGCAGCACCACAATCTCATCCGCATGACGGATTGTACTCAGCCGGTGGGCAATGACGATACTGGTACGGTTCTGCATCATATTGTTGATAGCGTCCTGTACCAGCCTTTCGCTTTCGGTATCGAGGGAGGATGTGGCTTCGTCGAGAATGAGGATCGGCGGATTTTTTAATACGGCACGAGCGATGGTGAGCCGTTGCCGTTCGCCGCCACTGAGTTTGGATCCTCGGTCGCCGATATTGCTGTTATAACCCTCTTCTTTTTTGATGATGAATTCATGAGCATTGGCAATCTTCGCGGCGGCTTCAATCTGTTCCCGGGTGGCACCGGTCTGGCCAAGGGCAATATTATTGGCAATGGTATCATTGAACAGGATGGGCTCCTGGGTTACAATACTCATCAGGTGCCGCACCGAGGTCAGGGAATAGTCTTTTATATTCACCCCGTCAATCAATACTTCCCCTCCGGTTACGTCATGGAAACGGGGTACCAGGTCGGCCAGGGTGGACTTGCCCGCGCCGGAGGAGCCAACCAGGGCGATGGTTTTTCCTTTGCCTACCGTGAGGTTGATATCATCAAGTATCACCACGTCTTCATAGGCGAACTGCACCTGCCGGAATTCAATCCTATCCGAAAATACCGGTAATAATTTTCCGTTGGGATTATCGTCTACCGTAACCGGTGTATTCAGAATTTCTTCGATACGGCCAATGGCGGCCGCGCCTTTGCGCATATTGCTGAACGAGGTGGACAAAGCTTTGGCCGGTGCGATGATATTGTAAAATACACCCAGGAACATCAGGAAGGCGGAGGCCTGCAGGAACTGATTGTTTAATACCAGCACCCCGCCGTAATACAACAGGGCCGTAAATAAAGCCACCCCCATTACTTCGGATAGGGGAGATGCGAGGTCACGTCGGTAACTGATCTTGTTTTTGGAATGCAGCAGCTCACTGTTGCCTTTAAAGAATTTCGCCCTTAGTATTTTTTCCACATTGAAGGCTTTGATGACCCGGAGTCCGCCAAGGGTTTCATCGAGCGTAGAAAGGGTCTCCCCGTATTTATGCGCCACATCCTGTGAATGCCGTTTCAGCGAACGGGTAATCCGTCCGATCACCAGTCCCAGTACGGGAATAATGGCCAGTATAAAAAGCGTAAGCTGGTAACTGATCAGCAACAGGGCCGTGAGTGTGATGATGATCGTAAGCGGGTCGCGGATCCAGCCTTCCAGGGTACCCACCACGGAACCTTCCACTTCATTCACATCGTTGGTCATACGGCTCATCAGGTCCCCTTTTCTTTTTTCATTGAAAAAACCAATGGGCAGGCGCAGCACTTTATCATACAGATCTTCACGCAACTGATTCACCACCCTGTTTTTTAACGGGTTCAGGATATACAGTGAAAGGTAGAGGAACAGATTTTTAAGAATAATAAATCCGATCAGGAAAAAACAGATAAATCCAAGCGTCGGGATCTTGCCCCTTGTATTCAGTGATTGTTTCAGGAAGTCATTGATGGACTGAATCAGAAAATTACTGCTGGTCTTTGTCAGCTGGTTGCAATCAATACATTCCGGCCGGGTATCGGTGAAAATGACCTGCAGGAAGGGCATCAGCATACCGATTGAGACAATGGAGAAAACGATGCTCAGCAGGGTGAACAGGAAGTAGAGAAAAATCTTGCCTTTAAAGGGGCCGATATACCTGAAAATCCGGGAATATTGCTTCATTCGTAAAGAGTAATGGAAACGGGGCAAAGTAACTACTTTTGCAGCGACTGCCGAAGTTTAGTCCGGCAGACGGCAAATTATCCCAAATTATGGAAGAAGGTAAAAGACAAAAACAGATCGGCGGACTGCTGAATGAGGAGATGAATGGCATTTTTCAGCGGCTCGGCCTGAATATGATAGACGGGGGACTGGTGTCCATTTCCTCGGTAAAAGTAACACCCGACCTGCTGGAAGCCCGGTTTTACCTGAGCTTTTTCCAGGTGAAGGATGTGGCGGCCGCCCTGCATAAAATTGAAGACCGGCACCACGAAATCAAGAAAGAACTGACCGCCCGGGTCAGGCATCAGCTCCGCAGTATGCCGGTGCTGAAATTTTTCCATGATGATACCCTGGATCATGTATTCAAAATGGAAGAAATTTTTAAAAAAATTGAAGAAGAACGGAAACAGGGTCCAGGTGGCAAAACAGACTAATGCCGGACTGGTTATTCATCTTTAAATTATAGCTGTTGAATTTTCTTTTTGCCTGGCGTTATTTTAAAGCAAAGAAATCCACCAATGCCATTAACATCATTGCGTGGACGAGTATTGCGGCTATCATTGTGGGCACTACCGCGCTGATCCTGGTGCTGAGTGTGTTCAACGGCTTTGAAGGCCTGGTGAAATCCCTTTATTCTTCCTTTTACACCGACCTGAAAATTACTTCTGTGCAAGGCAAGCTCATGACTGTAAGTGAGAAGCAGTTGCAGCAGCTAAAACAGGTAGCGGAAGTGAAAAACTTTTCGATGATACTGGAAGAAAAAGCGATGGTGCAGAACGGCGATTACCAGACCGTGATCTACCTGAAAGGGGTAGATGAAAATTACCAGTATGTGGCCGGCGTGGCGGATCACCTGATCAATGGGGAATATACACTGGGTACAGCCGACGAGCCCCGGCTGATCCTGGGGGCCGGAGTGGAAGATGCACTGGGTGTATATGCCGACCGCAGCCTGATGCCCCTGAATATTTACCTGCCGCGAAAGAACAATTCAAAACAGATAGACCTGATGGAAGACATCAGCAGTGATTCGGCCTGGGCCGCGGGTACCTTTCTGATCCAGCAGGACTTTGATAACAAGTACGGCATTACCACTATCGATTATCTCCGGAATGCGTTGCGGGTAAACCCGGACCAGTACAGCGGGATAGAGATTGCGTTAAAAAATCAGGGGAGTGAAGACCAGGCCGTTCGTGCCCTGGAAAAAATATTCGGCAACGGTTACCAGGTACAAAACCGCTACCAGCAGAACCGTTCGCTTTATTCCATCATGAATGTGGAGCGCTGGATTGTTTACGGCGTGCTTTGCCTGATCCTGATTGTGGCGGCTTTTACCATGATCGGGGCCCTGACGATGCTGGTGCTGGAAAAACAAAAAGACATCAGTGTGTTGCATGCCCTCGGGGGCAACCGGGCATTTATACAACGGATATTTATCAGTGAAGGATTATTGCTGGCCCTGATCGGGGGCGGATTGGGTATGCTGCTGGCGGCGTTTATTGCCTGGCTGCAGATTACGTTTCACCTGATTCCTTTGCAGGGCGGGTCATTTCTGATTAATTATTACCCGGTAAAACTGCGGCTGGCTGATTTTCTGCTGGTGGGCGCTACCGTGTTTTTTATTTCCTTTATTGCCTCCTGGCTGCCTTCCCGTAAAGCGGCGGCACAGGAGTTTTCCTTGAGGACTGAGTAGCCGTAAATGAAAATTGAGCATTGAAAATTGAATATTGTCCATTTCCCTTAGAGAAATGGACAATGCTCAACGCTCAATGCTCAATACTCAATATCGGCTCAATAATCTCCTAACGTTTCCGGTAACTGCGCCAGTGCTTTAGCCAGTTGTTCATCATTGGGTGCGATACCATGCCATTCATGTGTGCCTTCCATAAAGTCAACCCCGCGACCCATGGCTGTATGCATCATGATGGCAATGGGCTGTCCCTGGCCGGTCATGGATTTTGCTTTTTCGAGAGTGGCCACCACTTCATCCATATCGTTTCCGTTCATCTCCAGGGTGATCCAGCCAAAAGCGTCAAACTTCTGCCGGATATTGCCAAGATTCATGACCTTATCTGTAGGGCCATCTATCTGCTGACCGTTCCAGTCAATCGTGGAAATCAGATTGTCCACTTTATGGTGTGCGGCAAACATCACGGCTTCCCATATCTGACCTTCATCCAGTTCTCCATCGCCATGCAGGGAGAAGACAAGGTTAGGCTCCTTATTTAGTTTTTTGGTCAGGGCGGCACCGATGGCCACGCTCATGCCTTGTCCGAGTGAGCCGGAAGCCATACGTACACCCGGCAGGTGTTCGTGGGTGGCAGGGTGGCCCTGCAAACGGCTGTTCAGCTTGCGGAATGTTGCCAGTTCTTTAATATCGAAATAACCGGTCCGGGCCAGAACCGAATAGAACAGCGGGGAGATATGACCGTTTGACAGGAAAAATACGTCTTCGTTCCGGGCGTCCATATCAAAAGCCGGATTGTGTTTCATTACTTTGAAATACAAGGCTGTGAGAAAGTCGGCACAACCAAGGGATCCCCCCGGGTGGCCGCTGGCGGAGCCGTGAACCATCCTGACAATATCTCTTCTTACCTGGGATGCGGCGGCGGTTAGTTCGTTCATAATTAATAAAATAGGTTATAATTAAACTTTTCGTATCTTGCCCCCTCAAAGGGTCAGATTAGTTGCAAAAGTGCGTTGTTTTTTAATGCAAAAAACAGCTTTACGAAATTTAATCTGACAAATCATCTAAATATCCTAAAGATTACATAGATCTGATGTCAGATACATTAAATAATTTATGTAATGCAAAGACCGAAACGGTTGATGCTTTTTATGTACCATATAAAACTGCTTAGATGCTTGATATATTATTGACGGCTTCTGTCTCTTTTATAATTACGTTCCTTGCAGTCCCCGTTGTACTGGAAGTGGCAGAGAAAAAGAAGTTGTTTGATATCCCCAACGAACGCAAAGTGCACACCCGTCTGGTGGCGTCACTCGGAGGGGTTGGTATTTTCGGTGGTTTTATTCTCGCTGCCCTGCTGTCCATTCAGGGCCATCTCAATTACGAATTTCAATACTTTTTCGCGGCATCCCTTGTCATATTCTTCCTGGGTCTTAAGGATGATCTGATTATCCTCTCGGCCAGTAAGAAATTTATCGGGCAGATTATTGCAGCGTCTATACTGATTCACCTGGGCGGTATCCGTCTCGACAGTATGCATGGTGTACTCGGTTTTGAAAAATTACCTGAAGCATTCGGACTGGCGTTATCCTATCTCACGATTATTGTGGTGATCAATTCCTTTAACCTGATCGACGGGGTAGATGGGCTGGCCGCCAGCCTGGGAATCCTTACCATGCTGGTGTTCGGTAGTTATTTCTTTGCCATCGGTTACCAGGCCTATGCCTTACTGGCATTTGCCATGGCCGGCAGTTTGGCCGCTTTCATGATTTTTAATCATCACCCGGCGCGGATATTCATGGGCGATTCGGGATCACTGATGATCGGACTGATCAACGCGATCCTGGTTATAAAATTTATTAATGTGGCCAATGATCCGCTGGTTGCGGTACCCGTACCTTCTGCAGTGGCCATTGGTTTTGCCATTCTGATCGTGCCGCTGCTGGACACCCTGCGTGTTTTCAGCATTCGTATCCTGAATGGTCAATCGCCTTTTACGCCCGACCGCAATCACGTACATCACTTATTGCTGGACAGGGGTATGGATCACGCGTCGGTAACCCTGACCTGTGTTACGGTGAATATTCTTTTCATTGTCCTTGCCTGGTTTGGCCGTGGTCTCGGACCCAACTACCTGATGTTACTGATGCTCGCTCTGGCCTTTTCAGGGTTGGGTGTATTGTACTATTACAAACGTCCGAAACGTGCCGTGCTGATTGTCAAGCGGAGTGATGCGGTATCCAAAGTACAATCTATCGAAACAAAAGTGGTAACACTGACCAAGGAAAAAGAAGCACAGTCCGCAGCAGATTAAAAGCGGATCAACCAATATTTTTTTAACAGGGCTGTATCCGGAACAAGGATACAGCCCTTGTTTTTTATACCACAGTTTTATTAGATTTGCGTTCCGGTCAGCTGCGTATTAAAAACAACGAACCGGCAACGATTAAACTACAATTTTATGTCAGAAGAACTAGCCTCCATCAGTGTGGTAGCGGAAGATCACATGAAGAAAGCGATCAGTCACCTGGAAACGGAATTAGTAAAAATCAGGGCCGGGAAAGCCAACCCGCAGATGCTGGACGGCATCTCTGTTGATTATTACGGATCCCCGATGCCGATCAACCAGGTCGCCAATATCAGTGTAATGGATGCCCGCACCCTGAGCATTCAACCCTGGGAGAAAAACATGCTGCAGCCTATAGAACGGGCCATCATTGCCGCGAATATCGGGATCAATCCGCAGAACGACGGCGTACTGATCCGTCTCTTTCTTCCTCCGCTTACGGAAGAAAGAAGAAAGGAACTGGTGAAAAGATGCCAGGGAGAAGGGGAACAATCTAAAGTAGCCGTACGTAATATCCGCCGTGACGCGATAGAGCATGTCAAACGTCTTCAGAAAAACGGGCTGAGTGAAGATGCCGCTAAAGATGCGGAAGCCGGCATCCAGGAACTGACCGACCGGTTTATTGCCACCGTGGAAAAACACCTGGCGGCCAAAGAAAAAGAAATCATGTCCATATAAAAAACAGGACAACTGTTTTTGTAAAGCAATATCAGTCCGCTGGTATTGCTTTCTTTTTTTCCGGCCGGTTGGCCATATACACCCCAACCAGTATGATGGATAAAGCAATCACATGCATATAGGTTATTTTTTCCCCGTAATAAAGACCCCAGCCAATGGCCACAAAAGGAATACCATAGGTGACCAGTGAGGCGAACAAGCCGCCGGCTTTTTTTACCAGCACATAAAACAATACGGAGGCAAGGGCCGTACCCAGAATCCCGAGAGCCGAACTGGCCACGGTACTGATCACATATTTATGTTCAGCAAGTGGCAGGCTGAAGTACCCGTCGGCGATCAGTACAATCAGAGCCGGGGGTATGAGCCCCGTAAAAGCGATGGCCGCGATCTGTACGGAACCTACACCTTTCAGCCGTTCATGTACCATATTTACATTGAAGCCGTAGAAAATAGTGGCCAGTACCACAAAGCCCGTATAGGCCAGGTAGCCACGCGGCTGACTGTTGTTGGCATATAAGAGCAGGGAGGAGCCCAGCAGTCCTACCAGTACACCGGACAACTTTTGCATACTGGTTTTCATCCGGAAAAACAAAGCGCCGGTGATGATGACAAATAATGGCGTTAATGAATTCAGGCTGCCGGCCAGGGCCCCGTCAATTTTAGTTTCGGCTATACAGAACAGAAAGGCCGGTATAAAACTGCCCAGCCAGCCACTGAGCAATACATAGCGGATGGTGGATCCGGGCAGCGGCTTCAATGCCTGCCAGGCAAAGGGCAGCATTACCAGTCCAGAAGATAACATCCGTAAAGCGGCCACCTGGTAAGCTGATAACACCGGTAACTGGTTTTCATCATACAGCCCCCATTTCATCAGGATAAATGAACTGCCCCAGATCAGACAAAGGGTGATGAATAAAATCCAGTTGGTTATTTTATTGCTCATAAAAGCGGCAAAGTTCAGGAATGAAAAGGAGACTAAGCTATTTTTTTTACCTTCATATGTAAACGCCTAAACGGCTAAACACCTAAACACCTAAACACCAACCCATGAGTAAAATAAAACTTTCGGCACTGGACACCCGCGCCCCTAAAGACCTTGATAAAACAGCCACCAAAGAGAAAACGGCCGGTTACCTGGAGGAGCTGGATGAGCTGCAGAACCTGTTATTTGCCGAAGGGAAGCATTCTATCCTGGTGGTGATCCAGGGAATGGATGGCAGCGGGAAAGATGGCGTGATCAGGAATGTGCTTGGCAATATGAATCCGCAGGGGGTGGCCGTACAGTCGTATAAAGCGCCCACGGAAAAAGAACTCTCGCATGATTTTCTCTGGCGGATCCATCAGCATACTCCGGCCCGGGGCATGATCCAGGTGTTTAACCGTTCGCATTATGAAGATATACTGGTGACCCGCGTGCATAAATGGTGCGATGATGAAACAGCGCGGAAAAGAATGGACGCCATTAATGATTTTGAAAAATTGCTGCAGCAACATAATAACACGCATATCCTGAAATTTTACCTGCATGTTTCGCCGGAAGAACAACATGAGCGACTCAGTGAGCGGATGAAAGACCCGGCCAAAATGTGGAAGTACAATGAGAAGGATTTTGCGGAAGCAAAACTCTGGGATGAGTATATGGAAATGTATGAGGAATGTTTTGAAAAATGCAATCAGCCTGAATGGATTATAGTGCCGGCAGACCAGAACTGGTACAAGGAGTATGTGATTGCCAAAGCCCTGCGTGATCTGATGAAAGCGCTTAATATGCAGTTCCCCGGATTAAAAAAATAACCCCGCTGATATTAGTTATTAATAATATCTATACCTTAGGCATGAATCCTGAACAGTATTAATAACCAAAAAACAATTTTTATGGGAATGATGAAAGAATTTAAGGAGTTTGCCATGAAGGGCAATGTGATTGACCTGGCTGTCGGTGTGGTTATCGGAGGTGCATTTGGTGCCATCGTATCCGCAGTTGTAGATAATATCCTGATGCCGGTTGTCGGAATCATTACGGGGGGAATCAATTTTGACGCCCTGTCGGTGAAAGTGGGTGATGCCGAATTGAGATACGGCATGGCCATTTCCGCCTTTGTAAAATTCATTGCCATTGCCCTGTTCCTGTTCCTGGTGATCAAAGCCATCAACAGCGCCAAGAAGAAAGAAGAAGCGGCCCCGGCTGCTCCGGCACCCACTCCGGAGGACATTACCCTGCTTCGTGAAATCAGGGATGCCCTGAAGAAATAAACAGGTGGAAAAAGGGCTGGTTGCGGCCGGTCTTATTCCCTTATTTTTGCCACAGGGCTGTATCGTAGCCGGTACAGCCCTGTTTTTTTTATCGCTAAAAAACAAGAAGTGCAGAACCCGTCGTACCAGATTAAATTGCCCCAGTTTGAAGGTCCTTTCGACCTGCTCCTGTTCTTTATTGAACGGGATGAACTGGATATCTACAATATTCCCATTACCCGGATTATCAACGATTTCCTGGATTATATTCATGGCAGCGAGGAACTGAATATTGAACTCAGCAGTGAGTTTATTCTCTTCGTTTCCACCCTGATGCGGATCAAAGCAAAAATGCTGCTGCCCCGTAAGGAACTGGATGCCCAGGGCAACGAAATTGATCCTCGCCAGGAACTGGTGAATAAAATTCTCGAGTACAAGCGGTTTAAAGAAGCTTCCGCGGAAATGGCGGAAATGGAAGCCCTGCGTATGCTGATGGTTAAAAGGGGCAATATCCAGAAAGAACTTTCCCAGATCGGAGAGGAAGACAGCGAGGGTACGGAAATACAGCATATCACCCTGTTCAAACTGATGAAATCTTTTGAAAGGGCCATGCAGAAATACAGTGACCGGCTGAATAAACCGGTACATACCGTGGTGCAGTATAATTACACCATGGAGAAAGCACGCGACCAGATGTTATCATTGGCCCGCGAAGAAAAAGTGCTGCCCTTTGAAAGCATCTTCGAACATGCGGAAAACAGGGTACATGCCATCTTCCTTTTTCTTTCGATGCTTGAACTGGTGCAGATGAAGTTTATGAAAATCATGATCGGGGAAGGAAAGAATAATTTTATCATAGAATTCAATGAGCCTGATGACCGGCTGGCAGAAATGGAAGGACAGGAGCCGCAACCGGATCAGGAACCGGATACACAAACAGAAGACGAGTCAAACCAATAATTTAAATAATTAAAAATAGCACACATGAAAAGCTTTGCAACCGCAAATTGGAAAGGTACCGGTAAAGAAGGTACAGGTACCCTGAGTTCCAAATCCAACGTACTGAATAACACCTCGTATGATTTCAGAAGCCGTTTTGAAGATGGTACGTTTACCAATCCGGAAGAACTGGTAGCCGCCGCGCATGCCGGTTGTTTTTCAATGAAACTCAGTTTTGTATTGGGTGCAGCCGGTTTTACTCCGGATAGCATTGATACTAAATGCACGATTACCCTGGAAGCGGGTGTGGTTACCTCCAGTCACCTGGAAGTAAAGGCCGCAGTACCTGGAATTGATGCCGCTAAATTTGCTGAATGTGCAGCGGATGCAAAGGAAAACTGTCCTATAAGTAAGCTTCTGAACACAGCGATTACCCTGGATGCAGCTTTGGCCTGATCTGAATCTGACTGAACGGCTGTACGGGTAATGGTGAGGAAAGGGGAGAAGTAACCTTAAACTGAACAATATGAAATTCATTCTTCTCATGGCTTTACTTGCCCTGAACACCCTCATTTTTGCCCAGGCTACCGGCTCCGGTCTCGGTGGCATCAGTGGCGTACAGCGTCGTCTTGAAACGTATAGGTGGTCAGAACGGCCCAATGAAGCAGAACTCATAGATCTGCAGAAAATGTTTATTAACCAGGAATGGATGCCGGGCCAGGTCTTTTTTAAAAGTGGCCGTGCTCCTTTGCATGTTCCGCTGATTTTTGATGCGTATAATAATACCCTGTATTATAAACAGGGAGATGTGATTATGGAATTTGTGGATACGGTCAGCCGATTCTCCCTTGAAGTACAACTGAAAACAGATACAGTCCTGTATTATTTTGTCAGTCAGCAACCCGCATACCAGGCGAATACCAGGGAAACTTTTTATGAACTGCTGGTAAACGGGGATATCAAATTACTTCGTTGCCGGGCACGTTCCATACAGCAGTTAAAGGATAAAGACCTGCCGGAGGAAAGGAGGACGGATCGCAAGGAACTCTATTTTGTTGCAACTCCTGATGACCGCCTCGTTGCCGTATATCCTGATACGGAAATGCTCAAAAGAAAAATGCCGGCTTACAGTACGGCCATCGCTTCAATTGTAAAAAAAGAACACCTGAAAATAAAGGGCGAAAAAAGCCTGGTGGAGTTGTTTGTACACCTGAATAACCTGGGGCAATAATTTATTCATACATCCAGAGCAATACCGGTTTTCCTGACAGATTTACCAGCGGTTTGATGGTATTCAGCATACCGGGAGATACCGTTGGGCAGCCATTACTCTGACAGATTTCATCGGTCTGCTCGGTTTCCGGTACACAACTGTGACTGTGCAGTACAACGGCTCTTTCAAAAGCGTTGCTGTTACTGCTGTCGAGCCCATGCAGTTTATAGGCGTATCCCCATTTCCCCGTATAAGGAATCCCGATTTTATATTTTCCCAGTGAGGTACAACCGCAGCCAACTTCATTGCCATACTTCCTCCCCTCCAGCCAGTTTTGAAAGCAATTGCCATGGGTGACCAGGCCGCTGTGCAGCAGGCTGTCTTTTTCCAGGCTGTAAATAAAAAAACGGTTCTCCCCGGAGGGCAGACTCATGTCAATAAAAAAACAAAACTGGTTGTTGTATCCTTTTTTGCGGATAAATGTTTTCGCGTCGTCGGCTTTACCCTTCAGTTTATCCAGGTTGATCATGGCCGGATGCGGTGCCGCTTCCCGGGTCATGCCATGCAGGGCTTTCATTTTTTTAAATGAATTGCTTTTCGCGAAATAGCTGATACTGGCTATCAGGAGAACGGTAATACTGAGTGGAAGCAGGGCTTTCATTGCAGGCAGTTGAAAAAATCAGATACACAAGTAACGGATTTCCATAACCGGACAGGCCGTGGAAGTTGTTAAAGTTTTCAGCAAAAAAAAACCGCGGCGGGTAGCAGCGGTTTTCTGAACAGGATGCTTCCTGGTTATCCCAATAAGGTTGTTACGGCAATTTTTTCTTTCATCATATCGCGTACAGCAGCGGCAATGCCGGCTGCATCGTATCCACATTCCCTGTACAATTCTTTGGGTGTGCCGTGTTCCACCAGGCGGTCGGGAATACCCAACAGGCGTACTTCATTTTTGTACCCGTGGCGGTTCATGAATTCGAGAATGGCACTCCCAAATCCGCCTTCAATGGTGCCGTCTTCCACCGTCAGCAGTTTTTCATAACGCTGACAGGCTTCATGCAATAACGCTTCATCCAGTGGCTTTACAAAACGCATATCGTAATGCCCCGGATTCAATCCGTCGGCTTTCAGTTCACGAATTGCTGCCGCGGCAAAATTGCCCGGATGTCCCAATGAAAGGATGGCGATATCCTGCCCGTCTCTCAGCTTTCTTCCCTGGCCAATGGGTATTTCCTGCATCGGTGTTTTCCAGTCGGGCATCATGCCCTCTCCCCGCGGATAGCGGATCACCATCGGGGTTTTCAGGTTCTCCAGCTGGGCGGTATACATCAGGTTGCGCAGTTCCGCTTCATTCATCGGCGAACTGATCACCATATTCGGAATGCAGCGGAAGAAGGCGATATCATAGCAACCATGGTGCGTAGGACCGTCGTCACCGACAAGACCGGCCCGGTCCAGGCAGAATACCACCGGTAATTTCTGGATAGCCACATCGTGCACCACGGAGTCAAATGCCCGTTGCATAAACGAAGAGTAGATATTACAGAAGACTTTCAGTCCCTGTGTGGCCATACCGGCACTGAGTGTAACGGCATGTTGTTCGGCAATTCCCACGTCAAAGGCACGGTCAGGCATTTTTTCCATCATGAACTTCAGGGAAGATCCCGAAGGCATAGCCGGTGTAATGCCAAATATTTTTTCATTTTGCTCCGCCAGTTCAATCAGGGTATGTCCGAATACATCCTGGTATTTAGGCGGCTGGGGAAGATCAAATTGTTTTTTCTGAATTTCTCCGGTCAGTTTATCAAACAAGCCGGGGGCATGCCATTTGGTCTGGTCTTTTTCAGCCAGTGCATAGCCTTTGCCTTTTGTGGTGATGATATGCAGAATCTTAGGTCCGGGTATCTCCCGCAGATCACGGAGTGTGTCCACGAGCTTGGCCACATTATGACCGTCAATCGGGCCAAAATACCGGAGTTTAAGCGCTTCAAATAAATTGGAACTGCTGCTGACCATTCCCTTCATGCCCTCAATCAGTTTGTGCGCCATGCCGCGGCTGAAATCTTTTCCAACCGGCAGCTTACCGAGTATTTTCCAGACATCATCCTTCACTTTATTATAGGTGGGAGAAGTGGAAATATCGGTCAGGTATTCTTTCAGGGCACCCACATTCGGATCGATGCCGATACCATTATCATTCAGAATAATCAGCATGTCCGCATCGGCCACACCTGCATGGTTCATGCCTTCAAAAGCAAGTCCTGCCGTCATGGATCCATCTCCGATTACGGCCACTACCTTGCGGTCTTTCTCGCCTTTATATTTGGCAGCCATAGCCATGCCCAGCGCTGCGGAAATAGATGTAGAAGAATGGCCTACACCAAATGTATCATATTCACTTTCGCTTCTTTTCGGAAATCCGCTGATGCCTTTGTATTTACGGTTGCTGGGGAAAACATCCCGGCGCCCGGTCAGGATTTTATGTCCGTATGCCTGGTGCCCCACATCCCATACCAGCTGATCATACGGCGTATGGTATACATAGTGCAGGGCTGTACTGAGTTCCACCACACCCAGGCTGGCGCCAAAATGCCCGCCATGCACACTTACCACGTCAATAATATACTGACGTAATTCATCACAAAGCTGGTGTAGTTTCTCACGGGGAAGCTTTTTTAAATCTTCCGGAGAATCAATGGTTTGAAGCAGTGGGCCAGGGGTAATCTGCATGGGTTATCAGTTGACGCTGTAAAAGTACTGTTTTCCGCCCGGAAGGCATAGTCCGGCCTTCTGGGAAAGCTTGTTTAACATTAATTTCCGGAAAAGGTTGGGGACTGGCCGGCCCCATTTACAGGCATAATCCGCCACTGATATATAAATGAGGCACCCTTGCCCCCGGAATCAGTAGATTTGTAGCCTATGTGGATGGCTAATTCAAGGTATTGGTTATTCCAGGCAATTGGTTGGGGCGGTTTTACACTGATCAGCATCTTTTTTGCCTATTCCTTTGACCAGCTCAACACCCGGGAACAATTTTTCCAGGTATTCGGCCGGCTGGGGATATATGTCATTCTCGGACTGGTACTCAGTCATATCATGCGTTCCGTAATACTGAGTGTGGATCTGCTGCAGAAGAAACTGGAAAAGCAGTTCTTCTATTTTCTCCTGATCACCCTTTTATTTTCCATTATCGGCTCCCTGATTTTTATGCAGGTGTTGCAGAATTACAACCTGCTCAACAAACGGGAGCATGAGTTTCTGAGTAATAAAGTACTGCTGATTGCCAGCGGGGTCTTTAATTTTTTTGTGTACTTTTTTATCTGGAACCTGATTTATTTCATCTATCACTATGTTACCAAGAGCCGGAAGCAGCAACTGGATACCCTCCGGCTGGAGTCAATGGTAAAAGAGCTTGAACTCAAAACCATCAAGGCGCATATCAATCCGCATTTTATTTTTAATTCACTCAACAGCATACGGGCCCTGGTGGATGAGAACCCGCAGCGGGCACGGGAAGCAGTAACCGAACTTAGTAACATTCTCCGGAGCAGTATGCAGACGGAGAAGCTGGAAACCGTACCGCTGGAACGTGAACTCGGTATTATAAAGGATTACCTGGCTTTGGAGAATATGCGGTTTGAAGACCGGCTGAAAGTGGAATACGACATAGACGAGGATACCCTGAACCAGCCGGTGCCGCCAATGATGTTACAAACACTGGTGGAAAACGCGATCAAACACGGGATCAGTCAGCAGATCAACGGAGGCGTTGTAAAAGTGATTTCTGACTTTACCGGTGACTACCATGAACTGGTGGTACAGAATACCGGGCAGCTGAACGGACGGGATAGCAATGAAGACGGCTTCGGATTGTCCAGTACCACCAACCGGCTCAATCTCCTGTACGGAGCGAAAGCGGGTTTTGAAATAAAACAAATCAACGGATCCCTGGTGGAAGCCCGGGTACGTATACCTGTACAACTCTAACGTTAATTATCACCGCCACCCAAAACAATAGTTCATGAAAGCAATTATCATTGATGACGAACGGCTCGCCCGGCTGGAATTAAGAAAGCTGCTGCAGGAATTTCCGGAAGTGGAAGTTATAGATGAAGCTGTAAATGCGGAAGACGCCCTGGCCAAAATTGAAAGTCAGCAACCCGATCTTATTTTTCTGGATATCCAGATGCCGGGAAAAACCGGTTTTGAGATGCTGGCCGAACTCGACAAAGCCCCGCAGGTTATTTTTACTACGGCCCATCATGAGTTTGCCCTCAAGGCGTTTGAAGTAAATGCACTCGACTACCTGATGAAGCCGGTGGAGCCCAAACGGCTGGCCGATGCCATTCAGAAACTGCAGCAAACGGAGAACCGTGAACACCGGGGAGAAACCGAATTTGTAAATAACAGCATCCTGTCTGAACATGACCAGGTTTTTGTAAAAGACGGGGAGCGGTGCTGGTTTGTCAAACTGAGTGATATCCGCCTTTTTGAAAGTGTCGGGAATTATGCTAAAGTATTTTTTGGCGCCAATAAACCCCTGATCTTAAAATCCCTGAACGCGCTGGAAGAACGCCTCGATGAAAAAGTGTTTTTCCGCGCCAACCGGAAACATATTGTCAATCTCCGTATGATTGAAAAAATTGAACCTTATTTCAATGGCGGATTATTACTCGATCTGAAGGGCGGCGAGAAGATTGAAGTCAGCCGGAGACAGACGGTGAAGTTTAAGGAGATGATGAGCCTGTAAACGAGTCGGGAGTTAGTAGTCGGGAGTTAGTAGTCTCGTGATGTGGGGGAGAGGTTTATAGTTAGTTGGAGGCTGGGGGTTGGAGGTTACGTGATGGGAGAAAACCAGTATCAAAAAGATGCCGCTTAAAATTGGATAAAAGCCCGAAGGGCTGAAATTATTATATAAACAATTAAGATCCGGACATTCCATATAAGAACCCTGAAAGGGTGACATTATTATAAATGTCTTATACAGAACAAAAACCAAATGATTAAAAAAATTACCACTGTTGTACTGTTCTTCGCAGTAACAACATCCGTAACCGCACAGAAAGGCCTTGATGTAATCAATGTAAAAGAAGTCGAACGCATTGAAAAAACCCTCGCTTCCGACGACATGCGTGGTCGTAAAACGTTTAGCCCGGATATTGACAGGGCTGCGGATTTTATCGCCGCGGAATTTAAAGCTATCGGACTCAGCACCCTCAATAGCTCCGGCAGCTATCGCCAGGAATTTGCCATGGTACGTCCGAAATTCATCAGTGCTGCTGCTATACTCGACGGGCAGTCCATCGATCAGAAATCAGTGATCGTGGTTACCTGTCAGCCGCAACTGAAACTGGATCAGACATCCGGTTATGAAACGGCTTTTATTAAAACCGGCGCCAATCTTCAAACAGAAGCCCGCAAGTATACCCGGTCCAATAAGAACATGATTGTATGGGTGGAGAAAAGTTTTGCCAACAGTTTCGGCAACCTGGCCCGTTTAAAATCATCCATGTTTAAAACCACTACATCCGTGGTCTTTATATTAACGGATACAGCTCCGGCTGCTTATTCTGTAGAAGCCGTACACGAGATCACGGAACAGAAGATGGCCAATGTGGTGGGGGTGATTCCGGGCAAAAGCAAGGTCAATGAATTTGTGGTTTTTTCCGGGCATTATGATCACCTGGGTGTAGGTAAGCCGGTGGATGGCGACTCCATTTACAACGGGGCCAATGATGATGCGGCCGGAACTACAGCCGTTATTATGCTGGCAAAATATTTTAAAAAGCAGGGCAACAATGAGCGCACGATTGTCTTTGCCGCATTTACCGCGGAAGAAGTCGGCGGCTTTGGTTCCCAGTATTTTTCCCGTCAGCTGGAAGCCGATAAAGTAATGGCCATGTTCAATATTGAAATGATCGGTACGGAGAGCAAATGGGGAAAGAACTCCGCCTATATCACCGGCTATGAAAAAACCAATATGGGCGAGATCTTAGCTAAAGACCTGCAGGGAACGGCATTCACTTTTTATCCGGATCCTTATCCCTCACAGCAGTTATTCTATCGTTCTGATAATGCCACCCTGGCCAGACTGGGTGTACCTGCCCATACCATCTCTACTTCCAAAATGGATGTGGAACCGCATTACCACAAACTCACCGATCATGTGGAAACACTCGACCTGGTCAACATGACCGAAGTGATCAAAGCCATCGCCCTAAGTTCAAAGAGTATCATTGCAGGGAAAGAAACGCCGGAGAGGGTGAAGGTGGAGGAGCTCAGGTAAAAGTTGGAGGTTGGAAGTTGGAGGTTGGAAGTTGGAGGTTGGAGGTTGGAAGTTGGAGGTTTCGTGATAAGGGAAAATTCGTTTCTGTCCGCGAATTGCTTCTATGCGAAAAGGCCCGACTTGTCCTCCGAAGCATTAGCGTAGGAGGAAGGGCTGGCATGATTCTATTACAGGATTAAACAGGATGTCCGTACCTTATCAACCTATCAACCTTTCAACTTATCAACCTGTAACCACCGGCACACTATGCACCGCATCACTCATCTCTTTAATCAGTGATGCATCTTTCTCAATCGCATTTCCCACTACGATCACATCGGCACCTGCTTTGCAATTGAGGTAAGCTTTTTCGGGTTGAATGATGCCCCCGCCAACGATCAGGGGAACTTCAATATGTTCGGCCACGGCTTTAATCATGGTTTCGGTAATGGGACGTTTGGCGCCGCTGCCGGCATCCATATAAATCAGTTTCATCCCCAGCATTTCACCGGCCATGGCGGTACACATCGCGATTTCATTTTTATCCGAGGGTACGGGGGCGGCATTGCTGATATAAGAAACAGTAGTTGGTGCTCCTCCATCTACTACGATATAACCAGTGGGCATGATCTCGAGTCCGCTTTTCTTTACAAATGGTGCAGAGACCACATGTTGTCCGATCAGCAGTTCAGGATTGCGTCCGGAAATCAGGGACAGGTACAATAACGCATCTGCATACTTACTCACCTGGGATGGTGAACCGGGAAAAAGAATCACCGGGATTTCACAACTCTTCTTGATTTGTTGTACACATTCATCCAGGTGATTGGAGATCACCAGGCTGCCACCGACCAGGAAATAATCCACATTGGCCTCCTGCGACAGGTGTATAAGATCATCCAGCACTGAGGTGTTGACCTTGTCGGGGTCAATCAGTACGGCAAATGACTTCTTTCCCTGCTTTTTCTTTTCCGCCAGTGTATGATAAATCGGCAATTCCATCCGGATCCGGTTGATTTAGGCAAAAATGCGAAAAATAGTTGGCTTTGAAGCAGGTAGGCCCCGGCTTTCTTTGGTTTCCGGGAGAATGTTCGGGGGAATTTCCGGGTTTTGAAAAAGGCAGTGATCCGGGACTAAGCGCTTTTCCGAAAAACGAAAAAAAAATCCCTTTCCGGGTCGTATTTCATTGGCAGAAAAAGATTTTTTTTTCACTCATTTTTGGTGAAAAAACCATGTTAAATTTTTATTAATAGATGGATCCGAATTTTCCAAAAAAACTTAGCCCATAAAAAACAGGGGTATTGTGAAAAAATCAGCAAATGCAGTACTGGCAAGACTTTCGGGATTTTACGATACTATTTTCCACAGGTTGGGGATATCTGAAGGTTTGAACTTCATCGTAATAAAAATACTTTCGTAATCAACCTCCCGCCAGGGATGTTGAGATTGTAACCAGGACCGAAACCCAATAAATTTTTTTCTAGTTATGGCAAATAAGAAGCAGGCATCCGCCAAAAGCGGTTTGCAGTTTAGTCGCCGCTTCACAAAGGATGATGTGAGTGTGTATGATATGTTTGAGTATGATTATCGTACCTCAGTAATCCGTAATCCTTCCGGTGAAGTGGTGTTTGAAATGACCAATGTGGAAGTTCCGAAACAGTGGAGCCAGATTGCCACAGACATTTTAGCCCAGAAGTATTTTCGTAAAGCCGGTGTTCCCCAGCCTGATGGCAGCCTGGGTCGTGAAACCTCTGCCCGCCAGGTGGCCCATCGTATGGCCAACTGCTGGAAAGTATGGGGTGTAAAGTACGGCTACTTTGCTTCCGACAAGGATGCACAGGTATTCTACGAAGAACTCGTGTACTCCATCCTGAACCAGATGTGCGTGCCCAACAGCCCGCAATGGTTCAATACCGGACTCTACGAGAGTTACGGCATCACCGGTAAACCCCAGGGTCACTATTATGTGGATCCGGCCGATGGTGAACTGAAAAAATCTACCAACGCGTATGAGCGTCCCCAGCCGCATGCCTGCTTTATCCTGAGCGTGGATGATGACCTGGTGAATGAAGGCGGTATCATGGACCTCTGGGTACGTGAAGCCCGTATCTTCAAATATGGCTCAGGTGTGGGAACTAACTACTCCAACCTCCGTGGCGAAGGCGAAAAGCTGAGCGGTGGTGGCAGTTCTTCCGGCCTGATGAGTTTTCTGAAAATCGGTGACCGTGCCGCCGGCGCGATCAAATCCGGTGGAACTACACGTCGTGCAGCCAAAATGGTTTGCCTGGATCTGGATCACCCCGAAATCGTGGAGTTCATCAACTGGAAAGTGGAAGAAGAGAAAAAAGTAGGCGCACTGATCGCAGCCGGATATCCTTCCGGTTATGAAGATGAAGCGTATCGTACTGTTAGCGGACAGAATTCCAATAACTCTATCCGTATTCCGAATGCGTTCTTTGAGAAACTGGATAATAATGAGGATTGGGAACTGACCGGTCGAATGGATGGCCGCGTGATGAAGAAAGTACCGGCCCGTGAATTGTGGAACCAGATCGCTTACGCCGCCTGGCGTTGTGCGGATCCCGGTACTCAATACAACACTACCATCAACGAATGGCATACCTGTCCGGAAGGCGGAGAGATCAGGGCTTCCAATCCCTGTTCCGAGTACATGTTCCTTGATAACACAGCCTGCAACCTGGCATCCGCCAACCTGATGAAGTTCTACAATGCGGACACAAATCAGTTTGATGTGGAAGGCTATGAATACAATTGCCGCCTGTGGACCGTGGTACTGGAGATTTCCGTGCTGATGGCCCAGTTTCCTTCCCGTGAAGTAGCCCAGCTGAGTTATGAGTACCGTACACTCGGTCTCGGATACGCCAACCTTGGTACCATGCTGATGGTAAGCGGTATTCCGTACGACAGTGAAGAAGCCCGTGCCATTGCCGGAGCTATTACGGCAATCATGACCGGTACCTCATATAAAACTTCTGCTGAAATGGCTGAAGTACTGGGTGCTTTCCCGAGATATGAAGAGAACAAGGCACACATGATGCGGGTAATGCGCAATCACCGTCTCGCTGCTTACGATGCAGACGAATACGAACAACTGAGCCTGAAGCCCCAGGGCATTAAAGTAAAATACTGCCCGGACTATATGCTGAAAGCGGCTTGCAAGGCATGGGATGATGCTGTGGAAATGGGCGAGAAATACGGTTACCGCAATGCGCAAGCCACGGTGATCGCACCTACCGGCACGATCGGCCTGGTAATGGACTGCGATACAACCGGTGTGGAGCCCGACTTCGCATTGGTGAAATTCAAAAAACTGTCCGGTGGCGGTTATTTCAAAATCATCAACCAGTCCGTACCCACCGCGCTGAAAAACCTGGGTTATTCCGAAAAGGAAACGGACAACATCATTAAGTATGCGGTTGGTGCGGCCAGCTTTGCCGGTGCACCATTCATCAATCACCAGAGCCTGAGCGAAAAAGGATTTATCGCGGATGAAATCAAGCGACTGGATGCGGCCGCGGTTACGGCTTTTGAAATCGGGTTTGTTTTCAATAAGTATACATTGGGTGAAGAATGCCTGCAACGTCTTGGCTTTACTCCCGAACAATACAACAATTTTGAATGGAGCCTGCTGGAAGCCCTCGGCTTTACCGATGAGCAGATTGAAGCCGCCAACGATTATGTGTGCGGTACCATGATGCTGGAAGGTGCACCCGGACTGAAAGAAGAACATCTGCCCGTTTTTGATTGTGCCAATAAATGCGGACAAAAAGGCGAACGCTATATCCATGCACACGGACATATCCGTATGATGGGAGCCACACAGCCGTTTATCAGCGGCGCGATTTCCAAAACCATCAACCTGCCTCATGAGGCAAAAGTGGATGAGATCGCCGACGCCTACTACCTGAGCTGGAAACTGGGTCTGAAAGCGAATGCGCTTTACCGTGATGGTTCCAAACTGTCGCAGCCCCTCAGCAACAAGTCAGACAAGAAAAAGAAAACCGATACTGCAGAAGAGGCCAAAGAAGAAGTGGCCGCCGCGCCGGTTGTGGTGGAGTCCAACATCGTTGACCTCGGTAAACTGACCGTGGAAGAACTGCTGGAAGAAGTACAGAAGCGTGTACAGGCTTCGCCCGATACCAAACTGAAACGTAAACTCGCCAGCATAGTTGAGCGGCGCACGCTGCCTGCCAAACGTCGTGGCTTTACACAAAAAGCCAAGATCAGCGGTCAGGCGGTATTTCTCCGCACCGGCGAATACGCCGACGGTACATTGGGAGAGATCTTTGTGGATATGGCCAAAGAAGGTGCCACTATGCGCAGCATGATGAACTGCTTCGCGATCTCCGTTTCCATCGGTCTGCAGTACGGTGTGCCTCTGGAAGAGTTCGTGGATAAATTCGCGTTCACCCGCTTCGATCCTTCCGGATTTGTGGAGCACCCGAATATCAAGACTACTACATCCATTGTCGACTTTATATTCCGCGTACTGGGTTATGAGTACCTCGGACGTACCGACCTCGTGCACGTACTGGATAAGCCGGAAGTAATGAACACCGGCGGCGACGACTGGGATGAAGTGCCCTCTAACCCGCTGGAGTATGCGAAAGATCCTGAATTGTCCAGCGTGCGGGTAACCCCCTCTGCCGGGAGTGTAACCCCGCAGCCGGCCAAAACACAGCGTGCCGCGGCACAGCCGGTGAAATCAGAATCCAGCATGGACGCGATGAACGCGGTAGCCAAGAACATGCAGAGTGATGCGCCCGCCTGTAATGTGTGCGGTAATATCATGATGCGCAGCGGCGCTTGCTACAAATGCCTGAACTGCGGCAACCAGGGAGGTTGCGGTTGATCTCCCCTCAAATTAGTCTAGGACGGAAAACCAAATAAAGAAGGTACCCATTAAAGCAGAACCCGCTGAGACGCGGGTTCTTTTTTTGTACATACCACGAAAGTGGTATTGGAGAGGGCCTCTTATTTTGTTATTTTTTCAGAATGAAAATCTATTCATTGCTTCTTATCGTTTGCTGTGCACTCTGTTTACTGACTGCAGGTACGCAAGGGGTGCAGACGATAAACCCAAAACTACCTTTGGCGATACGGTATAAAAAATCTGTTCCTCCGGACTCCATAGCTGAGTTTCTGAAAATTTGTTTCACCATGCAGAAGATCAGGGTTGTAGATACAGCAGAATCGAGACGAATTATGAAAGAACGTTTGGAGTCGCTGTTTACTGAACAAAGAGAGTTGCTCCAAAGCAAAAACTGGTCACTGGAGAAAAGTCAGCAATTGATCGAAGAAGCGAAAAAAACTCCCTTGAACATACTGGTCGTACAATTTTTTCCGGTTCATTCTCCGACGACTGCCGGTTATAGTCTGGATAGTATTGATTGGCAGATCAGGTCAGCAGACAGGGATACCGCTTCATTTTATAGATATAAACCACAGGTCCCGGGTCAGCCCGTATTTTCGGTATTGAAAAGCTTCACGGATACGGTTATCGCCTCCGGCCTGCTCAGATAAACACCCGGTTATCCGTGTTGTAACTCTCTCTGAATTCTTTGGGTGTACAGACTTTTTTCTTCCTGAGCAAGAAAAAAAACGAAGAAATAATTGCTGTAAAAGGTTGGTTTTACCGGGTTGAGTAAATTCATTCACCAGTTTACAGATTCTGATTAGATTGCAACCTCAGAAATATAAATATGAAATTTATATCAACAGGTTGGTTGGCAGGGCTTCTGTTTTTAATGGGTTCACAGCAAATCATCTTTACGCAGGAATCATTTGTCAGGGTGGAGAACGGACGGTTTTTTAAGAATGGGCATCCCTATTATTTTATAGGAGCCAATTACTGGTATGGAGGATTAATCGGTATCAGTGAGCCGGGCAAGGAAAGAATAAGACAGGAACTGGATTTCCTGAAAGACAAAGGAGTAAATAATCTGCGTGTACTTGCAGCTGTTGAAGGCAGTGGCCTGATCAATGGTAATCCGCGGGTAGAGCCTGCATATCAGCCGGAAGCCGGACAATTCCGGGATGAGCTGCTGGCGGGCCTTGATTTCCTGCTGGCAGAAATGGGAAAACGCCAGCTTACCGCCGTGGTTATTCTGAGTAATAACTGGGAGTGGAGCGGGGGATTCCTGCAATATCTTAACTGGAATGGCCAGTTATCCGACAGCTTGCTTCATGTGAAAATGGAATGGGAAGATATGCGGGATTATATCAGTCGTTTTTATTCCTGTACTCCCTGTATTGAACAATACCAGGAACAAGTAAAGCGGATCATCACCCGGATTAATACTGTTACCGGTAAAAAATACAACGAAGATCCGGCCATCATGTCCTGGGAAATCGCCAATGAACCAAGACCGATGCGGCCTTATGCGGTCAATGACTACAAAAAGTTCATAAAGCAAACATCAATGCTTATCAGGTCATTGGATCCGAACCACCTCATTACCACAGGAAGTGAAGGATATATTGGCAGTGAGTCCATGTCGGTGTACAGGTCAGTGCATTTGGAAAAAGAAATCGACTACCTGACGATCCATATCTGGCCGAAGAACTGGGCCTGGTTCACCGATACCAGTATGGCCACACAATTCAATAGCGTGTTGCTGCAAACAAAGAAATATATACGGAAACATCAGCAACTGGCACAAAGCCTCAGGAAGCCACTGGTATTGGAAGAGTTTGGACTTCCCCGTGATGGTCATTCTTTTTCTCCCTCTTCCGGCACTGTATTCAGGGACCGGTATTTTGAATTTGTCTTTTCGGTATTAGTACGCGATTGCCATCACGAGGGACCTGTGGCAGGTGCCGTGTTCTGGGCTTTTGGTGGTATTGGTCGTCCGGCAGGAAAAAATAAGATGTGGCAAAAAGGGGACGACTGGCTGGGGGACCCGCCTATGGAAGAGCAGGGACTCAATACGGTATTTGATCAGGATGAAACGACCTGGGCACTGATCAGGAAATATGCGGTACAGCTCACAGCAAAAGTCAGGAGAGCAGGGAAAGTCAGCCAATAAATTGAAATCTGTAAATCGTTTATGTAGCTTGCATTAAAAATAGTTCCTTATGTACATAGCATCGGAGAACAGATACGGGTCAATGCTGTATAACCGCAGCGGTAAGAGTGGTTTAATGCTTCCTGCCATCTCGCTTGGGCTTTGGCAGAACTTCGGCAATGCGGATGAATACGCTACAATGAAAGAGATCATCCTCGGGGCATTCGACCGTGGTGTCACGCATTTTGATCTCGCGAATAACTATGGCCCTCCCGGTGGTGAGGCAGAGCGGAATTTTGGAAGAATACTGAAAGAAGCGCTTATGACTTATCGCGACGAGATGATTATTTCCACGAAGGCTGGTTATTATATGTGGCCTGGTCCTTATGGCGAATGGGGGTCCCGGAAAAACCTGGTAGCCAGTTGTGATCAGAGCCTGAAGCGGATGGGGCTTGACTATGTGGATATATTCTATTCTCACCGTCCTGACCACAATACACCTGTTGAAGAAACCATGCAGGCGCTGGATAGTATTGTACGAAGCGGGAAAGCACTATATGCGGGTATTTCGAATTACAATGCAGAACAGACCCGGAAAGCAGCTGCAGTTTTAAAAGCGTTAGGAACCCCTTGCGTTATCCATCAGCCCCGGTATTCTATGCTGGATCGCTGGGTGGAACAACCCGGAACGACGGATGGCAAATCATTGCTGGACGTATTGGGAGAAGAAGGTATCGGCAGTATTGTTTTCTCCCCTCTGGCGCAGGGCAGGCTGACTGATAAGTATATCAGTGGTGTACCCACAAATTCACGGATAGGCAGGGCTCTTCCGAATGGGGCTATACAGCCAAAAGATATTAATGAAGATATGGTCAGCAAAGTGAGAGCGTTGAATAAGATGGCACAGGACCGTGGACAGACACTGGCTCAAATGGCCATTGCCTGGTTGCTGAAGGATCCAAGGGTTACTTCAGTGCTGGTGGGTGTGAGTTCACTAAGCCAGCTCACGGCAAATATTGATTCCCTGAAACAGCGGGCTTTCACACAGGAGGAGTTGAGCCAGATCGCTGTCCTGCTTGGTTGAATCGTTTTATAACAATAGTTTCCTTTTTTACCAACCCATCCGTTTGCGCAGAAAGGCGGCTAATTCTTTGGCCATTGCCTCGTGTTCTTTCATATCCGGATGTGCGTCGCAGCCTTTATAATAGCGCTGACTATAAAAAAAGTGAGTAATCTGCAGATCCCCTGATCGGGTAACTGCGGCTTCTGTTGCCAGTATATATTTTTTCAGCACGCTGTCGAGCGATTGATCAGCCATCGGGCTGTTGAGTAAAACAATAGTGGCATCTGGATAAACAGACCGGAGCCTTCCTATGAAAGCAGTATAAGCACTGCAGAATGCGGTGGAATCCTGTTTGCCATCATTCTGACCGAGACAGATGCTGACAACATCCGGCTGATACTGATTGAAATTCCAGGGTAATTTATTTTCCGCCATATTGATCTTGTCAAAAACCTGGGGCATGACCGTGGTTTTATTACAACAACTCCGTATAAGTCCGATCCCGGATACGGAGGTCAGCTGCCATTGAGCTTTCAGTTGCCGGGCAGCCATTGGCCCATAGGCCATATATGCATTATGCTGATCATACCATTCACGCGATTTGCAGGGTATGATACTGTCATCATTGCCCATGCCGCAGGTGATGGAATTTCCGTAAAATTCAATTTTTCGTTCAGGGGCCATGGGTGGTTTCCTTAATTGGCTGCATATAAAACCAACCGGCTGAAGGAAGCCAATTTCGGCTTCGGTATTCTTACAAATTAATAGGGTATGATTCCCTTTTTTTAAACCGCTGGCCAGTGTGATTTTGTTGTTTTTCCCGGTGAGCTGTATGCGGTAACTTTTTTTATTATCCAATATAACCTGTAAGTAGTTGTGTGATTTACCCCATTTTTCCTCATCATTTATCTCCATTATACAATAGGTTCCATGAAACCGAAGTGTCAGGTAAACACCCGGCGCCCAGAATTTTGGTTGCCGGGAATCTGTATAATCCACCCGCCCGGTGTACCGGATATAAGGATGGCCCGCATGGTAGAAATTACTATCGGTCCGGGAGGTTGCAAAAGTCTGTATACAGCAAGTGTAAAACAATAATAACAAAATCCCTTTCAGGTATTGTTGGAAACGGGGAAACGGCATATCTGTTTATTTTAGTAAGTATCGTTCGAGTATTGGCTGCCAGATACGGTAGCCCCTGCTGTTCATGTGCAGTTTGTCGGAAAGGAAGATATCCTCCATGATTTTGCCATCTTGTGTAAACATTTTATGATACACATCTGCAAAGCGGGTTTTTCTTTTCTTCCGGATGAATTTCTTTATCAGGGCATTCCCTTTTTCAAGTACCGGCCTGTATTTTTCCCGGCTGGGACTTGGTTTCATGGACACATATACGATCGGCACATCCGGTAACCGGGACCTGATCAGGTTATGCAGTCGTTTAAACCGGTTCAGCACGGAGTCTGCAGTAACAGTGGGAGAAGACGCGACATCATTTTCTCCGCAGTAAATAATGATTTGTTTGGGGGAATAAGCGAAAATAACCTGCTCTGCATAAAGCAGCTGATGCGTGAGGGAAGATCCGCCAAAAGCCCGGTTGAGTACAGGATAACCCGGAAAGTAATCCTGTACGTCTTTCCAGTTAGTGAATGAAGAACTGCCGATAAAAAGAATAGGATGAGCCGGCGGAGGATTCAGTGAGTCCAGTTTCCTGAAATAACTGATCTCATTCATAAAGGGCTGCGCCTGTGAAATACCAGTACTAAAGATCAGGAGGAGCAGCAGAGAATAAAACATGGGTTTGCGCATAAAAAAATTGGCATTGAGTGTCAGATAAAAACCCGGCTTTCAGAACTGTAGTCTTCCCGGAATTGTTTGGGGGTGCAGCTTTTTTTCTTTTTAAAAAGCCGGTTGAAATTTGATATGTTGTTAAATCCGCAATGATAGGCCACTTCTGCAACCGGTTTATTTGTTTCAATCAACAGTCTGGAGGCGTGGCCCAGCCGGATTTCCAGCAGGCTGTCAATAAAACTTATTCCGGTATGTGTTTTAAAGAAGCGGCTGAAAGAGACTTCGGTCATGTTAGCCAGCTTGGCCGCATCTGCCAGCACAACGGGTTTGTCGAAATTCTGGTTCATGTACTCCATTGCTTTTTCTATCCGGCGGCTGTTATAACTCTGCTGGATATTACTGAATGAAGCATCTGAAAGGATCCGCATATTCCGGGAAATAGAAAGATCATGCAGGATAGACATCAGTTCCAGTACAGAATCAAAACCCTGTTTGGTTCTGAGTTGCTTCAGTCGTCCGGACAACTGTTGTGTGGTGGTTTTAGAAAAAAGAATTCCCCTTTTTGATTTCTCAAACATGTCACGGATAAAGTGAAGCTGGTTGCGTCGCAGCATTTTTTCATCAAACAGGTCTTTGTGAAACTGGATCGTGATTTCCTGAATTTCCTGACTCCTGCATTTATGTGTTTTCCATACATGTGGCAGATTGGAACCCACGAGGACGAGCTCGGCCTCATCAATTTCCTCCATATGATCACCCACTACCCGTTTGGCGCCCTTTGCATTGATGATCAGGTTCAGTTCCATTTCTTCGTGATAGTGAAGCGGGAAGTCAAACTCTGTCTTTGTCCTGGCAAAAATGGTAAAACAATCGCTGGCCGTTAATGGGGTGATCTCTTTAAGAACATTTGTTGGCATAAACAGGATAAAATAATATCAATAAATAGTCGCGGATAAAAATAACGCTATTTTGATAAAACAGCCAAATTCACAGGGAAGAATTGAATTAAAGTTATTGACTGAACTGCGGGCGGCATCAAATAATACAATAATCGGATAAAATAGTACTATTCATCTGAATAGGTAAAAACCTATTTTTGGTCAAATATTGTTGCTATATGAGAAAACAAACTTTTTTATACCTGCTCCTTTTTGTGTTATCGGGCTTGCAGGCGATGGCACAAGGAAGAAAGATCACGGGTACCGTAACAGATGAGAAGGGTGGGGCATTGCCCGGTGCGACTGTTACTGTCAGGAAAACGGCCACATCAGTGGTCACTAATGCCCAGGGAAAATTTACGTTGGAACTTCCTGCCGGTGCCAGGGTGCTTGACATTACTTATACGGGAATGGACAAAGAAGAAGTGGTTATTGGTGCCGGAAATTCATTCAGTATTGTAATGAAAACCTCAGTCACTACGCTTTCGGATGTGGTGGTCGTTGGTTATGGCACACTGAAGCGTACAGATGTTACGGGTGCCGCTCAGCGGATTAGCCGGGAAGATTTTATCAGGGACAATCCCAATAATATTTTACAGGCCATACAAGGCAAACTGGCCGGGGTGAATGTGACACAAAACGATGGTGCTCCCGGTGCAGGGATCAGTATCCGGGTCAGGGGCTCTAACTCCTTCCTGGGAGGCACTGAACCATTGTATGTAATTGATGGGGTGCCATTCAACAATAACAGCAGCGGGGCTACGCCTTCTTCTATTGGCAGTGATGAAAAGCAAACACTGAACGCACTGGCTTTTCTCAACCCAAACGATATTGAAACCATTGATATCCTCAAAGATGCGTCTGCAACAGCCATCTATGGTTCCCGTGGTGCCAATGGTGTGGTACTGATTACTACCCGTAAAGGCAGGGCCGGAAAAGACAAGGTAGAACTGTCCGTGAATATTGGCGTATCTGAAGTGTCTAAACGGATCAATGTACTGGATCCCTATCACTATGCGTTATATCAGAATCTCTCATATGAGAACTCTAACAAGTATGATGGAACAAGTTATACAATGCCCTATAGTGCAACAGACCTGGATTCGCTGATGGATGATAAAACAAACTGGCAGGACGCGATTTTCCGCAGGGCGCTTTCGCAACAGTATAGTGTCAGTATTTCCGGTGCCAGTGAAGCCGGAAGTCACGGACTTTCCCTGAACTATGTGAACCAGGAAGGTACTGTGCTCAATTCCGAATACCGGAAGATCGGGCTTAGCTTTAATCTTCACCGCAACCTGGGCAAAGTGTTCCGCATTGGTACCAGTACTTCTGTGGCCAATACCATCACCAAGGGGGTAAAGACGGGTACAGACAAATCAGATGCGGCCAGTGCCGGGGTGATCCGTTCAGCTATCACGTACCCGCCTACGATTACTCAGGAAGAGGAATTTGATGGTACGGGAGAAGGATTCTTTATCACCAACCCGGTGATCTATTCCCGGGATGTGCTGAATAAAGTGACCGGATACAGTGTCTTTTCGTCCAACTATGCAGAAGCTACATTGCTGAAACAACTTAAATTCAGACAGAATCTCGGGTTTAACTATGGAACAAACACACGTGATCAATACTATCCCCGTTCGGTATATGAAGGATTCAGTGTAAAAGGGTGGGGCTTAAAGTCAGATAACCTCTGGACCAGTCTGGTATCTGAAAGTATACTGAGCTTTAATAAAAAGTTCAGCAAGCACAGCCTGGGGGTAACTGGTGCATCCACATTTGAGCGGACCAATGGTCAGTCGAAAAGGGCAGAAGCTAAAACTTTTCCCAATGACCTGTTACAGAATGAAAACATGCAGGCGGCTGAACAGGTATTGCCCATTATTACCAACCGTTACCAATCCACCCTGATCTCTTTCCTGGGAAGGGTGAATTACTCTTTCGATGATAAATATATTTTGAGCCTTTCTTACCGCCAGGACGGTTCCAGCAAATTCGGTAAGGATAATAAATGGGCCGGATTCCCTTCTGCGGGTTTTGCCTGGAAACTGCATAAAGAAAAATTCCTTCACCGGGCGCCTGCTGTAAGCAGCCTGATACTCAGGCTGAGTTATGGACAAACCGGTAATCAGGGTATCGGCTCTTATGCCTCGCTCTCCAAACTGGCTGTTTATAATTATCCATTCAACGGGAACCTGCAAACCGGTCTGGCCGATGATGTGTATGCAGGACCAGCCAACGCATCCCTGAAATGGGAAACCACCACGGCTTATAATGCAGGACTCGACCTTGGGTTGTTCCGGGGAAATGTAAACCTGCATGTGGATGTATACCGGAAAGAAACCAACAACCTCCTGCAGTTTATTACCACTCCTTCTTCCACCGGCTTTCAACGGCAACTGCGTAATTCCGGAGCTGTGGAGAATAAAGGACTGGAGATTTCACTGGATGGAAACCTGATTCGGCATAAAGATTTCCAATGGAAATCGGCATTCAATATCGCATTTAACAGAAATAAAATCCTGAATCTCGGCGGAGGATTAAAAGAACAATTCGCCAGCAATATCTCAACACGGGATGCACCATTCATTCAGGTGGCTGGTCAGCCGATCGGAGCTTTATATGGCTACCTGGAGGACGGTTATTTTGACAATGAGGCGGAAGTCCGTAACTCTCCGGTCTATACTTCTCAACCGGCAAATATTATTAAGCGGATGGTTGGGGAAGTAAAATACAGAAACCTGGATAATGACCCCACCGCCATATCCCTTACAGACAGGGTTATTATCGGGGATGTGAATCCTGATTATACATTTGGCTTCACTAATAATTTCGCGTACAAAAATTTTGACATTAGCCTGTTCATCAATGGTGTCCAGGGCAATGATATCGTGAATATGAATACCGCATTTAACGGCAACCTTGGCGGATCCAAGAATATTACTGAAGACGTACTGGCAGGCGCCTGGGCAGAAGGGAAAGATAACAGCAATGCCACCGGTCCAAAAGCCGAACGTCAGTTCTGGAGAACCCTGTTGTTCTCAAGACGCTTTATTGAAGATGGCAGTTTTGTCCGGATCAAGAATGTAACACTGAGTTATACATTACCGGACCGGCTGATCCGTGGCATCAGCTCAATCCGGGTTTCACTGGGCGTTAATAATCTGTATACGTTCACGAATTATTCCGGTTACGATCCGGAGATTAACAGTTACGGAGACAATCCGGCCTTGTTCGGCGTGGATCTGGGAGGATATCCCAATACCCGTAGTTTTAATGCCACCCTGCGTTGTAGTTTTTAATAACCGGAAAATTGAAAAATATTTTTATGCAACTATTCAGATTTAAATACCAGGCATTGTTGTTCATCGCTGCAATGATGATGTTCACCGCCTGTAAAAAACAGCTGGAAGAAAAGCCCTATTCTTTTCTGTCTCCGGAGAATTTTTATAAGAATGAAAGTGATGCTAAAACGGCCATCAACGGAGTTTACAGCGAACTGTATACCTACGACCTCTACTTGCAGCCTATCTGGAATATGACGGTTCTGGATGATGATCACGTATCAGGTGTTGACTGGTTTCTGGGTACTACCGGTGCCGGAAACCCCCAGGGATATTGGGGAGTGGATGGACCCTGGGTCGGATTTTATGCGGTCATCGCACGGGCTAATACCGTATTGGAGAATGTGGAGAAAATCAACGCCAATATTGATCCTGATATCAAAACCAGGATATTGGGTGAAGCCCATTATCTCAGGGGCTGGGCGTACTTTCAGTTAGTACAGCTTTACGGAGCAGTGCCGGTCAGGCTCAGCTCCCTGTCAGCAGCGCCAAACGCCAATGTACCACGATCTCCGGTCAAAGAAGTTTACCAGGTTATTATTGATGAATTAAAATTGGCTGAAACAATGTTGTTCCCCGCCAGTCATCCGAAAGCCGGAGAACCCGGGCGTGCAACGAGCGGATTAGCCAAAGGGATGCTGGCAAAAGTGTATCTCACCATGGCCTCTGGCTCATTAGCCGGTGCGAATGTATCTGTACGCGGAGGAACCGATAATGGGTATTACACACATGCAAAAACAGTTGTGGCCGGTCTGGAAGGTCTGGACAGCAAGCAATACTTCGGTCTTGCACGTGATAAAGCACTTGAGCTCATAAATCTCAATCAATATTCATTGTTCAGCAGCTGGAAAACCATGTGGAGTAAGGCCGGAAGAAATACCCAGGAACATATGTGGGAATTGCAGTCGCTGGCGGGTACCTCATTTGTCAATAACCTGAATATATATTTCTCTGCAGTATCCACTTTTGGCCGGGGGGCAGTCTGGTTTACCAACAACCATTATATGGACTATGAAGATGCGGATAAGCGGGTACTGGACGGTGTAACTCACAACTGGCAGATCAATACCGGGGCAAAATATTATTATCCTTCCTGGCAAGCGGCTCAGTACAGTGTCGTAGGGGGTGTTACGTATAGTAATAACGGGACCACCGATAACCGGGCCTTTGTGATAAAGTTTGCTGATGTAAATGACCCAACTGTAGCCAACAGCGATGCTTTTTATCCCTTGATGCGGTATGCGGAAGTGTTACTGATCTATGCTGAAGCAGCGAATGAGGCGAATGAAGGCCCTACTACGGAAGCCTATAACTATCTGAATGCTGTCCGTTCAAGGGCTGCCGCAACAGCAGCCCCTGCCGGCATGAACCGCGAACAGTTCCGCAGTTATGTATTGGCAGAAAGAGCCCGCGAGTTTGTTTTGGAAGGTATCAGGCGTTTTGATCTCATGCGCTGGGGTATTTACCTGCAGGTCATGAATAAAATTTCGGCCGGACAGAATAATATTTCTAAAGTCAGAAGCCAGCGGAATCTGCTCTGGCCGATCCCGCAAAGCGAATTAAATTCAAACCAGGCGATCACCAGCAACAATCCCGGCTGGTAACACAACTAAATCTAAAAGCTTAGCAATGAAACAAAATTCATCTATTCTTCGTCTTCTGATACCGGTACTGATGTTCTCGGTATTGATTATGGTTTTTACCGCCTGTAAGAAAAATGAAATCCCCGACAACGGCCTGCCGGAGATTGATGCAGTGACCGATTTGATGAGCCGCAACCTGGCGTTGACCTCCGCTAATTACGGTGACTGGATCATTATAAAAGGGAAAAACCTGGCGACTACCTATAAAGTGGAATTCAATACTATTCTGGCAGCTGATTCGCTGATCTATGCGGATGACAGTACGGTTACCGTGAAAATTCCTCCTGTTCTTCCTGATCCGGCCAATAATCCCATAACCGTAACGACCAAATACGGTACAGCTACCTATAGTTTCAGCATTCTTCAGCCGCCTCCTACCATCACTGGTTTTGATCCGGTGGCAGGGCCGGGTGGACAGGAAGTGACAATCACCGGCTTTAATTTTGGCGGGGTGAGCAGTGTCCGATTTGGCACCACGGAGGCCAGCATTGTTTCAAGTACAAAAGAGGTTATCAAAGTAACGGTGCCGGCAGGCATAATGTCTGAATTTATCTATGTCACTACAGCCAGTGGTACCGTTCAGTCCGACTATCGGTATGGCCTGAAGTATGATGTGTTTACGGAAAGCCTGACTTCCGGTTGGTCATTCAGTCCTTCTTCCGCGAATGTTACGTATAATGCTGCAGTCGCTGATACAGTAAAAAGAGGCACAAAATCTTTGCGGATTGACTACAAAGCGGCCTGGTCATTTCTTCGGTTGGTAAAAGCGACCGCGCTGAGTACCACAGGTTACCAGGGAATTAAATTTTCGATGTACGCGCCCGCCGGGTTCCAGGATAAGAAGGTTCGGATTTACCTGAATGGTTCCACCGCCGCAACGTATACCATTACGTTAACCAAAGTCAATCAATGGATAAATTATGAAATCCCGCTTTTCAACCTGGGTAATCCTGCGACATTGACACAGATTGTATTCAATGAATTCAGCGGGACAGCTGTTTTCCCCCGCCAGATATATGTGGATGATCTGGGCTTGTATTGATCGGTATAAAACAGATGAATAAATAAATTTGGCAGAAAGAAATTTCGGGAGATGTATAAACTGAGGTGGAGTTTGATGACACTGTTGTTTGCAATCATGCACCAGGCAACGGGACAGGAATGTACGGATGGAGCGGCAACGCCTGAAACGCGTCATCTTTTCCGCCGGCTGAGAGAGTTGCGTCAGCAGTATACTATATTCGGGCATCAGGACGCCCTGGCATATGGGGTTGGCTGGAAGGCTATTACTGGTGCCAATGATGTAAAAGCGGTTGCCGGTGATTCCCCGGGTTTATACGGCTGGGATATCGGTCACCTCGAAACAGAGGATTCCCTCAATATTGACAAGGTGCCCTTTAGCCATATCAAACAGTATATCCGGGAGGGATTCGAAAGAGGGGCCCTGATTACTGTCAGCTGGCATATGCAAAATCCGCTGACCAGTGGTTCCGCCTGGGATACCACACATGGTACGGTTAAATCTGTTTTACCGGGAGGCAGCAGGCATCAGGTATTTAAAACCTGGCTTGATAAAGTGGCTGTATTCATGCACGATCTGCGCGATCAACGCGGCCGGCATATTCCTGTTTTATTCCGGCCCTTTCATGAATTAACCGGTAACTGGTTCTGGTGGTGCCGGAATACCTGTTCCCCGGAAGAGTTTATTGCATTATGGCGTTTTACTGTTTCCTATCTGCGCGGGGAGAAACAGCTTCACCACCTGCTTTTTGTATATAATACTGCTGAATTTGCAAATGAGGCAGATTTTATGGCACGTTATCCGGGAGATGATATGGTAGATATGGTAAGCTTTGATATGTATCAGCACGGAGGAATGGCGAACAGAAAATATTTTATGGATGAAATGCACCGGCAGCTGGAAATTGTCTGTCAGGTTGCCGGGAAAAGACAAAAACTGGCCGCCCTGGCGGAAACAGGTATGGAAGCCGTGCCGGATAAAAGCTGGTGGACGGGTACACTGGAACCATCCATTGCAGGATTCCCCTTGTCCTATGTGCTGGTATGGCGGAATCACGGGTATATGCCATCGCTCAAAAAAATGCATTATTACGCCCCTTATCCAGGACAGGTTTCCGCAGATGATTTCAGAAAATTTACGAGCCAGCCCCGGATTCTGCTGGAAAAAGCGGTAAGGCAAAAACGGCTTTACCAATAATCATTCACTATGAAGTTGCAGCTGATAGATATTCTGATCGTACTGGCCTACCTCGCGGTAATGGTTTTTATCGGGGTCTATATGAGGAAAAAAGCCAGGGAGAATAAGGAAAGCTACCTGATGGGTGGCAAAAAATTACCCTGGTATATGCTTGGCCTGAGTGATGCCAGTGATATGTTTGATATCAGCGGCACTATGTGGATGGTGGCGCTGTGTTTTGTATATGGGTTGAAAAGTATCTGGATCCCCTGGCTGTGGCCGGTATTCAACCAGGTGTTCATGATGATGTTCCTGTCGAAATGGTTACGCCGGTCAAATGCCAATACAGGCGCCGAATGGCTGGCCACCCGCTTTGGTGTTGCCGGCAAAGGAGTCAGTGGTTCGCACACAGTGGTGGTGATTTTTGCCTTGATTGGTTGTTTCGGCTTCCTGGCCTATGGGTTTATCGGTTTGGGAAAATTTATTGAAATATTTGTTCCATGGGATATGGTCAGCAGTTATATGCCATTTGCTATTGCCCCGGAATACGCGGCACATGTATATGGGATCATTTTCACCGTTTTTGCCATGTTCTATTCCATAATAGGTGGCATGCACAGTATTGTATTGGGTGATTTTATCAAGTATATCATCATGACCGTCGCCTGTATTTCCATTGCAATAATTGCCATGATCCATCTGCATGGCAGTGGAAACAAACTGGTTGTTCCTGCCGGATGGGAGAATCCTTTTTTTGGCTTGAACCTTAACCTGGACTGGAGCAATATCGTTCCTGATGCGAATAAAAAGATTGCCGACGATGGCTTTGGTCTCTTTGGTATATTCTTTATGATGATGCTGTTCAAAGGTGTGTTTGCAAGCCTGGCCGGCCCGGCCCCTAACTATGATATGCAGAAAGTATTATCCACCCGGTCTCCGAAAGAAGCCAGTAAAATGACTGGTTTTGTGTCGATCATCCTGCTCCCGGTCCGGTATTCCATGATCATCGGGCTGACGGTATTGGCCCTGCTGTATTACAATCAGCTGCATCTTTCATCAGCGACCGGAACCGACTTTGAACGAATACTCCCGGCAACGGTGAATGCCTTCCTGCCAGTGGGAATTATGGGATTGGTGCTGACTGGTCTGCTGGGGGCTTTTATGGGTACATTTTCCGGTACACTCAATGCAGCACAGGCCTACATTGTTAATGATGTATACCTGAAATATATTAATCCGGGTGCCAGTAACAGAAAGGTGATCCGTGCCAATTATGTGGTTGGCGTGTTGGTGGTAACGATTGGGGTAGTTCTTGGTTTTTTCGCCAAAGATGTAAACAGCGTGCTCCAGTGGATTGTAGGCGGTCTGTATGGAGGTTATATCGCGGCCAATCTTTTTAAGTGGTACTGGTGGCGATTCAATGCCAATGGATTTTTTTGGGGTATGGCCAGCGGGATAACCGGCGCGTTGGTATTTCTGAAAACCTATAACGGGCTCTTCCTGTATATATGGCCACTGCTCTTCCTGATCTCTGTAGCCGGATGCCTGATAGGCACGTACACAGCACCACCCACGGATATGGACACACTGAAAACTTTTTACAAAACAGTTAAACCGTGGGGATTCTGGAAACCGGTGCACGAGGCCGTACTGAAAGAAGATTCCTCTTTCAGACCCAATGACAGGTTCAGGCTGGATATGTTCAATGTGGTACTGGGTATTGTTGCACAGTGCTGCCTGACCGTGTTACCCATGTATGTCGTACTCTGGATGAAACTCCCCCTGTTGATCACCATTTTGTTGTTAACCGGGATCGTTCTGGTACTGAAAAGAACTTGGTGGGATAAACTGGAGGATTAAGAATAAAACTTATTTTATGAAAGAAGAATTTATGTACAGGTTGTTGCAGCTGAAAGCTGAGCAGGATATACTGCTGGAAAGAATTAATGTAAAGGCAGATGACCTTAACGGGTTATATACCCGTTACAAGTACCCGGTGTTAACGGCTGCGCATACCCCGCTTGACTGGCGATATGATTTTGACGAAAAGTCGAATCCCTACCTGATGCAGCGCTTTGGTATAAATGCTGTACTAAATGCCGGTGCGATTCGTTGGAAAGGCCGTTATCTGTTGATGGCCCGGGTGGAAGGGTATGACCGGAAATCCTTTTTTGCAATTGCTGAGAGTCCCAATGGCGTCGACAATTTCCGGTTCTGGGAGTATCCCGTATGTATGCCTGAAACCGGTACGCCTGATGTAAATGTTTACGATATCCGTTTAGTGGAACATGAAGATGGTTGGGTGTATGGATTATTCTGTACAGAACGAAGAGACCCTGCAGCCCCTGAAACAGATCAGTCTTCGGCTATCGCCCAATGTGGCATTGCCCGTACAAAGGATATGCTCCACTGGGAACGTTTAGCGGATTTGCAGACAAAATCCCCCCAACAACGGAATGTGGTATTGCATCCTGAATTTGTAAATGGGCAGTATGCCTTTTATACAAGACCCCAGGATGGATTTATAGACGCAGGACATGGGGGGGGAATCGGGTTTGGCCTGGCCCCTGATATTGAAAAGGCTGTTATATCGGAGGAAGTTATATTGGACAGGAAAAAGTATCATACCGTTTATGAACTGAAGAATGGCCTGGGCCCCGCGCCACTGAAAACCCCCTATGGATGGCTACACCTGGCACATGGTGTAAGGAATACAGCAGCGGGTTTACGCTATGTACTTTATATGTTCATGACAGATCTGCAGGAGCTGACAAAAGTGATCCATAAACCTGCGGGATACTTTATGAGCCCGGAAGGGGAAGAGCGGGTAGGAGATGTGTCAAATGTGCTTTTCAGTAATGGCTGGATTGCCTGTGAGGACGGCAAAGTGCTGATTTATTACGCTTCATCTGATACGCGGATGCATGTTGCGGAAACAAGTTTAGACCAGTTACTGGATTATGTGATGCATACGCCCGAAGACGGACTTCGTTCAGCACGTTCAGTGGATGTGATCTGCAATATTATCGAAAAGAATAAAATGCTGGTAACCGAAGCGTTTCCCCGGGTTTTGAATAATAAGAAAGACTATGTCAAATCATGAATTGACAGGGGTAGTGAAACCACCCGGTCTTCATCACCGGTTATCTTCCTTACTCCGGCAATCATTGCTGGAGAAAGAAAGCCTGATTAACTGGTGGTCGCAACATATCAGGGATGGGCAACTTGGTTTTTACGGCGAAATTGATCAATGGAACAAACCGGTACCAAATGCACCGGTTGGGCTTGTGCTATGCAGCCGTATACTCTGGACTTTTGCAGCAGCCTGGGAAACAGATAAACGCCCTTTAGTAAGAGAAATAGCTGACCGAGCTTACCATTATCTGATCCGGAACTTTGAGGATGCTGAATATGGGGGAATGTACTGGTCGCTCACCGCAACAGGTCAGCCCCTACAGGAGAAGAAGCAGATATATGGACAGGCATTTGCCATTTACGGACTGAGTGAATATGCCAGGGTTACAGGCCTGCCTGAACCTTTAATGAAAGCGGATACACTTTTCAGGATACTGGAGCTCCGTTGCAGGGACATGCAGTTTGGCGGATATCCCGAAGCATTTACACGCAACTGGGAACCTGTTGAAGATATGCGGCTGAGTGACAAAGATGCGAATGAGAAAAAGTCTATGAATACGCATCTTCATCTGTTAGAAGCGTATGCCAACCTGTACCGGATTATGCCATCGGAAAGTTTGGCGGAAGCACTTCATTCCCTGCTGTCACTTTTCAAAGATCATATCATTGATCGTGACACTTTTTCTATGCACCTCTTTTTTTCTGAACAGTGGGAACCCCGGTCTTCGGTCATCTCCTATGGACATGATATCGAAGCTTCCTGGCTGCTTTGTCAGGCGGCTGTCTGTCTGGGGTACAAGGAATGGATAGATTATTATAATACACTGGCTCCTTTAATGACTGATAGGGCAATGGCAGGAATGGATACTGATGGAGGACTAATGGATGAAACGGATGCCCAAACAGGCGTTTGCAAAAAAGAGAAACACTGGTGGCAGCAGGCTGAAACCATGGTTGGATTACTGAATGCGTACCAGTTATCCGGTAAGGAGGGCTACCTGGATTTAGCAGAAAAGAACTGGATTTTTATCAATAAACATATTCGTGATCATCAACATGGAGAGTGGTTCTGGGGAGTAGATATTGCCGGTCAGGTTATGAATAAGGAAAAAGCCGGTTTTTGGAAATGCCCCTATCATAATGTGCGGGCATGTATTGAGATCAGCAGCCGTTGCTCCTTTTTACTCAAAGAGAATGAGATAAATCTAAATCATAATCCGGGAGAACCGTTTAACAGGTAAGCAATATAAGCAGCAATCAGTTCGGAAAAAGCGGAACGCGGTTGTCATTCATGGCAGACTGCTTCCGCTTTTTATTATTATGGTCAATTCACTTAATAACTAAAACAAATTCTAATGCGTTTTTTAAAAGTCCTGTATATCCAGGTGCTGATCGGAATAGTACTCGGTATCATTGCCGGATGGCTATTTCCATCGATTCACGGAGCTGCCAAACTGATCAGTGACACATTTATCAATATGATCAGAATGGTAATTGCCCCGGTTATTTTTTTCACCATAGTAGCAGGTATTGCCGGGTCCGGTGATATTAAAAAAGCGGGCCGTGTAGGATTCAAAGCCCTCATCTATTTTGAAATTGTAACTACACTGGCCCTTGTTATTGGTCTGCTGACAGCCAATATAGTAAGACCCGGGTCGGGTATTGAATTTGAAGGTAACGCCAACGGGCAGGTGGCGAAGTATACCGCACAGGCAGAAGCGATGAACTGGGGTGAGTTTTTTTCACATATGGTGCCATCCAATGTAGTAGAAGCATTCGCCAAGGGCGACATACTACAGGTGCTTTTTTTCAGTATATTTTTTGCCGTTGGAGTAAAGATGATGGGAGGTCAGGGGCAGAGCATACTGCTTTCATTCGAGAAGATCAATAAGGCACTGTTCAATGTTTTAAAGATCATCATGAAGCTGAGTCCGCTGGGCGCATTCGGCGGAATGGCTTATACGATTGGTAAGTTCGGATTTGGTACATTGGCCGTTTTGGGAAAACTAATGATCACCTTTTACCTGACAGGCGCCTTTTTTGTTTTTGGTGTTCTTTACCTGGTCTGCAGATATTATGGTTTCAGTTTGTTTAAATTGCTGAAATATGTCCGTGAGGAGATACTGATCGTTGTGGGTGCCAGCAGCAGTGAAGCGGTGCTGCCTTCCGTAATGCAGAAACTTACTGATGCCGGATGCGGGAAGGATGTAGTAGGATTGGTAGTGCCGGCAGGGTATAGTTTTAACCTGGACGGAACAACCATCTATCTCAGTATGAGTGTGATTTTCCTGGCACAGGTATTTCATATTGACCTTTCTGTGGAACAACAACTCACCATTATCGGAATTCTTTTACTGACCAGTAAAGGAGCTGCAGGTGTTACCGGCAGCGGGTTCCTGGTACTCGCGTCAACATTAACAGCGTTGAAAGTGATACCTGTAGAAGGGCTTGCGTTACTGATTGGGGTCGATCGGTTCATGAGTGAGGGAAGAGCTGTGATCAACTTTATTGGGAATACAGTAGCTACGGTAGTAATTGCCCGGGTGGAAAATGACATCGATACCGGTTGCTATAGGAAAGTGGTGGAAGGAAGGCAAGATGCGCCGGACAGTGGAATATACGGGGATGTCTGAAACCTGGTTCAGTGCGGATTTTCCGTATTTTTCCTATTAAAACCAACCCGTTTATACTGAATAAAATAGCGGAGATTTCATTGGGGGTTTCCAGTACAGAATTTCCAGACTGCTTGTTATATTTATACTTTAATTCGACACTATGAAAGGCAGATTCCTGTTAGTACTTGTTATCGCTACGATTATTCTTGAGTCCTGTACCCGCGTGATGACGCCCTACCAGGCGGCCAATAGTCCCCGTGGCAGGAAATGCGCGGTTATCCGTTAAGCATTATTCTCCTCCAAATACATTGTTCACGGCGCCTTCCAGCATCGGAAATTTCTCGACCACGAAACTTTTCATGGCGGCAATGGCTTTCTGTGCCTGCTCGTCTGTAAGACCGGCTTCGGCTTTCAGTTTGTCTATTAATTCCTGCATAAAATAAGTTTAGTCCTGCAAATTAAGAAAGGTCCGGCATTAGCCGGACCTTTTAGTATTTTAAAAATTCAGGTAACAAGTACGAAACTTAAAGCAGTAAGTGAACTAACGGTTTCGAAACTCTTCCTATAACGATCAACTCTAAACCCCTCAACCTCCCCAACCTTATCAACCTCTCAACTTCTCAACCTGTCAACCTGTCAACCTCACATCACGCCACTTTCAGCAAACTCAGTTTGCTCTTATCAAATTTCCGTTTGGCATATTCCAGGTCCAGCACAAATTGTGTTTCATTGGAAGAAGGAAGTTCATACATGGCATCTGTCAGTATACTCTCACAGATACTACGCAGCCCACGTGCTCCCAGTTTGAACTCCATGGCTTTTTCCACCATAAAATTCAGCACTTCATCTTCAATGACAAGCTCTATGCCTTCCAGTTCAAACAATTTATTGTACTGCTTAACCAATGCGTTCTTCGGCTCAGTCAGAATGGCGCGCAGCGTAACGGCATCCAGGGGATCCAGGTGTGTAACCACGGGCAGACGACCGAGCAATTCCGGAATCAGACCAAAGGTTTTCAGGTCCGTGGCATTCACATAGCTCAGCAGGTTTTTCTTCATATTGTCCTGCAGTTCTTTATCCACGTTGAATCCGATGGTGTTGGTTTGTACGCGACGGGCAATAATCTTATCAATGCCATCGAATGCACCGCCACAGATAAACAGGATATTCTGGGTGTTAATCTTGATAAGCTTTTGTTCCGGATGTTTGCGGCCTCCCTGCGGGGGAACCAATACATCCGTGCCTTCCAGCAACTTCAGCATACCTTGTTGTACCCCTTCACCGCTGACATCACGGGTGATGGAGGGATTGTCGCCTTTACGGGCTATTTTATCAATCTCATCAATATATACGATACCCCGCTCCGCCGCGGTAACATCATAATTACATACCTGCAGCAGACGGGTCAGAATGCTTTCCACATCTTCCCCAACATAACCGGCTTCAGTAAATACAGTCGCGTCCACAATGGCGAATGGAACATTCAGCATGCGGGCAATACTTTTGGCCAGCAGGGTTTTACCGGTTCCGGTTTCACCCACCATGATGATATTGCTTTTCTCAATCTCCACTTCATTACCGGTATTGAGATCAGCTGTTTTTTGCTGTAAACGTTTGTAGTGATTGTATACGGCCACAGCGAGAACTTTTTTCGCTTCGTCCTGGCCAATCGCGTACTCGTCAAGGAATTTTTTGATTTCAATCGGTTTTTTCACCGATAATTTAAACGACGCATTGCTGCGGTCGTCTTTGATGGTGAGTTCCTGCTCGATAATCTCACGGGCATGCTCTACACAGTTTTCACAAATATGTCCTTCCTGGCCAGCAATCAGGATCTTCACCTCATCGCGGCTGCGGCCACAAAAGGAACAATGTAACGGGTTTTTTGCCATGTTTCTTAACCTTATCTTAATCTAAAACGGTCTATCCGGTCAATAAGTAACATACAAAAATATAAAACCGCCCGGAAAAGGCGGTTTTTATTTGTTTTTGTAGTGTAACTGGTTATTTAATAGTCAGTTATAAAGACTCTACCAGGTGGTCAGCAATACCATACGCGATGGATTGCTCCGCATTCATCCAATAGTCACGGTCAAAGTCTTTCATAATCTGCTCCACAGTTTTTCCACAGTTTTTTGCCAGGATACCGGCACCGATCTCTTTTACACGACGGGTTTGTTCAGCCTGGATCTCCAGATCCGCACTCACCCCCTGAATATATCCTCCCAGGGAAGGCTGATGGATCATGACTTCGCCATGGGGAAAAATATAGCGCTTGCCTTTGGCTCCACCACTCAGCAGGATACTGCCCATGGAGGCGGCCAGTCCCATACAGATCGTACTTACCGGACTTTTGATCATCTGCATGGTATCATACATTACCATACCGGAGGTAACCACGCCGCCCGGACTGTTGATATAAAATTTAATTTCTTCTCCGGGTTTATCGGCATCCAGTAACAGGAGTTTGCTGACCACATCTTTTGCACTTTTATCATCAACCACACCCCAGAGATACACGGCCCGTTTTTCAAAAAAATAACGTTCCAGTTTTTTGCTGAACATACCCAGATCACTCTTGGGTTGCTCTTCTTTTTCCTCTTCCTCGTCCATTCTCCAGTCGGAGTATATAAAATTCTTACGGTTCATTTTCGATAGTATTAATGTAAAGGGTTAATCTTTTTTCTGTTTCCGGGGATTGGTCAGGAGGACTTCGTCCACCAGCCCGTATTCTTTTGCTTCCGCCGCGGTCATCCAGTTGTCGCGGTCAAAATCTTTTTCAATCTGATCCAGTGGTTTGCCGGTATGGATATTCACCACTTCGTACAATTCTTTTTTCAGCTTGCGGATTTCATTTACCGTGATTTCAATATCACTGGCTTGTCCGCCAATCGCCCCGCTGGGCTGGTGCATCATGATACGGGAATGTTTCAATGCCGCCCGTTTGCCCTTGGTACCGGCACCCAGGAGTACGCAAGCCATGGAAGCCGCTACCCCGATGCAAATGGTGGCGATATCCGGACTCACATATTGCATGGTATCGTATACGCCAAGGCCGGAGTATACACTGCCGCCCGGACTGTTGATGTACATATTAATGTCCCTTGAACGATCCGTAGAATCCAGGAATAATAACTGGGCTGTTACGATATTCGCAATCTCGTCATTGATGGGGTAACCCAGGAAAATAATCCTGTCCATCATGAGCCTGCTGTATACATCCATAACGGCTACATTGAGGGAACGTTCCTCAATAATGTTCGGGGTCATGGCCGTCACCAGGTGGGAGGCATAACTGTGCAGTGTATTGCTGGATAAGCCACGGTGTTTCACCGCGTATTTTTCAAATTCCGAATTAAAAGTCATGTTTAGATAGTTGAAATGTTGACAGGTTGAAAGGTTAACAGGAATCAGTTCCCGTCACAACGTATTCCCGTATCTCAAATATCCGTCCAAATGCCCGAATTGCAAAATCAATGACGGAATGACAGGGAGGGGGAGTCAAAAGTAAAAAGTCAAAAGTAAAAAGGGTCGTTTACGGCAGTAAAGTTATGTCCAGCCTGTAAAGACTCCTCCAGTAAAGGTTTTTTACTTTTTACTTTTGAATTTTTACTTTTCTGGCTTCACTAAGAAACGAAAAATCCGGAAGTCCGTTCTTTCGAACCTTTCTTCCGGGTTAGTTTATTCAGTTTTGACGAATTTTCTATAATCCGTTCTCTGCTTATCAATGATGGTGGTGCTGATGTTCTTCCACCATTTTGGTGAAATCGTCGGCACTGATATCTTTATCGGCCGGGTTTACTTTTGTAGCGGCCCATTCAAACAGTTTCTGTGTCTGCATCCTGTTATAGGCATCTTCCACAAATTTGCGGTCCTTCATCATTTTTTCAACATAGTCATTAACCCAGGGCTGATCATCGCTCAGGTTGGCTCCGCCCATATAGCTGAACAGCTGATTTTTAGCAAATGCACGGATTTCATCCGGGTTTACTTCAATATTATTTTCCTGTACAATCTTATCGGAAATCAGGGTCCATTTCAGTTGTCCGATGAATTTGGGGAATTCGGCTTCCACTTCTTCATCCGTTTTGGGGTTTTCCGCCTGGCTCTTCATCCATTTTTTAAGGAAGGGTTCCGGGAAACTGATATTCGTTTTTTCAACGAGAATATGAAACACCTGGTCGTGAATCTGGTTGGTGGCCTGGGCATTCCAGTAGCCTTGTATTTCTTCCTTGATTTTGGCCCGGAAATCGGCTTCCGTTTTTACTTCCTGTCCGGGATAGAGCTGTGCAAAGAATTCTTCATTCAGTTCTTTCTTTTCCAGTAAGCCGACTTTGGTGATTTCGATATCGAAATAACGGTCCGCACTCGCCGCGTCTTCTTTATTCAGTCCCAGATCGCCAATGATCCATTCTCTTTCTTTTTCATCAAACGCGTTCTTCAGTTGTGCGTTTTCCTTGTCACCGGTTTTTTTGCCCATCCAGTGCTGGCGGAAACCTTCTGTGAAATATTTTACCAGTATAGAATTGTCTTTTTTGATACCGCCTTCCACGGCATTACCATTGGCATCCGTTTCAGTGAACAGCAGGTTCAATACATTCTCTTCGGAGGTTACGGTCTCTTCATCTTTCATATTGCCGTAGCGGTTCTGCAGGCGGGTGATTTCGCTTTCCACCATTTCTTCAGTCACCGTTACCACATAACGGGTAGTGGCGGCAGTACCCAGATCAGCCAGTTCAAAAGCGGGTTTCATCCCGACTTCAAAATGAAATGTATAATCGATAGGGTTGTGTACATCAAGCTGGGTGAAATCTGTCTCGAGGGGCAGTGGCTGGGCAAAAATGTCCAGGTTTTCTTTTTGCAGATAACTGATCAGTTCGCGGTCTACTGATTTCAGTACTTCATCTGTAAACAGGGAAGGGCCGTACATTTTTTTTATCAGTCCGGAGGGCACCATGCCTTTCCTGAAACCGGGAATATTCGCTTTTTTGCTGTACTCTTTCAGCGCTTTTTCAAACGTCGGGAGGTAATCTGTTTTTTCCAGTTTTACGGTCAGCTTTTCGTGGTGCAGACCGATGTTCTCTTTACTTACTGTTGCCATGTTGATATGTTGATAAGTTAACAGGTTGACAAGTTGATAAGTTGAGGTTCTTCCATTTTAACCTGTCAACTTTTCAACCTGTCAACCTTTAAAGTGTCCGGATGGAGGGACTCGAACCCCCATACCTTACGGCATCAGATCCTAAGTCTGACGTGTCTACCAATTTCACCACATCCGGGTATTACAAAATTCCAAGAACCGAAGATGCAAAGATCCAAATAAGCACCAAGGGTAAAAAAATACAAAAATCAAAACCGGGCCATTTCTTCAACCCACAACTCCCGACTCCCGACTCCCGACTCCCGACTCCCGACTCCCGACTCCCGACTCCCGACTCCCGCCTCCCGACTCCCGACTCCCGACTCCCGACTCCCGACTCCCGACTCCCGACTCCCGACTCCCGACTCCCGACTCCCGACTCCCGACTTTTCCTAAAGGGCTGCAAAGGTAGGGCTTTTCCACAATTGTAATGACAGGTCCCGGTGCTTAATTTGGATCAATTTGAGGGGAAAACCGGGGTTAAATTGCCATTTTCCCGAAATTTCAGTACGTTTGGTCGCTTGCCGGAAAAATCCCAACCGGTGAAATACTACTGAAGGCAAAGTCTTCCATTTAAAATTTAAGTCCTGGAACAACTGGTGCGTAAACCCGCATCATTACATAACTGCAACCAAACTACCTGTTGATGAGAAAGTACTGTTTACTCCTGCTGGGGTATCTTACTGGCCTGTTAACCTATGGCCAGAACCCCGCCACCACCTTTTCCATTCCCAACCGTGTGATCCAGCTGCCCTGTGGCACATCCTGTACCACGATAAGTGCCCAGGTGCCGCATATCAAGCAATCCAATGATTATGTGGTTACCAACCCCGGATACATGCCCTTTGCCTGGGTTACTCCCACCGGTATTGATGTACGCACCCTGATTAACGGCTCTTTTTATGATGACCAGTGGACATCTAAAGTACCGGTAACCTTCCCTTTTTGCTACTATGGCATTACTTACCCGACACTGCTGATCGGAACCAACTCAGCCATTACATTTGATACCACCCGTGCCTCCTCCGGCAGCGGGTATTCTATCAGTGGTACTACGGGGGCTATTCCGAATACAGCGTATGCACCGTCTATGATATTTGCCCCTTATCATGATATCGACATTGATGAACCTTCTGCCAATAAACGGATTGAATATCGCATAGAAGGCACTGCTCCGAAAAGAAGATTTATCGTCAGTTATTTTGAAGTGCCTTATTTCGGTTCCAGTTGTGGCGGAAATATTGCCACTCACATGATGGTATTATATGAAAGTACCGGTATTGTGGAAGTGTATATCAAAGACAAGCCATTCTGTACCGGCTGGAATGGTGGCCGTACCATTCTGGGTATGCAGGATCAGACCCGTACCAATGCCATTGCAGCACCGGGTAAAAATGCCACCGTATGGGGAAGTTATGGTATCGATTCCTGCTGGCGGTTTACCCCCAGTGGCGGTGCTTCCCGGCTGAAATCAGCCCAGATTCTGGTAAATGGAACCGTAGTGGGAAATGCGGACACCAGCACCGCTTCTCCGGGAATATTAAACCTCAATTTCCCCAATGTGTGCCCCACTGCCGACAGTACCGCCTATGTAGTACGGGTTACTTATGGCCAATGTAATGATGTGGCCAGTGATGTGGTCTTTACCGATACGGTATATGTGAAAAGAGACCTGGCCCCTACATTGACATTTGCCAAAACGGATGCCACCTGTACCACTAATGGAAGTATTACAATTACTGCAGCTGGCGGTGGCAGTGCTACAAAAGAGTACAGTATCAATAACGGCACCAGCTATCAATCTGCCAATACATTTACGGGTCTGGCTCCCGGCAGTTATAATCTCCGTGTCAGAAATGTGGGTTCCACCTGTGCATCATCAGCCACAGCCGTATCAATCGTACTGAACGATAATCTTACACTGAGCGCAGGAGCAGGCGGCAATATATGTCTCGGTGCTTCATTCACGCCGAATGTAACGGGTAATGCGGCTTCATATGCCTGGTCTCCCGCCGGCGGAGTCAGCAATACGGCAATCTCCAACCCGGTACTGACCCCTCAGGCGACAACAACTTATACCGTTACCGGAACACTGGGTACCTGTACCAAACAAGGTACCGTTACTGTTACTGTTTCACCGGGTGCTGTTGCCAATGCGGGTGCCGATGCGATTGTGATTGCCGGTGACAGTTACCAGTTACAGGCAACCGGCTCCAATGGTACTTACCTGTGGACACCGGCTACCGGTCTCAGTTCCGCAACCATACTGGCACCAAAAGCCACACCGGCCGGTACCACTACTTATGTGCTGCGTGTAACCACACCGCTTGGTTGTATTGCCACCGATGAGGTGACGGTAACCGTAATTCCCTATTGTGTAAAACCGATGAATGCTTTTACACCGAACGGGGATGGGATCAATGACAGGTGGCTGATCACCAACGGCAGCTGTCTGTCCAAAGCCACCGCACAGGTATTTAACCGCTATGGCGCCAAAGTATTTGAATCGAATGATTACAAGAATACCTGGGAGGGTACCTATGAAGGGAAACCGCTTCCGGACGGCACGTATTACTATGTACTGAGCTATATCCTGCTCAATGGTAAAACCGTGTACCTGAAAGGCAATGTGACCATTCTTCGTTAATCAAGCAAAACACAAAACAGATGAAACGTATTATAATTCTTACTTTTTTCCTGGCGGCCGGCATGGGCATCAATGCACAGCAGCTGATGACCGCTTCGCTGTATGATCAGCACGGTACGCTTTTTAACCCGGCAACAGCGGGGGCTAAACGACACGCTGCAATCGGGGCATCTTACCGGACCATGTGGGATGGAATGGATGGCGCGCCCAAGACAACCCTCTTATTTGGCTCAGGCTATCTGCCCAATGCTAAAATCGGAATTGGTGGTTATATCTACAATGATGTAACAGGCCCTACCCGTCGCACGGGTATTCAGACAGCCTATGCCTATCATATTCCCTTGAATAATGACGCGCTCTTTTCTATCGGACTCGAAGCCCGTTTTCAGCAGTTCGCCATTGATAAAGGAAAAATCCAGGAATCACTGGGCAATGACCCGGTGATGGGTGCATCTGAAAACCGTTTTAAAGGGGATGCCGGACTCGGTCTGGCTTATACCGGAAAGAAATTTCAGGCAGGCATCTCCGTTAGTCAGCTGATTCAATCCAAACTGGATGTATACAGTGGCAACCTGACACGGAATGAAGAAGCCCGTCTTTACCGCCATTTTTACCTGCACGGCAGTTATAACTGGAATGTGGACGGGGCTACTAAAATTATTCCCAACTTCCTGGTGACCTACCTGCCCAATGCACCCACAGAATTTCAGGCAGGTGCCCGGGTTGAACACAGCGATATTTTCTGGTGGGGACTGTCTGTTCGCGCTAAGCAAAGCTGGATGCTGTCTGCCGGTGTGAAGATCCAGCGGAAATTCAATATCGGGTACTGCTTTGATATCTACAGCAATCCGCTGAGTGTATATGATAAAGGCGCCAATGCCCATGAAATTATGCTGCGGTATGACTTTCTGAAGTAGAGGTAGGATGATAAGCTAAGTGGTTAATAAGTTTATAGGTTAATAAGTTAAAAGGGTCCGGATTGCCGGACCCTTTTAGTTTTTACAGGAGCAGGTATGCGGGCGGTTACAGCTATTATAAGCAATTTCCCGGCAAAGGCGTTTCACTCACAACTCACAACTCACAACCCACAACCCACATCTCACATCTTTCTTCCCCTTTTTCCTTACATTCGTAGACCAATGGAAACCCTTGCACAACTCCCGAAATATAACCTGAATGAAGAGGAAGAGAAAAAGCTCATCCTCCGGGAATATCGTTCCCTTCTGAAAGTCATTAAGAGCAAATTAAAACCGGGTGACAAAAAACTGGTCCGGACCGCTTTTGAAATCGCTGCGGAGGCACATAAAACCATGCGTCGCAAAAGCGGGGAGCCATATATACTTCATCCGATTGCTGTTGCCAAAATATGTGCGGAAGAAATCGGGTTGGGGGTGCGTTCCACTATTTGTGCTTTATTACACGATACAGTGGAAGATACGGATATCACGCTCGATGATATCAAACGCGAATTCGGGGAAGAAATCACCCGTATTGTCGACGGGTTGACCAAGATCGCCAATGTAATTGATGTAAATGCTTCACAACAGGCGGAGAATTTCAAGAAAATATTACTGACACTGACGGATGATCCGCGGGTGATCCTGATTAAACTGTCTGACCGGCTGCACAATATGCGGACCCTCGACAGTATGAAAAGGGAGAAGCAACTGAAAATATCTTCTGAAACGGTCTATATCTATGCGCCCCTGGCGCACCGGATGGGGCTTTATACCATAAAGACAGAGATGGAAGATCTGGCCATGAAATACATGGAGCCGGAAACCTATAAGGAGATTGCCCGTAAACTGGCAGAAACCAGAAAAGAGCGGAGCAAGTATATCAACGAATTTATCAAACCCATCCGGGAAAAGCTGGAACGAGCCAACCTGGCCGCCGAAATTTACGGGCGTCCCAAGAGTATCCATTCGATCTGGAATAAGATGAAAAAGAAAGGGGTGGAGTTCGAAGAAGTATATGATCTGTTTGCCATCCGGGCTATTCTGGATTCACCCCCTGAAAAAGAAAAAGAAGATTGCTGGAAAGTATATTCCATGATTACGGATGAATACAATCCGTCTCCAGAGCGGCTGCGTGACTGGCTGAGCAATCCCAAAGCGAATGGTTATGAAGCCCTGCACACCACCGTGATGGGACCGCAGGGCAAATGGGTGGAAGTACAGATCCGTACACGGCGGATGAATGAAATTGCGGAAAAAGGTCTCGCCGCTCACTGGAAATACAAAGAGGGTACTACGGATGAAAGCCGGTTTGATAAATGGTTCCAGCAGATCCGTGAAGTCATAACGAACCAGGAAGCCGATACCATTGACTTCCTGCAGGATTTCAAAACCAGTTTCCTGGCCGAAGAAATTTACGTGTATACGCCAAAGGGAGATGTAAAAATGCTGCCGGTGGGTTCCACCGCGCTGGACTTTGCCTTTGCTATCCACAGTGCTATCGGGGTAAAAACCATTGGCGCTAAAGTGAATCATAAACTGGTTCCCATCAGTCATAAACTGCACAGCGGAGACCAGGTGGAGATCATAACCAGCAATAAACAAAAAGCCTCTGAAGACTGGCTGGGTTTTGTGGTTACTTCCAAGGCGAAAGGCCGGATCCGTGATGCGTTAAAAGAAGAGAAGCGGAAAGTGGCGGATGAAGGAAAATATACTGTTCAGCGTAAGCTGGAAGGAATGGGGGTACACCTGTCGCAGCACAATATCGAGGAAATTGTACAATGGTATAAACTGGGCTCACACCTCGACCTTTTTTACCAGGTGGCGGTAAAAAATATTGACCTTAAAGAGCTTAAGGAATTTAAAGTAACAGGGGACAGGATTGAAGCCCCCAAACCGGTAAAACTGCACAATGAAAAGCATGAATTCCTTCCGCATCATGTAACCGGGAAAAAAGATGCCGAGCTGGTCATTTTCGGTGAAACGAGCGACCGGATCGTTTATAACCTGGCCAATTGCTGTAAGCCGATTCCGGGGGATGATGTTTTCGGATTTGTAACGACTGGGAAGGGGCTCACCATTCACCGGACGAGCTGTCCCAATGCAGCCAAATTACTGGCAAATTATGGTCACCGGGTGGTCAAGACCAAATGGGCCAAAAACAAGGAGATTTCCTTCCTCACCGGTATCAAAATAGTGGGTATGGACGATGTGGGTGTAGTGAATAAAATCACCAACCTGATTTCAGGAGAACTGAAAATAAATATCGCTGCCCTTACCATTGAGGCCAATGATGGTTTATTCCGGGGCAATATCCGCCTCTATGTGCACGACAAGGAAGAGCTGGACGTGTTGGTACAGAACCTGTTAAAGCTACCGGGAATTGAATCAGTGGAGCGCTATGATATGGAGGATATACCATCCTGATCCATCTGTAAAGAATTGATTCCGGGCAAGTACTGTATTTCATTGTATTTTTTTTGCACATTCACTGCCCATGGTGCGGGTCAATAGGGATATTTTATTTATCTTGATGGCTCGTCGCGGACGAACCCCCCATACCATAACTGCAAGAATAATGAGACTAAAACTGACACGAGTTTTTGCCCTGGCTGGCTTTTTTTTCTTACTGCACGATTCCGGTTTTGCGCAAAGTTTTTCTTTTAATTGTACACGGGATACACTGATACCGGGTTGCGGGGCCAGTGTCTGTTTTACCCTGAAAGGACAGATTCCCGATCTGCACCGGCAAACAAATACATATACGATTAATCCAAGCAGTTCCATCACCAACTGTTTCCCCGTTTATGTACAGCCTAATGATCCGGCCGGAACACCTTCCTCACTTTCCATTGATGACAGGTATTCAAATCCTATCAATATCGGGTTTCCCTTTTATTTTTATGGAGCCACTTACAATTCCCTTGTAGCCAGTACCAACGGCTACCTGAGTTTTGACGTCAGCAATGCAAATGGGTTTGCCTCCTGGAGTATTTCCAGTGATCTGCCCAGTTCAGTATACGACAGGGCCATGATTATGGGACCGTTTCATGACCTTGATCCCAGTGTATCACAACCTAATCAGCGGATACAGTACCAGGTATTCGGTACGGCCCCGCACCGCAGGTGGATACTGAGTTTCTTCCGGGTACCCTTATTCGGAACAGCCTGTACCGGACAAATCGAAAATACCCACCAGATCATTTTATATGAATCAACCGGTATTGTTGAAGTCGCCTTGTTCAGCAAACAAGTCTGTACAGGATGGAACAGTGGCCGTGCTATTGTAGGTATTCAGGACTGGTCTATGACACAGGCTATGATGGCGCCGGGCCGGGCCGCTTTTGCCAATGGTCCATGGGGTACAGTTGGAATGAATGAAAGCTGGAGATTTGTACCAAGTGGGGGCACTTCCCTGTTTAAGCGGGTGGAATTATTAGATGCAGCCGGAACCATACTGATGGCGGGTACTGTCAATACGCTTGGAAATGGAAAACTCGAAGCCGTGTTTCCCAATTTCTGTCCAGCCGCAGGAGGTACCAATACTTATGTTATCCGGTCTGTTTATGAAAAAATTGATGATCCTGCAGTAGAGATATTTGGAACAGATACGGTACGCGTAACGCGTGACGCAGTTCAGATGGCTAATGTTACAACCTCCGCCACTTCCTGCAACGGAGCCAGTACCGGTTCAATAACGGTAGCGCCGATCAATGGCAATGGTCCATATACTTATTCATTGGATGGCGCAGTAGCTGTACCCGGAACAAATCCGTTTACTTTTACCAATGTGCCGGCGGGTAATCACACCGTAGTGGTATTTGATGCACAGGGTTGTGTAAGCCAGCAACTGCCGGCATTGGTAGCAGCGGGGCCTCCTATTACTACCACCGCCAGCTTCACGGATGTGCTTTGCAATGGAACATCCACAGGTACGATTACAGTAACGCAACCAACTGCCGGAAATCCACCATATGAATATTCGCTGGATGGGGTAACCTGGCAGACATCTGCTGTTTTTAATGGACTTATAGCAGGGAGTTATACCGTATTCTTCCGGGAAAGAGATGGATGTACTGGCACCGTACCTGTAGTAGTAGCAGAGCCTTCACTTTTGCAGGCCACCACGGCCATGGTGCCCGTTGTTTGTAACGGCCAGGGTTCGGGCATTATCACGGCCACGGGAGCCGGAGGTGTCGGGCCCTATCAATATTCGATTGATGGCACAACCTGGCAAACGCAAAACACATTTACAGTAGCTGCCGGAAACTATACGGTGTCAATCAGGGATTTTAATGGATGTATTATCACCAGGCCCGTTGTGGTAACCGAGCCGGCACAATTGCAGGCCGCTTCAGTCAATACCAATGCCACCTGCAATGGTGGTCTTGACGGCGTGATCAATATCACCGCCTCCGGGGGGAATACAAGTTATACGTATGCCATTAATGGCACCAACTTCCAGCCTTCCAATATATTTAATGTGGCACCCGGCACGTACACGGTAACGGTGAAGGATAACCTGGGTTGCAGTACCAGCTTCCCGGCAATTGTGGGACTGACTGATGATATGACCTGGACCCCGCAAGCGGATCCGACAATTTGTGAAAGTAAATCGGTACAGTTGCAGCTTACCTCCAATGCCCTGCAATATGCCTGGACACCGGCCACTGGTCTCAGCAGTACCACTATTCACAACCCGGTAGCGAATCCCGTTGTTACGACACAGTACATTGTTACCGCCACATTGGGTCGTTGTACACATGATGATACGGTAATTGTAAATGTAAATAAAGCGCCCATTCCCAATGCCGGACCGGATGGTTTTATCTGCTACGGGCAGAACTATCAGTTGAATGCTACGGGTGGCACCCAGTATGTATGGACGCCTTCGACCTACCTGGATAATCCGAACACGGGTAATCCGCTTTCCACGCCGTCCAAAGATGTTATTTATACATTGTCCATTAAGTCGGACCTGAACGGTTGTGCTTCCCTGGTTACCGATGATATGCGCATTGATGTAACCCCGCCGATCAAAGTAAAAACTTTCCCGTATGATACCATTGGTTATCCGGGTGATAAATTCCAGTTACTGGCCGTGCCTTCGGACAGTGATGTGATTAATTATGCCTGGACCCCGGTTACGGGGCTTAGCAACCCCAACAGCACGGTCGGACCAGGTAGTCTGAATATTCCCAATCCGGTAGTAACCGTGGGCGCTATTGGCCAGGATGTGCAATACCAGGTAATTGCTTCCACCATTGCGGGCTGCCGTGGGGAAGGTTATATTACCGTACGGATCTATAAAGGGCCGGACATTTATGTGCCTACCGGCTTCTCACCCAACGGAGATGGGAAAAACGACAAATTCACGCCTTTCCCGGTTGGTATGAAGAGCTATAACTACTTCAGGGTCTTTAACCGCTGGGGACAACTGGTCTTTTCCACTAAAACCCTGAATGAAGGCTGGGATGGCCGCTTTAGCGGGGCAGAACAGGCCAGTGGGGTATATGTCTGGATGATAGAAGGACTGACCCGCGATAACCGGGTGGTGACAAAAAAGGGTACCGTCATGCTGATCCGCTAAAGAAACCCTTAGTGAATAAGTTACCCGCCGATGGGTATAAAATATCAGGAAGCCACCGGATTTAATTCGGTGGCTTTTTCATGATACCGTATTTTTGCGGCGCCCGGGCCATTGCCCGGTAGCTGCCAGACGGTGGGAATAATAAACCAATATTGAATCATGGTTGATGTATTACTTGGCCTCCAGTGGGGCGATGAAGGAAAGGGAAAGATCGTGGATTTCTTTGCGAAGGATTATGATGTGGTGGCCCGTTTTCAGGGTGGTCCCAACGCGGGTCATACCCTCTATGTACAGGATAAAAAAGTGGTGCTTCACCAGATTCCGTCCGGCGTTTTTCATCCGGGTATTGTGAACCTGATTGGTAATGGAGTGGTACTGGATCCGGTAACCCTGAAAAAGGAATGCGATACCGTGGCTTCTTTTGGCATTGACCTCAAGAAAAACCTGTTTATCTCCAAGCGTACCCACCTCATTCTTCCAACACACAGGGCCCTGGATAAAGCCGCCGAATTGTCCAAAGGCAATCAGAAAATCGGTTCCACCCTCAAGGGAATTGGCCCCACGTATATGGATAAAACCGGCCGTAACGGGTTACGTGTAGGTGATCTGCTGGATAAAAATTTCACAACCCAGTATATCAAGCTCCGGCTGAAACATCAGCGTCTGCTGGATAATTATAATTTCCAGGAAGATATTACCGCCTGGGAGGAAGAATTTTTTGAGGCACTTGAATTCCTGAAACAACTGAATATCGTAAACGGGGAATATTTTATCAATGAACAATTAAAAGCGGGAAAGCGTATACTCGCAGAGGGTGCACAAGGCAGTATGCTGGATATTGATTTTGGTACATTCCCCTATGTTACTTCTTCCAATACTATTTCTGCGGGCGTTTGCAACGGCTTAGGCGTGGCTCCGCAACATATCCGGGATGTGATTGGTGTAACCAAGGCCTATTGCACCCGCGTGGGCGGCGGACCTTTCCCCACAGAACTTGACAATGAAACAGGTGAGGAACTCCGTAAGATTGGTAATGAATTCGGCGCCACTACCGGACGTCCGCGCCGTTGCGGCTGGATTGACCTGGTAGCCCTTAATTTTGCCTGTATGATCAATGGTGTGACCAAGATCGTGATGACCAAGGCCGATGTACTGGATGCATTTAAAGAACTGGACGTTTGTACGGCTTATAAAGTAAACGGCATTGAAACAAAAGAAGTGCCTTTCCAGATGGACCGGGAAAAACCCGAACCGGTGTACCGGCAATTTGCCGGTTGGGATACACCCAGCAGCAAAGCGACAAAAGCGGACGAATTACCGGCAACGATGAAGACGTATGTTGATTTTATCAATAAATACCTGGGAGTGGATATTCATTATATTTCCAATGGCCCGGGCCGGGAACAGATTATTAAGGTGAAATAGGGAAAATCAGCCAACGACCATCCGGTACTTACGGCTGTTTTTTTAGAAAAAAAAATTTTAAAAATTTGGCTAATTAAAAACTTCGCTGAAATTTTACAATATTAATCCTGTTAAACTATGGCTATAAAACCAGCAAAGGAAAAAAAGACCACACTGACTGCCGTTGATGTAGAAGCGGCAAAAAAAGCAGCGCCCAAACCTAAAAAGAAAGAGGAAGAGGACGATGATGATGACGACTTTGATGATGAGGAAGAAGTGAAACCCGCAAAGAAGGGAGGGAAAGCCGCACCCAAAAAGGGAGAAGACGATGATGATGATGACGATGATTCCGATGCGGATGAGACCGATGACTGGGATAAACCGGAAGAGGAAGAAGAGGAATGGGATCCTGATTTTGATGAATTTGATATTCCCAAATCAAAAGGAAAAAAAGCCCCGGCGGGCCCTGCAAAAAAAGGAGCTGACGAAGAGGACTTTAAATTTGAAGACGATGAATTCAAAGACCTGTTTGACGATAAGGATTATGATGATGACGAGGATGACGATTATTAACTAAACCTTTCTGATTGCATTGAACCGGGAAAGACAGTCAATAGCCAGCTATCCGGTCAGCGATTTTGAACAGATAAAACAGCAAGTGCTGAACTGGGTTCAACCCTTCAGCACTTTTTGTTTTCTGGACAATCACCGCTACCAGATGGCTCCGCATAAAGAGGAATGCCTGCTTGCCGCCGGATGCAGACGGAGTATTGCCCGGACTGCCGGGCAGGCGTTAACGGATTTGCAAACATTCCTGGCACAGAAAAATGCATGGGTGTTTGGTCACCTGGGTTATGAACTGGGAGCTGAAATCACCGGGGTGCAAAGTGAAAAGGAAAACAGAACAGGGTTTCCGGATCTGTTCTTTTTTGAACCCGAGATACTGATCCGCCTCAGTGCTGATCAGCTGACTATAGAAGCACCAGACCCGGAACAGGTGTATAATACGATCCTGGCCACAAAAACAGAATTCCTGCAAACCGGATGTGCCGTTCCTGCCATTCAAAGCCGGCTTACCAGGGAAGCATACCTGGCGGTGATCCACCGGCTCCGGGAGCATATTCAACGGGGCGATTGTTATGAAATAAATTTCTGCCAGGAGTTTTTTGCGGAAGAAGCGGTCATTGATCAGTTATATGTGTATAACCAACTCTGCCGGTTGTCGCCTAATCCGTTTTCAGCCCTTTACCGGGTACATGATCAATGGCTGCTCTGTGCCAGCCCTGAACGGTTTATCCGCAAAGAAGGCCGCCGTATTCTCTCTCAGCCCATCAAGGGCACAGCAGCGCGGGTACCTGATAATGAAAAGGCTGACCGCCAAAAAAAGGAGGAGTTGTTGCTGAGTCAGAAAGAACGGGCTGAAAATGTAATGGTGGTAGACCTGGTTCGTAATGATCTTTCCCGGGTATGCCGGGAAGGTTCTGTAAAAGTGGATGAATTATTCGGGATTTATTCCTTTCCCCAGGTTCACCAGATGATTTCCACTATCAGCGGAGAGTTGCAGGAAACAGGTTCATTTTCTGAAATTATCCGGGCCTGTTTTCCGATGGGATCAATGACTGGTGCACCAAAGAAAAGAGTCATGGAACTGATAGAACAATACGAACCCGCTCACCGGGGAATTTTCTCCGGCGCCGTCGGGTATATAGATCCGGCCGGTGATTTTGATTTTAATGTGGTTATCCGGAGTATCATGTATAACGCGGCGTCAAACTATCTTTCCTTTCAGGCCGGATCCGGAATAACTCATTACAGTGAAGCCGCCGCCGAGTGGGACGAGTGTCAGCTGAAAGCCGCTGCCATTAAAAAAGTTTTGGGTATAGAAGCCGGCCAGGTTATCTGACGCCGGATTGGCCGGCAGTACTGAGTAATGCTTTCATGCTTTCCTCCAGTATTTCATACCGTTTTGAAATGAACAGGTTCATCTGCTGCGCCGGCAGCCGCAATTCATACGTGCCGTTCAGCGCAATGGCCTCATCGAATCCCGGGTTGTATTTAATAAACTCCAGGGGTTTCATATCAATGTATTTCAGAATGACGGCGGAGCTGAAACGACCTGAGATTTTATTCGTGACACTGCTGTTCATTTCTTCTTCGCTGAGCTCCGTGATTTTTTTTGAGAGCAGGTCTTTGGTTTCGTCTTTGGTTACTGTGGTAATGCCGCCTTCTCCCTCGAATACATAATGGGTGGAAATGAATTTTTTTACATGATTCATGGATTCGGTGGGCAGGTAATACTGCAGTTTCCAGAAATCGCGGCTGCCGCTGCGGCGGATCGCTTTGTCCACATTGCCCGCCCCGCAATTATACGCTGCAATCACCAGCAACCAATCCTGGTATTTCAGGTAAAGGGTGGTGAGAAAACGGGCGGCGGCATGGGTGCTTTTATAGTAGTCCAGGCGTTCATCATAGCCCGACAATACAATCAACCCGTATTGGCGGGCTGCATCCGGCATAAAGGCCCAGGGACCCACAGCACCGGCCCAGGAAATAGCATTATAGCGTAAACCGGATTCTATAACGGCGAGGTATTTCAATTCTTTGGGAAGACCGTGCTGGGTCAGAATATTATCTATCAGGTTAAAATGCGGGGTGGCCCATTTGCGCATATCGCGAAGTCCTTTCCCGTATTTGGCCATATAGCTTTGCACAAAACTGACGGCCATCGGGTTCAGCCTTGTGCCGGTTACGCCCCCGACACTACTGGTTTCAAACAGGTTGGTAAATCCCTTTTTGAGTTGCTCCTGTGTGGCAATATCCGGCAACAGGGTGTCCTTTTTTGCCGTGGTATCAGTAGTAGGCAGCACAATTTGTGCGGATACAGCAGAGACTGCCAAAAACGTCAGGCAGGTAAAACATACAGATATGTAAAATATTCGTTGCACGGATAAATAGTAAACGGGTGGATAGACCGGGTGGATTTTCAGGAATGGAGTTGTTGCGAAAACCGGAGCAAAGATACTTCATCAAACCGGTTTGCCATAACCTGTAAACCAAAGGGCATGCCATTGCTATGTGTGGAAAGTGGTATCGAAATGGCGGGGCACCCTACCAGGTTGGCCATTACTGTATAAATATCAGCGAGATACATGGCTATCGGGTCACCTGTTTTTTCACCGGCTTTAAAGGCCGTGACCGGTGAAGTGGGCATGATAATAAAATCATAAGATTTGAAAAGTTCATCCATTTTACGGCAAAGCAACTGGCGAACCTGCTGGGCACGGGTAAAATAGGCATCATAATAGCCGGCGCTGAGCACAAAAGTGCCCAACATAATCCTGCGTTTCACTTCTTTCCCGAATCCTTCCGAACGGGTTCGTTTATACAATTCTGTCAGATCCGTATCCTTTGCCGCGGTGCGGTGACCGAATTTTATACCGTCATAGCGTGACAGATTGGAAGAAGCTTCCGCGGTTGTCAGCACATAATAGGCCGGTACAATATAATCCAGCAATTCAAATTTTTCAGGTTGCACCGTATGACCCTCCGCTTTCAGCGCTTCCAGTTTTTGTTTGATACCGGATGCGATTTCAGGATCAAGACTGGGATGCTCCAGCGCCTGATCGAGCCAGGCAATCCTGTACTTTTCCCCTCCGTTCAGCAGTTTACTGTAAGCGGATACTTCCCGGTGAGAAACGGTGCTGTCAAACTCATCCGCTCCGGACATGATTTCCAGCAACAGGGCCGCATCGGGAACGGTCGTTGAAAAAATACCAATCTGGTCAAACGAAGAAGCATAAGCGATCAGTCCGTACCGGCTGATACGGCCATAGGTCGGTTTAAGCCCAATGATGCCGCAGAAATCGGCAGGTTGTCTGACCGAGCCGCCTGTATCGCTGCCCAGTGACACCATACAGAGTCCGGCCTGAACGGCTACGGCTGATCCTCCGGATGAACCACCCGGCACACGGCTTTCATCCAGCGCATTCAGTACTTTTCCATATACCGAATTTTCGTTGGTGGACCCCATGGCGAATTCATCACAATTGAGATTACCGATGATTATGGCTTCTTCGGCCAGCAGTCGTTCTATGGCTGTGGCTGAATATACAGATGTAAAACCTTTGAGAATGCCTGAGGCTGCGGTGAGCGCATGATCCTTATACGCGAGCACGTCTTTAATACCGATAACCACACCATGCAAACGGCCCATGGGTGTACCCTCCAGCCGTTGGCGGTCAAGCTCCCGGGCCTTTGCCAGCGCTTCATCCGCATATACATCAATAAATGCATTCAGTTGCGGCTTTGACCGGATCTGTGTGAGATAATGCTCTACAGCCTGCACACAGGTAAGCGATGCCTCCTGTAGCCGGGCATGGTATTCAGCAATAGACGTGTAATGAAACAAAAGCGGGTGCTTTATGGAAAGTTAGAAAGAGGTGACAGGAAATTACTCTTTTACAGAGTTTTTCACATCAGTGGCACTGTCTTCAATTTCACGCTTCACATTGGTTTTGGCATCATTGAATTCACGCACCCCTTTTCCCAGACCGCGCATCAGTTCGGGGATTTTCTTTCCTCCGAATAACAGCAGTACGATCACCAGGATGATGATGATTTCATTGGTACCCAGCATACCCAGTAATGTAGGTTGTATCATAATCAGATAAATTAGTAAACAAAGATAATAACTACTTAAAAATTGCCGCATTTTTATTGTAAAAACCGGCCCGGGAAAATTTGTCACCCCCGGTACAGACACAAACAACTGTTTTGCAGGCAATAAAAAAGCCGTACACAAGGTACAGCTTAGTATAATTCACTTGGTTGAAATTATTTTGCTTTTTCAACAACGGCCATTCTCTTTTCACGGATCCTTGCACTCTTACCGCTACGGCTGCGCTGGTAGAACAGTTTCGCACGGCGTACGTGACCGGTCTTGTTCACTTCGATTGACTCGATATTGGGAGAATAGAAGGGGAAAACCCTTTCCACACCCACACCATCAGAGATCTTACGAACGGTAAAGCTGGCCGTATGTCCTGTGCCCTGCTTTTTGATCACATCTCCTTTAAAAGACTGGATCCTTTCCTTATTACCTTCAATGATCTTGTAATTCACGGTAATATTATCACCCGCTTTGAAAGCCGGGAATTCTTTTTTGCCAGACAGCTGCTCGTGTACGTATGCGATCGCGTTCATAATCCTTATTTTTAGGGAGGGCAAAGGTAAGAGGATGCAGGGGAAAAAACAAATTAGAAACGAAAAGTTGACAAGATTAAAAGTTGAAAGGTTGACAAGGATCCTTGTCAACCTTTCAACTTATTAACTTTCAGATCTTTATCTCGCTACATTGACTGCTCTCTTTTCCCGGATCACCGTTACTTTGATCTGACCGGGGAAAGTCATTTCAGTCTGGATTTTCTGGGCTATTTCGAAGGAGAGGCGGTCAGAATCCTGGTCGGTTACCTTATCAGCCTCTACAATTACCCGCAATTCACGACCAGCCTGGATAGCATACGCTTTTTCCACACCGTTATAAGCCATGGCGAGGTTTTCGAGATCTTTGATCCGCTGCAGGTATTGCTGCATGATTTCGCGGCGGGCACCGGGACGGGCACCGCTGATAGCATCGCAGGCCTGTACGATCGGGGAAATCACATATTGCATTTCCGCTTCATCGTGGTGGGCGGCAATCGCATTTACCACCGCCGGATTTTCACCATATTTCTCGGCCAGTTTAGCCCCCAGCAGGGCATGGCTCAGTTCACTTTCCTCATCCGGTACTTTACCTATATCGTGGAGCAGACCGGCTCTTTTGGCCAGTTTGGGATTAAGTCCGAGCTCGGCCGCCATAGTGGCACAGAGATTGGCTGTTTCCCGGCTGTGCATCAGCAGGTTTTGGCCATAAGAGGAGCGGAAACGCATCCGGCCTACCATGCGGACCAGTTCTTTATGCAGTCCATGGATACCGAGTTCTATTACGGTTCTTTCTCCAATCTCCATTACCTGCTCTTCGATCTGTTTTCTTGTTTTTTCCACCACTTCCTCAATACGGGCCGGGTGAATCCGTCCGTCGGCTACCAGGCGTTGCAGGCTCAGGCGGGCAATCTCCCGGCGAAGCGGATCAAAGCTGGATAAGAGGATTGCTTCCGGGGTGTCATCCACAATCAGGTCCACACCCGTGGCGGCTTCAATGGCCCGGATATTACGTCCTTCACGACCGATAATCTGGCCTTTAATCTCATCGCTTTCCAGGTTGAAAACCGTGATCGAGTTTTCAATAGCCTGTTCAGCTGCGGTACGCTGAATAGTCTGGATAATAATTTTACGGGCTTCCTTATTGGCTTTCAGCTTGGCATCTTCAATGATTTCCTGCTGTAAAACCATGGCTTGTGTTTGCGCTTCGTGTTTCAGGCTTTCAATCAGCTGTGTACGGGCATCATCGGCGGAGAGATTGGATATTTTTTCCAGCCGGCGGATATGTTCCTCCTGGTGTTTCTCCAGCTCGGTACGTTTGATATTGATCAGTTCAATCTGCCGGTTCAGGTTTTCCTTAATGGCTTCATTTTCCTTGATCTGTTTATCAATATTCCCTTCTTTCTGATTGACAGATTGCTCTTTCTGGCGGACCCGGTTTTCCGCATCATTTATCTTCTTATTCTTTTCAAATACTTCTTTATCATGTGCCGCTTTCAGCTGCACGGCTTTTTCTTTCGCTTCCAGTTCTTTTTCTTTCCGGATGGTTTCGGCTCTCAGCTCAGCCTCTTTCAGTATAGTCTGCGCTTGTAACTCAGCCTCTTCTACTTTTTTGGTTGAGCTTTTCGAAAAAATGATCTTACCGATCACGGTGCCCGCAATCAGGGCTCCCGCTCCAATGACGGCGGCTAATATATTCGGATCCATTGATTTTTTTGTTTAATTGGTGCACAATGCTTTTTTATCACAAAATCCCCGTTTTTTCTTTCAAACGGGCATGTAATCAGCGAAGATACAAAACCCGGTTAAATGCAGAAAATCCGGTATTTGTGACGGTTCCGGCCTGTCCGTTCATCCTGTTTCAGTCCGCCGAAAACAGGAAAGCCGTAATTTGCCGTTTCAAAAATCAACACATGAAATACGGGATATTTTTTTTGCTCTGCCTTCCATTGCTGGCAATTGGCCAGGACAACGGCAAGTCTTTCCGGGTTAGTGGCAAGCTGACCGGCCTGAAACTTCAGCCGGAATGGGTTTTTCTGCAGTACCAGGCGGAAGGCAGCTGGAAAACGGACAGTACTGAAGTGAAGGAAGGGAAATACCAGTTTACGGGTAAAATAGGGGAGCCGGCACTGGCCCGGATCCGTGTGCGCTATAAAGCGGATGAAAAAGGAACGAAAGTTCCCATGGTCAGCAGCAGGGATATGGCGGCTGTATTTATTCAGCCTGGTAAGATAAAAGTGGAAGCCGTTGATTCTTTCAGCAACATAAGGGTAAAAGGGTCTGCCGTGCATAAGGAGTACAGCCGTTTAAAGGCAGAGGAGAAGCCCTATGAAGACCGGATGAAACCGCTGATAGACCAATACCGCGAGTTTGCTAAAGCAAAGGATCAGGCCAATCAGCAGAAAACGGAGGAGCAGATAGATGCGATTGACAAAGAGAAGAATGAGAAAGTATACGGGGCATTTGTAAAAAATAATCCATCCTCCCCGCTGGGTTTATATGCCCTGAAACAATATGCCGGGTGGGATATTGATGCGGACAAAATTGAACCCCTGTTTAATAATCTTTCTGAAGCCAACAGAAATTATCCCTCTGCGGCAGAGTTTAAGGAAAGTCTTGACGTGGCTAAAAAAACCGGTATTGGCAAAATTGCTCCTGAATTCGTACAGAATGATACACTGGATCGCCCGGTAAGTCTTTCTTCCCTGCGTGGCCGCTATGTACTGGTTGATTTCTGGGCCAGCTGGTGCGGTCCCTGCCGGGTGGAAAATCCAAACGTGGTAAAAGTGTTCAACCGTTATAAGGACCGGAATTTTCATGTGCTCGGCGTCTCCCTCGACCGGCCCGGGCAAAAAGAAAAATGGATGAAAGCCATTCACGATGATAAGCTGGAGTGGACCCATGTAAGTGACCTGAAATTCTGGGATAATGAAGTGGCCAAACAATATGGTATACGCGCCATTCCGCAGAACCTGCTGCTGGATCCCAACGGTAAAATCATCGCCAGGAATATAAGAGGAGAGGAGCTGGAGCGGAAGTTGGAGGAGGTGTTTAAGTAGTCGGGAGTCGGGAGTCTGGACTCGTGAGTACAGATAATGAGAAAATAGCAAAATGAAAAAGCCGGATACAAGTGTCAAAAACTTCCATCCGGCTTTTTTAATTATTTCTATGTAATAAAGTTTAATTATTGCAATTGATTGGTAAAGCCATAATCACAGTAATTGTATTAGACTCCCGACTCCTGACTCCCGACTCCCGACTTCTAACTGACTTTCCCATCCAGCAGCCGTTCAATTGTATCCAGCTCGCCAGTTAAATTCTCCATTTCCAGGTTCCGGATCTGGCTTTCTTCTATTTCGGTGGCAAACCAGATCATCACCATGGCAATATAGTCCTGCATGTCTTTACCAGCGAACTGAGTCTTGTATTCAACGATCTTTTCATTGACGGTTTTGAGCGTTTTCCGGACTACTTCCTCATCTTTCGGTTCAATCTTGATCCGGTAGGTCCGGTCACCAATAAGTGCTGAAACAGGAATTAATTCACTCATAGTATTGTAATTTCAGATTTCTTTTATTACTTTCGGAACCGTTTATAAGCAGACTCCTACCATTTGAAAACTAAGAGGTTAAGGACCACCGTGGGAAATGATAACGAACCAAAACTTTCCCCCATGTTTGCTAAACTCAAATCATCAATGTTCATTGATGCATTACAGCTTCAATTTACGGCCGTAAAGTCGTACCACCCACTCCGCGTAGTACTCAAAGATGACCAGGGCTGTGTCTGCCGTTCCTTTGAACGGAAAATGTCCCATGATAAAGAAGAACTGAACTGGACCGGATTGAATGATCTGCCTTACGGACGGTATACACTTGAACTTTCTCACGGGGAAGATGAGATGAAAATGCACCTTGTTAAACGGGTCTGATCATTCTCCCAGTAAGGCAATACAACGGTCTATTTCTTTCAGGTAGCCGCTTATTTTTTTCTCCAGCTCTTTTTTGTCCGTTCCACTAAGTCCTCCCGCATTCATTTTCAATACACCGACCTGTTGTTTCAGTTCATCGGCTGTTTTCTGTTGTTGTTCGAGTTTTTCCCGGGTCAACTGTAATTCATTCTTCAGCCGTTCATTTTCCCTGCGGGCAGCGGTATGCGACTTCAGCAACTGCTGCAGTTTGTCCTGTATTCGTTTGAGTTGTGCTGCGGGATTATTCATTTCCTGATTTCTGCGGCTATTTCTTTTTCAAGACTGCCCATGATTTTATTCATCCATCCGTCAATTTCCTTGTCGGTCAGGGTTTTTTCTTCATCCTGAAAAGTGAAGTTAACGGCGATGGATTTCTTATCTGCGCCCAGCTTTTCACTTTCGAATATATCAAACAGTTTAATGTCCCTGAGCTTATCCAGCCGGATCTTTTGCACGGTTTTTTCCACTTCCTGCCAGGCCAGTTCCCGTGGCACAATCATCGCCAGGTCGCGTTGTACGGCCGGGTATTTCGTAATCTCACGGATCTTCGGGCTGTGATTTATGGCGAGTTCAGCCATCAGTTCCCAGTTCAGCCCGGCGTAAAATACAGGCTGTTTGATTCCGAATTTATCCAATACGGCTTTGCTGACTATACCCGCTCCGGCTATGACCTGGTTATTGATGGTATATGCTATATGATTTTCCAGTTTGGGTACATCCAGCCGCTCTGTTGTATCCGGCCGGATACCGAGTCCGCGAAATACCGACTCCACCGTTCCTTTGAGTGCATAGAAGTCGGCAGGAACAGCTTTCTGTTTCCATTCGTCTTCCCGGATATTACCGCTCAGCAGGATACAAAGCTGTTCGGTTTCTTTGTATTTGCCCGGACCCGATGTACTGTATGCTTTTCCGAATTCAAACAAGCGGATTGAACTATTCTTATGGTTCAGGTTGTGAGCTACCACTTCAAGGGCAGTTTCAAATAGCGAATTCCGGAGAATATTGAGTTCGGCACTCAGGCTGTTTTTCATACTGACCATTGACTCCAGTTCAGCAGCTGAATAATAGGCTGCATTGGTAATGGAGTTGGTCATCATTTCATGATAGCCCAGGCCAACCAGGTTACCTGCTGTTTTTTCTTTTACTACTTCGCGTGCATAGTTTTCTTCCACGGCCGGGGTGATGGTGATGGACTCCGGAATGTCAATATTGTCCAGGCCGTCTATACGCAGAATTTCTTCAACGATATCGGCCGGTAAGCTGATATCGGGTTTATGAAAAGGCACGGCTACCCGCAATTCGTCTATGCCTTCTTTAATGATTTCGAAGCCGAGACTGTTCAATATATCCTTTACCGCATCGGGGTGATAATTTTTGCCGCTGAGTTTTTTGATATAATGCCATTTTATCACCACTTCGGCTTTCTCTTTTTTGCCGGGGTAAATGTCAATAATATCGGAAGCGATTTCTCCGCCACAGATATCCCGGATCATCAGTGCCGCCCTTTTCAACACGGCAACGGTTGCCGAAATATCCGTGCCTTTTTCAAACCGGCTGGCCGCATCGGTACGCAGGTTATGGCGGAAGGATGTTTTACGCAGACCAATCCCTTCAAAAAAAGCGCTCTCCAGGAAAATGGTTGTTGTTTTTTCCGTTACGCCGCTGTGTAAACCGCCAAACACACCCGCCAGGCACATGCCTCCTTTATCATCACAGATCATCAGGTCATCGGCATGCAGGGATCTTTCCTTTTCGTCCAGGGTAATAAACGGGGTGCCCGCCGGTAAATTTTTTACAATCACCTGTTGTCCGCCGATGAGGTCGGCGTCAAACGCATGCAAAGGCTGACCGGTTTCGTGCTGAATATAATTGGTAATATCAACGATATTGTTAATCGGGCGCAGTCCAATCGCTTTTAATTTCTGGCGAAGCCATAGTGGAGATTCTCCGATAGTAACCCGGCTGATGCTGACACCCGAATACCGGGGACAGGCTGATTCATTCTCAATAGTTACACGGACAGGGCGGGTAAGGTTTTCCGTTTTGAATCCGTTACTATAAGGCAGCTTTGCTTTTATATCTTTTTTATCGTGATGGCTTAGATATGCACAGACATCACGGGCCACACCCCAGTGACTCATAGCGTCCATACGATTAGGCGTCAGGCCGATTTCGTAAATAATATCTTCGTAGGGTTTAAAGTAGTCCGCCGCCGGAGTGCCCACTGCCACATCGTTAGGCAAAACCAGGATGCCGGCATGCGAGTTACCCAACCCGAGTTCATCTTCCGCACAGAGCATGCCATAACTTTCCACACTGCGGATCTTTGCCACTTTCATCGTCAGGGGTTCACCGGTTACCGGGTAAATAGTGGTGCCAACCGTGGCCACTACCACTTTTTGTCCGGCCGCCACATTGGGTGCGCCACATACTATCTGAAGTGGTTCCGCTCCTCCAGTATTTACTTTGGTCAGAGTTAATTTATCCGCGTTGGGATGTTTTTCTGTATGCAGCACCTCTCCGATCACCAGGCCTTTCAGTCCGCCTTTTACTTCTTCATACGGTTGCATGCTCTCCACTTCCAGTCCGATGGAAGTCAGGATCCGGCTCAGCCGTTCCGGATCTACAGTTACGGGTAAGTATTCACTCAGCCATTTATACGAAATCGTCATGGTCTCTTGCAGCTTTTAGTAGCTGCGAAGATACAGGAAACGGGGAGAAGTACGGGCTGTCTGCCGGTTACATCCGGTAACAAAAAGCGTTAATATTCATACCGGCACCAACCGAAGCAAAAAGAACGATATCGCCTTTGCTCAGGTCATGATTATCCCATTCTCCTTTTTTGACCATATCATACAGGGTTGGAATGGTAGCCACCGAACTGTTGCCCAGCTTATGTATACTCATGGGCATAATGTGTTCGGGAATTTCCTTCATGCCGTATAATTTGAATAAGCGGCGTATGATGCCTTCATCCATTTTTTCATTGGCCTGGTGGATGAAAACTTTTTTTACATCCGTAATGGATACACCGGCTTTATCGAGACAGTCCTTCATGGCGGCAGGCACATGTTGCATGGCATATTCATATACCTTGCGGCCTTTCATTTTTATATAACGCACCCGTGGATCACTGCCGGGGAAATTGCTTTTTCCCAGGTAGAGATAATAGGCTTCGTCCACACAATGACTTTGTACACTCCAGGACAATATTCCCGGTCCGTTTTCTTCCACTTCCCGGGCTTCCAGGATAGTGGCGCCGGCCCCGTCAGAAAAAATCATACTGTCACGGTCATACACATCAATCACCCGGCTCAGCGTTTCTGTTCCGATGACCAACGCTTTTTTGGCCGCACCTGCTTTGAAATAGGTATCCGCCTGAATAACGCCTTGTACCCAGCCCGGACAACCAAACAGAATATCGTAGGCTACACAATTGGGATTCTTTATGCCCAGATCATGTTTTACACGGGAGGCAAGAGCCGGCAGCACATCCGTCTGGATTGTATGTTTGATTACATTGCCGAAATTCTGCGCTACAATTATCTGATCAATTTCTTCCGGGTTTACACCGCTGTCTTCAATGGCGAGCCGGGCAGAAATAGTCGCCATATCGGAAGAGTTCATGTCCTCCGCGGCATACCGCCGTTCTTCAATACCCGTAATATCCTGGAACTTGGTTACGATTTCTTCCGTAGGTGTTTCAATCCGGTTCGCATCTTCTCCATAGAAAGTCTGAATAGCAAAATCGCGGTTGGTTTTAACCACCGGGGGAATATAACAACCACTGCCGGTTATGATGGTTCGCGTACGCATAGTATAATGGGAGAGAAATCAGGAATGACTGGTTTCTAAAGGCTAAGATAAGATTACTTGTTTATTTTACCACTGACTGTAATTTTAAGTATCGTATCGCGAATGATACGTTACGTTTTCCCCTGTATTCAGTCGTATAGTTTTTTTGCCGTGCAAGGATAATTTCATCTCGGAACGGCCGGGAGATTGTACCTCATCAAATTTTTAGGGGCAATCCGCATATCTCCTTATTTTTACCGCCATAAAACCAAGCGTTATGTCGAATAACTTATTGAAAGGAAAGAAAGGAATCATTTTCGGGGCCCTGGATGAAAATTCCATTGCCTGGAAAACGGCGGTAAAATGTTACGAACAGGGAGCTCAGCTCGTGCTGACCAATGCGCCAGTGGCGTTGCGGATGGGCGAGATTAATAAACTGTCTGAAATATGTGGTAATGCACCGGTAATCGGGGCGGATGTAACGCATCTGGACGATCTGAAACATTTATTAAAAGAGTCTATGGCGCATTTTGGAGGAAAGATTGATTTTATTCTCCATTCCGTGGGGATGAGTATCAATATGCGTAAAGGGCATCACTATACCGAAATCAGTTATACGCACAATCATAAAACCCTGGATATTTCAGCAATCAGCCTGCATAAACTCCTGCATACTGCCTGGAATATGGATGCAATCAGCGACTGGGGCAGTGTGGTGGCCCTGACTTATATAGCCGCGCAGCGGGTATTCCCCGACTATAATGAAATGGCCGATGCCAAAGCCCTGCTCGAGAGCATCACCCGTAATTTCGGGTATCATTATGGTGTACGGAATAAAGTACGTATCAATACCATTTCCCAGTCGCCCACCCGAACTACAGCCGGCAGCGGTGTAAAAGGGTTCGACGGGTTTATATCCTATGCGGAAAAAATGAGTCCGTTAGGGAATGCTTCCGGTGAGGATTGTGCTAACTACACGGTTACATTATTCAGCGACCTGTCCCGTTTCGTTACCATGCAGAACCTGTTTCATGATGGCGGCTTCAGTTTCACCGGCGTATCACACGCGGTGATTGAGAAGATGGAAAGTTGAATGGAGAGTGGAGAGTGGAGAGTGGTGAGTGGTGAGTGGTGAGTGGTGAGTAGGGAAGAGAATAGAAAATAGAAAATAGATAATAGATAATAGATAATGGGGAATAGGGTTGTGCTGATTGGTACAACCCTGTTTTTTTATATTCAGGTGAGCTTCAGGTTTTAGCTGCAAGTGACGAGCTGCGGGTTTCGAGACCGATAGTCCGCTATCTGCTTTTAGTCTCGTACTTCGTACCTCGAACTTCTTACCACGTACCCCGTACTTCGTATTTCGTACTTCGTACTTTGTATTTATTCCTTTTCTGGTGCTAAAACATTCCCCTCCCTGATTTTTATCAGGGTTTCTCATTTCCGGATTTTTAAGGTTTGTAGTCTTCAACAACCTTACATGTACAAAATCATTGTTTTGGCCAAACAGGTTCCGGATACCCGGAATGTAGGCAAAGACGCAATGAAGGCCGATGGTACGGTGAACCGTGCGGCCTTACCTGCCATTTTTAATCCCGAAGACCTGAATGCACTCGAGCTGGCTCTTGAAATCAAGGATCAGTATCCCGGTACGCAGATCACATTGCTGACTATGGGACCGGTGCGTGCAGCGGAAATACTGCGGGAGGGTATGTACCGTGGTGCAGATGCCGGCGTGTTACTGACCGATAAGGCATTTGCCGGTTCTGATACACTGGCCACCTCCTATGCTTTGTCCTGTGCCATCCGTAAGATCGGAGACGCTGACCTGATCTTTGCAGGCCGGCAGGCGATTGACGGGGATACGGCACAGGTAGGACCCCAGGTGGCTGATAAACTCGGTATACCGCAGATAACGTATGCGGAAGAAATTGTGGCGCTGAAAGACCGGGTAATCCAGGTGAAAAGAAGACTGGAAAGAGGTGTGGAAGTAGTGGAGTCCGCTTTACCCGTATTGATAACGGCACATAGTACGGCTCCGGATTGCCGTCCACGTAATGCCAAAAGGCTGATGCGCTTTAAACGGGCCACCACATTATCCGAACAACACAGTGCCGCGGACGATTATCTCGCCACGCATACGGCTCATCCCGGACTCAATATAACGGAATGGTGTGCCAAAGATGTAAACAGTGATCTTGTACAGCTGGGTCTGGGCGGCTCACCTACAAAAGTCAGACAGGTGGAGAATATTGTTTTCCAGGCTAAGGAATCCAAAGTACTGAGTACGGCGGATGCAGATATTGAATGGCTGATGCAGGAACTGATCAGTCAGCATACGATTGGCTAACCCCATACAATCAAGGTAAAAACTGCACCATGAATAATGTTTGCGTGTATTGCGAATTTGAAGAAGGAAAAATCCAGGAAGTAAGTTTTGAATTACTGACCAAGGGCCGGTCACTGGCCAATCAGTTAAACTGTAAACTGGAAGCCCTGCTGCTGGGAGAAAACCTGGGCGGACTGGAAAAGGAAATCAGCCGCTATGGTGTGGATATCCTTTATATGGCGGATGATAAACGTTTGTATCCGTATACGACACTGCCGCATACAGCGGTGGCAGTGGGCTTGTTCCGGGAAACAAAACCCCAGATTGTTCTGATGGGCGCCACATCAATCGGCAGGGACCTTGGTCCGCGTATTTCTTCCTCCCTTACCAGCGGGTTAACGGCCGACTGTACCAACCTCGAAATCGGCGATTATGAAGACAAGAAAGCCGGGAAAAAATATGAACACCTGTTGTACCAGATTCGTCCCGCTTTTGGAGGCAATATAGTTGCCACCATTGTAAATCCCGATAACCGTCCGCAAATGGCCACCGTTCGGGAAGGCGTAATGAAAAAGGAAATTGTATCGGATACGCATAAGGCGGAAGTGGTATACCTGGATGCCGGGCAGTTTCTCCGGGAGGAAGACCTGGTGGTGAAGATTATTGAACGGCATATGGAGACGTCGAAAGTTAACCTGAAAAATTCTTCCATTATTATCGCCGGTGGTTATGGTGTAGGATCAAAGGAAAACTTCAACCTGCTCTATGAACTGGCGCACGCGATCGGTGCCGAAGTGGGGGCTTCCCGCGCTGCCGTGGATGCGGGGTATACGGATAAGGAAAGACAGATAGGGCAGACGGGTATAACGGTAAGGCCTAAGTTATATATTGCCTGTGGTATTTCCGGTCAGATCCAGCATATCGCGGGAATGCAGGATTCCGCCATGGTTATTTCCATTAATAATGATGCCAACGCGCCCATCAATAAACTCGCGGACTATGTAATTCAGGGCAACCTGGAAACCATCATTCCCAAAATGATCAGTTACTATAAAAAGAACATAAAGTAATCCCGCTGCTTCATTCACTATTCATAAATCTGTTGACATGGCAAATTTTTATACGGATACGGCTGAGCTGAAATTTCATCTTACCCATCCTTTGATGCAGAAAATTGTGGCACTGAAAGAAAGGAATTTTACCGAGCATGAACGCTTTGATTACGCGCCGGTGGATTTTGAAGACGCCATGGACAGTTATGATAAAGTACTGGAGATTGTAGGTGATATCAGTGCCAATACGGTAGCTCCCAATGCGGAAAGTGTGGATGCGGAAGGTCCGCAGCTGATTGACGGGCATGTGCAGTATGCCGCCGGCACGCAAAAAAACCTGGATGCCATTATAAAGGCCGGGCTGATGGGGATCACCCTTCCCCGTAAATACGATGGACTGAATTTTCCGATAGTTCCGTACATCATGGCCGCTGATATGGTATCGAGGGCGGATGCGGGTTTTGTAAATATCTGGGGGTTGCAGGACTGTGCGGAAACGATACACGAATTTGCCGATGAAGAACAGCAGCAGCGGTATTTGCCCCGGATAGCCGCCGGTGAAACAGCGGCCATGGATCTTACCGAACCCGATGCAGGGAGCGATCTGCAGGCTGTTCAGTTAAAAGCCACCCTGGTGGATGGTAAATGGATATTGAATGGAGTCAAGCGCTTTATCACAAACGGCGATGGAAACATTTCACTGGTGCTGGCCAGGTCGGAAGAAGGTACCGCGGATGGACGGGGTTTGTCGATGTTTATTTATGACCGGAACAGTAATGCGGTAACGGTTCGCCGTATCGAACATAAATTGGGAATTATCGGCTCACCCACCTGTGAACTGGTATTTAAGAATGCGCCGGCTGAACTGGTCGGACAACGGAAATTCGGGCTGATCAAATATGTAATGGCCCTGATGAACGGTGCCCGCCTGGGTATTGCCGCTCAATCGGTAGGTATTGCGGATGCAGCCTGGCGTGAAGCCGTATCCTATGCGAAGGAGCGGGTACAGTTTGGCAGTTCGATCAGTAAGTTTCCGGCAGTTTATGAAATGATATCCCGGATGAAAGCCAAAGTGGATGCTATCCGTACGTTGTTATATGAAACCGCCCGTTTTGTGGATGTATACAAAGCCTACGAGCATATTTCGAAAGAACGGTCCCTGTTACCAGAGGAAAAAACAGAAATGAAAGCCTATCAGAAACTGGCCGATATTTTTACGCCGTTGTCGAAAGGGCTGTCATCTGAAATCTGTAACCAGGTAGCCTATGATGCCCTGCAGATTCATGGCGGATCCGGTTTTATGAAGGATTATCCGATTGAGCGGATTTACCGCGATGCCCGTATCACCAGTATTTATGAAGGCACCACGCAGTTGCAGGTGGTGGCGGCCGTACGTGGCGTTACAACGGGCGGATACCTGGCCCAGATAAAAGCCTATGCCGAAACGGAAGTAAAACCGGAATTGCTCGGCTACCGTGGCTATATTTCTGAAATGGCTTTTGAGTATGAAGAAGCGGTAAAAGCCGTGCTTGAAGTGGGGAATAATGAGTACACCGATTTTCATGCCCGGCGCCTGGTGGAAATGGCCGGCAATATAATTATGTCGCATTTGCTGGTACTGGATACCAACCGTGATCATCAATACTGGAAGTCACTCGATATTTTCCTGAAACTGGCCAGGGCTGAAAACCGGGGCAAAATGGAATTCATCAGTATAACCAATCCGGCGGATCTGGGTAAATATAAAATGGATTAAGTAACGGCCGGGCATAAAAAAACCCCTCAGAAAGGGGTTGAGTAATTTCCTGCCGTTTAATATTCATCCTCATTAAAGAGAAAGTCGTCCTGTGTCGGATAGTCCGGCCAGATATCTTCGATGGTTTCGTAAACATCGCCTTCATCTTCCAGTTCCTGCAGATTCTCTACTACTTCAATGGGTGCACCGGAACGGATTGAATAGTCAATCAGTTCATCTTTGGTGGCCGGCCAGGGGGCATCTTCAAGGTAGGAGGCTAATTCAAGTGTCCAAAACATCTTTTCAGATTTAATTTTTGTGATCCTTCCTGTTTCCAGGCAGTTTTCAGGGTTCCGGTTTGCTCGGCAAATCCCTTTAATTTTCCGCAAATGTAGTAGTATTAATGAATTTACCAAATCCTTAGTTGTACACGGTTTGGACAAGAAAATGCTAAAAAATTGTAATCTCTCCCGGGTTACCTGTTTGCCGGCCCCCGTTATTTGCGATATTTGATGAATGATCACGGGTAAAAATATATTCAAAAGCTACGGGAATGTGGAGGTTTTACGGGGGGTGGACGTGGAAATCAGCAAGGGAGAAGTAGTATCGATTGTCGGACCCTCAGGTTCAGGGAAAAGTACATTATTACATATCCTGGGTACCCTGGACAAGGCAGACAGGGGTGAAGTACGAATGAATAGTACAATATTGAACAGCCTGACCGGTAAACAGCTGGCCGCGTTCAGAAATAAACATATCGGGTTTGTATTTCAGTTTCATCACTTATTGCCTGAATTCACGGCCCTGGAAAATATCTGCATTCCGGGCTGGCTGGCCCGCCGCAAAAAAACGGAAGTAAAGACGGAAGCGCTGAAACTGCTCGACCTGTTGGGGCTGCGGCACCGGGTGGAAAATAAACCGAATCAGTTGTCCGGCGGCGAGCAGCAACGTGTAGCCGTGGCCCGGGCGCTGATCAACCGGCCGGATATCATATTTGCGGATGAGCCTACCGGTAACCTGGATACCGCCAACGCGAAAGACCTGCACCGCCTGTTTTTTGATTTACGGAAAGAATTCAGTCAGACCTTCCTGGTTGTTACCCATAATGAAGAACTCGCGCAACTCAGTGACCGGGTTCTCCAGATGAAAGACGGGAAAATTGTATAGATTTCGTTTACGGGTGACCGTTAAACCAGTTTTTTAACTCATCCAGTGTCTGCGTCACTTTGGGTCCGTCTGTCCACCAGTCATGAAATGTGAGAGGGAACGTGATCCGGCTTCGCTCCACTCCCAGTATACCCAGCCTGGCATACAGGGAAGCACTCTGATCCGGGGTTACCACTATATCCTGTTCGCCATGAAATAAGAGGGTAGGCGGCACAGTGGCATGTGCCTGGTAAAAGGGGCTGCAATCCTGGTAGCGTTGTGTGGCAGTGGCATTGGCCGGAAACAATGGCACACCCAGGAAGGGCTGCAGTACCGGGTTGTAAATATTGAAATTGTAATAGGCCATACTGTACAGATCTGTCGGACCTGCCAGTGACCCCACGGCTTTTATTTTACCATTACTGTTACGGGTATACGCATAACAAAGGGATAAATGCCCTCCGGCACTATGTCCGGTGATGTATAGTTTCTGCCCGTTGAAGGTATGCACGCCGGCCAGCCGGAGCGTATAGTGTACGGCACTGTCCACGTCGTCCAGCTGCATTTTGTAATTATCCCCGGTAGCTAAACTGAGGCGGTAATTGATATTGGCAACGGCAAAGCCTCTTGCTTTTAATCCATTCAGCATCCAGCTGAGTTCCCCTTTGTCTCCCATTACCCAGCCACCACCATGTACCACTACCACCAGTACAGTAGTTGAAGTCCGGTTGGCCGGCAAACCCAGATCCAGTTTCTGCGCCGGATCAGGGCCATAGGAAATATTGCTGATAGTGGTATCCCTCAGCACTACCGGTCCTGTCGGTGGTGGGTCGACCGGTTCAGGCTGGCAACTTATCATAAACAAGCTGAACAGGCCCGGATAGAATACATGTAGCAAAGCTTTCCGCATAGTGCTGGTTTTTGTGAGGAAAAGACGGCAATATACAGGTCGGACAAACCTTTGAGAGGGTTGTCTCCGGGCTAAAAATACAGGAAAGGATCAGGAAACCCGCGGCTTCCAGGGGATTTCTGCCGCCTGCAACAAGTGACCGGTATAGCGGCCCAGGATAAACAGGTAATCACTCAGCCTGTTCAGGTATTTGAGGATAACGGGCTCTACTTCCAGGCTTTCCAGTTCGAGGCGGACACAGCAACGTTCGGCTCGCCGGGCCACACAACGGGCAATATGTAATTGGGAAACGGTAACATGCCCTCCGGGTAAAATAAAGCTTTTCATCTCAGGCAGGGATTCATTCATCAGATCCATTTCTTTTTCCAGCAGTTCCACGTCAGCCTCTTTCAGATCCGGCAACCGCATCCTGGGTTCTTTTACCGGATCGCAGGCCAGTGAAGAGCCAATGGTAAAAAGGCGATCCTGAATTTCCAGTAAAATGAACCGGCTGTTTTTATCAGTAAGCAGATCACAGCAGAGCCCGATATGCGCATTGAGTTCATCAATGGTGCCGTAGGCTTCAATCCGTAAATGGGACTTAGGAACTTTAGTTCCGCCAATTAATGAGGTGGAACCTGTATCGCCGATCTTTGTATAAATCCTGGTTGACATGATGTGTAAATGACCTTAGCAACAAAAGTGCGTCAGGAAATGTTGTAAACGACCGTTTTTTTTAACGCATCAGTGATGCAAATACTGACCGGCGTGTTCATTTTTTTTATCCGTCTCCACCAGCCCGTCGCGAAGCCGTACAATGCGGTGCGCATGGTTGGCAATATCTTCTTCGTGAGTTACCAGTACAATCGTGTTGCCATTGCTGTGAATTGTATTGAAAATTTCCATGATCTCGTAAGAGGTCTTGGTATCCAGGTTCCCGGTAGGTTCATCTGCCAGGATCAGGGAAGGATCATTCACCAGTGCCCGGGCAATGGCCACCCGCTGACATTGTCCGCCCGAAAGTTCATTCGGTTTGTGGTGACTCCGGTCGGTCAGGCTCACCATTTCCAGCACCTGCATGGCTTTTTCGTTGCGCATTTTTTTGTTCATACCCGCGTAAACCAGGGGCAGGGCCACGTTTTCCGCAGCGGTAAGACGGGGTAAGAGGTTGAATTGCTGAAATACAAATCCGATTTCTTTATTCCGCACTTCCGCCAGGGCATTATCGGCCATCGTACTTACGTCATGATTATTCAGGATGTATTTGCCGCCGGTCGGCGTATCCAGGCAGCCCAGTATATTCATCAGGGTGCTTTTACCGGAACCGGAGGGCCCCATCAGGGCTACGTATTCATTCTTAAAAATATCCAGGGAAATGCCTTTTAATACCGGCAATGCCTGTTTACCCATGAAATAACTTTTGTGAATACTTTCAAGATGAATGATACCCTGTGCCATATTATTTTTTTATCACTTTGGGAACGTTGAAAAACTGATCGTCATGGAGGGGGGCATTTTTCAATGCTTCGTCCCGGCTTATAGAACCGCGGATCTCATCATCCCGCAATACATTTACCTCTTCGCTCATGTGCAGGAGCGGAGCCACCCCTTGCAGATCAAGTTCGTTGAGTTTTTCCACAAAACCAATCATGCGTTGCAGGTCATTTTTAATGGCACCTTTTTCCGCATCGGAAAACTGCAGCCGGGAGAGATGGGCCAGCTTGTCCACTAACTGATCATTGACTTCCATGGCACAAAGATAATCAGGACGGGGAACTGCGGGGCAGGAGTTTTATTAGCGGTAGTTGCCCCGTGCCGACTCCGTTTGAATGCTTATCTTCGCCGCCCTATGGCAGCAACGAATGATACCAGGCCTGGTGGCCGGCAGTTAGTTATGAGCGGCATCCGGCCTACCGGTTTTTTACACCTTGGAAACTATTTCGGGGCGGTACGAAACTATGTACGGATGCAGGAGGAATTTGAATGTTATTTTATGGTGGCGGATCTGCACTCCCTTACCACTCATCCGGATACAAAGGAATTAAAGACGAATGTACACCGGGTTTTATCGGAAAATATTGCCTGCGGACTGGATCCGGAGAAAGTGGCGCTGTATTGCCAGAGCCATATTTTCGAAACCTCGGAACTGTATCTCTATCTGAACATGCTGGCTTATGTGGGCGAGTTGGAAAAGACCACCACATTTAAAGACAAAATCCGGCTGAACCCGGAGAATATTAATGCGGGGCTGCTGACCTATCCGGTATTACAGGCCGCCGATATAATACTGCACCGGGCCAAATATGTACCGGTGGGGAAAGACCAGGAGCAACACCTGGAAATGGCGCGGAATTATGTCAACCGCTTCAATCACCGCTACGGGGAAGTATTTCCTGAACCGGTGGCGTTCAACTACGGAGATGAACTGATCAAAGTGCCCAGCCTGGATGGTGCGGGTAAGATGAGTAAAAGTGAAAACCAGCTGGCTACTTTATACCTGAGTGATGAAGATGAACTGATCCGCAAAAAAGTTATGAAGGCAAAGACGGATGCGGGACCCACGGCACCTGATAGCCCCAAACCTGATTATATTGAGAATATTTTCGGGCTTATGAAACTCGTGAGCGACAACGAAGTGATCCGTAAGTTTGAAGAGGATTACAATAAATGTACGATCAGGTATGGTGATATGAAAAAGCAACTGGCAGAGGATATGGTGCGGTTTATCACACCCATCAGGGAAAAAGCGAGGGACATCCGGAGCAACGAAGCCTACCTGAAAGAAGTGATGGAAATGGGGGCGGAGAAAGCCCGTAAAAGTGCCCGTGCCACAATGACGCTGGTACGGGAAGCCATCGGTCTGAATTATTATTAAAATCAGGGAAAATCAAATCGATTTTCCCAAAAAGGGCTTACTTTGAAGCCCTCCTGTTGGAGTTGACTATTCGTTATCCGGAATTTATCCAGTTATGGCAAAAGCTAAGAAACCCAAACACATCGCAATTGCAGGTAATATCGGCGCGGGTAAGACCACGCTGACTGAAATGCTGAGCAAGCACTACAAATGGATTCCCAATTTTGAGGATGTGGATCACAATCCCTACCTCATGGATTTTTATGAGGACATGCCCCGTTGGAGTTTTAACCTGCAGATATTCTTCCTCAACAGCCGTCTCCGGCAACTGGTGGAAATTCAAAACGGGACAGAGACTGTAATCCAGGACCGGACCATTTATGAAGACGCCAACATCTTTGCACCCAACCTGCATGAAATGGGGCTGATGAGCAAGCGTGATTTCGACAACTACTATAATTTTTTCCAGACACTCAAAACCCTGGTGCAGCCGCCGGATCTGCTGATCTATCTCAACGCCTCTGTACCTACCCTGGTAGGTCAGATCCAGAAACGCGGCCGTGAATACGAAGAGAATATCCGGCTGGATTATCTCAAGAAATTAAATGAGTTTTACAACAAATGGATCGGAGATTATAAAGAAGGCAAACTCCTGGTCATTGATGTGGATAAGAACAAATTCGCCGAACGCGATGAAGATTTCGGGGATATTATCCGTAAAGTGGATGCCGAATTATACGGCTTGTTTTAAATATCACATTGAAGTATATGCGCAGTCCGTTAGTAACGGACTTTTTTATTACCGGTAATCCGCCCATTGGTTGGTCTCCTCCAGCATGCGGCTGATTTTTTTCAGCCATTCTGCCTGCTTGCCTTCGTGAATGCTGTGATTGGTTTCCCGGTCATACTGTTGCTGCAGGGCCGCTTTTTCACGGGTTACCTGGGTATAAATCCTGTCCAGATCTTTCTGATAACTACGGCTGTTAAACCGGTACCCGCTCATCTGCTGGTGCAGTTTACGCGCGAAGATTTCGGCAATGTCAAAATGGCCCTGTTCATGGCTGAGGATATAATCGCTTTTATGCCTGCCCCATGACTTGTCCCGGGAGAAAAAGGATTTTATGGTATAGCTGAACCCCCCACCGGATGAAAAGGTATAATCAATACTCAGGTAGGTAGTTGTAGTAGCCGCCGCGTCGCTGCAGGGATTGGGAGCCGCTTTATAATCCTTCCAGGTCAGTTTGCGCCCTGCACTCCAGGACAATACATCCTCTCCGGTTTGCTGCGCCTGTAAAGAGGACACGTACAGGCTGAACAGGGTTATGTAAACAAATCGTATCATGTTATATCTGAACGTACATCGGCCGGAAAAATTTTATTGGCTGCAGAAGCAGGAGTTAAAAAAAATAAAAAACCCGGAACTTTTTGTTCCGGGAATATTTCAAACAACCATCCAGAGAAATCAGATGTCAGATGTCGGATGTCAGGGAACAACCCCTCTTTAGGAGGTTGATGCATAGTAAACGGCTGATCCTCGTTTTACGTCATCCTTTCGTACTTCGTATTTCGTACTTCGTACTTATGTATTTGGTGCCGCGGCCAGTATTTCTTCATTTACGCCATCCTTGTATTTTTCAAAATTCTTCACAAACAATCCGGCCAGGTAACTTGCCTTTTCATCGTAGGCCTTTTTATCAGCCCATGTATTCCTGGGTTGCAGTAATTCGTCCGGTACACCGGGGCAGGTTACCGGTACGGCCATGCCGAAAACAGGATCATTGACCATTGCCGTATCATCCAGCTTTCCTTCCAGTGCGGCCGTAATCATGGCCCGGGTGTATTTCAGTTTCATGCGGGTACCGGTACCATGCGCGCCTCCGGTCCATCCGGTATTGATCATCCATACATTCACTTTATTCTCCTGCATTTTCCGTCCCAGCATTTCCGCATATTTTCCCGGATGCAGGGGCAGGAAGGGGGCGCCGAAGCAGGCACTGAAAGTAGGTTTGGGTTCGGTAACTCCGGCTTCCGTTCCGGCTACTTTAGCGGTATACCCGGAAATAAACTGGTACATCGCCTGTCCTGGTGTAAGTTTTGAAACGGGAGGCAGTACACCAAATGCATCGCAGGTCAGGAAAAAAATATTTTTGGGAAGTCCGCCAATGGCCGGCTCCTTTGCATTGCTGATATAATGCAGGGGATAGGATACCCGGGTGTTTTCAGTAATGCTTCCGTCATCAAAATTGATGCGGTTGCTTTCCGGGAAGAAGCGTGTATTCTCCACCAGGGCTCCCGGCCGGATCGCATTATAAATTTCAGGTTCTTTTTCTTCCGTCAGGTTGATGGTCTTGGCATAACAGCCTCCTTCGAAATTGAAAATATTGTCATCGGTCCAGGCATGTTCATCATCGCCGATGAGTTTGCGGTCAGGGTCCGCACTGAGCGTGGTCTTTCCCGTGCCGCTAAGACCGAAGAAGATTGCCGTATCACCCGCTGCCCCCATATTGGCACTGCAATGCATGCTCAATACATTTTTTTCCTGTGGTAAAATATAATTGAGGATGGTGAAAATGCCCTTCTTGGTTTCACCTGTGTAACCGGTACCGGCAATCAGGATGATTTTATGTGTAAAGGAAACCACCGCGGCATTGTGCTGACGCGTGCCACAGGTGGCCGGATCAAGCTTAAGGCCCGGTACGGAAATCACATGCCAGTCGGGAGTAAAGCCGGCCAGTTCTTCTTCTGCAGGACGAAGAAACATATTATACGCAAACAGGTTGTTCCATGGTTTCTCATTAACTACACGGATATTCAGCCGGTACCGGGGATCTGCACAGGCATAGCAGTCACGCACCCATATTTCCGGCAGTTGATTCAGATAGCCGGTTATCTGATTAAAAATTGTATCAAAATTTTCGGGTGACAAAGGGATATTAAAGTCGTTCCAGTGAACCGTATCAGCGGTGATCGCATCTTTTACCGTGAATTTGTCTTTGGGTGATCGTCCGGTAAACTCACCGGTATTGATCACAAGGGCACCGGTATCGTTTAGCTGGCCTTCGCCGATACGCAGGGTATCCTGTACTAATTCTTCGGGACTTAACTGGTAACGGATCGAGTCGGTGTGGCGGAGTCCAAGGTTCACTAAACGGGGAGTCTTTAAAAACATCGTTGGTACTGACATAAACGCAAGCGTCATTTGGTGAAGCGTCAAAGGTAAGTCTGAAAAAAAGAAAATACAAACAAGTGTTCGTGCTGTTTTTTAAAATTGGGCGAACAAAATAGCTGTTTTGTTCACTTTCTGTTCGTTTTCATGAGTTTATATTCGATTTTTCCTAAAAAGAGGGAAAATGCCTTAAAAAATAATCAATTTTATGCAGCTTCCCTTGTTTTGTGATGAAAGTCAAGGGTATAAGAGGAGAGGATGTTATCTTTAGCCGGTTAATTGAAATTGCTTCAACCAGACAATTTACAAGTATGAAATACCTGCCATTAAATCCGGAAATTTTTATTCAGAACCGTCAGCGTTTTGTGCGCCGGATGGAGAAAAATGCCATCGCCATTTTCGTGAGCAATGATGAAGTGCCCAGCAACGGCGATGCGATCTATTCGTTTAAGCAAAACAGCGATCTGTTCTGGCTCAGTGGTGTTACACAAGAGGATAGTATGGTGATTTTATTCCCGGATAATCCGGATCCGAAGTACCGTGAAGTACTGGTACTGGTGCGGCCCAATGAACTGAAAGAGAAATGGGATGGGAAAAGATTGCGGGTGAATGAAGCCAGGGAGATGAGCGGTATTCAAACTATTGTATGGCTGGACAGCATTGACGGATTGTTGCAGCCCTGGATCCACCTGGCAGACAGTATATATCTCGACAGCAATGAAAATGACCGGAAGGCGAGCCTGGTACGTTCCCGTGATTACCGGTTTATTGATGAAATGAAAAGCCGGTACCCGTTGCATCATTTTCTGCGTGCCGCAAAGATCATGAAGGAATTGCGGGCCATCAAGACGCCGCTGGAAGTGGAAGTAATGCAAAAGGCGATGGATATTACGGATACAACATTCCGCCGCTTGTTAAAATTTATCCGGCCAGGTGTAATGGAATATGAAATCGAAGCGGAAATATTTCATTCATTCCTGAGTCAGCGGGCCACGGGACCGGCGTATGGCAGCATCATTGCCAGTGGCGACAGAGCCCGTACACTCCATTATGTGAGCAATGATCAGGAATGCAGGGACGGGGAACTTATCCTGATGGATTTTGGAGCGGAATATGGCGGATACTGTGCTGATCTTACCCGCACAGTTCCGGTTAATGGCAAGTTCACCCGCCGGCAGAAAACGGTTTATAATGCCTGTCTGGCGATTCACAATTATTGCCGCAGTATCCTGAAACCGGGCATCAGCATTGTGGATTATACGGAGAAAACAGGAGAGGAAGCCACACAGCAATTCCTGAAAATCGGGTTGCTGAAAAAATCGGATGTAAAGAATGAAGATCCGGAGAACAGGGCATACCGTAAATATTTATACCATGGTATTTCCCATCACCTGGGAGTGGATGTACATGATCTGGGTACAAAAACGGATCCGGTAAAAGCAGGGATGGTATTCACAATTGAACCCGGTATCTATATTGAAGAAGAGCAGATGGGTGTACGTATTGAAAATAATTTCTGGATCACCCGCAATGGTAATGTTGACCTGATGAAGAATATTCCGATTACGGTGGAGGAAATTGAGGCGTTAATGAAGAGATAATAAATGTGCCGATTATCTGATGTGCCGATGTGCCGATTGTCTGATGTGCCGATGTGCCGATTGTCTGATTTGCCGATGGGCCGATTATCTGATGTGCCGATTTGCCGATGTGCTGATTGTCTGATTTGCCGATGGGCCGGTGAAAGAAGAGAAGCCGGTTATGATCGTAAAATGGTTTAAAATGATAATAAATTAAAAGCAACTTTGAATATTGTATAATGCAGGGAATAAAGAGCTGATCCGGTTTATGAGATTTTCAATTCACCAGGAACATTTGTGCTCTAAGCCCTGACAACTCACAACTCACAACCCACAACTCACAACTGAATTCATGAAGCAAATACCCAATATTTTCACGTTACTCAACCTTCTCTTTGGCTGCATGGCTATTGTAGCAGTGTTGCAGAATGGCATCATCATCAATGTAACGGCAGATGGTCAGGAACTGCTGGATATTCCGGAAAGAATATGGATGGCCTCCCTGTTTATCGGGATAGCGGCCGTGGTGGATTTTCTGGATGGGTTTGTGGCCCGTTTATTTAAGGCCACATCTGAAATGGGAAAACAGTTGGACTCCCTGGCGGATGTGGTGAGCTTTGGTGTGGCGCCCGGCATGATTATCTATCAGTTTCTCCGCCTGGGTTTTGCCAACGATCCGGCCGGTGTGGAAATAAGTATGCTATGGTTGTTGCCCGCTTTCATTCTTCCCTGCGCGGCCGCATGGCGCCTTGCGCGTTTTAACCTCGATGCCAGCCAGTCCTATTATTTCAAAGGGATGCCTGTGCCGGCGGTTGGTCTGCTGGTCGCTTCCCTGCCCATGATTTATTTTTACGCCGCTGAACAGTGGCTGGTTGACTTATTGCTGAACAAATGGTTTTTATACGGGCTGGTGTTGTTATTGTCCGGACTGATGGTTTCCACATTACCCCTGATGGCCATGAAATTCAAAGATTATTCGGTGAAGAATAATCTGCCCCGTTACCTGTTGGTTATGCTGGCGGTACTGGCCTTGGTTTTACTGAAATGGCTGGCCGTACCCGTCATCATATTGGCCTACGTTGTCTTATCTTTGCTTTTCAAAAATAAAATAGCATGACCTATACTGTACAGATTAAAGTGATGCCCCTCAAAGAATTACTGGATCCCCAGGGAAAAGCCGTGATGGGCGGGCTGGACAACCTCGGCCTGACTGGTGTGGAGGATGTACGTGTGGGCAAACATATATCGCTGCAGATAAATGCCGCCTCTCCGGATGCGGCCAGGGCCATCGCTGAAGAAGCCAGTAAAAAATTACTGAGTAATGCGGTGATGGAATATTTCGAGATTGAAATTAATTAGTTGATAGCTTGATAAGTTGACAAGGCAGCCCTTGCGTTGCATTTCCTTATTAACTTTTCAACCTTTTAACCTTTCAACTTATTAACCTTGCTCTACCTCGTTCCCACACCGATCGGTAATCTGAAAGATATCACGCTCCGGGCACTTGATGTACTGAAGGAGGTGGATCTCATACTGGCGGAGGATACAAGAACCAGTTCTCATTTGCTGAATCACTACCAGATTTCCAAACCCCTTTCTCCGTATCATCAGCACAATGAACATAAAGTACTGCAGCACCTGGTAACTCAGCTGCAGGCCGGAAAGAAAATGGCCGTGATCACCGACGCGGGTACACCGGGTATTTCTGATCCCGCTTTTTTACTCGTACGTGAGTGCATCAAAGCCGGCGTGAAAGTAGAATGCCTGCCGGGCGCCACCGCTTTTGTTCCGGCATTGGTCAACAGCGGTATCCCCGCAACCCGGTTTTGTTTTGAAGGATTCCTGCCTTTGAAGAAGGGGCGGCAGACATTGATGAAGCAGCTGGCGGAAGAAGAACGGACAATGATTTTTTATGAATCACCGGTCAGACTGGTAAAGACCCTGGAAGAAATGATTACGTATTTTGGTGCGGACCGTAGCTGTAGCGTCAGTCGGGAGCTGACCAAAATGTTTGAAGAAAATAAAAGAGGAACACTGCAGGAAGTGGCTGCTTTTTTTAAGGAAAAAACAGTGAAGGGTGAGATTGTGATTGTGGTGGCAGGGAAAGAGTAATGAGTAATAAGAGCGTTACCAGTCATGATCCGGAAGCCGGGTGATGACGGGTAACGCTTTTCTATTACAATACTTTATTTTTTTGCTTTGGGCGCCAGGTGAATCTGGAGGCCAACATTTACGGGAATATAAAAACGGGAATATTCACTGGTATAATCATAGCCAGTGCCTGTTGAAGGTCTGTATTCATACATGGTTTTAGATTTGCCATAGTTGAATCCAATGCTTCCGTAAAAACCGATATGCGTATTTACAAAATGTTCATAGCCCACCTGCAAACCCGTATTCCAGTCACCCTTAGGTTTTGTTGTTGTCTCACTGCTGTTTCCGGTTGACGTCTTGCTGGTACTGTTACCACTATATATTCCATACTGGAAACTTAAGTGGGCAAAAGGCATTCCGGCTTTGCTGCCTCCGAAATAATAGCGGGCAAAAGGAGAAAGGTAAAAAGAAGGTTGTGTGGACTCTGAGGTTGAAGTGGTGGTGGAACCGGTATTACTGCTGGTACTTTTTGATTTATAAAAGCTCAGTGAAACGCCGCCTCCAAGGGCCAGGTTGTCCTGGATAAACCAGCCAATATTCGGATTCAGGCTGATGGAGAAACTGTTGCCTTCACTTTTATAAACGGTAGGCGTATTGGAGTAAGTTGTTTTACTGTCACTGTTAGTATATGAAATACTGCCAATACCCACACCAATCAGCCGTGTTCCTTTTTCAGTTTGTGCAAATAAGGTTGAAGACAAGGCAATACATGCCAGCAAAAGAAAATTCTTTTTCATAAAAAAGTTTTAATGGTTAAGGATGTAAAGAAACTCAGATTTTTTTCTGATTTCCAGAAGCTTAGCTGAAAAATCTGTTTTGTTCCCTTAATCAGCGTAAAACTATGTAGTATAACTACCTTATACATCCCCGAAAAGAGGGATATTTAATGCCCTGCACAAACGAACTACCCTTTATCAACTTTTGTTTTTCCTTTAATTCGGAATTTGCGACATTTACCTTTTAACTGAAAATCAGTGAAATGAATAAAAAATTGATCCTTTTTTTAGTTTTGTTTTCCGGCGTTTCGTTGATGGCCCAGCCTGACCGCTGGCAGCAGCGGGTGAAATATGTGATGAACATTGACATGAATGTGCAAACTAACCAGTTCACCGGCAAACAGAAACTGGAGTACTGGAATAATTCTCCGGATACACTTACCCGGGTTTTCTATCACCTGTATTTTAATGCGTTTCAGCCCGGTAGTATGATGGATACACGGAGCCGCAGACAGGGTACCATAACGTCGGGCCGTGGTGCTGATTGGGATATGCGGGTGCGGGATCGTATATTGAAACTTAAGCCGGACGAAATTGGTTACCAGAAAATTCTTTCCCTGAAAATGAATGGCCGGCCGCAAGCGTTTACAATGGAGGAGACCATCCTGGAGGTGAAGCTGGACAAACCCATCCCCCCCAGATCCAAAGTGATTTTTGATATGGATTTTGAGGCGCAGGTACCCTTGCAGATCCGGCGCAGTGGTCGTGATAATCCAGGCAGTAAAGTCCGGTATTCCATGAGTCAATGGTATCCGAAAATCTGTGAATATGATTACGAAGGCTGGCACCCCACACCGTATGTGGGCCGTGAGTTTTACGGCGTATGGGGCGATTTTGATGTAACGATTAAAATTGACAGTAAATATATCCTGGGTGGTACCGGTTACCTGCAAAATCCGAATCAGATCGGGTACGGTTATGAGAGCAAAGGGGCAAAAGTAACCCGGCCGGCCGGTGATAAGCTCAGCTGGCGCTTCGTTGCCCCCAATGTACATGACTTTATGTGGGCGGCTGATCCGGAGTTTATTCATAAAACCGTACAGGTACGTGACAGTCTTAGTTTTCACCTGCTGTATAAAGTCACGAATGCAACCGCAACAGAGTGGGAACAGGTATTGACGGATGCGGTAAAAGCGCTGCCTTTTATTGAAAAATATTTTGGCGCGTATCCATACAAACAATTTTCGTTTATACATGGTGGTGATGGGGGTATGGAGTATCCGATGTCCACCCTGCTGATTGGTCCCGGAGCCTGGCTGCATGAGTGGCTGCACAACTGGTATTATGGTATCCTGGGTACCAATGAGTCGTTGTATGGCTGGATGGACGAAGGCTTTACTTCGTATGCGGAAGATCGTGTAATGGCGTTTCTGGAAAACAACCCCGGGTTTGCTTATGATGGGAATTACCGGGGATATGCGGCCCTGGCAAAAAGCGGCAAAGAAGAGCCGCTGACAACGCATGCGGATCATTTCAATACCAACGGCGCTTATGGGGCGGCGGTATATTCAAAAGGAGCCGTATTTGTGGAACAAATGGGCTATATCACAGGGGCGGCTATGCGTGACCGTATCCTGCTGGCTTATTATAACCAGTGGAAATTCAAACACCCCAACGCGGCAGATTTTATCCGGATAGCGGAGAAGGAATCGGATATGAAACTGGACTGGTATAAAGAATACTGGGTAAATTCCACCAAGACTATCGATTACGGGATTGATAGTCTTTGGGAAGAAGGCGGAAAAACCAAAGTCCGCCTGATCCGGAACGGGCTGATGCCTATGCCTATCGATTTACAACTGAGTTTTAAAGATGGCAGCAAGGAACTGCATTATATACCGCTGAACCTGATGTATGGAGCCAAGGCGGCGGAAGACAGCCTTATTTCCCGTAAAGTTTACAGTCCCTGGAAATGGACCCACGCCACTTATGTAATTGAAAGCTCACGTCGGCTGACTGATTTTTCAATTGTGGAAATTGATCCCAGCCTCCGGTTAGCGGATATAGATCGCAAGAACAATAAGCTGGAACTCAAATGGTAATATATTGCTGAATAAAATAACAAAAGCCCCTGCAGATTGCGGGGGCTTTTTGTTAATGGTTTGAGACAAGGCCCTTGTATAGGGGTAGGATAAGTTTTAAGGTTAAGGGTTCTTGTAAGTCTATTTACTTAGTTGTTATTGACAGATCAAATGTAGGAAGAGTGCAAATACCCGCAAATACCACTTTTGTGGTATTTTTTGGGCTTTTTTTAAAAACAGCCCGCAAAAACCAGCAAATTTTACCTGCCGAAGAATTTATTGATGGCTGCTACCCGGTTGGTAACGTGTAATTTTTCGTAAATATGGTAAACATGCTTGCGCACAGTTTCCGGGCTGAGGAAGGTTTGCGCAGCAATTTCTCTGTACGTAAGCCCTCTGGAGAGTAATTCAAGGATTTCGCGTTCACGTATGGTGAGGTGGTGCAGGGTTTCTGCTTCTCCCGGAACTGATTGTTGTTGTTGTTTCTGAAAAGCCGCCACAACTTTCCGGGCTATCTGGCTGCTCATGGGTGCGCCTCCTTCGTACAATTCCCGGATGGCTTCCAGCATACGCCCCGGAGGTGTCTTTTTCAGAATATAGCCACTGGCCCCGGCACTTAAGGCTTCGAAAATTTTTTCATCTTCTTCATACACGGTACATATCATGAAATTGGTTTCGGAAATTTTGGGTTTTAATACCCTTACCACATCTATTCCGCTTTCTTCAGTACCGAGGTTTATATCCATTAATACCACATCCGGGTGTATAATCGGAATACGGTCAACTGCTTCTTCCGCAGAACTGGCTGTTCCGATACAGCGATAGCCTTCAGACATGGACACAATTTCTTCCAGCGCATTTCTCAGTTCTTTGTTATCATCTACAATAAAGACCGTAATCTGCCTCATACAATAAAGGTCTTGTTTTTATCTGTAAAGCCCAATACCACTTTGTGGTATATATTACCGGGACACGTAGAGCAGGTATTTTTCATGGAAAGAATCTTCCTGAAACAAATCAGAAATTTCCATCATCCGTGGGCGTGTACCGCTTTCCTGAATTTCTTTAGCCAGGTCTCCGCCTTTCAGGCATATAAGTCCGGGTTTATGTTCCGATTCAGGGGATACTGGTTTTGTACGAAGCAAAGGTCTGGCCCATGTCCATAATTCTTTCAGCGGAGCAACCGCACGGGATACCGCGAAATCAAACTTGCGGTTTTTTATTTCTTCAGCGCGGGTGTGAAGGGTGCTGATATTTTTTAGCCCTATGCCTCCGGCAACGGCATCCACCACTTTCAGTTTTTTGGCAATGCTGTCGGCCAGTAAGAAATTAACTTTTGGAAAAAATATGGCCAGTGGTATGCCGGGAAAACCACCGCCGGTGCCGATGTCTATAATCTCAGTACCCGGTTCAAAGTCAAATGCCGCGGCAATGCTCAGCGAATGCAGTACATGTTTCTCATACAGACTGTCAATATCCTTTCGGGAAATCACATTTATTTTTTCATTCCATTCTTTGTATAAAGCTTCCAGTCCGGCCCATTGCACCTGTTGTTCGGGGGTGAAGTCCGAGAAATATTTATAAAGAATATCGGTAGGAGCTGCCATAGTATTTAATCAATTCCAGCTGTGGCGGGGTCTTCGCCATAAAGCCGGTGCAAAGATCAGGTAATAAAAGAACATCCACATATCCAGGAAAATAAACCAGGGCCAGAGATCCCCTTCGCCCATTTTTTTCATGGATTTATACAAGACGATCCCCTGCAGGATGAGCCGGACACCGAAGACCGGCAGTGCCAGGCGCCAGTCGTAAAAGAGAATAGTGGCGGCAAAGGCCGGGTAATACAGAAACTGGCTGGCGAAATACAGGCCCAGTAAAAATTTATGTTTGGGTTTATAGTATTTGGCCGTGGTATAATGTCTTGATTTCTGTCTGAGCCAGCCGGACCAGGTGGTTCGGGGAATGGAACGGGTAATGGAATCCGGATCTATCACCACAGCGGTATTTTCTTTGGTAGCCACTTTATTGATGAATAAATCATCGTCTCCGCTGGGTATATGATTGATGGAGGAAAACCCTTTATTGCGCAGGAATAAGTCTTTCTTGTACGAAAGGTTACGGCCCACACCCATATAAGGCGTGCCTGCCAGCGCATACGATAAATACTGAAGAGCGGTATGAAAGGTTTCAAAGCGGATCAGCTTATTCAGCATGCCGCCGCGGCGGTGATAAGCACCATAGCCGATCACGATTTCAATGCCGTCATCATAGGCTTCCTGCATTTTCTGTATCCAGTGTTCAGTAGCCGGTACACAGTCGGCATCTGTAAGCAGCAGTACTTCATATTTTGCCTCCCGGATACCAATGGAAAGCGGGTATTTTTTTCCTGAAATCAGTTTGGCCTCCTGGGTCAGTTCCACCACATGCAGGGACTTAAAGGTCTTCTTCAGCTCCTGCAGAATATATTTGGAATCGTCAAGCGAATTGTCATTTACCACTACTACTTCCGTACTATAGGGGTATTGCTGAACCAGCACACCTGGCAGATTGCGGGCCAGGTTTTCATCTTCATCCCGGGCGCAGATGATAATGGAAACCGGATGCTGACGGGTCTGCATTTTCTCCCGGGGTTTGAAAAAGGCAACACGGCTGAAAAACCAGCCGTAGTAAAACAGTTGGATAAGGGTCAGGGCAATAAAAAAGTAAAAGAGAATTTCTTCCCAGTGAAATGGTGGCATAGCGGCGAAGGTAAAGCCCCGGCTGCATCGGTCAATAATCCCGGGGCAAAAGCTTTCCACAGCCCTTGGATAAATACCTTTTTTTTCAGGGAGGGCGACAAACGTTTGGTTTTTCCGTTTTTTCTTTACTTTCAACCGCCGGTCGCCGGTAATTAACCTTCATCCTGTAAACAGTCTCCTGTTATGAAAAAAGCAATTTCCTTAACTGCCCTTTTCATTTTTTGTACGGCACTGAAGGCCTTTCCGCAGGGAAGTCCCGATGAAAAAATTTACCTGCAGACCGACCGGAATCATTATACGGCTGGTGAAACTATTTTTTTTAAAGGCCAGGTGCTGACCGCCCTTGATACAATTCAGAGTGCAGTCTTATTTGTGGAATTATGGGACAATCATTTCGCAAAACTGGCCGCAGTGAGTCTGCCACTTACAGACGGCTCGGCCGCCGGTTCAATCACGATCCCCGTTAATCTGCAATCTTCCCGTGTTTTTTTAAGGGCCTTTACCGATATAACATCCACTCAGTTAATCCCGGATCAGTTTATAAAGCCTGTATGGACGGCGGCCAATTCCGGTACTCAGCCAGCTCAAGAGGCGGGAAATGAAAAAGTACCGGTATTTTTTCCCGAAGGAGGAACCCTGGTGTACCAGGCGCTGAACCATGTGGCATTTAAAGCCGCTGAAAATTTTCAGGGAAGGATCAGCAATAATAAAGGAGAGACGGTGGCCACGATCAGACCCTGTATGAACGGGCTGGGTTCATTTTCCTTTACCCCTGTAAAAGGGGAGACCTATTCCTGTTACTGGAATAAAGGCGGGAAAGAATCAGTAGTGCCTCTGCCGTTGCCGGTTGAGACAGGGGTTGCGGTACATGTCAGTCAAAAGGCCGACACGCTTTTCTTCGAACTGGATAATGGCGGTACCCGTGATCTGCGGGTATTGAAACCGCGGATACAATTGCTTATTGGTCAGGAAATCGTGTACCTGGTGGAATTGAATATGACACTGAAACCCCGGTTCAGTTATTTTATTCCCTTGCAGGATTTCAGAACAGGACTGGCCGAACTCCGGGTGCTGGATGAAGACAGTATGGTGCTGGCCAGCCGTCCCGTTTTTTTAAGCCGGCACAGTTTTGACAAGGGTGGCCGGCTGGAAGTTGTAAAAAAAGATATGGGGCAAAGAGCCGAAAACAGTATCCGCATACAAACGGCAGACAGCAGCCTCCGGTACGTGTCGGTGAGTATTACCGATGCCGGCTATAATGAAGCAGCCACCGGAAATGGGCTTTTGGGAAGCGTGACGGGAAATTTCGTTCCGGTAGTACCGGACAAAAGTGTCCTGCCTGAACAAACGGATCTCTTGCTGCTTACGCGCTCATCCGTAAATAAGGATGCTGATAACGGTATAGCACAGGTTAAAATTGCGCAGGGAACCGGCATGCGGCTATCGGGTACGGTACGGAAGGGGAAAAAAGTACTGGCAGGTAAAACAATCATCACCGGTATACGTTCTGCGTATACGGGCAAGGAAATTTATATGGTGACCACGGATGAGCAGGGCCGGTTTACCCTGGACAACCTGGCCGTATTCGGCGAATCGTTTGTGCATTGCCGTTTGCCGGGGAAAGCGGAGGAAGAACTGAATTTCACCTTTACCGTACAGCAACCGGAAGCCAGCAGTGATACAGCCTTCTTACAGGCGTTCAAAGCGAAACTGGCGTCTTTCCCGGCAACCGTTCAGCCGGTAGCGGAAACCGGTATGCCTTATGAGGATCCGTTGGTATTGGCAGAGAAAATGGTTACCCTGGAGGAAGTGGTGTTGAACAGTGATCCCCGGCTGGTTTCCCGTAAACGTTTGGATGAGCTGGAAAAAAAATACGCGGAGGGAACCATTTTTGGCGGATACGGCGCTTCCGGTGAATCGCTGGATGTGCTCAATGATCCGAGAGCAGGGAAGGCCATTGACCTGTTTACGTATATTGGAACAAATATGCGGAGCCTGTGGTTGGGTTATTCAAATGGCGGCAAACACCTTTTTTACAACGGCTATGGCGGAAATGTACCGGTATCCGTTTTTTACCTGGATAATGCCCGGGTGGAAAGAGATATGGTGGAATGGATTACACCCGATCAGGTGGCTTATATCAAATTTGTACCGAGACTGGGCGGGGAAAAAGGCCTGCCTTCTGCAATTGCCATCTTTCGCAGAAAACCAGGGGAGCAGGGTTATTGGGAAAAAGAGAGGTTTCAGTTGCAGGAGCAGGTGATTAACGGGTATCCGGTACCAAAGGAGTTTGCCGGACCTGATTACAGCAAGAGTACAACCCGGGTTGAAAAAGATAACCGTAAAACACTGGTCTGGAGTCCCTATACGCCGATGGAAAACGGGGAAGGGGAAGTTCGTTTTTACAATAACGACCGTACCCGTAAATTCCGGGTTGTGGTGGAAGGGATGGCAGCCGACGGAAGCCTGCTGTATCTGGAAAGCATTATTGAATAAAAGCGGGAATTCATGAAGGCTATATAACCGGGAGTCCGGCTCCCGGTTGCTTTTTTGCACCTGTCACCCGGCAAATTACATTTATCTTGCGCCCATTATGCCCGGACTACAGTTTGAATTACAGCATACCGACCCAGGTTCAAAAGCAAGGGCGGGAAAAATCAGCACCGATCATGGCGATATCCTGACCCCGATCTTTATGCCGGTAGGTACCGTAGGAAGTGTAAAAGCCGTATCGCAGCAACAACTTACAGAAGAAGTAAAAGCGCAGATTATCCTGGGCAATACCTATCATTTATATTTAAGACCAGGGCTTGAAGTTTTGGAAAAAGCCGGGGGACTGCACCGGTTTAATGGCTGGCACAAGCCAATTCTGACCGATAGCGGGGGCTACCAGGTTTTTTCATTGGCGGGTACCCGGAAAATCAAAGAGGAGGGAGTTACTTTTCAGTCTCATATTGACGGCAGCCGTCACTTATTCGCTCCGGAAAATGTAATGGATATTCAGCGCAGTATCGGCGGGGATATTATTATGGCCTTTGATGAATGTCCGCCCGGTGGCAGCGAATTTTCCTATGCTAAAAAATCAATGGAACTGACCCATCGCTGGCTGGACCGTTGTTTTACCCGGTTCAATGAAACCTCGTCAAAATACGGGTATACGCAAAACCTGTTCCCTATTGTACAAGGGGGGACGTTTAAAGACCTGCGTAAAGAATCCTGTGAATATATTGCAGCAAAAGAAGCCAACGGAAACGCCATCGGGGGACTGAGTGTAGGTGAACCGGAACCGGTGATGTACGAAATCTGTGACTGGTGTTGTGATCATCTGCCCACGCAAAAACCGCGGTACCTGATGGGCGTAGGCACGCCCTGGAATATTCTGGAATGTATCGGGATGGGCGTGGATATGTTTGATTGCGTGATGCCCACACGCAATGGCCGGAATGCCATGTTGTTTACCTCCAACGGGGTGATAAATATTGACAACAAGAAATGGGAATTTGATTTTACTCCCATTGATGAAGGGATTGGCTGCAGTATCAGCGCGTATTACAGTAAATCCTATCTGCGCCACCTGATGAAGGCCAAAGAAATCCTCGGGCTCAGTATTGCCAGTGTACACAACCTGGCTTTTTACCTCTGGCTGGTGGGGGAGGCCCGGAAACATATTCAGCTGGGTGATTTTGCCGCCTGGAAAGAAGAAATGATTCCCCGGTTAAAACAAAAGTTATAGGATTACGCTTTCACAAAGCCTCAACAGTTAAATGGTTACATTTGCGCCTGTACAAAATTTATTGGCAGCGGCAATTTTTGTTTATTCCTGATTCATGCGTAAACTCGACTGGTACATACTGAAGAAATTCCTGGTCACGTTTGTGTTCTGTATGCTGCTGTTTACAGTAATTGCCGTGGCTGTGGACAGCAGTGAAAAGGCGGATGATTTTGTAACGGCCGGCTTCAGCACCAAAGAAATCATCAACAAATACTACCTGGGATTCGTACCCTGGATATGGAGCCTGTTATTTCCTCTTTTCGTTTTTATTGCCGTTATTTTTTTTACCAGCCGGATGGCCACCCGGTCGGAAATTATTGCCGTGCTGGCCAGCGGTACCAGTTACCGCCGGTTCCTTCGTCCCTATTTTGTCGGCGGACTTTTCCTGGCTATCGTACTCTGGCTGGGCAACAGTTTCTGGATTCCCAAGGCCAATACCATTAAAGCCAATTTTCAGACACGTTTTATTGACAGTAAGGATCCTTCCAAGAACAGGACCTATGGCAGCTGCATGCGTTGTTTTTATCTGCGTACCGATACCAATACGTTCGTTGGTATCCGGGACTATGATACCAGTATCAAATTCTCCCGCGGGTTTTTTATGGAGCGGATCAAGGGAAATAAAGTCGTTTATAATCTCCGGGCAGAATCTATGAGCTGGGATACCATTACCAGGAAATGGAAACTCTACCGGGCGGCAGAGCGGTATATCGATAGTGTGGGGGAGCGGATGCTGAGGCATGATACCCTGCTGCTGACCATCAGTCTCAGGCCTGAAGAACTGAAGAAGGATGATTACATGAAAGATAAACTCACATCTCCCGAGTTATACGAATATATCAAAAGAGAGCAGTTGCGGGGCACCGAAGGACTCAATACCCTGCAGGTGGAATGGTACCGGCGTACAGCCGTTTCCGCCACTGTTTTGCTGCTGACCATTATCGGGGCGGTTATCGCCAGCCGCAAAATCCGGGGTGGCAGCGGCATGCACCTGGCCATGGGTTTTGTAATAGCAGCCGTTTTTATCATTTCCGACCGCTTTTCCACGGTTTTTGCCACCAAGGGTAATCTGCATCCTTTCCTGGCCGCCTGGCTGCCGAATATGGTGTTTCTGATCGTGGCCGTATGGCTCTACAGAAGAACGCCGAAATAGAATTCAGAATTCAGGTGTCAGGTGCCGGGTGTTCGTACTTCGTACCCCGTACTTCGTACTTCCGATAAACTTTCCCTTTTATTATTTGTTACCACAATCGGCAATCAGTAATTTTATGCCTTTACCATTATTATCAAAAATCCCCCGAAAATAAGGTTGTATGGGAATAATTAAAGACCGGTTTAAAGCCAAAGCCGATAGCGTGGCTACCGAGATAAAAGACATCCTGAAAGAGCATGGTAACAAGAAAATTGGTGAGGTTACCCTTTCCCAGATTTACCAGGGTATGCGGGGGATGACCGGACTGGTTACCGAAACTTCTTTACTGGACGCCCAGGAGGGTATTCGTTTCCGCGGGTATTCTATTCCGGAATTGCAGGCCCGGTTGCCCAAAGCGCCACATGGCAGTGAGCCCTTGCCGGAAGGTTTGTTTTACCTGATGCTGATAGGGGAACTGCCTACGGATGAAGACGCGGAACATGTAACGAATATCCTGCAGCGCCGTAGTCACGTACCTACCCATGTATTTGAAGCCATTGACGCGTTACCGATTCATACGCATCCCATGACGATGTTTGTGGTGGGGGTAATGGCCCTGCAGACGGAAAGCTATTTCCAGAAAAAATACGCGGAAGGCATCAATAAAAAAGATTACTGGCTGCCGGTATTCGACGACAGCATTGTACTGCTGGCCCGTCTGCCCCGTATTGCCGCCTATATCTACCGCCGTAAGTATAAAAACAGTGAACATATTCAGCCCAATGGTCTCCTCGACTGGGCGGGTAACCTGGCCCATATGCTGGGTTATGAAGATGAAAGTTTCCGTGAACTGATGCGGCTTTATATGACGATCCATGCGGATCATGAGGGAGGAAACGTATCTGCCCATACCACCCACCTGGTGGGTTCCGCACTTAGTGATCCTTACCTGGCTTATGCCGCAGGTATGAATGGACTGGCAGGCCCCTTACACGGACTGGCCAACCAGGAAGTGATCAAATGGGTATTTGAAATGCAGGAAGAACTGAATACCGATTTGCCAACCAAAGAGCAAATTGCTGAATATGTGAAGAAGACCCTGGGAGAAGGGAAAGTGGTACCGGGTTATGGTCACGCGGTGCTTCGTAAAACAGACCCCCGCTTTACTGCCCAGATGGAGTTTGGTAAAAAACATATGCCGGATGATAAACTGGTACAGACCATCTGGAATATTTATGAAACAGTGCCGCCGATTCTGCAAACCATCGGTAAGATCAAGAATCCATGGCCGAATGTAGATGCGCATAGCGGCGCCCTGCTCGTGCATTACGGTATGGTGGAATATGAATTCTATACCGTACTCTTTGCCGTCAGCCGTGCGTTAGGTGTACTTGCTTCTCTCTGTTGGGATCGTGCCCTCGGCTTCCCGCTGGAGCGCCCGAAATCAGTTACTACGGATCTCGTGAAGTTGTGGCTGGATGGCAAGGATAATATCTGGGGAGAATGAGGTAGTCGGGAGATAGTAGTCGGTAGTTCGTAGTCCTGGTCGTTTAAAGATGTAAACGCTGAAAATTAAGATCATAAAAAGAAATGCTCCTAAATGGAGCATTTCTTTTTATGATTGACGATAGGGGAATATTTTCTGGAACGCAATGGGTTTATTTCAGGATATCCATTTCTACCCCGTTAAAACTACCCTTACCGCTTATGAGACTGATACGTCCACCCGCGGATACATTGATAAGGGTTTTGTCGCCAACGCCGAGCCCATACATTTCCGCAGGATGCCCGGCGTCACCCATCTGATCCATCTGGTTGGTACCTACACCGGCACCAACAGAACCGGATACATAAATATCCTGGATCCCATTCCGGCCGATTTCAATACCCAGTACTCCTTTTGCACCGATCTGGGCGGTTAGCGGCCCGAGTTTTACCTTCTCGGATCTGCCCCCTGATATCTCCACATTAAAATTCATAAACTGATCACCAAATGTGTTTTTGTCCATGTCCTGGGTGAGCCCGAGTTTCAATGACCCGATTTCCAGCGAAGTGATCATTTTATTACAACTGCTGACAATCGAACCGATGCCGAGGTTCAGCTCACTGTGATAGATACAATGGATATCATTGAATTCGGCCAGTTTTCCAAATTGTTTGTGGCTCTCCGGTAATTTTCCAAAACAGGACTCAAAGGTTGAGACTTCACCAATTTCTTTGTAGGAAACGGCCAGCAGCCCTTTCAGCCATTGTTGCTGATACTGTATCAGCGTTATTGCAAATTCCTCCGGGTTTTTTGTAAACTGAAGCCAATAGATCTCTTCATTGAGTTTCAGTCGTAATTGTTGCAGGTATTCATCATAGAGCGCTTCATGTCCGTTATTCCATTTGCTCAGGTAGGTATCAGCCAGCGAGTTGAATTGCTGGCAATAATCTTTGTTAGCCTTGCCTTCTCCTACCTGTAAAGCATGTTGCCTGTCGAGCACCTGATATGCATTGAAGTAGGCCTGGTGTTCAGGTTTCATTTTTGTGTGATGCGCTTTCAGGTCTTTCAGGGCTTTATCGAGCCGGAATTTCATCCCGCCGTCCTTTTCCATTAACTGCAGTTTGAGACGCGCTCTGCGGGCAAACGGCATAGGCGGATCTTCTTTAAGAACGGGAGCCGGTCCCTGATTCATATAATAATCCTGTGCGGCTTTTGCTTCCTCCATTTTTTTATTCACTGGGATAAGCTGGTTCAATTTCTGTTGCAGTTGCAGACTTTTTTCCTGCACCTCTTTAGTGAATTGTTCCCATTCTTTCCTTAAAACGATTTCTTCGGCAGCTGTTTTGGGGAAAGCCGGGTGCTTAAAGCCAAGAAGTCCCAATGGGTCCGGTTTTTTTTTAAAAGGAAAGGAGAGATCATCGGGGACAAGTTTGTACCCCCATTTTCTGAGTTGATTTTCCTTGTCCAAAGAAAGGGTCTCTCCCATGGATTCCTTAATCAGCATTATCGCTTTGTCTTTGTTGCCCTTACTGTTTTCAATAATGGCTTTTGTGTATGCAGCCTGCGGGTGCCGGCGACAAATCTGAAGACAACTGTCGAGATATGGATTGGCCTTTTGCAGATCACCAAGCCTGAACCAGGCCTGCCCCAGGTTATTCAGTACGGTTGAATTTCCGGGAAATTGTTTATTAAGTTTATTCAATAGTGGAATGGCTTGTGGTTCGCCGCCACTCATGGTAAGCATGGCTGCATAGTTATTCAGGTTATCTGTATTGCCGGGTTCATCTCCCATCGCTTTACCCATCAGGTACAGAGCAGTTTGCACCCGGCCCAGTACCCAGAGACCTGATGCCGTATTCCCTATTACAGCCGTTGCTGTTTTTTTTGATTTGAGATCCTGGTAAAATTTTTCACCCAGGTTGGCGGCGGCAGGTGTAAGCCGGCCCGTTACAAACTGGTGTGTCTTACTAATATAAGAGGGCAGGCCGGCATCGGTCAGCAGAGAACCAGGGATTTGTTTAATCCTTGCCTCGTCTTTCGGAGGTATATCACCGGTGAAGCCGGATTGACCAGCAGGGTTGGATTTATTTTGTTCGGGTATGGAGGTAACGGGAATTTGTATCCCCATTTGTTCCATCATTTTCTTTTGCTCAGGCGTCAGTTTTTCCATTGCCTGTTGTGCTTCCCGGGCCCTTTGTTCAATTTCTCCCTGCGAGACCGGGTTGGCCGCCGGTTTTTTCCCATTCTGGGCAATAATACAGCAGGGAGTCAGTAATAACAGGAGAAGTATACGAAACATGTGCATAGCCGTTTTTGAGGTATCAGGTAAAGATAACGGGTGTTCTCGCCTCCCTGATCCCCGAAAAGCAGGATATTTTCAGCTTTTAATACTAGCGCAATCGCCCGGACGCGCGCAGTGCATTCAGCAGCCGGGTATCATTTCGTCTGTCCAGCAGCGTTAGTTCGGTATTGCCGTCTATCCGTATAAAGTGCATAAACAGTTCACGGTTGTAAAAAAGAATGGGATCAATGGTGGCAACGCCAATGGTCATGGAAGACAGAAAGCCCGGATGAAAAACGCCGTAGTAAACGGGTTCTTTATTTACGGTTACGGCGAAACCGGCAGAGGTGGAAAGCGATTGTATAGCTCCCTTAATATCCTTATTCAGCTTAAAAGAAGAAGTAGATGCGGTATAAAAAGAAATGTCTTTATCGGCAACCAGTGGCTGGCCGGCCAGTACCGCATTGCTGATCGACAGCGCCGGTACGCCACCCACCTGTACGACGGCGGATGTAAATGAGCTCAGCAGGTAGATTTCAATTTTTGTGGAATGGTCTTTTTTGCATCCCGGGAAAAGGGCGATTAGCAGAATGCTGTAAAAAAGAGGTTTCATGAAAGATGATTTACAGATTGACAACAGATAGGACAGTATCGTTGCCCGGAATTGCAGTTTTGCATAAAAGTACTCAAATTCAAAGTTTTCTCCCTCAGAAATGGACTCGTTTCCCGGCGGATGTTCCGGCAACTAGGGACTTTTTGAACCTGTTCTTTGAAACGCACTGCAATTCCAGGCAACGGGCGGCCTTACTCTTTATCCCATTGCTGAATAACAGCGGCAACGCGCGCATGCACCTTCCTGTTTAATAAATCAGTCAGCGAATTGTCGTCAACCACCAGTTGCTGCTCTTTTAAAAATTCCCAGAGTTTATTGAAGACGGACAGGGCACCGGCATCATATATGCTTCCGGCTTCCATATGCCAGCGGCATTGTTACCAGCCATAATTCTGAGGATACTGTCTTGTTATCTCATCATACAACTGTTCCAGATCCTGCAGGGAAGTATATTTCAACTTGTGGCGATCGGTAACAGTTACCACCATATTGGGGAACAGGGTAAGGGCTGGTAGCAGGCGAGGTTCTTTTTCTGCTATGTAAGTATGGAGAAAAATATTTACAAATAATTCCCCCATCCATTTGCGCTGAATTTGTAATCCGGCTTGTTTGTGATACGCGTGTCCCAGTTCGTGTATAGCAAGGAGATCAAAAAAAGGTTCCATGGTTAGTCCCCCTTTCGGATCCGCGTAGGTAGCACTGATACGGGTTGCCAAACCGGCGGGTAGTTTTTCAAGCGGAGGTATAAAGCTCTTCCAGAAATCATTATTTGCCGCGGCCACAACTAAAGTTTTACTGTCCGTATAATGAGGCATACCGTATACCGGGGTCTGGCTGTATGTACTCCAGTCTTCCGGTGACAGAACCAGTAGTACAACAGCGGGTGTAAATCCGGTCAGCCCCTGATAAAACTGCATGACGGCATCTGTCTGTGCGGCCATTCTTTTTGCTTTTGCCAAAGCACCTTTGCTGTAATATACCTGTGCCTGATGCCCCTGTAAATTAACCAGGCTGTCGTATGATTGTCCATTTGTTCTGAAGGAACTAAAGCAGCAGATTAAAAACAGGAACGAAAATGGAAGGAAAGGCTTAAGAAAAACTTGTTGTTGGAAATGGGTTTTTGTTTTCATGTTCTTTTTCAGCAAATCTAGCCGGACAGGCAGCTGCCGGCATAGTACAAAACAGACATTTTAGAAACCAATGTCTTTTTGCATCCGGAGCGGAGTGAGCAACAGTTCCTGTTCAATAACAGAAGGGTTTACACCGGCAAATACTTTGAAGTCGCGGATCAGGTGCATCTGATCAAAATAGGCAGCTTCATGCGCAATTTTTGTCCAGCTGAGATCGGGGTCAGCTTCATGCAGGCGATAAGCTTTTGAAAACCGTAAGATGCGGGCATACATTTTAGGACTCATGCCGATCCGTTCCCGGCATTTGCGTTCAAACTGTTTGAGACTAAGACAGGCCAGGGATGCTGTTTGTTCAATGGATAATTGGCCGTCATTTTTTAAGAGGGTCATCAATGCCGCATCAAACGGTAATGCTGTACTAAAGACCGGCAAATGTAACAGGAGATAATTTTCAACCAGTTTTTTTCCTGTTTCCAGGTCCGGTAAATCTTTAAGCTGTTCACTGAGTGTTTTACAGCCGGCATCAAAAAAATCGAGCGCATCAAAACCTCCATCAAATAATTCATGCATAGGAATGCCCAACAGCCGGAATAAGCCTCCGGGCAGAAAGTCGACCCGGATCGCCTGTAATTGCCGGTGGACTTTAATATTCACCCGGGAAAACTGGGGACCGGTTAATACTGTATCTGGTTGCTTATAAAAGATCTCATCTGTTGTTCTTCCCATTGATACAGGATCATTGCAATAAAACAGCAGGGTTTGAAATGGAGTGGGAGGATAGGGCGTTACCACCTCTTCTATACCTGGAGGTAAAACCGCATTGACCGTTGAAACCGAAAGGATGTATTCACGTAATGCCGGATGTGGTATGTATGTTTTAACGATCAGGTTATACAGGTTTTTGTTTCTGTCCGTCGCAGGACTATCCCAATTTACAACAATCTGTCAAAACATGTTTATTAGATAACTGATGATCCGTTTATTTCAACCGCTCCAGTTGTCCTTTTCTTTTCACAATATTTTTATAATCCCATTGAATAGTACGGGCTTTCTTCAGCCATCGTTTCAGGTCTTTTGTATTTACCTGTTCTATAGATGTGTAGCGGATTTCCGCTGCCTTAAATTTTCCCTCATTGGTTAAGCCGGGTTCATCAAAAGATTGTCCGCTCCAGAACAGGAGCCGTATGCAGCCTTTGAGTTTACTATATCCTGCCACGGGATTGCCATCGAGAAACCATACCGGGATTGCATGCCATATTTTGTTTTCCGCTTCGGGGAGCGAAGCATTGATCGTTGACGCTAATAATTGACAGATTGGTTTATCTGTTTCACTTTGGGCATTGTTGTAGGCAAGGGTTTCTTTATTCATTGGTGGTATCATTACATTTTATTCCGGACTTAAAATAAATCTGATGTTGACTATAATTTCTTATCTAAATTCAAACCACTCAGGTTCCAGTAATTCGTTTACCGGTGTCCATTTCGCATTTCTGATTATATAATGCATTTTTAAATCCGGTTTATCTTTCAGGCTGATTTGATCCAGTCTCGGAAGCTTTTCCTGGTTAAGTAATCCGGTTATTTCCATGGGTCTGTAGTGGTTTTCATCGGACCAGCCAGGCAGTTGTTCCATTTTTTCCACATAAATATCTGTACCCCTGTAATTGAACCACCAGTATTGATTTTGGCTGATGGCCATGCCACGGAGACTGACCTGTTTTCCCAGCTGATCTTCCAGCCGGACTAACCGGCATCTTCCATTCATTACATAAAACAGATTTTTTGTCCGTGTCCCCTGTATCTTCCCAAATACTTCTGCTTTTTTTCCGATTTCGGTGGATGTCCATTTCCGGGCATTCACCAGTTTAAGTAACCAGCTGGCTCCCCGGATACAGGCGGTATCATTATCATTTTCCGCTATACCGTCGAGCAAGGCTTCACGACCATTAAACTGAACAGGGTGCCATTCAAGCGGTGCCGTTTTTTCGCCAGCGAGTACGATCAGCCGGTTTTTAAAATAAAACCCGGTTGTTTGTATGACTACGCCGGCTTCTTTGAAAGCGCCGTCAGGACTGCCAATAAATTCCCCGGTCTCGTATACGCGTAAGCGATAACTGTTACCGCTTTTGATAGAGGGGATTGTCCCTTTGCCAAATGAGCCAAAATAAGGGGATAGGGGTATTTCTATTGGTACCTGGGTAGCACTGTCATTTATTTTATGCACAATCAGGTTGGGCCCATCTTCATATCCTTTGTCTGGTCCATCCACAACAACTCCATGAACAGTAAGAAAACTGCCTAACGGCTGACCAAGTTCACCGATAAATACTGTTTTTGAATCCTGTGCAAAAATATTCACTTTACGCAGGCTGTCCTGTGCTTCACTCGTAATGCAGAACAGGATTGGGATTATCCATAGTATTTTCATGTGCTAATCTGTTTCGATAATAGTTTACATTGGACGGCTCCCCGATAAAAAAATACTTTTGGAAAGAATTTTCCTGTAAGACAGTGCTATCGATTTTATACAGGTCATTGCATAAAGACTCCTGATTTGTTTCAGGATAAGTGTCTTTGGGTGTTGTACAAGATAGCTCTACCACTAAGATCATCGCAAAAGTTATGTTCAGGTAGTTTGTCATCTTTGGAATGGACAGGTTTTTTTTAATCCTCCCATACTTCGTACATCCTAGTCACAGGTGTTCAGCTAATTTACGGAATTATTGATAGGGGCAGAAAGGTAGTAGCGACAGGCGGATACGGCCAGCAGGACGATGATCAGGTAGTTCAACGAAGCGCCGGTATTCCACCGGGGGAGGGACAGAGAGAGGAGAAATACGAGGTATCCCGCTATCAGCAATAGTAGGATCAATCCGTAAGCCAGCAACCGGCGCGGGCGGAACAGTTGTAGCAATCCGGTTACGAGGAACAGCAAGAACAGTACAAGTCCTGTTTGGGCCAGCATACTTAAAGCCTGATTCGGATTTGCTCGCAGATACTGTGTTTCTTCCGGTATATTACCGTACCAGACTAAGGCGTAATGGCGGATGCATTGCAGTATGAACAGCAGTAAAGCGGACAGCGGCAACAGGAAATTGATCAAACGCGTTTTGAAGGGCATAGCGAATTATAATGAAGCAAAAGTAATTAATCCGGACAATGTGCAGGATTCATATAGAAAAACGGCCACGCTATGCATGGCCGTTCGAGAAAAAAATTTTTTTATTACAGATCGGTGATCGGTTTGTATTTCGGAACCAGTGATTTCATTATAATCCATCCGATCAGATAGGCAACAGCACAGATCGTAAAGATGATAAAATAACCGGCTTCAATGCCCTCGAATCCCATCAGTTTCATGTTCGTGTTGGCGGCAAAATCAAAAAGTTTTCCGGATCCCTTGTTGATCAGGAAAGAACCGATACCACCCGCCATTCCGCCGATACCTGTAATGGTGGCAATGGCAGAGCGGGGAAACATATCACCGATGGTGGAAAAGATATTCGCCGACCAGGCCTGGTGAGCAGCTCCGGCAATACCGATGATGATGACCGGGAACCAAACAGAAATATAGCCGAGTGGTTGTGCCAGTAAGGCCAGTAACGGAAAGAAGGCAAAGATCAGCATGGCTTTCATCCGCCCGGCGTAAGGATTCATCCCTTTCTTTTCTACAAAATAAGTGGGCAACCACCCGCCAATGATTGATAACAAAGTGATCAGGTACAAGGTAAAAATCTGTGGCGCACTCTGCGTGGAATCCAGTTTGTATACAGAACTGAGATAGGCAGGTGTCCAGAACAGGTAAAACCACCAGACGCCATCTGTCATAAATTTACCAACGGCAAATGCCCAGGTCTGTTTATAGCCAAAGGCCTTGGCAAAAGAAATCTTTTTGGTATGCGCCAGCATTTCTTCCTCATTCGCGTGTTTGTCGTCCTGCTGGATATAAGCCAGCTCCTCGCTGTTGACACGGGGATGTTTTTCGGGTTTCTTGTATATAAAAACCCAGAAACCCATCCAGACAAATCCAAGGCCGCCAATGATAATAAACGACATTTCCCAGCCATAGGCTTTGGCGATAAAGGGAATTGATATAGGCGCAATCAACGCGCCGATAGTGGCACCTGCGTTAAATATGCTGGTGGCAAAGCCCCTTGCTTTTTTGGGAAAATATTCGGCGGTGGCTTTAATTGCTGCCGGAAAGTTCCCGGCTTCTCCAAGGGCCAGTACAATACGGGCAAAGATGAACAGCGTTACACTGGTGGAGGTAACTTTGGCAATATCGCTCACGGTGGCAATCGTATCCTTGGCGCCTTCAAATCCTACAAACCAGGTACCGGTAAGGATACCTGATGTGGCAATGCCGCAATACGCATGCATACAGGCCCCAATGGACCATATACCAATAGCCCATAGAAACCCCTTCTTGGTGTCCATCCAGTCCACAAATTTTCCGGCCAGCAACATGGAGAAGGCATAGGCCAGCGAAAATATCGCCGTAATGGTGCCATAGTCGTTGTTGTTCCAATGAAATTCAGGTACAATAAAGTCTTTCCAGGTTAAGGAAAGTACCTGTCTGTCGAGATAGTTAATCGTGGTGGCAAAGAACAACATGGATACAATCACCCATCTGTAATTTGACATACTGCTTTTCATCTGGCCCTGTTGCATGTGCGATTTTTTATTTTTTAATGCTGCCTATTAATTCCAGTACTTTCTTTGTTTCACTTTCCATAGTGGTGTAATCTTTGGCTTCCATCAGTTTTTTACTGATCAGCTTGCTGCCCATACCTACTGCACAAACACCGGCTTTGTACCAGCTTTCAATACTTTCCTTCGTGGTATCCACTCCACCGGTGGGCATGAACAACAGTTTAGGGAAGATATCTTTAATTGTGGTCAAAAACTCGGTTCCGAGCATATTTCCCGGGAATAATTTGATAAAACCAATACCGGCATTCTCCGCAGCGATGATCTCTGTAGGCGTCATACATCCGGGAGCATAGAAAATATCATTGGCCACACAATAGGCCGCTACATCCGGTACGAATCCCGGGCTCACGAGAAAGTCAGCTCCCGCTTCCATATAATCGGTAGCGTTTTTCATATTCTTGATGGTGCCTACACCCAGTAACAAACCGGGCATTGCTGCATTCCGCAGTTCCACCATTTTCTTAAAATTACTCAGGGCCGCCTCTCCACGGTTGGTATATTCCACCGCTTTGATGCCGGCTTTATAGATCGCCTTCAATGTATCCAGACTCACTTCCTCACTGGGATTAAAGTAGAGGGGCAGGATACCCTGGGCGATGATGGCGTCGGTTATTTTTTTAGTGTTACTCATAGTAGTGTAATTCAAAAGTCTAAATTAAAAAGTAAAAAAATCCTATAGTTCGAAGATGCTTAAAATCAATTCCAGTCTTAACTTATAATGACGAATAGTTCTCATGTAAAGGTTTCTCTGGTAATTTTAAATTGTTTCTCAGGAGGGACTCCCGACTGAATCAAATCTTCACTTTAATAACTAATTTCTTCACCACTCCTTCACTGATCATCGGTGCATGCACATCCTCCGGAAAGAAGATGGCAAACTGTCCATCAGTGAGCTGGAAGAAGGTGTCGGCTTTGTCGTGGTACAACTGCACATCTTTTTCATCATTGTATCCGCCGTTGGGTGTTACACATTTTTCCCGGGGTGTCCAGCCAATAGTCTCCACACCGCTGATACAAAGCTGAATGTCGATATTCTTATTATGACATTCAAATTTGGCCAGACTCGCTTCCGCTGTCTTGCCTTGCGCATTACTAAAGATCGCTTTCAATCCCTCACTGATCTCCTGCTTCCCGTCCGGCGCATTCGCCAGGTCAGTATTTTTGATGAAGGCGAAGGCTTTTTCGAAAAGCGGATGTACGGAGAAGTACTTAGGGGCGTTAGCTAAAGTATCTATGATCATAAAATCGTATTAAGTAAAAATTCAAAAGTAAAAAGTCAAAAATCTTCAATTGAAGTGAATTAAATGTCGGGTGGCATTACTTTAGTTCGATGAGTCCTTCTAAAGAAGCATATGTTATTATAAGAATATATGCTTCTTTAGAACGGACTACTAACTACTATCTGCTAACTACTATCTATCTCTGTACACGACCAGACCCATCTCCCTTCATCAAATCCTTCACTTCGCCCAGTGTAGCATGATTCAGGTCACCTGGAATGGTATGCTTGAGGGCGGAAGCGGCTACGCCGAATTCAGCCGCATCGGGCATGGACATACCGGTAACGAGACCATAGATCAGTCCGCTGGCAAAGCTGTCGCCACTGCCTACACGGTCAACGATCCGTACATTGTATTTCTTGGTATGGTAGAAATCGGTTCCGTCATAAACCAGGGCACTCCAGCCATTATCACTGGCACTATGACTTTCACGCAGGGAAGAGGCGATGAATTTAAATCCGAATTTCGCTTTCATCTGCTGGAATACATCTTTGTATCCATCCAGGTGCAATTCACCTTTGGTTACATCCGTTTCACCGGCTTTGAAGCCTAATGTGGTGTCGGCATCTTCTTCGTTACCGATACATACATCTACAAAATGGCAGAGACGGGTCATTACTTCACGGGCTTTCTCCTTACTCCACAGTTTTTTGCGATAGTTCAGGTCGATACTGGTCGTGATGCCTTTGGCTTTTGCCGCTTTCAATGCAGCTTCGGCCAGGGCCGCGGCTTTATCACTCAGGGCAGGAGTGATACCGGTGGTATGGAACCAATCGGCGCCTTCAAATATTTTATCCCAGTCGAATTCATCCAGATTTACATCCGCGATAGACGCTCCGGCGCGGTCGTATACAACCTGTGATGCACGCATGGACGCTCCGGTTTCCAGGAAATAAATTCCGAGACGTTCACCGCCACGGGCAATGAACCGCGTATCCACACCGTAACGGCGGAGGTGATTGATAGCACTCTGGCCAATGGGGTTATTGGGTACTTTGGTAACAAATGTACCATTGAGACCATAGTTACACAAGGCTGCAGCCACATTGGCTTCACCACCACCATAGGTGATATCAAAGGTATCAGCCTGTACAAAGCGTTTGAAATCGGGGGTGGATAAACGCAGCATGATCTCACCGAGGGTTACTACTTTCTTGCTCATTTCGTCGATTTTTTTGTTGATTGAATATTGTCTTGTTAGTTGATTATGGGGTTTGCTAAATACGTTTTTATTTTTTCCACACTATTCTGCGTGGCATCGCCTTTTTCCTGGAGTTTGGCAAATGCGGCCGCTGCCGCATAACCGATTATCTCAGTAGCCGAATGCCCGGAACTGATGCCATAAATCAGACCGGCCATAAAGCAATCTCCACTACCGACTTTATCGACCACTGAATGTGTTTGAAACAAAGGAGAAACCACTTGTCCGTCCCGCTTATCCAATGTGGCGAAATAACGGATATCGTCCGCCTGCCCGTCAAAACGGAACGTATTGGCCACCCAATGACTGTGCGGATAACGCCGGAATATTTCCTGTGCGGTTTCAGTAGCATGGGCTGTATATTCCTGTGCGGCGATCAGGCTTTCATGTAACGGGATACCCAACAGCGTATTGGCCGCCCAGATATTACCCATGATCACATTGCAGTATTGTACCAGTCCGGGCATTACTTCAATGGGTTCTTTTCCATATTTCCATAGCAGCGAGCGGAAGTTCAGGTCTACGGAGATGGTGATATTTTTTTTCTTCGCGGCTTCCAGTGCTTCCAGGCAGAGTGCGGCGGCAGATGCACTCACGGCCGGGGCAATAGCGCTGAAATGAAACCAGGATACATCTTTGAGTATACTGTCCCAGTCCACAATACCGGTGCCCAGCGTGGAGAAAGAAGAATACTTCCGGTCAAAAACATTTTCATGACTCTTCATATCGGCGCCTTCTTTCAGGTAGTAGAGTCCGATGCGTTCACCGGAAAGAATGATGGAAGAAGTATCGATATGTTTCTGATCCAGGTAATCCCGGATATCTTTTGAAATAATATTGTCGGGTAAGGCGGTACAGTATTTTACCGGCAGCTGCCAGGTGGCTAATGCGGTGGCTACATTCAGTTCCGCACCACCCACAAATACGGGCAGCTGGTTATGACGCAGCCATTCCCCGCCGTTGGCCGGCGGGAGACGCAGTAACAATTCACCAAAACAGCATACTTTTTTCATACTATATTAAAGTGGCAACAGGTGCCGGATCCATATCCGTGTACACTAAGTTTTCACCGGCCATGCCCCAGATAAATCCATAATTCGTGGTACCACAACCATAGTGGGTACTCCAGGGAGCAGAGATCACGGCTTCATTATTGGCCATCACGATATGACGGGTTTCTTTGGGATTACCCATAAAATGCATGATGCGGTGTTCATCGGGCAGGTTGAAATAGAAATAGACTTCCATCCTGCGGGTATGTGTATGCGGTGGAATGGAATTCCAGACACTTCCTGGTGCCATCACCGTAAGCCCCATTACCAACTGACAGCTTTTTATGCCATCCAGGTGAATGTATTTATAAACGGTTCTTTTGTTCGCGGTTTCCGGAGCCCCTAATTCCACCGGGGAAGCCTGTTCCTTGGTAAACAAGGTAACCGGGTAAGCAGCATGCGCCGGTGAAGACAGCAGGTAAAATAATGCCGGGTTCTTTTTTGAAGCGGAGGCAAAACTTACAGTTTTGGTGCCTTTCCCCAGGTAGAGACAGGAGAGGGGTTCCACTTTGTATTTTTTACCATCTGCGGTTACTGTTCCGGTACCCCCTACGTTGATGATCCCCATTTCTCTTCTTTCCAGGAAATAGTCAGCTCTCAGTTCGGGATGATTGGGCAGACTCACTGTTTTGTTGACAGGCTTTACACCGCCAATGATCACCCGGTCATAATGTGAATACACGAGTTTGAGCGAATCGGCAGTCATCAGGTCTTTAACCAGAAAATTCTCTGCCAGCTTTTGTGTATCCAGCTGTTTGGTTTCTTCGGGCCCAATCGCAAAACGGATTTCCATTTCCCCATCCATATAGGTGTTGGATTTGTAATCCTTCAGTTGCGGGCTGTTATTTTTTGTCGTCTTTTTCATGGTTTACATTTTAGCGGGCCATCCAGCCACCGTCTACAAACAGGATCGCGCCATTTACATAATCGGATGCGGAAGAAGCGAGGAATACAACGGGACCTTTAAAGTCGGCCGGTACGCCCCAGCGGCCAACAGGAATACGATCCAGGATCGATTTGCTTCTTTCCGGGTCTTCGCGAAGTGCCTGGGTATTATTGGTGGCGATATAACCGGGAGCGATGCCGTTTACACAAACCCCTTTGCTGCCCCATTCGTTGCCAAAAGCGCGCACCAGTCCGGCAACAGCGGACTTACTTGCTGTATAACCCGGTACATTGATACCACCCTGGAAACTCAGCAGCGAACAAGTGAAGATAATTTTACCACCACCATTCTCAATCATGTGTTTGCCGAATTCGCGGCCGATGATGAATTGCGCATCGAGATTGATGGCAATTACTTTATCCCAGTACTCATCGGGATGTTCCGCGGCGGGTTTGCGCATGATGATACCCGCGTTATTGACGAGGATATCAATTTTATTTTCGGCTTTTACTTTATTGATAAAGGCGTACAGTTCCTCACGGTTACCTATATCCACTTTATGATAGGTGAATGTACGGCCGGTTGCTTCCACGAGTTCTTTGGTGGCGGAATAGTCATCCACAATGGAGGCCCCCACAATATTGGCACCTGCTTCGGCAAGAGCAAGAGCCATTCCCTGGCCGAGGCCGGTATCACATCCTGTAACTAAAGCTGTCTTGCCTGCGAGGTTGAATAAATCTAATGTTTGCATAATTGGTATTACTTAGAGGTTTCGGCTTTTGCAGTTTCGGGTTGATCGAGACTTTGCCAGTTGAAATAATTTTTTGCGTTGTTGTAACAGATGTCCTGTATGATCTGCCCGATCCAGGGAATATCATTGGGCAGTTCCCCGTTGTCTACTTCTTCTCCAAAGATATTGCACAATAAGCGGCGGAAGTACTCATGCCGCGGGAAAGAAAGGAAACTGCGGCTGTCGGTCAGCATGCCTACCATTTTACTGAGCAGTCCCATATTACTGAGGGCATTGATCTGCCTGGTCATGCCGTCTTTCTGATCCAGGAACCACCAGGCCGATCCCCATTGGATTTTGCCGGCGGCTGAACCATCATTAAAGTTGCCAATCATGGTGGCGAACAACTCATTATCGGCCGGGTTCAGGTTATAAATGATGGTTTTGGCCAGTGTATTGTTGCCATCCAGACGATCCAGGAATTTTGACAAGGCTCTTGCCTGGGAGAAATCACCGATGCTGTCCCAGCCGGTATCCGCACCCAGCTGACTGAGGCGACGGCTGTTATTGTTACGCAGGGCACCGAGATGGTATTGTTGTACAAACCCTTTTTCCCAATCCCACTCGGCAAAATTCACCAGCATGGCTGATTTGAATTTGCGGTTTTCCGGCAGGCTGAGTTCGCCACCCGAACGGATTTTGGCAAAGATGCCGGCGATTTCAGTACTGGTATAATCTTCCGCATATATTTCTTCCAGCCCGTGATCACTGATACTGCTCTGATTGGCCACAAAGAAATCGTGGCGTTTTTTCATAGCCGCCAGGTAATCATTATAAGTACTGATGGAAACATCAGCGGCTTTTTCCAGGGAAGTCAGGTAATTATTAAAACCAGCTGCAGAATCCACGTTCATCGCTTTATCGGGCCGGAATGCCGGTACTACTTTTACTTTCCAGCCACTCTCACGAATCTGCTGATGGTAGCCGAGGTTGTCAACCGGATCATCCGTGGTACAAACCACTTTTACATTCATTCGTTCCAGCAAGCCGCGTACACTATATTCTTTTGTCTGGAGCAGACTGCCGGCTTTGTCATATACGGCTTTGGCCGTATCCGCATTCAGTATTTCAGTGATGCCGAAATAGCGTTGGAGTTCCAGGTGGGTCCAGTGATATAACGGATTACGCAGGGTATAGGGCACTGTGGCCGACCAGGCCTGAAATTTTTCCCAATCGGATTTGTTGCCTGTAATATAGGATTCATCCACACCATTGGTACGCATCGCCCTCCATTTATAATGGTCGCCATTCAGCCATACACGGGTGATATTCTCAAATTGTTTATCCTCCGCCATTTCATTCGGCGGGAGGTGATTGTGATAATCAATAATGGGCATGTCTTTGGCATAGCCATGGTAGAGTTCCTGCGCCGTTTTATTGTGCAGCAGGAAGTTTTCGTCCAGGAACTTTTTCATACTGTTTCTTTTTATAGGTTGTGCACGCGGCACAAATACTTATTTCGGTTATACACCACTGAAAGCCGTAAACCCGCCGTCTACTTTTATGGAGGTACCGGTAACAAAAGAAGAGGCATCGCTCATCAGGTACACCAATGCCCCGCCCAGGTCATCCGGGTTTCCGAATTTTTTGAACGGGGTGCCTTTAATGATCAGGTTGCCTCGTTCAGACAGATTGCCCTTTCCGTCGGTCAGGAGCATCCGGTTTTGTTCAGTCAGAAAAAAACCGGGAATGATCGCATTCATCCGGATCTTATCCCCATAGCGGTTGGCCAGTTCTACGGCAAACCATTTATTATACATTTCAATGGCCGCTTTACCCAGGCTATAGCCCATAACTTTGGTCAGCGTGCGATCCACACTCACCGACGAAATGTTCACGATACTGCCTCCGCCGTTTTCCGCAATGGCTTTGCCAAATACCAGGGTCGGGATGATACTGCCCCATACATTCATATCCAGCGCTTTTTTCATTCCGGCCGGACTCATTGAAAAAATATCATCCGCTGGTTGCAGGATACCTTCTGGTACATTACCGCCTGCCCCATTCACCAGCCCGTCGATCTTGCCGTATTTCGCAATCATCTTATCCCGACAGGCGATCAGTTGTGCCTCATCCTGCACATCCGCAATCAATACCATGGCTTCGCCACCGGCATCGGTGATCTCTTTCACCCGCTCTTCCGCTTTGGCCTGGTTTCTTCCCAATACTCCTACCGTAGCACCTGCTGCAGTGAGTGCTCTTAAAAATGCATGACCGAGTACACCGGTACCACCTGTTACTACAATTACTTTTCCTTTCAGTGAAAATAGCTGTTCCATCAGTCGACTGTTTATTTATAAAGAAACGCCTCTCTTCCAGGGAATAAAATCATCCTGGTTCAGCAATACCGCTTTGGGTATAACTTCACCGCTGGCGGCTTTGATACAATACTCAAGAATGTCTTCTCCCATCTGAGGAATGGTTTTCTCCCCGTCAATAACCGGTCCGCAATCAATATCAATGATATCATTCATCCGCTTGGTGAGATTGCTGTTAGTGGAAACTTTGATGGTAGGACAAACCGGGTTACCGGTCGGTGTACCCAGTCCTGTTGTAAAAAGAATCAGGGTGGCACCACTGGCTGCTTTACCGGTTGTGGCTTCCACATCATTACCGGGCGTACATACCAGGCTCAGCCCGGGTTTCTTTACCACTTCGGTATAATCGAGTACATCCACAACCGGTGAAGTACCGCCTTTTAATGCAGCGCCATTACTTTTAATGGCATCGGTAATCAGGCCATCTTTGATATTGCCCGGCGAGGGATTCATATGGAAACCGCTGCCGGCTTTCTCCGCGGAATCGCTGTAAGCCGACATCAGTCTGATAAATTTCTTCGCGGATTCTTCTTCGATAGTCCGGTCTATCAGGTTTTGCTCAGCCCCGCAGAGTTCCGGAAATTCAGCTAACAGTACCTGGCCACCGAGTGCCACCAGCAGATCGGATGCGTAGCCAACCGCGGGGTTAGCGGATATGCCACTGAAGCCGTCACTGCCGCCACATTTCACGCCGAGACACATTTTATCAAGCGGGGCGGGCTGGCGTTCTGTTTTATTGGCTTCCACCAGTCCTTCAAAAGTTTTCCGGATAGCATCGCCGATCAGTTGCTCCTCACTTTGTGATTGCTGCTGTTCAAAAATAAACATCGGTTTATTGAAGCCGGGATTCAATGCTTTTAAATCATTCAGGAAATCCTGGGTTTGCAAATTCTGGCAACCGAGACTGAGTACCGTAACACCAGCCACATTGGGATGATCCGCATAGGCCGCCAGCAGTTTACTTAATACTGCGGCATCCTGACGTATACCACCACAACCTCCCTGGTGATTCAGGAATTTTATCCCATCCACATTTTTAAAAGGACGGTTACTGTTTTTTACAGCAGCAGCGGATGGAGCAAGGTTCACATGGCTAAGGTCTTCGCCTTTATTCAGGGCTTCCAGTAACTGGTGCGTATAGTTTTTATATTTATCAGTAACCGCATAACCAAGTTCATTGTGCATGGCTTCACGGATCACATCCATATTTCTGTTTTCACAGAAGACAGTGGGAACAAAGAGCCAGTAGTTCGCTGTACCTACACGTCCGTCCGCACGGTGATACCCGTTAAAAGTGCGGCCTTTGAATTTTGATACATCCGGTGCCTGCCAGGTATAATCCACTTTGCGGTAGGTATAAGGTTCTGCAGCGTGTTTGGTATTTTCGGTGGACATGCGTGCTCCTTGTGCGATATCCATCTGCGCTTTTCCAACCAATACACCGTACATGGTGATTTCCTCGCCTTTCTTCATGTGCTGCATAAAGAATTTATGTTTGGCGGGAATGTCTTCCTGCATAACATACGTGGCACCTTCATATTGAATCGTCTGGCCTTTCGCCAGGTCTTTTAAGGCAACAATTACATTGTCTTTCGGATGAACTTTTAAAACGATCTGAGACATATACTGCTGGTTTTTTATTTTTAATGGTTGATCAGCGCCGTTACGGCTGCTTTCATTCCCTGTTGTAAAATGGCCGTAACACCGGCTGTTACTTCGTCAATAAAGTAAGGCGAGGCGGAAAAATCCTCTTTCCATATTTTTTTATTCTGCACAATACCTTCCACCCAGCCTTTGATATTGGCGGCATCAAATGTGGTTTGAATAAATGATACAAATTCAGGTGTATCGTTCGGGGTGAATTCCACTGCTGATTTTCCGCTGTATAAGACAAGTAAAGCGGCAAAGGAGAAGGTATTCAGCCTTGCATTTTTACTGAGCTTGGTAAAATTGTCCTTTACCGTGGGGAAGTTGCGGGTTTCCCATTTGGACAATGAGTTAAGGGAAATGTCTTTCAGGTAATGTTTGAGGTAGGGGTTGTAAAAACGTTCCAGAATTTTTCCAGCAAATTTTTTCAGTTCTTCCGGATCTTCATCTATCGCCGGCAGCGTTTCCTCACTTACCATTTTGTTGATGAATTTTTCCACTTCCGGTGTATTGAATGCATCCATTACGGTAGCGCAACCCAGTTGCAGGGCTACAGGTACCATGCCGGTATGTGAGCCATTCAGGATACGCACTTTTTTCGCCCTGAACTCACGGATATCATCCATGAACAGCACATTCAGACCTGCCTGATCCAGCGGCAGCTTTTGTTTGATACTGCTGTCGCCGCCAATTGCCCATACATGGAAGTATTCACCTTTTACCACGAGATTGTCCTCGTAACCGATTTCAGCCTGTATTTCTTTGATATTTTCTTTAGGGAATCCGGGGACAATACGGTCTACCAATGTGTCGTAAAAATGGCAGCTGGTTTTTACCCAGTTTTCAAAATCAGACCCCAGTTTATTAGCCGTTGCATGTTGCAGAACATACTGGCGAAGGGTGGAGCCGTTGTCTTCGATCAGTTCACAGCAGATAACAGAGAGGCCTTTTGCGGCATCGCCATTAAATTTTTTAAACCGTTTGTAGAGCAGGGCGGTCATTTTTGCCGGGAAAGAAGCGGGTGGTTCGGCATTCAGGTCATCGCCTTCCTCATAACGGATACCCGCTTCAGTGGTATTGGAGACGATCATTTCAAGTTCTTCACTCAGGAAAATGGATTCATAGGTTTTATAATCCGAATAGGGATTATTAACGCCGGTGATACATTTCACCAGGGCTACTTCTTTTACCGGCTGTTTGTCTTTGATACCTTCCAGGTATACGTGATACAGATTGTCTTGTTTTGCAAAGAGGTCACGGACGAATTCCCCGCCGGCAATGGGCTGTACGATGGCTACACCGTGATTCATTTTTCCGGCCTGGTTGGCTTTGTCAATCATCCAGTCCACAAAGGCCCGCAGAAAATTGCCTTCTCCGAATTGTAAAATTTTAACGGGCAATACGGGTTTTTCTACTGTGGTTGCGTTTAAGGGGTTCATCTTTTATGTTTGTTTATACAGTTAATTCGCGGGTATCCATCGTTCACCAAAGACCCATTTTACCGTGATGGCTTCAACGCGCAGACCGGCGGGCAGGTTGTCCGCATGCCAGCTGAAATCGGCTACACCTTCACGGTGACAGTTATAATAATAAATCCGATCTCCCCACTGAATCGTATTGGTTGTGGGTACACGGTAAATGGCTTCATCTTTCATGTTAGCCGCAAAACGGCAGTTGATCAGGTAAAACTGGGCGTCACGATGATAGCGGCCCAATTGAAATCCGTCAAATCCTGTAAAGCGGCAATTGATCAGTACTGTTTTTGAATCTTTATGACCGGAGCCATCATGCCAGATAGCAGCCGGACCGGAATGACTGATGAATTCACAGTTCTCCGCCCAGGCCCAGCCACGCGGACAATAGAAGTCTACTCCGCCTTCCATAGTACAGTCTTTAAAATACCACATGCCATTGCCGGTTTCCCATGGACTCACCGTATCACCGCCAAAGGCCCGGAAATGGCAGTTGATAGCGGCCAGCCGGGTGGCAGGTTGCATCGTCCGCAGGGCCATTTGGTGTCCGTCTTTGCGGATTGTTTTTTGTTTGCCTGAATCACCGGCACATGTAATGGTACGGGGGGTGAAATCAAATCCGTAATTATTGGTTATGGTCAGGTTCTTCAGGGTGATATCGTTGGCCCCTACATTCACCGTGGCCACACCCCAGTCATCCGGGTGTTCACAACGCCATTCATCACGGGCTATTGATGTAATGATAAGTGTACCGGCTCTGTCTTCTCCTTCGAGGAGGAGCTGTTGTTTCTTTATAAAAATTTTTTCAGCATAACGGCCTTTACGTATAAAGATAGTCCTGGGTGTACCGGCCGAGTCAGGCAGGCTGTTAATGGCTTCCTGGATGCTTGTGAAATCACCCTTTCCGCTTTTATCAACCACCAGTCGTTGCTGAGCGGATATAAACGTATGACCTGAACAAAACGCCAGCAGCAATACTATAATATGTCGGGCCTTTTTTTTCATGTTTATTTACCAAGCAGCCATTTGACGAGGTCTTCCGCCGCTTTATAGTTTTCGTAAATGGCCGGGAGCTTACGTCCATCAATGTATTCATTGTATAACCAGGGGTCGCCTACGGCAATCACTTTTCCTTTTCCCAGTCTGGCCGTGGCAATGATGATGTCTTCCCCTTTTTTCACATCTGCTTTAGCCGGAGGCTTTACGGATACAGGGCTCAACTCTTTGAGGAACATCCGGTAATTATTTTTAAAGACCGAAGAACCTTCTGGCCATACTTCCCCCTGCACATACGTATCATTTTTGACCATATTCAGGTTCTTGTATTCATACGTGATGCCAAAAGCGCCGGCCAGTGTATTGAAATAAGTCAGGTCGCAGTTGCTGCTGTCATTGGCCATCAGGAAAAGCGTGCCACCGGCTTTCACCCAGTTGCGGATCGCCGTTACGTCTTTATTGGTTACGAAGTTTGGATTGGGGTTGTCTTTTTTATGATCGGGATCCACGATGATGTAGACGGAAGCCTTCTTCAGGTTGGCCGCGGTGGGGGCGGCATCGAGTGAAGCGAGGGTGGCGCCGTTCTTTTCAAAGACCTTGCCGAGTGTATAAAAGCCGGGATGGCTTCTTTCCTCCCACACATAGTGCCAGTATTGTTCCGCCCCGGTTATATCTTTTCTTTTCTCGCTGTTGAAGTACCGGTCAAGTATAACCGTTTTCCGGTTTCCATTGACTTGTGTCTCCAGTATTTCCATTTCGTTGCTGGCCAGCAGGAAGGCACCGATTCCTTTCGGATCATTTACTATCACGGGTTCGCTCATATAATAATCAAAACTGCCGTCGCGGTAGGGTTTACCACCAAGGCCGCTGACTTTAACGGTGCCATGCAGGTTGGTCTGGCCGTTCTCTTCTTTTATGAATTGTTTCACCAGTCCGTCATACCCTTTTTTGGCAATGGCAATTTTGGCAGCAGGCAGGTAGCCTTTGCGTACCCCTTTGGCAACCGCGTACACAATCTGTGAACTGGCAGATGCTTCGAAATAATTTTTTTCTTTACCAGGACCGTAATAATTCATAATATCATACCAGAGTCCGGTGGTTTTATCCTGTGTTTTTTCTACCGCATTTACCAGGCGGTTCAGAATACCTATCAGGTCTTTCCGTTTCGGGTGATTCGCGGGGAAATAATCGAGGGCATCTACCAATCCGTCGGCATACCAGCCCATAGCGCGGGACCAGAAGAGGGGAGAAGTGCCGGTGGTTTTGTTGGCCCATTGCTGCTCTTTACTCTCGTCCCAGGCATGATACAACAGTCCGCTTTTCGGATCACGGGCGTGTTTTTCCATCCAGATAAACTGGTTGGCCACATCATTGAGGGCGGAGTCTTCATGAAAAAGCATGGCATACTCGGCATAGAAAGGAGCACCCATGTATAATCCGTCCAGCCACATCTGCCAGGTATAAATTTTCTTATGCCAGAAGCCCCCTTCTTTGGTGCGGGGATGCGTGCGTAACTGATCACGCAGGTGATCAGCAGCTTTCCTGTATTTTTCTTTACCGGTTACGCGGTAGAGCAGGAGTACCAGTTTGCCATTGTTTACATGGTCGATATTGTATTCTTCCTTCTCGTAGTTTTTGATCGAACCATCCGGTTGTACAAACCAGTCGATCTTGGATTGAATAGCATTGAACCAACGGACATCACCGGTATTCATCCAGCGGCCTTCAAATCCTTTGAGCACCACACCCATGTCGTAGCTCCATTTGGTCTGGCTGCCGATGGGAATGGAGTCTTTCCAGATGTTCATTACAGTTTCAGACAAACGATGACCCGGTGTTTGAGCCGACAGGGTATTGCTTGCCAGGAGTAAGAGGGCAACCGCCAGTTTTTTCATGATGTATATTTTATAGCAGACTGAAAGCAACGGGAAAAGGTCCGTCAGAATTGTTGCAATTCTTTATCGCTGGCGCCCAGTTCAAAACTGGTTTTTTCTTTAGCGTTGTTCAGGTCTGTATTTTTAAGCTGTATTTTTTTTGTTCTGTCTCCGTTAAAGCGGAAAAATAATTCCGTACCTGCCTTAGTAATGATTTTGTCAAAAGTCAGGGTATCACTCTGCGTAACATCCACTACCGGGTTGGTGGAAGCGGTTTCGAGGCGGATATTCCGGAATGTGATATTGGTGGCTTCCTGTACATCAATGCCTTTGCGGGCCTGCAGGACCATGTTTTCGAGTACAATGTTTTGTACATGCATTTCCGGTACTCCCCGGACGAATATGCCTTTCTCTGCTCCGCTGCAATACACATTGCTGATATGAAAATTGCGGAATACCGGCGTGGTTTCATCCACGGGTTTGGCTTCCACCCGGGGCAATTCGCGTTTTTCGCCGGCAAGGGCTACCGGATCCTTTGCCATATAATACATGTCAAACAGAATGGCTTCCGCCGGGATATCTTTCATGTAAATATCTTTAATGAAGATATTTTCCACCACACCACCACGTCCGCGGGTGGTCTTGAAACGAAGGCCGATATCAGTACCGATGAACGTACAATTGCTGACATACATATTCCTTGCACCTCCGCTCATTTCGCTGCCGATAACAAAACCGCCATGGGCAGCATATACGGTACAGCCGCGGATAATTACATTTTCTGTGGGCATTCCCCGTTTACGTCCTTCCGCATCCCGTCCACTCTTCATACAAAGAGCATCGTCGCCCACATCGAAAACGGAATTTTCGATCAGTACATTTTTACAACTCTCCACGTCAATCCCGTCCCCGTTCTGCGCATACCAGGGATTTTTTACAAAAATATTCCGGACGGTTAGCTGCTCACACATCAGCGGATGCAGACACCAGGCCGGTGAGTTCTGGAATGTGACCCCCTCCAGTAAAATGTTTTTGCATTGTGTCAGCAGAAGCAGGTTGGGACGCAGAAAGTCTTTAATGCTGTCATAAAACGCCCTGTCGCGGCCCGGCATAATCATTCCCGGATTAGCGGGCATTTTTGACCCTTTCAAAAAGCCGGCGGACGGGTACCAGGTTTTTTTATCATCGCTTAGTACACCTCCGCCTTCCACTTTCTTTTTCCACTGGCTCTCGGTGAACTTGTCCTTTTTCACAGCGCGCCACTCGTCCCCGTTACCGTCTATGATGCCTTTACCGGTAATGGCAATATTACGGGCTCCTGTAGCCGAAATAGGAGATTGGTTCCGCATCTGTGGTAATCCTTCCCAGTTGGCTTCGATCAGCGGATATTGCGATTTGTCTTTGGTAAAAAGTAATGTGGCACCCGTTGCCAGGTGCAGGTTGACATTGGATTGCAGCACTACAGGTCCGGTAAGCCAGAGTCCTTTGGGTACCAGCACCACCCCACCGCCTTTTTTACTCATGGTTTCAATACTGCGGTTAATAGCCGCCGTATTCAATGTATATCCGTCAGGTATAGCCCCGGATTTTACAATATTCAGCGTGTCTTTTTTGAACTTCGGACTTGTAATTACGGGCAATTTCCAGTCCTGTGCCAGAAGGGCAAGGGGAAATAATAAGCTGATAAAAAGCGAAAAGTGTTTCATTGGCAAGTTTTTACCTGTTCAATCCTCATTCTGCTTACAAGTCTAAACAGAAATTCGCTGTGAATCAGCGTATTGCGTAGGTTTATTTACGCAATCGTTACCGGGAACGGTGGCGTAAATCAGCATCCTGTCAGGGATATCCGGAAAAGGGTTATTTGAGGATTTTCACTGCCTGCCGGGCCAGCAATTTCCATTGACTGCCTTCTTTCTGCCAGATCAGTAAAATCTTTAAATGTACTTCCCCTGGTTTACCACCATCATTTGTTTTAGCCGCAAGGCTATGCCGTACCACCGCTGTTTTTCCGCTAATGGCAATCGTCTGGTCCGTCAGCTCTATACTGACAAAATCAGATTTGCCACTCACGATTTTATCTACGAATTCAGCCTTGCCTTCCACATGTCCGCCACTATGCCCATAGCTCAACTGGTCAGAAGCCAGTTTTTCCAGCCCGGACTTATCCGCATCCACCATGGCTTTTCGTAACTGTTCGGTAGCATCGGCTACCTGTTTTTCTTTTTTGGATTGTCCGCTTACTGTTCCGGCAAGCAGCAGGAAACCGAATGTGATCAGGATTATTTTTTTCATACGTTTTTAGTTAGAACCTGTTGGCCATCGGCACGAGGTCGGTGAGTTCGCTGATTTTTACGGGTCTTTTCAGTTGAATGCTTTTCCGGGCGGCAATACCGATCAGAATGGACATGGCTCCCTCGCGTGTTCCGGCCATGATATGATGCGGGTTGTCGGTTTTATCTATAAACATCCGGCGCTGCATGCGAATATCACCGCCGCCATGACCTCCCCGGATCTTTGGAGTGGTATACACTTCAAAATTTTTTGAGAAGTTATCCATGGCAATGATTTCTCTTACTTCGCCGGGTATGGCGTCATCAGCATTACTCATTTCTATAGCATGCCGTTTGGCCTGGTCTTCCGGTGTCTTTTGCAGATACGGGATGTCTTCCCAGGTTTCCACCCGGCCTTTCAGTCCGTTAAAGGCAATCTGCCATCCTTCATAGGGCGAATAGGTGGTAAGGGAATAATTGACCTGTACGCCGTTGGCATAAATAATCTGGGCACTCATTTTATCATAGATGTCAATATCATTGGACCATACACATCCATCCCGGAGATAACCATCATGGTGTTCATTGTTCACATACATGTTCACGTTATGTTTATTACCAGTAATGTCCCAATAAAATTTACATTTTTCTTTATGTTCACAACCCCTGCATTTGGTACCGCGGAAAGCGTTGTTTTTTCCATAATGCTCCAGGCTGCCATAAGCGGTTACTTCCACCGGCTCACTGTTCAGCCACCAGTTGAGCAGGTCAAAATGGTGAGTGGCTTTGTGTACCCAGAGCGAACCGCCCTTGGCGATTTTACCGTGCCAGCGACGGAAATAATCCGCGCCGTGATGCACATTCAGGTACCAGTTAAAATCCACCGATGTGATTTTTCCCACGCGATCAGCCGCGAGTAATTCTTTCAGTTGCATGGCGTGTACACTATGCCGGTAGTTGAAAGCTACGGTTACTTTTTTGCCGGACGCTTTTTCTGCCGTCAGTATTTTTCGGCATTTATCCTCATCCGTAGTCATGGGTTTTTCTGTGATCACATTGAAACCCGCCATAAGTGCCTTAACGATGATTTCGTCATGGGCGGCATCCACCGTTGTGACTATAATATAATCTGCTTTTACCGTCTTCAGCATTTCATCAATATTGGTGAAAACCGGGCAGCTAACATTCATATATTCACGGGCATATGCCAATCTGCCGGGATTGATATCCATTAGTCCGGTGAACTCGCAATTACTGAAATTTTTTATCAGGTCTTTGCCCCAGAATCCGACACCGCGGACACCGGTACCGGCCAGTGCCAGCCTGATTTTTTCACCACTACCAGTGGCAAATGCACTAAAAGGATGGAGCATCAACGAAGCACCCGCAGCTGCCGTGTACTTAACAAAATTTCTTCTTTCCATATGGCGTTATTTTTCGTTTTGAGTAATCCTGAACCAGTCCAGTCTTACCTGGCCTGCATCATTTGTCTTATTGATACGGTTAAAAAAGAAGCCGGTTTTTGCACCTACCCAGCGACCGGGTTTGGCTACCAGTCCGGTACCTAATTCTGTAAACTGGTTTCCGTCTTCACTATAGCTGAAACGGCAATTGGCCCCCGGCTTCACAATTACCCGTAAATAAATATCCGTTTTAACGGCTTTTTGCCCGTCCTGTACTGTTTCTTTATTTCCCTTATCGGCGGCCGTGCAAACCGCCTGGGAAAACCAAAGCCCATCCTTTCTTTTTTCAATGGAAATATATCCATAATCGGTGCCCTGAACAATCAGTCCGAATTTTTCACCTTCCCAACGTGGGAGGAAACTGAATTTGACCGTGGCGGTAAAGGATTCGGCGGGAAATTTCTGTGCCAGTATATGCGGATATTCCCAGGCGTTTTTGACGGAATCGGGCAGTAATGAAGAAAACATTTGCAGATAGCCATTGGCTGTAGGGAAGGCCCATCCTTCCTGCGGGTTGGCCTGCCATTGCCACTGGTTACCCAATTGGGGGGCATTGAATTCATCGGATTCAGGTATTGAAACGACAGGACCGGATTTACCCACATTCGGTTTTTTATATACCATAACGGGTTCTCCTTTCCCGTCACCGTTTTTATCTTCACCGATCACCGGCCAGTCATTGATCCATTTCATTGGTTGTAAATGAACGATACGGCCATACGTGTCTTTATCCTGGAAATGCAGGAACCAGTCTTCCCCGGTAACTGTATTGACCCATGCACCCTGGTGCGGTCCGTTAACAGGCGAACCACCCTGATCCATGACTACTTTTTTTTCATACGGGCCATAAATATTTTTTGACCGCAACACCAGTTGCCACCCGGTACTGACGCCACCTGCCGGAGCAAAAATGTAGTAATACCCGTTCCTTTTATAGAACTTGGGTCCTTCCACTGTCGGATCCTCCGCATGACCATCAAATACCATTACTCCATCTGTTATGGTTTTCGTTCCTTCCTTGTTCATTTCTTTTACAACAAGTATGGATTTGAATCCTGCCCGGCTGCCGGCATACGCGTGAGCGAGGTATACTTTCCCGTTATCATCCCAGATCGGACAGGGATCGATTAATCCTTTGCCTGCTTCCACCAATAAAGGAGCAGACCAGGGGCCATTGATGTTTTTTGCTTTTACCAGATAAATACCAAAATCCGGATCCGGATAATAGATATAAAATTCATTGTTGTAGTAGCGGATACTGGGTGCCCATACACCAGCGCCATGTTGCACTTTACTGTAATAATCAACCGGTGGCTGTACGGACAATGCATAACCCAGCAATCTCCAGTTTACCAGATCCCTTGAATGCAGAATGGGTAAGCCGGGAATATGAGTGAAGCTGGAGGACACCATGTAATAGTCAGCTCCTACACGGATGGCATCCGGGTCGCTGTAATCCGCATGGAGGATGGGGTTGCGGTAAGTGCCATCTCCGTTATCCGCTTTCCAGACCTGGGCGGCAGCAAGGAGTTGATTAAAGACAGCAACCAGTATAAATAGTTTTTTCATGCGTGTTTATTTTATCAGCTGAAGCCAGTTGCGCAGGCGTTCGGGCCAGTTATCCTGCGTTGTTTTATTTACCAGGCCGAATCCATGTCCTCCTTTGGGATACAGGTGAAGTTCGGCCGGCACTTTATTTTTTATACAGGCTGTGTAATAACGGATACTGTTTTCCACAGGTACCGCGCCGTCATCACCGGCATGCACCAGGAAGGACGGTGGTGTCTGCGGGGTAATCTGGGTCTCATTGCTGAAGAACCGTATTCTGTCTTCAGTGGCGGTAGCGCCAACCAGGTTATTACGGGAACCCTTATGCGTAATCGTGCTGTCAAAGCTGATTACCGGGTAGATCAGTATCGCGAAATCAGGACGGGTGGATACGGTGTCGGTAGTGGACGGATCTGCTTTAACGGTAAAATGGGTGGCGGCCGTAGCTGCCAGGTGACCACCAGCGGAGAAACCCATGATGCCGATTTTAGCAGGAGAAATTCCCCATTCCCTGGCATGCCGGCGAACATAGCGGATGGCTTCCTGTGCATCCTGCAGCGGGGCAAGATGCCGGTCATACTGTAAACTGTCATCCGGCAATCTTGATTTTAAAACAATGGCGGTTACACCCCATTTAATAAATTCTTCCGCCACCCGGGTACCTTCTTTATCAAATGCCAGGATGCTGTATCCTCCGCCGGGACAAATTACTACAGCCTGCCCATTGGGTTTATCCGGACGATATATACTGAGAGTGGGGGTCAGCACTTTTGAAATCCGGGTCACATTGTCTTTTGTTATGGCAGCTTCCCGGTCAGGAACGTTTTTATTGTTGGGTACGGGGCCGGAATAAAGATTTACCACGGTAAATCGTTGCCGGTTAAAAGCGGAATAATTAAAATCAGGAGTTCGGTTGGTATACCAGTTTACATCCTGGCCAAACACGGATTTAATGGTATACAAAGCGGCTTCCTTATCGCTGAGTTGTTTACTCCATTTAACCCTTTTGCCGGAATTGGCACCCGGCCCATAACTTTTATATTCGGCATAGTAGGCCGTCTTTTCATTTTCCGGATTGCCCCAGTTATCCCAACCGGCCGGTGTTATCACCGATGGCAATTCACAACGGAGAAAAACGGTCCGGGCATTACTTCTCCAGGGGCGGCCAAGAGACAGTTTACTGACCGTGGTATCTGCCTGGATTTTGCAATCAAGGAAAACAAAACCGTACTTTTTTGATGCGGGAGTACTGGCAGCGGTAATATAAGAATTGGTTTTGCTCCTGATCAAGCAGGCCCTGAATACGGCAGTACCGGGACCAAAAATAAAGTCAGTCGTGCCTTCAATATAACAATGATCAAATAACTGATGCGCCGTTTCTCCTCCGGAAAAAATGGTATCCTGGTGTCCAAGAAATTTACAATTGGTAAATACGGCTTTATCCGCATCCACGTACAACGCGAGTGCTTGTCCTACGGGTCCGGCACTGTTTACAAAACTGATATTGGCTGCACGAAAACGGTTGCCGGATATTTTGGCCGTGTAGGACGTAAACGTAGTATGCTTTCCTTTTCCTGAATAGTCGTCAAAAACAATTAGGGTACTGTCCACATTTTCACCGATGAAGCTTACATCTGTATTCGGTGCGGGTAATTCTATTTTTTCACGGTAGATTCCGTTTTTTATAAAGAGCGTGATCGGTGCCAGCGGGTAGACACGCATGGCGTCAATGGCATCCTGGATATTTAAATAGTCACCACTGCCGTCTTTGGCTACCGTGAAAGTATACTTATACTGATTCGGATTTGCCGTTTGTGCCCCAAGGCTCCAGCTGCAAAGCAGCAGTAGGATTACTAGTGTATTCTTTTTCATATTTACTCCTGTTCAGGTTTCCAGCCATGCAGCACCCGGCTGATCGAATACTTTCTGGCTTCTTTCCGGGTTAACTGATGGGTCCAGTCCAGTCTTTTTTCGGGATTGGCACCGGGACCTTTGCTTTTATATTCCGCGTAATACGTTGTTTTGTGGTTGTCGTTATTATTCCAGGTACTCCAGCCTTCCGGTTTTATATGTGCCCCCATTTCACAATTAAGATACACGACTTTTGCAAATGGGCGCCAGGGCCTGCCCAGCGAAACCTGGTGCAGGGAGGTATCTCCGGTCAGGCTGCATCGGTTGAAAACATAACCAAATTCATTTTCAGCAGGAGTGGAGGCTGCAGTTACATGCGAGTTTTTACGGCTGTGAATCACACAGTTTTCGAACCAGGCTGTGGAAGATCCGAAAATAAAATCGGTGGTGCCTTCAATATAACAATCCCTGAAGTATTGACGGCCTTTACCGCCATCAATCAGCAATACATCCTGGAAACCGGTAATCCGGCAATTAATAAAACGGCCAAAATCGCCGTCGGATTCAAGGGCCACCGCTTGTCCGGCAGAGAAGCCGGCATCATTGCGGATACTGATATTCCGGGCGGTAAAATGAGCGGCGTTTATTTTTAAAGTCCATGATGTACGGGTGCTGATCGTTTCTCCGGACGGACTGATTTTTCCGGTATGGTCATTATGGGTGATAATAGTTTTGAATTTATCTTCACCTGTAATGGTTATAAAGGGCTTCAGGGAATCAATAAAAATCTTCTCATAATAAACCCCGTTTTTTACAAAGATCTCCGTTGGGTTTTTATTGTGATCAGGCACTGAACGGATTGCTGCCTGTATGCTGGTAAAATCACCACTGCCATCGGCAGCAACGGTGATGTGGAACAACTCGTTTTGCGGAGCGAAGGCTTTTTGCAGAAACCGGTCCATCTTGTTTATGATCGTATCCAGCCAGGGTTGAAAAAAAACAAAGGAATGAGGTGACCCCGGGAATGTATGGACACCGGAATAAATTGAATGAGCCGTCAGGATTTTTCTGAAATCCTCCCGGCCGGCGTGCATACGGTCAACACCGCTGTTGATAAAATAAAATGGCGGACAATGGGGGCCTGCATGCGTTAAAGGTGCCGCATTGATCCATATATCCGGTCTTTCGGTTTTGCTATACCCGAACCAATGTGTAGCGGCAGAAATTTTTTTACTGTCATCTCCTTCACCGGATTCGGGATGTATGAAAGCTAATGTACCATCGAGATCAATTACTGCATTCACCACACTGGATTGCTCAGGGAAACAGCCCGTACCTTCAAATGAAGGATTGCTATTGGTGGCGCCCATCATGGCCGCCAGTTCGCCTCCGGCAGAATGTCCGGCTACCGCAATTTTTTCCGGATCAATATTGTATTTCCGGGCCTGTTCGCGTGTCCAGCGGATCACAGACTTGATATCATGAATGGCGGCGGGATATAAGGCTTCTGTAGATAACCGGTACTCAGGGGTAATACAAACATAACCACGGGCGGCTAATTGCCTGAGCAAGGGCTGATGCATTGTTTTACTACCGCTTCTCCATCCGCCACCATGAATAAAGATGAGGGCAGGTCTTTTTTTCTTTCCCGATGAACGGGGTAAAGTCAGATCCAGCGCAAGGGCTCTTTCTTTTGTGTTGCAGAAAATAATATTTGTTGAAAAAAGAACAGTTGTTGTATCCGCGGCAGGGAGACTGATAAAGGGAAAATTTTTCAGTTGCCGGTTATATTCATTTACTACTGAATAAGCGGTATCCCGCACACCGGTAATCCCGGCTGTTGACTGGCCTTGCAGGATGCAGAAAAACGCCAGACAGCTATTCAGCAGTAAGAATTTTTTCATTTATTTTTTGGGTGGCAGCGTGTAAAGATGATCATTCAATGAGGTATTCAGCAGCTTCAGGTCCTTTAATACCAGTTGCGCAATCAGCCGTGCTCCCAGTTCACTGAAGTGTGTATTGTCTTCCTTTCCTTCCGGATAATGCGGGTGTTCGCCGGGCTTTAATTGTACAAAAAGCAGTTTGGATTGTTCCACGCCGAGCTCCAGGTAAAGAGCCTGGCTTTTTTTATCCAGATCTATGAGCAGGACTTCATTTTCTTTCGCCACGTCACGTACAATCTGCGCATATACATCATGGGTGCCTTCTATTTGTCCTGCGGCATTGAATTTCCGGCGTGCCACCGGGGTGAGCAAAAGCGGAGTCATTTTTTTATCCCTGGCTTCTGTAACGTAACGGAGAAGGTTGGTTTTAAATTCCGTTTCCGTGGTATAGGTTTTCTTGGTCGCTACTTCATCGTTGTGTCCGAACTGTATAAATACAAAGTCCCCTTCTTTACATTCGTCCATGATCTGCTTCCAGCTGCCTTCATTCCGGAAGGAGCTGGTACTGCGCCCGTTTTTCGCTTTATTTATTACGGTTACGGTGCTGTCCCAGAAATAAACAAAGGGCATACCCCATCCTGTTTCCGGGTAATAACGGGGTTCTTTGATACTCATGGTAGAGTCGCCGGCGAGGAAGATGCGTATATTGTTTTTTTCCGGAATCATGAAGGATAAACCTGTTATGGTGATCAGTGTGATAAAGATATTTTTCATTTCAGCAGGCTGTTTAAATACATTTCAATATTGGTATAGAAACTATGCAAGGTTGTTTTCACGGCATCGGCGGGATCGGCCGGGTTGAGTCCCTTTTCTTTTTCCCAACTATCGGGTATGCCATCTCTGTCGGCATCGGCAGGTGCGGCTGCGGTACGGAGAGCGGGCCAGGCATTCACGGTCTGCTCATAAGCGGTTCCATGCGGGAAACCACCTTGTACATCTATAAAACGCCCTGTCCGGTTACGTACATCATTTACAATCCGCTCATCCAGTGTATCCCTGCGGTAGCTGGCTCCTGCATGCTGTAAAACCGATTCATAAGCTGCCATTGCCGTTTCCGTGGGCATAGCTTCTGCCGGATGGGGTTGCTCAATGATCGTTGATTTTTTGTCCTGTTCAGTACCGCCGTTACCGATTTCAATTCCCAGCCAGTTGTTACGGGAAATGTCTTTTGCGTCGTCCATATAATTTTCACTTACATGCCATTTTCCGAATCCGATATCCGGATCACGTTTGCCCGGATTCACCATACGATAACGGGCATTTTTACTGGTATTCGGCCCGTATTTATAATAGTTGGCGATTACGTTATAATCACCCCCTTCGCCGGCATAAATATTATTGCCGCCCCAGTTATAGATTACGTTATTACGGTAGTCAACGAATTCCGTTTTGGTTTGCCGGATTCCGTTGAACCGGGGTGTGCGGTTTGTACAATGGGCGAAGAGGTTGTGGTGTGCGGACAAATGCAGTCCGCCCCAGATACCGCCATAGCCATGGTGTTCCCAATCCTTATCTCCGGTTTCGAAGTGATAGGAATAGTTGAGCGGTTCGCTGATGATATTCCACTGCAGGGTTGTACTGTCGCCGGCATATACTGAAAATACTTCGTCGGTACTCCAGCTGGCGCTGCAGTGATCAATGATGATATGTTTTCTTTTCATACCGCCGAATGCATCATCGCCACCGCTGCCATCCACTTTTCCTTTTTGCGACTGATAGCGATCACCCATCCGGAAACGGAGATAGCGGATAATGATATTGTCACCCGCCAGTGATACGGGATGATCGGCCAGGCATATACCGTCTCCCGGTGCGGATTGTCCGGCAATGGTGGTATTGTCTTTTATCCGCAGCGGACTTTCGAGATGTATGGTACCTGAGAGGGCAAACACGATAATTCTCGGGCCTTTTCCATTTACGGCGGCACGCAGACTTCCCGGGCCATCGTCGGCAAGTGTGGTTACAATGTATACCTGGCCGCCTCTTCCACCGGTGCTGTATTTGCCATATCCTTCTGCGCCGGGAAAGGCGATAGCCGGTTCATTGGATAGGGTACTTTGAATACCTGGCAGCTGTGCACAACCGGTGTTGGCCAGTAAACTCATCAGCAGGATGGGGAAAGGGATTTTTTTCATACTATATAGAAGGAGTGAAAAGGAATAAGGCTGCATCCGTTTGTACGGATGCAGCCTTATCTGTTACATTACAAAGAGCGGTTAGTAGCCGGGGTTCTGTTGCAACTGACCCTGGTACGAAGCTATAGTAGCCTGATCAAAAGGATACAATTCACTTTTACCTGGTACAAAGAAAGATGCAAAACCCTGCCATAATGGTTTTCCGTCAATAACATTTGAAGTAAGATGTTGCGCCCAGTCGATGCGAACCCACTTGGCTGCAGGAACCTGTGTGGTTCCCGTAGTACCAGTCGGAGGAACCTGTGTCGGTCTCCAGAAAGGTTTGCCATTTCCGGTGCTGTCGGCTGCGGTATAGTAGACTATTTCCTCTCCGGTGTTTTTATAATAAATGTATTGAGGAACGTTGGCATAGGAACCGGTTCTGTCACGAATTTGCTGAATGATGGTTCTTGCTTCTGCAATTTTTGTAGCCAGCAGGTTCCAGCGCAGCAGGTCATAGCGGCGGATACCTTCATGGCCAAATTCAAGATAACGTTCATTGGCAACCGCATTGAAGAAACCTGCTTTATCGGTCGGCGTAGTTCCGATAAGTCCGGTATTCCCGCGGTAGGCTCTTTTTCTCACTTCTTCAAATGCACTGATCGCAGCAGCTGTCGGTCCGTTATTGATTTCGTTCACGGCTTCAGCATACATAAGCAGCACATCAGAGAAGCGGATCATGGACCAGTTGTAACCAACATTCAGTACAGTACCAGGCAACAAGGGTACACGCCAGTCACGGCGGTATTTCCCGGTGTTCAATTCGCCCAGCCGGCGCTGGCTTTTGATATTGGTTGCGTTTGTAACCTGGTAGTGGGTAACGGTTACATCACGACGTGTATCCACTGAGTCAAATGCATAGAAATAATTCGGCATCATCTGTACACCACCCCCTCCGGCACCATAGCGGGAAGCATTATTCAGGGTGGGACCATCATAGTTGCCCATACGGCTGTCACTGTTACCGTTACCGCCACCGGCGCCTACTTCAAATAGAATTTCTCCCTGTGGATCATAAACAAAAGAGGTGACATTTCTCCAGATATTTTCATAGTTCGGATTGAGGGTATGCTGATCGCGACGGGCCATCAGTTCTTCCGTTTCCTGTTTTACTATATTATAGTAAGTCAGGTAATCACTGCGCCGTTCCATTTGCCCGTTACTGCGGAGTGAATAACCTCCACGGAATAATGCCAGACGCGCCCGCAATGCTTTTACAGCACCTTTGGTGATGCGTTCATTCCGGATACCCGCTTCTGTTCTCCAGGGTATCAAATCCTTGGCTACGTTCAGGTCTTCTATCAGTTTGTCGTACACGGAGTCCCTGTTTGATTTCGGGATAAACAGGTTGGTTTGTTTATATGCCGGAACCATTGGAGCAGGCACGTCGCCCCAGTTCAGCATCAGCTGAAACAGGAACTGGGCCCGTAAAGTAAGCGCTTCTCCATGCAGTCTTTTCAGGGCTGCCTGTTCAATGGCGGTACCGGTTGTATACTGGGGCATCAGCGGTATCTGTTCAATACACAGATTGGCTTTTTCCACACCGCGGTAAAGCTGTCGGAACGGGTTGGACAACTCTGAATTGGTCAGGAGCAGCTGGTACCGCCCGACGCCTCTTCTGCCGTTGTCGATATTGCCACTTACAATACCTTCATCACAATCGTAGGGATAATACAAATTAATGCGGATGCCGTATCCATTATCACCCTGTAATTCATCATACACGCCGATAATGGCATTGGTGGCATTGGCTACATCCGAAAATGCCTGGGGTACACTGTATTGAGATACAGGTTCCACCTCCGTATATTTTTTACAACCGGTTACCGCCAGTACGGTCAGCAGAAGCGTGGCGCCGGTTAACTGTTTAATTATATTTTTCATGTCAGAAAGTTTTTGTTTGTCAGAAAGTAACGTTTACGCCAAATAACCAGGTTTTCGCCCTTGGGTAAGCGGCAAAATCCACACCCGGAGTCAGCGGGTCGGAGCGACGGGATGTAACATCCGGATCGTATCCGCTGTAATTGCTGATTGTAGCGAGGTTATTTACGGTTCCGTATATGCGCAGTGTGGAAATTTTCATTTTATCTAACAGTTTTTTCGGCAGTGTATACCCCATGGTGATATTGTTGAAGCGCAGGTAAGAACCGTCTTCAATTGCCCAGGAGTGCAGCCACCAGCGTTGTACCCGGACAGGAGCCCAGATTTTCGCATTGGCATTCATCTTGGCCAGTTCGGTGGGGTCGGTTACCCTGATACCGGAAGGACTGATATAAGTAAACCGGTCCTTCATGATTTCAAGGGTATTCAGGTTCGGGAAGGCGCCGTCAGTCCATTCGAGTTTGTTGGCGTTGTAAATGTCATTACCGACTACAAAATTTACAAATACTGAAAGGTCGAAATTGCCAACAGTAAACTGGTTGCTCCAGCCCCCGGTGAATTTGGGATTGGCATCGCCGATTACCTTACGGTCATCCGGGGTGATCACACCGTCTCCGTTCAGATCTTTCCATTTCATGGTTCCGGGCTGGGGAGCGCCATAAACACCATTTACAGCAATACCGGCTTTTATGGTATAGGTTTGCGTGGTGGCGTTGTAATCAAAATCGTCTATTTTATAAAACCCGTCTGTCACGAAACCATACATCAGACCAACTGGTTGTCCGACCTGTACGATATAGTCGTCTACACCATCTGAACCCTGCCAGCCGGAATTACGGGTCTGGAACTGCAAACCGCCGAGGCTTTCCACCTTGTTTTTATTAAAGGCAATATTGAAATTGGAGGTCCAGGCAAACATTTTCTTTTGAATAGCCGTCGCGTTTAACTGGATTTCTATGCCTTTATTGGAAGTGGCACCTACGTTCTGCAATTGTGAAGTGTAACCGGATGTTGGCGGAATGGCCACAGCCAGTAAAAGGTCTTTTGCAGAGTTTTTATAGGCATCAACAGTTACCTGTAACCGGTTTTTAAACAGGGAGAGGTCAAGTCCCAGATTCTGTGTGGTGTTTTTTTCCCATCTCAGATCAGGATTAGCCAGTGCTGAAGGTGCAAATCCCGGAAGGATAGAGTGGTTAAAGGCATACTGACCTGTAACGCCATACAATTGTCTGTAAAGGAGATTGCCGATACGGTTATTGCCCACTGATCCGTAACCAAAGCGGATCTTACCATCATTCAGCCAGGTCAGATTTTCCATGAATTTTTCACGGGAAAAACGCCAGGCTACAGAACCGGACGGGAATACCAGTGTGCCGTTGTCGGAACTGAATTTTGAAGACCGGTCTGCACGCAGGTTAAAATTGAAAAGGTATTTATCGTCAAATGCGTAACTCACCCGGCCGAAGAATGATGCGATGCGGGCGGGTGGTTCTTCAAACGAAGTGGGCAGGGGTTGAGTGGATCCGGTTGGAGCTGACCCCAGTCCCATATTGGCTAAAGCTTTTTCCGGAGAAATCTCAGCCGGGAAATAGCGGGTTTCAATGGAATTCTGTTTGGAACGTACATCTACAGTTTCCTGACCGGCGAGAAAAGTAATATCGTGGTGCTTTTTAAAATTGTTTAACTGGTATTGCAGTGTATTGGAATTACTGATAGTGTAATTGTTCTGTTGACCGATCATGGCTACTGGTAAGGAGGCCGCATTACGCGCGGTACCGGTAATCTTACTGTAGAACTGGTCGGTACGGATATTGGCATTATCGAAACCGGCTGTGGAGCGGAAGCTCAGATTCTTAACGATTGTATAGTTGGCATAGGCGGTGAGGTATACCGCTTTTGTATACTGTCTTCTGTATTCTGCTTTCGTCAGGATAACCGGATTGGTTGCACCTGCAGAAGCCAGGTAGTACGCTTCGTCAAAATCGTCAATGCCAAACCCGTCTCTGGATAATTCAAATGGGCGATAGTTAATAGCATGACGAAGACGGTTGGTGGTTCTGGTTCCGGTGTTGGTGGTTCCGATCCCCTGAATTTCCTGATCTAAATAACGGGCTGTGAATCCAACCCTGAGTTTTTCAGATGCTTTATGATCCAGTTTAAAGTTCAGGAGTTTCCTGTTAAACCCGGACTCGATCTGTATACCATCTTCTTTATTGGCTGTAAGACTCAGGTTAAAGGTGGTGCTCTGATTGCCTCCGCTCATGGAAACGTTATGCGTGGAGAAAGCGGCTTTACGGCCAAACACCTGGTCCTGCCAGTTTACAAAATCCACATTCTTATAATTTGCGAGCGTATCCCAGGTAGTTCCATAGGTTTGCGCAAAACTGGAACTGTCCGCAGCACTGCCGCGGGTTCTTTCATACTGCCACATAACGAAATCATAGGGCTTCATTACATCCATGAATTTCGGCAACTGGCGGTAGCCGATTGAACCGTTATAGCTGATCTGAGTCTTGCCATTGCGTCCGGATTTTGTTGTAATGATCACCACGCCATTTGCGGCACGTGCTCCATAGATAGCCGTAGTGGAAGCGTCTTTCAGCACATCCACGGAAGCGATATCCTGCGGCGAAATGACGGAGAGGGCATTTTCCACCTGTATACCGTCTACAATATAGAGGGGTGAGTTATCCTGTGTAATCGATCCGCCACCACGCACCCTGACAATGATTTCTGCACCGGGGGCACCTTCCGTTGAAGTGAGTTGTACACCGGCCAGTTTACCTTGTAAGGCTTCAGCCGCAGAAGAGAGTGGAAAATCTTTGATTTGTTTTGAATTAACGGATGAAACAGATCCTGTCAGGTCTTTACGTTTTACAGTAGTGTAACCAACAACGACTACATCATCAAGTGCTTTCACTTCAGGAATGATTTCAGCATTGATGCTGGTTCTTCCGTCAATGGCCGTTTCATAAGGAATAAAAGAAGCACTGGTAAAAACCAGTACGGTTGCCTTGCTGTCCACGTTGATACGATAAACGCCCTGCGCATCGGTGGTAGTGGCATTTTTTGTTCCTTTTACCGCAACCGTAACGCCGGAAACAGGTAATTTGTTTTCCGCTGATACTACGGTCCCGGTGATCTGACGGGATTGTGCCAATAACCCCTGCAGCGGGATTAATGCAAATAAAAGCAGAAGGAAAGTACCTGCTTTTTTAAGTTTTTTGTTCATAATGCAGCATTTTAAGTAAACGAAATGAAGATAGTTTGTGCTGTTACACGGGTTTCCTTCTGTTGATACTTCCTTAAATGATGCGGCGGAGTATCGTTTGTTGTTATCCGGGAAACAGCGGCAGAAACGGCCGGCCTGAATTAAAAAGAGGGGACTTGAAAATGTACTGAAGTCAGATTTATAGCAGTCGTTGACATTTTCATCTTTTCATTTTTGGCAAGCAGGTTCTGTGTTATTTGTCAATATATGCACAACAAGTCTACACCGATCTTTTTTATAAGTCACTGATTATTAGGTTTATTTTTACGCAATCGTTCCCGGCAACGATGTCAAAAAAGTTACATGAAAATTGCATGACATATTTAAGCGTTGAAGCTATAGCTGGGAATAATCGTTTAATGACCTGAATATGCAGCAAATAGGGTAATTTACAGGTCTGTTGGGGTAGTCGGCCGGGACAGCCCTTACGATCGACTGCAAAAACCACCGGAAACAGACATGAAGTTTGAAGCTGTAACCATAAAGGATATCGCCAAAGCGCTGGGATTGTCCACGTCAACCGTGTCAAGAGCCCTGCGTGACAGTTATGAAATCAGCCCTGAGACCAAAAAGCTGGTGCTCGAATACGCTGAAAAAATAAATTATCATCCCAACCCGATTGCCCTCAGCCTGAAGGAGAGAAGAAGCCGGTCTATCGGCATTATTGTTTGTGAAATCGCCAACAGTTATTTCTCACAGGTCATCAATGGTATAGAATCCATTGCGCAAAATAACGGCTATAATGTAATCATTTCTCAAAGCCATGAATCCGCAGAGCGTGAATTGCTGAACCTGCAATACCTGACTTCGCGTTCCATGGACGGACTGATTATTTCGGTCTCCACTGAAACCCGTGATTTCAGTTACTTCCGTGAACTGCACGACCGCGGGATGCCTATCGTTTTCTTTGACCGGATTGTGGATGAGATTGAAACGCATAAAGTAATTGCGGATAATTTTAAAGGAGCGTATGATGCCACGACACACCTGGTAAAATGCGGTTATAAACGGATTGCCACGCTGTGCAATACCACTACATTATCAATTGGAAAGGAAAGGCTGGCCGGCTATATTGCGGCGTTAAAGGACAATGGTATTACGCCGGATGAGTCATTGATTCAATATTGTCAGCATGGCGGCCTGCTGGCGGCTGAAATGGATGAAGCCATGAACAGCTTATTCAGGCTCCGGAAAGTACCCGATGCCATATTTGCCTCCGCCGACAAACTGACCACAGGTTGTTTACGGGCATTAAAGTCCAGGGGACTCTCCGTTCCGGATGATATTGGCCTTATCGGGTTTTCGAACAGTGAACTCACTGAACTGCTGGAACCATCCCTGTCCGTTATCAAACAACCCGCCTTTGAAATGGGCGAAGTAGCTACCAGTCTGCTGCTGGAACTGATCGAAGCCCGGCATCCGGTCACAAATTTCCAGACAAAAGTATTGCCTACTGAAATGTTTATCCGCCAGTCAACACAAACAAAAAAAATCCGGACAAAGCCGGTGATTTCCTGATAATATAGATGTTTGGTTTTTGCAGGTGAATGGGGATGCTATTTTTTTAGTAGCCAGACTACCACTATTCCGATGCCTGAAAAGGCGATCAGGCAGGTTTTCAGTCTGACCAATATAATACTGGTCGATGTTGGCAGAATAAACGATGTACACTGTATATGGCATAAAAAAAAGCCATACTTATTTGAAGTATGACTTGTTGTGGAGAATACGAGAGTCGAACTCGTGACCTTCCCGGCTTTGGCCGGGACGCTCTAGCCAACAGCTTTGATTAGTTCCTGAATATACTTTCTGCTTTTCTTGCTTTTAATTTCTTTTTCTCTGCCAACCGCATTGGCCCGGTTATCAAAACTTTCCTTGTATACCAGCTCCCAGTCTTTTGCCTTTTTCGTAGCCAGACTACTGCTATTCCGATGCCTGAAAAGGCGATCAGGCAGATTTTCAGTCTGACCAATATAATACTGGTCGATGTTGGCAGAATAAACGATGTACACTGTATATGGCATAAAAAAAAGCCATACTTATTTGAAGTATGACTTGTTGTGGAGAATACGAGAGTCGAACTCGTGACCTCTTGCATGCCATGCAAGCGCTCTAGCCAACTGAGCTAATTCCCCTTTGGGAGTGCAAATATATATGCTTGTTTTTACTGTTCCAAAAAGAAAAAGCAACTTTTAGATGATTAAAATTTAAACGGGGAAGCCGCCTGTAATCAGGCGGCTTCCCCGTTTTGAAAAATGAGGCTAATTGTTTATTGTTTCACAAACTGCATCGTCGATTTTTTCACTTCATCCGCCCGTACTTCTATAATATACATGCCGGCGGGCAGTTTGGTAAGATCTACGGTTTCTGTAATCAGTGCCTGGCTGATGGCCAGCTGCTTCCTGAGAATACTGATTCCACGGGCATCATAAATATTCAGGACCAGGGAATTCCGGGCGCTGTTGGCCGCATTGATCCGGATATTGATTTCCGTAGTGGCCGGGTTGGGGTAGACCTGTTTTAACAGGCTGCCGGATGAACGCACTGTTATTGCTACGGTATCACGGTCAATACCACCCCTGTTATCTGTTACCCGCAGCTCAAATTCATAGACTCCTTCTTCCAGGTTATTGAAAATCGTGGAAGATGAATCCGGAGTTACGATAGTATACTGTGCAGGACCACTGATCTTGGACCAATGATAGGCAACAATAATTCCGTCTGTATCAGCACCGCCTCCGGTATGATTAATGGAGTTCACCGGGTAGGTCATGCTGCGGTCCGGACCCGCATTGGCAACAGGAGCCAGATTGGTCAACGCACTTACGGTGATGGTGATCGTATCTCTTCCAACAGCACCCAGGTTGTCGGTGGCTCTCAGTTCAAATGTATATGTACCTTCCACCAGGTTGTTGATGGTCGTTTGTGCCTGCGTCGGGAATACTATGGTATACTGAGCCGGTCCTGTGATTTTTGTCCACAGATAAGCGGAAATAGTACCATCCGGATCAGTTGCTGATCCCATCATATTCACACTGTTCGCGGGTAATGTAATTGCCTGGTCACTGCCTGCATTGACAACCGGAGCCTGGTTTACTGCAGGAGCGGGATTTACTACCACGGTCATTGTGTCTTTGCCGCTTGCCCCGCTGTTGTCGGTTACTGTCAGTACAAACTGGTAAGTGCCCTGTACCAGGTTATTGATGACGGTTTGCGCCTGTGTTGCATTTACAATTGTAAATGTTGCCGGCCCGTTGATTTTTGTCCACTGGTAGGACGCAATTGTGCCATCCGGATCATTGCCACTACCGGTTACTGTTACTGTATTAACCGGAAGCGTTATACTGATATCGGCACCGGCATTTGCCAGGGGCGCCTGATTCACCGGTGTACCCGGATTTACTATAACTGTAACCGTATCGCGACCCACTGCTCCCTGGTTATCGGTAACCCTCAGTTCAAACTGATAGGTACCCTGTACCAGGTTATTGAACAAACTGGAAGCCTGTGACGGGGATAATATAATAAACTGAGCCGGCCCGGAGATCTTATTCCATTGATAGGCGGTAATGGTGCCATCCGGATCAAATCCGCTGCCAGTAATGGTTAAACTGTTTACCGGTAATGTGAGTACATGGTCGGAACCGGCATCAGCCACCGGTGGAATATTGGGTGCCGCGTTTACAGTTATGGTTACAAAAGCGTCTGCAGTGGCGCCACTGTTATCGGTAACGGACAACCGGAATACATAAGTGCCTTGTACCAGGTTATTGACAACTGTCTGCGCCTGTGCGGGACTTACGATAGTATACTGCGCCGGTCCTGAAATTTTACTCCAGGCAAAGCTGCTGATACTGCCATCCGGGTCAGTTCCGCTACCGGATAAGCTTACGGTATTTACGGGTAATATAATTGTCTGATCGGTACCGGCATTGGCTACAGGTAACTGGTTGGGGGCTGCATTTACAGTAATGGTTACAAAAGCATCAGCAGTAGCACCACTGTTATCTGTAACAATAAGGCGGAAAACATAAGTGCCCTGAACCAGGCTGTTGATTTGTGTACCGGACTGTGCGGGACTGAGAATAGAGAAAGTAGCCGGTCCGCTGATCTTACTCCACTGATAAGAAACAATGCTGCCGTCAGGATCTGTACCGGAACCCGTCAGGGTTACCGTATTTACCGGTAATGTAATAACCTGGTCGGCACCTGCATTGGCCGACGGCAACTGGTTGGCTCCCGCGTTTACAACTATAGTAATATAATCTATACCAGTGGCACCACCATTATCGGTTACTGTTAAACTGAATACATAAGTGCCTTGTGCCAGGTTACTGATACTGGTTTGTGCCTGTGAAGGATTCCCGATTGTATAACTGGCCGGACCGGAAATTTTTGTCCAGAGGTAAGTGGCTATTACGCCATCCGGATCGGTACCACTGCCGGTAACAGTTACCGCATTTACAGGCAGGGTAATGGCCTGATCGGGTCCTGCATTGGCTGCGGGTGCCTGGTTGGAAACCGAGTTTACACTCACTGTAACAAAAGCATCGCCGGTGGCATTGCTGTTATCCGTTACCCGGAGCCGGAATACATAAGTGCCCTGTACCAGTGTATTCACCACGGTCTGTGCCTGTGCGGAAGAAACAATATTGAAACTGGCCGGACCTGAAATTTTCGACCATTGGTAACCGGTAATGGTGCCGTCGGGGTCTGTGCCGCTACCGGTAAGAGTAACCGTGCTGGCGGGTAAAGTAATTGCCTGGTTGGCGCCCGCGTCTGCAACCGGTAACAGGTTGGCGGCTGCATTTACAGTTACCGTCATCGTATCTCTGCCTGTCGCACCGAGATTGTCCGTTACCCGTAATTCAAACTGATAACTGCCTTCGGCTAATCCGCTGATCAGTGTTTGTGACTGCGCAGCAGTAGCAATGGAATAGCTGGCGGGTCCTGTAATCTTGGTCCACTGATAAGCACTAATCGAACCATCCGGATCCGTACCACTGCCGGTAACAGTTAAACTGTTAGTTGGCAAAGTAACTGACCTGTCGATGCCCGCATTGGCCAATGGCGCCTGGTTAGCAGCCGCATTTACCGTAACGGTCATGCTGTCTCTGCCGATAGCGCCGAGATTATCGGTTACCCGCAGTTCAAACTGGTATACACCCTGCACCAGGTTATTCATTGTTGTCTGGGCCTGAGTGGGTGTAGCGATATTAAAAGTGGCCGGACCTGAAATTTTTGTCCACTGGTAGGCGGCAATATTTCCATCCGGGTCGTTTCCGGATCCAGTTACAGTAAGGCTGTTGACAGGTAATGTGATTGTTCTGTCAGTACCTGCATTGGCTGCCGGTAATTGATTGGCAGCGGGATTTACCACTACTGTAATATCATCAGTGCCGGAAGCACCATTGTTATCTGTAGCAGTGAAGCGGAAAACATAAGTCCCCTGCACCAGGTTATTGACGGCCGTTGCAGCGGTGGACGGGGAGGCAATTGTGAATGTGGCCGGACCTGAAATTTTTGTCCAGCTAAAAGTTACAATACTGCCATCCACATCAGTAGCGGCACCATTCAGTGTAACGGTATTTACGGGTAAAGTAATAGCCAGATCGGCACCGGCATTCGCCACCGGTGGAATATTAGCTTGTGCATTTACGGTTACACTCATCGTGTCACGGCCAATGGCACCGAGGTTATCGGTTACCCTTAATTCAAACTGATATACACCCTGTACCAGTGATTGTACAGCGGTTTGTGCCTGTGCAGGAGATACAATAGTAAAAGTGGCGGGGCCGGAAATTTTTGTCCATTGATAAGAGGCAATCGTGCCGTCCGGATCTGTACCACTCCCGGTTGCTGTAATGGTGCTGGTCGGCAAAGTGATTGTCTGATTGGCACCTGCATTAGCAACAGGTGCCTGGTTGGGCACCAGGTTTACTGTTACTGTCACGGTATCTTTTCCCGTGCCACCATGATTATCTGTAGCGGTGAGTACAAACTGATATACTCCCTGAATCAATCCTGTAATAGCAGTTTGGGCAGTAGTTGCTGTGGCGATAGTAAAGCTGGTTGGTCCGGCTATTTTCGTCCATTGATAGGAGCTAATGGTTCCGTTTGGGTCAGTAGCCGTTCCGGTTAATGTCGTAAAGCTGGTTGGCAGGTTGATAATCTGATCAGCACCTGCGTTTACTGCAGGAGGGGTGTTTACCACCACTGTTACCGTATCTCTTCCTGTAGCGCCGAGATTATCGGTTACGCGCAGTTCAAACTGATAGGTGCCGGCGATCAGCGCATTCAGCGCCGTCGTAGCCTGTGCAGGAGTAGCAATAGTAAAAGTAGCGGGACCACCCACTTTAGTCCATTGATAAGCAGCAATACTCCCGTCAGGATCTGTGCCACTCCCGTTCACAGATGTTGTGTTTGCAGGTACATGAATTGTTTTATCAGCACCTGCATTTGCAGTAGGAGCCTGGTTGGGTGCCACTGTTCCGAATTCAGCGAATCCGATGTCCGGCGAGTTTCCGTTGTAAGACAGACCAACTGCTGTGGTTCCGGCATCGATCAGGTCGGAGCCACTTACCAGTTTCATAAAATTGGTTAGCGGCAGACTGCCATCCGCCTGGCGCGGACCAGCAAGACCAGCTGTATCGATACTGACAAAGTCCGCATTGGTTACGGTTACTCCGCCATTCCAGCTGTTATTGGAGACATTGGGACCTGTAATGATTTCATCACCCCAGATACCGTTGCCAAAATTCAGGTTATTCTTGAAACGTTGATTAACGGTTGTATTGGCGCCGAAAAAATAGCCATTGCTGCCGTTAAATGCGGAAGTACAATTGAACATTTCAATCACCGCGGTGGTATTGCTCTGACTGTTCTGGTCAAATCCATTCAGGCGGTTGCCGAATGCCAGGCATCTTTCCAGGCGTTTCCAAACAGTTGAAGAACCGGACTGGTCGGTAGACATGGGTCCGAGTTTGAATCCCTGTCCATCACCTGCTACGGCAAAATTGAAATTGCCGGGCTGATAACCATTCCAGAATGACCAGCAATTGACCATTTTGGCAAAAACGGTAGTGCCGAAAAAGTCAAACCCGTCATCACTGATACGCCAGGCACGGCATCCGTTAAACTCATTATTGTTGCTGGGATCACCGCCGGTAATCTGGAATCCATTCGCGCCACCCCAACCAGAGTAAATGTCTCCACAATCGTGAACATCACAGTTTTTGATCAGGTTATTATCCGAACCGCCCTGCAGATACATGCCATAACCCTGGATATAATCGATTTCAACCAACTCCACAATGGAGTTATCTACGTTATAAAGGATCATGCCACAGGGAGAGTTGATATTAGCCGGGTTCTGGGCGAGACTGGTAATACGAATCCCCCTGATATGGAGATAACCGGCATTTTCAATCTTCAGGCCGACCGGACCGTCGCCGGGTGCACCGGCAATCAGTTGTTCGTTCATGTTAAACACGGGTTTCTCTCCTGGATAATTCAGGATGTAGATCTTATTGGCCGCTGTGCCATAAAGGTTGTCAATGTAAAAGCGGTTTACAATACCCGTTGCCTTGCTGCTGCGGTAAGTCCCGCCGCGCAGGTAGAGGGTGTCGCCGGCGGCCAGCTGGTTTTCGGCATATTCCAGGGTCAGCCAGGGAGCTGAAATGGTACCGGCATTGCTGTTATTGCCAGAGGGAGACATGTAAAAAGTACGGCCAAATGTGAGCTGAGAAATACTAATCAATACAATCAGAGCAAACTGTTTCATTTTTCATCTGCTTTATAGGATACTGGAAAATCGGATTCTCGTTTACCGGAGGAAGTCATCACAGAACAAAAGTTGTATGCATTTGCAACCTTTTTTCCGGTGCTTTCATCAGAAGTGTACCAACCGGAGTTTCCGGAAATAACCGGGTTTTGCGGGGGATAACAGCCACCTGACAATCGGTTAACCGGCCATGGCTGAAATATGGTTTTCGCATAAGAATGCATTTGGTTTTTTTTAGATATTGGATAAATCAACGGCCCTTAACCTGGCACATGATTTTGATATTTTAAAGTTCAGCAATTATGTTTATGATGTCAAGTGAATAGACAAAAATGGTGCCATTGAAAATCAAGATTGCGAACAGGTACTCGATGGCGTATCGTAAACTCATGTATTCAGCAGGTAAAAAATGCTGGAAATGTACTAGTTGAAAAAGATCAGTCATGACGTACAGAATTTATCAACAGAATGTGGGTAAATTCCAGGTCATTTTTAATCCCGCTCCCTTCCTGAAAACAACAGTATGAAACTCGTAAAACTACGATCGTGGTTTTACGATAGTCTGATCATTATGGTCCGGCTACTTTATTCTGGCTAAAAGTATATACCTGCCCTTTTGTAAGGGGATCACTTAGCCGGGGCAGATCTTTGATTTTCCAATGAAAATGACATGTAATTGCAACAGTTTCAAATGTATGACAACTATTTTCCGGCATGCGGATTTATCCGTTTTCGGGCAAGGAAAACTACATGTTAACTTTACAGATAACTTAAAAAAAACCCTTAGAAATTTATGCAATTCAATAATGATTAGTATCTTGTTCCCGAAAACTACAGGCGACTACCTGCCTGCAAACGTATCCTTCATCCTTCGTTAAGCCTCCACAGAAAATCCATTCGATACCGGATTTCTAGTTAAGCAGATTAGCAGCAAAATAATAACCGAATTAAGCCATTAAATGCTTATGACAGCCATCTATATGCCTAAACTGATGAAATACAGTCTTATTGCACTCCTTTTCTTTGCAGCTTCCTGTGTGGATGTGCGCAAGGCGACTTACTTCAATGACGTGAAGGATACGGTGATTGATACACCCACTCCGGTACCAGAATCAATTATCCGTAAGAATGACTTGTTGAGTATTTCAGTATCCACACTGAACAGCACCGCCACGGAAATTTATAATAATCCCAATAACGGGGCCAATCTGCCTAACAACGCAGGGGCGGGTTACCTGGTATCCGCAGAAGGGACCATTCATTTTCCCGGGTTAGGAGCAGTAAAGGCAGAAGGATTAACAAAGGAGCAGTTGAAGGATAAAATCAGGAAAATGCTGGTGGATTCCAAGCAGCTGGTAGATCCGATTATCCAGATCCGTTTTCTGAATTTCCATGTTACGGTTCTGGGAGAAGTAAAGAATCCAACTGTGCTGACGATCCCCAATGAAAAGATTTCCCTGCTCGAAGCTATTGGACTTGCCGGTGATCTTACCATACAGGCCAAAAGAGACAATGTGCTGGTGATCCGTGAAGAAAATGGACAAAAAATAATCAAGAGGATAAATTTAAACTCAACAGAACTTTTGTCTTCTCCGTACTATTACTTGAAATCTGATGATGTGGTGTATGTAGAACCCAATAAAGCAAGGGTGACATCGGCCAACGGGAATGCCCAGCAATGGGTGCCCATTGTAGTCAGTGTTCTTTCCCTGGGGATTATTGTGGCCGACAGAGCCATCAATTAAGGTATTAACTGAAAACTATGAAGGTTACGCAAAAAAACGGTCTCGATCAATCAGAAAAGAATGTATTTGGCCAGCTCTGGTTCAAATACTTTCCTTACTGGCCGCTTTTTCTTATCCTGCTGACGGTGGCGCTCACCGGTGCCTGGTTTTATGTTCGTTATAAAACCAATCCGTATTATGAAGCTACCGCATCTATCCTGATAAAGGATGAAAAAAAGGGACAGGATGAGGCAAAAATGCTGGAATCACTGAATCAGCTGTCGGCTAAGAAGATTATCGAAAACGAAATTGAAGTGATTAAGTCCCGTCAGCTGCTGACGGAAGTGGCCAAGAAACTGCATTTGTATGCTCCGGTATATGAAAAAGGGCGTATCAAACCGGCAACGGCCTATACAACTTCACCTGTCATTGTCCAGGCCCAAAACCCGGATTCACTGGGCAACCCCGGTGATGTATACTTCAGCGTTGGTCCGGATTCCAAATGGGTGCTGATTGGCAACGATACTTTTACAGTCAATAAATGGGTAAGAACTCCTTATGGTGTATTGCGCTTCGTACCACAGGCGCATGATAAAATGCCGAAAGAACGGCCTCTTTATTTTAATCTGGAAGACCCCAAAGTAATTGCCACCAACCTGCAGGCCAATCTGCAGGCGGCTTCCGTAAGCAAACTTTCCTCCGTAATCAGTCTGAAAGTAAAAGATGAAAATCCCAAAAGAGCGGAAGATATACTGAATGCGCTGATCGCTTCTTATAATGAAGCGGCATTGAATGATAAAAACACACTGGCCGCTAATACGCTTTCATTTGTAAATGAAAGGCTGAAGTATGTAGAGAAAGACCTGGATTCCATTGAACAGAAATTACAGCAATACAAAGCCAACCAGGGAGCGATTGATATAGGTTCCCAGGGCACCCTTTTCCTGCAAAACGTAAGTGAACTCAGTCAGAAAATAGGTGATGCCAACGTGCAGATGGATGTGCTGAACCAGGTGGAGAAATATGTAACGTCCAAAGACAAAACTGGCGGTATCGTTCCTTCTACGGTTGGCGTGGAAGACCCGATTCTTACCAAACTGCTGAATGATTTGTACCAGAATGAAATGGAATATGAGAAACAGATAAAAACCACCGGGGTCAATAACCCGATTGTGCTGTCTCTCCGGAGCGAGATCGATAAAATGAAGCCCAGTATTCTGGAAAACATCCGCAATCAGAAAGCTTCATTAGAGGCCAGCCGCAACAACCTGAATTCACTGAATAACCGCTATTCTTCCCTGCTCAGCAGTATACCGCAGAAAGAGCGCGATCTCGTGGAGATCAGCCGTCAACAGGGAATTAAAAGCAGTGTATATAATTTTCTGTTGCAGAAAAAGGAAGAAACCGCTATGGCACTGTCTTCTTCTATTGCAGACAGCAGAACCGTGGACAATGCCCTATCCTTCGGCCCGATGAGCCCGGCCAAAAAAATCTACATGATGGCCGTAATGGCGGCACTTGTACTCGGAATCGGATTTGTTACCGCCAACGAAATGCTGAAACGGACAATCCTGTTCCGGCATGAGATCGAAGCTTTCACGTCTGTGCCTGTGATAGGAGAGATCGTTCATGACGAAAGTGGTGAAGCGGTAGTAATAGCACCGGGCAAACGGACTTTCATCGCCGAACAGTTCCGGAATCTCCGTACATCCCTCTCGTACCTCGGTATAAAAAATGACAAAAAGAGAATACTGGTCACCTCCACTGTCAGCGGTGAGGGAAAAAGTTTTGTGGTGGCCAACCTGGCAGTCAGTCTGGCTATTGCAGGGAAAAAAGTGGTGGTGCTGGAGTTTGACCTGAGTGAACCTACTTTATGCGCTAAACTGAATTTTACAAATATCAATAAAGGGATCACCGATTACCTGCAGGGAAATGCCGATCCGGAGGAAATCATCCGTCGTACCACCGTACATGAAAATCTGTTTGTAATGCCGGCGGGAAATGAACTGCCGGACAATCCGTCTGAACTGATTGTAAGCGGGAAAGTACCCGAATTACTGAATTATCTGTCTGATATTTTCGAGTATATCATTGTGGATTCCGCGCCGGTCGGTTTATTGTCAGATGCCTACGTTTTATCCAACCATTGTGACGCGACAATTTATGTGGTACGGCATAAGCACACCCGCAAAGTATCCATACAGCGGCTCGATGCAAACAACAAGATCAACGAACTGAAAAATATTGGTATCGTATTTAACGGGGTTAAATCCCGTGGCTTTAGTAAGAATGGCTATGGATACGGATATGGCTATGGTTATATCTACAACGAGAAGAGAGATAAGAAAGGTAAAAAGAGAGTAAAAAAGGCCGTGTAAGGCCCTGTGAAAATAAGCGGAACTGCCGGCCCTTATCCGTTACCGGTGTTCCCGCCTGTACCGCTTCCGGGCGGTGCTGATTCGGTTTTATTGTGACTGATATGGGCGAAGCCGTACCTATGTAAAGACCAGTTGAGGTGAACGATTCTTGCAACCCTAAAACATTACGCATAGTCAATGACTGTGTAAACGAACCTTTAAACCTGGTTTTTATGAGTGAAAACAAAAATTGGTACGCCGTGTACACCCGTCCGAGATGGGAGAAAAAAGTGGCTGACAACCTGAACAAAAGAGGAGTGGAAAATTATTGCCCGCTGAACAAAATTGTAAAACAATGGAGTGACCGGAAAAAAACGATTCAGGAGCCCTTAATAACGGGGTATGTATTTGTAAATATTACTGAGGCTGAATTGCATCAGGTCAGGGAAACGGACGGTGTGGTTAATATGGTTTACTGGCTGCGTAAGCCTGCTGTTATACCTGAGCGTGAAATTGACGCTATCCGCTTCTTCCTGGGAGAACATACAAATGTTACCCTGAACAAGACCCCGATCAATCTGGCAGACAAAGTGCGGGTGGTTACCGGCCCACTGATGGAACACGAGGGCCAGGTGGTGGCCATAAAAGGGAAATCAGTGAAACTGTTCCTGCCTTCCCTTGGCTTTATGATGTCTGCGGAAGTGGAAAAATTGAATGTCGAGGTAATTACTCCCCAGTTGCACACTGAACCTGAATTATATCCACTATCACTGGCCAGGTAATGCCGGGAGTGAATATTTAATTGTTTAATCATAGTCAGACACGGACCTCTCTGGTCCGTGTTTTTATTAAAATGATACAGTCAATAACACATATTTTAATGCATCCGAATCCCCAGTCCGGCAAGGGTGTTTGATTTTAGCTTTATTTCTATTACTTTCATTTTTAATCCGTTAAATACATGCCGGCTGTAATTAATAAATTTATACAAATCATCAGTGGATTGCTCAATAAAGGGCACGCCAGGAGCGTCAGGACCAAAAAGAATATTGTGCTTTCCCTGGGAGCCAAGGGACTGAGTATTGCAATCAGCCTGTTGATGGTTCCGCTTACACTGGATTACCTCGATAATGCCCGCTATGGTATCTGGCTTACAATCAGTTCCTTTGTAGGCTGGTTTAGTTTTTTTGATGTAGGGTTGGGACATGGACTCCGTAACCGTTTCGCGGAGGCACTTGCTAAAGGAAAATTCAAACTGGCCCGCATTTATGTGAGCACCACCTACGCGATACTGGGTATCATTATGCTGTTTGTCGGGCTGCTGTTTGCCGGGGTCAGCACTTTTGTCAACTGGACCTCCGTTTTTAATGCGCCTGCAGGCATGGAAAGAGATTTAGGCGCACTGGTATTGATGGTGTTTTCATTTTTCTGTATCCAGTTTGTACTGGATCTGGTTGGTGTCATCCTTTCTGCCGATCAGAAACCGGCCCTGAATGATCTTTTCCGGCTGATCAGCAGTGCCATTTCCCTGTTGATCATTTATATACTGACAAAAACGAGTGGCAGCTCACTCTTATTATTCGGACTTTCAGTCAGTGGTGTAGGAGTGGTGGTTTTTTTGCTGATCAATCTTATACTTTTTAATACAAAATATAAACGATTTGCTCCGGCACCCGGGTATGTCCGTTTCAGGTATGCACGGAACCTGCTCAACCTGGGTGTTCAGTTTTTCCTGATTCAGATATTATGGATTATCATTTATTCCACAGATAATATCATTATTACCCAGTTGTATGGGCCGGAAGCCGTAGGCCCGTATAATATTGCTTTCCGGTATTTCGGTATGGCTACCATGCTCTTCAATATTCTGACGGCACCATTGTGGAGCGCTTACACAGAAGCGTATGTAAAAAAGGATTTTGACTGGATAACCGGTACCATCCGGAAAATGAAACTGGCCTGGGTCCTCCTGGCCTTCGGATGCGTACTCATGCTGCTGATCTCCCCCTATTTCTATAAACTATGGATTAAAGATAAAATGGTAATTCCTTTCGCCCTTTCATTCTGGATGTGTATCTATGTAATGGCCATTACCTGGGGAAGTATTTTTGTGATTTTTCTGAATGGAATAGGGAAAGTCAGAATGCAGCTGTATTTTGCGGTGTTTGCCGGGATCCTGAATATACCTTTATGTATATTATTTGCGAAAACATTCGGAATGGGATCAGCCGGGGTGATTGTGGCGACAATTATATGCATGTCGTATGGTCCCCTGCTGGCACCTTTGCAATACAGCCGGATCATGAAAGGTACGGCAAAAGGAATCTGGAATAAATAAATGTACCAATGAGAGTTCTCTGGTTTACCAATACACCTTCACTGGCCGCGGCGCATTTCAATCTGCCCGTAATCGGCGGTGGCTGGATTCAATCGCTGGAAACTGCGGTTACTCAAAGTGGTCAGCTTGAACTGGGTATTGCATTCCGTTTTGGGGAAGAGAAATTGCAGAAAATCAACAGCCAGACCACTTATTATGCCATGCCCTCTTTACGCAAAGGCCGGCTGGAAGGATTCCTGGCCCGTCACCGGGGCAGCCTGGATACAGCGGAAATGCTTGCTTATTGTATGCAGGTGATTGACGACTTTAAGCCAGACCTGATCAATGTATTTGGTACCGAAGACGCCTTTGGGCTTATTGCAGGTAAAGTGCCTGTCCCGGTTGTTATTCATATACAAGGTATACTTACCGTCTATGACAGAAAGTGGACATCCGCAGGGGTAAGTCACCGCGATGTGATCCGCCAGGCTGGCTGGAAAGAATTACTGAAAGCTAACAGTCTTTATCATTTCTATAAGCGCTTCCGGAATGCCGCGATCCGCGAACAACAGATCTATGCCGGCTGCAGGTACTTTATGGGGCGCACTCACTGGGACAAACGGATCAGCCTGGTATTGTCCCCGGGTTCTGTTTATTTTCATTGTGAAGAATCGCTCAGGAAATCCTTCTATGCGCGAGAGTGGAGTTATGCGGACAATAAAAAGAAAGTACTAGTATCCACCATTCAGTCAAATATTTATAAAGGTCTTGAAACCGTGCTGGAAGCAGCCGCTTTGCTGAAGAAGAATAATACATTTCCGTTTATCTGGAAAATTGCAGGTATCGGTGCCGATGACCGGCTGATTCAGTTGTTTGAAAAGAAAACCGGCCTCTCATTCAGCGAACAGCATATCGAACTATGCGGGGGTGTTAGTGAAGAAAAGCTGATTGCAATGGAAATGGAGGCCGATATTTTTGTACACCCTTCACATATTGATAATAGTCCCAACAGTGTTTGTGAAGCCATGCTCCTGGGTATGCCGGTCATTGCAACCGGTACCGGCGGTACCGGCTCCCTGTTAGAAGATGGAAAAGAAGGCGTACTGATTCAGGACGGTGACCCCTGGGCTATGGCCGGTGCGGTTACTGAATTAATTCAAAACCCGGAACAGGCAAAAGCTATGGGGCGCCTTGCCAGGACAAGGGCCATGAGCAGACATGACCAGCCCGCTATTGTGAACCGGCTGCTGCAGATATACAAGAATATTTTGCAGCTTGAAAAACAAGATCCGTTAAAAAGGCAGGAGGTAGTATCCGATCATGAATAAGTTTTCACAGAATTTATTACTTGTACTATTGGTTTTTTATCCATTCTGTGCCTGGTTATCCTACTTTGGCACCGACAAGGGAATTACCATGGTATACAATATTTTCCTGATCCCCTATGCCCTGTATCTTTTGTTTGAAGGCAAACGGAAAATTCCCACTTATCTTGTTTTCTTCACGTTGTTCACTTTTTATCATATCGGGAGTACCATCTTATACAACCTGGTACCAAAGGATATGAACTTTGCGTATTTCATTCTCTCGGATACCAAGCTACTGGCTTGCGTGTTTATGCTGATCATTGAGTATACCGATTATGATGCGGCCTATATTAAGAAATTCAGTGCGGGGATATTTGTAGTGGTCGGACTGGCATTTGTAGTCAGCCTTATACAGACCAAAGACCCGATGATTTTTTATAATACACATATCCTGGTGGAAGGAATTGATCTCAGCTTCCTGGAGGAACAACGGATCTACTCCATCTTCAGCTGGATAAGTGCCAGTACCGTGGGCATCAGTTTCCCGATTATGTGCGGCATCCTGATTGAACGCTATGGCGATAAGAAAATCTGGTTGTTTGTGATATTCCTGTGTGCAGTGGCCGTTTCGTTTCTGACCAAATCAAGGTACGCGATGGTGTCCACGATCATTGTCTTTTTCCAGTTACTCTTTTCCCGTCGCTCATTTTTCATGAACCTGTTGTCCATGATTTTCCTGGGAGCCGTAGGCATATTTGTATTACTAAATGTAGCGAAGAGCTACGGGTATAATATTGACGAAGTAATTGCCAACCGGATTCTGGAGAAAGACGGCGATATGGTCTCTGCCAAAGCGAGGATTCTCTCCTATGAAGTCTTTATGGAAAAATTTCCGGAGAACCCCTGGCTGGGTGTCGGGCCCGAAACAAGGGAAGACGTCAAGCAATTACTGGGTGAAGGTATCCCGTTGATCCACGTAGGTTATTTATCCTATCTCTATTTCTATGGATTTGTGGGTTGCTTTTTCTTCTTTACGGCGTTATATTACCTGTTCCGAAAGAGCTGGATCGTTGGCCGTGCGTATAATAAATGGGCGGTCTTTTTCGGACTGGTGTCATTTTGCGTAGCCAATGCGACGCTTGTCTATTTTGAAGTCGGGGATATGGGAATTCTGATCAGCATAGTATATTTACGCTATTATCAGGTTTTTTATCCGCAGGAACTGGAGGAAGAGGAAGAAGCACAGCATGAAGCGGAAGAAGCGGGCGTTGGTTTTGCCTGATGAAAAGGCAACGTCCAATCTCAAATCAAAAATTCATCGTATGGCAGCTATATTTAAACGGTTTACAGAAGATAAAGGCCGCTGGTGGGTGGAGCATTTTGACGGTTACCGGATGAACCTGTTCCGGTTCTTTTCCACTTTGTTTTCCCGGCTTTACCTGCGGTTACGTGGTGTTGAGCAAGCCGGAAAGTCAACCTATTTTGGCATACTGCATGTCCGCCGGGCACGGTTATCCACTATCCGGATCGGTGGTGATTGTACATTCCGTTCCGATCAGACATCGAACCTGATCGGTGTAAACCGTAAATGTATTCTCTCCACACATTATGAAGGCTCGAAAATTATCATTGGAGATAAATGCGGGTTCAGTGGTACTACAATCGGTGCGGCCAAAGAAATAAGCATCGGTAATAATGTACTGGTGGGAGCCAATTCAGTTATCACCGATTTTGACTGGCATGATGATATCGCCAAGACCGGCCCGGCCCCGGTTATAATTCATGATAATGTCTGGATCGGAATGAACTCCGTCATATTAAAAGGAGTGGAAATCGGAGCCAATACCATTATCGGGGCCAACAGCCTCGTTATAAAAAGTATTCCGGCAAATGTTGTGGCAGGGGGAAATCCTTGTAAAGTATTAAAAGCTAAAGCTGAGTAATGAGTATTGTAATTCTGGGTGATTTGTTTTCTATTCCTGAAGGATCCGCCGCTACCAACCGGGTATATACCTATGCCAAAGGTTTTGAAGCTGCCGGTGTGCGAACCCATGTGGTGGGTTTTCTCAATACATATATGGAACAGCCGGATGGTGTGAATGATGGAATTTCTTATTATAACCCGTTTGGACAAAAAGAAAGAAGCCGTTCCTTTTTCATGCGCCGGTATCATAAATTATTAAAGTACCACCGGACATTTAAATTATTGAAGCGCATTCACAGGCAGGACCCTATAATTGCGATTAACCGATGGAGTGATTTTTTTACTACCCAGTTATTTACCTGGCTGATGGCCCGGTATTTCGGTGCCAAACTGATTACGGAATGCAATGAACATCCATTGCGTTTTTATCAACAAGGCTATTTCAGAAAAAAAGAAGGCTTGCTGCGATTTTATGCGGATGCTTTTTTGTCCGATGGTATTCTTTGTATTTCAAGATACCTGGTGGATTTCCACCTGAAGCATTCAATAAAGGCAAAGAAATTATTTCATGTACCCAGTACGGTGGATGCCGCCAGGTTTCAGGAGAAGCAGAGCCGGCCGATTAAGGAATTTTATATCGGTTATTTCGGTTCACTGACTTTCAGCCGGGACAATATCGGTGTCTTGTTAAACGCGTTCGCATTGCTCGCGGCCAAACAGGAATCCCCGGTATTAGTGTTGGGTGGATTTTGTTCACCGGAAGAACAGGCAAAGATTAAGGACCTGATCAGTACCAACGGAATCTCCAAACGCGTTATTCTGCTTGAATTTCTTTCCCGTACGGAGATTGCACGCTATGTACAGAATGCGGATATATTAGTAATGGTCCGGGCAAAAGACCTTGGCTCGGATGCATCATACCCTTCCAAACTGACCGAGTTTCTTGCAACCGGACAGCCGGTTGTATCAGCCGATGTGGGGGAAGTAAGTGACTTTATTAAAGACGGGGAAAATGCCTACCTGTTTCCTCCCAATGACCACGAAGTATTAGCCCGTAAACTCGAATATATTTTCCTGCATTATCCGGAAGCTGTGCAGGTTGGGCTGCAGGGAAGAAAACTGACCCACGAAGTATTCAGCTATCAATTCCAGTCCGGGAGAATACTGGAGTATATTAAAACACTGTAGTACCCTACTGTACTTTAACTGCAACAACGTATGAAATTCTGTTTCTGGGGTGAAATAGGTAATGCAATCAGGGGAAAGACCATTGGCGGAGGCGAACTCCAGATGGCTTTGCTCGGGAAAGCATTGGTACAGGAAGGGCATGAAGTGGTTGTGATAGATCCGTTTATTGATGCAAGCTTTACCAGTGAGGAAGGTATACGGGTATTGAAAGTGGATAACTGGCATAAAGGGTTACCGGGCTTGAGGATGCTGACTCACCGGATACCGGCGATGTATAAATTATTCAGGGAACAAAAAGCTGATTATTACTACCTCCGGATGCGCACATACCTGCATGGGTTGGCCTACCTGGCCGCCCGTAAAAATAAAAGGAAGGTGATTGTAGCGCTGGCCAGTGATATTGATGTGGCATCTCATGCCCGTCGTTTCAGATACGATTACAAATCCAGGGTCAACCTGTTTACCTATCTCTTTAAATGCCTGCCCGATGATATCGTATATAATTATGTGGTTAAACGGGCCGATATCGTAACCCTGCAGCATAAACATCAGCACAACGGGTTGAAATTAAAAAGAGGTAAGATGCAGGTGTTCCCAAATATTTTTGATTTCAGCAAACTACCGGCACAACCGCCGGAGCCCGGAGAATACTTTATCAGTGTGGGCTCGCTTACAGTGTTGAAAGGAGTGGATCATCTTTGTCATCTTGCACAGATGCTGAATAAGAATAGTCAACTGGTTATTGTAGGTGACCCGCGAAACAAAGCGGCCGCCGGCTATTATGCCACAATGCAGCAGCTGCCACATGTACAGTTAAAAGGCCGGCTGGGGCATGCCGATGCAATCCGGCTGATTGCGGGTGCAAAAGCATTGGTCAATGTCTCCCGGTTTGAAGGATTTCCGAATATTTTCCTCGAAGCATGGGCCAATGGCATACCGGTTATTTCACTGAATGTGGATCCGGGAAATGTGATTTCGGAAAACGGACTGGGTATTTTTTGTAATGGTGATCTGCAAAGACTGAAAGACTGTGTTGAATCCGGGGAAGTGTCGGCTATTGACCGGCAACACCTGGTTGCGTATGCAAAGCAATACCACGATTTTTCCGGCGCCGGCGCCCGGTTTATAAAAATGCTCGGAAATTAAAAGGGCTGTTGATTTATACAATGAGAGTATTACATTTTATCATATCACTAAGGGCCGGAGGTAAAGAACGTCAGGCTGTGGAACTGATGAAAGGGCTTACACTCCATCACAACCAGGTGCAAATGGAAGTAGTGGTGATGGAAGATGAAATACATTATACGGAAATTTTCGATTTGGGTATTCCTGTACGCAAATTGTTGCGCAGGAGTAAGAAAGATGTTTCGGTTTTTGGTCGGTTCTACAAATTGTGCAAGTCGTTCAGACCGGATATAATTCATTGCTGGGACAGTATGACGGCCGTATATGCAGTGCCAGTTGCGCGTTTACTGGGTATCCGCTTATTGAATAATATGATCCAGGATGCGCCGGCGTTGCGGAATTATAAAAATAAAGACTGGTTGAGGGGACGTTTTACTTTCCCATTCAGCCAGGCAATTGTTGGAAATTCAAAAGCCGGGCTGGATGCCTATGGTGTAAAGGGTAAAAAAAGAAACTGTATTTATAATGGGTACGCCATTGAACGTACAGACGGATTACCCGACGTAGCCGGTTTAAAAGCGCAGCTGAAAATCCGGGAAGAATCAGTGGTTGGCATGGTAGCTTCTTTTTCAAAGTATAAGGATTATAAAACATATTTCCGGGCGGCCAGTCTTCTGTTAGAGAAAAAGAAAGATGTCGTTTTTCTGGCGATCGGTGCAGGTACGGATTCTGCAGCGGCAAAAGCGATGATACCGCCTGAACTTTTATCACATTTCAGACTGATGGGCGCATTGAACGGTATTGAAGGCTGGATCCGGGTGATGGATGTATGTGTACTGTCTACGTTTACAGAAGGAATTTCCAATTCAATTCTGGAGTATATGGCCATGGGAAAACCGGTGCTGGCTACCGATGGTGGTGGTACCGCCGAACTGGTGGAAGATGGGGTAAATGGTTTCCTGCTCCGGACCAGTGATGCGGAGCAACAGGCTGAAAAAATGGCCGTGCTGCTTACTGATCCTGCACTCCGGCAATCGATGGGGGAGAAGGGGAGGCAAAAAGTTATTGATATATTTGCCAATCAGGCAATGGTAAATGCATTTGCAGCCTTGTATGTAAAATTGATGGCAGGGAAAAATTTGTAAAAACTATTTTCTGCGGAAAGTATTCCGCGAAATCAGAATAATAAGAAAATTACCGGAACAGTATGACGGTGGCACACGGAGAACCTGGCCGGTTCAGCGCCGCCGGTATAAACAAAAAGGATATGAACAAAATCAGGGTCGGACTTTTATTGGAGGATTTTGAACAATCTGCATGGGCCTGTACCATGGTCAGAAATATCCAGGAATCTGCTTCCGCGGAAGTGGTTCTCGTAATTAAAAAAGAAACACAGGAAAAGAAGAAGAGCTCTCCGTGGTCGTTTATCCGGGAAAAATCAACCAACTTTTTTTATAAAGTATACGTAAAGCTGGAAAACCGGTTTACTAAAAATAAACCCGACGCCTTCGCGCCAATGGATCTGCGTCCGTTAATCGGCACAGCGGCTATTATTCCTGTACAATGTATTGAAAAAAAGTTTTCGGATTATATCCGGGAAGAAGATCTGGCTGTTATCCGGCAACATAAGCCGGATGTGTTGATCCGTATGGGTTTCAGGATACTGCGGGGTGGTATATTACAGGCCGCCCGCTATGGAATCTGGTCCTATCATCATGGCGACAATTTCAGGTACAGAGGCGGCCCCAATGGTTTCTGGGAAGTGTTTAAAGGAGAAAAGGAAGTGGGAGCGGTGCTGCAAATATTAACGGAAGATCTGGATGGTGGACAGATATTATTCCGTTCATGGTCAGGGGTGGAAGCCAAACTGAACAGTACACAGAATACAACGTTCTGGAAAACGACCACTTTTATATCAAGAAAGCTGAATGAACTGCACCGGCTCGGGCCGGATGAATTTTTTCGCCGGGTGGAGCAACTGAATCAGCCATTAACGATGTATTCCGGCAGGAATTATACTATGCCAAAGGGAGGAGAGTTTATTCGCTTGTTCTGTAAAAAAATCCTGAAGGCTGTAAAAAGGAAAATGGACCGGTTGATTTATAAGGAACAATGGATTTTGTTGTATGCTTTCCAGGACAAACCGGGAATTGCTAAAAGTATATTCCGGTACAAAAGACTGCAACCATCCCTCGACAAATACTGGGCTGACCCTTTTCCGTATTACCGCGATGGCCGCTATTATATCTTCTTTGAAGAAGTGCCAAATCCAGGGGCGGATGAAGTGGGGCATATCAGCGTGATGGAGATTAAAAAGAACGGGGAAGTGTCGGAGCCGGTAATCGTGCTTAAAAAGGACTACCACCTGTCTTATCCGTTTTTGTTTGAACATAACGGTGAGCTGTATATGATACCTGAGACTTCGCAACATTCAACAGTAGAACTGTATAAATGCACCGGATTTCCCACAACCTGGGAATTTGCCGGCAATCTGCTGGAAAACATAAAGGCAACGGATTCCACGCTTTTATACAAAGACGGGAAGTACTGGTTGTTTGCCACTGTTTGTGAGACCGCCGGCGCATCAATGAGTGAAGAACTGTTTTTATTCCATGCTGATGAATTGATAGGTGGCAACTGGCAGCCGCATCCGGGTAACCCTGTAATTTCGGATGTCCGGTCTGCCAGACCGGCCGGAGCCTTTTTTACCTATAATGGAAAATTATACCGGCCTTCCCAGGATTGTGCGGGCCGTTACGGATTTGCAACCAATATCAATGAAGTACTGGAGCTGAATGAACACAGTTACCGGGAGCAACGCGTAACCCGGGTAAGCCCGGACTGGGCTAAAGATGTGCTGGCTACCCATACCCTTACATTCAGCCATGATCTGACAATGATTGATGCGATTGTAAAGCGCCGGAAATGGTGATATAATCGTAGTTTTACCATGTTTTTTATCGTTGATATCCCTTGAATATTTTAGTAAAAAAACGTAAAAACGGGAATGCGGTTAAAAGCACCTGTCAGAATGGATTAAATATATAAGCGTATATACTTGTTTCAGGGGTTTTACGTTAAATAACCTCCTGATTTAAACCAATTTAAACCTAAACTATGTGCGGTATTACTGGCTTTTGTGATTTCAACCGGAGACTGACAAAGGACAACCTGGTGGCGGCCACGGAGCGGCTCCATCACCGTGGTCCGGATTCCGGAGATGTGGCTTTATTTGAAACGGACAAAGCACTTGTTGGCCTCGGCCACAGAAGACTGTCCATTATGGACGTATCGGCCAATGGCAGTCAGCCCATGTACAGCGATGACCGCAATGTGGTGATCGTGTTAAACGGCGAAGTTTACAATTTTAAAGAAATACGGGAAGAACTTATCCAGCGGGGCTATAGCTTTCATTCGGATTCTGACACGGAAGTCATTATCAAATCCTACCAGGAATGGGGAATTGAAAAAGCGGTTAGCAAGTTCATCGGCATGTTTGCCTTTGCCCTGTATGATATAAAGAAGGAGCTGGTCTTTATCATGCGTGACCGGCCCGGTGTGAAGCCGCTTTATTATTATCACCATGAGGGAAATTTTCTGTTTGCTTCGGAATTAAAATCACTGCTGGCTTACCCCTGTTTTAAGAAGGAAATCAGTGATAAGGCTGTTACGCTTTTCTTTAAGTATGCATATATCAGGGCGCCTTATACTATTTTTAAGAATGCCTGGAAAGTACAACCTGGTCATTACCTGAAAGTGGATCTGCGCCGTAATGAAGTAACCACGCATAAGTACTGGGATGTAATTGATTTTTACAATAAGCCCAAACTACAGATCAGTGAACAGGAGGCGATGGATGAAACAGAACGCCTGTTTAAATCGGCTTTTTCGTACCGGATGGTGAGTGATGTGCCGGTTGGCATGTTCCTGAGCGGTGGGTATGACAGTTCAGTGGTATCTGCTATTCTGCAGGCCAACAGTACACAGAAAATTAAAACATTTACGATCGGCTTTCACGAGAAAAAATGGGACGAAGCCCCTTATGCCAAACAGATCGCGGCACACCTGGGCACCGATCATCATGAATTATACTGTACCACTAAAGAAGCACAGGATATATTCCCGCTGATGGCGGATATATATGATGAACCCTTTGGCGACAGTTCCGGTATACCCACCACACTGGTGAGCCGGTTTGCCCGCCAGCAGGTAACGGTTAGTCTTTCGGCAGACGGGGGCGATGAGATTTTTGCCGGCTATACAAAGTATCATCACCAGGAGAAAGTCAATAATTTTATTCAGAAGGTACCGGTGGCTGTACTCAATACCATGCGGGTGGTTTCCAATGCGTCCATTAAAGTAGCACCGGCACTTCGGAAAATACACAAGGTTCACCGGATTAATGAGCTGCTGAATACCTATAAGACAACCGGGCTCGCGGATATTTACAACCGTCATCTGAATTATAACGACCTGAATGCGCTTATTATAAAGTATGATGACGATTCGGATCTGCTCGATGATATTGCTCCCCTGAACGACAACAACGACTTTATCAATAAAATTCTGGCACAGGACTACCGCTCTTATATGGTGGATGATGTACTGACCAAGGTTGACCGTGCCACCATGAGCGTGGCACTGGAAGGCCGTGAGCCATTGCTGGATCATCGTATTGTGGAGTTTGTATCCCAGTTGCCATCCGGGCTGAAATACCACAACGGCACCACCAAGTACCTGCTGAAGAATATTGCCCATAAGTATATTCCCAAGTCCTTACTGGATCGTCCGAAAGTGGGATTCTCCATTCCCATGCATGAATGGCTGACCACCGACCTGAAAGATTATCTCTATCATTATATTAATGAAAAGCAATTTGCAAAACATGGTCTGCTGAATGTGGAAAAAGCCATGTCTATCCGGGAAGAGTTTGTAGCCGGAGTAGCTGGTCGTGAAACACCCACCTGGCTGCTGATCATGTTCCAGATGTGGTGGGAACGATGGATGGAGTAATTAAAAACCTGTTTCCCTGTTACGGATTCCTTATGAAAATTATTATTGTCAATTACCGCTATTTTGTTTCCGGTGGCCCCGAACGTTACCTGTTTAATATCACACAGGTACTGGAGGCGCACGGGCATGAAGTAGTGCCGTTCAGTGTAAAGAGCAGCCTGAATCAGCCAACCGCATACGCGGATTATTTCATGTCGCCTGTCGGATCCGGGAATGAAGTATATTATAATGAGTATAATAAAAAAAGTCCGAAAACTTTTTTTAAAGTACTGGTGAGGATGTTCTATTCAAGGGAAGCACGGAAAAAATTAGCTGCATTGATCCGTAGAGTGCAACCGGACCTGATTTATGTACTCCATTACCAGAATAAAATATCCCCATCCATTTTTGACGCGGCCGTGAAATACAAAGTGCCCGTAGTATACAGGGCATCCGATTTTGGTCAGATTTGCGCCAATGCACTTTTCTACCGCTTCAATAAGAAAGATACCTGTGAACGTTGCCTGCATGGATCGCGCTGGAATGCAGTTCGTAATAAATGCGTGTTTAATTCCTATCTCCTGTCTGCGGTTAAAGCCTCCGCACTGGCATTGCAGGATATGCTGAAAGTGAAGGATAAGATTGACGCTTATGTCATTCCGTCGGGGTTTACCTTATCAAAATTTCAGGAATATGGCGTACCGGCGGAAAAACTGAATTGTATTCCTACTTTCTTCAATTTTGCCACCACGGATCAGACACAGGCTGCCGGTTATGAGCCGTTTGCCGTTTATGTAGGAAGACTGGAAGAAGAAAAAGGGTTACTCACCCTGGTAAAAGCCTTTGCAGATACCGGTTACCGGCTGGTAATTATCGGATCAGCGTCCGGCGGCTACGATACAGTGCTCAAAGATTACCTGAAAGATAAAACACACCGGATTGAATTTACCGGGCAGCTGAAGTTTGACGCCATACAACACTATCTCCGCACCTGTGCATTTACTGTAATGCCGGCAGAATGGTATGAGAATTTTCCAAACAGTGTATTGGAAAGTTATGCATTCCATAAACCGGTTGTGGCCAGTGACAGCGGGAGTCTGAAGGAAATAGTGGATGATCAGGTAACCGGGTTGTTATTTCCGGCCAAAAATGTGGAGGCCCTGAAAGCCTGTATCGGTCAGTTAATGGGCGATATGGAAATGTGCCGGCAACTCGGGGAACAGGCATATCAAAAACTGACAACCGGTTATTCGGCAGAAGTACATTACCGTAAACTCGAGAACGTATTTAACCGGGTAGTGAAGGCCCGTCAACAAATAAATGTATCCGCAACGTGAAAACAGCTGTAATGGTAGACTGGAAAGCAGACAGCCAGACCCGGTTCTGGCTGTCGGAGGAACTGCAGCATCGCGGGCAGGAGACCCTGTTGCTGGGGTTTGACGCGTATGATCCGGCGGATGAGACTTCACGTTTCGGTATGATCCGGTTGTGGGGCCGCTACCTGGGGCTGGCAATAAAAGGGATCAAAGCAACCCGTAAAGGGGATACGATCATCCACTGGAATTTTGTGGCAGGCGCTATGGGTGCTTTCCTGTGCCGGGTGTTTTTTATAAAAAGAAAACTGATCGCACTCAATATGATTGCCCACCGGAAAGGCTTCTTGAATGCTGTATTGCGGAAACTGGTGTATAATACGGCTTTCGGAAATAAAAATCTGCGGGTATCCGTCAATGACGAACAACTCGCGGCTCAGTATGCACAGCAGTTTCGCTTCCCGGTAAACCGCATGTTTGTATTGCATGATGCATATGATGACAATTATAAACAAGCGGCCTATAGCGAAACCGGCGGGTATGTTTTTACCGGTGGTGACGCGTTTCGCGACTGGGAAGGATTGATCCGTTGTGCGGAAGAATTACCGGCCATGCAGTTTATTGGTGTGGCCCGGAAGAAGAATTTTCCGGAAGGCAAAAAATGGCCGGAAAATCTCCGGATGTATTTTGATACACCGCAGGCGCAGTTTTATGAATTGCTGGAAAACAGCCGGATTGTTTTTCTGCCGTTGAACAGTACAGCACCCTGCGGACTGATTGTAATGATCCGGGCCGCTTTATTGTCAAAGCCTGTCATCATCACCCATACGCCGTCCACCCGGAATTATGTGGAGGAAGGGGTATCGGGGCGACTGACCCGGATTAATGATATAGCGGATATGAAAAGAGCGCTGACAGAACTGGATACATCACCGGAACAGCGAAAACAATTTGCCTTGAATTTAAAAGAACATATAACCCGTAATTTTTCAACCCGCAACAATGCGGCCATCATTGACCGTGTGATCCGCGAACAACGGTCAAATACAGCTAAACCTTAAACGCTAAACCTTAAAACCTAAACCCTCTTTATTAACCTTTCTTTCAATCAAAAACTATGAGCAAAAAAATCTACATCGCAGGTTGCGGCGGAATGCTGGGTGAAGCCTTCCATGAGCAGTTTAAAGACAGTTATGAACTGAAATGCACCGATAAGGATGTAAATGATAGCTGGTTGTCATTCCTGGATTTCCGGGATTATGATGCCTATGCAAAAGATGTAAAGGAGTTTAAACCGGATTACTTGTTTCACCTGGGTGCGTATACCGACCTGGAATATTGTGAGAAGCATCCTGAAGACACGTATGCCACCAATACATTGGCGGTGGAGAATGCGGTTTACATTGCCAACAGCCTGGATATTCCGTTGCTGTATATCAGTACCGCCGGTATTTTTGACGGGGCCAAAGACCTGTATGATGACTGGGATATGCCCAATCCGCTGGGTGTATACGCCCGCTCCAAATACATGGGAGAAAGATATGTGGCGGAAAATGCAAAGCGTTTCCTGATCTGCCGCGCCGGATGGATGATGGGGGCGGGTCCTTCCAAGGATAAGAAATTTATTCAGAAGCTGATGAAGCAACTGAAAGACGGCAAGAAAGAATTGTTTATTGTAGATGACAAAGACGGTACGCCGACATTTACACACGATTTTGCCCGCAATGTAAAAGCCCTGATTGAAAAAGAATACTGGGGGCTTTATAATATGGTTTGCGGGGGAGAAACCAGCCGGCTGGAAGTGGCTGCTGAGTTGCTTAAACTGACAGGCCTGGAAGGGCAGGTAAAAATCACCAGTGTAAAATCGGATTTCTTCAAGGAAACATATTTTGCGGAACGTCCGCCATGCGAACGACTGGTTAACAGGAAGCTCAACCTGCGTAATCTCAACCTGATGCAGGACTGGCGTGTGGCCTTGCATCAGTACATGGATAAGTATTATAAAGGATATCTCGACTAAATGAAAAAGTTACGTATAGCCGCATTTGGTTTCAGAACTCTGCCTCCGGCGAAAGGGGCTGCGGGAGCTGACAAGTTTGCGATGGAATTATTCCCCCGGCTGGTAAGTCGCGGACACAGTGTGGTAGCCTATAACAGGCGCTACCCCGATGTGCATGTGGATATAAAGGAATACAAGGGCGTTCAGATTAAAACGATCCGGACGGTTCAGCGAAAAGGGTTTGATACGCTATGGCATTCTTTCCGGTCCACTATGGATATTATCTTTCGCAATACGGCTGATATTGTACATATTCAGAATGGGGGAAACAGTATCTGGGCCCTTCCTTTGCGGCTCTTTGGAAAAAAAGTGTTTGTCAGTCAGGACGGAGTAGACTGGAAAAGAGACAAGTGGCCCTGGTATGGAAAAGTATATCTCAAACTGTCTTCGTATATCAGTGCCTGGTTTCCGACGAATATCATTTTTGATAACGTAATAGCCCGGCAGTATTTTGAGAAAAAGTTCAATAAGAAGTTTGCCTTTATTCCATTTGGAAGTGAAGTGGCTCCGGTGTTGGAAAACAATGCAATATTGGAAAAATACGGGCTTGAAAAAGGGGAGTATTATCTTTTTGTGGGCCGCTTTATCCCGGATAAAGGACTTCATTACCTGATCCCGGCCTTTCAGCAATCAGGTTCTGCCAAAAAACTGGTACTGATTGGCGGCTCGCCAAATCCATCCGGTTACGAACAGGAAGTACATGCGATGGCCGGACCCGGGGTGGTTTTTGCCGGCTTTGTATACGGAGATGATGTGACGCGACTGATGCTGAACGCGTATTGTTATATTCAGCCATCTGATGTGGAAGGCCTTTCACCGGTTGTGCTGACTGTGATGGGACTTGGGGTGCCGTTGATCGTCAGTGATATTGAAGAAAACATTTATGCTGTTCAGGATACCGCCATTACGTTCAGTAAAGCCAATCCGGCATCGCTGGCCGAAAAAATCCGGTATGCGGAACAGCATTACCCCCATATGCTGGAACTGGCGGAAAATGCAAGACAACGGGCGGGAAAAGAGTTTAACTGGGACACGGTAACCGCGCAACATGAAGAAATATTTTCCGGTAACGGAAAGCAATAGCCGTAAAGTATGCAATATCCATGGCAGACAATAACATTTTTACCACTTAAAGCGGGTAAGTATGCCGAATAATACGAAAGGAATTTTCAGGATATTTTTCGCGGGTATGGACCTGTTCGCCCTGAATGCCATCCACCTGGTGCTAGCCATCACTATACACCGTATTGACCGGAGTGGCCAGCAGTACAATGTGTTCTTTATTGTCAGCAATATGGCCTGGCTTACATCCGCGTATATTAACGCGGTATATACGCGGAGCAATCATTTCAACTTTGAGTATTTCAGCCGGCAGACGGTACGGGCATTCCTGTTATTCGTGGCGATCATTCTCGCCTTTATTTTTCTGTACAATTACAACTATTCAAGACTATTTGTTATCCTGAATTTTCTCGGGTACGGCCTTATGCTCTTTTTCACCCGGATGCTTTTTTCCATGCTGGCGTTCTTTCTGAAAAAAGGAAACCGCTTCAACAAAAAAGTAATTGTGCTGGGTTATAATGAACTTTCAAAGAAACTGGTTGGTCATTTCATGGATGGCCGGCAGAACCTGACCGTGCAGGGTTATTTTGAAGACGATCAACATGTAAATGAACTTTCGGTGCTACCTATCCTGGGTTCCCGGAAGGAATGTATCGCATACGCGATTGAAAACGGTGTTGATGAAATATACTCTACCATTTCCCCCGAATCCAATAAATACGTGTATGACCTGGCGCAGGCTGCGGAAACCAATATGATCCGATTTAAGTTTGTACCGGACTTTCACCTGTTTGTGAACCGCAATATCTATATTGATTTTGTGGAAGACATACCGATACTTTCATTGCGCGCTGAACCACTTGATGATATCAGCGCCCGTATAAAAAAGCGGATGTTTGACCTGGTCTTCAGTTTTTTTGTAATTGTACTGGTGCTTTCCTGGCTGGTGCCCATTATCGCATTGCTGATAAAGCTAAATTCCAAAGGCCCGGTATTTTTTGTTCAGCTTCGGTCCGGCCGGGATAATAAATCATTCCGCTGTTTTAAATTCCGTACACTGCGGGTGAATAAAGAAGCCGATGTAAAACAGGTAACCAAAAACGATTCACGGATAACAAAGCTTGGCCGGTTTATGCGTAAATCCAATATAGATGAACTGCCTCAGTTTTTTAATGTACTGATCGGCAATATGTCTATTGTCGGCCCCCGGCCGCACATGCTCCGGCATACGGAAGATTATTCCCAGTTACTGAATGAGTATATGGTCAGGCATTTTGTAAAACCCGGTGTAACAGGATGGGCACAGGTACATGGATACCGCGGGGAAATCAAGCAGAAAGAACAATTGCGTAAGCGGATTGAGCATGATATCTGGTACCTGGAAAACTGGCGCTTATGGCTCGACATCCGGATTATTTTTCTGACAATATATGTTACCATTAAAGGAGATAAAAACGCCTATTAATAGAAACAGCCACCGGTTTTGCCGCAGTTGGTGTAAATTTGCCTGTTGAAAAGGATGCTGATACATAATACGAGCGGCACATACCGTGTTGATAACAGGGTACGGCTCAGCGGGAGGAAAAAAGCGATGCTGGTGCTGGGTTTCCTGCTAACCGGTGTACTCAGCTCCCTGTCTGATTTTCACCTCGAACGCTTGTTGGGCATGGAATACAGTTATTTTCTGGATATCCTGCAGCATGGCGGTTATTATTTCCTGTTTACCCTTTTTCTGATCTGGGTACTGCCACATGAGCGCAAATCAGTCAGTTTTTTTCTGATGATTTTTACTATATCCGTTTTCTTTGAGTTCCTCCAGTTTTTCATACCGGGTCGAACATTTACCGGGCTTGATATTTTCAGTAACTTCATGGGGATCTCTACCGCCTTTGTATTGTTTAACCAGGTGTACCGTGACAAGAAAAATACCTGGACAAGACACCGGCGATAGTGAAAGTTGCATCAATTTTACAGTTATACCATTTATACGCGTAGTATGGGCATAGGAAGACAAATAGCCGAATACCTGTACCTGAAAAAGAAAAGCCCGGACCGTCCGAAGGATCCATGGATCGGATACATGCATGGAATTAACCGGATCAGCCTCCTGCTGTTTATCTTATGCCTGCTGATTCTGGCCTGGAAATTATGGTTGCGCTAAAAATGCATGTATTTCAGCCGCAGCGGTGGCAGAAGCATCTCCATCCTGTTTTAAAAGCGCTTTCAGCCGCGCATAATCATCCTGCAACTGCTGTTGTTTATTCCTGTCGGAAAGCAGTAAGGAAAGCTCTGCGCAAACCTGCTTTACTGTAAAGTCATGCTGGATGAGTTCTTTTACCACCAGCTTATCCATAATCAGGTTCACAAGAGAAATATATTTTACTTTAATAACCCGTTTGGCAATCTGGTAGGAAATGGATGAACCTTTATAGCAAACCACTTCCGGGGTACCCAGCAAGGCTGTTTCCAATGTGGCCGTGCCGGAAGTTACCAGTGCCGCTTTTGCCTGTAATAGTAATTCATAGGTTTTGTTGTTTACATAATGCACAGCAGGGTACGTTTGCAGCATTTCTTTATAAAAAGATTCATCAGTACCCGGCGCCTTGGCCACAATAAACTGGTAGTCCGGGAAAAAACGACTGGCTTCCAGCATTACCGGCAGTTTTTTACTGATTTCCTGTTTACGGCTGCCCGGTAATAAAGCCACTACCGGCTTATCGGAAAAGGGCGCTTCCCGTGGCTGATTGATGTGGAAGTTCGTCTCCTCAACCAAAGGATGACCTACATAGCAGACTTCCCAATTCCATTTTTCACTGAAATATTTTTTTTCAAAAGGAAGAATGACCAGCATCAGGTCAATACATTTTTTCATTGACTTCACCCGGTTCTCTTTCCAGGCCCAGACCTGCGGAGCGATATAATAAATTACGCGAAAGCCTTTTTGCTTTGCCCATTTGGCAATCCTCAGGTTAAAACCCGGGTAATCCACCAGGATCAGTACATCCGGTTGCCAGGCTTCGATATCCTGCCGGCAAAAAGCGAGGTTGCGGAAGATGGTACGCAGGTTCATTACTACTTCCACAAAGCCCATAAAGGCCAGTTCCCGGTAGTGCTTCACCAGTTCTCCACCCGCCGCTTTCATCTTATCACCTCCCCAGCACCGGATGGATGCGGCGGTATCTTTTTTCCGGATTTCCCGGATCAGGTTACTGCCATGCAGATCACCGGATGCTTCGCCTGCGATAATATAATACTTCATGTTTCGCCCCCGCTTAATTAAAAATTTTCATTACGAGGATGCCGATCCCGTAGATCAGTGTAACTATGAAAATTCCTTTCGCGGTTTTATCCCGGTTGGTATTTACATATAAGGTGAACAGCACCGCATTGGCCAGCAGGCTCAGGGAACCGATGGATGTGATCAGTTTGTTTTCGTGAATGAAATTATCGAGGAATTCCAGAAAAGTGAAGGAGGAAAACCGTACAAAATAAACCACCACGAGACCTGCAATCGGTCCGAGTAAGCCCAATACTAATCCCAGTTTGAGGTTGTCTTTGGTGAATATCATTTTTCCCAGTTTTTAAGTTTTGCTTTAAGGCCATAATGTGTGAGGTCAAACTGTACCGGCACCACGCTTACATAATTGTGTGCCAATGCCCATACATCGGTATCTTTTCCTTTGTCAAAATTGACAAATTCGCCGGTAAGCCAGTAATAGTGACGGCCATGCGGGTCTTTTCTTTCAATAAAATCCTCCTCATATTTCGCATAGGCCTGCCGGCAGATCTTTATTCCTTTTAACAGGGCCGGGGCTTGTGCAGGTATATTTACATTCAAAACCGTATGTTTTTCCATTTTGGTTGTGAGCATCTTTTCTACTACAAGCCGTGCGTATTTCCGGGCACCGGCAAAATCCGCTTCAATACTGTAATCCAGCAATGAAAAGCCAGCGGAGGGGATACTTTCAATGGCTGCTTCCACCGCGGCAGACATCGTGCCTGAATAGATGACATTGATACTGTGATTGGCTCCGTGATTAATACCACTCAGACAGAGATCAGGTTTCCGGTGAAGCACTTTGTCAACCGCCAGCTTTACGCAGTCCACAGGCGTTCCTGTGCAGGCCCATGATTCCACTCCTTCAAACATGGGCACTTTATGCAGCCGGAGCGGCTGGCCGATTGTTATGGCATGTCCCATCCCCGACTGGGGTTTATCAGGGGCCACCACCACAATCTTTCCGATATCCCGCACGGCTTCCACCAGGTTGCGGATACCCGGCGCGGTGATGCCGTCATCATTGGTGATCAGGATGACCGGCTTTTCTTTTACACGGGCCATGTTTTTTTTGCTGGCAGTAGTGCCCCGCTTTCGGGTAACTTGTTTTTTTGGGGTAGTCATACATGGCGAAATTCCTTGTTTTTTGCGGGTTCTCCAAGCCGGACAAAAAAACGATTTGGAAATTCTAAAATAATTAGTAAATTGCGGCTAAATAAATTAGAATAATATGGCTGTATCAAATCAAAACCTGAAATATCTCCGCAAACTGCGTGGCTGGACACAGGAGGAGTTTGCTAACAAGCTGCATATTAAACGATCTCTTCTTGGTGCTTACGAAGAGGAAAGAGCGGAGCCGAGGATTGAAGTACTGGAAGTTGTATGTGATATGTTCAAGCTGACTTTGGATGAAATTTTACGAAAAGATCTCAGTGATAATAAAGCCAATTACCTGGCTAAAAGACGCTCAATGAAACTGGGCGCAGGAAAGTCGGAAATTCAGTTTGTCCCTGTTAAAGCAGCGGCCGGCTATCTCGCCGGTTATGCGGATCCGGAGTTTATTGATGAATTAAATACGTTTACTCTTCCAATGTTAACAGGCGGTAACTACCGGGCATTCGAAATTATCGGAGATTCTATGCTGCCGACACCAAGCGGCTCCGTAATTGTTGGCGAGAAAGTGGATAGCCTGGAAGAAGTAAAAAATAATGCAGCCTGCATCGTTGTTTCCAGAAATGAGGGAATCGTATATAAACGAATTCAAAAAAATACAAAGCAAAAAAACAAACTGACCCTGGTTAGTGATAACCCTATCTTTCACCCATATACCGTAAATGCGGATGAAGTGATTGAAATGTGGCAGGCCCAGGTAGTAATTTCCCGCACAAGCAGTCAGAACCGCTGGGACATGAACCAACTGGCAACGGTAGTATCCGACCTGCAGCAACAGGTAAGTTCACTGAAGAAAAAAATCAACTAAATACTTTTCAATCACTTAGTATATTTTCCACAGGTCTGAAGGCAGCCTTCAGACCTGTTTTTTTGTCTATATATTTGCAGGATGCTGCTTCCCATGAGGTTAATTGCCTATACCAGTATATTTCTTTTACTCCTTAGTTTTCACTCCTTTGCGCAGGATAAAACAACCGGGGCTGTAAAAACGGTTACTGCCCCCCGTATTGACGGGGTGCTGAATGATGAGGTATGGAAACAGGCACCGGTTTTAAACGGTTTTATTCAGAACTCTCCGGCTCCGGGTTCTCCGGCTTCCCGGAATACAGAAGTGCGCCTGTTGTATGATAATAACGCCATTTATGTCGGCGCCCATTTGTATGATGACCCTTCTCTGATCCGTAAACAGTTTACCGCAAGAGATGGCGAACAAATGAAAGACGTGGATTATTTCTCCGTATTCTTCGATACTTATCATGACAGGCAAAACGGTTTTCAGTTCCTGGTGACTACAGCCAATGTACAAACTGATGCAAGGGTTTCTTCCTCCTATTCCGGTGAATTTGGCAGTTATGGCGATAAAACCTGGGATGCAGTATGGGAATCCAGGGTGAGTATGCAACCGGATGGATGGTCCCTGGAAATGAGGATTCCCTATGTATCTCTCCGCTTTTCTAAAAAGGAATTACAGGATTGGGGCGTTCAGTTTCTGCGCTTTACCCGGCGCAATAATGAATCCGCTTTCTGGAATGAAGTGAAACCGGCTGTTAACGGATTTGCCAATCAGTTTGGTACATGGAGCGGACTCGATCATATTGAACCGCCACTCCGGCTCAGTTTTTCTCCATATGTAACTACCGGGTATCGAACCACACCCGTGGCCAATGGTTACCTGAACGAATGGTTGCGTAACGGTGGAATGGATGTGAAATATGGCATCAATGAAAGTTTTACGTTGGACGCCACCCTGATACCGGATTTCGGACAGGTGATTTCCGATAATGTAGTGAATAACCTGACACCTTATGAAGTACAATTCCAGGAAAACAGGCAATTCTTTACCGAAGGAACCGAATTGTTTAACAAGGCAAAACTGTTTTATTCCAGAAGGGTAGGAGCCACCCCCGGTGGATATTATAATGTGGCAGCAATGGCCGATGCTGATCCTGATCTTGAAATTGTCCGCAACCCGGGCAATACCCAGCTATACAATGCGGTTAAATTTTCCGGACGTACCCGGAAGAAGCTGGGAATCGGTGTATTCAACGCGGTCACGGCCCCGATGAAAGCCTTACTCAGGAACAGAACAACCGGTGCTGAACAAACAATCGAAACGGAGCCGCTGGCAAACTACAACATACTGGTGCTTGATCAGGCTTTCCGTGGCCGTTCCTCGGTTACGTTTACCAATACAAACGTAATACGCAACGGGGCCGCCCGGGATGCCAATGTTTCAGCGATTGATTTTGCGTTGTACGACCGGCGGAATCTGTATGCCCTTCAGGGTACAGCACGTTACAGCAGGATTTGGTCAGCCAGTCCGTATGACGGCTACAATACCACACTCCGGTATGGGAAAGTGAGCGGCAGCTGGCAGTACTACGTTTTAGGTAATGTGGAGTCAAAGCAATATGATCCCAATGACCTGGGTATCCTGCAGGCTGCGAATGAGATCAGTTACCGGGGGAGTATTTCCTACCGTCGGTATAAACCTTCCCGTTCGCTTATTGATTACAGTTATTCTCTCGCCCCCCGCCTCCAGTATTTATACAAACCTTACGCGTACAACAAGTTTGATTTGCAGGCCCGGGCGTTCTGGTTATTCAGAAATTTCTGGGATATAACCGTAGTGGCCGGCCTGATACCCGGGTGGGAACATAATTATTTTGAACTGCGAACGGATGGCCGCCCCTTATTATATCCTTCCAACTATTCGGTGGAATTGTCGGGCAGTACCGACAGCCGGAAAAAAACATATGTCAATTTTGGGCTGGTTTATGCCAAAGCACCTGAATTTGATAATACCTATAAAGCGGTTTCGCTGGGACTCCGGTATCGTTTCGGCGACCGGTTTTCGCTGGATCTGCAAACCAGTACCATGGTGGAAGATAACCAGCTGGGGTACGCGTTTCTCCGCGAAACAAACGGGGAACCGATTGTGGGCTTCCGGAAAAATCAGTCTTTTACCTCGGTACTCTCCGGTATTTACAATTTTGCGTATCGGCTCAACCTGACGCTCCGCGCCCGTCACTACTGGAATAAAGTGGATTATGACCGTTTTCACAACGTGGACAACGAAGGAAACCTGTTGCCGCACGCGTTTATCAATAACCGGAATTCCAATGTCAATATTTTTAATGTGGATGCCTTCCTGACCTGGGATTTCCGGTTAGGCAGCCGTGTTATTGTCGGCTATAAAAACTGGTTGGGCAATGATGAAAGCGTGTTGCTGACCGGTGGCATGAATAATTACTGGAGAAATCTCACCAAGACATTTGACCTGCGGCACGGCAACGAACTGACCGTCCGCTTTATTTACCTGCTCGACTATAACCAGCTGCGCAAAAAACGTTAAGGCAAACGCATAATGCCATCGTCCACAATAGCATAAACCAGTTCATCTTTGGTTGGCTGTACTTTATAGCCGCCTGTAAAGCGGCTGAAAGCGGGCAGTACCGCGTATTCCGGTGTAAAATAATAACAGGGAAAACGCAGGGTCTGACGGCCTTTCCCTTTTAATGTAACCGCCGGATGCAGATGACCGGTAAACCGGTACATTTTCTTTTCTTCCGCTGTCAGTTCTTTTTCCGCTTTCAGATCATGTAAAAAAAGAAAAGGGCCGGCCATTAATTTCAGCGGACTCACCTGTATATCCGCTTCACTATACCAGCTGTCCGCCAATATGTCGTGATTACCTTTTACCAGGTCAATATGCAAGAGAGAAAAATCCTTACGCCATTTTATAAAATGATCCAGTTCCTTATTGGCTGTGCTGTGCGTGAAATCGCCGGCTATAATCAACCGCTCTGCTTTATATAAATACAGCTGTGCCATCAGGCGTTGCAGGTCGGCTTTATAAATGCTTTGCGGAATGCCAATACCTTCTTTTCTGAAATGCCCCGATTTACCGAGGTGCAGGTCGGCCAGGATAAGCGTGTTTTCTTCTTCCCAGAAAATACATCGTTCAGGAGATACCCAAAGCGTTTGCTGACGGAGAATATGAGGAACCGGGTTTTTCATCTTGTGTGGCCAAAACTATAAAACTATTTGCCAAATTCCAGTTGCTGCTGCATTTTTCGCACCCGGTCCTCCAGTCTTTCCGACGAAAGATCCTCGCGCATACTATCCACTTTGATCGGAAAACAAAAAGGAGTCAGTTGTTGCGGAAAGCGGATAACAATGGTGGAAGCCTGAATCCGTACCAGCATGTCACGGAGACGGGCTTCTTCCATCTGCTGATCCAGTACTTCCTGGTAAGCCTGGCGAAGCAACACATTCTCCGCGTCATATTCACTGAATACATTAAAGAGCAGGGACGCGGATGATTGCAGGTGACGCGCTTTCTTTTTTTCTCCCGGCATACCCTGGAATATAAGGCCGCCGATGACCGCAATATCCCTGAATTTTCGACGGGCCATTTCTGTACTATTCACGCTGCGCTGAATATCGGCCAGCAGGTTATCCGGGGAAAACAGGTCATATACATTGCTGTCATCAACCGGTATGGGTTGATCACTTAATAATTCAAAGCCATAGTCATTCATGGCAAAGGAAAACGTGATCGGCATTATCCGGCTGATCCGCCAGGCCAGGATAGCGGCCATGGCTTCGTGCACCAGCCTTCCTTCAAACGGGTACACAAAAAGATGAAATCCGTCTTTGGTTTCAATTTGTTCAATTAGTAATTCGCTTGCGGCCGGCACATGTGAAATTGATGCCTGCAGCTCAAATAAAGGGATCAACGCCTGCAATTCAGGCATGTCTTTCGTACCCGGTTTATGCATCCGTTCCAGCATCTCCCGCAGTTTTTTGCCCAGATTGGCGCTGAGCGGCATCCGGCCACCATTCCAGCTCGGAATGATTGATTTTTTTTGGGTTGATTTACGGACCAGTGCGGTCATGTCTTTGATCATCACAAATTCCAGGTTCCTGCCGGCCAGCGTAAATACATCTCCTGGATCCAGCCGGGAGATGAAGTATTCTTCTATCACCCCAACATACCCCCCGGTTATAAACCGTACTTTAAGCATGGCGTCGCTTACAATCGTGCCGATATGCATCCGGTGACGCATGGCTATTTTGCGACTGTTTATCCGGAAGACACCGTCTTCAATTTCCACTTTTCTGAAATCATCATACTGGTGCATCGCTTTGCCGCCGGCTGTCAGGAAATGCAGGATTTGCCCCCACTCATCACGGGTGAGCGACTGAAAACAGAAAGTGGATATGACTTCCTGGTATAGTTCTTCGGAAGTAAAACCTTCCGATATGGCCAATGTATTCAGGTATTGCAGCAATACATCGTAACAAAGCGTGATCGGCATCCTGCTTTCAATCAGTTTGTCCGCAATGGCCGATTGTAACGCCGCTGCCTCCAGGAGTTCGAGCGAATGGGTCGGGAGAAAATAAATTTTGCTGGTGGCATCCGGCTGGTGGCCGCTGCGGCCGGCCCGTTGCAGAAACCGGGCCACGCCTTTAGGTGATCCGACCTGTATAACGGTCTCGACTGGACGAAAATCAACACCGAGGTCCAGGCTGGCCGTACATACCACTGCTTTCAGTTTACCGGTATGCAGCTGCTCTTCGATCCAGTTGCGCAACTCCAGGTCAATGGAACCATGATGCAAGGCCAGTACCCCGGCCAGCTCCGGACAGATATCCAGCAGCGTCTGGTACCAGGTTTCACTCATGCCCCGGGTATTGATAAAAATAAGTGTGGTCCTGCTTTGTTGAATAACAGGTATCAGTTTATGGGCCAGCCGGATACCCAGGTGCCCGGCCCATGGATATTTTTCAATTTCATCGGGATAGATGGATTCCACTTCCAGTTTTTTCTGCAGGGAAGCTGTTACAGTAACCCCGTTTTTTTTCAGCGGACTCAGCAAAACTTTTCTTGCTTCTTCCAGGTTGCCGATGGTGGCGGAAATACCCCACAGCATCAGTTTGTTCCCGGTACAAGCTACCAGCCGGGAAACAGCCAGTTCCACCTGTACACCTCTTTTACTGCCCAGTAATTCATGCCATTCATCTATGGCCACTACGGACAAGGAACGAAATAATGACGGGTATCCTTTCTGTGCCAGTAACAGGTGCAGGCTCTCCGGCGTAATCAGCAGGATTTCGGGGATTGCTTTTTTTTGCCGGGCTCTTTCCGCCACCGATGTATCTCCGTTGCGTATACCCAACCGCCAGGGAATACCCAGTTCAGCCAGTACTTCTTCCATGGCTCTCCCGATATCTTTTGCAAGGGCCCGCAAGGGAGTTACCCAAAGCAGTTGCAGCCCCGTGTTTGTAGTATGACGGTAGTCTTCAGGATGGGCGTTAATATAACGGATAAGCGTACCCAGAAATACGGAAAAAGTCTTTCCACAACCTGTCGGGGCGTTTACCAGGCCGCTTTGCCCGCCGCTAATCAGTTCCCAGGTCTGTTGCTGGAATAAAAATGGCCTGAAACCTTTTGTTTCAAGCCAATCATTTATAATCTTATTTCCGGTAGAAGACGGCATTGCCGTTTGTTTTTTACTGCAGTCCGTTACCTGGTCAGTTCACGGATTTGATGATGCCATCCTGCCATTTCAGAAAATACAGTTTCTTGTTCTCAAAATATTCCAACGTCATCTGCTGCCGGTTCAGGACGGGCTGTATGTCTATCTCCCTGAATAAATTAAATTCTTTGCGGCTGAGATTGGACGCCAGGTCATTCTTATAGGTGGTGAGCAGTTTCACAAAACGCCAGACGGTTTCATATCCCCGCATTACCATGTCACTCGGCCGGGCATACATCCGGGTATTGAATACCGTGGTAATACTCTGGCTTACTTTATCGGTACGGGGATTATAAAATGGGGTACTGTATATAATTTCAATCCCGCGATATTCTGGTTTGGTAAAATCCTTAATCCCATCCCAGGTGGGCATACCCATTACGGCTGCTTTATAATTCTGTTTCTTGAGTGCCGCCAGCTGCGCGGTCAGTCTCTTGCCAAAATTCTCATCCAGGCTCCCCGCCACACATAAGGTCAGCTGGGTCGTGTCCAGGTGAGGTATAAGTTGTTTCAATTGAAAACTGTCGGAAAGTTCAACATATTTCAACTTCAGGGGTATGCCGTTGGTGCTTTTGGCATAATCATCAAAATAGCCCCTGATCCTGTCTTCCAGTGTACCTTTTTTACGAAATACCACAATCCGGTCCAGCGCATATTGTTTTTGCATATGCCGGTAAATGCCTTCACATTGCGTTTTCAGGGTGGAATTCAGCATTACAAAAAAAGGATTACCGGTAACTCCTCCGTCATTGGGGAGATTGACATTCACCACCGGAATATTTTTCCGCAGCCCGGCGTCAGCAAATGTTTTAATTTCTGATGCGCTGCAATAGGTAATCAACAGGCTGGCATTGCTGATTTCCGGACTGGCCAGTTGTTCCTGGATCGTCTTATTGGCTGCCCGGGTATCAAATACATGAACTTCAAGTGGTACTTTTTCTTTATTCAGGGAATCAAGTGCCAGCTGTGCCCCTTCATAAAACTCCAGTCCGGGATTGATAAATTTCGGGAAAGAATTTTTGGCATACCGGTATTCCGAATTGTCGTCAAATGCAGAATCCAGGTACAGCGGGGCGAACAAAGCGATCTTATAAACCGGCGCGGCAGTCTGCGCTGAAGTTTTCAGGCCCTGCGACAGTAAGAAAAATAATACCAGTAATTGAATCCTCATAGTTATATGTTTATCCAACAATTATTCCCATTCAATGGTTGCCGGCGGTTTACTGCTGATATCATATACCACCCGGTTTATACCCCGGACATTATTTATGATTTCATTCGACACAAATGCCAGAAACTCGTAAGGGAGATGGGCCCAGTCGGCGGTCATGCCGTCCACACTGGTCACGGCCCGTAACGCCACTGTATACTCGTAGGTCCGTTCATCTCCCATTACCCCGACACTTTTTACCGGCAGTAAGATAGCACCTGCCTGCCAAACCGTTGCATACAGGTTGTTATCTTTCAGGGCTTTTATATACAGGTGATCAGCCTGCTGCAATAACTGTACCTTTTCTTCAGTAATATCGCCCAAAATCCGGATAGACAGTCCCGGCCCGGGGAATGGATGCCGGTCAATCATATCCGCCGGGATACCCAGTTCACGGCCAACTTTTCTTACTTCATCTTTGAACAGGGACCGGAGTGGTTCAACTAATTCAAGGTGCAGGTGTTCCGGCAATCCGCCCACATTGTGGTGCGATTTAATGGTAACCGAAGGCCCATGTACGGATACGCTTTCAATTACGTCGGGATAGATGGTTCCCTGCCCCAGCAATCCGATGCCTTCAATTTTTTTGGCCTCTTCCTGGAACACATCAATAAAACCGGCCCCGATTATTTTTCTTTTTTCTTCAGGATCTGTTTTGCCGGCCAGTTTGGTATAAAAATGTTCACGGGCGTCGATCCCCTTTACATTCAGTCCAAGTTGTCCATACATTTTTAAAACGGACTCAAATTCATCTTTACGGAGTACCCCGTTATCAACAAAAATGCCATAGAGGCGATCGCCAATGGCTTTATGTATAAGCGTAGCCGCAACGGTGGAGTCTACTCCGCCACTGAGGGCCATGATTACTTTGCGGTCGCCGATTTGTTGCCGGAGCAGTTTAACCGTATCGGTGATAAAATGCGCGGGTGTCCAGTCCTGGCTGCAACCACAGGTTTGTACCAGGAAGTTGTAGAGTAATTTTTTCCCTTCTTTAGAATGGTATACCTCGGGGTGAAACTGAACACCATACAGGGGGAAGCTGCTGTTGCCCGCTTTCCGGAAAGCTGCCACCGGAATACTCTCCGTATCGGCCAGCAGTTCAAAACCTTCGGGTAATTGTTTAATAGTGTCACTATGGCTCATCCAGACCTGGCTTTGTTCCGCGATATCCCGGAAAATCGGGTCATCCATTCTGCGATGCAAGGTTGCCCGGCCATATTCGCGCTTATCGCTTTTGGCCACCAGGCCGCCAAAACGTTTGGCAGTGAGCTGGGCGCCGTAACAGATGCCGAGAACCGGAACTTTTTCCACCAGCGCCTGTACATCGGTATCCGGCGCTTTATCTTCATTTACGGAGAACGGAGAGCCGGAAAGGATAATGCCCTTGAGTCCGGGTTCAATGTCAAATGGTTTGTAGTAAGGGATGATCTCGCAATAAACATTGGCTTCCCTGACCGCACGTGCAATCAGTTGTGTATACTGGGATCCGTAATCCAGAATGAGTATCTTTTCCGTCATAGTGCTGCGAAGGTAAAGAAAACCGGACAGGAGGGCTCCATTGGGAAAAGAGTAAATCGGGAAAATCCGCCAACCTCTTTTATGAACGGTGTGTCAAACCCCGAAATGCATGCTATATTCGGGGTACTTTAATCTTGAAATATGAGAAAACCTTTTTTGTTTCTGATGCTTGCCATAGTGGTATTCAGCTCCTGTAATGGCATATTGGGCCGGCGTATTCGCGGCAATGGAAAAATCCGCACCGAGAACCGTTCTGCAGAGCGTTTCAGCAGGGTGGAAGTAAGCGGCGCCATTGATCTGTATCTGGCTCAGGATTCTGTGGAATCCGTTCGGGTAGAGGCGGATGAGAATCTGCTTCAGTATGTGCTGGTGGAGAGTAACGGGTCGGAATTGTCGGTTCATACAAAAAGGGGAATCCGGTTAAAGCCAACCCGTACGGTAAAAGTGTACATCAGCGGACCTTCCATTGCCTCCATCAGTGCTTCGGGTGCCTGCGATGTATACAGTGAGAATAAGCTGACCGGCGCGGATAAAATCAGTGTGGACCTTTCCGGGGCCAGTGATGCAAAACTGGAGCTCAGGGCACCCCGTGTATCGGTTTCCTTATCCGGGGCTGGTACGGTTACACTAAAAGGGGAGGCACGGGATTTTGAAGTGGACGGGTCCGGTAGTACGGATATTAAATGTTATGAATTACTGACTGAGAATACGAATGTGGATATTTCCGGAGCAGGCAGTGCGGAAGTGTTTGCCAGTGTAAAGCTGGATGTGGATGTATCCGGTGCCGCAGATGTACGATATAAGGGCAACGCTACCGTTAATCAGCGTGTATCCGGTGCCGGGAGTGTGAAAAAAGTGGAGTAAAACAGGCTGCTGTCTTTTTATCAGGCGGGCATGCCGGTATTTTTTCATTCCGGTAACTATAAACTCTGAGATATATTGAGTACTTTGTGTCTGATCTATGAAACGAAGGACTTTTATCATCGCTGCTGCCGCCACGGCTGTTGCTATAACCGTGCCCGCAGTTTATTACAGCCGTAATCACAAAAAAACATACAATCCCCTCGTGATGCCGGAGATACTCGGTCAGTTTTGTGACGAGTCGCTGATCCGTGCAATCGGTGAGGAATACAGCCGTCAGACCGGCGAGAATCAGGCCGGCACTATAAAAGCCCTGCTGTTACAGGCGGAGAATGGCGTTGTAGTGGCAGAAAAAGACCGGAATGCAGTGGCTGCGCTGCTGAAGAAAAAAACGGAAGCAGAATTCAGCGCCCGTTCTACCATGATAATGAAAGGCTGGATTATAACCCGGACAGAAGCCCGGCAATGCGCCTTATTTTCCTTAACCGCCTAAGCTAAATTTTATGCATATTGATGCAAGACAACTGGATAACGGATCACTGATTGAAGGGGATATCTGTATCGTGGGTACAGGCGCAGCAGGAATCAGTATCGCGCTTGACTGGATAGATTCCGGTTATAAAGTGATATTACTGGAAGGCGGTGGTTTTGACTATGACGACCAGGTGCAGGAATTATACAATGGAAAGCTGACCGGCCAACCGTATTACCCGATGAAGTCAAGCCGGCTGCATTATTTCGGTGGAAGTACCATGCATTGGGGTGGTATGTGCGCTATGTTTGATGAACTGGATTTTGAAAAAAGAGACTGGGTGCCGCATAGCGGCTGGCCGATAAAACTGCAGGATATTGCAGCACATTATCCCAAAGCGAATGATATACTTGACCTCGGCCCCTTTGAATGGGATGTGGACTACTGGATAAAAAAGGATCCGAAAATGGTTCCGCTTCCTCTTGATAAAAATGTGGTGTGGAACAAAATGTGGCACTTCAGCCCGCCTACCCGTTTTGGAACCAAATACAAAGACACATTGGTGAATGCGAAAAACATTCATCTGTATACCTATGCCAATGTAGTGGATATTACAGCCGGTGAAAATGTAAAAAACATACAAAGTGTTACCGTTAAAAATCATGCCGGCCGGAATCATACGGTTAAAGCGAAATACTTTATTCTGGCCTGTTGTTCTATTCAGACAGCCCGCTTATTAATGGCTTCCAATAAGCAGGCACCCGCGGGCTTGGGAAATGACCATGACCTGGTGGGTCGCTATTTTATGGAACATCCTGAATTGAAAACAGGGGAGCTCTGGCTGACAAAGACGGATGAATTAAAATTGTACCAGATTGAAAAAGTGAGAGCGGAACTGGCTTTTCACCCGCACGTGCAAAAGGAATTAAAACTGCTCAATGGAACCGTGGCGCTGAATCCGCTGCCTCTGGTGAAGAATGTAAAAGCCAATGTACAGACCTGGAATGAAGACGATCCCCGGAAAAGTCTGAAAAAAAATCAGGATGATTATGGTACCGCGCCCAAACGGAATTTTTTCCAGAAAGTGATGGATAAAATTTCTCCCCCCAAAGAAGAAAAGAGTTTTCAGTCCTACGAATTATATACCCGCATTGAACAGGCACCTAATCCGGATTCAAGGGTGGTGCTCAGCGATGAAAAAGACGCATTGGGTGTTCCCAGGGCAAATCTGCATTGGGCGATGCAGCCTATAGATAAATACACGGTCCGTAAACTAAATACACTTGTCGGACAGCTGGTTGGCGCGGCCGGTATCGGCCGGGTACGTTTATATGACTTCCTGCTGGATGAAAAAGATGAGAGCATGCCTGATTTTACCAGTGGAGGCTGGCATCATATCGGCACTACCCGTATGAGTGATACACCACAAACCGGTGTGGTCGATCAGAACTGCAAAGTTTTCGGTCTGGATAATTTATACATTGCCGGATCGGCAACATTCCCCACTGCCGGAGCCATCAACCCCACATTTACGGTTGTGGCTATCTCCTTACGTTTGTCCGCGCATATCAAAAATGAAAAAATGGGGAAAGCCTGATTCTCCGGGTTTCCGAAAATAAAAAAGGGATTGTATCGGTAGATACAATCCCTTTGCATATCTGGCAGATGTTTTTATTAATAGTCGTTGCCGAATCCGCCACGGTCACGGTTAAAACCGCCGCCGCCTTTCTTGAATCCGCCGCCGCCGCCGCCTTTGTAGCCGCCGCCACCGCCGCCATTGCCGAAGCTTCTTTTCTTGAAGCCACCGCCACCACCGCCTTCAGGCTTGGGGCGACTTTCATTCACCACGATGTTACGTCCATCAACTTCAGTACCATTGAGGGCTGCTATCGCTGCCTGTGCCTGGTCGTCGTTGGGCATTTCAACAAAGCCAAAGCCTTTGCTGCGGTTAGTGAATTTGTCGGTTACAATTTTGGCTGAAGATACTTCGCCATGTGAGGCAAACAGGTTTGATAAATCCTGATCTTTCAGGTTCCAGCTGAGATTTCCTACGTAAATGTTCATTTTGAGAGTTTTTAAAAAATAAAAGTGTCAACAGTAACAGTAACCAATGAACATTCCAAGGTTTTTCGAATGGTCGAGGACTTGTAAAACTGAAAGAGCACCAAAAGCAATAACAAATTAAAGGAAATTTTCCTGAGTTTTTAATATTTTTTCTTTCTACCGGGGCGGCACGATACAAATTGTTGATAATTAATGAAATACGTCTATTGCAAAAAAAGTCCTCCGGTGTGGAGGACTTTTTTTTATCAGTTAAAAAAGCGCTTACTCAGCTACAACTTCAATCTCAACTTCGGTGGATTTACCATTGCCGAAATCGATAGTGGCTTTGTAAGAACCCAGTTCTTTAACATCTTCAGGGATCGTGATTTTTTTACGATCAATGTCGTAACCACGCTGATCGCGGATAGCGCGGCTCAGTTGCAGCGAAGTGATGCTACCGAAGATTTTTCCGCTGGTTCCTGTTTTAGCACCCAGTTTAACCGGTGCTTCATGCAGTTTAGCGATAACGCTGTTGATTTCAGCCAGCATTTTTTCTTCTTTCTTGCGCACTTGCTTCATCCTTTCTTCCAGCTGTTTCCGGTTGCTCGGGCTGTTTTCAACGGCCAGCTGACGGGGCAGTAAAAAGTTACGGGCATAGCCATTTTTAACTTTCACTACTTCGTTCACACCACCCAGGTTATCTACATCTTGAATTAAGATTACTTCCATTTTTTTCTTTTTGTTCACCAACCCAGTAACACCTGCGTATTACTGTCTCCCGCTTTACGGGATTAGGGTGAGGTTATTTTAAAAGATCTGTTACGTAAGGCAATAAGGCCATCTGACGGGCTTTCTTCACCGCGTCAGAAACCTTGCGCTGAAACTTCAGGCTGTTTCCGGACAGACGGCGGGGGAGTAATTTACCCTGCTCGTTCAGGAATTTTTTCAGGAATTCCACATCTTTATAATCGATGTAGCGGATGCCATATTTCTTAAAGCGGCAGAATTTCTTAACGCGCTTGTCGCTTTTGATGGCGGTCAGATATTTTATTTCATTTTTTGCCATTGTATTAAGCCTCCACTGCTTTTTCGGTTCCTGTTTTTACACCACTTTTCTTTCTGGCATTATACTCGACGGCGTATTTATCGAGTTTAGTGCACAAATGACGGAGCACGCTCTCGTCACGCAGCATCTGGATTTTCAGTTTCTCGTTAAAATCAGATTGCGCTGTGTACTCCAGTACCCAGTAGAGACCTGTTGTCTTTTTCTGGATCGGGTAGGCCAGTGATTTCAATCCCCAGGGATTTTCATGAACGATTGTGCCACCGGCATCCGTTACCAGCTTCGCATATTTTTTCTGCTCAGCTTTGAACTCATCGTCACTCAAAACGGGGGTAAAAATCACCATCAATTCGTAATTGTTCATTTTACCTTGTTTTACCCACCGAAGCATTTGCATAGGTGGGCGAGTTAAAAAATTCGGTTTCTCCCATTGGACAATCCGCCAGGGCGGAAAGAATCTGCGAATCCAGATTTGGGGCGGCAAAGATACGTCTTTCCGGCCAGAATCGGCCGGTCCGTAAAAGAGATTTTTTAAGCTACAATTAAAAAGAAAATAGGCTGAAAATCAATTATTTGACTCAGAATCCTTTTTTCAGTGGTTTAATTTCTTTCAGCATCAGTATGTAAGTGGGGAAGTGGTCGCTGTAACCGCCCCTGTAAGTATTCCCATCCCAGGTACGCATGGGATATCCTTTATAACGGCCCTGGTTCTCCACCAGGTATTCCTTATTAAAAATATGTGGTTGATAGTAGAAAAAGCCTGTCTGGCTTTTATTCATCCAGGCATGTGAGATCAGGATCTGGTCAAATAATCCCCAGGCATCCTGGTAAGCAAGGGTGCCGATTCCTTTTTTATACATGTCCATCCAGGGATTAAACATCCCACCGGGTTTTACCTCTTTTTCCTTGCCTTTGGCATTGATAATACCGGCCACACTTTCATTGATCGGGTCATCGTTCAGGTCGCCCATGACGACCACTTTTGCCTGTGGTTCCAGTTTGGCAATGGAATCCATATGATGCCGGCAAACAGCCGCCGCCGCATTCCGGGCCGGTGCACTGCGGACTTCTCCGCCACTCCGGCTGGGCCAGTGGTTGACATAAATATGTACCGTTTCTCCGTCAAGCTTTCCCCTGACCCAGAGTATATCCCTTGTGAAATAAGCGTCTTTTGACCCGCCGGGTAATTGTACAAATAATTTGTCACTGGCTTCCACCGTAAAGTATTTCGGATTGTAGAGTAAGCCAACATCCACGCCGCGGATGTCTTTTGAATCGTAGTGTACAATCTTGTAATTCCTTTTAGCAAGGAGCGGGCGGCTGATCAGATCCCTTAATACCGTGTCATTTTCCACCTCGGCTACCCCCAATATGGCCGGGCCGTCCGGATTCAGTTCAGTTCCGATCTGGGAAATTACCGTTGCGAGTTTATTTAATTTATTGAAATAGATTTCCGAGCCGTAATTCCGGTCTCCTTTGGGGAGGAACTCCTCGTCGTTGGTCAGGGTATTGTCTACCGTGTCATACAGGTTTTCCAGGTTATAAAAGGCAATCACGGCACTTTTATATTCTTTTTTCTGCGCCTGAACTGATAAGCAACTTATCAACAGGGAAATTACGATTAGTTTCCGGTACATAGTAAGTATTGTGGGGCACAAACTTAGTAAAACTAAGGATGCGCCGGCTATTAAAAAAAGCGGCGAGGCGGTTATAATATTATTATCTGTTCATAAATTTTATGAATGCCTGTTAGTTAGTCCTTAATTTTGCAGTCTCGTTTAAATTAACTGTCATGCTAAAAAACAAACTGCTGCTGCTTTTCTGCTGCATTTCCCTTGCGGCCGGGGCACAGGTTGACTCCACTGCAAAAAAAGACACTAGTATTATTGATGAGGTAAAAGACGGCGTACTGGATAATATCCCCACCGTATCCCTGGACGACAATGACCTGGGTGACGGCGGCAACCAGAATATATCCTCCCTGCTGACAGCCGGAAGAGATCCTTTCTATTCGGCGGCTTCTTTCAACTTCAGTTCCGTTCGTTTCCGGATTCGCGGTTACGACAATGACCTCTTCAGTACCTATATGAATGGTATCCCGATGGATAACCTGGACAATGGGTTTACGCCTTTTGGCTTATGGGGCGGATTGAATGATGTGATGCGTAACCGGGATGTATCCTGGGGACTTCGTTACAACACATTTACGTATGGTGACATCGGCAGCAATACCAATATTGATTCAAGGGCCAGTAAACAACGGGCCCAGACCAGTATCAGCTATGCCGCTTCCAACAGAAACTATAATAACCGTATAATGCTGACCCATTCCACCGGAGTCAGTAAGAAAGGCTGGGCCTTTTCTTTCAGTGGCAGCCGTCGCTGGGCCGACGAAGGCTATGTACCCGGCACGTACTATAACGGCTGGGGCTATTTTGCCGCCGTGGATAAACGTATTGGTCAGAAACATCTTCTTTCCTTAACTGCTTTTGGCGCTCCGACTGAAAACGGCCGTCAGGGTGCCGCCGTTCAGGAAATGATGGACCTGGCAGGTACGCATTATTATAATCCGAACTGGGGCTACCAGAACGGACAAAAAAGAAATGCCAGCGTTGGTAAAACCCATCAGCCGGTGATTATCCTGACACATGATTACAGACTCAATAATAAAACCACACTGACAACAGCGGCAGGTTTTTCTTTCGGCAACCGCAGCGTAACCGCGCTTGACTGGTACAACGCGGCCGACCCGCGTCCGGATTACTATCGTTATCTGCCCAGCTATACCGCCACATGGGCAAGCAGTACCGATCCTTCTCAGGGTCAGCAATTGTACGACCTGATGAAGAATGATGAAAATTACCGCCAGATCAACTGGCAGCGTTTGTATGATGTAAACCGGGCCAGTGTGGCTACGATTTACAATGCCAACGGTATTGCAGGCAATAATGTAACCGGACAACGTTCCCGGTATATTATTGAAGAAAGGATTATCAATACCAGCCGCTATAACCTCAACTCCGTTTTGAATACCAAATTCGGCGACCATGTCGATTTCACGGCCGGAGCTTCTTATCAACAGCAGAATAATCATTATTTTAAAAAAGTGGATGATCTGCTGGGCGGACAGTTTTATGTAAACGTGAACCAGTTTGCCGAACGTGATTTTCCGGTAGACAATTCCGCCAACCAGTTTGACCTGGACAACCCCAACCGCATCCTTTACCAGGGAGACAAGTTTGGATATGATTATAATCTTAACATTTCCCGTGCCGCAGCCTGGGCGCAGGGCGTTTTCCGTTTCAATAAAGTGGATTTCTTCCTGGCGGGTAATCTTTCTTACACCTCCTTCTACCGCGAAGGAAATGTACGGAATGGCCTGTTCCCGGATAATTCAAAAGGGAAAGGCACCACCAACACATTTACGGATTATGCGGCGAAAGGCGGTGTAACCTATAAAATCGATGGCCGTAACTATATTTTTGTAAACGGATCCTATCAGACAAGGGCACCCTATTTTGAAAACGTTTACGTTTCTCCCCGGACCCGCAACAGTCAGCAGGATAATGTAACCAGTGAGACGATCCAGACCGCTGAAGCCGGTTATATCATGAATGCGCCGAAATTCAAAATCCGCCTGGGCGGTTATTATACCCGCTTCCAGGACGGCATGGATGTAATGTCCTTCTATCACGACGCGTATCAGAATTTCGTGAACTACGCGATTTCCGGTATCGATAAACTGCATTTTGGCGGTGAATTCGGTATTGAGGCGAAACTCACGCCGACCATCACCCTGAATGCTGCCGCCGCCGTAGGTCGTTATTATTACGACAGCAAACAACTGGGCGTGGTTACGGTGGATAACAGCGCTTCCGTACTCGGCCGTCAGCTGATTTATGCCGAAGATTTCAGGGTGCCGTCCACCCCGATGGAGGCCTATAGTTTCGGGCTGAACTACCGTTCACCCAAATTCTGGTTTGTAAGTCTGACCGGAAACTATTTTGATCAGTCTTACCTGAGCATGAATCCGCTCCGCCGTACCTGGGATGCGCTGCAGTTCGCGGCCGCCGGCAGTGAGGCGTATAAGACCATATTCGATCAGACAAAATTTGACGCGAATTATACCGTTGACTTTTTTGGCGGTTATTCATGGAAACTGCCCAAAAGCTGGGAAGTCAATAAGAAATCCACCTTCCTGGTTTTCAACTTAGGTGTAAATAATATCCTGAACAATAAGGATATCCTGACCGGCGGTTTTGAACAACTTCGTTATGACGCGCAGTTGTCCTCCAGTGATCCGGTACAGGTAGGCAAATTCCCGCCGAAATTGTTCTATGCGTATGGCCTTAATTATTTCGCCAGCATGACGCTCCGTTTCTAAACCTACTGCCTAACCGAAATTAAAAAACAGACTATGCGATTTCTTCAATTTAAATACACGATCACGGCACTGTTCTTCACGGTGCTGTTTACCGCCTGCGATAAAAAGCCCATCGGCCCCACCGGCCCCGATCCGCTCGGTCCCGGTGATTACATGAGCTTTGCCGACTTCCGGGCATTGTATCCCGGTACGGGTGACTATACCATTCCGTCCGGTACAAAACGTATCCGCGGGATGGTGATTTCCAACAGTAGTAATGAAGCGTCAGGCGTATACCGCCTCCAGGATGAGAGCGGCGCCGGCATTTATCTCTACACCGTAATCGGTTCACCGGTATATGCGATGGGCGATGTACTGGATATCATTCCTTCCGGGGGTGGTAAATTCACGCTTTACAATGGCGACCTGGAACTGATGAGTATTCCGAGTGCCAATATTACCAAGGTCAGTGGTGCCCTTACTATAACACCCCGGGTTGCCACTGTGGCGGATATCACCACCAACCGCAATACCTGGGCTTCCTCGCTGGTAAAAATCAACAACGTAACATCCATAACGCAGGCTTCCTCCAATCCAACCGGCGTTACATACAATATTACGGATGCCACCGGCACCCTGTCCATGTTCGTACGCAACGCATCGGCCATTACCGTGAATACCAGTGGTACATCGGTTACCGGCTATGTTTCCATTTACCTGACCAGCACACAGATTGGTATCCGTACGGCTGCCGATATTCAATAATCAACTGACTGATCAAACATAATTATATGCAACAAACATTCAAACATAAATGGCTGATACCGGCAGTACTCCTGTTTTCCGCCGGCCTGTTTATAAGTTCCTGCCAGAAAAAATTCAATGAGCCGCCCGTAACCGGCGCGGCCGATGTGGTAGCTAATATCAGTATTAAGGATATCAAGGCCCGTTATACTTCCGGTGCGCCGGTGGCCATCACCGACGACGCGATTATTGAAGGCGTGGTTTCCTGCGATGACCGCAGTGGTAACTACTACCAGCAGATTGCGATCCAGGATTCAACGGGTGGGGTACTGCTCCGCCTGGCCGGTAGCAATCATTATAATAATTACCCGGTAGGCCGTAAACTCTTTGTAAAACTGAAAGGACTTTACCTGGGTCAGTACAACGGTACCCTGCAATTTGGCGGAGGCGTGGATACACCCTACCTGAATCAGGGTGGTGTAACCTTATTGGCCAGCAATCTGCAGGACCTGCATATTATAAAAGGGGCATTGAATCAGCCGCTGGTACCTAAAGTGGTAACCGTATCGCAACTGACCACCACGCTGCAGGACAAATATGTGAGTACCCTGATTAAACTGGTGGGTTATGAGTTTTCCGGTGCCGACCGTTCCAAAAATTATGCGGATGACGGATTTTCCGGAAACAGGATCATTCAGGATTGTTCTAATCTGTCAGCCAATAAAATCACCCTGCGTACCAGCAATTACAGCAATTTCGCCACATTACCTGTGCCCCAGGGCAATGGAGAAATACTGGCCGTATACTCATATTTCGGTTCTACTAAACAACTGACCATCCGGGATACCACGGATGTACGGTTTACCGGTACGCGTTGTCCAACGGCAACCGGTGACGGTCAGATCAGCCTGGGCAGTACATCTCCCTTCCTGATTAATTTCAATACTATCGGTACCGCCGGTTTGCCGGCTGGTGTATATGTAAAACAGGATGCCAATGCCGGTTATATCGGTAATGAAGCGACCGTTTACAATGTGAATTTCAATACAGGAACCGCCTGGAATCAGACCAGTCTCGGATTTAAGAATTTTGCATCGGCCACCGGACTTACGGCTACATCTACCAGTACGGATCAGACGAATTCAGTAAACAGGGCATTAGGCGCCCGTCAGACCGGTACATCATCAACAGGTGGTGATCCCGGATTCGCTTTCGCTTTCCAGCTGGCCAATACCACCGGAAAAACTAACCTGCAACTGGAGTTTTTACTGCAGTCACTGGATGCTTCCGGTACTACGGTGGGACGTACCACCACCTGGAGAGTGGATTACGGGATTGGAGACAGTCCGGTGAATTTCACCACTGTTACCACCACACCGGCAACTTTGTCCACCACATTCGGTCCCGGCAATTTCGCGAATACACCCGTAACCGTGAATTTCGGAACGGCCCTGAATAATATCAGTCAGAAAGTCTGGATACGGATTGTGGCACTCAGCAGTACCTCTGGTGGCGGTAACCGTCCTTCCACAGGTATTGATGACGTGAAGTTCAGCTGGAACTGATTAACTCGAATTGTACTTTTTTTTAATAGGATAAATAAGAAGCAATGAAAAAATTATTAACAGCACTCTTTCTTTTAATATCTGTTATATCTTTTTCACAGTCTACCACCGTTGTAATTAGTCAGGTATTTGGTGGTGGTGGCGGAACAACAGGTACATACCAAAACGATTATGTAGAGTTGCATAACGTCAGCGGGGTTTCTCAATCACTAAATGGAATGTCCTTGCAGTACGGTTCATCAACCGGACAGTTTGCAAGTTCAGCATCCAATCTTTTTGTGTTACCCAATGTCAGTATACCCGCTGGGGGATATTTTCTTATTCAGTTAGGTGCGACCGGTACTGGTGGTGTTGTATTGCCTGTAACACCAGATGCAGTAACAACAAATCTTTCAATGAGCGGATCTTCCGGAAAAGTTGCGTTAGCCAATCAAATCACTGCACTGGGTTGCGGGGCTACAGCCACGCCATGCACATTGCCTTCAGCTGCTATAATAGATCTGGTGGCGTATGGAGTTACGGCCAATTCAGAAGGTGGTGTATCTGTAAATAATGGAGTAGCACTTGCTTCCACTCAAGGTTGTGTTCGTAAAAACAACGGATGTACTGAAACCAATAACAATAACGCTGACTTTGAAGTAATAACAGCGCCTGTACCACGTAACAGTGCTTCACCAGCTTTTTCATGTACGGCGGCTACTCCCGCATTAACCATTGCTACAGTACTTCCGTTATTCGGCGATGTTTGTATCAATACAGAAGCCGGTCCCAATTCATTTACCATTAACGGAAGCAATCTTACCACGGCGGATGTTACGGTAGGCGCACTGGCCGGATATACGTATTCCACTACAGCGGCGGGTACCTATACCTCCACTTTAACTATTACGCAGCCCGGCGGCGGATTTACTCAGAATGTATATGTGAAATTTACACCCACCGCGGTACAATCTTATGCGGGAAATATTCCGGTATCAGGTGGTGGTGTATCTGTAGCCGTGAATGCAGCTGCTTCAGGTACCGGTATTAATACACCGGCAACCGTTACCAGCGGAGCCGCCAGTGCCATTACACAAACCGGCGCCACGGTGGCCGGTACAGTAACTGATAATGGGTGCGCCGCGCTTACAGCTTATGGTATCGAGTACAGCACTACAGCCGGTTTCCCAAATGGAACAGGTACTGCAGTTGCTTCCACCAATATTGCAGCCGGTGCATTCAGTGCTGCCCTTACCGGATTAACCGCCGCCACTGTTTATTATTATCATGCATATGCCACTACAGCAGCCGGAACCAGCTATGGTGCTGAACAAACATTTACCACGGCAGCAGCCATACCCGCCTTATCGGCCGGTACTCTGACGGCTTTCGGGGATATTTGTATTAATACATCTGCCGGTCCCAATTCATTTACCATTACCGGTGCCAACCTTACGGCTGCCGATGTAACGGTAGGCGCATTGGCCGGGTTTACTTATTCCACAACGGCTGGTGGTACCTATACCGCCACGCTTACGTTTACACAGCCCGGCGGTGCGTTCTCCCAGCAGGTATTTGTAAAATTTGATCCCACCGCGGTACAATCCTACAATGGCAATATCGCCGTTGCTGGTGGTGGTGCCACATCCATTGATGTAGCTGCCAGCGGTGCAGGGGTGAATACAATGGCCACTGTTACCAGCGGTGCGGCCAGTGCTATTACGCTTACTACCGCCACGGTGGCGGGTGCCATTACGGCCAATGGCTGTTCTGCCGTTACCGCTTATGGTATTGAATACAGTACGACGCCTGGTTTCCCCAATGGAACAGGTACGGCGGTTGCTTCCACCAATATCGCCGGAGGCAACTTCAGTTCCGACCTTACCGGTCTTACATCCGGTATCACGTATTACTATCATGCCTATGCGACAAATGCCGGTGGTACCGCTTATGGTGCCGAAGCTTCCTTTACCACGGCCAGTCCGAACCCGGTTATCACGGTTACACCGCTGACGGCATTTGGTAACATCTGTATAAATAACACTACCACTGAAAATTCCTTTACCATCAGCGGAACAAACCTTACCGCTGCGGATGTAACGGTAGCCGCCCTGTCCGGGTTTACATACAGCACTACAGCTGCGGGAACCTATACAGCCACACTGACTCTTACACAACCCGGTGGTACATTCTCACAAATCATTTATGTACGGTTTACGCCCGTTGCCGTACAATCGTATAACGGAAATATCGCTGTAAATGGCGGTGGTATCGCCGCTGTGGTGAACGTGCCTGCTTCAGGTGCCGGTATTAATACCACGGCTACCGTTGCCAGCGGAGCGGCATCAGCCGTTACAGCCGGCACGGCTACCGTAGCCGGAACCATCAGCGACAATGGTTGTACCGCCGTTACCGCGTATGGTATTGAATACAGCACTACGGCCGGTTTCCCGAACGGATCAGGCACAGCAGTAGCTTCCACCAATATCGTGGCCGGCGGTTATACATCAGCGTTAACCGGTCTGGCCAGTGGCACTACTTATTATTACCACGCCTATGCCACAAATGGTGGCGGTACTGCTTATGGTGCTGAATTATCCTTTACCACCTTAACACCTGCCATCAATGCCACAGCGCTGACGGCCTTTGGTAATACCTGTCTGAATACAACGGCAGGTCCTAATTCATTCACCATTACCGGGACAAACCTCAGTGCGGCGAATGTTACAGTGGGTCCGCTGGCGGGCTTCACCTTCTCTACTACCAGTGGAGGTGCCTATACCGCATCTCTCAGCCTGGTGCAACCCGGTGGTGCTTTCTCACAGGATGTATTTGTGAAATTCACACCGGTAGCGGTGCAGTCATACAGCGGAAATATTCCGGTGAATGGTGGTGGTATTGCCACAGCAGTTAACGTGGCCGCCAGTGGTGCGGGCGTAAACAGTCCTGCCACCGTAACCACGGGCGCGGCCTCCGCCATTACCTATAACAGTGCTACGGCAGCGGGTACCATTACAGCCACCGGTTGTACCGCGGTTACAGCTTACGGTATTGAATACAGTACTACCAATGGCTTTGCCAATGGTACCGGTACATCCGTGGCTTCCATCAACCTGAGTGCGGGAGCATTTTCTTCAGCGCTCACCGGACTGGCGGCCAGTACCGTTTATTATTTTAAAGCATGGGCGACTAATGCAGGAGGTACCACTTACGGAGCGCAGCAAACCTTTACCACAGCGGCTGTGCCTATTTCAATTACGGCTACCACGCTCACTGCTTTTGGCGCGGCCTGTATCAACACTACCGTTGGGCCCAACAGCTTCACCATCAATGGCAGCTTCCTGACTACGGCCAATATCAATGTAGGCCCGCTGAGCGGATATAGTTTCTCCACTACCAGTGGCGGAACGTATACTCCTTCACTGAGTCTAACGCAGGCAGGGGGTACATACAGCCAGGTGGTGTATGTAAAATTCACACCCACTGCGGTGCAGTCTTATAATGGAAATATTCCGGTAGCCGGGGGTGGTTTTGCCACAACCGTAAACGTAGCGGCAAGCGGATCCGGCTTGAATACGCCTGCTACGGTAACCACCGGAAGTCCGTCACGCCTTACCACTCAGTCAGTGATTCTGGCGGGCGAACTCGTATCGGTTGGTTGCTCTCCCGTTACCAGCTATGGTATCGAATGGAGCACCATCCAGGGATTTGCCAACGGAACAGGTACACCGGTTGCCGGTGCTATTGTAACGGGTGGCAGTTTCGAAGTGCCACTCTCCGGACTGGTACAAGGTGCTACCTATTATTATAAAGCCTATGCCACCAATAATGGCGGTACAGCCTATGGCGCACAACAAACCTTTACGGTATTGCCGATTGGTAATGGATTCAACCTCTATCCGAATCCGGCCGCCCGTGGTACCGAAGTACGGATTACCGCAAAAGACGTGAAACCCGGTTACTACGGACTGTTACTCCTCAATGCCAAAGGCGAACGCGTTTACCAATGGCATATGAATATTCAGTCCACCTTTATCAACCAGGCCATACCGGTACCGGCTACACTGCCCGCGGGTGTGTACAGGGCTTACCTCACCGGTCAGGATAAAGAAGTAGGAGTGATTACGGTGCTGGTGTTGTAATTAATACACTTTTATCAACAGAAAGCGGCTGTTTCTTAAAAAGAAACAGCCGCTTTTTTAATAACTGAACAAATTTTATAACCTCACCAGCTTCACCACCGTTTTCTTCTCTTTATCCTCCACCTGCAGGAAATAGATTCCTCTTTGCAGTTTCGGAAAAGCAGGTGTATAAACCGTTCCCGCACTCATCAATCCGATCTGTTGCTGATGAATCAGTTGCCCCTGCATATTCATCAGGCGGAATGTTGTCTGGGTACGCGGTTTTGTAGCTGTAACAGAAATGTTTTCACTGAAAGGATTAGGCGAAATGCGGATACCAAATTCCGTGGGGGTTACTACCGGCAGACCGGTAACCAGTCCGTCCAGGTTGTACTTGGAAAAAACGGGGTAGTGGTCGGAGGTATTATGGGAGGTTACATAATCAAATACCGCATTGGTGATATCGGTGCGTATCCAGGCGGAGTTCAGTACATAAAAAGCACTCGCTTCATTGGAGATAACATGATTGTCGATTACATTGGGAAAGTTAATCATGGTGCTTTGTCCGGCAACACCCAATGGCAGCGTGATGGATTTATAGTGATCTGCATCGGTACTGTCTTCAATGATCGGCTGGTAAGAACTGGCCGGACCTGAACCGGTGGAGATGGTGGTGTTCAGGGCATCATTGTAATCGCCAATGATAATATTGGTGGTATTTGCAAATTGCGCGTCCAGTGTGTCTTTCAGTTCCTGCGCACCGGCTTTACGGCGGTCATAATCGCTGCCCGTACTGCCGGCTTTGCCATGGATTACGATAAAATTTACATCCTTACTGGTGCCATTGATAGTGGCGGTGGCGGATAACATATACGGGAAACGACCGGAAGCCCAGTTGGTGTAGGCCGTGGCACTGGTACGCAGCAATCCACGGGTACGTACATTGATAAACATGGATTTCCGGTAAATAAAAGCCAGTTTCTGTCCCGTGAGCCAGCCATTACCGGTACCGGTGGTATTGTTGCTGCAAAACGGAGCGATGGCAAATCCGTATTCCGAATTACCCAGCGAATCCACCAGCCTGCGCAACCGCATCGTATCCACAATTTCAATCAGTCCATAGATATCCGCATTCAGGTAACGCAGGATGATTTTGGCATTGGTTTCCTGGAGATCATCATTGGATGGGCCATTGTTTGTGGCACCATAAAACTCCAGGTTCCAGCTTACCACATCCAGGGTGCCGGGTGTGCTTTGTGCGGCTGCCATTGAAGGCAGCAGCCAATAACTGCCAATGACCAGCAGGTAAATAATTTTTCTCATACCTTAAAAATTCAATGATAAAGTTACGGCCAAACCGGATGCTGATTGCCTGAGCCCTGGTCGGGTTATTCAGACAGCCGGAAATCTATTACCCGCAGTTGCAGGGTCCGGTTGTCATTCCATTCATTCATATCCAGTGTAAAGACTACATCCACCGGGGCCTGTTGTTCAAGCAGGGGGAATTTTTTAGCCATATTAAAACCTATACCGGTGATCGTTATCAGCTCTTGTTTCAGGGAAAAGCGGATATGTTCTTCCTTCACTATTTTGCAATAACCCGTATTCATCAGGCGGCGGGCTATAAACACGGGCCGCAGGTTATCCGGGCCAAAGGGCTCCATCTGGCAAAGTATGTCATAGAAGTTTTGCCGGATATCTTTCAGGTTGAGTTCCGCGTCGATCACAATTTCAGGTATCAGTAATTGCGGATCAATTCTGGCAGCTACCACGGCTTCAAATTTTTCCCGGAACGGATCTACCTGTTCAGGCTCAAGCGTCATGCCTGCTGCGGCAAAATGACCTCCATAACCCAGCAGGTGTTCCCGGCAGGCATGGATGGCTTCATATAAATTAAAACCCGGCACACTGCGGGCACTGCCGGCTACATAATCTCCGGAACGCGTCAGTACAATTGTAGGCCGGTAATAATGCTCTATAAGCCGGGACGCCACAATACCCACCACACCTTTATGCCAGTGTGGTTGGAAGACCAGGGTGGATTTCCGGTTGACCCAATCCGGATTGGCCTGTATACCGGCCAGTGCTTCTTCGGTGATGGATTTATCCGCTTCCTTCCGGTCCGTATTGTCGCTGTGCAATTGTTCCGCATAATGCAGGGCTTCCTTTTCTGAGCCAGCCACAAACAGCAGCACGGCTTTCCGGGCATCATCCATCCGGCCGGCTGCGTTTACCCGGGGGGCAATCATAAATACCAGGTTGGTAATATTTATTTCTTTGACCAGTCCGCTCAGCGAAGCCAGCGCCTTTATCCCGTAATTCGGTGCTTTATTTGCTTTGATCAGCCCGTGAAAAGCCAGTATCCTGTTTTCCCCGGTCATGGGAACAATATCCGCCGCAATGGCCGTAGCCAGCAGGTCGAGGTATTCAAGGGACGGTTGTCCGGGCAGGGCCAGCCGTTCTTCCAGGGCGCACATTAATTTAAATCCCACGCCGCAACCGCACAGTTCTTTATACGGGTAAGGGCAATCCGGTTGCTTGGGATTCAGAATGGCGATGGCGGGCGGCAGGGTCTCATCCGGCAGGTGGTGATCGCAGACGATAAAGTCAATCCCCAGTGAGGAGGCATAACGGATAAGCTCAGTTGATTTTATACCACAGTCGAGGGAGATAATCAGGGTGAATCCGTTTTCCGCCGCGAAATCAATACCGGCTTTGCTCACGCCATAACCTTCCCGGTACCGGTGCGGGATATAAAAGTCCAGCGGTTCATGAATTTTCCGGAGAAACCGGTACATACTGGCCACGGCCGTGGTGCCGTCCACATCATAATCACCAAAGACCAGGATTTTTTCAGTTTGTGCCATCGCCTGCTGTATCCGGCTTACGGCTTTTTCCATATCCTTCATCAGCCAGGGAGAATGGAGTTCTTCCAGTCGCGGCCGGAAGAAAGAACGGGCTTCTTCATAGGAGAAAACACCCCGCTCCACCAGGAGCCGGCACAGCACAGGATGTATCTTCAGGGACTCCTGTAAAGCGATTATTTTTTCCGCACCGGCTTCCCGTAGCGTCCAACGTTTTTGCATAACCGTAATTCGTTCTTTGCTGCTGTACAGTTAATATTTACGGTCGGTGACAAACAGTACCATGTCTTCCAGACCTTTGCGGCAGGGGTTATCGGGGAAGCTGTGCAGGATGTCCAGGGCTTCATTTTTATAGGCAATCATTTTCTCGGTGGCATAGCGGATACCGCCTGTTTCCGTTACTTTATCTATTACCCATTTTACTTTTTCCTTGTCCTGGTTATTGTTTTTGACAATATAAATAATCCTGCGGCGGGTTTCTTTATCCGTATTATTCAGGGTATAGATCAACGGGAGTGTCAGTTTTTTCTCCTTGATATCGTTCCCTGTCGGCTTTCCCACATCCTCGCTCGCGTAATCGAAAAGATCGTCTTTTATCTGGAAAGCCATACCGGTTTTTTCCCCGAATAAGCGCATTTTTTCGGTTATACCGTCGTCCTGGCTCGACGACCAGGCGCCGGCGGCACAGGCGGAAGCGAGGAGAGAAGCGGTTTTGTTGCGGATTATCTCGTAATAAATGTCTTCTTTCAGGTTCAGGCTGCGTGCTTTTTCCAGTTGCAGCAATTCGCCTTCACTCATTTTGCGAACGGCATCCGACAGGATATGCAGGATCCGGTGGTCATTATTATCCAGGGAAAGCAACAGCCCCTTGGCCAGCAGATAGTCCCCGATCAGTACATTGGCCTTGGCTTTCCAGAGGGCATAGGTGGAAAAAAAACCCCTTCTTTCCATTGAATCGTCCACCACGTCATCATGCACAAGTGTCGCAGTATGAAGTATTTCCACAAGTGAAGCTGCCCGGTAAGAAGCTTCGGTAACTGGTCCGCAAAGTTTGGAGGAGAGCAACACAAACATAGGCCGGAGCTGTTTGCCTTTGCGTTTAACCACATAGCGCATAATCCGGTCCAGCAGGGGCGCATTGCTGCGTACTGCCTCTTTGAATCGTTCTTCAAAAATGCTTAATTCGTCCTTGATGAGATGGGTGGGAAGTTGCATGGCCAAAAAAAGGCAATTTACGGGCAAAAAAATAATTGTTTGCTGATGCAACAAAATAAGCCCGAAATTTGACTAAGTTATTGAAAAATAATGTCGAAAAGGGCAAATTAATGAGTTAAAATTTTGGTATTTAATGCTCAGTTTATAAATTTGCGTATTATTTAGGAATTGTTCACAAATCTTAATCCTTAGTTATGGCAAGCAAAAAGTTTTTATTTCTGGTAGTCAGTTTCTGTCTGCTGGCGTCTTTTGGATACTCACAGAGGGTGGGTTCCAGCTATGACGTAAAAGATTCTTCCCTCGTACCCGGTAAAAGAATGCCTCAGCATACTGAGTTTCTGAACGGGCAGTATAATTTTCCTTCCAAACCCCGCAATCAGTGGGAAATTGGTATTAAAGGCGGTTTATTCCAGGTAAGTGGTGATATTCCTGCCCAGTTTGTTTCTCCCGGTTTCGGTGCGCATGTAAGAAAAGCCTTTGGTTATATTTTCTCGCTGCGTCTGGAATATATGTACGGCATTGGTAAAGGCTACAGTTTCCGTGAAGCTGAAAACTATGCCAAGAACCCGGCCTGGGGTGCTAATATTGCCAACCCCGGTCAGCGTTATTCAGCTCCTAGAGCAGTTACAGGTGCAGGCGGTGTTCGCCAGATTGTTTCATCAGCAACAGGGTTGACTTCAACTCCGCTGGAGCACATTTTCTACAACTACAAAACAAAGGTTCAGGATCTGAGTCTGGAAGGTGTGGTTACGTTGAACAACGTTCGTTTCCACAAATCCAAAACCGGATTCAACATCTATGGTTTTGCAGGTATCGGTGGAAGTGTATATGACACTAAAGTAGATGCTCTGGATGCAGATGGTGGTAAATATGGTTTCCAGGCCATTTCCCAGGCTGCTTACAAAAACCGCCGCGATTTCATCAAAAACATGAAGGATCTGCTGGATGGTGAATATGAAACTGCTGCGGAAAATCAAGGAGATCGTCGTCCTAAACTGTTTGGTAATACGTTCAAACCTTCCGGAACTGTAGGTATGGGTGTTGCTTTCAAACTGAGCAACCGCCTGAACCTGGCCCTGGAAGATCGTTGGACATTCATTAAAGATGATCTGCTGGACGGACAACGCTGGCAGGAACATGCATGGGGTGATGCCGTGCTGACCCGCGACTTCGATTCTTATAACTATCTTTCTCTTGGTCTGAACATCAACCTGGGTGCCAAATCTGTTGAGCCCCTGTGGTGGCTGAACCCGCTGGATTACGCGTACAGCGAAATCCGCAACCCCCGCCTGATGCGTCTGCCCAAACCCGTATTACCTGATACCGATGCGGATGGTGTTACCGATCAGTTCGACCGCGAACAAACACCTGCCGGTTGCCCGGTTGACTCTCATGGTGTGAGCCTGGATACTGATGGTGATGGCGTACCTGATTGTAAGGATAAAGAACTGATCACTCCGACTACTTGTCAGCCTGTTGACGCTGATGGTGTTGGTAAATGCCCGGTTCCCTGCCCTGACGAAAAATGTTTCGAAGGTTATATCAAAAAAGGAAACAATGATTGCGCTACCACAATGGGTGCTTTACCCAGCGTTTCTTTCAAAGCCGGTTCTAACAAACTGAGCGATGATGCAAAAGCTGTTCTGGCTACCGTTGCTGCAAAACTGCGTAACAACCCCGGTTGTAAAGTAGTTGTAGTTGGCTATTGCTCTTCTAATAAGAAAGAACAACAGCTTAGCTGGGATCATGTGAATGCCGTGATCAACTATTTCGTAGATAAAGAAGGTGTAAGCCAGGATCGCTTTATCTTCAACTATGGCCAGGAAGGCGGCGACTGTAACACAGTTGACCTGCGTGCTGCTGCTGAAGGTGAAGACGGACCGAACAAAGTTGAGCCTCCGCACCCGAATCTGCGTAAGGGTTAATTCGATTTTACTTTTTGCTTATATAACCCTCCCGGATTTTTCCGGGAGGGTTCTTTTTTTGGCTAAAAAGATAATGGCTTCATTTACAGCTTTATAGAAACCTTAACGTGTAGTTTTTGGCGGCGTATCTTTTTTGTGTAAGTTTTGCCGCTATCTGTTAACTTTGCACTCCTTTATGATTTATTCCGAAAACCGTGTCAGCAGCCGTAAGGGGCTCATTTTCTTCCTTTTCGCAGGCATTACAGCAGTACTGCTTTTGAGCAGCTGTGGAAAGAGTATGACCAAATTGCTGAAAAACCCGGACCCGGCCTATAAACTCCGGATGGCCGAACAGTTCTTTGTAAAAAAGCAATACGCCAAGGCGCAGCAGGTATATGAGGATATCATGCCGTATTATAAGACCACACCTGAATTTCAGGATATCTATTATAAATACGCGTATTGTGCCTATAACCAGGCCGATTATATGAATGCGGAAAACCTGTTCAAGAGTTTTCTGGAGATTTTCCCGAACAGCCCCAAAGCGGAAGAAATGGATTATATGCGGGCGTATTCATATTATAAGCAATCGCCTAAAGCCGAACTGGATCAGACCGCTACCATTAAGGCAATGGGTATGCTGCAGACTTTTATAAATACGCATCCCGGTTCAACCCGTATCAAAGAAGCCAATGCAATCATTGACCAGTGCCGGGCCAAAATGGAAACCAAGGATTATAAAAGTGCGCAGTTGTATTATGACCTGGGCCAGTTCAGGGCCGCCGGTGTGGCATTTACCGAGCTGCTGAATGATTTCCCGGAGTCCATGCGCGCCGATGAGTACAAGCTCATGATCATCAAATCCTACTACCGTTTTGCCGAAATGAGCGTGGAGGAAAAGAAACTGGAGCGTTTTGAACAGGTGGTGAATGAATGTTATGAATTCCAGGACAGATTTCCTGACAGCAAACTGAAAAAAGAAGCCGAAAGTTTTTTAAATTTATCACAGTCAACTATTAAAATTCTGAATAATGAGCAAACTAAGACGCCAGCTTAGTGCAGGTATCACCAACAATGTGGAAACCCGCAATCTGGATGACATCAAAGTCAAAACCGGCAATCTGTATGAGTCTATTTCCATTATTGGGAAAAGAGCTAACCAGATCAATATTTCCCTGAAGGAAGAATTGCACAATAAACTGGAGGAGTTTGCCAGTCATACAGACAGCCTGGAAGAAATTCACGAAAACAAGGAACAAATCGAAATTTCCCGTGCATATGAGCGGATGCCGAATCCGGCCCTGCTGGCTACACAGGACTTTATGGACGATAAAGTATATTTCCGTAAAGGAGATGATGAGCTGTTCAGCTGATCTCCATGAAACGCTTAAAAAGGGGTTGCACCGCAAAGGAGCAGCCCCTTTATATTTTTAAGAACCCGATTGCATGATGCCTTTTTGGAAGTAAATGGTATTTTTGAATCCGATGCTGAAAGGAAAAAAAATAGTAGTAGGTATTACCGGCAGCATAGCCGCCTATAAAGCGGTGCTGCTGGTGCGTGAACTGGTGAAAGCCGGAGCCGAAGTAAAAGTAATTATGACGCCTGCTGCCTGTGATTTTGTAACCCCGTTAACCCTTTCTACACTCAGTCAGCAACCGGTACTATCCAGAATGTTTGATGAACAGAGCTGGTCCAATCATGTGATGCTGGGTCGTTGGGCCGACCTTATGCTGATAGCACCGGCAAGTTGCAATACCATTGCTAAAATGGCCGGGGGGAACTGTGATAACCTGTTACTGGCTGTCTACCTGTCGGCTACCTGTCCCGTGGCTATTGCCCCGGCCATGGACGAAGATATGTGGCTGCATCCTTCCACTCATGCCAACCTGGACCGTTTAACTACCTATGGGAATCATATTCTGCCCGTGGGTAAAGGGGCATTAGCCAGTGGCTTACACGGAGAAGGAAGAATGGCCGAACCGGAACAGATCATTGACTGGCTGCAGGGGTATTTCTCTTTGCCCGGACCATTGACCGGGAAAAAGGTGCTGGTTACAGCTGGACCAACATACGAACCGATCGACCCGGTTCGTTTTATCGGAAATCATTCTTCGGGTAAGATGGGGATTGCATTGGCTGAAGTATTGCTGAAGAAAGGCGCCGTGGTGACATTGGTCGCCGGTCCTGTTGCAACACTGCCGGAGTTGAAAGGAATAGCCATCCGGAAAGTGACCACGGCCGCGGAAATGTATACTGAATGTATGGCTCTTTTCCCGGAAACGGATATCGCCATCATGGCAGCTGCCGTTGCGGACTATACACCGGAACATATTGCTGCGGAAAAAATAAAGAAAGGAGCGGAGGGACTAACGCTGAATTTAAAAAAGACAACGGATATTCTGAAAGCCATGGGCGAATCAAAAACAGCCGGGCAGATCGTGGTGGGTTTCGCATTAGAAACAACAGCAGAGGAGCAACATGCAAAGGAAAAACTGGAAAAGAAAAAGGCCGACCTGATTGTGCTGAATTCATTACGGGATGCCGGTGCGGGCTTTGGTAAGGATACTAATAAGATAACTATATATGCCCGGGATGGACGACAATACCCGTTTGAAGTAAAGTCCAAATCCGCAGTGGCCAATGATATTGTTGAAACTATTATTCGTCTCTATTATGCATAAACGATTTCTGATTGCGCTTTACTTTATCATACTGGCTTCAGCCGGACAGGCACAGGAGATTCAGGCCCGGCTGTCGGTGATTACCAGTAAAGTGAGCACCCAGGTGGATAAGAAAATATTTCAGACCCTGCAAAGCGGGCTCACCAATTTTCTGAACAGCCGTAAATGGACGCAGGATGTCTTTCAGCCTTCCGAAAAAATTCAATGCAGTTTCCTGATCACGATTGAACAGGACCTGGGGAATAATGTTTTCAAGGGGAAAATGACGGTACAGGCAGCCCGTCCCGCTTACAACACTACGTATGATTCCCCGTTACTGAATTTTATGGACGATGCCATCACCTTCAAATACCAGGAATTTCAGCCGATAGAATTTAACGAGAATAAAGTGCAGGGCAATGATCCGCTGGTAGCCAACCTGACCGCGGTACTGGCCTATTATGTCAATATCATTCTCGGATTTGATTACGATTCCTATTCGTTGCGGGGAGGGGATGTCTACTTTCAGAAAGCCTGGAATATTGTCAATAATGCGCCGGACAGCCGGGATATCAGTGGCTGGAAATCCTTTGAAGGCCTGCGCAACCGGTACTGGCTGGCCGAAAATATGAACAACAGCCGCTTCGCGCTTATGCATGATGTGTTGTATTCCTATTACCGTTCCGGCATGGATGTTTTTTTTGAGAATGAAGAAGCCGGCCGCAGCGGGATTATCAACAGCCTGAATTTTCTGAATACGATCAATACGGAAAATCCCAATTCCATGATCATGCAATTGTTTTTCCAGGGAAAGGGCAACGAACTGATGAAAGTGTTCAGCAAAGCCGGCGGGGAACAGAAAAGCCGTGCCAAAGATTTACTGACACGCCTTGATATTACCAATAGCAACCTGTATAAAGACTTGCGATGAAGTATTCTTTAGTCCTTCTGTTTTTCGTGTTGTATTTCCTCACAGGTTGTAAGAACAAGGAGGATACACCCAATCCGCTCAGCCGGCAGCAAATGGAGAATGTGATGTGGGACCTGATGCGGGCGGATCTGTTTGTGAATAATTATATGGTGATTCAGGATTCGGCGCTTGATAAAAAGAAACAAAGCCGTTTACTGTATGCGCAGGTTTTAAAAATGAATAATGTTACCCAAAAGGCATTTAAAGAAAGCTTTGATTATTACCGCGGTCACCCGGAACTGATGAAAGCACTGATGGATACGCTCAGCAGGCGCAACGATACCATGGCCATTAAGCCCGCACAGGGGGCCAATCCACCCAACACAAAGCCTATAGCCGACTCCGTGGCTCAATAAACCAGGTTCAGTCTGAAAGTCTGATGCCAGGACAATTGGGGAACTTCCTTATTTTTACCGAACAATCATTCGTACATGAATAAAGTAGTCGACAATGCGGATACCGCCATCCGGGATATTGGCGAAAATGCCACCCTGATGCTGGGTGGGTTTGGACTTTGTGGTATTCCCGAAAATTGTATTGCCGCCCTGGTAAAAAAAGGAGTAGGGGGACTTACCTGTATTTCCAATAACGCGGGGGTGGATGATTTCGGCATTGGTCTTATGCTGAAGCAGAAGCAGGTGAAAAAAATGATTTCATCCTATGTGGGGGAGAATGCGGAGTTTGAAAGGCAATTGCTCAGTGGAGAACTGGAAGTGGAACTGATTCCGCAGGGTACATTGGCTACCCGTTGCCTGGCAGCCGGGTATGGGATGCCCGCGGTTTTTACACCGGCCGGCGTGGGCACGGAAGTGGCGGAAGGAAAAGAAGTCCGCCGGTTTAACGATAAAGACTATTTGCTGGAAATGGCATTTGCCGCGGATTTTGCGCTGGTAAAAGCCTGGAAGGGCGACACGGAAGGGAATCTTGTCTATAAAGAAACAGCACGGAATTTCAATCCCCTGATGGCGATGGCGGGACGTATCACCATTGCCGAAGTGGAAGAACTGGTACCCGCCGGCATGCTGGACCCCGATCATATACATACACCGGGGATTTATGTGCACCGGATTTTCCAGGGCAGTAAATATGAGAAACGCATTGAACAAAGGACCGTAAGGGCGAGGAACTGATTCGTATTTTTTAATCTTCATGCATAGTACAGATGGCTTTGACAAAAGAACAGATAGCACAACGGATTGCCCGTGAATTGCAGGATGGTTTTTATGTAAACCTGGGAATCGGTATTCCCACCCTGGTAGCCAATTATATTCCCGCGGGCATGAATGTGGTACTGCAGAGTGAAAACGGTTTATTGGGTATGGGGCCTTTTCCGCTTGAAGGAGAAGAAGACCCCGATCTGATAAATGCCGGTAAACAAACCATCACCACCATACCCGGCTCCGTTTTTTTTGATTCGGCCATGAGCTTTGGTATGATCCGGGCCGGCAAGGTGGATCTGACCGTACTGGGTGCCATGGAAGTCAGTGACCAGGGGGATATTGCCAATTGGAAGATACCTGGTAAAATGGTAAAAGGAATGGGAGGGGCGATGGACCTGGTGGCCAGTGCCCGTAATATTATTGTGGCCATGATGCATACGAATCCCAAAGGAGAATCCAAATTATTACCTGCCTGTACATTGCCACTTACCGGGGTGCGTTGTGTAAAAAAAATTGTAACGGATCTGGCTGTATTGGAAGTTACGGAGCAGGGTTTTCAATTGCTGGAGCGGGCACCGGGGGTAACGGTGGAGGAAATAAAAGAAAAGACGGCGGGGAGAATGAGCATACCGGGTGAAGTACCGGTGATACAATGCTGATTACTCGATCAGGTTGTTTTTTACAGCAAAGAATACCAGACCGGCCGTATTCTTACTGCCAAAACGTTCCATCAGCCGGTCTTTAATGGCTTCCACGGTACGCGGACTGATTTCCATTTTTTGCGCGATTTCAGCTGCGGTAAATTCCATACAGATAAACCGGAGCACATCTTTTTCCTTATCACTCAGGGTGATTTCACTGTTGAGTGAAGGAACTACTTTCTGACGTGAATGAGATTTCTTGAGCAGTATCCGGTTTACAAAATTGTTGAGGTAATATCCTTTTTCATGCACTTCCATAATGGCGCGGCGGATTTCCTGCGGTTCCGCACTTTTTAATAAATAGCCATTGGCGCCATTTTCCATCAGGTGATAGACAAATCGTTCGTCCTCGTACATACTAAGGATCAGCACTTTTATCTGCGGGAATTGTTTACTTACGGCCTTGGTAGCTTCGATGCCGTCTTTACCGGGCATCCGCAGGTCCATCAGGATTACATCGGGCTCGGAAGCAGCCAGTCCATTGAGCAGGTCTTCGCCGTTTTCCGCTTCCTGTACGAATTTGATATTTGAATAGGGACGCAGGGAGAGGATCACTCCTTTCCGGAAGATTTTGTGGTCGTCAGCTATCGCTACCTTGATGGTTCCCATATATCAGATAATGCGTAAAAATAGTAAATATACTTTTATAAACCATACGGGGAGGCTTATTCGTAAGGTTCATCCTTGGGCAGTTCGATCGTGACTTTATAATAGGTCTGTGAAATATCTTTTTCGAAATTGATATTGCCGTCTACCACACGCAGGCGGCTGGTGATGTTTTTAAGACCCAGTCCTACATTACTCTTATTCAGTTTTTCAAAATCGGCTTGTACCAGGCCGCGGCCATCATGGTGGATACGCAGGTAAAATTTACCGGCATGTACATTTTGAGTCAGGTGGATGAAACTGGAATTACTGTGCTTCAGAATATTGTTGATCAGTTCCTGCACCACCCGGAACACGATCAGTTCTTTTTCTTCTTTCAGCCGGTCTTTGTATTCATGGAAACGGCTGCTGGCATTGATCGTACCCGAGCCGCTGATCTTCTGAAACAGGTCATTGATGGCGGATTCGAGACCGAAATTTTTCAGCGTGGGGGGCATCAGGCTGTGACTGATATTCCGTACCAGCTGAATGGTATCATCAATAATCTGGCGGGCCTGGAAAATGGACTGCAGCTGGGTGGCTTTGTCCTGGTTGACCAGGTTTTCGTTCAGGTACAGACGGGCGGTAGCGAGCAGGGGGCCGGCATCATCATGCAGGTCGGCGGCCAGTCGCTGTCGTTCTTCTTCCTGCAGTTTAATGGAGGCATTCAGGAGGAGACGCTGCTGCGCTTTCTCCATATCCTGGATCTTTTCATTAAACCGCTTTACGCGCTTCTGATGAAGGATGATGAATATAATGAGCCCCACAGTCAGTACCAGCATGCCTAATGTGCCCAAAAGGAGCACTAAGGAAACTCCAGAATTGTTGGTGGCTTGTAATAAAAACATAGGTGGTGAATTAGAAATCTATTTTATATCATATCAAGGTTTGGAATATCTTTTGACTTAATACTTAGTGCGTTATATTCATTAGATACAGATGGGTAACCCATTATTACCATTGTAAATAGTAGGTTCTTAATAATATCTGGTATATATGTGAAATGCCAATATTTTGAAAATTGATCCTCCGTTACATAGTCAACTAATAAATTAAAATAGAAGCCACTACCTAAATAAGTAAGTATCCCAACAATAAGCCAAAAACTTGGATATTCATATACATTTTTTGTAATGTTATTTTTGAAAAATTGCCTGAAATAAACTATGATATAAAAGAAAATCAGAAAAGTTTCAATGGCAATTGGAATTGAATCAAGCTTCTTAAATGTAGTATTGAAAAATAAATAACTCAAAAGAGAAGCAGCATAAACAATTGATAAATAAAAAAAAGCGCTACGGTATTTTTTGTTATTTATATGGTATCCAATAATCAAAGAAAAAAAGGTATACTCTAAGAAGGTGTAGAATGTTACGAAGTACTTACCTAAATCGTATGGAATTTTATAAAAGAAGTGTAAAAAGAAAAAGAAGATAATGCCGTAGATAGCAATAAATAAGAAAGGCTTGACTCTTTTAGTTTTGCAAAGTAGGAAGGCAAATGGCAATAGGAGATATGAACCTTCGAGTAAATATGTAAAAAGCTTTTCTATTAGTTGGATTTTATCCAAAAATAGAAAAACTTTTTAAAAATGGTAACTAAATTTCCTTTGGAGAGGAATACAGATTACTCTTCCCAAGCAAATCCGCCCATGTCTTCTCTAATAACATACCTTTTCATAACAGTAACATTTTAAGCCTTTTCCTCAATGAATTGACAGGTCAAATATGGGAAGACCCTGACTCCCATACAATCCTACCAGAATGGGGTAAAAACACCTAAAAACCGGTGAAAAGCCCGCTGGTAAAGGGTTTTCGTCGATTTACGTAGTGTCTTTACTGTAAAAAAACGGGTAAAATCACTAGGCTAAATTAGTAAAAATACGGTTACGAAAATCGTAAGTTTACCGGGAAAATTTCCGGTTATCAACAGCTGTGGATAAGCTGGGGAAAGTGGGGGCGGGTGAACGGGCCTGAAGCAGCCGGTCTGAAAAGGAAAAGGAGTTGATTGACATTGGACTTCGCATGGCATTCAAAGGATCTGGAAATTTCATTCAGGACGGTATCGCAGGACATTGGACGAAAAATAGGGGCTCCATCTTCTGTCAATCAACTACTCAAAAGTATATCCACATACTGATGTGAACAAGCGCAATACTGCGGGATTTAAAAATAGCGGTATTTACGTACGTAAACGGAAGCTTACGTACGTGTACCGGAAATCTTACGATCTTTCCGTTCAAAATGTAACCAGCCCATGCCGGATCGATAACATGGCCAGTCCCACCCGGCTCTTTACATCCAGTTTTACAAACAGCTGATCACGGAGGGTATCCACTGCCCGGGGGTTGAGCCCCATCTGCTGGGCAATTTCTTTATAGGTCAGATCACTGCAGGCCAGTTTCAGAAAGCGGATTTCCTGGTCATTCAGCATTGACCGCTGGATCAGGCTGTTGCTTTCTGAATGTTGCCGGAACAGGTTGACCAGTTTGCCCGTAGTTTGGTTGGAGTAATAATACCCGGCCTGGACCACCGACTGCAGGGCAAATTTCAATTCGGTGGGATGGATATCTTTTTTCAGAAATCCCCGCACGCCGGCCTGGAGCAGGCGGATCAGGGAGAGCTCCGAATCGTACATGGTCAGCATCAGCACTTTTATATCCGGGTATTGTTGCTGGAGCCTGCCTGCTGTTTCCAGTCCGTCCATTTCCGGCATATTCAGGTCAAGGATAACCAGGTCCGGCATTTTGTCCTTGCTGATGGCGGCAATCAGTTCCTTCCCGTTCCCGGCTTCGAGGATCACCTGGCAGTCTTCAAAACTGTCTATCAGGCTGGCCAGGGCCGAGCGGAGCAGTACATGATCATCGGCCATGGCGATACGGATGTTCTTTTTTGTTTCTTTCATACAGTAATTATGGGTATTGTAAATTGTAATGTGGTTCCATCTCCGGGCCGGCTGCTGATCTTTATATCCCCGTTTAAAATGTTAGCCCGGGTCTCCATATTTTTCAGACCGGCCTGTTTGCCGTTACTACAGTGCAAAAGGTCAAAGCCCCGGCCATTATCCCGGATTTCCACTTCCAGGGTTTCCGGCAGGTAGTTCAGTTGCAGTTGTACCCGTTTGGCCCGGGCATGTTTGATGATATTATTAAATGCTTCCTGGATGATCCGGAATATGATCAGTTCCTTATTGCTGTCCATAAAGACCGGGCTCCCCTGAATCGTATAATCAAGTTGAAAAAGCTCCGCCTCCTGTATCCGTATTACTTCTTCTTCCAGTGCTTTCAGCAGGCCCTGTTCGGCAATCAGGTCCGCATTCATACTGCGGGAGATATCGCTCAGGTCGGCAATGGAATTGCTTAACAGGTTTATGGACATTTCCAGTTTGAGGCTTGATTTTTCCCGGTCCTGCCAGTCAAAAGTATTCAGCTGCAATTTTGCCAGGGTCAGTGAAAGATTGATATTGTCATGGATCTCTCTTGAAATATGCTGGAAAGTTTGTTCCTGGATCTCGAGCTGGGACTGGATGATGCTTTTTTCAAAATCGTCTTGCGCTTTTTTCATTGACTCGTAAAAGTACATCTGTTTTTTTCTGAAGTTAAAAACCATAAAAATTATAAAACTTGCCGTAAGCATTGTAAGAAATGAAGTGCTAATTAAAAACTCTGTCATTTTAGAAGCTTTTATTTTTAACTGAAAATATGAGCGAAAGAATTAGAAGTAATAATGTAAAATAGTGAATAGCGAATGCAAATTTATAAAGTGCTAATGCAGGTTTGATTTTACCGGATATAATTATTATTGGAAGTGATATAGACAGGTATAAAAAAAGCGAATTCAAAGTCCAGAGATTATAAATGTTTATCGGCTTTCTGTCAATTGGGTTTTGCATAATTGTGTAGTATGAATAAATACATAAGTACAGTAGAATTCCGTATTCTATTATATTTAATGCGATAGCTGGTGCTGATATGCTTGAAAGTGTGTATTGCATTGTGATAATTGTGTAGTAATAAATAATAGTTAACACTAGAAAGGCTATAATGATTGGCTTAACAAGTCGCTTTGCGAAATTTATATTATTTATCCTGGAAAGTAGCAAGTAAAAAAAGAGCAATTCTGCGAATGAGAATAAACTATTTATCAATTCGTAAATACTTCTTATTATAAGAGGAGATAGAGTTGTTTCGTATTTTTTTTGTATGTCTTTAAGATTAAATACAAGGAAGCATTCTGTAATAAATAAAAGTGTAGGAACGAATATGGTGTCTTTTCTGTAATTTTTTATTATAAAAAACAATAGTGTATATAGGGTTATAAAACCAATTTTCTCAATTATAGCTATTGTTTTACTAAAAATAACTTCCATTGTTTGATTTTTCGTTAAAAGTGAAGCTAATTCAATGCTTTGTTTTTTTATTTCTACTACTTCCGTTTTTTTCCCATTTTTTCCGTTTTTTTTCCCCTTGTTAGTTGTGCGGATATCTTCATCTTTAGCGCTGAACAGAATTAGTGGCCGGGTCGGTCAGGCTTGTGCGTGAGTATTTAATCAGCGGATTATCAGTAAAGTACTTATTTAAATGGGTGTATTTCCTATGGACAGGTTTTCGGGCAGGGATAGTTTTGGTACAGCATGGGCTGATGCCACGGGGATGCCGAAAACCGGGATTTTGAACAGAGTAGGCAATGAACTTTATGATTATGAAAAAAGTACTGATGCTGATGGTCTTATTTATGCTGGCCCGGGAAAGCAGGGCCCTGGTTTACCCGGTTGAGTTGAAGATACCGGTAACGGATATGCGAAAAAAAGCATTCCAGTCGCTTGACCAGTTCTTTAAATCGTATGACACAGCTGTTTTAAAACGGGTGCAAATGCCGGTCATTAATCCGGATGAGCCCGCCCGTATGTCGGATGGGGATCTGCAGTACATGCAGGCAAAGAATGTACAACTGATCAGTCTGCTGAACGCGTTGAATCCGCAGTTGTATCGTCCGGATGAACTTCGTCCAGATGATGAAATGCTGGTGCTGGCGGGGGCTGTTGAATTGTACCGTCAGTTAGCCGGCGGGTTGGCCGGGCGAATGAAAGCGCCCTGGGAATGTATTAAGAACGTTATCATGGACGCTTTTGATATTACGGTGGCCTGGGGGGATATTCTGGTCCTGTTTGAAACCAATACAACATGGGCCAATCTTCGGCCGGTACTGTGGCGGTTTCTGCGCAAGTACGGTGGTTGGTTGACGGTGGCCGGCGTGGTGTATGACATTGTAACCGAATGCTTATAAATATTAAAGTATGATTTTTATTGTAGCCCTGAGCGGGGTGGTGATTATTCTCCACCTGCTCAAACTCATCAGTCTCTGGTTTAAACCTGCTATTTTAAGTAATTCAGGATTGGGCAAAACGCCAACGGCCAGCCTGCTTACGGCGTATTACCTGCTGACCATCCTGGTATTACTGGCCTATTGTGCAGACAGGCTCGGGTATATCACCCTGTTGGCGCCCCGATGACCGGCGGAATAACCCGGTTATAGATTGTAACGTTAATCTATAACCGGTTAATTTCCGGAAAAAGAACGTTAAAAAGCAAAAGAGCAGCAGGAAAGAACAGGTATAAATGATGATTTTCTCATGGTTGGTTTTGTCAGTCCGGGTAGTTTCGTTTCAGCATTAGCCCGCACGGGGAAGCCGAAAACCGGAACCAGAGTAGGCAGGACTTTTTAAACTATTACCATGAAAAAATGTATTTTGTTTTTTGCAGCCCTCTATATGAGCTTCTGCAGTTTTGCGCAAACGGATGTGGACAACGACTTTGACCTGATCCGTCAGCATGTGGCTTTTTCGGGTTCATTTACCCGCAACCTGAATGAGAAGGTCTATGTAAAAGAACTCATACTGCTGAATTATTCAACAATGAAAATTCTGCCGGAAGGGTTCGGGCTGAAAGAAATAACCTATGCCGATAATGGAAAAGGATATGACCTGGTAAAGGGTGATGGCATTTATACATCGGTTGACCGGTTTGAAATTACCCCTAAACAAGCCGGTAATACAATAGGTGTGAGCGTGCCAGTATCGGATCAGATAGTCGTGGATCATTCATTTAAACATCATGAAGACCTGAACAACGGCTTGAACAGGATGAAAATTAAAGTCACCTGTGACTTCTATAAATGCGGATGTCCTTGTAAAACCTTTACCTGCAATGCCTGTATCTGGTGGGGATGGAGTTGCTGGGCCATGGGCAATTGTTCTGTAACAGTGGAGTATTAAACCATACATACCGGTGACGATCATCGTCACCGGTATGTCTAATAAACTAAGCATGAAAAAGAAAACAGTACTACAGGTTTTATTTATACTTGTTATGGCCCTCATTCTTTTGCGGTTGCCGCTCCCTTCCTTTGTGCCGGTGGCCAATGAGTATGAGGCTTTGTTGTATAAACGGCTGATGAATGGTACACTGATCGTCGTTTTTTCCCTGGGGATGATACAATTTACCGGCTTGAGAGCCTGGTTGTTGCCGGGTATGAAACGAATCCGGAAGTATGCAGCAATCTGGCCGGCTTTCCTGCTTATCCTGATCTGGTTCTACCTGACATCACCTTCTTTTAAGGAGATTACAGCCGGACCAGGTTTGCTGATGTTTTTGGTACTGGTTACTTTTTTAAAAGCGTCTGCGGAGGAACTGCTTTTCAGGGGGCTTTGTCAACACTGGTTCCTGCGGGACGGGAATAAGCCCCGCAAAGCAATCTTTTTATCCAGCCTGCTTTTTTCGTTGCTGCATATCGCCAACTTTTTTAGTCATGGTGATTGGGTAAGCCTGGCCAACCAACTGATCTTTGCGTTTTTCACCGGGTTGATATTCGGTGTTATTATGTATACCACGGGTAATATCCTGGTACCTTGTATCCTGCATACGTTGGTTAATATTCCGTCAGGCCTTGCAGTTTTTGCTGTGAAGCAGGTGGAGGAAACGGAAACAACCGACGCAGTAGCCGGACCGGTAGATGGTTTATTGTCCATCCTGATGTTCTGCGTTGTATTCAGTCCATTAATAATTACAGGGCTCTACTACTTTTTCAATAAACGCTGGGTGCCGGTGGCTGATTCAGGTGATTGAAAAGAAATTTCACCAATTTGCGGGTTCTACTAAAAATAGCGTATTTTTACGCAAGTCAGTTTTTAAACAGTAAAACCCAACCCATACCTCATGACGGCTCAGCAAATCAAAGTAGCGATTGCAGACGACCATAAGATCTTCCGTGATGGAATCCGTATGGCGTTAAAGGAAAAGGATTACCTGAAAATTATCTGGGAGGCCGAAGACGGCAAGGATCTTATGCACAAACTGGTGCTGAAACAGCCCGATGTGATACTGATGGATATCCGTATGCCCCATGTGGATGGCATCAATGCCATTGGTATGATCCGGAAGGAATATGAGCATATCAAAATCATTGTACTGACCATGTACGATGACCAGGAGATGATTACCCGGATGATGGAAATGGGCGCCAATGCTTATCTTACCAAAACGACTGATCCGGAAGAAATCTACCAGGCCATTCTGACCTGTATGAACGATGACTTTTATTTTAATGAGCTGGTGAATAAAGCCGTGCTCCTGAAACTGCAACATAAAAAATCGGTACGCCAGTTTTATCCCAACCCGGTAAAATTGTCGGAAAAGGAATTACGGATTCTCAAACTGATTGCGGATGATAAAACCACCGAGGAAATTTCAAAGGAAGTGTTTCTGAGTCCACGTACGATTGAAACCATCCGCCAGAACATGAAACAGAAAGTGGGGGCCAAGACCATCGCCGGCCTGGTGATGTATGCCACCCGGAATAAACTGCTTGAATAATGCTAAACCGGGTTCTCCCCGGTTTTTTTTATACGCGTATTATGGGTAATATCAACGATGTTTTTTTTGACGGCCATTATAAGGATATCTGGAAATCCACCATTCCGGAAGAGCTGACAAAAAAGGAAATTGATTTCATGCTGCCTTATTTCTCCCTGCAACAAGGGAGCAGGGTGCTGGATCTGATGTGTGGCTACGGCCGGCATGCGCTGGCATTGGCACGACAAGGCATTGCCGTTACCGCCGTGGATAACCTGCCTGATTATATCCGGGAAATACAAAACAGTGCCGAAGCAGAACAATTACCGGTGGAAACGGTATGTGCCTCTGTGATCGGGTTTCAGCCGGATAGCAAGTATGACCTGGCGATATGTATGGGTAACAGCCTTAATTTCTTTACCCGGGAAGAAACACTACAGATACTAAACACAGTTGCCGCTGCCCTGCAACCCGGCGGGCAACTGCTGATCAACAGCTGGTCACTGGCCGAGATCGTCTATTCAAAAAAACAATTCAACAGCTGGGAAAAGATCGGTCCGCTGATGTTCCTGAGTGAGGCAAGAATAGTTTTCAGTCCGGCACGGATGGAGTTTGATACTATCACCATTGCTCCCGACGGTAAGCAGGAACATAAGAAAGGAGTGGATTATATCTATTCCCTGAATGAGCTGGAAGCGATGTTGGGTGAAGCCGGACTGGAGTTAAAGGAAGTATACAGTATACCCGGCAGGAAAAAATTTACGGTAGGGGAACCACGTGCCTACCTCGTAGCGCAAAAAAAATAAGAGATCAGGAACGACTGCAAAGGCTAAGCCCCGGCGTTATGAGGACCGGGGCTTTGTTGTTACTGTTATGAAAAGAAAAAGCTTTTTTTAAGCAGCGCAGGAAAAGGACAGGTTTAATGGCGCTCAGGTTTTGGTTCGGTTTCTTTCAACAGGTTTGGATCGAAAAACGGGACTATAGAGAAAAAGGGAAAGCTGATTGCCGGTTTACTGTCTTCCGATTAAGATCGGTCAGTTTTTCAAAGGGATTGGAATAAAATCTTTCTGGACGGTTATGGACATTGGATGAGTACAAAGACAGTCATCCGCTCAATCAACTTTCTGCAACAAAAGTATATGCACATCCGGATGTGGACAAGAGGATAACTGCCCTTTTTGCAGGCAACGGTATTTACTCCCGGCTACGTAGTTACCCTGATTTCCGCTCGTAATCCTACGTAAGAAAAGCTCCGATGCGGTAGTTTCCGCATTTTTTAAATCAAGTACTTTCACTATGGTATATGTTGCAGGAATTCTCCAACTTGCACTCAGAATAAATACTTTAATCCAATAATTATTTTACTAATTCTCAAACATCATGAAAAACCCAGAATCTAACACCGTTATCAAGGTTGCGATTGCAGATGATCATGCTTTATTCCGCACCGGTATTAAAACAGCATTACAGGCAAGAAAAGATATTCAAATGGTGGCTGAAGCCGAAAACGGCATGCAGCTGCTTAACCTGCTTCGTCATATACAACCCGACGTGGTTCTGCTCGATATCCAGATGCCAATCATGGATGGTCTGACCGCTTTACCCGAAATCAAGAAATTATACCCCGATATTAAAGTGATTATGCTCTCCTTCCTGAATGACCATTCGGTTATTTCAAAGATGATGGAGCTCGGTGCCAATTCATATATAACTAAAGAGTCCGGCGCTGAACTGATCTATGAAGCAATCCGGGGTGTATTTGAAAATGATTTCCATTTCAATGACCTGACCAACAAAGCCCTGCTGAGTGGCCTGCGTACCAAACGCAGTCATGAATCTTCCATGCCGCAGGATGTACAGCTGACGGATAAGGAAATCACCATTCTGAAACTGATGTGTGATGAGAAAAGTACCAAGGAAATCGCGGATATCGTGGATCTGAGCCCCCGTACCGTGGAAGCCATCCGGGATAAACTCAAAACCAAAACAGGTACCAAATCCATGGCCGGACTGGTTATGTACGCGGTTAAAGCAGGTTTGGTGGAACAAGCCTGAATTGCCTGAGGATTACAAGCAGACACTACACTGAATAAATGATAAAGCCATTTGCCCCGTGCAAATGGCTTTTTTGTTATTTTTAGCCATGTTCATTTCATTGAATGGGAAAATAATGCCGGCAGATCAGCCGGTACTGCTGGCTGCCAACCGGGGGTACCGGTACGGTGATGGATTATTTGAGACCATGTTGCTGGATCAGGGTGCCATTCGACTGGGCGGACTGCATTTTGCCCGCTTGTTAAATGGATTACAGCTGTTGAAGTTTGAACTGCCCGCGCAATTTTCCGCCGGTAAATTAACTGCGGATATGCTGAGACTTGCAGAAAAAAACCAGGTAATAAAAACAGGCAGGGTACGGTTATCCGTGTTCCGGGGCAATGGTGGTTTATATGATGCGGATCGTCAGCTTCAGTACCTGATTGAATGCTGGCCACTGGCGGATCATTTTACACAACTGAATGAAAACGGCCTGGTGATCGGTATTTATCCGGATGCCCGTAAGCAGATAGATATTTTCTCCGGATTGAAGACAGCCTGTTTCCTTCCCTATAGCATGGCTGCATTGTATGCAAAAGAACAACAACTGAATGATTGTCTCCTGCTCAATACGGATGGCCATATAGCCGACAGTACAATGGCCAACCTGTTTATTTTACGGAATGATCAGTTTGTTACTCCCGGTCCTGAGCAGGGAGCCGTGGATGGCGTGATGCGCAGATACCTGATCGGGGAAATGCGGTTGGCCGGCTATCAGGTGATGGAAGCGGCTGTTCATGTGACTGACCTGGAAGAAGCGAAGGAGGTTTTTCTCTGCAACGCGATCCGTGGTATCCGATGGGTAGCCCGTTATGGGCAACAGGTGTATGGTCATCAGCAGACAGCTGAAATATTTTCAAGGATCGTACAAACAATTCCCCGGTAAACTTGTAGTAGACGCATGAAGCCTGTTGTCTCTGTATTCTGGTTCCGCCGTGATCTGCGCCTGCACGATAATGCCGGACTCTTTCATGCCTTGCAATCCGGTCAGCCTGTCCTTCCTGTTTTCATTTTCGATTCGGAGATACTTGGTTCACTGGAGGATAATGATGACCGGCGGGTTGAGTTTATACATCAGGCATTAAACAACATGCAGGAGGAATTGGTCAGGATGGGCAGCAGCCTTGATGTCCGGTACGGAAAACCCCTGCAGGTTTACCAGGAACTGCTTGCTGAATATGATATTAAAGAAGTATTTACCAATCACGATTATGAGCCCTACGCCCGGAAGCGGGATCAGGATATCGGGGTATGGTTAAACGGGAAAGGCTGTGCCTTTCATACGTACAAAGACCAGGTGATATTTGAAAAGAATGAAGTGCTGAAAGATGACGGGACGCCTTATACGGTATTTACACCCTACTCACGAAAATGGAAATCGGTGCTGGGAATGCAGCCTCTCCCTTCATTCGCTGCCAAAAAATGGTATAACCGGTTTCTGCAACAGGCGCCTCGTTCTGTTCCAACCCTGGAATCGATGGGGTTCCGGGCAACGGGATTGCCTTTTCCTTCCGATAGCTGGAAAAAGGAAGTAATACTCAGGTACAAAGAGCAACGTGATATACCATCTTTGCCTGGTACGTCCCGTCTTAGTGTACACCTGCGATTTGGTACCATCAGTATCCGTGAGCTGGTACGGGAAGCCGGTGCGCTTAATGAAACATTTCTGAATGAACTGATCTGGCGGGATTTTTATCATATGATTTTGTGGCATTTTCCACAAGTGGTGGACCATTCATTTAAGCCGGCGTATGACGCGATCCGCTGGAGTAATAATGAAGCCGCTTTTACCGCCTGGTGCAAGGGACAGACCGGTTATCCGATTGTAGACGCGGGCATGAGAGAATTGAATGAAACCGGCTATATGCATAACCGCGTGCGGATGATCGTGGCATCTTTTCTTACCAAGCATTTGCTGATCGACTGGAGATGGGGTGAAGGTTATTTTGCCCGTAAGCTCCTCGATTTTGATCTCGCGGCCAATAACGGGGGCTGGCAATGGGCTGCGGGGAGTGGCTGTGACGCGGCACCTTATTTCCGGGTTTTTAATCCCTACCTGCAGACACAGAAGTTTGATCCTGATCTTAAATACATACGGAAATGGGTACCCGAATTTGAAGAGCTGACTTATGTACGACCCATTGTGGTGCATGAAGAAGCGCGGAAAAGATGCCTTGACGTTTATGCCGCCGCGCTGAAAAAATAAATACAGGGAACTTTCTGCTTATTCATCTTCCAGGAAAAGGGCCCTGGAGGTTTCCGGTTTATTTTCCTGTTGAGTAAGGAATACTTTGTGTAATTGCCTGATTGCATTTTTTCCGTCTGCATCGAGATCCAGTGAATAATTGTTTACATACAGATTTATATGCTGCCGCATTACCTGCTCGCTCATGGTCTGCGAATGAGCTTTTACATAGCCGGTAACCTCCGGATACCGGGTAAATGCATACTGCAGGCTTTCATGAATCAGGCCGCTTACGCGTTGCAGTAATTCTTTTCCATGCCTACTTTTACCCGCAATACCGCCCAACGGTATGGGGACATTCATTTTACTTTCCCAGTATTCACCAAGGTCCATTACTTTCTGTAGTCCCTTATCCTGGTACGTAAAACGGTTTTCGTGAATGATCAGACCAAGCGTTGTTTCCTCATTTAAAACGGTGTCTTCAATCGTGGAAAACAAGTAAGGTACTTTGTTGCCGGCTTCAGGAAAGGCAAAGCTCAGCAGGAGATTGGCCGTAGTGTTGTAACCGGGTATGGCAATCCGGCTCCTGTTCACATCGGGAAGGGTAGCTTGTTGTTTACACACGAGTAAAGGGCCTACGCCTTTTCCCAAGGCGCTGCCCGCATCCAGCAACACATACTTGTCCGTCGCCTTAAAGAAGGCCGGGAAGCTCAGTTTGGTAAAGTCCAGTTTTCCCTGCAGGGCCCATTGATTCAGGGTTTCCACATCTTCCAGTACAACATCGAATGCCAGGTCGCCCGTGTCAATTTTCCGGTTGACCAGGGCGTCAAAAATAAAAGTGTCGTTGGGGCAGGGGGAGAAGCCCAGTGTCAGTTTCATAATTGATTGAATAAACGGATCAGTTCATTATTCAGGTTGATGATCGATTCTTTCATGTTCCATTTTTTCTTATTCCGCTCGGCAATATAGTTGGATACGGCGCGCAACTGAATAAACGGAATATTTTCCTTCAAACAGACATAGTGCAGGGCGGCTCCTTCCATGGATTCCACCACGGGCGAAAAATGGTCAAGGTAGAACCTGACTTTTTTCCGGTCGGTGGTGATTTCATTTACGGATATGCCGGTTACTTTTTTCAACCGGCACTTTTTCAGGATATCCTGTTTATTAACCAGCCATCCCTTTGAAAACGGGAACTGATTTTCCGGAACCAGTTTTAAATCAAACAATGTTTTCAGGCTGTTCAGCTCTATCACACTCTGATCCGCTATCGCTTCTTTCTTTATGGCCATGACGGAACCGGTGGGAATATTTTTATCAAAACAACCTCCTACACCGGCCTGGATTACGAGATCCGGTCGTTTGGTAAACAACTGCCGGCTCAGGGAATAAGTTGTAGCTGTCAGACCGATACCGGTAATCAGCACATCCACCGTTACCCGCAAGTGCTGTAGTTTACCCGTTCTGAGCTGTGAAAGAAACGGGTTGATTTCAACAGGTGTGGCCGCGATGAGCAGACAATTCATATAAATTAATATTGGGCGATCAGCGAATGGATGTCTCGTCAGTCACCATTGTTTTATTGATTTTATCTTCCTGCGTTATCCGTTGATAGGTCAGTTTTATTTCATCATAAAGTATGGCATTGTTTGCCGGGTTGAATTTTTCCATTTCCAGCGGACCCGTAAACTGTTTAAACCCGGTAACCGCTACATTTTCCAATGTAACCGTATAATAATTGACTTCCATTCCGGACGGATCATTTTTCCAGAATTCAATGACTACTTTTTTTATAAGTTCATTTGTGCTGAGTGCTGCCAGAAACTGTGGGCTGGATGCGCCGGTGGCTTTAAGCAGGGTAACGGGCTGGAAAACTCTTCTGCCGCTGGCTGCGCCCGATGCGGCATCCCGGGGTGATGTGATTTCCATAAAATACCCGGCCAGTTCGATTTTATCCGCCTGTTTCTGCCGGAGACTTTCTCCCTTGAATTTTCCCTGGCGGGTACCTTCCGCACTCAGGGTGATTAACTGGGCATTTGTAGTCAGGGCTGTAAAGAATAAGCCGGTTATAAGTGTAAGCAAAGAGATTTTCATGTTTAATAGTTTCAGCAAAGGTGCTTAATTGTTACTTACCGGCGGCATTTACTCTCCGGTTTCTTGTAATTTTGCGGATTGCCACCCGGCATTTATTCACCCTTTTGCCGCAGGCAGAAGCGTATAAACTGGTTTCATCATGGTCTACCTGACCCGTACAGAACATTTTAATGCTGCCCACCGGTTGTATAATCCCCGCTGGACCAAAGAGGAAAATGAGGCCGTATTTGGCCGCTGTGCCAATGCCCATTTTCATGGACACAATTTTGAGTTGTTGATTACCATCAAAGGCGAGCCGGATCCGGATACGGGTTTTATTTACGATGCAAAATTGTTGGGAAAGCTGGTACAGGAGAAAATAATAGAGCAACTGGATCACCGGAATCTGAATACGGATGTGCCTTTTATGCAGGGGAAAATGTGTTCAATTGAGAACCTGGTGATGGGTATCTGGAACGAGCTGGAGCCACATTTGCCCGCATCGGCCCGCTTGCATTGCCTGAAACTGGTGGAGACGGCAAAGATTTATGTGGAGTATTATGGAAAGCAGTAAATACTGAACAATTCAGGCAGTCCGTTGTTATTTAATCGCGACAGCAACAGATTTCATAACTTGTAGTATGAGTAAAAAGGTAGCGGTATACCGGAAAGAAAGTTTTAATGCGGCCCACCGGCTGTTTAATCCCGCCTGGGACGAAGAGACGAACAACAGGGTGTTTGGCAAATGTGCACTGCCCAATTACCATGGACATAACTATGACCTGGTGGTGAAAGTGGTGGGAGAGCCCGATCCGGAAACCGGTTATGTAATGGATATGAAACTTCTCAGTGAACTTATACAGGCTGAAGTGGTGGAGCGGTTTGATCACCGGAATCTGAACCTGGATACGGCGGAGTTCAGCAACCTGAACCCGACGGCAGAAAATATCGCGGTAGTTGTATACAATATTTTACGGCCACATATTCCTGCCGGACTGGAGATGCAGGTACGGCTTTATGAAACGGCCAGGAATTTTGTGGATTACCCGGCGTAACAATTTTAAATTTATACGAATGGCATATAAAAAAACAGAGCAGTATGATGAGCATATAACCCAGGGACTGATCCGTTCCTATAAAGAAGCTATCGGCTTACTGGGTGAAGATCCTGAAAGGGAAGGCTTGATAAAAACACCGGAAAGGGTGGCTAAAGCCATGCAATACCTGACACAGGGTTACCAGCTGGACGCGCATGCTATTTTGAATTCAGCAAAGTTTCATGAAGATGTGAGCGAAATGATCGTGGTAAAAGATATTGAAATATACAGCATGTGTGAACATCATATGCTTCCTTTTTTCGGGAAAGCCCATGTGGCCTATATACCCAACGGATGGATCACGGGTTTAAGTAAGATAGCGCGTGTGGTGGATGTGTATGCACGCCGGATGCAGGTACAGGAACGACTGACCATTCAAATTAAAGATGCCATTAAGGAAACCCTGAATCCGCTGGGTGTGGCCGTAGTAATTGAAGCCCAGCATTTGTGTATGATGATGCGCGGCGTACAAAAACAAAACTCCGTTACCACTACTTCCGCTTTCGATGGTGAATTCCAGAAAAATTCAACACGGAGTGAATTTATGAAGCTGATTACCGCCCGTTTAAGCTGATTCTGAACAATATCTGCACAAATGCCACAAAGTTTTTTTTAATAAAATCTTTTGTGGCATTTTTGTCGGCTCAACCACCAGTTATCATGAAACATGCATTTGTATTTCCCGGTCAGGGTTCACAATTTCCGGGAATGGGAAAAGATCATTACGAGAACAGCGCATTTGCCAAAAAATTGTTTGAACAGGCCAACGAATTACTGGGCTTCCGGATTTCCGATATAATGTTCAACGGCACAGAAGAAGATCTGAAGCAGACCCGTGTAACACAACCTGCCATTTTTCTTCATTCAGTTATGGCGTTTAAGAGTATTGAAGGGGCAAAACCTGATATGGTGGCGGGTCACTCACTCGGCGAATTCACTGCACTGGTGGCTAATGGTACATTGAGTTTTGATGACGCGTTGCAACTGGTTGCTGTTCGCGCGGAAGCGATGCAGAAAGCCTGCGAAATTAATCCCTCCACCATGGCCGCCGTACTGAACCTCGCAGATGACAAAGTAGAAGCCATTTGTGCCGCCATACAGGAGGAAACAGGTGAAGTAGTGGTGCCAGCCAATTATAATTGTCCGGGCCAGCTGGTTATCAGCGGGTCACGTGTTGGTATTGATCTGGCTTGCGAGCGCATGAAAGCCGCGGGTGCCAAGAGAGCACTGGTATTACCTGTTGGTGGCGCTTTCCATTCGCCACTGATGTTGCCGGCTAAAGAAGAACTGCAGGCAAAAATTCTTTCCACAAAATTTCATACACCGACCTGTGCCATTTATCAGAATGTAGCAGCGCGTGCCGTAATGGATAATGATGAAATCAAACAAAACCTGATCGACCAGTTAACAGGGGCGGTGAAATGGACGCAAAGTGTACAGGCGATGGTTAATGATGGTGCCACACGCTTTACGGAAGCCGGACCCGGTAAAGTATTACAGGGACTGGTGCTGAAAATAAATAAGGAAATGCAGGTAGAAGGAGTAAGCTGAACTGCTGTAACCATTTAAAAAAGCACCGGTCATCCGGTGCTTTTTTCGTTTTAATCAGTTAAAGATAAATTGAACCATTCAGCCATTCTCCGTCAAAATCCGCTTTATATTTTTTATAGAAATTGATGGCCGGTTCATTCCAGTCAAGCACCTGCCAGGTCATTCGCTTAAATCCTTTTTCTCTTGCTTCATCAATCAGCCGGTCAAATAATAATTTGCCGATACCTCTGCCCCTTGCAGCTTCAGTAACGAGAATGTCTTCCAGGTACATCGCCTGCCCTTTCCAGGTAGAGTAGCGGATATAGTATAAGGCAAATCCGTAAATAGTGCCGGCTTCTTCTGCAACAAAGGCCCACCACACCGGGTCAGGGCCAAAACCGCTTTCCATAAAATGATCCATGGTTACGGTTACTTCGTCCGGTGCTTTTTCATACAGGGCCAGTTCTTTTACCAGTTCCAGTAATCGGGGGCAGTCTTCCTTAACAGCTCTTCTGATGTTGATAGACATGTATTCGCTTATTTTCTTTTAATGATCATTCCCGGGTATTCCCCGGTTGTTTTTTTGTTTGCATAAACCAGCCGGCCATTTACCCATACATTGTGAATGCCATCTGCCAATGCATGCGGGTCTTCCACGGTGGCCCTGTCCTGTACGGTTGCAGGGTCCAGCAACACCAGGTCCGCATAATAGCCGGTACGCAGGTAGCCACGGTGATGTATAGCCAGATTTTCGGCAGCCAGTCCCGTCATTTTATGGATTGCGCCGGCAAATGTCAGGGCTTTTTCCTGCCGGACGTACCTGGCCAATACCCGGGGGAAAGCGCCGTAGCCACGCGGATGCCGTCCGGTGGAGGATCCGTCTGAGCAGATATTGGTCAGCGGCCATTGCATCAGGCGGGTAATATCCGCTTCTGCCATCGAGCGGGCCATGATACTTTCCCGGCATTCCCCGTTGTGCTCTTTTTCCCACTTTTCAATCCGGGCGATCAGTTCAATCAGCATGCGGGCCGGTGCTTTTTTTTCAATTGCGGCTATAGCAGCCAGTGATTTTCCCTGGTAACTGCTGTCCACCTCATAGGCGGCCAGGATAATATCTTCCGGCAGCGTCATCTCTTTCAGAATCAGCTCTGCTTCCTTCAGATCAGTAAAATTGCGGTCCGGGAATAAAACCCGGATTGTGGAATGCCAGAAGTCATATGGATAAATATCGCTGGTGATATGTACACCTTCTTTACGGGCCTGTTCAAAAAGGCCGATCAGGGAATCCGCTTTGCCCCATAAGTTGTGCATCGCGAGTTTGACATGACTTACCTGTACGGGAACGCCGGTTTCTTTTCCGATCCGGATAATTTCATCAATGGCTTTCCAGAAATAACGGTCTTCACTCCGGATATGGCTGATATACCTTCCCGCAAACGGAACGATTACTTTGGTGAGTTCCCGGACTTCCTCCTGTGCGGAATAGATTCCCGGATCATATTCCAGTCCGGTGGATAAACCAATAGCACCGGCTTCCATATCCTGCCTGAGCAGTGCTTTCATTTTTTCGAGTTCAGCTGCAGTGGCTACCCGTTTGAAATCTTTACCAAGTATGGAATCGCGGATCGTATTGTGCCCGCTGTATGAACCGATATTTACGGCTACACTGCTATCCGCTAATTGCTGATAAAACCGGCTCAGGGGAAAATTACTCCCTCCATCCTGGCCGATAATAATACTGGTAATGCCCTGGCTCAGTACGGCCGGGAAATCCCGGTGTGCAAACGGGTTGCCGGCGTGATGACTATGCGTATCAATAAACCCGGGCGTGACCGCTTGTCCGGTTGCATCCACTTCGTGAATGGCTTCCGCCCCGGAGAGATCGCCGATAAAAGCGATAGTATCGTGACGGATCCCGATATCCGTTAGCCGTCCTTCTGCGGTACTGCCGTCAAAGACAAGTCCATGCCGGATTATCGTATCGTATTTTTCTTTTTTTCCTTTGCAGGACAGGAGCAGGCAGCCGAACAGTACTCCTGTAAGAACAAACCGGGTACTCATTTTTTCTTTGCTTTAAATGTGCCGTTTGGTTGTATAAAACTGGCGGTGATGATGTCTCCTTTTTCATTCTCTTCAAATAAGAGACTGTAACCCTGTAATATTTTCAGATCAAATTTGTGTTTACCAACGGGAACCAGTTCATATTCGGGTTGTCCTTCTATAAAGGCGTAAAGTGTCTTTTCTCCCTTGAGATAAAATTTCACTTCATGGCCGGGCGCAAATTCAAATACACCGGTATATCGTGTCAGTTCATCCTTACTGATTTCTTTTGGCTTCGCTTTTTTGACGAATTCAATATCCTTTAATCCGGGTTGCAACGGAAGTTGTACCGTACTGATATCGCCGGCCGGACTGATCTGGAAATTTAATTTCAGATTTTCTTTTTGCGTGGTATCGATGCCGGTTTTTTCGATCGGTAAGGCTTCAAACACGTCATAATGATAATGCCGCAACCAGGCATTGCCATTGCCGGTCAGCATGAGCAGGGAATCGTTCCGGAGGGTGATTTCAAACCGGCCATATCCTTCGTGCTGGAAGAAGCCGGTATAGTCGGCAAGAGCGTGCGAAGGACGGGTTTCTTTTTTCCGGTTACTGCTTGCCGTTGTACCTGCTTCTTTGGCGGCTTTGTCGGCTTTTGCTTTGGCCGCATTGGCCCGGCCGTTCCAGTCAATTTTTTTCAGCTGGAGCAACCGGTCGGCAATAGTATTCCGTACAAGGCCGGGAACGGAGGACGCGTTCTGGTTGGCCAGTACGATAATGCCGATACTGTCGCTGGGGAAGAAGCTGGTACTGGCGGAGAAACCGTCAATATTACCACCATGCTCCACGCGGTAATGTCCGCGGTAGGAACTGATCATCCAGCCAAATCCGTAAGTGGACATATGGGCATCCGGGATTTCCGGATCAGGCAGTCCTGCGCCGATAACCATTTGCGAACTCATGGCTTCTTTCGTATAGGCGGCGGGGAGAATTTCCTTCCCGTTAAACCTGCCCCCGTTCAGCCAGGCCATCACCCAGTTACTCATTTCCGTAACATTGCTGTTGATGCTGCCGGCCGGCCCCATCCCATTGATGTTGTAATAATCTGTCCGGTAAATAATGCTGTCTTTATAAACAGTATACCCCAATGCGGCATCTCCCGCTTTTTCCATATCCTGAATACTGAAGTTGGAAGACTTCATTTCCAGCGGGGTGAATAATTTTTCTTTCACCGTTTTTTCCCAGGATTTGCCATACATTTTTTCAGCAATCATACCCTGAACCAGGAACATGAAATTATTGTATTGCCAGGTCTGGCGCAGGAGTGCGGTAGGTTCCTGGTACCGGATCCGTTGCAGCAGGCTGTCGCGTGAATTACTGTTGAACAGGTACCAGGAAAAATCATGCCTGGGCAATCCGGTACGATGGCACATCAGGTCTCTGATGGTAACCCCGTTATTCAGTTCATTATTGAAAAAGCGAAGCGTGGGCAGGTATTCCGTGGCCGCATGGTCATACTCCAGCCGGTTCTCCTTATTCAGCAAACCCATCAGTGAGGAAGTGAATGCTTTAGTGCAGGATCCTATGGCGAAAAGAGTTTGCGGAGTAACGGGCAATTGCTTTTCATAATCCCGGTAACCATATCCTTTCGCAAAAATTATTTTATCTTTTTTAACCACGGCAACGGCAAACCCGGCCGCTTTTCGGTCTTTCAGTATACGTTGCATGACCGTATCAATGCCGGCAAGCGGATCTGCCGCAGGTGTTTTGTTTTTCTGTGCCAGTATTGACTGCATACTGAAAATGGCCAGTAACAAAAGTATTTTACGCATGTTGTTTGTTTTACAGATTTATTAATGTGCAAGTGCCTGCTCCAGATCATTGATGATATCCGGCAGGTTTTCAATTCCCACATTCATGCGGATCAGGCCGTCCGTAATTCCGTATTTTTCTTTTTCTTCTTTGGGTACACTGTAGTGTGTCATGGAAGCCGGGTGCGATAATAAAGTGTCCACCGTTCCCAGCGATACGGTACGGGTACAAACCTGTAAGCGGTTCATAAAAGCAATCCCGGCCTGCAGTCCGCCTTTTAATTCAAAACTGAGCATGGCACCCGGATGCCGCATCTGTTTCATGGCCGTATAATAATCAGGGTGTGAGGCCAGCCCGGTATAATTAACACGGGCCACGGCGGGATGTGCCTCCAGCCAGGCGGCCACTTCCATCGCGTTATGACAATGACGTTCCATGCGCAGCTCCAGTGTTTTCATACCTTGTATCAGCATAAACGCATCAAAAGGATTCGCATTTCCACCCAACAACCGGTGCAGCTTGGTTACGGGGCCGTTCATCTTTTCCAGATCCGTACCCAGGAGAATGCCGCCGATAGCCGTACCATGGCCATTGAGAAATTTTGTAGTGGAGTGAACAATATAATCTATGCCATAACGAAATGGCTGCTGCAAATAAGGTGTGGCAAATGTATTGTCACAGGCCGTGATCAGGTTGTATTTTTTGGCGAGAATACTCAGGGCTTCAATATCCACACATTGTATGGTTGGATTGGCCGGGGTTTCCAAATACAACAGCCTGATAGCAGGATCTGCTTTAATAGCGGCTTCTGCTTTTTCCAGGTCACGCAGATCGGCAATCACCGGGGTGATTTGTAAACCGGGCAGCACTTTACTGATTATTTCGTTGGTGCCGCCATACAGGGAATAATGACTGAGTATTTTATCACCCGGTTTCAGTGTTGCCAGCAGCAGGGTGGAGATGGCGGCCATGCCGGAAGCATGCAGAATACCTTTTGCTTTTATATCCAGCTGAAAAGTTTCCAGTGCCGCGATTTTTTCTTCCGCTTCAGCCATGGTAGGGTTGCCCCAGCGACTGTAAATAAAGCCTTCTTCTTTTCCATCGAAACGACGCATACCCTGTTCGGCGGAATCGAATACATAGGTACTGCTCGCATAAATGGGTACCTGGTGTGCATAGTTAGGATCTTTTTTATGACCTGCATGAACGGCTGTCGTGCCCCAGCCGGTCAGCCTGACGTCGGGGGATAAAAATTTCTTCATGTTTATTATTTGTGTCCGAAATTTATCGGGATACCATAGGAGTAAAGGAGGCGGTATGCCTTACCAAATGTACTTGTTTTCGCTGTTTAATATTTCACCATGATGAAAGATCTGTTGAGGCAAATGGCTGTCTATAATTACTGGGCCAACCAGAAGTTAACCGGATTTGTAACCGGATTACCGGAGGAGGAAACCGTTTCAACTGTAGCCTCGAGTTTCAACAGCCTGCAGCAAACTATTCTTCATATCTGGGATGCGGAATCCGGCTGGTGGCAACGACACCGCCTGCAGGAACGCATTCTGCTGCCTTCCCGTACTTTTTCCGGTAACACCGGCGCTGCCATTCAGGGATTGCTGGAACAATCGCGGCAATGGGAGGAATGGGTGAAATCAGCTTCGGTGATTTCGCTGGATCATGTGATTCAGTTTTATACAAGCAAACGCGAGCCGGTAAAACTGAAGACAAGCCAGTTGCTGCTCCACCTGTTTAATCACAGTACCTATCATCGGGGACAGGTGATCACCATCCTTCATCAGTTAGGACACACAAAACTGCCCTCCACTGATTTTTTTGAATGGACAAAACTTAAAAAATAGGCATTAGTATTTACGGAGTTCGGGATCCCGGTGCCCCCAGAAATTCATGACCAGTGAAATCCCCAATGCGATTCCGGTGATTTTTAAAATTACCAGCCAGGGGTCTTCTTTGAATCCGTTAATGAGATGCTGTCGGTCGAGCAGAAGATAAATTAAAGGAACGACGATACTGTACAGCAGAAAGGACAGGAATACCCTGTTCCAGAATTTTTTGTTGGTACGGCGACGTGATGACATGTTGGTATACTACACTTAGAAAAGAAAAACCTTAACGGTGTAAAGTTAAGGTTTTGTTTGCAGAAAAATAAGTGTAATAACTTAGTAAATGTCATATTGTAGAATCATAACCCCATTTCAGCCAGGTAGCTCCCCAGGTGAATCCGCCGCCAAAAGCGGACAGTACAATATTGTCTCCTTTTTTCAATTGATTTTCCCATTCCCATAAACACAAAGGAATAGTTCCGGCCGTGGTATTCCCATACCGTTCTATATTGATCATCACTTTTTCTTTGGGCAATCCCATCCTGTTGGCCGTGGCATCGATAATGCGGAGATTGGCCTGGTGAGGTACCAGCCAGGCGATATCTTCACCGGTCAGGTTATTTCTTTCCAGCAACTCAGCACTTACATCCGCCATTCCTTTCACGGCAAATTTGAATACGGCCTGTCCTTCCTGATAGGCAAAATGTTCTTTGGCCATTACCGTTTCCATACTGGCCGGACGTAAAGAGCCGCCGGCTTTCATGTGCAGGAACGGGGCGCCGCTTCCATCCGTTTTTAATATGCTATCCAGGATACCATGTCCTTCCGTTGTCGGTTCCAGTAATACGGCTCCGGCACCATCTCCAAAAATGATACAGGTGGCCCGGTCACTGTAATCAATGATGGCACTCATTTTATCTGCACCGCATACCACTACTTTTTTATAGCGGCCGCTTTCAATCAGCGCCGCTCCCTGGGTCAGGGAAAAAAGGAATCCGGAACAGGCCGCAGCCACATCAAAGCCCCAGGCATTTTTTGCGCCGAGCTTATCGCAGGCAATATTAGCAGTGGAAGGGAAGACCATATCGGGGGTAACGGTTCCCACAATCAGGCAATCAATTTCCTCCGGACTGATACCTCTTTTTCTGCACAATTCCTGTACGGCAGGCACTACCATGTCCGAAGTGGCTTTTCCTTCGCCTTTCAGTATTCTTCGTTCAGAAATACCGGTACGCGTACGGATCCATTCATCATTGGTGTCCACCATTTTCTCCAGATCAAAATTGGTCAGCTTGTCTTCAGGAACAAAGCCTCCCACTGCGGTAATGGTGGCGGTTATTTTATTGCTCATGCGTTTCTGATTGATAAAGTTTGCAAATTTAAGGAAAATGGGAGAAGTCGGGAGTCGTCAGTCGGGAGTCGTCAGACTTCCTTAGCCTGTTTTTGGATTTTATAAATTGAGTATTTTTTGAATTTTAGCTCCTGGACCTTCTTTGGCATCTTGGCATCTTCGGTTCTTGGTTCTTTGCATCTTTCACTATTTTCGCGTCCATGATAGCATTTCTGAAAGGCGATTTTGTAGTGAAAACACCGGCCATGGTGCAGGTGGATGTAAACGGGGTAGGGTATGAGGTACAGATCAGCCTGAACACGTATTCGAAAATACAGTCCCTGGAAAAGGGAATGTTGCATACCAGTCTGCTGATCCGTGAAGACGCACACCTCTTATTCGGCTTTTTTGATCTGGCAGAAAAAGAGATTTTTCTGCAACTGATCGGGGTCTCCGGGATCGGGGCTTCCACGGCCCGCGTAATGCTTTCCTATATGAAGCCGGAAGAACTGGCCAAAGCCATTATTCAGGGCGATACCCGTACACTGGAAGGGATAAAAGGGATCGGGAAAAAAACAGCCGAACGGATGGTATTGGAACTCAGGGATAAACTGGCCAAACATCCCCTGGATTTAAATATTTCTCCGCTGAAAAACAATACTTTGCAACAGGATGCGTTAAATGCTTTAACTGCACTTGGTATCAACCGGCAGGCCGCAGGCCAGGCCATTGAAAAGACCCTGGCAGCCAACCCGGACCTGTCAGTGGAAGACCTGATAAAAACGGCACTTCGTACCCTCTGAGACACTATTTCTGGAAACTAATTGACGAGAAAAAATTGAACCTTAGAGCTGCTCATATTTGTTGTACACTGGGTATCCTTATCCTGTTGACCGTTTTAGCAATGCCGGCCCATGCCGGTGAATACCTGCCTGCTGATACCGGCACCAATCCACTCAAAGACCGGTATGGTGATCCCTATTCCAATCCCAACCGCAACAGTTTTGATTTCCGCGATACTGCTTTTATTAAACGCACGATTGAATACGATCCGAAGACTAAGCAATACTATATTGTTGAAAAAATAGGGAATCGTTATTACCGCACCCCCACCGCTTTCAGCCAGGAGGAATTTCTGCGTTTACAGGGCCGAAGAGATGAACAGGATTATTTTCAAAAGAGAGCAGCACTTTTATTCAACATGAACCGTCGGCTCGCAAGACCGAAATTTAAAGTATCCAACGACTGGTTTAACCGGATTATGGGTGTAGGCCCGGACGGGAAAGTGAAAATCGATATCAAACCTTCCGGGTATGTGGACTTCCTGGCGGGTTACCAGGGACAGAATATCAAGAATCCCACATTACCGGAACGGGCAAGAAGAAACGGGGGATTTGATTTTAATATGAACTCCCAGTTGCAGATGGATGCACAGATCGGGGAGAAACTGAAACTGCCGATCAATTACAATACGCTGGCCAATTTCAATTTTGAAAACCAGCTGAAACTGGATTTTAAAGGGAAGGACGATGATATCGTTAAAATGTTCCAGGCCGGTAACACCAATTTTGCTTCCAAGGGTACCCTGATTCCGGGTGCCCAATCGCTTTTTGGGGTAAAGACGCAGTTGCAGTTTGGTCGTTTATTTGTAACCACGGTACTGGCCAATCAGCAATCGCAACGGCAGACCATGGGATTACAGGGCGGCACATCCGCACAGCGGTTTACTGTAAAAGCGGATGAATATGATGAGAACCGTCACTTCCTGCTGGGACAATATTTCCGCGGCAACTATAATACGGCCATGAAGCAGTTGCCGATTGTAAATTCCAAAGTACAGGTGCTGCGTGTGGAAGTATGGGTAACCAACCGGAACGGAAGTACAACAGATACCCGCGATGTGGTGGCTTTTATGGACCTTGGAGAAAGAAACCCGTATCGTACCGGATTGATAAATGGTACTGGTGACAACCTGCCCCGCAATGATGCGAACAACCTGTACGCCGATCTCCGCAATAACCCCAGCTTCCGGAATTCATCCCTGGTGCAGAATGCGCTGACCACATATGGCTTATTGCCTGTGCAGGATTTTGAAAAAACATTTGCCCGGAAACTGCAGCCAACCGATTATTATTTCAACCCGCAGATCGGGTTCGTTTCATTGAACCAACCTTTGCAACCGGATGAAGTATTGGGTATTGCTTATCAATACACGTATAACGGCCGTGTTTTCCAGGTAGGTGAATTTTCACAGGATGTACCACCGGATACCACTGGAAATACTCAACGGATCCTTTTCCTGAAATTATTAAAAGCCACGTCTCAAAGAACGAATCTGCCGATCTGGGACCTGATGATGAAGAATGTGTATTCCGTCGGGTATGGTCAGCTGGAGAGAACTGATTTTTCGCTCGACATGCTGTACGAAGAACCCAGTTTCGGTGAAAAAAGATACCTGCCCCCCACCACCGTGGTGGATCCGTATAAAGGGGCACCTATATTATCGCTGGTGAATCTTGACCGGCTCAATAATCAGAATGATCCGCAACCGGATGGTATATTCGATTTTATAGAAGGCTATACGGTGATCTCCACGCAAAGCCGTATCATCTTCCCTGTATTGGAACCTTTCGGGCATGACCTGGATTATATTTATTCAAACCAGGCCGACCGGGATAAATACCTGTACTATCCGCTCTACGATACCATCAAAGCCATTGCACAGACTTATGCCAACCTGAACCGGTTTAAAATAACCGGTAAGTCAAAAACGTCCGGTTATGGTGCAGCCGGTGGCGGTGGCAGTGAATACCAGCTGGGGTATAATATCCCGCGCGGTTCAGTAACAGTTACGGCGGGCGGCCAGGTGCTGACGGAGAATGTGGATTATGAAATCAATTATGACCTCGGTACGCTGCGGGTAGTCAACCAGGCCATTGTGCAATCGGGTGTTCCGGTGAATATAAATTACGAAAACAACCAGGCATTTGGCTTTCAGCAAAAGAATTTCCTTGGACTCCGCCTCGACTACCTGGCGAATAAAAAATTATCACTGGGTGCCACGATTGTACGCCTGGGTGAACGTCCCTTCTTCCTGAAGCAATCTTATGGTGAAGATCCCATTCGCAACTCCATGTACGGATTTGATGTGGATTACCGCAATGATCTTCCCCGTCTGACCAAGCTGCTGGATAAACTTCCTTTTTATTCCACCAAAGCCATGTCCTCCGTTACAGCGTATGCGGAAGCCGCTTACCTGGATCCGGGACATGCGAAGCAAATCAACTCCAGCAGTTCGGAAAAAGGCGGACAGGTATATATTGATGACTTTGAAGGGACACGTGCCGGTATTGACCTGCGTTTCCCGATTACGAGCTGGACTCTTTCTTCTATACCGCAGAACAATGGATTGTTTCCAGAATCGGGTCTGAATAATGATTTGCGCAGCGGCTTTAATCGTGGTAAACTGGCCTGGTATAACATTGAGCCTGTATTACAGGAAAGAAGAAACTCCAATAATCCGCTGGCATCTAACCTGGAAGAACTTTCCCGTCCGGAAACGAGACAGGTATTACAGAAGGAAATTTTCCCGCTGAAGAATACCGGTTATGGGGAAGGGTTACTTACTACGTTTGACCTGGCTTTTTATCCCAAGGATAAAGGGCCATATAATTTTGAAACCAACTCCCTTCGTGTAGGACCCGACGGCCGGTTAACCAATCCCCGGCAGGCCTGGGGTGGCCTGATGCGGAATATCGATCAGACCGATTTTGAAACAGGTAATATTGAGTATATCGAATTCTGGTTGCAGGATCCGTTTATCCGGAACACATCCAGTCCCAATGGCGGACAGTTGTATTTCAACCTGGGTAATATTTCAGAAGATGTGTTGCGGGATGGGAAACGGTTATATGAAAACGGGTTGCCTACACCAACCAATAACGCCCGTGTGGATGAATCCTCTGTTTGGGGTAAAGTGCCGGCGATTCCCCTGCAGGTTACCAATGCCTTCAGCAATACGGCTACCGACCGTGCCTTACAGGATGTCGGCTTCGACGGGCTGGAAGATACCGCGGAAGTGCGCAAATTCAATCCCTATATTACAACCCTGGGTGCGCAATTTGGCACTACTTCACCGGCTTACCTGAATGCGCTGGCGGATCCGTCCGGTGACAATTTCAAGGCTTACCGGGATGCGGCTTTTGACCGGCAGCCGGTTGCGGGTATACTTCAACGTTACAAAAACATCAATAACCCGCATGGGAACTCACCCGTGTCGGACAATAATACACAGTTTGTAAACGCGTTTACCCAATACCCGGATGCGGAAGAACTGAACCGCGATAATACCATGAATGAAGTGGAAGAGTATTTCCAGTACAAAGTGGATATTAAACCCGGTATGTTACAAGGGTCGAATTTTATTACCGATGTACGCGAAGCCGATGTAAAACTGGCCAATGGCGAAACCCGCCGGGAAAAATGGTACCTGTTCCGGATCCCGGTCAGCCAGTACCAGCAGAAAGTGGGTAATATCCCCGACTTCAAATCCATCCGTTTTATCCGGATGTTTGTTACCGGTTTTGATGATTCCGTGGTGATGCGTTTTGGTAAACTGGAACTCATCCGTAACCAATGGCGGAAGTTTAAAAATAAAATTGATACGACCGGCAATTATACCGCCCTTCCTTCGCCCGATAATACCACGGTGAATGTGTTGGCTGTAAACATTGAAGAAAACGATCAGCGTGATCCGGTGGTATATCGTATTCCGCCCGGTATTGAACGTCAGCAACAACTGAGTAATAATAACGTGGCGCTGTTTGTTAATGAACAAGCCATCAGTATGCAGGTTTGCGGACTGCCCAAGGATGAAGCCCGGGGTGTGTTCAAAACCATGAACCTGGATATGCGTCAGTACCGCAAACTGTCAATGTTTATCCATGCTGAATCAGTGAAAAACGCGTTCCCGGTGCAGGATGGTGAAATGAAAGCCGTAATCAGGATCGGTAATGATTTCTCCGGCAACTATTATGAAGTCAAAATCCCATTGAAGATTACCCAGTTCGGGGAAACCGACAGTGCGAAAATATGGCCGCAGGAAAACTATCTCGATTTTGCTCTTGATGCGCTGACGGAACTGAAGACAAAACGTAATCAGCAGAATATTTCACCCGCTACTTATTATAAAGAAGACCTGGCCAATGGCCGGTCCTATGCCATCCTTGGTAATCCGAACCTGGGTGAAGTACGGGGTATCTTAATGGGGGTGGAGAGTGTGGCACAGGAGAATCTTTGCACTGAAGTATGGTTTAATGAACTTCGTCTGCAGCAACTGGATGAATCCGGTGGCGCCGCGGCATTGGCAAGAGCGGATTTCAGGTTGGCTGACCTGGGTACCATCTCCTTGTCGGGAACGGCACGGACTCGTGGTTTCGGTACACTGGAGCAACGGGTGAATGAGCGTAGCCGGGAAGATGTATATACCATTGATGCCTCCGCTACCATTGAAGCCGGTAAATTATTTCCGAAGAAACTGGGTTTGCAGATACCGGTTTATACCAGTATCAGCCGCCGGACCAGCACACCGGAATATGATCCCTATGCGCAGGATCTTAAACTGAAAAACCTGCTGAAAGATGCCGATGCGTCCAAACGCGATTCCATTAAGAACGACGCGCAGGATGTAACAACTACCAAATCTATAACCCTGACCAATGTACGAAAATTGAAAACAGACGGTAAGCGCCCCAAAATCTGGAGTGTGTCCAACTTTGATTTCAATTATTCCTATATACAGACGATCAGTCATAATCCCCTTATAGAAAATGATGAAATGCGCCGGACCCGGGGGGCTATAGGTTATGCCTACTCACCACAGGTGAAGACCGTTGAACCGTTCCGCAAACTGATAAAGTCAAAATCACCCTGGTTTGCGCTGATTAAGGATTTCAATTTCAATTACGCGCCGTCGTCCATTTCCATCAGGGCCGATGTGTTCCGTCAGTTTGGTGCCACGCGTCCGAGAAATGTTGGCGGAGGTCCGTACCAGATACCGGAAACCTATAATAAGTACTTTACGTTTGACCGGTATTATATCCTGCAATGGAACCTGACCCGTTCCCTTTCATTGGATTTTTCTGCCACTAATAATGCCCGGGTGGATGAACCTTCCGGGCGTATTGATACCAAGCTCAAAAAAGATTCCATTAAGCATAACCTGTTTAAAGGCGGACGGAATACCAACTATGGCCAGGAGATAACCCTGAACTATAATGTGCCTACCAATAAAATACCGTTGCTTGACTGGACTAATATACGGGCCAGTTATAATGCAAAGTATAACTGGATGGCCGCCTCCCTGCTGGCGAGAAACCTGGGTAACACTTTATCGAATACACAGACCCGTAATATTAACGGGGAACTGAAATTTGAAGAACTCTATAACAAATGGCGTTTCCTGCGTGCTGTAGGTGCCAATGCCCCGGATAATGGTGGCCAGGGCAACCCGATTCCCGGAAGGGGAGGCAAAGGAGGCAAGGGCAATACTAAAGGTGGCAAAGGAAATACAACGGATGGGGGTGATACCGGTGGAGATAAAGGTCCTTCCGTTAAACCTGTATTGCCACAGGATGCCGCGGCCGGTTACAGGATAGATACGATCCGGAATAAAAAAGGAAAGATTGTACGGATTAAAAAACGGAAAATTAAAGTTCCCAAAGAGCAGAAACCTATGCCGGAAATTTCGGCGGTACCCAAATTCTTCCTGCGGATGGCAACGGCACTGAAACGGGCCGGTATACAGTATACGGAAGATTATGGCACCACGTTGCCGGGTTATATGGACAGTACGGAAGTGTTTGGTACCAATCTCTCCAGTGGGCAGCCGGGCTTTAAATATATATTCGGCTATCAACCGGATACCAACTGGATCAACCGGTTTGGTGAAAAGGGACTGTTGTCACGCGACTCCCTGATCAGTGCCATGATCCAGCAACGGTTTAATCAGCGGCTCAACCTTACCGCACAGCTGAGCCCCTTCCGTGATTTCACCATTGATGTGAACCTGGATAAAACTTTTGACAAACAGTATTCTGAATTATATAAAGATACTACCGGCAATTCCGGACTGGCCCGTCTCAATCCTTATGCTTTGGGTAGTTTCAGCGTGAGTTATATTTCTTACCAGACCCTGTTTGAGAAGTTTGATCCGGCCGTAGTATCTGAAACGTTCAAAAAGTTTGAAGCGAATCGTAAATCATTGTCCGGTAAACTGGCCAGTCTGAACAATTACGCGATTAACAATACGGTGGGTGCTGACGGCTATGTGCAGGGGTATGGCCGCTATGCGCAGGATGTGGTGATTCCCGCCTTCCTGGCTGCCTATACCAATAAGGATCCGCTGAGTGTGAAACTTATTAAAAACAGTAATCCGAATATCAAATCCAATCCGTTCTCCGGTATTATACCGAAGCCGAACTGGAACCTGACGTATACTGGTCTGGCCCGTCTGCCGGGACTGGATAAAATATTCAGCAATGTGACTATCCGTCACGGGTACAAGAGTACTCTCAGTATGAACAGCTTTAATACCGCGTTATTATTTGCTGACCCGTTGCGGGTAGGATTCCCGAGTTTTACCGATACGCTGACCGGTAACTATATTCCGTATTTCCTGGTGCCGAATATCACGATCCAGGAAAGCTTTGATCCGTTGATCCAGGTGGAACTCACTTTCACCAATCAGCTGACCACGGGGTTTGAATACAAAAAAACAAGAACGCTGAGCCTGAGTCTGATTGACTATCAGCTGGCGGAAAACCGGTCTACGGAAGTGTCCTTCAATTTCAACTGGCGCAAGAAAGGGATGCCGCTGATCAAGAAGATCGGCAAAATGAAACTGGATAATGACGTGACGTTCCGGCTCGATTTCAGTCTTCGGGATGATGCAACCGCGAACAGTAAACTCGATCAGGGAACCGCGTTTGGTACCGGCGGACAAAAAGTAATCCGGATTGCTCCTTCAATAGATTATACACTCAATAACCGGATCAGCGTGAAACTCTTTTTCGAACAGAACCGCAATATTCCTAAAATCAGCAGTGCCTTCCCCATTACCAATACACGGGGGAATGTACAGGTGAGGGTGTCGTTGGCACAGTAGGTCAGTTAGTAGTCGGGAGTTAGTAGTCGGGAGTCGGATGCAGGGGAATTACCGGAAGCTTTGTAGCTAAACATTGAATAAGTTGTAAAGGTTCCTCACTTCGTTCGGAATGACATCGCTTTTTTATTATGAACTATTAAGATTTCTCGCTTCGCTCGAAATGAAAGTGTAAGATGCCCGGCCCATTCCTATTTCGAGCGAAGCGAGAAATCTTACTTTCTACTCCCCCTCGATCGTGTCATTCCGAACGAAGTGAGGAAACTTAACTTGAATGCACGCGGAGGGAAAGTTATTAGTCGGGAGTCGGATGTAGGGGAAATACCTGAAGTACGAAGGAGGAAACTTAACTTGAATGCACGCGGAGGATAGTTAGTAGTCGGGAGTTAGTAGTCGGGAGTCAGATACAATGGTCACCTCTTTTCAGCCCTGTTGGGAGCATCCTGTCTTTAGTAAATGACCTATACGTTACCGGAAAGCCCGAAGGACTGGCATTATAATAGTATCGGATTGTGTAAGAATCAGCCGGCAATCCAACCCTGAAAGGGTGGCATGATAATAAAAAAAACCACCAGAAGGTGGTTTTTTTTATCGGTGCTAAATATTATTGTGGTTGTTGCGGGGTGCTGTTGCCCGTCGGCTCGCCGGTGCGTTTGAAGAGCATCACATAACCGCAGAGATTTCTTTTCTTTTGTTTGTTGACCTGCACCGGTTTCATCATGTGAAATTCGGAGAACTGGGGAACATAGGAATAGACGATTACGTTGCCATCCACATCACCCCATTTTTTCTGGCGGAAAACCACCTGCCGTTCATTCCAGTCGTACATCCGGACTTCGTAGAGTTTGGAGCTGTAGTCACCGATAAAAACAAACTGGTACCAGCTGCCCTGGGTCAGCGGAACGATGACCGGCATTTCAAATTCACTTTCCATGTTGATAGAAGCTTCCTTCAGCAGGATATAACCATCATTACCATACAGATTTTTAAGGCTGTCGGCCTGCCGGCTGATCAGGTCATTGGAACAGGATTGCTGCCTGATCACTTGCTGTGCCACCGATGAAAGGCTGATGAGGGAAACTAAGATGAAGAGGTACGGCTTTTTCATAACAGGGTGTATCAAATATTGGAGTTCTGTCATAAAGTTACTGCGTGTTTTTCCTCTTGCTAAACTTTCGGCACCTAATCTTCGGGGTTTAAGTATTTTTCCTTGTGCATATACGGAGATACACGGGGGATAACAAAAATCCGTTCCAGGTGAGCCTTAAATATAGCGGAAAACAGGCAATTATCGGGCCGTTTAACCGACAGGTTGCCGGTGCGTATAAAAAGAATTGGCCTGTTGTGTACAGGTAATCGTTAAGTCATTGATACACACATGCGCAGGCAGGCTGGCGCAGTAATAAATCACGTCGGCCACATCATCCCCGGTCAGGGGTACAATGCCTTCATATACTTTTTTGGCTGCTTCTTCATTGCCTTTAAAACGGATGATGGAGAATTCGGTATCGGCCGCACCTGGATGAATGGCGGTTACTTTAATACCATGTCGCAACAGGTCTATCCGCATAGCCTGGCTGAATGCATCAACGGCCGATTTGCTGGCGCAATAGACATTTCCTTTTTCATAGACTTCCTTGCCGGCTATGGATCCGAGATTGATCACATGCCCTTTTTTACGGTCAATCATGTAACGGGTTACAGCCCGGGCCACATACAGGGCTCCTTTGATATTGGTATCAATCATGATATTCCAGTCATCCAGCGATGCTTCATCGAAATAATCGCGGCCCAGGGCCAGACCGGCGTTGTTGACCAGTACATCGATATTTTTCCATTGTTCCGGGAGCTGGTCAATACTGGTAAAAACGGCGGATTGGTCGCGTACGTCAAATGGCAGACAATGCACCTGAACGTTGTATTTGTTTTTAATTTCTTCTGCCAATGCGTCAAGACGTTCAGCCCGGCGGCCGTTTATAATACAATCATATCCGTTAGCGGCGAATTTAAGTGCGGCGGCTTTGCCAAATCCGGAGCTGGCACCGGTAATCAATGCAATTTTTCCCATGTTACTTGTTTGAAACGGGTACAAGATTACGCCATTTCCGGAATGTTTCCACGTTTACCGGATCAGGGTCACCGTGCCTTTGAGGAAATAAGGCCGGCCTGTATAATCTTCCGCATTTACCATCCATACGTATACGCCGGTTGCCTGCAGTACTCCCCGGAGGCGACCGTCCCAGCCTGCCTGGTTGCTGCTGGTACTGAATACCAGGTTGCCCCAGCGGTTATAAATACGGAAATACTTTATTTCCTTCATGCCAACCGGTATCGGTTTCACCACATCGTTTAATCCGTCATTATTAGGGGTGAAAGCCGTGGGCACAAAGATGGAGGGCACTGTTTTAAACACGCGTACTGTAACATAGGTGGAATCGGTACAACCGCCCTGATCGGAGACCAGTAATTTATACCGTACATATTCCTGGCTGCCGTCGTAGGTACCCACAGGATTGGGAATCGTAGTACTGCTCAGCCCGGTGGCCGGGGACCAGAGATAGATGGTGCCGCCGGTGGCATTGAATTGCAGGGGCTGACCGGCAATTACTACGGTGTCCCGACCTGCATTGGGTACGATATCCGGCAATACGGTTACAACCACGGTATCCCGTCCGGGTTTCGGACAACCCAGGTTGTCCAGTACCGTTAGTATATACGGGGTAGTCCGGGGTGGCGAAGCTACCGGGGTAAGACTGTTGGGGTTATTTAAAAAGTTGGGCGGTGTCCAGCTAAAAGTACTGCCCGTCATGCTGGCATTCAGTTGCACGGAGCTGTTGTAGCAAATGATGGGATCGGGGCCCGCATTGGCTTTCGGGTAGGGTACCGTGGTAATGGTAACCTGGTCGGTGGCGGAACAGCTGCCCACAATCGAATTCAGGGTATAGGTGGTCGTTGTATTTACCGTGGCGAGCGGGTTGAGTATATTGGGATTACTGAGACCGGTGGCCGGCGTCCAGTTAAACTGCAATCCGTTGGTGATCGCGTTCAGTTGCACATCATCCCCCTCGCAGATAGTGGTGTCATTCATCGCGGCAAGGGAGACAACGGTAATGACTCTGACCCGAACCGAATCATTATTAATGCATCCGTTTGAATTCAGGTTTACAAAATACCAGGTATCAATTAGTGGTGTTACGGTCGGCGTGGCAGTATTTGCGTTGATAATATTGGTCAGTGGAGTCCAGCTGAAAGTTCCGGTGCCTCCTGCAATTAATTGTACTGCATCGTTACGGCAAATCAATGTGTCTTTAAAAGCGAGATTGATTGGAGGTTTATCAAGAATATCCACATTTAATTGAGTGGTATCTCTGCAGCCTTTGTCACTGGTTACTATAAGTGTCGCCGTAACCGTGCCGGCCGCCTGATAGCTCCATTGAGGATTGCGTATTCTTGAAGTATCTGCAAGAGTTGAAAGATCTCCAAAGTTCCATTTCCAGGAATTTACGTTTCCGTAGGTGGCCACTGTGGCATCGGTAAACTGGAATGGTGTATTAAAACAATTTCCCGTCACGTTAAATGACGGAAAGAACCCGGGGTAAACTCCAATTCTTCTTACAATGGAATCCGTACAACTTGTACCCCTGTTGATAACCAGCTTTACATTATACAATCCGGTGTCCGGATAAAGAAATGAAGGATTATCAATGTTTGCTGTATCTGTGGTCAACGTGTTGACTCCGAAATCCCAGAATACACTATTGGCTCCAGTGCTGCTGTGTGAAAACTGGACATTAAATCCATCACAGGTTACGAAGTCAGGCATCGGATTGGCAACGGTTACCACACAATCTGATACCTGAACGATCAAGTCTTTTTTGTGGGATCCAATACGTACACCAAGCCGGTAAACATCTATACAGACACTGATGACATATTTGCCAAAGTCGGGAGCAATGCCGGAAATGATACCTGTTTGACTATTAATAACTGCTCCGGTTCCAAATGGGTTTGCGCTGGAATAAGAACCGGTATACCCAACTGATCCATATGGCGGGCCGGCCGGATCATTGAAGCCGGCATTTACAGATGCGCCCCCGTTGTAGGCATTACACAAACTATAAACCAAAGAATCGCCCGGATCCGGGTCGGAAGCTGAAAAATTTAATGTGAACCGGGCATTTCTGCAAATTACATTTACGGGTGCAAGGAAGCGCGGTGAGGAATCATCGCCTGTGGGTAGTAAGGCGGTGCCTGGTATACGGCAATCATAAGTGGAACCGGTGCTGTTACCTACGTTCATTAATCCGTTAATGCGGCAACAGGTCTGATAGGCGGCAGTGTAGCCATTGACGTTTACTGGCAATTCGATTGTCATCGAATAACTGGCATAGGTATAATTCAGCGAAGGAGCACCCTGAATGCAGGTTGGCAATACAATTGGCACACCTTGAATGCCGGGAGGATCATCCATGGTAACAGTCCAGTTGTTATTAACGGCTGAACCAATAATTTTATTCCCGTTGTCATTGTTGAAAATGCCGATTACATAGCTTGGGGCAAATGGTGCACCTGAAGGGTCGTCACCCCTGAAAAGAATTAATGTTATCCGGTAAATTTTTGAATTAGGATTAGCTCCGGCACTTAAATAGGTATAACGCATTTCACCGCCTATGATATGCGCCGATTTTACGTTTTTAGTTATGAGCAATAAAATAATAAAAAGCTTCAGTTTCATCATCATGAAAATATGGAATATACAAAAAAGCTGCCAAATGCAGCTTTTTTGTATAGATTTCTTGGTTACTATTGTGTCTTTATGAGCTTTTCTTTAAATAATCCTATCTGAGTGAATATCTCAAAAAAGTAAAATCCGGATTTTAGTGTCTGTATGTTTATTTTAATTGTTTTTGAATTAACATTTTGCAAGTTTTTAATTAATTGTCCATTTATATGTAAGCCATCGGCCAACTACATCTTTCCGTAGTCAATTATTTTTTGTACCGGTGAGGCAAAAGTTCCGCTATCCTGTTGACGGGGTGATCGGCGATAACGCGTAAAACTTCTTTTAGCCAGGTGTAA